>Ga0078972_1000753_pt1 | contig 133199 bp, 114 predicted proteins | sample YelNatPaOPGAMG01_FD_67568 | JGI IMG/M metagenome (GOLD analysis project Ga0078972, IMG submission 67568) | Hot spring thermophilic microbial communities from Obsidian Pool, Yellowstone National Park, USA - OP-RAMG-01 (SPADES assembly) (version 2) | ecosystem: Environmental > Aquatic > Thermal...
ATTGCTCCGACCAACGGGAGCGCGCGGACGATCCCGTTGCGAGTCGCAAGAGTGTCCCGCCGGCATGGAATGCCGTTCTTCGCTGGAGCTGCCATTGCTCCGACCAACGGGAGCGCGCGGACGATCCCGTTGCGAGTCGCAAGAGTGTCCCGCCGGCATGGAATGCCGTTCTTCGCTGGAGCTGCCATTGCTCCGACCAACGGGAGCGCGCGGATGATCCTGTTGCGAGTCGCAAGGGTGTCCCGCCGGCATGGAATGCCGTTCTTCGCTGGAGCTGCCATTGCTCCGACCAACGGGAGCGCGCGGATGATCCTGTTGCGAGTCGCAAGGGTGTCCCGCCGGCATGGAATGCCGCCGCCAGGGGCCGGCGAGAGAGACGACGCGCGCGCCGAGGTTCGGACCGCGCACGAACTCGGGACGTCCGCGAGCGCATAGCACTTCGATTTCAAGCGCCGGGCGAATCGCACGGACGACGAGGCGGGCGACGCTCGATGGAGCGGGCGGCGCGGATGGGAAGTTGTCGGGACGGGGCGGGGGAGGGTCGAATTTTTCGAGCCGCACGGCTTCGGGAAACCATGAGTTTTCGGCGCGCAGCAAGCCGACGTTTTCGGGACCGCATAACGCTGCCAGGCGCGCGAGCGTGGTTTCCAGGCGCTCGGGCGCGGGCGACGGCGGAAGGAACATGTCGGCCTGCGCAGGGCGCGGACGATACGGTTCGGCGTCGATTCGTATCGACTCGATCGCGGAATCGGGTGGCGAGGATTCGAGGCTGAGCGCGATAAGAGTGAGAATCGCGCGGACATCGTTTGAAGGCGCGCCGAACGCGACGCGCCGGATGAAGCTTCGCCGTCCAGCAAGGCCCATCGTGAGTGTCACGGCGCCCGCGACGAATCCGCGCATCGAAAGGCGGTCGGCGAGCCGCTCGACCATCGGACGCATCACGAAGGCGAGCGCTTCGAGGTTCTCGATTTCGTAATCGAGTTCGGTTTCCTCAGTAAACGTGTCGGCGGCGCGCCGCGGGATAAGCGGCGAGGATTGCTCGCCGCGCGCGATCCGGAGCAGTTCGACGCCGCGGCGTCCGAGCCGGCTTCCGACCGCGGCACCGGAATCGAGGCGAGCAAGGTCGCCGAGGCGCCTTAGACCCCATCGTGCAAGCGTGATTTCGAGCGCGTCGTCGAGGCCGAGCACGTCGAGTGGGAGCCAGTCGAGAAATTCGCGCTCCATCCCGGGTGCAATCACTCTCGTTCCGCCGCATCGCGCGGCCAGGTACGCGATTTCCTTGTTCGCGGCGATTCCCACAGACGCTTCGAACCCGAGCCGGGCCGCGCGCCGGCAAAGTTCGGATGCGATTTCCTCTTCCGAATCGTAGAGACGCCCGAGCCCGGCAAGGCCGAGATACACGCATCCGTCGCCCGGTTCGACGAGCGGTGAGAGCGATTCGGCCGCATCGGAAAGCGCGCCGATGGCCGAGCGCTCGGCGGCAAGCGAGCGATTAATCGCGACGAGGTTCGGAACAATGGCACGCGCCTGCGCGAGCGTCATTCCGGGCCGCACACCGAAGCCGCGGACGGAAGCGCAGACGAAGAGAAGTTCGGAATGAGGCGCGAGGCTGTCGCTAATTGCAAGCGGCGCGCCGGCGAGCGAGGGGTTCGCGCGCATCAGCGCGGCGAGCGAAAAATCCGGAACAGCAAGGCACGCGATACGGCCCATCGAAGCGACATTCAACGGATTTCACGTTGCGAGGCGGGGCGGCTCGGTGCGCGGTCCGGAGCGGAACGAGAAGGATTTTCGCAAAGCGGGCCGGCTAGCTCGAGTTCCGCCCGGTGGCCGAGCATGCCGAGCTTGTTGCGCGTGACACGGGCTTCGAGTGCAAGACCGTCGAAAAGCGCGGGCGCACCGGGCGCAGGACGGCTGAAACGCGTGCTGCGGCGTCCGAGGCTTAAGGTGAGCGCGGCGAACGTGCCGCACATCCGGCGCTCGGCGAGCGCCAGCACCGCGGCACCGCTTCGTTCGGCCGCGCGCGCGAGCCGAAGCGCGGCGCTCTCGGCAAGCGGGTAACGCGCCGCCCCGAAGTCGAGCACGAGAAGACCGAATCCTCCCGCTTCGAGGACCATCTCGGCGGCCTTGAGCGCGGCGCTCCACGGCGAAGCGGCGCGGCGGCGACGGCTGGGCTCGATGGCGTCGGGATCGAAGACGTCGGAAGAGAGATAGCCGGCACGGATACGGCCCGAGCGTCCGCCGAAGCTTGTCCATAGAATCCGGTTCAGGTCGGCGCCGGCGGCCTCGACGCTTAGGGGATCGAAGGCATCTGGCAGGTCGAGCCATGCGGCGACTTCGCCGCGGCCGGTTGCGGAAGCGGCGAAAGCGGCGACGATAGCGGTCTTGCCGGAGCTGGGGGGACCGACGATTTCGCTGATTCGGCCGCGGGCGATACCACCGTCTAGAAGCGAATCGAGCGGAGCGAGGCCGGAGGCGAGCCGACGACCCTTGCGGGTAAGCTCGCGTCCTTTGAAAACGCCAGTAAATTCAATAAGTTGCTGACGCTCGACAGGACGCGATGGCGGCCGATCGGTGGCCCTTGGAAAGCTTGGGGACCCAGCTCTTGAGGGGGCGGGCGGATAGAGCGGCGCAGATGGGAAAACAGCAGCCACGGATCAGTTTTCGCTCTTTTTTCGCCTCTATGTCAAGAGTGGAAGAGTGTCTTTGCAATTCCTCGTGTGAAGAAGCACTCCCTTTCCGGCCTATGCGGTGGGCGCGGAACTGGACCGTCGCCGGAGCTGCATGCTGGCAGATGCCCCGGCGACGGTTTGCTGCATATGGCGCAGAGCGATCCTTACCGATAAGGATGAGGGTGGCCGGAACCGCCGCTCAAGACGCTCGCAGTTGCCTGCTGTGCCGAGGACATCAGGGGCGACGAGCACGTGTTTCCGGTGAGAATCGTGTAGACGTCATTAAGGAAAACGTTGCCCGAGGTTACGTTGCCGCTGCCGCCGTCGAGGATGGCAGCGCATGCCTCGTTGATGGTGTTGCGCAAGACGTGGTTGTCATTGCCCGTGGTTCCACAGGAACTGTCGAGATGGATTCCAGACTCATCGCTGTCATAGACGACATTGTGAGTAACGGAGTTGTGGTTGCTGCAGATGTCGATACCATCGAAAATCGACGTGCCGAGCACCGTGTTCGATGCGATGGTACCGCCGTCAGCGGAAAGCCCCGGAAATGACGTATCGGTGACGTAGACGATTCCGAATTGGGTATTGCCCACAACATTGTTGACCGTCTTCACGTCGGCCGAATCGTACACCAGGATTCCCGCTGCGGCATCGCCGGTGTCGCTTGAGGTGTCGGGAGCCCAGATGTCGTCGATGACGACGTTGTCTTCAACCAGCCCGGTCGCGCCGAATCCGATTTGAATGCCATTTTCGGCAGCGCCGTTGGTCGGGCCTTGGCCGCGAACCAAGTTGCCGCGGGCGATCAAACGAGTTCCGGGATCGTTGCCGGTAATGCCATTCTTTTGGTAGTCGTGCACGCTGCTATCCGTGACCGTGACAACGGACTGTCCAGACTTGCCGCTCTGGACATACAGGCCAAGCCCGCCTTGGCATCCGGCGTCGGAAGGGGCGAGCTTTTGATTGCGCAAGGCAACCCCGGTTACCGTGCCGGATGCATTTTGATAGAAGATTCCGATAGGGTCGAGCGAGCACCCGGAAATCTGGTTGTTCGCACCATCAACCGTCAGGTTTTTCAGATGGACCGCGGTCGCGTCATGCACGAAGATCTGGGCCGCAATCAGTTCGCCGGAACTTAGGCTGGTTGCATTTTGGGCCAGGCCGGTATTGGGCGGAACAATTATCGCTGCCCCGTTATCGGCGATGCCTTCAAGCGAGACGTTTTTGTTGATTTCCAACTGCTCTGCATAGGCACCAGGGCACACCTTGATAAGCGTCCCGGGACTGGCGGCGTTAATCGCTTCCTGGATGGTCTCGTTCGTGCCGCCCGGGCAGTTCCCTACCACAATGGTCGTCCCGGCGAGTGCCGGCCCGGTCGTCAGTAGCAGCATAGCCGCCGCGCTTACGATACCTTTAAGCGCCATCTTTCGATCCCTCCCTTTCTTGTTCTTGTGCGCCAAGCTCCGCATCTTCTGCCGTTGAGCCTCGGCACATTGCCTCTTGGGCACTGTCTGAACTGCCAGTATCCGGTGGCTTTGGCTTATTGCAAGCTTTTTTGCGCACAGGGGGGCTTGGGTAGCCTAACTCGCCGACAGCGGCTGTCAGAAATTTTCCCCTTACCTGGTTTGAAGACGCGCCGCTGACTCTATAGGCGCTTGACGACGTTGGCGCAGACGGCTGGACGCCAAGGGGTGGGTGGCCAAGGCGCCGCTTAACGCGGGGGTGCCTGCTGAAATAATTTCAGGAAGGGAAGCTGGGTGCGAGAATGTTATCCCGCGGTCAAGCTTCCCGACGGACCTGCTCGTCGATAAGCAGGGCGAGACTGTCGCGATAGGCGGATGGTTTCAGGCCGGCGAGCAGTTCGCGAGCCACCCGGACCTGCTCGGCCGCCATCGCGCGTGACTCCGCGAGCACCTCGGGTGCGCGGAGCATCTCGAGCGCGCGGTCGAAAGTGGCACGGTCAAGATGCCATCCGTTGCGGAAAATCGTGCGCAATTCGGGGTTTCGCGCGATTCCGAGCACGACCGGGAGCGAGGGGATTCCGGCGCGCAGGTCGGAGCCGACCGGCTTGCCGATTTTTTCTTCGGGCCCCATGATGTCGAGGATGTCGTCGATCATCTGGAAGGCCAGTCCGACCGCATTGCCAAGCCGCCACATGGCGTCGATGGTCGAGCGGCTCGCGCCAGCCAAATCCGAGGCGACCCTGCCACCCGCTGAGAACAGCGATGCGGTCTTGCGGGTGATAACCGTGATGTAATCGGCGAGATTGGCGGCTGCGCTGTGGCGGAACCGACCCTCCATCACTTCACCCTCGGTCAACTGGATACAGGCCTGCGCGGCGGTGCGCACCAGATGCTCCTCGAAGCGGCCGCAGAGTTCGAACGCCCGGCAGAACAGGTAATCGCCGGCGATAAGCGTTGCGCCAGCGCCGTAGCGTGCAAATGCGGACGGCTTGCCCCGGCGGAGCATCCCGCCGTCCACGATATCGTCATGAAGCAGCGTTGCCGAATGGATAAGCTCAAGCGCGATAGCGGCGTCGATTGCGTCGTCGATGTTTTCGTCGGTGCCGCCGCAGGCCCGGTAGACGAGCAGGATGAAGGTGGGACGCAGGCGTTTTCCGCCGCCGTCGATCAGGTAATGGCAGATTTCGGCGATAAGTCCCTCGTTGGAATCGAGCAGGCTCGAAAGCCTGGCCTCGGCTGCTGCGAGGTCGGCTTCGACGACTCGCGCCGGTTCGTTTCGTTCGGGGGCAGGCGCAGGTCCGATTTGGTACGCTTTTGCTTTATTCACGGGTAGCAAGCCTATCGAAACAAATCCGCTTCTGGGGGACGAATCAAGACTTTTGCTGAGCCTTCGTACGGCTCGAATTTGTAGCCTCGCACATGCACAGCGGGGATACCGGCGGCTTTCTCCATCAGCAGACCGCCCGCGGCCGCGAGTTCGTCGGCAACGGCCACGACCGTGTGATGCAGTTCGCGGCCACCGAGGTCGGTGGTTCCGCGCAAGTCAAGCACCGGGTTCATTCCGGCGATTCCGATACACACTTCGGTCAGCCCGTCGCGCCAGGGACGGCCGAAAGTATCGGTAACGATTACGGCGATCTCGGCGCCGGTCAGGCGCTGAAGTCCCAAGCGGATTCTGGCCGCAGAGGCGTCGGCGTCGAGCGGCAGCAGGAGAGCACGGTCGTCGTCCAGGGTGTTCGATTCGTCGACGCCAGCGTTAGCGCATACCCATCCGGGGCCGGTCTCGACGATCATCACACCCTTATCGTTGCGCACGATCCGGCTGGTCTGGCGCAGCACGATCTCGACCAGGCGTGGGTCCTTGCCCCATCGCGCGGCGTAATTGCGCGCAAACGGTGAAGGCTCGACGTCGCCGAGATGGACCATCCGGCCCTCGGCCTTCGAGACGATCTTCTGGCAGACCAGAACGATATCGCCGTTGCTCAGTTCGAGGCCGGTCTGCTTGAGACCCTGCGCGATCAAAACGGCGGGATCGTCGCCCGCCTTGACCATCGGTATTCCTTCGATAGCGGTAAGCGTCACCGAAGCCATGTGGGCACCAAGCCTACACCGGAAGCGCGTCGAGCACTATGCCCGCAAGGCGGGCGGCTTTGGCCGGCGTGCTCATAACGGTATCAACCGCGACCGCGCGCATCCCGAGCGCGCGAACCGGCTCAAGGTAGTCCTTGTCGCGGATATCCATGACGAAGAGGCCTACGATATCGCGATAAAGCTGCGCGACGCCAAGAGGCGAGACTTCCAGCCCGAGCCCCCGCAGCATCTTGTCGGCCGGGCCCTTGAGGGTTCGTCCGCCCACGATCGGGCTTATCGCGGCGACACGGGGGCGGATTTTCGCGAGCGCCTGGCGCATCCCCTTGAGCGCGAGTATCGGGCCCAGCGAGACGAACGGGTTTGACGGCGCCAGGATGACCGCCGAAGCGCGCCGAAGCGCGCTTAAGGCGGCGGGCAGCGGATGCGCGTTCTCGATCCCGCGCAATTCGATCCGCTCGACTGCACCGCGTGAGCGATTGCGCACGAAATATTCCTGAAACGGCATCGCCGCCCGTCCGCGTACCTTGACCCAGGTATGTACCCGGTCGTCGCTCATCGGCAGAATCTCCGAGCGAACGCCCAAGCGCCTCGCGATCATGGCAGTTACCCGGCTCAGGCTTTCGCCGGCGTGCAGCCGCTCGGTGCGGTACAGATGGGTTGCAAGGTCGCGGTCACCGAGGTTGAACCACGGCTTGCCGTAAAACCGTGCAAGCGCGTTCAGCACCGCGAAGGTGTCATCCTTGAGTCCCCAACCGTGTCCTGGATTGACCAGCCCCGCGAGCGTATAGGTCACCGTGTCAACATCGGGCGAGACGTGAAGTCCGTAGAAATTCTCGTCGTCGCCCGTGTTGACGATTACCGTAAGCCGCTCGGGCGGAATCTTCTTTACCAGGCCGCGGAGAAACTTAGCCGCACCCACTCCCCCCGCAAGCGTGACTATCCGCCGGCTCGGGAGAGGATGGGGCGACGATCGGCCGTGCGCCATTGGGAGCCCTTTTGCCGTAGAGCTTCTTGTAGAGAGTCGAGCGCTCCACCGCGACACGACCCATCTCGCGCGCCTTGTCCTCGATAACGTCCACCGCGAGGAACTCGCCGGAGTTGCCGCCGGCTTCGCGCGTGATGCTTTCCTCCATCAAGGTGCCGGAAAAATCGTTGCATCCGGCTTTCAGGGTCAGCGCGGCGAGATCGACGCCGAGCTTCACCCACGAGGTCTGGATATTGTTGATCCATCCACGCAGGAACAGCCGCGAAAACGCGTACATCTGGAAATCGAGCACGCCGTTCTCGCTCGGCTTCACGAGCCCCCTGCGATAGAGCACCGTGTTCTCGTGGATGAAGCGCAGGGGGACGAATTCGGTAAATCCCCGGGTGCGCTTCTGGATCGAGCGGATCAGGTTCAGATGGTTGACGACCTGGCGGGGTGTCTCCAGATGGCCGTACATGATCGTCGAGGTGGTCGGCACGCCGAGCGCGTGGGCGCTCGTGATAATGTCAACCCAGGTGGCAACGTCAACCTTTTTGTGGCTCAGGATCTCGCGCACGCTGTCGTCGAGGATTTCCGCCGCAGTGCCGGGAATCGAGCCGAGCCCCGCGTCGCGAAGCATCCCGATATATTCTGGATACTCCATCCGGGTGCGGCGCGCGCCGTACATGATCTCCATTGGGGAGAACGCATGTATATGGATCTGCGGGAACGCGCCCTTCATCGTGACGAGCAGGTCGCGGTACTTGAAAGCCGGCATGTCGGGGTTGATTCCGCCCTGCATGCAAATTTCGGTCGCGCCGCGTGCCACCGCATCGGCCACCTTGGCCAGTATCGCTTCGTCCGAATGGTCGTAGGCATCGGGTTCCCATCGCTGGCGCTTGAAGCCGCAAAACTGGCATCCGACGAAGCAGATGTTGGTGAAGTTGATGTTGCGGTTGACGACGTAGGTGACTTCGTCGCCGACGTCCTCGGCCCGCGCCAGGTCAGCGCATTTGACCACTGCACGCAGGTCGTCGCCCTGTGCGGTGTAAATCACCAGGCCCTCTTCAGGAGTTAGTTCCTTGCGCTCAAGGCTGCGCTTGAGCGCCGCGCGCACGTCGGGCGACGCCCGATCGAGCAGGGCTTCGAGCGGGGTGGCCTCGATCTGGTCAACCCAGTTTCGCCAATCCTCCAGGTTCACGGTTCCTCTTCTCCGGCGATTTGATCCTGTAGCATGCGCACTCTTGGCGCGATCGCGGGATCAAGCCAGTTATCATTGATGTACTCGGGATAGACTGTCAGCCGTTGTTTCAGCCGAAATCCGGCCCGGTCACATCGTTGCGCCAGCCGCTCCAGATGCGGCCATGGCGATTCAGGATTTACGTAGTCCTTGGTAAGCGGGGAAATCCCGCCCCAATCGTTTATTCCGGCGCGCAGGAAGAGTTCGATCTGGTTTGGCGAAAGATTCGGCGGCGCCTGCACGCTCGCCGACGGACCCATCACGAGCCGCGCGGTTGCGAGCGCGCGCACCATGTCGAGATCGTCGGGTTCGGGCGCCGAGGCCATCGGGATGTCCGGCTTGGCGCGGAAGTTCTGGACGATAATTTCCTGGATATGGCCGTGGCGCTCGTGGCTGTCACGCAGCGCGAGCAGGCTTAGCGCGCGCTCACCCGGGGTCTCGCCGATCCCGATCAGGATTCCGCTGGTGAATGGGATTTTGAGTTCGCCAGCCTCCTCGATCATGCGCATCCGACGCGCTGGCTCCTTGTCGGGAGCCCATTGATGCGGCCCGCCGCGCGCGCGCAGCCGGGCAGAGATGCTCTCCAGCATCAGGCCCATGCTCGCGTTGAGGGGACGCAGCATCGTCATCTCCTCGCGCGTCATCAGGCCCGCATTGGTGTGGGGCAGCAGTCCCTCGCCGAGCGCGATTTCACAGGCCCGCGCCACGTATTCGATCGTCGTGCGTACGCCGAGCCCGCGCAGGGTTTCGCGGAACTCGCGGAAGGCGACCTCCGGCTTGTCGCCAAGGCACATCAGCGCTTCCTTGCAGCCAAGCTGCGCGCCACGCCTGGACCATGCACTGATCTCGCCCGGCATCATGGTCCACGCGCCCGGATCGCCCGGATCCTTGCGGAACGTGCAGTAGGTGCATCGGTCGCGGCAAAGATTCGTTACCGGCAGGAAGACCTTGCGCGAATAGGTGACGTCGCGGCCCCTGCCGCGGTCGCGAAGCTCGCCCGCCGCGTCGAGCAGATCGCCGAGGTCCGGCTCGGGACACTCGATGAGCGCGAGCGCGTCGGCTTCGCCAAGACGCTCGCCCGCAAGCGCGCGGTCAAGCACCTCGCGAACGGGTTCGCGGGCGCCGCGGCTTGAGGCGGTCGGGGCGCTTTCGATGCTCATCCTTGGCACCTTATAGGTGATCAGTTTTATGCACGCAACAAAGCAGCCGTCCATAGTCTCGGGCGATTATCCGGGCCCCGTCCGGGGGCGCGATGCGGGGCGAATTAAAGCCTGCGAAGTGATAGTAGTCGCCCGAGGGGGGCGAGTTTCATCGCAGGGAGAGACGGCCATGGCCCGAACCGATCGGATTTCATGCCCGGCAATCATGGCGGACGCGCCTGCGGCGCACACCTATTCGATTGTCGCGCGCGATACCGGCAGCCGCGAACTTGGCGTCGCCGTTCAGTCGCACTGGTTCTCGGTCGGCTCGACCGTTTCGTGGGCGGAAGCCGGAGTAGGCGCGGTCGCGACCCAGGCTTTCGCCGATCCCGGCTACGGAAAGATGGGCCTCGAACTGATGCGCGCGGGACAGAGCGCGCCTGAGGCGCTCGCAAGGCTGCTCTCCAGCGATCGCAAGCGCGAGATTCGGCAGGTTGCGATGGTTGACTCGCAGGGCAGGATCGCGGTCCACACCGGCCAGGCAACTATCCCGGAGGCCGGACATGAGACCGGCGACGGCTTCTCGGTGCAGGCCAACATGATGCTCAAGGCGACGGTCTGGCCCGCGATGGCGGCCGCGTTCAAAGCCGCGCGCGGCGATTTGGCCGAGCGGATGCTTGCCGCGCTGGAAGCGGCCGAGCGCGAAGGCGGCGACGTGCGCGGACGCCAATCGGCGGCGCTCTTGATGGTTCGGTCGCTCCCGACCGGCCTTGCGTGGCTTGACCGGCTGTTCGACGTCCGCGTGGACGATCATCCGGAGCCGCTCAGGGAACTGCGGCGCCTGGTGGGCGTGCAGCGCGCATACGGACACAAGATGGCGGGCGATTCGGCCTTTGCCAGGGGCGAGCTCGAGCGCGGCACGCTCGAATATGAGCAGGCGCGCTCGCTCCTGCCTGACAATCTCGAATTCCCGTTCTGGCATGCGTTTGCGCTGTTGAGCCTGGGGCGAACTGAGCAGGCGGCGGAGACATTTCGCGAGGTCTTCAGCAAGGATCGCAACTGGGCGATCCTCGGCGCACGGGTGGCCCGGTCGGGCCTGATGCCGTGCGACAACGCGACGGCGGAGCGCGTGATTTTGCAAGCGGCGCGCGAAGCCGACGCCTTGGGAATCGGCGCTCCAAGGCCGTAGCACCGCAAAACCCTCCTCGTTGCAGGGCCGGCAACAGTTGCCTTACACTTCAATCAGGCGATCCTCTCACTCAGGCAACCTATAGGAGTACCGAATGCCTGAAGCACAGACGAAAACCGAGGCCGGGGCTACCGCGTCTCGGGCCGAATACGAGCTCCAACTCTACTACTGGATGAAGCTGATACGCGCATTCGAGGAGCGCGTCTCGCGGCTCCATCGCCAGAACAAAATCTTCGGCGGCGTGTATTCCGGCGCCGGCCAGGAGGCGATTTGCACGGGTATCTGCGCGCCGCTGCAGCCTGGCGATTTCGTCTCCCCGCTGCATCGCGACCTCGGCGTCTTCCTGATGCGCGGCGTCGATCCGGGGCGCCTGATGGCGCAGCTGATGGGCAAGGAAACCGGGCTCTCGCGCGGCAAGGATTCCTTCCTGCACGGCGGAGACCTGGAGCGCGGGGTCTTCGGTTCGACCTCGATGCTGGGTTCGTCGCTGCCGGTTGCGGTGGGCGCGGCGCTCAAGTTCAGGATGAAGCGCGAGAACCATATCGCGGTCGCGTTCTTCGGCGAGGGCACCTCCTCGCGCGGCGACGTGCATGAGGCGATGAACTTCGCGGGCGTGCGCAAGCTTCCGGTGCTGTTCGTCTGCGAGAACAATCGCTACGCGTACTCGACGCCGCTCGAGAAGCAGATGGCGATAGAGGATGTCGCCGACCGCGCCGCCGCTTACGGATTTACGGGCCATACGGTTTCGGGCAACGATTTGCTCGCGGTGTACGAACTGGCCGAGCGCGTCACGAAGCGGATGAGGGCGGGCGGCGGTCCTGAGCTGATCGAGTGCAAAACCTACCGCTTCCACGGCCATAGCGAGCACGACGCCGCGCTTTATCGTGACAAGGACGAACTCCTCCAGTGGGAAAGCCGCGACCCGATTCCGCTCTACGAGTTTTACCTCGAAAAGCGCGGCCACGACATCAAGCGTATCCGTGAAGAAGTCGACGCGCGTACGCATGAAGTGGTGCAGGCCGCCGTCGAGTTCGCCGAGCAGAGTCCCTATCCGAAGCCCGAAGAGGCGCTCGAAGACCTGTACGCTTCGCCGCCCGCGGCGGGCCGGCGCCCGGCGGGATGAGAGGGGCTGCGATGGAGATCACCTATATCCAGGCAATCAACCAGGCGCTCCACGAGGAGATGAGTCGCGACGAGAACGTCTTCGTGATGGGCGAAGATGTGGGCGAGCTGGGCGGCGCGTTCAAGGCCACCGAAGGATTGCTCGCCGCTTTCGGCGAAGAGCGCGTTATCGACACGCCGATTGCAGAGTCGCTCATCGTTGGCGCGGGCGTGGGCGCGGCGGTACTCGGGATGAGGCCGGTGGTCGAGATGCAGTTCGCGGACTTCATCTCGTGCGCGTTCGACCAGATCGTCAACATGGCCGCGACGCTGCGCTATCGCCACGGCGGACGCGCGTCATGCCCGATGGTAATTCGCGCGCCTTCGGGCGCAGGCGTTCACGGCGCGCTGTTTCACTCGCAGAATCCCGAGGCCTGGTTCACCCGCGTGCCGGGACTCAAGGTTGTCGCGCCGGCGACGGTTTACGACGCCAAGGGTCTGCTGAAGGCCGCGATTCGCGACGACGATCCGGTCATTTACTTCGAGCACAAACGCCTTTACCGCAGCCTCAAGGACGATATCCCGGAGGGTGATTTCACCGTGCCGATCGGCGTCGCGGAACTGAGACAGGAGGGCGAGGAACTTTCGATAATCACCTACGGGGGCACGCTTAACCAATGCCTCGACGCGGCCCGGATCGTCGCCAAGGAAGACGGGCTCTCGGTCGAGGTGCTCGATCTCCGCACGCTGCTGCCGCTCGATCGCGAGGCGGTCCTCAAAACCGCGCGCAAGACCGGCAAGGTGCTCGTCGTCCACGAGGACCGGCTGACGGGCGGCTTCGGCGGCGAAATCGCCGCGCTAATCGCCGAGCACGCATTCGAGGACCTCGACGCGCCGGTTCGCCGGCTCGCCGCGCTCGACACCCATACCGCCTTCAGCCCGCCGCTCGAGGAATACATCCTGCCCAACACCAACAAGATCGTCGATGCGATCCGCAGCCTCGCCGCGTACTGACCATGGCTATTGAAGTAACGATGCCCCAGATGGGAGAAAGCGTTGTCGAAGGGACGATCGCAAAGTGGCTGGTTAAGGAAGGCGATCGGGTAGCCGAGGACCAACCTCTTTGCGAAATCTCGACCGACAAGGTCGATACCGAGATTCCGTCTCCGGCCGCCGGCGTGATCGCGAAAATCGTCGCGGCCGAGGGAGAAACGCTTCCCGTCGGGGCTGTGCTTGCGACCATCGAGGAAGCAGGCGGCGCGACCGCCGCCGCAGTGCCCGCGCCTGAAAAGGAAAAGCCCGAAGTGGCGAAGCCCGCCGCCGAGGCGCCGCGCCCGAAGCTCGAGCCGGTTCGTCGGCCCGCGACAGGCGAGGCGCGCGTCGCGGTCGAAAAGCCCGAAGCCGTCGCGCCAGTGGCTGGAAAGCCGCTCAAAGCCACTGCGCTCGCGAAACCCGCCGCCGTTCCCGGCGACCATCGGCGATACTCGCCGGTGGTGCTCAAGATGGCGGCGGAGCACGGGATCGATCTTGCTCGCGTGCCGGGAACAGGGATCGGCGGGCGCGTCAGCAAGCGCGACGTGCTCAAGTACCTGGAATCGCTCGGCCAACCCGCGCTGCGCCCGGCTCCTTCGGCTCGTCCCCAACCCGCGGTCACGCCGCTTGCCGCGCCTTCGGCAGCTCCCGCCTCGCCTCCGACGCCTTCGGTGTTCCATCCTCCGGTTTACGAGCCGCGCGAGGGCGATGTCGTCGAGCCGTTCACGCGGCGGCGAAAACTTATTGCCGAGCACATGGTGTATTCCAAGACCCATTCGCCGCACGTGGGGACGGTTGCGGAGGTGGACGTGACGCGCGTGCTCGCGCTTCGGCAGGCTCACAAGGCGGAATTTGAACGCCGCGAAGGCTTTGCGCTCACGCTTTTGCCGTTCGTGGCGGCGGCGACGGTTCGCGGTCTAAAGGAGTTTCCGCGGATGAACGCCTCGGTGGTCAACGACGCCCTTGTGATCAGGAAGCAGATAAATCTCGGTATCGCGGTCGATACTGAAGAGGGGTTGCTGGTGCCGGTCGTAAAGGCGGCCGAAGGGATGTCGGTCGTGGGGCTTGCCCGTGAAATTGAACGGCTGCGCCGCAAAGTCGCGGAAAAAACGATCACCGCCGACGATCTGAGCGGAGGAAGCTTCACGCTCTCCAACCCGGGACGTGAAGGGAATCTTTTCGGCCTTGCGATCATCAACCAGCCGCAGGTCGGTATTCTTCGCATGGGCGAGGTAAGGAAACGTCCGGTCGTGATCGAGGCTGACGGCACCGACGCGCTCGCGATCCGCTCGATCATGTATCTTGCGCTCTCGTACGACCATCGCGTGATCGACGGCGTGCTCGGAAACCGATTCCTGTTCCGGGTCGCGCGAATTATCGAGCAAGCCGACTTCGAGTTGTGACCGGATATAAACGGAGCACGAAAATATGAAGGCGATGGTCGTGCGGACGCCCAGGCCGATCGAAGACGGACCGCTCTCGATGGTGGAAATCGACCGTCCCGAGCCGGGCGAGCGCGAGATTCTCGTCGAAATCAAAACCTGCGGCGTCTGCCGCACCGACCTTCACGTCGCCGAGGGCGATCTTCCGCCCAAGCGCGCGCAAATCGTGCCGGGGCACGAGATCGTGGGGGTGGTCGCGCGATGCGGTTCCGGATGCACGCGCTTTAAGCCCGGTGACCGGGTGGGAATCGCGTGGCTGCGTGAAACCTGTGGAACCTGCGTCTATTGCCGCCGGGGTCGCGAGAATCTATGCCCCGACGCGCGCTTCACCGGATGGGATCACGACGGCGGCTACGCCGAAGCCGCGGTCGTGCGCGAGGATTTTGCCTACGCCATTCCCGCCTCGCTCGCAGACGAAGAGGCGGCCCCGCTGCTGTGCGCGGGAATTATCGGGTACCGGGCGATAAAGCGGGCGCAAGTCGAGCGCGGCGCGACGGTCGGGCTCTACGGATTCGGGGGCTCCGCCCATATTACGATCCAGGTGCTGAAACATTGGGGATGCCGGGTGTTCGTGATGACGCGCGGCGGCGAGCATCGCAAGCTCGCCGAAACCATGGGCGCCGACTGGGTCGGCGTCGCGGACGAGGCGCCGCCCGTGCCGCTCAACTCGGCGATACTGTTCGCGCCCGCGGGCAAACTGGTGCCGCCCGCGCTCGAAGCGCTCGACCGCGGCGCAGTGCTCGCGGTGGCGGGAATCTACCTGAGCCCGATTCCGGTGCTCGACTACGAGCGCCATCTCTTCTATGAGCGCGAGCTTAGGAGCGTTACCGCAAACACTCGCGCCGACGCCGAGGAGTTTCTCAGGGTCGCCGGCGAGATTCCGATTCGGACCCATACGGTGCCCTTCGAGCTTGCCGACGCGAACCGCGCGCTCGCCGAGCTCAAGCACGATCGGATTCGCGGCGCCGGCGTGCTGCACATCAGGTAGCGGGCCGCTTGCCGGGCAACTGCGCTTCGTGGAAGAAGCGAAGTTTCGCTTTATGGACCAGCTACTTTTCATTAGGAATTGTTGACCGCTCGCAACCCCGCTTGGTACGTTGAAGACGAACTGCTGACGTTGAATTTGCATTATGAGAGGAGTCGATGGCTGACAATAATCGAGCACAGGCTCTCTCCGCGGGTGACGAAGCCCTTCTTGGCGACACTGCGATACTGACGCGCCTGGACAAGGCGATTGGATGGGCGCGGAAGTTTTCGATTTTTCCTTATCCGTTCGCGACGGCGTGCTGCGCGATGGAATACATGGCGTTGTCGATGACGCCGTACGATATCGACCGGTTCGGCGCATTGCTGCCCCGGTTCACGCCCCGGCAGGCGGACCTGCTGATGGTTATCGGAACCGTCACCGAAAAGCAGGGGCCGATTCTCCGGCGCGTGTACGAGCAGATGGCGGAGCCGAAATGGGTGATGGCCTTCGGCGCATGCGCTTCGACGGGCGGCTTTTACGATAACTACGCGACCATCCCGGGTATCGATCGGATCGTCCCGGTGGACGTGTATGTTCCGGGATGCCCGCCGCGTCCGGAAGCGGTGCTTGACGCGCTGATGGCGTTGCAGCGGAAAATCCAGGGGCAGAAGCAAAAGCTCCTCGGGCTTGAACGCAAGCATCAGGTGTCTCCCAACTAGCAGTCTCAAGACTGACGCTTCGCCAAGATGGAACGAATCCTTACCCGGTGGATCGACATCCCCGATCTGCGCCACCTGAACGTCTACGAGGCGCACGGCGGATACCAGGCGCTGCGCAAGGCGCTGTTCGACATGACCCCCGAGGAGATTATCAACGAGGTCAAGGCCTCGAATCTCCGCGGGCGCGGTGGCGCCGCCTTCCCGACCGGCGTCAAATGGAGCTTCATCCCCAAGGACTCCAAGAAGCCGGTTTATGTCTGCTGCAACGCCGACGAAAGCGAGCCTGGGACATTTGCCAATCGTTATCAGCTCGAGAACGACCCGCACGGCATAATCGAGGGAATCCTGATTACCTGCCGCGCGGTGGGCGCGCATACCTGCTACGTCTATCTGCGCGGCGAGTTCAATCTTCAAAAGCGCCGGCTCGACGAGGCAATAGCCGAGGCGCGCGCCAAGGGCTACGTGGGGCGCAATATCATGGGCTCAGGCTTCGACGTCGAGATTTATACCCATCGCGGCGCCGGCGCCTACATCTGCGGCGAGGAAACCGGTCTGCTCGAATCGCTCGAGGGCAAGCGCGCCTATCCGCGCAACCGCCCGCCGTTCCCGGCGATCCAGGGCGCGTTCGGATGCCCGACGGTCGTGAACAACGTCGAGACCCTGACCAACGTCCCGCACATCATCATGCGCGGCGCCGACTGGTATAAATCGATCGGTCCGGAAAAAAGCCCGGGGCCGAAGCTTTTCTGCCTGTCTGGCCACGTGAACAAGCCCGGCCTTTACGAACTCCCGATGGGGTACCCGCTGAAGGACCTGATTTACGAGGTCGGCGGCGGAATCCTTGGCGGCAAAAAGCTGAAGGCGGTTATTCCGGGAGGCTCCTCGTTCCCGGTCTTTACTGCTGAAGAAGCCGTCAAGGTCAACATGGACTTCGACTCGGTGCGTGCGGCCGGCTCCCTGATGGGTACGGCGGGCGTGATGGTGATGAACGAGGACACCTGCATGGTGGACGCGCTCAGGACGATCGCGCACTTCTACCATCACGAGTCCTGCGGCCAGTGCACCCCGTGCCGCGAAGGATGCGGATGGATCGAGAAGCTGATGATCGATCTTGAGGCCGGGCGCGGCCGGATGGAAGACCTCGACATCCTGGTTGACGTGGCGAGCAACATGGAAGGCAACACGATCTGCGTGCTCGCGGACAGCCTTGCGATGCCGGTCAAGAGTTTCGTGCCGAAGTTCCGCGACGAATTCGAAGAGCATGTGCGGCTGGGCCGATGCCCGTTCCGCGAGACCGAGACCGCCGGCAAGGGTCACGCCGCCGCGGCTGCTGCAAGGTAAATAGCGCAAATGCCCAAGGTTACGATTGACGGCACGGAAATCGATGCCCCCGACGGAATAAACCTGATTCAGGCCGCCGAGCGCGCCGGAATCGAGATTCCGCACTATTGCTACCATCCCGGCCTCTCCGTCGTCGGCAACTGCCGGATGTGCCTGGTCGAGGTGGAAAAGGCGCCCAAGCTCCAGATTGCCTGCAATACGCGGGTCGCGGACGGGATGATCGTCCACACCAGGAGCGAGCGCACCATACGGGCGCAGAAGGCCGTGCTCGAATTCCTGCTGATCAATCATCCTATCGACTGCCCCGTGTGCGATCAGGCCGGCGAGTGCAAGCTCCAGGACTACTACATGGACTACGACGCGCAGGCGTCGCGCTTCCCGCTCGGCAAGAAGAACAAGAAGGGCAAGGCGCTCGACGTCGGCTCGGGCGTGATGCTCGACCAGGAACGATGCATCCTGTGCGCGCGATGCACCAGGTTTTTCGACGAGATCACGCACACCAGCGAGCTCGCGATTTTCGAGCGCGGCGATCACTGCGAGGTCGACGTCTATCCGGGGCGCAAGATCGACAACAAGTACGCCGGCAACGTGGTCGATATCTGCCCGGTCGGCGCGCTGACCGAGAAAGATTTCCGCTTCCGGATGCGCGTCTGGTACCTGCATCGCACGCCCTCGGTCTGCGCGGGATGCGAACGTGGATGCTCGATCGATATCTATCATCATCGCGGCCGCATCTACCGCTACAAGCCCCGCTACAATCCGGCGGTCAACGGCTTTTGGATGTGCGACGAGGGGCGGCACGGATTTCCCGCCCTGCAGGGCGAGACGCGGCTTACGGTGCCGCTCGTGCAGGAGAAGGACCGGCTGGTTGCGGAGACCTGGGCGTCGGCGCTCAGAAGGCTCGCCTCGCGCATACGGGAATTTGGCAGCGCCAACGGCGCGAATTCGATCGGCGCAGTAATCGGCGCGCAATCGACCAACGAGGAAGCGTTCGCATTGAAGCGGCTGATGGTCGATACGATCGGCTCCGACCGGCTGGCCACGGTTAGCTGGTCGCCCCCCGGGGCCAGCGGCGACGACGAGCTGCTCATCCGCGCCAACAAGAACCCGAACACTCGCGGACTTGCCGCGCTCGGACTTCCCGCCCACGGACTTGATGTGCTGGCCAACGCGGTTGCGGCGGGCGAACTCAAGATGCTTATCGTGATGCGCGCTGATCTGGTGCGGATCCTCGGCGAGGAACAGTTCGTCCGGCGTTTCGGCGCGCTCGACTACATGGTAGTGCTGGATACCGATGCGAACGAGACCTGCCAGATGGCGAATCAGGTGCTTCCGATCGCCGCGTACCCGGAACTCGAAGGCAGCTTCACGAACTTCCAGGGACGCGTCCAGCGCTTAAGCCAGGCTTTTCCACCACCCGGGCAGGCGCTGCCGGCGATCGAAGCGCTGGCGCGCCTTGGACACGCGCTCGACGGCGGCGAGCGGCCGTCCTCTGCAAAAGCTGTGTTCGCAGAGATGGCCGCCGCGGAGAGCTGCTTTCGCGGCCTCAGCCTCGAAGCGCTCGGCCCGAACGGCGCGGAACTGGCCGGACCTAATCCGTGATTGAATCGCGCGCTTGCTGCGCCGCATGAGCGAGGCTCGCGGCATGTGCGCGCCGTTCGTTGCGCCGCATCGGCCCGGTCACTCGGCTGCCTCCTGATAGACGACCTGAACGCTCTCGAGGTAGGCGGCGAGTTCTCGCGCAAGTCCCCGCGCGACCTCGAGCTGCCCGGCCTTTGACGCGATTTCCAGCGCCGCGCCGACCTCGCTGATCTCGTTGAAGCCATAGCTTCCGCCTTCGCCCTTTAACCGATGTGCGATTCGAGCGACGGCTTCGAAGTCCCCGCGGTCGAGCGCTTCGGCCACGCTGCGAGCGTCAATTCGCTTCCGCTCGAGAAAACCGGGGATCAGGTCGCTGATGTCGGCGTCAATCTCGACTACGGGTCCGGCGTGTTTGCCGTTTCCATTTGCACGCGGTTCGATTGGGCTTCGGGCGTTGTGCATCGCTTTAGCAATTGAGTCCAGCAGGGTTGCCTTTTTCACCGGTTTGCTGACGTGCAGGTCACATCCCGCTTCGATTGCGCGCCGGACCTCGTCGTCGAGAGCCGAAGCGGTAAGCGCGATGATCGGGGTTGGAAGTTTTGCGTGGTCCTGTTCCCATCGCCGGATCATGCGGACCGCTGTGTAGCCGTCGAGCACGGGCATCTGGATGTCCATCAGGACAAGGTCGTAGTGGCAGGCCTTGACCTGCTCGAACGCGGCGCGGCCGTCTTCGACTTCGTCGATGACACAGCGAGTGTCTTTCAGGTATGCCCGGATAAGGGCGCGGTTGTCCGCCGAATCGTCGGCGAGCAGTATCCGGAGCGGGTGGCTTAAGACCTCGGGCGCCGAGGACTGGGTCCGCGCGGGCGCTTCAACATCCGGCGCGCGCGACAGGACCGCAGCCGCCATCGCGGACATCTCGCGCATCTTTATCGGCTTCAGCAGATAGCGCTTGAGGCCAAGCTGCTTCATCCGGGCGAGCGTTGCGCTCAATTCCACCGATTCCGGCATCATCACGGCCGGGGTCTGATCGCCTGCCTCGCGCATCCTGGCCGCCATCTCGAGGCCGTCGCTTGCCGCCATCCGGCAGTCGATGAAAGCCACATCGAACGGACGGCTGGCCTGATGCGCCCGCGACAGACTCGCCAGTCCCTCAGCGGCCGACGAAGCCTCGACGACCGTCGCGCCAAGGCGCTCCAACGCCTCGCGCGCGATCGAGCGCGCCATCGGGCTGTCGTCCACGACCAGGATTTGTGCTCCGTCGAGCCGTGGCGCCGGGCGGCTTTGCGCTCCGGCTTGCCCGGCGGGCTCGACGAATTGCGCGGTGAAGCGGAAGATGCTGCCGCGCCCGCAGGTGCTCTCCACGTCGATTCGCCCGCCCATCAGGCGAACCAGCCGATCGACGATGGTGAGGCCGAGCCCGCTTCCGCCGAAACGCCGGGTGGTGGACGAATCGGCCTGGGTGAAGGGCGAAAAGATGGTCGCGAGCTTGTCGGGCGGGATGCCGATGCCGGTGTCACGCACTGAGAAGCGCAGCGCGGCCGGCGAGGACTCGCCTGCCGCGCGCTCGACGCACACCTCGACCTCTCCCTGCTCTGTGAACTTGATCGCGTTGCCCACCAGGTTGGTGAGCACCTGCCGAAGCCGAAGCGGATCGCCGATCACCGTCTCCGGCAGGTCCGGCGCGAGACGAACCCCGAGTTCGACGCCTTTTTCGTGCGCGCGGATCGCGAGCGTCTCGACGACCTTCTCGGCGAGTTCCCCGACGTCGAACTCGACCGCCTCGAGGCTGAGCCGTCCACTCTCAACCCGGGCGAGATCCAGGATGCTGTTAATCAGATCGAGCAGCGCGTTGCCGTTGCTTATCACGGTATCGAGGTAGCGGCGCTGCTCGTGGCTGAGATCGGTCTCCCAGAGCAGGTCCGCCATCCCGAGGATCGCGTTCATCGGCGTGCGGATCTCGTGCGACATGCTGGAGAGGAACTCGGACTTGGCATTCGATGCCGCAAGAGCGGCCTCGCGCGCAGCCACGAGTTCGCGCTGGGTTTCCTTGAGCTCGGTGATGTCACGCGCAATCGAAAGCGCGCATCGCCGTCCGCCCAGGTCGACGATCGACGCTGACACCAGGGCCGGGATCCGCCGCCCGTCGCGAGCGCGAAACGTGAATTCCTGGTTGCGCACCTCACCTTGCTCGTTCAACAGCGCGATGAATCGCGCCTCGTCAGCGGGGCTGTCCCAGATGCCGAGCTGGCGGTTGGTTCTGCCGATTATTTCCTCGCGCGAGTAGCCGAATATGCGGGCGACTTCATCGTTGATGTCCAGGTAGCGACCGGTCTCCACGTCAACCACCGACATCGGGTCGATCACCGAGTCGAACGTCTTGCGCAACACGGCTTCGCTCTCGCGCAGCTTGCACTCGGCATCCTTGAGCTCGGTGATGTCGCGCGCAATCCAAAGCGCGCATTGCCGTCCGCCCAGTTCCACCACGACCGCCGAGACCAGGGTAGGAATAGTGGCGCCGTTGCGGGTGCGGAAGGTTATTTCGACGTTGCGCACCTCACCGTGTGCGGTCAGCCGCCGCATGATATCGTTTTCGTCGGCGCGGTTGTCCCAGATGCCCAGATCCCAGTAGGTGGCGCCAATCACCTCATCGCGCGAATAACCGCTCAGACGCAGGAACTCCTCGTTGACGTCGATATAGCGGCCATCCGCAATGTCGGTGACCGACAGCGGGTCGATCACCGAGTCGAACGTCTTGCGCAACACGGCTTCGCTCTCGCGCAGCTTACGCTCGGCGTCCTTGAGCACCGAGATGTCGCGCACGATCGACAACAGGCATGGCCGCCCTTCCATTTCGATGACCACGCCCGAGATAAGCGCCGGAACAATCGCTCCGCCACGGACGCGGAAAGTGGCTTCCAGGTTGCGCACCTTGCCGTAATCCTTGAGCCGGCGATCGTACTCTTTCCACTGCGCCTTGTCGGGCCATACGCCCAGGTCGCGGAACGTCCTGCCGATTACCTCTTCGCGGGCGAGTCCGGTTATCTCCAGGAACGCGTCATTCACCTCGACGTAGCTGCCGTCACGCATGTCGTTGATCGCCATCGGGTCGAGGCTGGAATTGAAGATGCGCCTTAGAGTCTCCTCGCTCTGCCGGAGCTTGCGTTCGGCCTGTTTGCGTTCGGAGATGTCGCGGGCGAGCACGAGAACGCATCGGCGGCCCCGGACCTCGAGCGTCACGGCCGATACCAGGCACGGAAAACACCCGCCACCCTTTACGTGGAAATCGAGTTCCAGGTTGTGGACGCGCCCTTTCTCGCGCAGGACTCGATAGAAGGCCTCGCGCTCGCTGGGATCGCCCCAGAAACCCAGTTCGATTCCGGTTCGCCCGATAATCTCGTCGCGCGAGTACCCGGTGAATTCGACGAACGCCTGGTTCAGGTTGATGAATTGTCCGGTCTCGGCGTCAATCAGCGAGATGCAGTCGGTGCTTGCGTCGAAGATCTGCCTGAGCGTTGCCTCGCTCTGGCGTACTTCGCGCTCCGCTTCCCTGAGCCGCGAGATGTCGCGCATCACCGTGACCGTACAGTCCTGGTTGCCCAGTCGTATGGAGACCGATGAGACCAGCACCGGGATGATTGCGCCGTTCTTAAGCCTCATGTCGGATTCGAAACTCTTGACGTAGCCCTTTTCCTTCAGTTCGGCGAAGAACCTGTCGCGAGCTTCGAGATCGACCCACACGTTGAGGTCGGCATTGCTCTTGCCCAGCGACTCCTCGCGGCTCCATCCGCTTATGCGCTCGAACTCCTCGTTGACCTCGATCACGGTGCCGGTGGTCAGGCTGGTCAGCAGCACCATGTCGACGTTCTTTTCGAAGATCTTGCGGAACTTCTGCTCGCTTTCGCGAAGCGCCGATTCCACCGCCTTAAGGTCGGAGATGTCGCGGGCGACGCTGAGCACGCATTCCTTGCCACCGAGCCGGATTAATGCAGAAGAAATCAGCGTCGCGATCGAGGCGCCAGTGCGGGTCTTGAGCTTCGCCTCCATCCCGTGGACGTAGCCCCGCTCGTTAAGCGCGCGGGACAGCTCCAGCCGCTGTTCCGGGTTCGCCCAGATACCGATCTCGACGCTGGTGCGGCCCAGCGCCTCGGCGCGTGAGAAGCCGGTGCGGCGTACGAATTCCTCGTTGACCTCGATGATCTTGCCGGTCTCGCGATCGGCGATCAGAACGATGTCCAGGTTGGACTCGAAGATCTGGCGGAATTTTTCCTCGCTATTGCGCAGCGCGCGCTCGGCGGCTTTGAGTTCCGAAATGTCGCGGCCGAAGGAAATCGCGCACGGGCGCCCGTTCAGGTACGTCAGCGCCATCGAGACGAGCAGGTCATGCGGCCTGCCGTCGGGCCGGCGCAGGTTCACTTCGAAGTTGCGCACGATGCCGCGCCGGAACAGTTCGGCGCGCAGCTTTTTCTGCTGCTCGGGCGCGCATTCCAGCAACTGCGTCAGCAGCTTTCCGACCACCGCCGCGCGGGGCAGGCCGATGTTCCGAAGGAACTCGGGGTTGACGTCGAGTACGCGCCCGCTTGGGATGTCGAGCACGACAATCTCGTCGAGACTGGTCTCGAAGATCTGCCTGAGGGTCGCCTCGCTGTCCCTGAGCTTGCGTTCGGCTTCCTTGAGATAGGTTATGTCGCGGGCGAAGACCACGACGCAGTCCTCCGCTCCGATCCGGGTGAGCACCGCGGAGGACAGGCAGTGAATGATGCGACCGTCCTTGGCCCGCAGGTCGACTTCGACGCTGCGGTAAAAACCCTTGTTGCGGACTTCGCGATCGAGCGAGCGCCTGAGGCTACGCTGAGTCCATACCCCGAGTTCGACCGGGGTCTTGCCGATCGCTTCCTCGCGCGTGTAGCCGAGCGTGCGGGTTACTTCCCGGTTTACGTCGAGAAAGCGGCCGTCAGCGAGCGACAACACCACTATAAAGTCGAGGCTCGAATCGAAGATCTCGCGAAACTTCTTTTCGTTCTCGCGCAGTTCCTCCTGGGCTTTTTTCATCTCGGTGATGTCGTGCAGGACCGTGATCACGCAGTCGCGGCCCGCAATCTTTACGATCACCGACGACACCAGCATCGGGATCCTCTCGCCGTTGCTCGCCCGATGGCTCACTTCGATGTCGCGAAGGTAGCCGTCGGCCATGAGTTGAGCGAGCATCTTTTCGCGAACCGTGGTGTCAGGCCACATTCCGAGTTCAACCGTCGTACGCCCTAGCGCCATTTCACGGGGATAACCCGTGCGGGTGACGAAACTCCGGTTGACATCGAGGATCCTGCCGCTCTGGAGTTCGGTTATGACGATCGGGTCGAGGCTTGCCTCGAAGAACGAACGGAATTTCTGTTCGCTTTCGTAAAGCGCGCCCACCTGGAGCTTGAGCGCCGCGCGCGCCGCGCTGAGTTCCCGATAATTGCGCACCCTGCGCACGACGCTTGCCTGCGCGAGCGCGACACTCGCCGCAAGTCCGAGCCAGTGCACCAAAAAAGCGGGATCGGGTTCCGGACGGATCAGCGCCGGGGCCAGGTAGCTGGCCACCCCCATCGCTCCCAGCGCCGCCTGATAGTTCACGCTCCAAGGCAGGGAAGCCCCCGCCAGTACTAGAACAACGACGGTCACGAAGACTGGCTCGAATCTGCCCGAGACGACGCCGAGCGCGCTGGTGCTCGCCATCAGGGCCGCGCAGGCCGCGACCGTCAACCCTCGCCAGTAGCGGCCAAACCACGGCGAGAGTGCGAACCCGAGCAAAACCATGCCCAGCGCGACATTGAACAGATGCAGCGGCAGGGTTAGCTCGAGATCAGCGGAGCCAATCTTCTGGTAGAGAAAAGCGCTCTCAAAAAGAATCGCGCAGATGGCGCCGATGCGTACCAGCGCCCGTACCCGCGGGGCCGAGCCCGAAAGTTCCTCCAGCAGCTCGGTTGCACCGCGACCCGCCCGCCCGGGTGAACCGGTCTCGGAACTGCGCTCTCCGTTCCACTCCCGCCGTTGCCCGGCGGACTCCTTCGGTGCCGGTGCTACGGCCATCACGACTAATCCTCAACCCGATGAGCCGGGCGCCTCGCCAAGAACCTAGCTTCTTAAGCAATTGTGATGCCTTTATCAAGGTTGCGGGTGCGAAATTACCTGGATGCCATCGCTTGCCATGTTACGCTAACGCCGCCAGGCGATTTCGTGATGTCCCGATTTCGGACATTGGGCGGGAAGTCTGCGTGGAAGCTCTGCCGAGGTTGTTGCGTCGATGCGACAACCCACGCCGCGCGCTGACGGTCCGAAGCGCCCTGGCGAAAACAAAAAAACGCGGCCGGCGCCCGGGAAATCCCCGAGCGCCGGCCTCTGCCGGGCGAATGCGTCTGCCTCTTACAATCCCGCCATACGCATCGCGTTGGTGGTGAAGAAATCCTTATCAACCGCGCCCATGTTGATATACCAGCACTCGCGTTCAGGACTGTTGCGGCTCGGCAGGTAGCACATCGTGGCCATCCCGGTCTGCACGTCGGTCGCCGCCGCGCCGATGACGAACTCGCGCTTGAACGGATAGATTGCGATTCGCGCGTCGGGCACCGGACGATCGCGGTAGGTCAGCCAATAGATATGATTCTGCCAGAGCTGTCCTTGCCGGTCGTAGGCATCTTCATAGAGCGGGAACCAGGCCTCGCTGTCGATATACAGAATCGTTTTCGACTGAAGCGATCTGATCCAGCCGGGTCTCGGCGTCGCTTCGACTATGTACAGGTGACGGATCTCCCAGTTCTCCGGGCACGCGCTCGCACCGCCGTCGGTCGGGCAGGTAACTTCGGGCGAATGTATCGCGTGCACGCACCCGAGCATCTGTTTGTCGCCCAGATAGCGGTAGTTGTAGTCTTCGACTTTTGCGTTGAAGCCCGAATAGTGATCCGGATCGAACGTCACGATGTTGCCGCCGCCCGATCCTGCAAGCCCGCTGCCAGTTACCGCATCCGTCATCATCGAGTCGTTAAGCCTTCGGACGCGGCGCGCGCCCGGGTTCCACGACCAGACATCGTCGGGGCGCCTGGGATTCGCGTAGCGGTAGCGAATGAATCCCGCGCCGCGCAGCTCGGCCGGAGCCATGATCGGATAGAGCGCGAACAGCCAGTAGCGATGCGTGACTCGGAAGTCCGGGTCGATCGGCATCGGATCCACTTCGACGCGCCCGACCTCGTTGTAGCCCGCGTAATGGCCGACGTCGATTTGATCGAGCACCCGATAGGGCCGATTCAGACCCTCGCGCTCGGCGTCGCATGAGTAATAGCGAAGATCGTAATCGTCGGTTGTGATAGGGCGAAACACGTTGTTCCAGATGATCTTCGTGGCGATATTGGGATCGTTCGGATCAAGGAACGGAAACGGCTGACCCGCAACGTAATTCTCCACGGTTCTCCCGTCGGGAGAGAGCCTGACCTGCGACGAATACTTTTCGGTTGCGTCGCGGTACGGGGGAGGCCAGTCGATGGGGCCGCTTTTCACGATACGCATCGACATGCCCTGGCGCACCTTGTAATAAACGCCGGGCGACACAAGATTCTTCACCTTGTAGGCGTTCGCCGCGCTTATCATCTCGCCGGGTTTCACCTGGGCATTAGCCGCCGGCGCCGCCGTCACGAGCCCCAGCGCGGCGCCGATAATCGCGGCCAGGCCAAAGCCGGGCCTGCGCGAGGTGGCTGTTTGCATAGCCCAACCTCCTTCCCTTCGCGGCACGGGAAAGCCGCGGACAGGGCTGCTATTTTCCGGCAAGCCGCGAACCAGGCGGCCGCGCGGAGAACCGTCGCGCGGCATCGCGGCTCGCCGGCTAAGACTCTTTCCTGTTAAGACGGGAGCGGGTCGCGATTTATTCAATCAAAGGGCGCCGGGCATACTTCGAATGGCTATTCGAGAAGGTCCAAATCAAGAATGGCTAATCTACTGGGTACACGGAGGTGGATTTCAACGTAATCAAAGGTCCGGCGAAAATGGACTTGCGTTGTGATGGCGAATTGTTTCCTGTGAGCCAATGTCTGAATCGCGGACGACCGGCCCGCGACGCCCGCTTAACAACAGCTTAATGCGTTTTGGAAGTCCTCGATTAGATCGTCGGTGGTCTCGAGCCCGACCGAAAGGCGTATCAGGGCGTCGGAGATGCCGGCGCGTGTGCGCTCCTCGTGCGACATGCCCGCGTGGGAAGTTACCGCCGGGCGCATGATCAGCGTATGCACCCCGCCAAGGCTCGGCGCGCATGCAGGAATCGTAAGGCCTGCGAGAAGACGCTCTGCGGCTTCCACTCCGCCTTCCAGCTCGAAGCTTAAAACCCCGCCGAAACCGTCCAGCAACTCGCATGCGCGCAGATGATGAGGATGGCTTTCGAGGCCGGGGTAATTCACCCGCCGGACCGCGCGATGTTGCTCCAGGAAGCGTGCAATCCTCGATGCGCTTTCGTTCTGATGCCGTACGCGAACGGCGAGCGTCTTGAGCCCACGATCGAGCAGGAAGCACGCATGAGGATCCAGGGCGCTGCCGATGAGATTGAGTTTTTGCCGGACCTTCGAGACTAGTTCTTCGGTACCTGCAACAGCTCCGGCGACGATATCGTCATGACCGTTGAGATATTTCGTCGCACTGTGCAGCGACAGGTCAAAACCGAATTCCGCAGCTCGGAAGTTTACCGGAGTGGCAAATGTATTGTCGATGATCGAGATCAGCCGGTTGCGCCTGCTGAAATCGAGCACCGCGGCAAGGTCGGGCACCTGCAGCAGAGGATTGGAAAGCGTCTCGACGTAGATCGCGCGAGTGTTGCGGCGCAGGTGTGCGCGCCACGAGTCGGGATCTTCGACGTCGATGAAGTCGACCTCGATTCCCACCGAGGGAAGCTCCCGCGCGAGCAGATCGTGTGTGCCGCCGTAAAGACATTGCTGGGCGAGCAGATGGCCGCCCGGCGCGAGCACCGTGAGCATCACGGCCGTTATCGCCGCCATCCCGCTGGAGCACACCAGGGCCGCCTCGGCGTTTTCCAGGGCCGCGAGCTTGGCGTGCAGGGCGTCGTGGTTCGGTGTGTTGTTGAGCCGGATGTAGCGAAGCTGATGGTAGTTCGCGCCGCCCGTGTACTCGAAGGTCGAGGACTGGAAGATCGGCGTGTTGAGCGCGCCCGCGATGGGCCGCTCGGGTTCGCCTGCGTGAATCAGCTTCGATTCGATCCCTTTGATCAGCCTCGCCATCGGATGTCCCCTCCGTGCCGTGGGTCGGCGCCGAAATCCCAGTCCTGCTTTTAGCATCGCGCACCCCGGGTTTCATCGCCCACCGAGGCCTGCCCGGGCGGGGTTTTACACGCACGAACAGGGGGTTAAGCTTTAGTGAGCTTAAGGTAAAGCGCGGAGCGCAAAGGTGAAGACTCTCGTAATCGGTGGCGGAATTATCGGCGCGTCGGTGGCGTGGAGGCTCGCGAGCGAGCGGGTCCAGGTCGTGGTGCTCGAACGTGCGCGGCTTGGCCGTGAAGCGTCATGGGCCGCCGGAGGCCTGATCGCTCCGCAGGGCGAAGCCGATCGTCCCGGGCCGTTCTTCGATCTCTGCCTGAAGGCCAAGAACGCGTTCGACGCGATCGTCGAGCGGCTGACGCGCGAAAGCGGCATCGATCCCGAGTACGACGATCACGGTGTGTTGTACGCGGCCTTCAACGAGGAGGAGCGCGCGGAATTGAAGGCGCGCGCGCGATGGCAGCGCGAGGCGAACGCCGTGGTCGAGGAGCTCGACCCGCGCGACGCTCTTAGGCTCGTGCCGTCGCTCTCGCCGCGGGTGGTTTATGCGCTTCACATGCCGACCAATCGCCGCGTGGAGAATCGCAGGCTCACCCAGGCCTACGTCAGCGCGGCGATACGCGCGGGGGCGGAGTTTCGCGAGGGCGCCGCGGTCGAGGCGCTCGAGACAAGCGGCGGGCGTGCGACCGGCGTGCGCCTGAATGACGGCTCGTGCGTCGAAGGCGATCTCGTCGTGGTCGCGGCGGGCGCATGGTCGGGCGGGATCCGCGGACTCGAAGGCGATGGGCTGCGGTTCTTCCCGGTGCGCGGCCAGATCCTGTGCTTCGAGGCGCGGCCCGGAATCCTCGGTCCGTCACTGTTCTCGGCGCGCGGAATTCTCGTGCCGCGGCGCGACGGGCGCCTGCTCGCAGGCTCGGTCTTCGAGGAGGCGGGCTTCGACAAGAGCGTGACGCTCGGCGGGATGCGTCATGTTGCGCAGGCTGCCGCCGAGCTGATGCCGTCGCTGTCGGAGATTCCGTTTCGCGAGGCGTGGGCGGGTCTCAGGCCGGCTACCGACGACCTGCTGCCGGTGCTCGGGCCCTCGCCGACGGTTGCGAACGTGCTTTACGCGTCGGGCCATTTCAGAAGCGGTATCATGCTTTCGGCGCTGACCGGGGAGATCGTCGCGGACCTCGTCATGGGACGGAAGCCGCCGCTCGATCTTGCGCCGTTTCTGCCCGGGCGGTTTCGCTCGCCGGTCCAGCGCCAGCGTTTCAGGATAACCGCGCCTTGAGAGTGTGAGATGGGAACCCGGGTTGCACTTGCGCTGGTGCGCGATTTGTTCTTCCGCTCGAAACTCGACGCGGCGGCCAAAGCCTCGCAGGCTGAAGTCGCCTACGCCTCCGATCTCGACGGCGCGGCCCGCCGATGCGCCGAGACAACGCCCACGATTGTGCTCGTCGACCTGTCGGACCCTGCTTTTCCCGCCGTCCAAACCGCGGGCACGGTTCGCGCCCGAGCTCCCCGCGCTCGCCTGGTCGGATTTGCCTCGCATGTCGATCTGAAATCGCTTGCCGCGGCGCGAGAGGCGGGATTCGAGCTTACGCTCTCGCGAAGCGAATTCACCGCGCGCCTGGGCGAATTACTGCGCTGAGCGGACGCGAGCCTCGGCCTGTTTCCCATCGCGGCGGACGCCGGCCTGCGCCGCGCGCCGCGCTCGTGTCGGATCCCCGCTGACCGCTTTGGCCGAAGGATGGTATAAACGCATGGTGCCTGGCGCGCTCGACGGATTTCATCCTGCGGTTCGCGCGTGGTTCCTCAGCCGCTTCGATTCGCCCTCGCGCGCGCAGCAGCTCGGATGGCCGGTAATCGGCGAGGCGCAAAGCCCGCCCGGCCACGACGTATTGCTGTGTGCGCCGACCGGAAGCGGCAAGACGCTTGCCGCTTTCATGTGGGCGATAAACCGGCTCGTTGCCGAGGCCGAGTCCGGTTCGCTTCGCGACGAAGTCTCCGTACTTTACGTCTCGCCGCTTAAGGCGCTCGCAAACGATATCCGTCTCAATCTTGAAGAACCGCTGGCCGGGGTGCGCCAGGCGGCCGACCGCCTTGGAATCGCGCTCGCTCCGATTCGCGCCGGACTGCGCACGGGAGACACTCCGGCCAACGAACGCAACGCGATGCTCCGGCGTCCGCCACACATCCTGGTCACGACGCCCGAGTCGCTCTTCATCCTGCTCACCTCGCCGCGGTTTAGAAGCCGTCTCGCCTCGGTCAGGTACGTCATCGTCGATGAGCTTCACGCGATCGCGGGCAACAAGCGCGGCGCTCATCTCGCGGTGACGCTGGAACGGCTCGACCGGATGCTGCGGCTTGCGGGACGGCCACGGCCGGCGAGGATCGGTCTTTCCGCGACGTTGAATCCGGTCGAGCGGCTCGCGGAGTTCCTGGCGGGCGCGGAGGTCAGGCGCGACGGCGCGCGTGTCCCGCGCCCGGTTAAAGTGGTCAGTGCCGATGACGACCTTCGCGCAATGGATCTCGAGGTGCTCGCGCCGGGTCCCGAGCTCGGGCCGCTCGCAACTCATGAGCACTGGGAGGCGATGTACGACGAGGTCGCGCGGCTCATCGCCGAGCATCGCACGACCCTGGTCTTCACGCTGAGCCGCCGATGGGCCGAACGGGTCGCGCTCAACCTGCAGAAGCGTCTTGGGACGGACGCCGTGATGGCTCATCATGGAAGCCTCGCGCGAAAGGAGCGGCTTCTGGCCGAGCAGCGGCTCAAGCGCGGTGAGCTCAAGGCGATCGTCGCGACCGCTTCGCTCGAACTTGGAATCGACGTCGGCGCGGTCGATCTCGTCTGCCAGATCGATTCCCCGAAATCGATTTCGGCTGCGGTCCAGCGCATCGGCCGCTCCGGCCATCGTCTCGGCGCAACGCCCAAGGGCCGCTTTTTCGCGCTCACCCTCGACGATCTGCTCGAGTGCGCGGCCTGCGTTCGCGCGATGCGGGCGGGCCGTCTCGACGAAGTGGAGATTCCCGCCGGATGTCTCGACGTCGCCGCGCAGCAAATCGTCGCGATCGCGGCCGAGGAAGAGGAAATCGCCGAAGGCGACCTCCTCGAAATCCTGCGCGGCGCGTACAACTTCGCAGACCTCGACCGTGCCGGACTCGGCAAGTTGCTCTCCGAGATGGCGGCCGAGCTGCGCGAGCGGATCCGCGGCGCGGCGCCGAAGATTATTTACTATCCGCGCGGCAAACGGGTGCGCGCGCGCCGCGGCGCCCGGATCGCGGCGATCACCGCGGGCGGCACGATTCCCGAAAGCGGCAATTACGACGTCGTCATCGAATCCGAGGGACGCAGGATCGGCGACGTCGAGGAGGATTTCGCCCAGGAGTCGTCGCGCGGAGATATTTTCGCGCTCGGCTCGATGCCGTGGCAGATCCAGCGGATTTCGCGCGGGCGGCTGATGGTCGAACCGGCGCCCGGAATGGCCCCAACCCTGCCGTTCTGGCAGACCGAGGCGGCGGGACGCTCGCCGGCGCTCTCAGACGAGACGATCGGGCTTAAGCGCGAAATCGCTGCGCTAATCGAGCGCGGTGCGCAAGCGGAGGCGATCGCGTGGCTTGAGTCCCAGTGCATGATGGATGAGCGCGCGGCGCGCCAGGCCGTCGATTACGTGCGTCGCGGCATCGCGGCACTCGGCGTGGTTCCCGACCGGCGCACCGTGGTTGTCGAACGCTTTTTCGACGGACTCGGCGGAACCCAGGTCGTAATCCACGCACCGTTCGGGATCCGGTTCAACCGGGCACTCGGGCTCGCGATACGAAAGCGTCTCTGCCAGAGCTTCGACTTCGAAATTCAGGCCGCCGCGATCGATGACGGATGCCTGCTCGCACTCAACGCGCGCCACAGTTTTCCGCTCGAAGCGCTGCTCCCGATGCTGTCTTCAAAGAGTGCGCGCCGCGTGCTGGTGCAGGCGATGCTCAACGCACCGATGTTCGAGGTGCGCTTCCGCCACGTCGCGACCCGGGCGCTCGCCGTGATGCGTTCGGAGCGCGGGCGCAAGGTTCCGGCGTATCTTCAGCGGCTTCGCGCCCAGGAACTGCTCGCCGCGCTGTTTCCCGGCCAGCAGGCCTGCTTCGAGAACCGGCCGGCGGAAATCGAGGTGCCCGCTCACTTCATCGTGGATGAAACGCTGCGCGAGTGCCTGGAGGAATCGACCGACGCGGCTGCGATGGAGCGTCTGCTGCGCGGGGTTGAGGACCGCACGGTGCGGGCCGTCACGGTCGATGCGGTTTCGCCGTCTGTCTTCGCCCATCGCCTGCTCCTTGCGTGGGATTATTCCTTCCTCGACGGCGGCGAGCGCGCCAACCGCAGGAGCCGAACTGTGCAGATGAATCGCGGGATGGCCGAAGACGTCTTCCGCTCCGAAGACCTCGCCGGGATGCTCTCGCCCGACGCGGTCGAGGCGGTCGTCGCCGACGTTACCGGCCTGGCTCCCGCGCGCCGCGCGCGAAATCGCGACGAGCTTCACGAACTCATCCGCGCGCACGGGGCCCTTGACGAAAACGGGATCGCCGAGCGGGTGCGCGGCGATTCCACCGCGCTCATCGATGAACTGGTGCGCGAAGGGCGCGCGTTCAGGATACGGCTCGGGGACGGCGCTCGCCCGGTCGTGATTTCGTCCGAGGACGCAGCGCTTTACGCCGGCGCCTACCCTGAAGCCCGGCTCGACGATGGCCGCGCACTTGCGCCTGCGCGGGAGATCGACCGCGAGAGCGCTTCGCGTGAAATTGTGCGCCGCGCGCTTGCCACAGGCGGTCCGGTTGAGCTTTCGGAACTCGCACGCCGCGTGGGGTTTTCCGAGACCGAGACCGGGCGGGCGGTCTCCCAGCTGGAGGCGCTCGGCGCCATCTTCCGCGGGCATTTTACCTCGTCGGCGACCGAGCAGTGGTGCCACCGCCACGTCCTCGAGCGGGTGCATCGGATGACCCTTGCGCGCCTGCGTGAGCAGGTCGAGCCGTGCGAGGATCGCGAGTACGTCGATTTTCTTCTTCGCTGGCATCATATCGGCGGCGCCGGACTCGACCCCGACCCGCGGCTTGCGCTCGGATGCGTGCTGGAACAGCTTTCGGGACTGGCATTCGCGCCGCAATTCTGGGAGCGTGCGCTCCTGTCGGCCCGGATTCCAGGCTACCGCGGCGAGTATCTCGATCTCGTGTGCATGAGCGGCGAGTTCGCATGGGTCGCGTTTGCGCCCGAAGGCGAGATCGCGGACCTGCCGTCCAGGGTCGCATTCGTCGCGCGGCGCAATCCGTTCCCGTTTGACATGCGCGGCGCCGAGGAACCGGCGGACGCAAACGAACTCGCGGTATGGCGCTCGCTGCTCGCGGGCGGGGCGCAGTACCTGGACGAGATCGGTGAGCGGGCCGGGCTTTCCGAGCGCGACGCGCTGGCCGCGCTGTGGCGGCTCGCGGCGCGCGGATGGGTTTCGAACGACAGCTTCGCGCCGCTGCGATTCTTCGCCGAGGAACCGGGCGCGGCGCGGATGCTCGACTGTGCGGACGTGACGAGCGGGCACGGTGCGCGGCGTGACGCGGCGCTTCGGGCGCGGCTTAAGTCGAGCGTGAGCGGGCGATGGTCGGCGCTTGCCCGAAAATCCGACGGTGATTCGCGAAAGGCCGAGGCGGCGATCGACGACCGCCCGCGCGAGGCCGCGATGCTGCTGCTGCGCCGCCACGGCGTCCTGGCGCGCGAGATCCTCACAGCGGAGACGCTCGATTTTTCCTGGCCGGAGCTCCAGTTCGCGCTTCGCCGTCTCGAGTACGCCGGAACAATACGGCGCGGATGGTTCGTGCGCTCGCTCTCTGGAGAGCAGTACGCGCTGCCCGAGGCGGTGGAGATGCTGCGCGCGGGGCGCGGCGCGGACGGTTCCGTCAAACGCGCCGTCGCGCTGAGCGCGGCCGACCCGGCAAATCCCTACGGCGCGGCGCTCGCCAGATGCGGGATTTCGCGCGATCCCGCGAACGTGGTGGTGGTTCGTGCGGGGCGCGTGATGCTCGGACTTTCGGCGCGGGCGCTCGTCGGTGCGGGCGCGCTCAGCGAAAGCGAGCTCGAAGAGGCGCTCGGCGCGATGGTCGCGATGCGCGGGAAGGTCACGATCGAGACGATCGACGGGCTGCCCGCGCTGGACTCCGAACGGGTTGCGCTACTCGCCGCGATGGGATTCCATTCGGACGGTCGCGCGCTGGTCTATGACGGGCTCCCCGGGCCGATCCCGGCGAAGGCTCGCACGCAATCGCCGCGCCGCGCCCGGGAACGCGAAGCGAACCGGCGCTGACCATTTTAACAGGTCGCGCGGATTCGCAGATTCGGTTCATCTCAGGGCGCGGTTGCGCTGCTTATCCACGTGCCCCACGCCGAGCATTGTCCGTTGGAACACGGCTCGGTGGTTGCGTACTCGGACCCGAACCAGAAGGTCGTGTCATCGCTCGGATCGACACTCGCTCCCGAGTAATCGCCCCATCGGTTGGCCTGCGTGTACGCGGCGGTTCCCTGATTAACCAGCACGGGCGCGCCCGGCGTACCGCCGGCCTGCTGGGTCACTTCGGCCGACGACGGGCACAAGGAGCTCGACGACTCGCTGAACGAAGCTCCCATGTTGCCGTATTTGTCGACGCGCACCGCTGGGTAGTACAGGTACTCTCCGGCCACGCCGACGTCGAAGTTCTGTGCGATACTCGCAGTGGTTCCGGACGATACGGAAATCTCGATGAATCTGAGGCATGAGCGCGCTGCGGTGTCGCCCTGCGGCGTGCACGCGTCGTTAGCCGATACCCATAGCGAGCCGTTTCGATAGACGGCGTCGAGTAGCGCGTTATCATTGGTAGCGACCGTCGTGCTGCTGTGGCATTGCACGGCGTTGGGCGGCGTCGAAAGCGTCGAGGGCGTCGCGGGGCCGGTGTATGCCGCACTGGAAAAGGGCAGCGAAGTCTCAGTCGCGCTGCTCCCACTGCCAACTCCCGGCACACCCGTTACCGTCCACACCTCGACGCTGGTTGCCGAAGCGTAGTTCACAGCCGCCATGTACATCGTGTCGCTCGTCGTGTTCTCGGTCAGGTCGATCGCGGGCTCGATTGCGAAGTCGCCTTGCGGCGCCGGGTAGGTGTCAACGCTGACTGTCTGGCCGTTGATGAGTTGATTCTTGTTCAGCACCACGAACTCGGTCCCGAGGAACTTGTTTCCCGAGAACATGTCGCCGCTCAGCACGACCTTGTCGTAGTTCACTCCCATCTTCGGAAAGTCGGGGAAGCTGTTGCCGGTCGAAAACTGGTACAGATAGAAGGTTCCGGTCGGGTCGCTGCTTGCGGAGACGGCGAGGTTCCATCCGCCGGGGGTTCCGCTCTTGTTGACGGTGGTTGTTACGACGAACCATCGCTGCGACGATGGATCGAAAAGCACGCGCGGGTCGGTGAGTTCGGTCGAGGTGGGCAGGTTGAAGAAGTTGAACAGGCTGAAAGTCGAAACCGTGCTCCCGGTCTTGGTGGAGATGCGCCCGGCCAGGTTGACGGCTTCGAAGATGTAGGTGGGGCCGGCCGCCAGTGTCGTGTCCGGCGGAACCCATCCGCCGCTGTCCGAGAACTGGAGTCCCGGGAAGCTCGCGCCAGCTACAGGTGTTGGTGTCGCTGTCGGTGTTGGCGTTGGGGTCGGCGTCGCAGTGGGAGTGGGCGTTGGGGTCGGCTTGCCATGTCCCCCTTTGTTCGACTTGTATGCGCCCGCAGGCAGGAACGCCGCCTTTTGCGCCGCGAGCACGTCCACGTTGGGGAACTTGCGGGGCAACATTATAGGTGAGGCTCCTGCCGGCTGGTAGCTCGGCAGCTCAGACACCTTGACGCTTGCGTACGGTTTTACGGTTGTACTTCTTGACGCCGGCGCAGCCTGAGTGGAGGGTGCGGGAATGACCGCTATCGAAGCGCAGGCCAAAACCGCCAACGACAGTCGTGAAATCGCTCGCCGAATCCGATGCTTCACTTGAGATACCCCCAAGCTCCAGGCGTGACATTGCCAAATCAGAGCAAGATTGCTCGATCGTGCATTAAGGAGTCAAGGGAACTGAGTGCAATAGGATGCTCCAATCTATTTTATATTGCGTCTTTTAGTGGCAACGGCGCAGAAAGGTCGCATCGCTGCGCCGGCTCAGGAAAGCGATCAGGTGAGGTTCGCCAGTGCGAAAAGCCCCGGATTCCCGCGATTTCGGAGCGTCGCCGAGTCCGCCTCGCATGTGCCCCAGGCGCTCGTTCCTGGCGGGTGCGCACGTCCCTGCCGTATCGCTCCGATTTGTTCAGCGAGGTTCACTTTGAAGAGTGTGCCTCGCTCGGTTTGATTGGCTCCGAGGCCGCGCTATTCTCTGAGATGAACACGGTTTGGTGGGCAAGTCCGGCGCCACTGGCGGCGCCGGACAATTCTTTCGCTTTTATCCGGAGAAAGCGGTCTGACCGATGGCGACGAAGAACAGCTTTGGTGCGCGCGCAAATCTGAACGTAGACGGGAAAACCTATTCGATTTATCGGCTCGAGGCGCTCGAGAAGCGCGGATTCACACTCTCGCGACTGCCGTTCTCGATCAAGGTGATGGTCGAGAACCTGCTCAGGCGCGAAGACGGCGAGATCGTCACGACCGAGCAGATCGAGGCGCTGGCGCGATGGAACGGAAAGGGCGGGGAGCGTGAGATCTCGTTCATGCCCGCGCGGGTTTTGCTGCAGGATTTTACCGGGGTGCCGGTGGTCGCCGATCTGGCCGCGATGCGCGACGCGATAAAGCGCCTGGGCGGAGATCCGGCGCGGATAAATCCGCTTCAGCCAGCGGATCTCGTCATCGACCATTCGGTGCAGGTTGACGCTTTCGGCACGCCGGAGGCCTTCGCAATCAACGCAAAGCTTGAGTTCGAGCGCAATCGCGAGCGCTATCTGTTTCTGAAGTGGGGCCAGGGGGCGTTGCGGGATTTTCGCGTGGTCCCGCCCGACACCGGGATTGTCCACCAGGTGAACCTCGAATACCTCGCGCCTGTGGTATTCGTCTCGCGCGCGGGCGAGGCCTATCCCGACACGCTGGTCGGCACCGATTCGCACACCACGATGATAAACGGGCTCGGCGTGGTCGGATGGGGCGTCGGCGGGATCGAGGCAGAGGCGGCGATGCTTGGGCGCTCGATGCCGATGCTGGTTCCCGAGGTGATCGGGGTTCGGCTTAGCGGGAAGCTTCGTCCGGGCGCGACCGCGACCGATCTGGTGCTAACCGTCACGCAGCTTCTTCGCAAGAAAGGCGTGGTGGGCAAGTTCGTTGAATATTGCGGTCCGGGTCTCTCGCACCTGCCGGTCGCCGACCGCGCGACGATTGGCAACATGTCGCCGGAGTACGGTGCGACGATTGGATTCTTCCCCATCGACGGCCAGACCCTCGATTACCTGCGGCTTAGCGGACGCTCGGAAGAGCAGATCCGGCTTATCGAGGCTTACGCGAAGGAGCAGGGACTGTTCCGCACTGACGACACGCCCGAACCGATCTTTTCCGACCTGCTCGAACTCGATCTGGCAAGCGTCGAGCCGAGCCTGGCTGGGCCGCGCCGTCCGCAGGACCGAATCAGCCTTGCGAGGGCCAAGAGCGAGTTCCGCCGCGAGCTCGTCAGGGAAGTCAAGAACCACGGCGTGGACGATCCGCGGGTGATCGAGCGATTCATCGCCGAAGGCGCGCCGAACAATCAGCCGGCGCACGAGCCGCTCAGGGAATCCGACATCGGCGAGCTCGGCCGCAAGGTCGAGGTGGAGGCCGACGGCGGCAAGTTCACGCTCACGCACGGTTCGCTGGTGATCGCGGCGATAACCAGTTGCACGAATACCTCGAATCCGTCGGTGATGATCGGCGCGGGGCTGCTCGCGAAAAAAGCCGTCGAGCGGGGGCTGACTGTCAAGCCGTGGGTCAAGACCAGCCTGGCGCCCGGCTCGAAGGTCGTCAGCGACTACCTGAAACGCGCCGGGCTTACCGAGTACCTGGAAAAGCTCCGCTTCCACCTGGTGGGCTACGGATGCACGACCTGTATCGGCAACAGCGGCCCGGTCGCCGAGGGCATCGCTGCGGCGGTCAAGCAGGGCAACCTGGTCGCCGCGGCGATCCTGAGCGGCAACCGAAATTTCGAGGGTCGTATCAACCCGGTGGTGCGCTTCAACTATCTTGCCTCGCCGCCGCTGGTGGTCGCCTACGCGATCGCCGGCACGATCGATTTCGATCCCGAGAACGACCCGCTCGGAACCGGCAAGGACGGCAAGCCCGTCTATCTGCGAGATATCTGGCCGAGCGCCGAGGAGGTTGGCGCAACGGTCGCCAGGTCCATCGACTCGGCGATGTTCCGCAGCGAGTACGGACAGGTCTTCGAAGGTGACGAACGATGGCGGGAGCTGGAGGCGCCGAAAGGCGACCTTTTCGCCTGGGAGCGCGAATCGGAGTACGTCAAGCAGCCGCCGTTCTTCGAAGGGGTCGGGCCGGAACCCGCACCGCTTTCTGATATCGCTGGAGCGCGGGCACTGGCGGTGCTGGGCGACAGCGTGACCACCGACCATATCTCGCCGGCCGGCTCGATCGCCCCCGACAGCCCGGCGGGAAGGTATCTCATCGCGCATGGCGTCCAGCCCCGGGACTTTAACTCTTACGGGGCGCGGCGGGGTAATCACGAGGTGATGGTGCGCGGGACTTTCGCCAACATCCGGCTGCGCAACCTGATGGTTCCCGGGGTTGAGGGCGGCTACACGGTGCATCTGCCGGACGGCGAGCGGATGACGATCTACGACGCGGCGATGCGCTATCGCGAGGAGGGGGTGCCGCTGGTGGTGATCGCGGGCAAGGAGTACGGCTCGGGCTCCTCGCGCGACTGGGCGGCCAAGGGTACCCAGCTTCTGGGCGTGCGCGCGGTGCTTGCGGAAAGCTACGAGCGTATCCATCGCAGCAACCTGGTCGGGATGGGCGTGCTGCCGTTGGAGTTCCTCGCCGGACAGAATCGCGAGAAGCTGGGACTGACGGGACGCGAGGTCTATGCGCTCGAGGGCCTGGCGGGCGGGCTCAAGCGCGGGCAGAAGGTGAAGGTTCGCGCGCAAGCCGAAGACGGCAAGGTGACGGAGTTCGAGGCGTTGGCGCGGGTGGATACGCCGGAGGAGGTGGAGTATATCCGCCACGGCGGGATACTGCCGTTCGTGCTGCGCGAATTGCTCCGCGTCTGACGCGCAATATCAAGTCGAACCAACAAGAAAACCGCCCGGGAACCGAGCGCCCCGGGCGGTTTCTTTTCAGCCGTAATTGACGCGTGCGGACAGGCCCGAAGTCGGAAACAAGCCGCTTCAACGCGGAGTTTTGTCAGGCGGGCGAGGCAGACATCTCAAGGCCGACGGCCGCGCCGCTCTTGCGCGAGGCGTAGCGCGACAGCAGTCGCACCACCGCCGGCGTGACCTCGCAGAGCGCCTCGGGGCGGAAGCCGACCGTCTCGGGTCCGCGCGTGCGCATCATCCCGAGCATCGAGAGCCGCAGCAGCGACGCGACCGCCTGGCAATAGCGGAAGCGTTCGAAATCGACCGGCGCCATCGCGTGATACAGAGGGATGTACAGCGAGGTGAAGGTGGCCCGAAGCATGTTGCCCACGGCATTGTCGCGCATCCATCGCGGATGCTCCATCGCGGACGACGACAGGATGGCTGCGGTCATCGCGGCGTCCAGATGGCGATCGCCGATGTCCGTGTTGACCCAGTCGATAACCCCGGTCACGCGCACCCCGCTCACCATCACGTTCTGCGGATGGTAGTCCATGTGTACGACCGACGACGGCGCGTCGCGAAAGCGGGCCGCGCGCGCGAGCAGGCTCGCGAGCGCCGGGCGAAGCCCGGGCAGCGGCCCGTTCTCGACCCGCTCCCCGATAACCGCGAGCACCCGGTCGAGCAGCGGCGCGGAAATCGAGCCGCCGGCGGCGGCGCACGCGCGCGGAATCCCGGCGAGGCCACTTGGGCCGGGGTCGAGGCGATGGAGCCTTGCCTGCGCGCGCACGAAGGCGAAGAAGCCGAGGCTGAAGGTTTTGAAAGCCTGCGGAAAGCTGCGCGCCGCGAACAGCGGTCCTCCCGCAACCCGTTCCATCACCAGAAACGGCGCGCCCAGCGCGTCGTGCGCCAGTTCAAACAGGTAAGGACGCGGCACACAGTAGCCGGCCTCGGCAAGCCGGGTCATCGTATAATGCTCGCGTTGGCCCTTGGCGTCGGCGAACGCCCCCTGATAAAAGCGCAAAACCATCGGGCGAGCCGCCGGAATCGACGAAAAACGCGTCGACCGCTCGGAGAGCGAGAATTCGAACACCGTCGTTTCCCATCCGCTGGCCAGAACCTTGAGATGGGCGACGCGGGTTTCAAGGTACTCGGAGAGCCCGCTTCGTATGCGATCGAGATCGAGCACTTTGCGCTTAAGCCTCGGTCGAAGTCGCGAAGAGCGTAATACATCGCTTTTGGCTCCGCAAACGAACTGACACGCGTGTCAGTTCGGGATGGGCAATGGCGAACGCCGCGAGTTCCGGCTGACGCCTGGGCTCGGCCGGTGGCTTTCGGAGACGGGTTGTACGCGGGCGCCGATCGAGGGCGGCTCGTACGAGGGTGTGCTGGCGGCGGCGCTGCGGGCGGCGGAGTTGCCGGTGGCGATTGTCAATCCGCGCCAGCGGAGCCTCGTGAAGCGTGTTCGCGGTGCCGCCGACTAGGACTGCTTCATTGGCGCGCTCGGCGGGGTGCTCTGGCCGCCGGGAAGCGGCCCTATGTCGGGCCATCCGGGTAGTATTTCCGGCAGCGGCGGGATCTGAAGGCGCTCGGGTGGCGTGAACGGCTTGCCGTTGCGGAAGAAGTGCTTCTGCAGGGTCGAAGTGAGAAGCGGGCCGCGGGTGTCACTGATATCGACGGAAACCTCGACGGACAGACCGATGCGCAGCGGCTTGTCCGGCGGCGGGGGCTGGTTGAGAACGATCTTGACCGGGACGCGCTGGACGACCTTGACCCAGTTGCCGGTGGCGTTTTCGGGCGGCAGAAGCGCGAACGCGGCGCCGGTGCCCATGCTGATGGAATCGACATGACCCTTGTAAACGTAGCCGGGGTAGATGTCGGCGGTGATGTCGGCCGCCTGGCCGACGCGCACGTCGGTGAGCTGGGTCTCCTTGAAATTGGCCGTGATATAAAGACGGCTGGTCGGCACGATCGCCATCAGCGGCTCGCCGGGCTGTACGCGATGGCCGACGTGGACGGTCTTGTGCGTGACGATCCCGCTCATCGGAGCGGTGATGCGCGTGTAGCTCAAGTCAAGGCGCGCGGCTTCCAGTGCGGCTGCGGCCTGTTGGACGATGGGGCGGTCGTAGCGGGCGTGGTCTTCGCTGTCGCCGCCGAGCGCGGCCTGCGCCTGGGTGACCTGATGCTGCGCGAGGGCGACGTTGGCCTTGGCGACACGATAGGCGGTGACCGCCTGGTCGTAGGTTTCCTTGGATACGACGTTGGCCTTGTACAGCGAGGCCTCACGATTATAGTCGAGCACGGCCTGATTGAGCTGTGACTCGGTCAGTTCAAGGCCAGCGCGAGCCGCGGCGAGTTGGGCATAGAGTTCGTCGACGGTTTGGCGGGCACGCGCCAGTTGGGCGCGCGCCTGATCCACCCGGACCTGGAAGGTCCGCGGGTCGAGCGTGACGAGAAGGTCTCCCTCCTTGACCTGCCAGTTGTCCTCGACGTAAACCGCGCTCACGGTTCCGGACAGGCGCGAGGAAACCAGGGCCACGGTACCGTCGACGTAGGCGTCGTCGGTGGAGACGTGGCTCATGAAGTCGCGATAGTAGCGGAGCGCGGGAACGATTCCCGCGGCGATTGCGATTATTACAAGCGCCAGTATTACCCGGCGCGAAAAGGACGATCTCATACGTTCGTCAAGATTCGGAAGTGGCAAGCGCCGTTGAAACGATTATCACGCGGACAGAGGGCCCAACCGACCCTAAGTATGCCGAATAGTACGGTGTGTCAATCGACTAAACGGCCGGTCAGGAAAATGCCGGCCTCCTGACCGCCCGTTCAAGGCTGCTTTATCGATAGCGTGGGTCCTCCCGTCGCGCTCGCCACGACCTGGCCATTGATAATCAGGTCGATCACGAACGGACCGAAATTCTGAATCTGCGTGAATACTCCGTCCACCTTTCCCACCGGCTGATCGAACAGAAACAGCGCGGGAGCGCGATCATTGATAACATAGCCCTGCTGCGTGTCCTCGACCATCCCGCTGAAACGCTCGTTCATCGGCCCTTTGACGAAGAAGCGTATGTCAGGATTGGCCGCGGGCGGCGGCGGCGCGAAGCCCGGATGGACTGCATCGGTCTGAACCGTCGCCGTCCCGAATGGCGCCGAGGTTGATGCGGCCTCGATCACGCTGAAGCCGACGGTCAGTTCGACGCTCAGTAGCTGGTTGCCTGGCGCCTGCTTGGTAACGATCATCTTGATGGGCAGGGTGGCGTTGACGACGATTACATCCTGCGGGACGACGCCCTGGACGGTCCAGGTGGAAGTGGCGTCGTAGATCACGGCGGAAAATCGCGTACCCACGTCCCCGAGAACGCGGAAGCTCGTTCCGGGCGGCTTGTTCGGGGTGTTGCCGACGCCCAGCGAATAGGCGCCAAACCCCTGATTGCATCCCACCGCGCCCGCAAGCAGCATCGCGCCGGCAAGGATACCTGAAAAAAATCGAATCCAGCTTCGCACAACGCCTACTAAAACGGGTTAAGAACCTGGTTAGTGCATTCTCCCGGGCAACTCGACGAGCTGCTGCCAAAGCAGGTGCTGGGACAGGGCGTCGAGGTTGGGGAGGGCTGTGCAACCGTAACCGCCTGCGGCGAGCCGACGGGCGAGCCGTCCTCCTCACGCTGCAAGGTGTAGCTGTCGGGAGGCAGGCAGAACGAGTAGTTGGTGTTGATGCCGGAATCGAGCAGGCCCGGTTGGGTTCCGAAGAGCTGGACGTTGTTCTTGGAAACCTCGATGGTGGTTTGCAAATCGGGGTTGGATACCGAGCCGCTCACGCTTCCGTGGCCGACGCAATTGAGCGGCGCAATCGCGCTTGCGATGTCGGTCGTGGCGCACGCCGAGGCCGGTCCCGCGACTCCCGAGACGACTTCAATGGAATGGCCAGGATAGGGGTCGGGCGCGCCCAGGTAGGGGTCGATTGCCGACGCGAAAAGATCGAAAGTGCCTCCGACCGGGACGTTCAGGGTAAACGGCACGCTCGAGGTCCCGCCGCGAATCACCGCCGGAGCCGTGAGCGCGGACACCAGGGCGTTGGTGCCGGTGTTCTCCGCGAATACCTGCGCCTGCATCGAGGTTCCCGACGGCAGATAGCCGGTCGTCGCAAGAGTGCCCGTGATGTAGGAGGTCTCAAGACTCTGACTGCAATCCGTGGTGCTGGAGCTGTTCGTACACCCGCCACCTCCGCTCGTGCTTGCGTGGGCCTGCACCAGCATTGAGTTGTAGCCGGTCGCGGAAATCTGCAAGCCCAGCGTCGTACCGGCGGGAAGCTGAGTTGGAACCTGCGAGAACGCCGGAACAATGGAGCGTGTGCCGGGGAGCGGATAGTTGCCCTGATTGTCGGTGCTGGCGGTTGCAACGACCACGCAATTCTGCGGGCTTGCCGAGCAGTCCGTCGGGCTGCTCTGGGGCGGCGCAAGAAGTTCAAGCGTCGCGCCCTGGATTCCGGCACCCGTGCACTGGTCGGTGATCGTGCCCGAGATTGCTCCAGTGGTGCGAGCGGTTACCTGGAAATCAACCGTAGTGTTCTGGCCCGGCTTGACGACGACGCCGCGCGCCGCGTCGTAATCGAAGCCGCCGCCGGAAACGAACAGGTCGTAGGCCGTGCCCGACGGGGCGGCGGGCAGTCCCAGCGTGTAGTTGCCGCCGACCACGTTCGCGCTTGCGACCACGGTTGAGGTTCCGGCGAGCTCGGCCGAAACCGTGAGCGGTCGCAGATGGATGCCGCTTGGAGTTCCGGAAGTCTTTACGGTTCCAATAACGTCGCCCAGGTAGGCGCCCGCGCTGGCCTGTGAGGCGGTGACGCTTACGACGTACGGCCCTCCGGGAGAGGTCGCGTTTTGGATTAGCTGAAGGTTGAGATTGATTAGCAACTGGCTGAGCGTGTTTTTACCCACGTTCAGGCCGCCCGAGATGTTGAAGGTGATCGCCTCCTGTAGGGCCGGGAAGGTCATCGGATAGTTGATACAGCCTTCGAGGCCCGACAGCACGGGCTGGCATACCGGGACCAGCACGCCGGGAACGTTCACGTCGACGACGACCTGGGCCTCGTTGTAAACGTTGACCGGAACGCCATAGGTGTTGAACAGGGTTGCGCCGGTCTGGAGCTGGTTGAGGTCGACCTGGAGATCGCCGGGATTGGCGACGTTCATCCCGGACGAGGCGTTGGTGGCGACCGGGATAGTTACCCAGTGTGAATCGTTGACCGAGGCGTTGGCGGTGGGATTCAACCGCACGGTCGAGATATTGAGCAATACATTGCGAAAGCCCGGCGGCGGCTGTCCGATGAAAGCGATTTCCACGTTGCCGGGAGTTGGCACGACCGAGATGGCCGGGCCACCGCCGCCACCGCCGCATCCGGAGGTCCCGGCTATCAGGGAAGCGAATATCGCAACTGGAGCGAGCAGCGGTAAAACTGCCCACCAAGGGCGTCGATACTTCACTCGTGAACCATGCTCGAAGAGATTTAAGTTAGCGTTTGGGATAACCTAAGCCTTGAATGAACGCAAGGAAGCGTGCTCGATCCGGTGGCGAAGCCTTGATCCGGGCTGGTGTCTTGACGCGGTATCGTTGCGGACCGGACAATCGGACTGGGCATCACATGCACTGGCTTTCAAAGGCGGCGGGAGCGCTCCGCCGGTCAATCCTTGGCCCGCTTGTGGCACTCGGACTTTTCGCAGCCGCAGCGCCGGCCTACGCGGCGCTCAACCTCTCTATCGGAAATCCCGGACTCCAGCATTTCGATTCCGACGGGGTGGTACAGCTCAACTTCGGGCTGACCGGGCCCGACGGCCAGCCGGTCGGCAATCTGACGGCCGAGAACGTCAAGGTCTTCGAGGACGGAGTGTTGGCCAAGGTCGTGGATTTTCGCGGGGTGGGGCAGGGACGACCGGTCGATATCGTGTTCGTGATGGACGTGACCGAGTCGATGCAGCCGTATATCGACGCGGTCAAGCAGAGCATGGTCGCGTTTGCCCACGACCTGGCGGCGAATAATCGCGACTACCGGCTTGGCCTGGTGACCTTCGAGGATTACACGGTCTCGAAATACAAGGATTGCAACTGCGCCTACCGCGACACTCTGACCTCGAACGTCAACCAGTTCGTCCAGTGGGTCGGCTCGCTGCACGCCTCGGGCGGCGGCGACATCCCCGAGGACCAGCTCGACGCGCTGGCCTACGCCTCGACGCTGCCGTTTCGTCCCAATGCGCAGGCGATTCTGATCCTGATTACCGACGCGCCCTGTCACGTGCGCGGCGACGGTCCGGACCGCGAGGGTGATCTTGCCTATCGCGAGCACAAGAATCCCAACGCCGACGTGACCAACTTGGTGCCCGACGACGTGTCGCGGATGCTGCGCAAGCAGGGGATCACGCTTTACGCCGTCGCGCCGCCGCCGTTTATCGAGCCGGCCTACGCCGAGATCGTAAAGGCGACCCACGGCCGTCTTTACAATATCGTGACCGAGGAGGGCCGTTTCTCGACGCTGGTGCGCGAGATCGGGCATACGATCGCGACCGAATACTCGCTCAGCTACAAGTCGCCGCGACCGATCGAGGACGGTACCACGCGCAACGTCGAACTCAAGGTGGACTACAATGGCCAGACCGCCGAGGCGACGACTTCCTATCAGCTTCGCGGGGTCGGCGGCGCGTCTCTTAATCCGAGCGGCCCGAGCGCGGGTGCGGGGACGGGCGGAATCAGGCTCGCGCAGCTCTCGTTCTCATGGTGGAACGCAGCGGTGCCGCTGGCTGCGATACTCGCGCTGCTGCTGCTCTCGCGCATGCGCTTCGGGCTTTCGACCGAGGAACTGAGGGCGATAATCGAGGCTCATGCGCAGCAAAGCCCTGCGGCTACGCCGCCGCCCGCCGGGATGCGCGCGTCGACCCGTCCCCGTCCGCAGGCGCCCGCGCCGCCACAACCCGCCAAGGCCGCTTATCCGCCTCCAATAGCGTCGACACACGGCGCCGGCACGGCCACGCTCACGACGCTCAATCCGGTGGCGCCGGTCGCGTCGGAGTACACGGTGCTCAAGGACGAGGTCTCGCTCGGACGCGGCCAGGACAACGACATCGTGATTCCCCATCCGAGCGTCTCGCGGGCCCATGCGCGCCTGTTAAGACGCGACGGGATGTTTGAAATCCGCGATCTCAACTCGACCAACGGAACCTTCGTGGACGATCTTCCGGTCCACGGCGCGGCCACGGTATCGAACGGAAGCCGGGTCCGCCTGGGCGACGTGGAGTTCGTTCTGAAGTATTAGGTACTGCCGCCGCGGGCCCTCCGACGGACCTCGCGCGCGAGTCGGCGCGTGCCGACTCGCGCTGCGGCAGTCCGGATGCCGTGCGAAGCGCGACGCCTGCGCCGATTCGGAGCCGTCGCGCGTAGTGGTTGATTGCGGCGATTTTCGCGGCATTCGGGAACCCTTCAGCAAGCTCTGGCCACCGCGCCGACACTCGTCCGGGCGCTCGCGGCGAGTAGTCAGCATTCGATTGTTCGAGAAACATATGAACAAAGCGGTATTGCCTGCGCCCGATCCCGGCCCTAGGATTATCGAAATCCAGCGCAGGCTGCGCATCATGATCACCAACAAAGCAGTATCGGCACTGATCGCCGTAGCGATGTTCCTCGGATTGTCGGCAGGCCGCGGCAACGCTCAACTGAGGCCGATGGGGCCGCCGCTTCCGACCACGCTGGTGGTCTCCCTGCCCGCTCCGGGCGAGGTTTACGGTGACAAGCCGGTAATCACCGTGGGCGTCGGAAGCACGGTCTATCGGTTTCTCCTTAAGGACGCCTACGTTGACGACCCGTCGGGGTTCATCCACTGGCCCGACATCTGGCAATACGTCCGCATGCATCGGCCCAATTTCCAGACGCAGGGCGCCGACGCCGATCAGTTCAAGAAGATAAAGCCCGGCCAGACCGTGACGATAAAGGGGATGTTCGCGCCGCTCGACCGCACCTTCGAGGTCGTATCGGTCGCGGTCGGTCCCGGCGTATTCGCGCCGGGCCACAAATATTGACGGGATTCGCCCACCGGGCCTTGGACGGCGCAGGCGCTCGCCGCTGCGTCCTGTCGGCATTCTGGGCGGCGGGTGTGCGTTGTACGGCCTGGGGCGCCTGGTGTACGCTGTACATTCGTATACAAAGCTTTGAAAAAGAGCGTCTGGACCTGCAAGAAGTGTCGATGAAAAAACTGACCGGAGCCCAAATCGTAATTGAGAGTCTGCTTGCCGAGGGTGTGGACGTCATCTTCGGATATCCCGGCGGCGCGATCCTGCCTACCTACGACGCGCTTCTCGATTCGAAGATAAAGCACGTGCTGGTGCGTCACGAGCAGGGCGCAGCCCATATGGCGGAAGGCTATGCCCGAGTCACCGGAAAGCCGGGGGTCGTGATGGTTACCTCGGGTCCGGGCGCGACCAACGCGGTCACCGGAATCGCGGACGCCTACATGGACTCGACGCCGCTCGTGGTGATCTCCGGCCAGGTCTCGACCTCGCTCATCGGCAACGACGCCTTCCAGGAAGCGGATATCGTCGGAATCACTCGACCGTGCACCAAGCACAACTACCTGGTCAAGGACATCCGCGACCTCGCCCGCACCATCAAGGAAGCCTTCTACATCGCGGGCAGCGGACGGCCCGGCCCGGTCGTGGTCGATCTTCCCAAGGACGTGCAACAGGCCGAGCACACCTTCAAGTTTCCCGAGACGGTCGAGTTGCGCGGCTACAAGCCGACCATCCGCGGTAATCCGCGCCAGATAGAGCGCGTGATCGAGGCTATCGAAAACAGCGAACGGCCTCTGTTCTACGTCGGAGGCGGCGTGCAATGGTCGGGCGCCGCGCCCGAATTGCAGCAGCTGGCGCGCGGCTTGGGTATCCCGGTTACCGAGACCCTGATGGCGCTCGGTTCGATGCCCGCGTCGGATCCGCTTCGGCTAGGGATGCTCGGGATGCACGGGTCGTACGCCACCAATACCGCGGTCTGCAACACGGATTGCCTTATCGCGATCGGCGCGCGCTTCGACGACCGCGTCACCGGCAGGGTTGCGAACTTTGCGCCCAAGGCCGAGACCATCGTTCACATCGACATCGATCCCTCCTCCATCTCCAAGAACGTCAAGGTCGATATCCCGATCGTCGGCGATATAAAGCACGTTCTGACCGACATGCTGACCCTTGCCAAGGGGCGCGAGGGAATCGCCCGCCGCCGCGCGGCCTGGCAGAAGTGGCATCAGCAGATCCAGCGCTGGCAGAAAGAAAAGCCGCTCTACGAAAACGGCAGGCGCGCCGACCATATCACGCCCGTGCAGGTGATTGGTGAACTCTACGAGCTGACCAAGGGCGAATGTATCATCGCAACCGACGTCGGCCAGCATCAGATGTGGGTCGCGCAGCTTTTCCCCTTCGAGCGACCGCGCTCGTTCCTGACCTCCGGCGGTCTCGGCACGATGGGTTACGGGCTGCCGGCGGGAATCGGCGCAAAGTTCGCCGCGCCGGATCGCGAGGTGGTAGTGGTCTCGGGTGACGGCTCGATCCAGATGAACATCCAGGAGCTTGGCACCGCGGTCGAGTACGGCATCGATATCAAGGTGATCATCCTGAACAACTATTTCCTCGGGATGGTCAGGCAATGGCAGGAGAAGTTCTACAACGAGCGCTACTCCTACTCCGCGATGTCGGTGCCGAATTTCGTCAAGCTCGCCGAGGCTTACGGCGCACACGGTTTCAGGATCGATAAGCCCAAGGATCTTGCCAAAACGATGAAGGAAGCGTTCGCCACGCGCGGACCGGTGCTGATTGACGTCGCGATCCCGAAGGAAGAGGCCGTGATGCCGATGATTCCGCCGGGCGGCGCGATGTCCGAGATGCTGCTGGCGTAGCCCGCGCGGCGCGTCCGCAAGGGGGGTGCGTCGATGGCCCGAGTTGCATATCTGGACCGCGAAGATCTGCCCGAAGCCGACCGCGAGATATTCGACCGCCTGCTCGCCGAGCGCGGCCGTCCGCTCGGAAACATCTTTCGAGCCTTGGCCCATACGCCTAACCTGCTGCGCCGCTTCCTCGCGCTCGGCGGCGAACTGAGGAACCATACCGCGCTCGATCCCGGGCTTCGCGAACTTGCGCTGCTGACCGTCGGACGGCTGACCGAGGCGGAGTACGAATTCGTCCATCACTGGAACCTTGCGCTTCGGGTCGGCGTCGCGCGCGAGAAGCTCGAGCGTCTTGCCGATTTCGAGTCCGCACCCGTCTTCACCGAAGAGGAACGAGCCGTGATGCGTTACGCGGCGGAGGCGACCCGCAATGTCAAGGTTAGCGACGCGGTGTTCGAGCAGGTTCGCCGGTTTCTCGACACGCGACGCATGATGGAGCTGGTACAGAACGTCGCTTTCTACAACATGGTGGTGCGAATCCTGGTACCGCTCGGCATCGAGGTCGAACCGGGCGTAAAGCGCCTCTGACACCGGCCCGCGCTCGAATCGCTTCGGCGAAACTTGCGCGCTGCCTGCTCCCGCGTTAAGCCGGTGGCGGGAGATGGCGCCAATGGTCAAGGTGATTTACTTCATCAAGCGCAAGCCGGGGATGGACCTGCAGGAGTTCCGCCGCTACTGGCTGAACCAACACGCGCAGCTTGTGCTCAAGGTGCCCGAGGTCCGCAAGTACGTGCAGTCGCACACCATGGACTCTGGTTACCGCAGGCACGAGCCGATTTACGACGGTGTGGCCGAGCTCTGGTACGACAGTACGGACGTGATGCGCGGTATCGCGGACACGCCCGAGAGTCGCGCGGCCCTGGCCGACGACCCGAACTTCATCGACATGGAGAAGTTCCGGTTCGTTATCACCGAAGAGCGCGTCCAGAAGGAGAATCCGGTCGCGCCCGGGATGCCGAAGCTCATCGCCTTCATCAAGCGCAAGCCCGGGATGGCGGTCGAGGATTTCCAGTCCTACTGGCGCAAGACTCACGGGCCGCTGGCGCAGCGCGTGCCGGGAATCCGCCGCTACGTCCAATGCCACGTACGCCCCTCGGCCTACGCCGCGGGGCGCGAGCCGCTTTACGACGGCGTCGCCGAGACCTGGTTCGAGGACGAGGCCGCGATGAAGGCGGGCACTGGGACGGCGGAGTACCGCGCGGTGCGGGCCGACGAGCCGAATTTCATCGCGCCCGGTCCGCTCCCGTTTATCGTCGCGCTCGAGCACTTGATCCTTTGAGGATCGCGCTCCCATACTTTGGGTAGTCATCGATCCCGACGGCCGGGGATTTCGATCGGCTAACACCGCGGCAAATGTTAATTTCGGCGCTCAACGAGGACCTTTCCAGGCGTGTGGTAATCCTGACCGACGCCGAGCCGTGGGTGCCAAGCCCGCAGCCCGGCGTGATGCGCCGTCCGCTCGATCGCCGCGGGGCGGAATCCGGGCGCGCGACCTCGCTCGTGCGCTACGAGCCGGGCGCGTCGTTTCCCGCGCATACCCATCCCGAGGGCGAGGAGTTCTTAGTGCTCGAGGGCGTGTTCCAGGACGAGTCGGGCGTCTATCCGGAGGGCACCTACGTGCTCAACCCGCCCGGCTCGCGCCATGCGCCGTCGAGCCCGCGCGGATGTGTGCTGTTCGTGAAGCTCTGCCAGTATGCGGGCGAGGGCCGTGTCCGGCTGGTCCTGGATACGAACCGCCTCGAATGGCGTCCCGGCCCGGTGCCGGGGGTCATGGTGAAGACGCTTTACCGCGACCCCGCGCATCCGGAAACCATGATGCTGATGAAGTTCGAGCCGGGAGCTTCGATGCCTCGCCATAGGCATCCCGGCGGCGAGGAATTCCTGGTGCTGGAGGGCACGCTGGCGGATGAATTGGGCGTGTACCCCCGACGCACCTGGGTGCGCAATCCGCGCTCGAGCTCGCACGCGCCGTTCTCGCGTGAGGGGGCGGTGATCTACCTCAAGGCGGGCGGGCTTTGAGCGCGCGCGGGCCGGTTCGCTCCCACCCGGCGGGACGGACGAAGCTCGGGAATCGATGACGCAAGCGGATCGGGCGGAGCTGCCTGGCAGCGGTTTCGCCGGGCACCGAATCGGCAGGCCGCGCCGGATGCGCGGGATAATGGCGGCGGCGATTGTCCCGCGCGCTGCTCTGACGCCCACTCCCGGATGCGCCGCGTGCCGCCGTCTGCGGGGCGCGGCGGCCCGTTTACTCCATCACGTGTGGATAGTTCTTCCAGTCCTCGGGATCGTGGCTGACCCAGAGTTGCGCAAGGCCGAGATCCTGGATCCGCTTGAGCCGCCTTATCGATTCCGCCGCCTCGTTCGGAGCGTAATCGGTCGGCATCGGGGCGAGCGTCTGCAACTGCCGGCGGATATGCACAGTGTCTCCCGTCAGCACTACGGGCGGCGAATGCCTGAGCCGGACGAACAATGAACATTCGCCGGGCGTATGCCCGACAGTGCGCAGCATCTGCAGGCTCCCGTCGCCGAAAAGGTCAGTGTCCTGGGTCACCTCCTGCCAGTCGAAGCCGCGCGTCGGCAGGATGTCGCCGAGGATGAATGCGGGACGAAGCCGTGGTTCGGGCCAGTAGGCGTGGGCAAGCTCACCCTTGACGATGAAGAATTTCGCATCGGGAAACAGCGCGAGACCTCCGGCGTGATCGAGATGCAGATGGGAGACGACGACACATTTCACGTCGGCGGGATTGTAGCCGTGCTCGCGAAGCTGGTTGTCGACCGTCAGGTTGCGCGTGAAGCGCACGTTGAGGAATTTCGCCGCGCGTCCCCAGTACTGGTCGGGATTCTCCGCGACCTGCGGATTGACGCCGGTATCGAACAGGACGAGGCCCTTCGGATGCTCGATCACGAACGACGGGACCGGAAGGTCGATCATCACGTCGCGCCCGCCGAGCATCAGGTCCGACTCCTTCATCGAGAGCATCGCGCCCGGCAACGCGACCAGCCTGGTCGCCGCACCATTATCCATCGGACGATTCCTCCGCGCCGATAGTCACGCCGAATATTTTCCGCGTCAAGTGCGAAGGCGCTAAGCTTTCCCAACGATGAACTCGCGCGCGGACGAAGAGCGATTCGAGCAGGGCGTCGAACTTTTCAACGCGGGGCGGTTCTTCGAATGCCACGAGGCGTGGGAAGACGTGTGGAAGAGCCAAAGCGGCGAGCAGAAGCTGTTTACCCAGGGGATGATCCAGGCGGCGGCAGCGCTTCTGCACGCCAGCCGTGGCAATCGCTCCGGAGCCGCGTCCCTCTACGCCAAGGCGCGCGAGAAGATCGAGCGCTTTCCCGACCATTACATGGGACTGGCGCTCGGCGAGTTTCGCACCGCGATGCGCGAGTTCTTCGCAATCGTACTCGACGCGAAACGCGGCGAATCAATCCCCAGAGCGCCGAAGCTGCGCCGAATCCGCCGCTGATGCGGCCGCGTCCCGGTAGGCGCGACCGGCAACCGGCGAACGATCCGCGGCTTCTTCCCTCGCGGTCGGTCGTGGGACGGGCCGTGATGAGATTGGAACGCCGCTTTGCCGCTTACGCGAACGACGGGGGAATTGCGAGGTCTCGGAGCGCAGACCCAGCCAGGGTGTCGAGAAAAGCGCAAGAGGCAAGCTGAACGGAAGCAGGGTCTGAGCGGCCTGCCAAAAAAAGGATTCCTGCCTCGATTTTCTCGCGCCGGTTCCTGGCCAGGGAGACAGGAGAGGGGGAGCAGGCCGTGATCTATCACGAGCCTGCTAGAAGGGAATGTCTTCGTCGTCCATCGGGACGGGTTCTTCGCCCGCGCCCGCGCCGAATTCCTGCGCTTCCTCGGCCGGTGCTCCGCCGCGGCCGCCGAGAAACTGAACCCGTTGCGCGACGATCTCGGTACGCGAGCGCTTGCCGCTTCCGTCCTTCGCTTCCCATTGGCGGGTCGTCAGCCGACCCTCTATATAAACCTGTCGGCCTTTTTTGAGGTATTGGCCGCAGGTCTCGGCCTGCTTTCCGTAAACGACCACGTTATGCCATTCGGTCTGGTCCTTCATCTGGCCGTCGCGACCCTTGAATCGTTCGGTCGTGGCGACGGAGAACGACGCTACCGTCTGGCCGGAGGGTAGGTAGCGGATCTCCGGGTCCCGGCCCAGGTTGCCAACCAATATGACTTTGTTTACCGACATTGTCTCGCGACCTTTCGAGGGAACCTAGCCCCCGGCGCAGACCAACGCAAGCAAGCCGCCTGTGGAAAACCCGCCTGACGCCAGAGGTTGTCCGGGCACGGCGGCGCGTCAGCGCCCCGTAAAGTAACTTTCGCGCCCAAGGGGCAGCCTATATAATTCAAATGCGGTTGTGGAGGCTGGTCCGTCAGGCGATGGGGGTAGGTAATACCGCGTCCACGGTAAGGATCGTTGCACTCGGAGGGTTGGGCGAAATCGGGCTCAACCTGATGGTGATGGAGTGTGCCGGTCGCGCGATAGTCGTGGATTGCGGCGTGATGTTCCCCGAAGAGCGCCTGCTCGGAAACGGCGTCTATATCCCGGAGCTCTCGTGGCTTGAGGAAAGCAGGCTCGCCTTCGACGCGGTCGTTCTGACCCACGCCCATGAGGACCATATCGGCGCGCTGCCCCATCTGCTGCGCCGTTTCCCGACCGTGCCGGTTTACGGCACCGCCCTGACGCTCGCCTTCGCGCGCCGACGGGTGGAGGACGCGGGCCTGGACGTGGCGGCCGATTTTCGCCCGATGATGCCGGGACGCGGTTTCGAAGCAGGGCCGTTTAAGCTTGAACCGATTCGCGTGACCCATTCGACGCCTGAGTCGGTCGCGCTTGCAATACGGACACCTGTAGGAATTATCGTCCACAGCGGAGACTTCAAGATCGACCAGGCGCCGGTTGACGGCGAGCAGTTCGACACGGCGCGTTTCGCTGCGCTCGGCGAGGAGGGAGTCCGGCTTCTGCTCTCGGACTCGACCAACGTCGAGCGCGAGGGACGCTCCGGCTCCGAGAGTTCGCTCAAACCGGTTCTTCGCTCGCTGGTCGCGCGCACCCGCAAACGGTTTTTCCTCTCCGCATTCTCCTCGCACCTGCATCGCATCCGCCAAGTGACGGAAGTCTCGCGCGAGGTGGGCCGGCGGGTCGTGCCGCTCGGGCGCAGGATGGCCGAGAGCGTGCGGCTCGGAATGGAGACCGGGCAGCTATCGTTTCCGCCGGGAACTTTTCTCGAGCCCGAAGAAGCCGAATTTCTCGAACCGCATCGCGTGACCTACCTCGCGAGCGGAAGCCAGGGCGAGCCGCTTTCCGCGCTGGCCCGGCTCGCCGCCGATTCCCATCCCCGGCTTCACGTCGAGCCGGGCGACACGGTGGTGCTTTCTTCGCGGTTCATCCCGGGCAACGAGCGCATGATCAACACGCTGGTCAACCATCTCTACAAGCTCGGCGCCGAAGTGATTTACGACGCGGTTGCGCCGGTGCACGTGTCGGGACACGCGAGCCGCGACGAGCTGGCCGAGATGATCCGGCTTACGCGCCCGCAACTGTTCGTACCGATTCACGGCGAGTACCGCCATCTGAGCCGCCATCTCCAGCTCGCGATGGAAGCCGGAATTCCCCAGCGCAACTGTTTCCTGCTCGAGGACGGCGACTCGCTCGTGCTCACCGCGTCGGACGCCTATCGGAGCCGTCCCGCGGCCGCCGGCAGAGTGCTGTTCGAGGGCGGCGAGCTCGAGGATGCGGCGCTTATCGGCGAGCGTAAGACGCTCGCGCAGGGCGGGACGGTGGTCGCGGTAATCGCGGTCTCGATGAGCACGGGAACGATTATCGCGGGACCCGACCTGGTTTCGCGCGGACTGGTGAGCGGCGACGGCACCTCGGCCCATATGCGCGCCGCGCGTGAGGAACTTAAGGCCCGGCTCGCCGCGATCGAGCCGCCGCTTCGTGCCGGCGACATGCGGGTCAGGGACGAGGTGGTGCGCACGCTCAGGCGCTATTTTATCGACGCGGTCGGCAAGCGTCCGTTCGTAATTCCCCATGTAATGGAGGTCCCGTAACCGCCATCGCTCGCCAATCGAAAGCTTTAAGCGAACCTTTGCCGCCGCAGGTCGCTGCTCAGCCCGAGCCGGAACCGGGCGCAAGCCGAATCGCGATCGAGCTCGGCGCACTCGGGCTGTTCGCGCTCGCCGCCTACGCCGCGGTAAGCCTCGTTTCATTCCATCTCGGCCAGCGTCCCAATTACGGCGGACCGGTCGGCGAGCTGCTCGCGGGCGCGATGGCGGGAGCGTTCGGCTACGAGTCGTACGTGATCGTCGCGCTCATGTGCGTGCTGGCGGGAAGGATCTGGAGCGGACCGCGATGGATGACGCTTGCGCGCGAATGCCTGGGCGGGGCGCTTGTGATGGTCGCGCTGGCGACCGCCGTGGGGCTCTGGAGCGAAGGCAGCCCCGCGATAGCGGGCGCGGCCGGTTCGGCCGCGGCGGGCGCGCTGATAGCGTCGCTCAATCTCGGCGGCGGTTATCTCGTCGTCGGCTTCACGATGATCTGCGGGCTTGCGCTTGCCTTCCGGCGCGCACCGACCGACCTCGCAAGTGTAGCGGCGCGCGGGCTCAAGGCCCCGGTCCGCCGCGACCAGGCCGATTCGGACGACGCCGCACGGGCGGTGCAGGTCAGCGCCGCGCCGACTGACGCGCCTGCAGCTTCGGGCGAGCGCGGGGCTGGGCTCAAGGTCAGGCGGATCGAAACCCGCGAAGGCGCTCAGCGCGGGCGCAAGACCGCAGGCGACGGCGCGCAGCGAAGCCGGGGAGCCTACAAGCTTCCGCCGCTTACGCTACTCGATGCACCGCCCGCCGAGCACGCGCAAATCGACGAAGCCGCGCTCGCGCGCAGCGCGCAGGTGCTCGAGCAGAAGCTGGCGGACTTTGGCGTCGAGGGCCGCGTTGTCGAGGTTCAGCCGGGTCCCGTGGTCACTATGTACAAGTTTGAACCCGGCTCGGGCGTGAAGGTCAGCCAGATCGTGAACCTGGCCGACGACCTCTCGATGGCGCTTCGGGCGGCGGCGGTGCGAATCCAGGCGCCGGTTCCTGGCGAGGCGGTGGTCGGAATCGAGGTTCCGAATCGAAAGCGCGAGCGGGTCTATCTTCGCGAAATTCTCGAATCCGAGGAGTTCGTTTCCAACCAGAGCCAGCTCACAATCGCGCTCGGCAAGGATATCGCGGGACGGCCGACGGCCGCCGATCTTGCCAAGATGCCCCATCTGCTGATCGCGGGCGCGACCGGAACCGGAAAGTCGGTGTCGCTGCATACGATGATTGCAGCGATCCTTTTCAACGCGACCGCCGACGACGTGCGCTTTATCCTGATAGACCCGAAGATGCTCGAATTGTCGGTCTACGAGAATATCCCGCACCTGTTGGTCCCGGTCGTGGTCGAGCCGTCCAAGGCTGCGTCCGCGCTTTTATGGGCGACCCAGGAGATGGAGGCGCGGTACTTCAAGATGCGCCAGCTCGGGGTGCGCAATATCGACGGTTACAATCGCCTGGTATCGTCGCGCGAGCCGGTCGTCGAGCTCAAACCCGCCAACCAGGTCGGTGAGCCGGCAGCCGACAATCCCGACGCTCCAGCAAAAATCGAGCATCGCAAGCTGCCGAAGATCGTAATCGTAATCGACGAGCTTGCCGACCTGCTCCTGAGCGAGGGCAAAACCGTCGAGCGCGACATCACCCGTCTTGCGCAGAAGGCGCGCGCCGCCGGAATCCATCTCATCCTTGCCACCCAGCGCCCTTCGGTGGACGTGATCACCGGCCTCATCAAGGCGAATTTGCCTGCGCGCATCTCCTTCCAGGTGACCTCGCGGGTCGATTCACGGACCATCCTCGATTCGATCGGCGCGGAACGGCTGCTTGGAGCGGGCGACATGCTGTTCATGCCGCCCGGCTCGGCGAAGCTGGTGCGCCTGCACGGACCGTTCGTATCCGAGCAGGAAATTCGCAAGGTCACCGAGTTCCTGCGTGCCCAGGGTGCGCCCGAGTACCAGATGGAAATACTCGAAACCCGACCGCCCTCCGAGGACGCTGGCGAGGGCCTGGACGAAAAGGACGAGATGTACGACGAGGCGGTCAGAATCGTCACCGAGACCGGACAGGCGTCCATCTCGATGATCCAGCGGCGGCTCAGGGTCGGATACAATCGGGCGGCGCGGATGGTCGAGCAGATGGAGCGCGAGGGACTCGTGATGCCGGCCGACGGCGCGCGCCCGCGCGAAGTGCGTCAACTCAGAAGCGTGCGCTAAAATTAATTATTTAACTTATTCTCAGGCTCGATGAAGCCCGGACCGTCCGGGTTCGTCCAATACGAGAAGCAAGCGCCCCGGGCGGCGAGGCAACTGGTGAATACTTGTAGATTGTGTCTGGCCACGGCCGTCGTGTGGGTCGCCCTGTGGCTTGGAGGGTCCGCAACGGCCATCGCGCGGGCAGCGGATTCGACCGCGCCCAATCTCGATGCCGTCCTGGCGCGTCTGCAGAAGCACTACGAAGAGACTACCTCGTTCAGCGCCAGGTTCAGCGAAGAAATAATCCCGGTTGGAGGGATAAAGCGCGAGCGTAGCGGCACCGTTTATTATCAGCGGCCGGGCAAGATGCGATGGGAGTTCGCAGCGCCCGAAAAGGACCTGATCGTCAGCGACGGGGTGAAGCTCTACAACTACCAGCCCGACCTGGGCCAGGTGGTGGAGATACCCGTAAAGCAGGCGTTTCGCTCGTCGGCAGCGACCGCATTCCTGCTGGGGATGGGAAACTTAAAGCGCGACTTTAAAGTTTTGCAAGCCCCGGAAACGCCCCTGGACGGACTGATCCATCTGAAGCTCGTCCCCCGGGGAGGCGGCGACAATATCGAGCTTGGCCTTGACCCGAGGACCTACGACATCGTGACGCTTCGGATCGTCGATCAGCTCGGCAACGTGACCGCGCTCAGGTTCACCGACCTCCGAAACGGAGCGGCTCTCGATCCGGCCCTGTTTGCCTTCAGGGCGCCGGCAGGCGTCGATATCGTGCAGGCGCCCTCGAACCCGTGACTACGGGTGGGCAAGCCTCGAAACGCGGGAAGGAAAATTCGTCCGGGGAAATACCCGATTGCATCGGGTAATCGTGACGGATAGAGATATAGGCCCCGATCTTCCAGAAGCGTGATGGAAAAGGTTCATCTCCTTAGCCTTGGATGCCCCAAGAACCTCGCGGACAGCGAGTTGATGCTGGGCGCGCTGACCGGCGCCGGCTTCGAGGTCACGCTCGATCCCGAAGACGCCCAGGTACTGGTGGTGAACACCTGTTCCTTTATCGAGGCGGCAAAAAAGGAATCGATCGACGCGATCCTGGAAGCTGCCGAGGTGAAGAAGCGCGGTGTCGGCGGCAAGCGGCTGGTGGTGGCGGGATGCCTCGCGCAGCGCTATGGCGCGGAGCTCAAGGAGCTTTTGCCGGAAGTCGATATCTTCGTTGGGACCGGGAACTTCCTTGAGCTTCCCGAGCTTCTGCGCCGTACCGAGAGTCCCGAGGCGCGGCCGATTCCGTATGCCGGCGCGGCCCATCTGCTGCCCAACGCGGGGATGGCGCGGGTCAGGACCGGGAATTTTTTCACCTCTTACTTGAAGATTTCCGAGGGCTGTAACCACAAGTGCGCCTTCTGCATAATTCCCGCGATCCGCGGACGCCATGAAAGCCGCCCCCTGGCCGACGTGATACGCGAGGCGCGGATGCTGGCCAGCTCGGGCGTTCGCGAGCTCAACCTTATCGCCCAGGATTTGACCGCCTATGGCCGCGATCTGGCGCCGCGCACGTCACTGGCCGCGCTGCTTCGCGAACTCGCCCGCGTTGAGGGCCTCAGATGGATTCGGATGCTGTACTGCTATCCGAACTTCGTCACCGACGAACTGCTTGACGCGGTGGCCGAGTTGCCGACGGTCGTCAAGTACATCGATATGCCGCTTCAGCATGCCGACGACGCGATGCTGCGCGCGATGAAGCGGGAGAGATCGTCGGGGGCCTTGCGCCACCTGCTGGAACGCATTAGAAAGCGCGTTCCGGGAGTCGCGCTCCGGACGTCCTTCATCGTGGGCTTTCCGGGCGAGACCGACGAGGCTTTCGGGCGGCTCGTGGATTTCGTGCGCGAGCAGCAGTTCGAAAGGGTGGGCGTCTTCACCTATTCACGCGAGGAAAATACCGCCGCCTACGGGCTTGCGGGGCAGGTTCCCGAGCGCGTCAAGCGCCAACGGCGGGCCGCCCTGATGCAGGCGCAGGCGGAAATCTCGCTCAGGAAAAACCGTGGCCTTGTTGGCCGCGAAATGGAAGTGCTGGTTGAAGGAACGGTGGCGGGGCGCGTCGCGCGATTGCGCGGACGAAGCGCCGCGCAGGCGCCGGAAATCGACGGGGCGATCTTCTTCAAGGGCGAGGCGGAGCCGGGCGAATTCGTCAAGGTTCGCATCACCCAGGCTCTGACCTACGACCTTCGCGCAGAGATGGTCGACGCCGCCGATCTTGGACAGGAGAAGGTGGCTAGCCATGCCTAAAAAAGCCGCTGGCACAAACCGGAAAAAGTTCCTGGCCCAGATGCGCGAGCATCTCCAGGAAATGAAGGACAAACTACTTGCCGAGATGGAGTCGCAACTCAAGGCCGAGCGCGAGGGCAACAAGGACGAGGGTCTCGATACCTACGACCTTGCCTCGGAGGAGCGCGACCGCGAGATCAATTTCATCCTTTCAGATCGTGAACGGCTCAAGCTCCGCCAGATCAACGAAGCGCTCGAACGGCTGGCCGACAACACCTACGGCATCTGCGACGCCTGCGGGCTCGAGATCGCCGAGGAGCGGCTCAGCGCCATGCCGTTTACGCGGCTCTGCCGCGATTGCCAGCAAGACCAGGAACGCGAGGCGCGCAGCCAGCGCCGCTACGATGACGAGCGCAACGTCTATCGCAAGATCGGATCGACCGACGCCGACGAAGAGGGCGCATAGGCGCGGCCCGGCGGCCCAAGGGGCGGTCACGGGATCACGCCGCGTTCCTTGAGCGCGGCGATTTCCTCCCAGTTCCGGCCCATTTCGAGCAGGATTTCCTCGGAATGCTGGCCGAGTTCTGGAGCGCCCGCCTCGACCGACCATCGCGAGCTCCCGAAGTCAACCGGAGTGGCAACCATCTCCGCCTCGCCGTCGGCGGTGGGCACTTTGACGAACAGTCCCGCCTCCCGTGCCTGGGGATCGCGGGCGAGTTCCTCGGTGGTCTGTACCGGCGCCCACCATACGTTCTCGCGGTCGAAGATCGGTCCCCATTCGGCGAGCGTGCGGCGGGTGAAAACCGCGTCAAGGATATCGACCAGCGCGGCAGCGTTCTCGCGCCGCGCCGCCATCGTGGCGAAGCGCGGGTCTGTGCCGAGTTCGGGCTTTCCTGTCGCGCGCAGCAGGTCTGGCCACATCCGATCGCCCTGCAAGCCGAGCAGCCAGAACCATCGGCCGGCCGAATCGCGATAGCAGGTGATGAGCGGGTTGAGGGAGGTATGCCGGGTCGCGGGCACGGCCGCAAGTCCAAGGCGGAGCTGGATATTGAGATCCCATCCGATGAAATATCCGCCCACCCTAAGCAGCGAGGTCTCAACTTTCTGGCCTTCGCCCGAGCGCTCGCGCGCGAGCAATGCCGCGCAGATGGCAGAGGTGGCGGTGAGCGCCGTCGTATGATCGCCCATCGCGCCCCGCTGCGAGGCCGGCTCCTGCTCGGGCGGGGTCAGCGTCGAGACGACCGCGGCGCGCGACCAGAACGCGCCGACGTCGAAGGCCGCGCGGTCGCGCTCCGGGCCTTTCGGCCCGTATCCGGTTACGTGGCAATAGACCAGGCGCGGGTTTATCCGATGGAGCCGGTCGTAGCCGAGGTCGAGCGTTTCGAGCGCCCTGGCGCGCAGGTTGGTGAGAAACACGTCGGCGCGGGCGATCAGCTCAAGCAGGATCGCGCGTCCCTCTTCGGTGTCAAGGTTGAGCGCGATACTGCGCTTGCCACGGTTGTCGAGTTCGAAAGGCGGATTGACCGGAACGTCCATCCCGGCCCCTTTGAGAAAGAGCCCGCGGAACGGGTCGCCGTCGGGAGGCTCGACCTTGATAACGTCCGCGCCCCAATCGGCCATGATTCCGCCCGCAGCCGGAGCGGCGACCCAGAAGCCGAGTTCAACGACGCGAATTCCCTTGAGCGGACCGGACATGGTCAACCTCCTGTGTGGTCGGCAGCGCGGTTCGCAGCGGCCCGAAGACTAATAGCATAGCCGGGAGCCGTGGCTGCAAACCATTCGGGCCCACAAAGCCGGTCCCTGGCGGGTCGGGTGGCTTTACCGCCTCGCGCAAACATAGCATCCTAACCACGGCGCCGGTTTCCGGCAGCCGTGTGGGGGGACGGGCAGCGGCAAATTTTCGATGAGGATTTTTGGCGAACTCCAGGACCATCCCGACGCAAACGCCGCCGAAGCGGCGCGCGTCAGGCTCAACCTCTCATCCGTTAGGTCGCTTCTGGCGGTCGCGAGCTCCAAGGGCGGCACCGGCAAGAGCGCGCTTGCGGTCAATATCGCTGCCACGCTTGCGAGCGCGGGCAGGAAAGTCGGTATCGTTGACGGCGATCTGAACGCGCCGAGCGTGCTTGCGATGCTGGGCGTCAAGGTTCCGCGTTACCTTCCGATGGCCGAGGGAATCGAACCGGCCTCGGGACCGCTCGGAATCCGCGTGGTGAGCGGTGAATTCCTGCCCGAGGTTCAGCCGCCTGCGCCGATAAGTTTCGCCGATTCTGCCGATGTGCACGCCGAGCCGGCGTGCGAACCGCTGGAGGCGAGCCACGGCGTGGCGCTCGCCAGGATGCTTGCGCAGACGCGATTTGGCAATCTCGATCTCCTGCTGGTGGATCTCGCGCCCGGCCTCGATCGCCTTCATCGGCTGGCGAGCTTCGTGATGCCGACGGGCGTGCTGCTGGTGACGCGGCCTTCGGCGGACGACGCGCGCGGGCTTGCGCGAATCTTCGCGATGCGCAAGCGCCTTGGGCTCCCCACCCTCGGGGTGGTCGAGAACATGGTCGGTTTCAGCTGCAATAACTGCCGCTCGGTGCGCCCGCTGTTTCCCGAGGGCGAGGTTTCACGCGTGACGCGCGAGGCCGGAATCGAAATTGTCGCGCGGTTGCCGTTCGATCCGAGGTTCGCGGAGTCCTGCGAGCGGGGACGTCCCTTCGTGCAGGAATACCCAGACGCGCCGCTCGCCAAGCAGATAGCGGAGATGGCGCGGCGGGTCGCCGCCGAGATCAACGCGCGCGCGGTCCAGGCGGGCGATTCGATAGACCTGCCCGACGTCGCCGGGGAAACCTCGCGCTGACCCGCTCGCGCATCGCCTGGGCGAATCGCGGCACGATACGCCGCAGGACAGCGGCGCGAAAACTCCTTGGACGGCGCCCTGGGATTCGCTTCGCTCACGACAATCAGAAAGGAACGCCTGCGGCCTCGATACGCGAAGCCGGGTTGCCGGCCTCGGGCGTCGGAAAATTTCTCGCGGCTTTGCGCTTGCGCGCCGTCGCCCGGCGGCGCATCTTTGCGAAGTCGCGGCAATCTGCTTCGATAGCAACGCGCCCCATCGGTTCGACGGAGGTGCTTCTGATGGAAACGCAGCTTCTATTCGAGATTTCGGCGGAACTCGCACCGCCGATCGCGATCGGCGGCACGCCCGCAGGCGACCGGATCATCTTTTACGTGACCGGCGGCAAGTTCGAGGGTCCGCGGCTTCGTGGCGAGGTGATGCCCGGCGGCGGCGACTGGTTCCTGGTTCGCCCTGACAACGTCGGCGTGCTCGACGTAAGAATCGTGCTCAAAACCGACGACGGCGAACCGATCTACATGGTCTATCGCGGAGTGGCGAAACTTCCGCCCGGAGGTCTCGGCGCCCCCGGCCCGATGACGATTCGCACCGCGCCGACCTTCGAGGTTTCGTCGAAAGGCAAGTACGCGTGGCTCAACGCGCTCCAGGCAGTGGCCGAAGGCGAACCGATGACCGGAGCCGGCGGGCAACCGGCGGGCGTGCGTTACCGCGTGTACGAAGTGCGCTGAGTTGCGCCCCGCGCTTAGTAAGGAAAACGAAACATCATGGACTTTGAATACACGCCTGAGCAGGAAGCCTTCCGCGCGCAAGTGCGGCGATGGCTGGAGGAAAACCTGAGCGACGATCTCAAGGTGGATGACCCTTCCGACGAGCGCGTCCCACCGAACCGCGAGACCTTCGAGCGGCGCAGAGCATGGCAGCGCCGGATGGCCGAGGCGGGATGGGTCGGGCTCTCGTGGCCGAAGGAGTACGGCGGACGCGCGGCGAGCCTGATCGAGCAGGTCATTTTCGATGAAGAGTACGGACGCGCGCGCGGTCCGGTGCTGCCCGGGTACTCGGGGCTTTCGATGTGCGGGCCAACGCTGATGCATTGGGGCACCGAGGAGCAGAAGCGCCGCTTCCTGCCGCGGATCTTGAACGGCGACGACATCTGGTGCCAGGGCTATTCCGAGCCGGGCGCGGGCAGCGACCTGGCCTCGCTTACGACACGCGCCGAGGATCGCGGCGATTATTTCCTGCTCAACGGGCAGAAGGTCTGGACCTCGGCCGCCCAGTATGCCGACTGGATGTACCTGCTGGCGCGCACCGATCCCGCCGCGCCCAAGCACAAGGGGATCAGCTATCTGCTGCTCGACATGAAAAGCCCGGGCGTGACCGTCCGCCCGCTGGTTCTCATGAACGGGCATGCGCACTTCAACGAGGTGTTCTTCGACAACGTCGAGGTGCCCAAGCAAAACCTGGTCGGCCCGCTGAATGGCGGATGGACGGTCGGGATGACGACGCTTGCCTACGAGCGCGGGATGGCGGGCGGCGGCGGCCACGGCTCGCAGGTCAGGCGGCTCGCCGAGCTTGCGCATCGGGTCACCATAAACGGGCGTCCCGCGTGGGAGCAGCAATGGGTGCGGCAGCGGCTTGCCGCGTTCCTGATCGAGTGCGAGGCGGCCCATCTGACGCGGCTTCGCAACCTGAGCCGCCGGCTCAAGGGACTTGCGCCGGGGCCGGAGGGTTCGATGCTGAAATTGTTCGGCTCGGAGCTGGGAGTGCGAATCGCGCAGTTTTCGACCGAACTGCTCGGCGCCTACGCGACCCTGAACCAGCCGGCCGACACCGTGCCCGATGCGCCGCGATGGTACAACCGGGTGCTCAGCTCGCGCCAGTACACGATCGCCGGTGGCACAAGCGAGATCCAGCACAACATTATTGGGGAGCGGGTACTGGGACTGCCGAAGGGATGAACGGCGCGCTGCCTGCCCGCGCCGAGCGGCGTTGCGTGGCGAATATTTCTCCGCTCAGCCGGCCAGGCCGCCCCACGCGGGGAGCGGTTCGTTGTCGGCAATCGCGCGGGCAAGCATCTCGCCGGCGCGCACTGCCAGGGCAACTCCGTGCCCGGCGTATCCGCCCGCGACCAGCATGCTCGGCGCTTCGGGAAGGCGCGAAAGTATCGGAGTGAAATTCTCCGGTATCGCGATCGGCCCGGCCCATCGCGCCGAAAAACGCACCTCGCGCAGCGCCGGATTGAGACCCCGGACTCGCGCTTCCAGGGCGTCGAGCATTGCGCCCGGCTGCTCCGAATTCACATCCATCCTTTCCAGTTCCGCCGCCGGGCCGAAAGCCAGGCCCGCACCGAAGATCGCGCGATGGTCGTCGGTCGTGCGGCCCCATAAGTAGGGAAGATCGATCGTATAGAAGGGAATTCCCGCGCCGAGCCCCAGATCGCCGAGCAACGACGAATCGAGCGGCTCGGTCGCGCATGCCATCGTAAGCGCGCTTCTGAGCGCGCGCGCCGCCGGCACCAGGGAATTTATCCACGCGTTGGCGGCGACGATGACGCACCCGGGCTCTATCCTTGCACCGTCAAGATCGAGACGCACGCGCTTTCCAATCGCGATATGCCGAACCCGCGCATCCTGATGGATGACGGCGCCCGCCCGCATCGCCGCGCGCGCCAGCCCGTAGAGCATCGCAACCGGCTCGACGGTGCCGCCCGCGACCGTCTTCGCGATCGCGATCGGCGTGCCGCCGTCGTCCCACGGAAGCGGCGTGCCGGGTCCGCCATGCTTTATCTCCCAGCATCCATCGAGCCGAAGCCCGCATGAGATCCGCTCCGCGCCAAGGAGCCGTTCGAGGGTGGCGAGGCAGGTGTCCACGCCCTCCATCGGGCCGCGCGCGGTTCCCTCCAGCACGATGCCGCCGGTCCGTCCGCTCGCTCCGTCGCCTATACGCCCGGCTTCGAGGAGCGTCACGCGAAGACCGCGGCGGGCCAGATGGTACGCGGATGACATGCCGGTCAGACCGCCGCCGACAACAGCGACGTCGGGATTCGAAGAAACGAGCGCAGGGGTCTCGAGTTCGGTTTCGCGCCGCCAAGGGGGTTGTCCCCACATCCACGCCATAGGAAGGGAACCTCCGCAGCCGTAATCAGACTAGCGCCGCGTTTCGCGATGGGGGAAGCGTATCGCGCCCGCTCGCGCAGGACGATGGAAGCGAGTGTTCCGAGGCCCGGCCGCCGTCATGCGGCCAGATGTATCCGTGGGAGGCAAAGTGAGTCCTGCGGACGCATCGTCCAAGCGCCAAGCGCGAAGAGTCCGCATAAATCTTCGCCGTCTGCGAAGCTCTGGATGGCACGGGCGATGCAGTGAACGATGACGATCGCGCCGCCAGTTCCGCCCGGGAAAGCCACGAATCGGGCGCGCGCGATCAGTTCGGCAGTCGAGACGAAACCATGAAATGCCCGAAATGCGGAACCGAATTGACCACCGATAACGTGGTTCGAAGCGCCCCTGTCCAGGCTCCGGTAGAAAACCTCCGCCATTTTCATGTCCGATGCGGGGGATGCGGCGAAATCGCCTGGTACACAACCGAGCCCGGACACGCCGACGCGGCTCCGAGGACCGGACCGCATGATTGCGCCTTCTTCAGGCCGCAGGCTCCGTGAAGCCGGAGGGGGAATAATAGCGGACTGGAAGTCGAACGCCGGGCTGGCGCTTGCTCGCGCGGCCGAGCAGATGGCGCGCGGCGTCAGCCGGGCGGTTCGGGATAGCTCTTGCGGGCCGCGGTGGAAAAGTGAGCGTGGTGAGGGAGAAGGAACTACAAATGGCTGAGACGGCAGGCAATCAGGGGCGGGCGCGTTTCGCGATACGGCGGCCTTCGTTCGACCTCGGGCAGCGGCCCTTCATCGTGATCTGGGAGATAACCCGCGCATGCGACCTGGCATGTGCGCATTGCCGCGCCTCGGCGATGCCCGCGCGCAATCCCGGCGAGCTCACGCCCGAGGAATCGCGCTCGCTCATCGATCAGATCGCGGCGTTCGGGCCGCCTGCGCCGCTGTTCGTGATGACCGGCGGCGATCCGGTAAAGCGGCCCGACCTGCTCGACCTGGTGTCCTACGCTTCGAGCCGCGGGCTGCCGGTCTCGCTCTCGCCTTCGGCGACGCCACTGCTCACGCCTGCGCTGGTGCGTGAGCTGCGCTCGGCGGGACTGGTCGCGCTGTCGCTCAGCGTTGACGGCTCCTCGTCAGAGATACACGATGCGTTTCGCGGAATCGGCGGAGTGTTCGCAAGGACACTCGCAGCGTGGGAGGCGGCGCGCGAGTGCGGCCTCAAGGTGCAGGTCAACTCGACGGTCGCCAGGCTCAACATGCTCGACCTGCCGCGAATCGCGCGCCTGGTGTTCGACAAGGGCGCGATGACCTGGAGCGTCTTTTTCCTGGTGCCGGTCGGGCGCGGAATCGGGCTTCGCCAGCTTTCGCCCGAGCAATGCGAGGACGTGATGAACTTCCTCTATGACGCGGGCAAGGTGCTGCGCGTCAAAACCACCGAGGGGCATCATTACAAGCGCGTCGTGCTCCAGAGGATGGCGCTTGAGCGGCGGGGAGTTCCTCACGAAGAGGTGCTGAAGCTCGGGCCCACCTACCGCGCGCTCGTCGAGGGCCTCCAACCCTGGCCCGCCGGGCCGGGCGAACGGCGGACACCGATCGAAATCAACGCGGGCCGCGGCTTCGTCTTCATCTCCCATCTCGGCACCGTCCATCCGAGCGGCTTTCTCACCGCCGAGGCGGGCAACGTGCGCAAGGCTCCGCTCGCCGAGCTTTACCGTAAAAGCAGGATGTTCACCGAGTTGCGCGATCTCACGAAACTCCAGGGGCGGTGCGGCGTCTGCGAGTTCGCCCGGGTGTGCGGAGGCTCGCGCTCGCGCGCGCACGCGATGACGGGAAACCATCTTGCGGAAGATCCGCTGTGCGCCTACGTGCCGGGAAGCTTTCCGTTCCCGGGCGATATCGAAGAGCTCGTCGGACGGCGGCGCGCCGAGCCGGTCGGCGCGGCGATGGCGTGAAGGGCGGCGTCCGGGTGTGGCGTCGCGTTGGCCGATGATTTGAAGCCCAAAGGCGCGGGGTTGCTGGCTTCGGCAGCCCTCGCTCCGAATGGTCAACAGCAGCCCGCGCGCCTGCGATCCCGCACGAAGCGGATAATCTCATTGCATCGGGAGCGGCATCTCATCAGCCTGTTTGCGCCGTGGCCGACTAGCTGCCTTCGGTCCCGGTCGCGACCGACCGGACTGACGCGGCCGCCGCGGGAATCCAGACCGTGACCCTGGTACCCTCGCGCAGCCTGCTCTCGATCCGAAGCGAACCGCCGTGAAGCTGGACGATATGCTTGACGATCGCCAGCCCGAGTCCAGTGCCGCCAAGCTCGCGCGAGCGAGCGCGATCGACCCGGTAGAAGCGCTCGGTCAGGCGCGGGATATCGGCCGCGGGAATGCCCTCGCCGGTGTCGCTCACCGCCAGCTCCACGCCCGGGCGTGATTCGGGCGGCGCCGAGGTGGCGGCGCGCGCCGAGACCACAACGTTTCCGCCGCGCGGCGTGTACTTGATAGCGTTGTCGAGGAGATTGACCATCACCTGATGCAGCCGGTCACGGTCGCCGCGGATGGGCGGCAGGTTGTCGGGGCAATCGAGCGAAAGTTCCACGCCCTTGCGCTGCGCCTGCTCACGCATCAGCTCCTCAGCGTCCTTCAGGACGGTGCCCGCGTCCAGGTCGTCGAGCTTGAGCGGAGTCAGGCCGTGTTCGAGGTCAGAGAGCGAGATCAGGTCGTCGATCAGGCGCGAGAGGCGGCGCGCCTGATGCTCGATTATCCCGAGAAAGCGGCGTGCGATGTCGGGATCGTCGACGCCGCGAATCAGCGTTTCGGCGTAACCGTAGAGCGCGGAAAGCGGCGTGCGGATTTCGTGTGTCAGGTTGGCTACGAAGTCGGCGCGCTGGGTTTCGTAGGATTTGAGCTGGGTGATGTCGTGGAAGACGAAAACCCACGCGGCCCCGCCCGCGCCGGAACGGCGCACCGGGGCGGCGCTGGCCGAGACGTGGCGCGGCGCCGGCGTCTGCAATGCAATTTCAGCGCTGGTAACCTGTCCGCCGCCCGAGGCGGTCGCGCGCGCGACGAATTCCTGCAGCCGCGGGTCGCGGCATAGCTCGACGAAGTCGCGCCCGTTGTAATTCGCGTCGGGGCTGAGCGCGAACATCCGGCGCGCGGGCTCGTTGAGCAGCACCACCTCGCCGCGCGAGCCGGTGACGACCACCGCTTCGGTCATGCTGCGAAGAATCGCTTCGAACTCGTCGCGCTGTTCGGCAAGCGACTCCATCTCGTCCGCGACAGCATCGGCGGCGTCGAGCAATCGGCGCTCGGCGCGGCCCATCGCGTCGCGCTCGTCGGGGATCAGATGAGGCGGCGGCTCGTGCTTTTCGAGCGAAGCGGCGACCGCCTCGATCCGTTCGGCGCGGCTGGCCCATACGCGCACAACCGCCAGTGTGGACCATCCGGCGGCCACCCCTCCCGCCACCAGCGCGGCCACCACCCAGGAGATCGAAACCGGCTCGGTGACGGCCAGGATGATAAGCACGAGCGCCGGCGGGATGAATCCCGCGGCGACCGCTGCCGCCATTTTCCAGTTAGCTGATTTAGTCAAGCGCCTCCGGATTGAACCGGTATCCAACGCTGCGCACGGTCAGGATGAGTTCGGGCCTGGCGTCGTCGCGCTCCAGATGCTGGCGCAGGCGCCGGACGTGCACGTCGACCGTGCGCGGTTCAACGAACGTATCGCGTCCCCACACCATGTCAAGCAGTTGCTCGCGCGTGTAGACGCGCAGCGGATGCTCGACGAAGAAGCGCAGCAGTTCGAACTCGCGAAGCGCGAGATCGAGCCGCTTGCCGTCGACGAAGACCTGGTAGGTGTCGTAATCGATCCTGAGCCTGCCGCGTTCGTAGCTGCCCGCCTGCTGGGACTCGGCGCGGACGCTCGCGCGTCTGAGCAGCGCCTTGACGCGTGCGACCAGTTCACGCGGGCTGAAGGGCTTGACCAGGTAATCGTCAGCACCCATCTCGAGCCCGAGCACGCGGTCCACTTCGGTTCCCTTGGCGGTGACAATCAGGATCGGAAGCGCACGGGTGGCCTTCTCGGCGCGGACCATCCGGCACACTTCGAGTCCCGGCGCGCCGGGCAGCATCAGGTCGAGCACCATCAGGTCGGGTGCGCGGCGCTTGATGCGTTCGAGGGCTTCGCTGCCGGTGGCGGCCTCCTCGACGGCGAAGCCTTCCTGCTCGAGGTTGTAGCGGATCAGTTCGCGGATATCGGATTCATCTTCGACGACCAGGATTTTCTGGCGCGGACCGCGTTCGGGATGTTCCCGGGCGAGGCTCATTCCTTCTTCCTGTCCATGTGGCGGATAATTTTGCCCTTGACCATGAAGGTAACCATCTCGGCGATATTCGTTGCGTGGTCGGCGATACGCTCCAGGTACTTCGAGATGAACAGGATCCGGGTGGCGCGGCGGATCGTATGCGGGTCCTCGGCCATGTAGCTCAGAAGCTCGCGATAGACCTGTTGGTTCAGGCCGTCGACCTCGTCGTCGCGGGAGATAACCTCGTCGGCGAGCGCGGTATCGGCACGCATGAAGGCGTCGATACTGTCCTTGACCATCGATTGCGCGATCTCGGACATGCGCGGCAGGTCGATATAGGGTTTGAGCTGCGGCTCCTCGTTGAGTTCGATCACCCGCTCGGCGATGTTCACGGCGTTGTCGCCGATACGCTCAAGGTCGGTGGTGATCTTGAGTCCGGTGGTGATGAACCGGAGATCGCTGCCCGCCGGCTGATGAAGCGCGAGCAGCCGGATGCATGTCTCGTCGGTTTCGAGGTCGAGGCGGTTCACTTCCTCGTCCTGGGTAATGACCTGGCGGGCGAGCGGCGTGTCGCGCTTGACGAGCGCTTCCATCGCGTCGGCGATCTGCCGCTCAACCAGGCCGCCCATCTTGAGAAGGCCTGCGCGAAGGCCGCGCAACTCCTCCTCGTATTGCTTATTGGTATGGAGCAGTTGCGAGGTATCCATCTCGAGTTCTCCCCCGAAGGCGGCTTATCCGAAGCGCCCGGTTATGTAGTCTTCGGTCTCCCGGCGGCTTGGATTGGTGAAGATTTGCCTGGTTTCCCCGAATTCGATCAGGTTTCCCGCGTTCAAAAATGCCGTCAGGTCCGAGGTGCGCGCCGCCTGCTGCATGTTATGCGTCACTATAACTATAGTGTAATTCTCCTTGAGTTCGAGTAATAGCTCCTCGATTCGCGCGGTCGAGATCGGATCGAGCGCCGAGCACGGCTCGTCCATCAGCAGAACCTCGGGTTCCACCGCAAGCGCCCTCGCTACGCATAGCCGCTGCTGTTGGCCGCCCGACAGGCTGATACCGGGCCGATTCAGCCGGTCCTTGACCTCGTCCCATAGCGCCGCGCGCCTGAGGCTTCGCTCAACGATCCGGGCGCGTTCGGCGCGGCTCAGCGCCACGTTGTTGAGCTTGAGCCCGGCGGCGACGTTCTCCTCGATCGACATGGTCGGAAACGGGGTCGGCTTCTGAAACACCATCCCGACCCGCCGCCTGACTGCGACCGGGTCCACCGCGGGGTCGTAGATGTTCTCGCCATCCAGGATGACCTCGCCTTCGGTCCGCGCGCCGGGCACCACCTCGTGCATCCGGTTCAGGCATCGCACCAGCGTTGACTTGCCGCATCCCGAGGGGCCGATGATCGCGGTGATCCGGTTCTCCGGAAAGGCCATGTTAATGTCGTTTAACGCCCGCACCTTGCCGAAATAGGCGCTCAGATGACGGGTGACAAGTTTTTCAGCCATGGGTCAGTGTGGCGCTTTCGCCCTTAAACCGGGCGCCGAAGAACCTATCAGTTCCATCGCGTCCGCAAAGAGAAGCGCCGGCATCGCGCAGACGAAAACCGGGATCGTAACGGCGCAAACCTGCTCGCACGACTGTGTCCCAATCAAATGACGCGGACGATGACACCCGGGCTGCTCGACCGCTGCCTGGCCGATTGCAGAATTCGCCAAATCGCCCGTCATGAGGCTTGCCCGGTTTTCCACGACACGGATCTTTTCACCTGGGTTCCGAAAAGGCGGGCCGCATCCGCCGGTCCTTCTCTAATCTTACATACGGATTGTTACGGGGATGTTACAAAGCCGAAAACTACGGTTTAAAACCGCGCCAGGTCCGCGCCGGGGCGAGGAAAAATCCCCTACGGGCCAACGATTTTTTCCGCTCCGCCCATGTACGGACGCAGCACCTCGGGAATCGTGACGCTGCCGTCCTCATTCTGGTAGTTTTCGAGCACGGCAATCAGCGTGCGCGGAAGCCCCAGTCCCGAGCCGTTGAGCGTGTGGACCAGTTCCGGTTTGCCGCCCTTTTCGCGGAAGCGGATCTGCGCGCGGCGCGCCTGGAAGTCCCAGCAATTCGAGCACGAGCTTACTTCCAGCCACTCGCCCACCCCCGGCGCCCACATCTCGACGTCGTACTTGCCTGCGGCCGCGAAGCCCAGGTCCCCGGTGCACATCTGGACAACCCGGAACGGGATCTTCAGCCGGCGGCATACCTCGCAGGCGTCCTCGACCAGCTTGTCCAATTCCTCGTCCGAGGTCGCCGGATGTACCAACTTGACCATCTCGACCTTGTCGAACTGATGGCCGCGCTTGATGCCGCGCACGTCGCGCCCGGCGGACATCTTTTCACGCCGGAAGCAGGGCGTGTAGGCCGTCATATAGATCGGCAGGCGCTCGGCTTCGAGGATTTCCCGAGCATAGAGGTTGGTGAGCGGAACTTCGGCGGTCGGGATGAACCAGAAGTCTTCCTCGATATCGCGATACATCGTGTCTTCGAATTTCGGCAGATGCGCACTGCCGATAACGGTCGGCGTGTTCACCATCAGGGGCGGTGCGAATTCGGTGTATCCCTGTTCCCTGGTCTTGAGATCGAGCATCCAGGTGATAAGCGCCCGTTCCAGGCGCGCCCCTGCTCCGACCAGGAAATGAAACCGCGAGCCGGAGAGCTTCACGCCACGCTCGAAGTCGATTATCCCGAGCCGTTCGCCAAGCTCCCAATGGGGTTTCGGCTCGAAGGAGAACTCGCGCGCCGAGCCTTCGCTGCGGACGATACGGTTTTCGCTCTCGTCCTTGCCGACCGGGACCCAATCGCGCGGCAGGTTCGGCAGCATCAGGAGCAGCCGTGTGCTTTCCTCTTCGAGCGCCGCGAGTTCGCGCTCGCCCGCCGCGATTTTTTCTCCCAGCTCGCGCATCTCGGCACGCTTGCGGTCGCGTTCCTCGGGGCTCGCCTTGGCGAGCTCCTTCGATTCGCGCGTGCGGCGCGCGCGCATCTCGTCGAGTTCATGCTGAAGGCGGCGCCGGCGTCCGTCGGTCTCCAGCACGCGGTCGATATCGGCAGGGTCCGCGCCGGTCTGGGCGATCTTGGTTTTTACGAAGTCGGGCCGCTCACGAATCAGTTTTATGTCGAGCATTCAGAATGCGTTCCTAAGTATTTCGAATTTGCGGCTCGCGCCGTCGCCGCTTATCGCAACGACGTCGAAGCGTATCGGGCAATTGCCGACACGGTAACGGGCCGCAAAAACCCCGGCCGCGCGGCGGATTCTCCTGCGCTTGCCTTCGTCAACCGCCTCCGCGGGCGCGCCGGCGCCGATGCCGCGTCGCGCCTTGACTTCGACGAATACCAGCGTGCCGCCGTCCATCGCGACAAGATCGATCTCCGCTCCGGCGGCGCGAAAGTTGCGCGCGATCACCCGATACCCACGCCATCGAAGGTGCCGCGCCGCGAGGCGCTCGCTTCTGCGTCCGAACGAGAAGGGACGCCGAACCACCCATCCCCGCAGCCGCGCGACGAGCCTGCCCAGCCATCCGATACGTCCGTCCAAGCCCTCTCCCGGGAGGGTGCGTGCCCGCTTTTCGCGCATCTTCCAGCATCAACGTAGATGTCGCCGCATCGGCTGGCAAGCGCACCGAGGCGCTGGCCCGCGCGACTGACTTGGCCGGCGCATGATGTTAGGATTCATCGGGTGTGCAGCGAACGGGTCCCCTTGAAGCGTAGTGAGACGGGCTCCCGTTTCGTAATGCTGAACGGGACCTGGCCGCCAGGGCGCGACGCCACGAGGGCCGGGCGATGAGCGGTTGACCGAACGGGTCTTTGTGTAGAATCCCCAACCCAGGAACAGCATCGATGGCTGAGAAAAGGATAACTCTTGAGCAGGTGCGGCACGTCGCGCGCCTTGCGCGGCTGGAACTCAGCCCCGAGGATGAAACCCGGCTTCAGGCCGACATGAGCAGCATCCTTGAGTATGTTGACAAGCTCAACGAGCTCGACACTGGCGATATCGCCCCGACCGCGCAGGTCGGCGAGGCGGGCACTGCGATGCGCGACGACGTGGTGACCAACCGTCCGGCGCCCGAGGAAATGCTGGCCAATGCGCCGGCGCGCCAGGGTACATTTTTCAAGGTCCCCCGAATTATAGAGTAAACCTCCGCCCAGCGGACCGGACAGCCTGACCGCCTGCGACCTGCGCGGTCCGCCCGCAAAAAGACCAGCAAATGGGATCAGAACTACACAAGCTAACCGTCAGCGAAGCGCGCGACCTGCTCCGAAAGCGCGAGGTCTCCTCGCATGAAATCACTCGCGCCTGCCTCGATCGTATCGGCGAGGTCGAACCACGGCTTAACGCCTTCATAACCGTCTGCGAGCGCGAGGCGCTCGAGCAGGCCGACGCCGCCGACCGCCGTCTGGCTTCGGGCGATGACGTGCCCGCGATGTGCGGCATACCGGTCGCGCTCAAGGACATTTATTGCACGCGCGGGGTGCGCACCACCTGCGCCTCGAAGATCCTCGACAACTTCGTTCCGCCGTTCGACGCCACGGTTGTCGCGAAACTGCGCGCGGAGGGCGCGGTCTTCCTCGGCAAGACCAACATGGACGAGTTTGCGATGGGCTCGTCCACTGAGAACTCCGCCTTCGGGCCGACGCGCAACCCCTATGACCTTGAGCGCGTGGCGGGCGGTTCCTCGGGCGGCTCGGCGGCCGCGGTCGCCGCCGACGAGTGCCTGGCCGCGCTCGGCACCGATACCGGAGGGTCGATTCGTGAGCCGGCGTCGTTCTGCGGCGTGGTCGGAATCAAGCCGACTTACAGCAGGGTGAGCCGTTACGGAGTGATCGCCTACGCCTCGTCGCTCGACCAGGTGGGACCGTTTGCCAAGACCGTGCGCGACGCGGCGCTCCTGCTCGGCACGCTTGCAGGGGTCGACCCCCGCGACTCGACCTGCTCGGCGCGCCCGGTGCCCGATTACGAAAAGGCGCTTTTGGGCGAGGTGCACGGGCTCAGAATCGGCGTCCCGAAGGAGTTTTTCGTCGCGGGGATGGCGTCCGACGTCGAGCGCGCCGTGCGCGACGCGCTTAGGCAGTACGAATCGATCGGCGCGCGCCTGGTCGATATCTCGCTGCCGCACACGCCCTACGCGGTTGCCTGCTATTACCTGGTCGCGACCGCCGAGGCGAGCGCCAACCTCGCGCGCTATGACGGTATCCGTTACGGCTTTCGCGCCGAGGCTGACAACACCGACGATCTCTACAATCGCTCGCGCGCACTCGGCTTCGGCGCCGAGGTCAAGCGCCGGATAATGCTCGGCACGTTCGCGCTCTCGGCGGGCTACTACGACGCCTACTATCTGAAGGCGCAGAAAGTCCGCACCCTGATTCGCCGCGACTTCGAGCGCGCCTTCGCGAGCTCAGACGTGATCGTCGCCCCGGTCGCGCCGACCACCGCGTTCCGCCTCGGCGAGAAAACCGAAGATCCGCTCACGATGTACCTGTCCGACATCTTCACGATTTCCGTCAACCTCGCGGGACTGCCTGCGATGTCGGTTCCGTGCGGCTACGACGGCGGCGGGCTTCCTATTGGGATGCAGATAATCGGACCGCCTTTCAGCGAGGAAACGGTCCTGCGCGTGGGCGACGCCTATGAACGCTCGGGCACGGGCAAAAGGCGCCCGGCGAAAGTGTGAGTCAGATGGCAACCAGTCTGGAAAAGTACGAAGCAGTAATCGGACTTGAAGTTCACGCCCAGCTTCTGACCCGCTCGAAGCTGTTCTGCGGATGCTCGACGGCGTTCGGCGCCGAGCCCAACGGCAACGTATGCCCGGTGTGCATGGGGATGCCCGGCGTGCTGCCGGTGCTCAACCGCCAGGCGGTCGAACTGGTGGTGCGCGCGGGGATCGCCGCGCACTCGGAAATCGCGCCGCACTCCATCTTCGACCGCAAGAGCTATTTCTATCCCGACCTCCCCAAGGGCTACCAGATAAGCCAGTACGAAACCCCTGTGTGCAGGGGCGGCTATATCGAACTCCCCCCGAAGGACGGCCAGGAGCCCCGGCGCATCCGCCTGGTCCGCATCCATCTCGAGGAGGACGCCGGCAAGAATATCCACCAACCCGACGGCTCGCTGGTCGATTTCAACCGCTCGGGCGTGCCGCTGGCCGAGATCGTCAGCGAGCCCGATATCCGAAGCGCCGAGGAAGCTGGCGCCTACCTGCGCGCGCTCCATGCGATCCTGCGCTACGCGGACATCTCGGACGCCCGGATGGAGGAGGGGAGCATGCGATGCGACGTCAACGTGTCGGTGCGTCCGCGCGGCTCCGAAAAGCTCGGCGTCAAGACCGAAATCAAGAACCTCAACTCGTTCCGTTTCGTCGAAAAGGCGATCGACTTCGAGGTGCGCCGTCAGATTGAAATCCTCGAGTCGGGCGGCAGGATCCTGCAGGAGACGCATCTGTGGGACCCGGTCCGCGAGCAGACGCGCCCGATGCGCTCGAAGGAGTACGCCAACGACTATCGCTATTTCCCCGAGCCCGACCTGCCCCCGCTTCGAATTGCGCCCGACCTCATCGAGGCGGTAAAGGCCGCGATGCCCGAGCTGCCCGCCGAGCGCCGCGCCCGCTATATCCGCGACTACGCGCTCTCGCCCTACGAGGCCGACGTGCTCGTTGCCGAGCGCGAGGTCGCCGACTACTTCGAGATGACCCTGCCCGGACTTAAAAATCGCAAGGCCGCCGCCAACTGGGTGATGACCGAGGTGCTGCGCGTGATTCGCGAGAGCGGAAGGCCGCTTGCCGAGGCCGCGCCCGCAGCCGCCCAGGTCGGCGCGCTGCTCGCGATGGTCGAGGCCGGGAAAATCAGCCTGAACGCCGCCAAGACCGCGTTTGCCGCGATGTGCAAATCGGGCAAGGACGCGGAAACGACCGTTGCCGAGCTCGGACTTGCGCAGGTCTCCGACGAAGCCGCTATCGCCGAGGCGTGCGACAAGGTGCTTGCGGCGCATCCGAAGGAACTCGGCGAATATCGCGGCGGACGCGACAAGCTGTTCGGCTTTTTCGTCGGGCAGGTGATGAAGGCGATGGGCGGCAAGGCCAATCCCAAGGTTATAAACGAGCTCCTGAAGAAGAAGCTCGCCACCTGACCCTCCCTTTCATTCGTCGCGGGCGCAAGCGCACCGGCTGGATCCGGCGGCTCGGTTGAGGGAGGTACTGGGCAGGGAAAAAGCTCGCCGGTGATCAATCCGCGGCCGCGCCGACCCGGCTGCCGGCGCCCGCTGATTCCGGCGCGAGCTCCAGCCCGCGCGCAATTGCGCGCGCCCTCTGCACCAGCTAGCGTTGCGCCCCGATGGAATCGACCCCGCACGCTCAGGCCGTCCGCGCGCGCCGCCGATATCCGTGGCTCAAACTCGCGATCCTTATCGGCACGATCGTCGCCGGCCAGGCGATGGTTATCCCGGTCGCGCGCTACGCGGGGCCGCAGGTTTCCACCCGAGACGCCCAAATCGCGCTCGCTGTCGTCTCAATCCTGCTCGCGACCGTGCCGCTAAGCCTTATCGTGATACCCGGACTCGGCCTTCCCGGCACCGTGCTGCTCGACAGGATGCTCAAGGGCGAAACCGTGCGCGAGAAAATCCGCCCGCTTTTCGTCCGTGCCGTCGCCCTGGCCATCGTGTCGTTTGCAGTATCGTTTCCGATGCTGCCGCTTCGGCTGCGGATAGTTGGCGCGCCGGACCGGGCGCAAATGTCGCGAGTGCTGGCGCCCGGGGCGCTCGGACTCACGATGCTTTCCGGGCTGGGCGCGGGGCTTCAGGAAGAAATAATGTTCCGCCTCGGGCTCCTCACGGTCTTCATCTGGATACTGGCGCGTGGCGCGCGAGTGCGCGGACCGGTCACGGACCGCAGGGCGATTCTGTGGATCGCCAACCTCGCGCAGGCGTACCTGTTCGGCCTGATGCACCAGGCGCTCGCGCTCACCGGGTCGGTCGGCAACTTCTCGATGCTCGGGGCGCTGGTCGATCCTCGCACCGTGATTGCAGTCGTGTTCGGGTACGCGGCGATTCGCTACGGCCTTGAGACGGCGATTGCAACCCACGTCCTGTTCGACGAATCGATCTTCGTCCTTGCCACGCTCTGGCCACTGCTGTTTCGATAGGCGAAACTCTCGGGATCCTCGTTCCCGGACCGGCCGTGTCCTAACTACGCAAAGCGGCCGTGGGTGCGCGCGTGCGCGCCCGGATGTTTTCCCGCGCGAAGAGCAAGCCGTTCGCGAAGCCATCCGATCCATTCGTCGAGGCCGTCGCCGTGATACGCGGAAACCGCGATCATCTTCGGCGCCGGCATCACGCGCCCAAGCGCGTCCGCAAAACCGGCCACGCTTACCCCCTTCAGATGCGGCAGCAGATCGACCTTGGTCAGGAGCACGAGGTCGGCCTTCAAAAACATCACCGGATACTTGAGCGGCTTGTCTTCGCCCTCGGTCACCGAGAGCGCGACCACGCTCACGTGCTGGCCCAGGTCGTAAACCGCGGGGCATACCAGGTTGCCGACGTTTTCGATCGCTAAGATGTCGAGCCTGTCCGCGGAAAAATCATGCAGGGCGCGATGGACCATCGCGGCGTCGAGATGGCATGCATTGCCGGTCGTGATCGAGCGCGCGGGGATTCCGGCCGCGCGAAGGCGCTCGGCGTCGCGTTCGGTCGCGAGGTCGCCACTTACCGCGCCGAGGCGGAACTCGCGGCCGAGTCGCGCGGCGGTGGCTTCCAGGAGCGCGGTCTTTCCCGACCCCGGCGAGCCCATCAGGTTTATCGCGAGGATTCCATTGGCGGCGAAGTGCTCGCGGTTGTGCGCGGCTGCGCGCTCGTTTCCGGCGAGGATTTTCTCGTGCACGTCAACCGCGACGATTTCCGGGTCGCCGCATCCGCATTCCAGGCACATCACGGCACCTCCATTTCGATCCGTTCGAGCACGATTTCGTCGCCCTCAACCAGCCGCCCCGGCCTCCCGCATTCGGGACATCGGAGCGCGCCGGCGCGCACAACCGTCCGCCCGCATTGCGGGCAGGCCCATCGCTCCTCCACGCGCTCGATCTTCAGTTCCGCGCCGGCGCACACGGTCCGTTCGCGAAATGTCTCGTAGGCCGCGGCGAGAAGCTCGGGCTCGACGCCCGAGAGCGCGCCGATCTTGACGTAAAGCCGGCTCACGCCCGACGCGCCACGCGCCGCGGCTTCCTCGGCGACGCGGGAAATCAGGGCTTCGACGATCGAATACTCGTGCATCGGCGCGTCTCTTCCTATTTGCCCCGGAATGCCGGCGTGTCCTTGGCGAAAAACGACGCGATACCTCTTGCGAAGTCGCCGCCGTCGGCGATTCGCGCCAGGTTTTCCAGCTCGCGATCCAGATGATAGTCGAGCCTGTCCACGCCCGCGGCCTGGTTGAGCAGTTCCTTGGCAAGCGCGTAGGCGCGGGTCGGTCCGTCGGCGAGTTTTCGCCCGACTGCGAGCGTTTCGGCGGCGAAAGTTTCCACCGGATAGACAGCGCTCACCAGTCCCATCTCCATCGCCTTGCGCGCGTCGAGCCGCGGGTTGAGCAGCACGAGATCCATCGCGCGCCGCAGCCCTACGAGCCGCGGCAGAAAGAAGGTCGAGCTTTCCGCTCCGGTCAGTCCGGTGCGCGCGTAGGCCCATTCGAAGCTCGCGCGCTCCGAGGCGAGCACCAGATCGCACGCCATCGCAAGCCCGAAGCCGCCCGCCGCTGCGATTCCATCGACCGCCGCGATGAAGGGTTTGGGCGCGCGTTTTATCTCCGAGATGGTGCTGTGGATGTATTCGAGAATCTGCTTGAACAGCTCACCGAAGCCCGCCTCGGGCGGTCGGCCGGGTTCGGGCCTGAGATAGGAGAGGTCGCCGGCGTCGCCGCCCGCGTTGATGTACTTCAGATCGGCCCCGCTTGAGAAAACTCCGTCCACGCCGCGCAGGATCACGGCGCGGACCGAATCGTCGCGCGCGAAGCGGAGTCCCGCCTTGCGCAAGTCCTGGGCGGTTGCGACGTCGAGCGAGTTGAAGCGCTCGCGCCGGTCGATCGTGATGATGCCTAGCGCGCCGTCGCGCTCCATCTTGATATGGCTCGTTTCCCGCTCGACCATCGGCAAATCCCTCGCTCGCATTCAGCAGATTCGCGGCAAAAGCTCGCCTTCGGGCTCGGTGACGAGCCGGCGTCCGAAACCGGTATCGAGGACTACGAAGCCCGGTCGCTCGGCAACGCACGCGCCGATTGCCTCGGCGTGGCGGCCGAGCGGATGCGCGCGCAGGGCGGTGAGAACCCTGTCAACCGCGTTGGCGCGAACCCCGATGACCGCCTTGCCCTCGTTGGCGGCGTGGAGCGGATCGATACCGAGCAGTTCGCTTGCGGCGCGCACCTCGTCGCGCACCGGAATCTTCGCCTCGTCGAGTACTACGCCGACCCCGCTCTTTTCCGCCATCTCGGCAAGCGCGCTCGCAAGTCCCCCGCGCGTCGGATCCTTCATCGCGACAATCCCGTCGGGCGCGGCGTCGAGCGCCGCGGCGACCAGAGCGTTAAGCGGTGCGACGTCGGACCGTAATTGGGCGTCGAAGCCGAGTTCGTGCCGATGCGCCATCACGGCAAGTCCGTGGTCGCCGATCGTGCCGGTCACGATGATCCGATCACCAGGCCTGAGCGCGCGATCGGTGACGACCCGGCGGGTGAAGGCGACGCCCGCGGTGTTAAGCACGATCCCGTCGAGTTCGCCGTTGCCCATGACCTTGGTGTCGCCGGTCGCGATGGCGGCGCGGGCCTCGCGGCATGCGTTATGGATGGAATCGCGCACCCGTTCGAGGTCAGCGCGGGCGAAACCCTCCTCGACGATTATCGCGCAGGTGAGCGCGAGCGGTTCGGTCGCGCCCATCATCGCGAGGTCGTTCACGGTGCCGCAGACAGCCAGCCGTCCGATATCGCCGCCGGGGAAAAAAGGGGGATTTATCACGTAGGAATCGGTGGTGATTACGAGCCACTGGTCGCCGACTTTGAGCGCGGCGCCGTCGTCCATCGCCTCCGGCCCGAGACCCTCGAAGGTGGCCGGAGCGGCTCCCTTCAGGATGACGTCGCGGATAAGCTCGCGCATCGCGCGCCCGCCCGCGCCGTGCTTGAGCGCGATTTTCCCTTTGACCAGGCTTCGCGACGACGCATTCATCGCTCTTCTCCGAGATTCAGATGGCCGCCATACTGATGCCAGATGCGGCAGGTGCCTTCGGTGCTGACCATGCATGCGCCCACGGGATTGTCGGGCACGCATTCGCGGCCGAACAGAGGGCAATCGGTCGGCGAAGCGATACCGGCCATGATATCCCCGCATACGCACGACTGGGCGAGGCTCGGCGGCGCGTAGTCCCACAGCCGGGCGAGCTGGATCGTGAAGCGCCGGCGCGCGTCGAACGCGGCGAATTCATCGCGCAGGCGAAGATTCCCGTTGGGTACGTGCGCGATCCCACGCCACCGTCCGCCCGTCGGCCGGAACACCTTCCACAGGACTTCCTGCGCGCGCCGATTCCCCTCGCGCGTCACGCATCGTGGATAAGCGTTTACGACTTCGGCGCGTCGGTCGCGGACAAGTTCGACGAGCGTCAACAGGCCGGCCATGATGTCGAGCGGCTCGAAGCCGGCGACCACGACCGGGATGCGATGACGCTCGACGAAGCGTTCGAAAATGCCCCATCCGGTGATGGTCGCGGCGTGCCCCGCGGCAAGGAAGCCCTCGACGCGGGTCTCGGGCATCTCGGCGACGATCTCCATCACGGGCGGGATGTACTTGTGCGCGGAAAGCACGGAGAAATTCGCCGGGGGATTGGCCAGCAGGACGGCGGCCGTTGCAACCGCGGTAGTCTCGAATCCGCTCGCGAAGAAGACGCATTCGTCGGCGCTCTTTCGCGCAAGCTGTACGGCTTGCCCGATACTGTAAACGACCTCGATCTTCGCGCCCTCGGCCTGCGCGTCGGCCAGCGACCTGACGGTGCCGGGCACGCGCAGCATGTCGCCGTAGGTGAAAATTCGGACGCCCTGGCCGGCAAGCGCGACCGCTTCGTCCACTTCCGGCAAATCGGTTACGCACACCGGGCATCCGGGGCCCATTATCACGTTGAGCCCGCGCGGAAACACCGCGCGCAGCCCGTATTTCGCGATCGCCTGCTCGTGGCTGCCGCACACGTGCATCACCGAAACCGGAGCGCGCCCGATCTCGCCGACGGCGCGCGCGAGCGCGTCAGCCATGCGGCGCGCGGTCTTCGGGTCCTGGAAGCGCAGACTTGCAGCGCGCGGCTCAGTCACGTTTCTTCTCCCCGGTGGCGCTTATCTCGCCGCGCACGTCGGCCGCCATCAGGTCGTCCTCGGACATCGCCTTGAGCAGTTCGTCGTAGAGCGCGAGCGTCTGGCCGATCTGCTCGGGCGGGATGCGCCGGATCGCGAAGCCGACGTGGTTCATGATGTAGTCGCCGGGCTCAACCGGCTCGTCCACGATGTCGAGCCGGACCTCGCGCCTGACGCCCCAGAAATCGACCGTGGCGAGCGCGCCATCGACGGAAACGACTTTGCCGGGAACTCCAAGACACATCGCCTCATTCTCCCACAAGGTTTTTCGCCGCGGCGCTCGCCACCATCGCCTGCCCGAGCGCTATTCCCCCGTCGCCCGTGGGAACCCGGTGATGAAAATAAACGTCGTAATCGGGCGACAGGGCTTCGAGCACGCCGCGCACGAGCAAATCGTTCTGAAAGCATCCGCCCGACAGCACGATCGGCATCCGGCCGTGGCGGCCGAGGATTTCGCGAAGCATCGCGGCGGTGGCGTCTGCGAGCGTCGCATGGAAACGCGCCGCGACAGAGCCGGGATCGGCGGCGGAAATGACTTCGGCGGCAAGTTCGCGAAACGCGGGGCGCAGATCGAGCTCCCACGGATGCGATGCGGTCGCGATTTCGTAGGAATACGGCCGCACCCGCTTGGAGCGCGCCGCGAAATTCAGCATCATGGCGACCTGACCCTCGTAGCGCGAGTGGGCCATCCCCAAAACGAGCGCGCCAGCCGCGTCGAAGTACCGTCCCGCGCCGCGCGCGAGCGGCGCGTTCAAGCGCGCGTCGAGCATCCGGCGCACGGTTGCGAGCGAATTCGGGTCAACCGAGCGGAACAGCGCAATTTCGCCGAGCGGCGGCGCGCCGTCGAACGCGTCACAGAGCACGGCGAGAGCGAGCCGCCACACCTCGCGAATCGCCCGGTCGCCACCCGCGAGCGCAATCGGGCGAAACGTCGCGATTCGCTCGAAGCGGGCATAATCCGCAATCATCAATTCGCCGCCCCATGCAGTCCCGTCGGTTCCGTAGCCGGTCCCGTCGTAGGCGACGCCGAGCACGGGACCTTCGAGTCCATGCTCCGCCATCGCGCTTGCGATATGCGCGTGATGATGCTGCACGGCGACGTGGATAACGTCGCGGCGACCGAGCGCGTAGCGCGTCGAGAGGTAATCCGGATGAAGATCGTGCGCGACGATTCGCGGCGCGGCTGCGAGAAGGCGCTCCATGCGCGAGATCGATTCCTCGAAGGCGGTATAGGTTTCCAGGTTGTCCAGGTCGCCGATATGGGGGCCGAGATAAGCCTGGTCACCGACGGCGAGACAGAAAGTGTTCTTGAGCTGCGCGCCGCACGCCAGCACCGGGTGCGCGAAACGGCGCCTTAGCGCGACGGCACGCGGCACGTAACCGCGCGAACGGCGTATCATGGACGGATGGCCGGCGATTTTGCGAACCACCGAATCGTCGCATCGGGCGACGATCTCGCGGTCGTGCACGAGGAACAGGTCGGCGAGCCCGCGTAGGCGCTCGAGCGCCTCGTCGTTGCGGCAGGCGATAGGCTCCTCGCTCAGATTGCCGGAAGTCATCACCAGCGGCCGCGCGCACTCGGCGAGCAGCAGATGATGAAGCGGCGTGTAGGCGAGCATCAGGCCGAGCAGGGGATTGTGCGGCGCGACCTGCGCGGCAATCCGCGCGTCCTCGCGCCGGCGTACCAGCACGATCGGCCGTTCGGGGGAGGCGAGCAGGCGGCGCTCGTCGTCGTCGAGCAGGGCGAGCCGCTCGGCGTCGGCGAGCGTGCGCACCATCACGGCGAACGGTTTTTCCTCGCGGCGTTTGCGCTCGCGAAGGGCAGCGACCGCGGCGCCGTCGGTCGCATCGCAGGCAAGATGGAATCCGCCGAGACCCTTTACCGCGACAAGCATGCCGCGGCAAAGCGCCTGCGCGGCGGCACGAATCGGATCGTCGGTGGCAAGCTCCACGCCGTCGGCCGCGACCAGCGAAAGCCTCGGACCGCATCGCGGACACGCGTTGGGCTCGGCGTGAAAGCGCCGGTTCTCGACCGAGTCGTACTCGCGCCGGCAATCCTCGCACATCGCGAACGCCGCCATCGTGGTCGAGCGGCGGTCATACGGCAGTTCGCGAACGATGGTAAAACGCGGCCCGCAATCGGTGCAGTTGGTAAACCCATAACGATAGCGGCGATTGTTCGGATCGAATATCTCCGCGAGACATTGCGGGCAGGTTGCGATGTCGGCGGGAATCGACACGCGGCGGGCGGCAGCCGAGCGGCTCGCGGCGATCTCGAAATGGTTGGGGGCCTCGGAGGCCGCCGCCGGACGCCACTTGAGCGCGGTGATCACGGCGGCGTTAGGCGGTTCGTCTCTCAGGCGCGCAAGAAACCTGTCGAGAGCGGACGGAGTTCCGAAAGCCTCGATAGTGACGCCGTCCGCATCGTTGCTCACCTGGCCGGAAATTCCCTCCTCGCGCGCGAGGCGATACACCCACGGGCGAAACCCGACGCCCTGCACGACTCCGCGAAGGCGGATCGTGCGCCCGCTCACGCGAGCGTCGCGCGGCAGGTTGAGGCCGATGGCGCTGCGGCGTTCCATCGTGATCTACCGTTGGGCCTTGCCGACCGAGAGAACGTAGGCGGCAAGCTCCCAGGTCTCCCGGTCGGAGAAAATCTTCCACGCCGGCATGGCGGTTCCCGGCACTCCATTGCGTATCCAGTAGAAAACCCGGCGCGGGCTGACCGATTTGGAGAACTCGGGATTGGTGAAATCCATCGGCGCGGGGTCGAGCCCTTCGCTGCGGATGCCGCGGCCGTCGGCGTGGACGCCGTGGCAGATCGCGCAGTGCCGAAGGAACAACGCGCGTCCGCGTTCGCGCGCCACGCGCGAGGTGAGAAGCTCTGCGGGAACAGTGAGGTGGCGGTAATGCGCCGGCAGGTCAGCATCCGGCCCTCCACAACCCGAGAACAGAAGCCACGTCGCGAGCGTCATCCATGCGAGACGACTTCTCATCGTAAGGTTTCGGGACGAACTCGAATCCGAGTGCGCGCGCTTCGGCGACGATTGTCGCGACCAGCCCGGGCATCGCGCGTTTGACCGGCGGCGAAAGCCCGACGCCGAGGCCGAGGTCTTGCGGCACCAGACCGAGCAGCGTGATGTTCGGCGGGCAGCATCCCAGAAGCCGCGCGCCGTCGAGCAGGTCGGCCACGCCAATTTGATGGACCGAAAGGCGCTCGCGCACAGCCGGCATGACCTCGTCGCCCTGGATCCGCACTGCAGCGCCCGGTTGTGCGCCCGCGTGCCGTATCGCGTCGACCATCAGGACCCGCTCGGCATCCTGAATCAGCGGCAGGAGCGAGAGCCCGAGCGTCCCGCCGTCGAGCACGACCGTTTGCCTGGGCGCACGAAAATCCCTTTGCAGCAGATGGACGGCGATCGCGCCGAGCCCGTCGTCGCCGCAGAGCACGTTGCCGAGACCAAGTACCAGAAGCGCGGTCCGCTCAGGCATCGCTCTCCTCGGATTGCGCGGCGAGCGTTTCGGGCTCGACGAACTTGTTGCCCGAGACAATCGACTCGATGGTGCCGTTATGCTCGATCGCCGAAACCAGGATCGAGCTGTAGACATGATGGACCATGAAGGCGAGCAGCAGCCACATCCCGATATGATGAATCAGGCGCGCGGTCGGCAGGCCGCCGAAAAACGGAATCAGAAACGCGAACCAGCGCATCGGCGAGCCGACCGGCGCCTGCGGTGCGTACATCGCAAGCCCGGTTCCGATCATCACCAGGCAGATGCCGTAAACGACCGCATAGGCTGCGCCGGCGAGCGCGTTATGCCCGATGACCGGCGGCGGGTCGCGCCGGATGAACAGGTAGAATTTCAGGCTCTCGTACAGGTTGTGCAGCCGGCGTCTGGTGGTCGGGATGAACTGGTTCCATCGCGCGTAGCGATTGCCCATGAACATCCAGAGGATGCGCGACAGCACCGCGAGGGTGAACACGATCGCCGCGTAAAAGTGAATCACCTTGACCGTGCCCATCACGAAGTGATCGCGCGCCGGGGCGGGCACCGAGATGAACGGATGGCCGATGTAAAAGCCCGTCGCAGCGAGTACCAGGATCGAGAAGACGATAAGCCAGTGCGCGATTCGGACCGGCAGTTCCCACACGCGGACACGGATTCGCCGGCTCTCGGGAATCGGCCTTGCCAACGCGGCGCTCATACGGCCCTCACCTTGACGATTTCGCGCTGCTCGGTGTCGAGCACGTGAACGCCACATGCCATGCAGGGGTCGAAGGAATGGACCGTGCGCAGGATCTCCAGCGGCTCGTCGGGTTTGGCGATCGGGGTTCCGACGAGCGACTGTTCGTAGGGTCCGGGATGGCCCGCCGCGTCACGCGGGCCCGCGTTCCAGGTGCTCGGCACAACGCACTGGTAGTTGGCGATCGCGCCGTTGTTGATATGCACCCAGTGGCCGAGCGAGCCGCGCGGGGCCTCGTGGAATCCCGCGCCCCAGCACTCCGCGGGCCAGGCCGAGGGATCCCATTTGGAGTTGTCGCAGATCCGGTAATCGCGCCGCGCCATGTTCTCGGCCAGAGCGTTGATCCAGTCCTGCATCTTTTCGACGATCACCTGGGTCTCGATCGCGCGCGCGGCGATACGCCCGAGCGTCGAGAACAGCGCCTCGGGTCCGACGCCGAGCGTCTTGAGCGTCTTGTCGATCAGTTCCTTGGCGCGGGCCGGTCGTCCGTGGGCGTACGCAACCAGCATTCGCGCGAGCGGTCCGACCTCCATCGGGTGGTCGTCGTAGCGCGGCGACTTGAGCCAGCTGTACTTTTCCGTGACATTCAGGCGCTCGTACGGCGGGGTCGGCCCGGTGTAGTTGGGAAGGGTCTCGCCCTTGAAGGGCGGCAGGGAATGGTCGTCGCCGCCCTTGTAGTTGTACCAGGAATGCGTGACGTACTCGGAAACCTTGTCAGGCTGAAACGGCCCGACCCGGGTCAGTTCGCGATTCAGGATGACGCCGGAGGGAAGATACATCGGGGGATTGGGGCTGTCGTCTTCTGGGTACTCGCCGTAGCTCAGATAGTTGCCGACGCCCGCGCCGATGCCGCCCCAATCCTTGTAGAACGAAGCGATCGCGAGGATGTCGGGCAGGTAAACGCGGGTTACGAAATCACGGGCGCTCGCGACCAGCTTATTGAGAGCCGCGATCGTTCCCAGGTTGAGCGCGTCCTGCGAATCGGGATCGACCGGCGTCGCCATTCCGCCGACCAGGAAGCTCTGCAGATGGGGATTCTTGCCGCCCAGGAGCGCGTGGATGCGGATGAACTGGCGCTGAAAGTCGAGGGCCTGCAAATAGTGCGCGACCGCCATCAGGTTCGCTTCGGGCGGAAGCTTGTAGGCAGGATGGCCCCAGTAGGCGTTGGCGAACGGTCCCAGCCGTCCACCCGAGACGAAATCCTTCAGCCGGTTGCGCACATCGGCGAAGTAGGCGCGGCCCGAAAGCGGCCAGTCCGAGATTGACTGGGCGAGCGAGGCGGTTTTCGCCGGGTCGGCGGAAAGCGCGGAGACGAGATCGACCCAGTCGAGCGCCTGCAGATGATAGAAATGGATTACGTGGTCGTGGACGCATTGCGCGCCGATAATCAGGTTGCGCAGGATGCGCGCGTTGGGCGGAGGATTCGCGCCGATCGCGTGCTCGACCGCGCGGATCGACGCGATCGCGTGCACCGTCGTGCATACGCCGCAGATGCGCTGCGTGAAGACCCACGCGTCGCGCGGGTCGCGTCCCTTCAGGATTATCTCGATCCCGCGGAACATCGTCGACGACGACCACGCGTTGCGCACCGAGCCGCCGTCGACTTCCGCCTCGATCCGGAGATGGCCTTCGATTCGGGTGATCGGATCAACTACGACGTGGGTCACGCGCCTATTCTCCCTTCTCGCCGTTGCCCTGCCCGGAACCGCGCCCGAGCTTGTGTCTTGCGATCTCGATGACGCCGTGGGCGGCGAAGGCCGCGCCAACCGCCGCGGTCAGGCCCAGGCCGACCTTGTCCACGTCGGTGCCGACTGCGAAGCCCGGGATGTTCTCCAGATGGCGATAGAAGGGCGTCATCTTGTCCCAGAAATTCGGCTCGGCGCATCCGACGCACGGATGGCCGCATCCGATGGGCCAGTTGGTGCCCTCGTTCCATCGCACGACCGGGCAGTTCTGCGAGGTGACCGGGCCCTTGCACCCCATCTTGTACAGGCAGTAGCCGTGGCGATGCGCTTCATCGCCCCAGGCTTCGACGTATTGACCGGCGTCGAAGTGGGCACGCCGTTCGCAGTTGTCGTGGATGAGCTTGCCGTAGGCGAACAGCGGGCGCCGATACTGGTCGAGCGGCGGCCACTGCTTCATAGTCATGTAATAGACCAGCAGCGCGGTGATATTCTCGGCGTTGGCGGGACATGCCGAGACGTTGATCAGGTTCTTAAGCCCGGGTACGGCATCGCCGACCGCGACGGCGCCGGTTGGGTTGGGGCTTGCCGCGGGGATTCCACCGAAGGCCGCGCAGGTGCCGATCGCGATGGTGGCGGCGGCGTTGCCGCATACCTCGCGCGCTATCTGAAGCGCGGACTTTCCGCCCACCGTGCAGTACGCGCCGCCCGCGCCGGTCGGTATCGAGCCTTCGACTGCGGCGATATATTTTCCGGCGTATTTTTTGACCGTGTCGGCAAGCGCGCCCTCGGCCTGATGGCCGGCGGCGGCCATGAGCGTCTCATGGTAGTTGAGGGAGATTTTTTCCAGGATTATTTCCGCGACGGTGGGACGGCTCGCGCGCAGGAACGATTCGGTGTTTCCCGCGCAATCCTGGAATTCGAGCCATACGAGGGTCGGCTTTTCGGCCTTCTCGATGGTTTCGGCGAGTTTCGCCGCAACTGGAGGCGGCAGCGCCAGAATCGCCGCCATCGAAGCACAGAACTTTACGAATTCCCGCCGTGAAACCCCGTGAGCCTTGAGTTCACGTGTCAGCCAGCCCCGGTTTGCCATCCGACACCTTTTCGCGGCTTTTGAGCGTGTGAAATTTGCGATCCGCCAGGACGGTCTGGCATTAAATGTGCCAGTAGGAAATCTCAGTCTGTGCCGCCCAGCCTTGGGTATGGTGAATCGTCCGGTGGAGCCCGGCTTGTATCCGATGGCGGCACCAAGATGTGCCGGATAGTTGCAAACTGTCCCCGGGAAGACGATCGAGCCACTTGGCTAGATATTCGTCTAATGTTCGCCTGCCGAGCTTCGGCTTGGAAACCTGGAGGAAAAATGAAGCCCCTTCCACATCGATACGAAGTCGAACTGTCTGGCACCCCGACCGGCTACGCGACCGCTTGCGCGGCGGGGATGCCTGACCTGAGGACCGCTCCGCCCGCCGATTTCGGCGGCCCGGGCGACGCCTGGAGTCCCGAACATCTTTTCATGGCCGCCATCGAGACGTGCCTGCTGTTCACCTTGCGGGCGGTCGCTCGCGCCTCGAACCTGCAATTCTCCTCGCTTGCCGTTTCGGGAGCCGGAACGGTTGACAGGCAGGCCGGAGTGACCCGCTTCACCGAGGTCGTTCTGCGAGCGAAGCTCGTGGTTCCCGAGGGAACCGACAAGGAACGCGCGCACAGAATTCTGGAGAAAGCCGAGAAGTCATGCCTGGTGTCGGCCTCGATTTCGACGCCGATCCGGATGGAGTCCGAAATACTTTTCGGATGAGTGCGCAGCAGGGCGCCGTGGTCAGGTCGCGCCGCAGTATCTAGAGGGTCGCGATACCGCCGCCCTTGCGCGGGTCCGCGGCTGCGCTCATGCGGGGCGCAAGCCCAATGGCGCTTATCGCCATCCTGAGCGCCGGCACGACGCGGAGCCGATAGCCCATTTGCTCGACTGCGCGCCAGGTCGCCTCCGGGATTCCCGATTCGACCAGTATCAGGTCGGGTGAGCCCTGCGCGTGGATTCGCGGCGCGGCAACCGCCGAGGCCAGGTCGTACCCGAAATCGACGAAGTTCGCCACGGCTTGAAAGATTCCGGTGATAATCGTCGGACCGCCGGAGCCGCAAGCTCCAAGCTCGGGTTCGCCGCCCCTCATGAAGAGCGCCGGCGAGATACTGGAAAGCGGACGTTTGCCGCCACGGATGTCGTTCGCCGCACCGCCGACGATTCGTGCCGCGTTGGGAAGCCCCGGCGCGACCGTGAAATCGTCCATCGAGTTGTTGAGCACGATTCCCGTGCCCGGCACCATCAGCTTGGCGCCGAACTCGGTGTTAATGGTCGTCGTTAGCAGGGCGACGTTGCGGTCCTTGTCCACGACACACAGGCTGGAGGTGCCGTGCCCGCGCGGTTGCGCGCCCGGCGCCGAACGACTGCGCGCGAGTGCGCGCGCCCTTGCCTCGCCCACATGCTCCGCCGAGAGCATCCGCGCAATGTCCGCCGAAACAAACGCGGGGTCGCCGAGCGTCGCGCGATCCGCGAAACCCTCGCGCATCACCTCGGCCAGGTACGCTATGTAATCGGGCGAATTATGACCCATAGCGCCCAGCTCGCCGGCCTCGACCATCGCGAGCATCTCGAGCAGCGTCGCCCCCGAAGCGGGCGGCGGCAATGTCACCACCTCGCGACCGCGATACGAACCGCTAAGCGGCTCACGCCATATTGGCCGGTACTCGGCAAAATCGTCAGTGGTGAGCAATCCACCGCGGCCTTTCAGGAACGCGACCGTCTCGCGCGCAATCGGGCCGCGATAGAAAACCTCAAGCGGATTGTCGCCGAGCCGGGCCAGGGTGGCACCAAGCGCGAGCGATTGCATCCGCTGGCCTTCCCTTGGCGGCTTGCCTGCGTCACCCATCAGTTGGCGGCTGAGACCCGGGTCGGCGGCGAGCGCGGGTGCAGTTCGCGCGATATCGCGGGCGAGATGGGCGCTGCATGGAAAGCCGCCCTTGGCGAGCCGGATCGCCGGCTCCGCTACGGTCGAGAAGCTCATCCGCCCAAGTGCTTTGAGGGCTTCGGCAATCCCCGCAATTTCGCCCGGCACCGCGACCGCGAGCGGCCCCGTGCGCGAGACCTCAGGGTTTTCGCGGACGGCCTCGGCATAAAGTTGCGCGGTGGCGCACAACGGCGCGCGCTCACGAAAATCGAGCGCGTGGAAGCGGCCCCCGCGGGCGAGGCGGACCAGCATGAAGCCGCCCCCGCCGATTCCCGAAGAGTCGGGGCTTACCACTCCGAGCGCGAGCGCGGTCGCGCAGGCGGCATCGATCGCGTTTCCGCCCCGCGCCAGGATTTCGCATCCGGCCTCGGCGGCCTGCTGATTTTCCGTCGCCACCATCGCCGACGGCGCTGAATGTCGCCCGTGAGCCTTCACTCAAACCCTGCGCATCCGACGTATACTGGCCCAGGAAGACGAATCCTGCCGGAACGTTCGGAAAAGCGTCACGAGTCAAATACACTTCGACTGCCGGGCGGGCAATCGGTGCCCGGCCTGCAGCGGCCTGCAGGAAAGCGGCGCTGCCCGTGGCCGGCCGTCGCGGGCATGATGACCGTCCGCGATTGCCGCGCTAGGCTGGTGCAGGTAATCGTCGCGCGAACCGGTCCATGGTGCTGATGTCCTGATGCCTACTATTCTGGAAGTCCGCTCACTTAATGTCCGTGTTAACGGGCGCCTGCTTCTTGGCGATGTGAACCTTGCCGTCGAGCGCGGAGACGCGGTGCTGGTGCTCGGGCCCAACGGCGCGGGCAAGACCGTGCTGCTGAAGGCGCTGCTCGGGTTGCTGCCCCACGAGGGCCACCTCGCCTGGACGCCCTCCAGCCTGCGGATTGGCTACGTGCCGCAGCGCGTGGACGTGGACGTTCATCTGCCGCTATGCGGCCGCAACCTGCTCGAGGCCAAGGCCGCGCTGCTCGGGCTCGAGCGCCCGGCGATCGACTCGGCGCTCGAGCGCGCGGGTATCGGATGGGACCTGATGGAGGGTCCGATCGGGCATCTGTCGGGGGGGCAGTTCCAGAAGATCCTGATCGCATTCGCACTCCTTGGCGATCCGGAGGTGCTGATGCTCGACGAACCGACAACCGGGCTGGACGAGCCGAGCGCCGAAAACATCTATGACCTGTTGCGGCGGCTAAGAGTGGGTGGGGTGACGGTGATACTGGTGTCGCACGACCTCGGGCTTGCCTACCACTTTGCGACCAAGGTGCTATGCCTCAGCACCGTCGCCCTATGTTTCGGGGCGCCGGACCAGGCACTGACGCCGGCCACGCTCAAGGCGCTGTACGGCGTGCGCTACGAGGGCGCCAGCGAGTCGCTCAGGAGCGGACGGGTTTGATGGGCGGCAGCGAAGCGCTCTCGGTCTATGCGATTCTGCTCGGGACGCTGGCTGCAATTGCGGCCGGGCTGACGGGCTCGTTTGCCCTGATGAAGCGGATTACGCTGGCAGGCGACGTCATCTCGCATATCGCGCTGCCCGGGATCGGGCTGGCGTTTTTGTTCGGGTTCAACCCCGTCCTTGGCGGCGCAACCACGCTTTTGGTCGGCACAGTCGTTATCGCCAAGCTGGAGGAAAGAACCGGTCTGACCACCGACGCGATGATCGGGGTCGTGTTTGCGGCCTCGCTGGCGATAGGCGCGCTTGTCACGCCGAACCAGGACCTGGCCGAGGCGCTGTTCGGCAACCTGCGGCCGGTATCGCCGCTCGGACTGACCCTCGGGCTGGGTGCGACCGCGCTGGTGATCGGCACGCTATGGTGGAATCGCCATCGGATGATCCTTCATCTGTTTTCTTCCGAGCTTGCCACGACGCTCGGGATCAACGGCAGGCGATTGAACCTGATCTTCATGCTGCTGTTCGGGGTAACGGTGCTGCTCGGGTTGCAGTTCCTGGGTGCGCTCCTGGCCAGCGCGCTGATCATGATTCCGCCGACGATAGGCCGCCGCCTGACCCATCGACTCTCGCACTTCATGGCGATCTCGGCGGGAGCCAGTGTGATCTCCGTGTTGGGCGGGCTGGCGGTCGCCGCATGGCGTCATCTGCCGCTTGGGCCCACCGTCGTGACCTTTGCCTCGGCGCTTTTCGGGCTGTCGCTGTTCATGAAGGAAAGGTGAGCGGGTTGCGTTCCTCCGGGCTGGCGGCGGCAGTGGAGCGGTTGAACGGGGCGTGGTCCGGAGTAACAGTTGAAGCATGAGGACGCGGCCGGGCGAACCGTATCCGTTGGGCGCCACGTGGGACGGTTCGGGCGTCAATTTCGCGCTTTTTTCGGAGAACGCAGCCGAAGTCCATCTTTGTCTCTACGACGGCGACGGCAACCGCGAGACCGAGCGGGTCAGGATGACCGAGCGCACCGGCCCCGTGTGGCACGTCTATCTTCCCGAGATTCAGCCGGGCCAGAGATACGGCTACCGGGTTAATGGGCCGTACGAGCCCGAAAAGGGCTTTCGTTTCAACCCGGCGAAGCTTCTGCTCGATCCCTACGCGCGGGCGATTGACCGCGAGCTCGAATGGGACGACGCGCTTTTCGGCTACACGGTCGGCGATCCGGCCGAGGACCTCAGGAAGGATGAGCGCGACAGCGGTCCTTTGATGCCCAAGAGCGTGGTGATCGATCCGGGTTTCGATTGGGGCAGCGACGAGCATCCGAGGACCCCATGGAACGAGACCGTCATCTACGAGCTTCACGTCAAGGGCTTCACGATGCGCCATCCGGAGGTGCCCGAGAAGCTTCGCGGGACTTACCTTGGGCTCGCAAGCCCGCCCGTTGTCGAGTACCTGGAACGGCTTGGGATAACCGCGGTCGAGCTGATGCCGGTCCACCATTGCGTCACCGAACGCGCGCTGGCGGCGCGCGGGCTCGCCAACTACTGGGGATACAACACGATCGGATTCTTTGCGCCCGACGTCCGTTTCTCCTCAAGCGGCGCGCTGGGGCAACAGGTGCGCGAGTTCAAAGCGATGGTGAAAGCCCTGCACGCGGCGGGAATCGAGGTGCTGCTCGACGTCGTCTACAACCATACCGCCGAAGGCGACCATCTCGGGCCGACGCTATGCATGCGCGGAATCGACAATCCGAATTACTACCGGCTGGCGCCCGACAATCCGCGCCATTACATGGATTACACCGGATGCGGCAATACGCTGAACATGAGATCGCCGTACGCGCTGCAACTGGTGATGGACAGCCTGCGCTACTGGGTGGTGGAGATGCACGTTGACGGCTTCAGGTTCGACCTTGCAGCGGCCCTCGCCCGCGAACTGCACGAGGTCGATCGCCTGAGCGCCTTCTTCGACATCATTCAGCAGGACCCGGTGCTGTCTCGCGTCAAGCTTATCGCCGAGCCATGGGACGTGGGCGAGGGCGGCTACCAGGTTGGGAACTTTCCTCCATTGTGGTCGGAATGGAACGGGAAATACCGCGACTGCGTGCGCGATTACTGGCGCGGCGAGGATCAGAAGCTCGCTGAATTCGCCTTGCGCTTCACCGGAAGCTCCGACCTTTACGAAACCAGCAACCGCAGCCCCTTCGCCAGCATCAATTTCGTTACCGCGCATGACGGCTTCACGCTCTCGGACCTGGTCTCCTACGAGCGGAAACACAACGAGGCCAACGGCCTGGAGAATCGCGACGGCAGCGACGATAACCGCTCGTGGAACTGCGGAGTGGAGGGTCCGACTGACGATCCCGGGATAAAGCGGCTGCGCGACCGGCAAAAGCGCAACTTCCTGGCCACGCTTTTCCTCTCCCAGGGCGTGCCGATGCTGCTCGGGGGCGACGAGCTCGGACGCACCCAAAAGGGCAACAACAACGCGTTCTGCCAGGACAACGAGCTCTCGTGGCTCGATTGGGCTGGCGCCGATCGCGCGCTGCTCGATTTCACCCGCTCGCTCATCGCTTTTCGCCACGCTCATCCGGTCTTCCATCGCAGGCGCTTCTTCCAGGGTCGCGCGATTCACGACGGCGACGAAGTGATCGACATCGGATGGTTCAGGTTCGACGGCTCGATGATGGGCGACGCGGACTGGAACGCCGGATTTGCCAAGACCATCGGAATTTTTCTCAACGGGCAGGGCATCTTCTGTCCGGACATGAACGGCAACCGTGTCGTCGACGACAGCTTCTACGTGCTGTTCAACGCCCATTACGACGCGCTCGATTTCACTCTCCCGGTCAGGCAATGGGGCAGGCGATGGCGCAAGGTGCTTGATACTGCCAGCGCTTCGCTTACTGCGGAAACGGGCGAGGTTTACGAGGCTGGCGCTCGCGTGCGGCTTGAGAACCGCTCGGTTGTGGTGCTGCAGAAAGTCGAATAGGGTTGGGCGGTGAGGATGGTTGCGGTCGGCGCATCGCGCAATTCACATCCCAACTCGCCCTATCGGCATCTCCACGTATCCCTCGTGCTCGTGCCAGAGCCCTTGCGTGCCCGTTTGATCGCATAGTCGGAGCATCTTGTAGGCGATTTCGGCCGCGCGGCTTGTGGGCGCAAGGCGCGCCTGGCATCGGGAGATAATCGTCGGATAGAGCCTAAGCCGCACGGGCCCGTTGGCGCCAAAATCCACGAAGAAGATGAACGATTCGTCGTTGCGCTCGACTTCATCGACTGCGTAATCATCAACAAAATTGCCCGTGCAGTAGAGAATCGGCCGCCCGCGATAGATCTCGATGGCGCGGAACACGTGGCCCGAGTGGCCGAAGACCACGTCGGCGCCGAGATCGACCAGCCTGTGGGCGAACGGGATCTGGCGTGGCGGCGGCTCGTAGCCCCAGTTCGGTCCCCAATGCGCGGCGACGACGAGGATGTCGCATCGCGACCGCGCCTTCTGGACCGTCTCGAACAGGAGCGCGGCGCGCTCTTCCTCGAAATCGACGGGAACGTATGCGACTCCGGCGCGAGTTGGGCCGGCTTCCCAACCCGGTTCGTTGTCGGTGAACGCGACCATCCCGAGCGTGCGCGCCCCGACGCGTGCTATCGCGGGCCGAAAGGCCTCGGCAAGGTTTCCACCGGCGCCCGCGTGCGCTATCCGGGCCGCGTCGAGGACGGTTACCGTGTCCGAGAGCGCCTGGTAACCGAAATCGAGCACGTGATTGTTCGCCAGCGATACCGCGTCCATATGCGCCGCGCCGAGCACCGCAATGTTCCTGGTGTCGGTACGAAAATGGAAAGCCTTGTCGGGCCACGGTTCGCCGCGATTCGAGATCGCACATTCGAGGTTGCAGATACGAAAATTCGCTTCACCAAAAAGCCCGAGCGTGTCGCCCCACGGATAGTCGACGCGAGTGTATCGAAGGACCGCGTTGACGCCCCGGCCAAGCATCACGTCCCCGACCAGCAGGAGCCTCATTTCGTTCATGGGCAATTCCTCGCGCGTTTAGAAAAACATATTCCGTGCCATCGCAAGGGCGGGCTTGCAGCGCCTACGCGGGCTCTTGCACCAAAGATGCCTGCGCGATGGCATATTAGTTGCGGATAGGTGAGACCCGATGGAAGTAGTCAAGGTTCATGACTACCTGTGGGAGATTCCGCGCCAGGGCGCGATGCTGGTGCCGGGACGGATCTACGCGAGCGCGCGGATGATCGAAGAGCTTCGCGACGATCCCGCGCTGACCCAGGTCGCGAATGTTGCCTGTTTGCCGGGAATCGTCGGTTATTCGCTCGCAATGCCGGACATCCATTGGGGATACGGCTTTCCGATAGGCGGTGTCGCGGCGGTAGACGCGCACGCCGGAGTCATCTCGCCCGGCGGCGTCGGCTACGACATCAACTGCGGCGTGCGCCTGATTCGCACGAATCTCAAATACGCTGACGTCGAGGGCCGGGTTGAGGAACTCGCCGACGCGCTTTTTGCGACGATTCCCGCGGGCGTCGGCTCCGAGGGCGCGATTCCGGGGCTCTCGGTCGAAGAGATGAAACAGTTGGTTGTCGAGGGCGCGCATTGGGCCTTGCGCACCGGCTACGCCAGGCAGGCCGACCTCGAGCATACCGAGGAAGGCGGCAGGCTGGCCGGAGCCGACCCGGAGAAAGTCAGCGTTCAAGCGTATAATCGCGGTAGGAAGCAGCTCGGCACGCTTGGCTCAGGCAACCATTTTCTCGAAGTGAGCCGCGTTGACACGATTTACGAGCCAAAGGTGGCCGCAGCGCTCGGACTCGAGTCGGACCGGGTTACCGTGCTGATTCATTCGGGCTCGCGCGGACTTGGCCATCAGACCTGCGACGATTACCTGCGCGTGATCGGCAACGCGATGGCGAAGTACGAGATAAGGCTGCCCGACCGCCAGCTTGCCGCGGTGCCGATCGCCTCGCCCGAGGGGCAGTCGTACCTGGCCGCGATGGCGGCGGCGGCCAACTTCGCGTGGTGCAACCGGCAGGTGATGATGCATCTAGCCGAGCGCGCGTTCGTGCAGGCGCTCGGCGTCGGGCCGCGCGAGCTTGGCTTTTCGCTGGTCTACGACGTCTGCCACAACATCGCGAAGTTCGAGGAACACGTCGTAGACGGGCAAAAGCGCACGCTTTGCGTGCATCGCAAGGGCGCCACGCGGGCGTTCGGTCCGGGTAATCCGGCCCTGCCCGAGAGTCTGCGCGAACTCGGGCAGCCGGTGCTTATTCCGGGAGACATGGGACGTTATTCGTTTGTGCTGATCGGGCTTGCGGCCGCGATGCGCGAGACGTTCGGCTCGTCGTGTCATGGCGCGGGCCGCGTGAAAAGCCGCACCCAGGCGAAGAAGGAAGCGCGCGGGCGCGATTTGTACGCGGAACTTCGGGGGCTCGGGGTAACCGTGCGCGCGCAGAGCCGGGCTGGCGTCGCCGAAGAGATGCCCGCTGCGTACAAGGACGTTGCCGAGGTGGTCGAGGTGATGGAGGCCGCGGGCGTTACCCAGCGTGTCGCACGGCTCAAGCCTTTCGCGGTTATCAAGGGCTGAGCCGCGCAGGTACTGGCGCGGCTGTCACAAAATGCTCCATCCGCCGGCCGCCTGACTGGAGCCATCCGCGCCATTGACGCGGCGCCCCACGCGCAATCCCTGCAAAGGAAGCGGGATGATTGCTGGCAAGGCTATTGCTCCGTAAAAGGCGGGGTCGAAAATCACCGCCCTCGCGTCCCTGTCGGGGCCGGCGGAGCCTCAGGCAGACGGAGGTGTCACGATGGCTACGTACGTTATGCTTACCCGGCTCTCTCCGGAAGCGGTCACCAAGCCCGAACGGGTCGTCGATCTGAACAAGCAGGTCGCGGAACGCATCAAGAAGGAGTGTCACGGCGTCAAATGGATCGCCAATTACGCGGTTCTGGGCCCGACTGATTATATCGATATATTTGACGCGCCGGACACCGAGACCGCGACCAAAGTTGCGCTCATCGTTCGTTCCTTCGGGCATGCCACTACCGAAACCTGGATAGCCACGCCGTGGGAAAGGTTTGCGGAGCTGGCAAAAGCCGTCAAATAGGAATTTCACAACCGCAGGCTGTTGCGCGCGGTACTACTTCACGCGCGAGGCGCCGGGAAACACGATGAGCGACGCAATAGACAACCAGTCCGCGCGCGACAGGATAGTCCGCCAGGTGCGCGGCGCGCTCGAGTTCGAAACCCGCGTCAATCTGCATCGCTACCCGATCCATATCGATTACCTCGACGACCAGACGATTCTGCTCGAAGGCGAGGTCGAGAGCGTCGCCGCCAAACGAATCGCGCTGGAACGCGCAGGCGCGATACCCGGTCCGCGCGGCGTAGTCGATCGCCTGAAAGTGGTCGCGGCGCGCCCGATGGGCGACGGAGAGATTCGCGACGCCGTGCGCGACGCGCTTGTCGGGGAGTTGGCGCTTTCGGAATGCGCAATTGCAATCCGCGACGCCGGAGCCCTCAAGACCGTGCGCCACGCAGCGAAGGACTCGCCATACTTGATCGAGATCGCGGTTGACGACGGAACGGTCACGCTCGACGGCCGCGTTCGCAGCCTTGAGCAGAAGCGGCTCGCGGGAGTCCTGGCGTGGTGGGTGCCGGGAACGCGCGACGTCGTGAACGGCCTCGAGGTGTTTCCCGAGCAGGAAGACAACGACGGCGAGATCACCGATGCGGTTCGTGCCGTGCTGGAGAAGGACAAGCTGCTTGACGCGGGACAAATTCGCGTGAGCACGCGAAACGCAGTTGTTACGCTCGACGGTCTTGTCCTCGATGAGCGGCAGCGGGAGATGGCTGAAGCCGACGCATGGTACGTCTTCGGCGTCAACGATGTCATAAACCGGCTGGAGGTGAGAGAATAGACGGGAGAGCGCGGCTAATGAATCGGGTGTAGTTCTGGCCCGCACTTGAGAATATAGGGGCGGTTGAGGAGAGCGGAAAGCTCAGGCCGGATGGAATCATGGTCTCAACCCCCTGCGCAGGAAACGGCTTGCCTCCCGAGCTTCTTTCGCGCACGAGAGAAGGGAGGCGGCGGTGATTTATCAACCGGCTGATAGCCAGATCGAAAAACTTGCGGAGCGTGGAACATGCCCGTAACCGGCAAAGGCATACTCACTTCTTTCAGAATCGCGGGTATCGATATCGAAATCGACTACTCGTGGGCGGTCATCTTCCTGCTCGTCCTGTTCGGGCTGGCGGCCGGATATTTTCCGCTGGTCATCCCGGGCTACAACTGGATCGAGTACTGGATCGTGGGGCTTACCGCGACGGTGCTGTTCTTCGCCTCGATCGTCATCCACGAACTTTCGCACGCGATGATGGCGAACTCGTACGGCCACCGGGTTAATCGGATTACGCTGTTCATCTTCGGCGGGATGGCGCATCTTTCCGCCGAGCCCCAGAAGGCGACCGAAGAACTTCTGATTGCCTCGGTCGGACCTCTGACGAGCTTCGTTCTCGGGGTGTTTTTCTGGGCGATTCCGCACGTCTTCGACCTGTCGTCGTGGCGACTTTGGTCCGAGACGTTCACCTATCTGGGGATAATCAATATCGCGCTTGCGGTGTTCAATCTTCTGCCCGGGTTTCCGCTCGACGGCGGCAGGATTCTGCGCGCGTTCTTCTGGTGGCAGTCGGGCGACGTTGTCGCTGCGACGGCGCGGGCGGGGCGATGGGCGACGGGCGTTGTTTACGGACTGATTATTCTCGGAGGGCTTGAAATACTGGGCGGGGCGCTGCTCGGCGGCATCTGGTTAATCCTGATCGCGATGTTCCTTAGAAGCGCGTCGGCCGCCTCGGTGCAGAACGTGACGGTCGAGAGAATTCTCGGCGCAGCGCAGGTGCGCGATATCATGGTGCGCGAACCGCAGGTCGTCCGCGCCGAGGAATCGCTGGCGGACGTGGTCGAAAACTACTTCCTCAAGTTCGGCTACGCGGGATTTCCGGTGATGCGCGACGGCCGGGTAGTGGGCCTGATCTCGCTCGCGCAGGTCCAGCAATGTCCGCCCGAGGCGCGCGCCACGCGCCGGGTGGAAAACGTAATGCGCGGGCTCGACGATTCGGTCACGATCGCGCCGGGGGCGACCGTGCTCGAGGCGCTGCACAAGATGGCCGAAGCGGAAACGGGACGGCTGCTCGTGATGGACGGCGACCGGCTCGCCGGGCTTATCACGCGCTCGGGAGTGGCGCGTTTCCTTCAGATAAAGTCGCGCCTCGAGATGCCCGTCGAACTGACCGGCACAAACAACGGGTGACTTTTCCGCATTAGTTTGCTTGCGCAGGAGGCTTTCACTTGCGCGAACCATCGCCGTCCCGGCCGATACGATCGGGACGTGGGCATCCAGCGTCTCAAATCGGGGTTCAGCCTGCGTCGCGCAAGGGTCAAACCTGGGCGCTTTTGCTACAACCGGTTTCCTTCAACCGGCGAAATGGGGTACAAGAAAAGCTGATGTAAAGCTGCGCCGCTAAGAAGACGGGAGACATGCCGGAGCAAGCAATCGGTACGGCATCTTCGCAAGTCCGCAGGCCGCGCTATTTCCAACTCCTCGACGACGACGATCTCGAGCGGCTGCGGCCGCTTCTCGAAGCGGTTCATAGTCGGTGTTCCGAGGTTATCGGCAACTGGTACGAGATGTACCTGGTGCATTTTGGCGACCGCCGGAGCCTCTCGCGGGACGAATTCGCGCGCGTGTTCGAGCCTATAGTCCTGCGCGCGGAAGACGCGCTTCTGCGCAAGGACATCGAGGCCTACGTCCGGGGTATGCTGCGGCTCGGCGAGGAGCTGGCCGAGCGGCGAGTTACGCTGCAGGAACTGATAGCGGCGCTGCATTTCTTCGAAGAGGCCGCCGGTGCGGTTTTCCCGCAGGATCCCCGGCCGACCCTCGAGATCTACGAGCTTTTCGACAAGCTGAACCACGTCCGGCTCATCCTGCTCGTCGACGCATACGTGCGCTCGCAGAAGGCGCTGGCCGGAACGAGGATCCGGGCGCTTGAACTCGAAGCGGCTCACCTGGCGCCTTCCGAGCGCACTCGCTTCCACGGACTGGTTGGAAAGAGCTCCGCGATAAGGTGGGTGTACGAGCAGATAGAGGCCGCGGCCCGCGGCTCGCGTCCGGTGATCGTGGTCGGCGAGCCCGGCACCGAAAAGGAGACGGTTGCCCGCGCAATCCATGAGTGCGGGGCGAGAGCCCTGGCGCCATTCGTTGCCTTCGACTGCGCGGCGTTTCCCGAGGACCTGATAGACGGGGAGCTGTTCGGCTACCGTCATGAAGGATTCAACGGGCATCCAAGGCAGTATCTCGGGCTATTGCGCGCCGCCGAGGGCGGAACCCTGTTCCTGGATAATTTCCCGCTTGCGCCCGCGCTGACCCAGGCGCGGCTTGCCCGCACGATAAGAGAGGGGACCATCGCGCCCGCGGGCTCTGACCAGCCGATGCCGGTCAAGGTGCGGTTCATCGGTGCGTCCCTTCGCCGTCCGCAGGAGGCGGCGCGAGAGGGACAGCTCGATCCCGCGCTGGAGCGCGAGCTTTCCAGTGCGATAGTGATCGAGGTGCCCCCGCTGCGCAAGCGCCCGGAGGATATTCCATTACTCGCGGAGCATTTTCTCGATCTCTTCAACGAGAAGTTCGAACGCAGGGAGGGACCGTACACCGTCGCCCACGACGCGCTTGGCGCGATGGCGAAGTACTCGTGGGCGGGCAATGTCCGCGAGCTCGGCGAGGTTCTTCAGCGGGCCTTTATGGTCGCGCCGGGAGCGACGATCCGGCTCGAAGATCTCCCGCCTCCGATTGGCGGCGAGACGCCCGACCCCGGCTACCAGTTACCGAGCTTCGCCGAAGCTGAGCGTGAGCTGATCAGGCGCGCGCTCGACGTTACCGCCGGCAACAAATCGAGCGCCGCGCGCCTGCTCAAGATTTCACGCAAGAAACTTTACAGCAAGCTCAGCAAGTACGGGTTGGACGGCGAGCGCGACTCCGCGTGATCGCGCCGGGTGCGGCCTCGCGCTGATTCAATCTTTGGCGTCGCGTCTCGGCGCTTCGGGCGCCCGGCAGGCTCTTGATAAATCATGGCCTGTCCTCTCTGCGCTTCGCAGGAGGAGGCCTGGGAAGGGAAGCTGCTTTTCACGCGGGCGCTCAGGCTCATGCGTCCATTCAAAGCGTGCGCTTTTCCCAACCCCCGTCTAGGACGCTTTGGCCGCCTTTGGTGCTGGCATCGTTGCGGCGGCGAGCCATACGCGCTTCAAGTCCTTGGGCAACTGGCTGAGCACGTCCCAGGCCTCACCTTCCTGCCCGGTGGGCGCCTTGAGCGCGAGCTGCAGCGCCTTGAACACGGCCATCACGGCGCGGTTGGCGCGGTCCTCGGGCAGCTCGGTCTTTTCCGCCACGTAACGGATGAAGTCCTTCTTGTGGGTGCGCTCGACCTCGCGTCCTGGCTTGTCAAGACTGAACCAGAACTGCTTGAGCGGACCGGGCAGTTGCGCGCCGAGGTCGTCGGATTCCTTCGGGGTGAGCCGGTCATGCAATTCGCGCAACACCGCCTGGGTTACCTTCTCGGCTTCATCCTTCGGGACGCCGAGCCGCGCTTCCACTTCCCGGATAAAGCGTTCGTACTCCATATAGCCTCACCTATCGGGGCGATTCCTCGACTACGATCGTATCGCGCGAGGTCGGACGTCTGCTTGTCCGGCGTTAATCGAACATGCACGGGCTGTGCCCGAATTTTTTGGAGCGATGGCCCGCTCAGGTGATCCGGAGCGCGCATTCGGTGGCGCCGAAAGGTTCATCGACAGTCCGCACGGGGCCGGACGCGATGGATTTTCTCTGCCACGGCCGGCGAGAGCGCTTTGGCACGGAGCTCGCTTACAAAGGGAGCTTCAGATCATGGACCCGGTTTTCCGGCGGATACTGAGCGCGGTTGACTTCGATCCGAACTCTCTCGGGGCGTTGGATTTTGCCGCGAAGCTCGCCCGGCACAACCACGCGCGCGTGTTCTTGCTTCACGTGATCCCGACCCCCTTGGAGCCGGGAAACGTCCCGCCTTACACCGACGTTTACCTGGGCGAGGAGAACCGCGCCCAGGAGCTTTCCCGGATCGCACGAAGACATCTGGAAAAAATTGAGCACGAAGTCATGGTGCGCAGCGGCGATCCCGCGACCTGTATCCTCGACGCGGCCGAAGAGGTTTCCGCCGAACTGATCGTGCTCGCGGCCTATCGCTCGACCGGCCACCCGCGCCGGTTTATCGGCAGCGTTGCTGCGACGATCGTTGGAGAGGCGCAGTGCGCGGTGCTGACGGTACGGCCCAGTTGGCATGGCGCAATCGATACCGTGGGCGCGCAGATGACTAAGGATCCGGTGACGATCGGGCCCCAGGCGACACTCGCCGAGGCGTATGAAGCGATGAAGCGCGGGCGGTTCCACATGATTCCGGTGGTCGAGAATGACAGGCTCGTGGGTCTCGTTACGGACCGCGACGTCCGAAGCAGAATCGGCGAACTCGAACAGACTCTCGTGCGCTCGGTGATGGCCGAGGCGGTGATTACGGTCACGCCTGGTACTTCGATTCGGCAGGCCGCGCGCACCATGGTCGAGTGCGAGATTGGCGGAATGCCGGTGATCGAGAACGGACGGGTTATCGGAGTTATCACGACCACCGACGCTCTCAAGGCGTTGCTGCGCTAAGCCCGGCAGTCCGGTTGACCCCGTCGGAGCCACGGCTGACCAGGCGGGTCTGTATCCGGATGTAACATCGCGGCCGCAAGTTTGACGGGCGTCATTTTCCCGAAGCCGGCATCCGTGCTTCGAGACCGCCAGGACGCCGATCAAAATCAGTCCTGACACGCGTAATTCATAGAGCCCTCGCCGCCGCCGGACAGTCAGGCCGAAGCCTGGCTTCTGGCACGCTCGATGCTGCCCTGTGAAAGCGGTTGCGTGACAGCAGAGGACGCGCGGTGCAAGCAGCGAGCGCTGCAAGCATCCGCCGCGATATCGAGAGCGATGAGAAAGATGCGGAAAAGATTAAGAGCCCGGCCCGGCGGCGCGTCACCAACGCGGACTCGTAGCCGGAGCGCGGGTCGCAGTCCGGTTACGAAGGAGGTAACTCAGATGGCACTTCCAGAGGCATGGTCACCGTTTCGCGAACTCGCACGGATTCGGCGCAGATTCGATGAACTGCTCGAAGATATGATGGGCGAGCGGGAAACCGTGTTCGAGGAATTCGAGCCGATGCTCAAGCCGCGGCTGGAGTCCTTTATCGAGGACGGCAAGCTGATCGTCCGTGCCGACATGCCCGGAATCGATCCCAAGAACATCGAGGTCAGCGTTACCGGCTCGGAGCTCAGGATCCATGGCGAGCGCGAGGAGAAGAAGGAAACCAAGAAACGCGATTTCTTCCATCGCGAGGTCCGCTACGGGAGCTATGATCGCGTGCTTACCCTTCCCGAAGGCGTCAAGGCCGAGGAGCTGAAAGCGACCTATCGCGATGGCGTGCTGGAACTCACTGCCCCCGTGCCCAAGGAGCTCGCCCGCAAGGAAATCAAGGTTGCAGTCGAAGGCGGCGAGACGAAGAAGATCGAAACCAAGGAAGGGCAGAAGGCCGCATAACCAATTGCCCGCCAAGCGGCGCCGGTCTTACTGCGGACATCGGCTCCGGCGACGCGCTAAAGCTCGCCGCCGAGGTTCCCCCGCCTCGGCGGCGACATTCCGATGCAATGCGGGAGGGCCGTTCCAATGAAAGTCGAGCGTATAATGACGCGTAACGTCGTCACGTGTAACCAGAACGATACCCTCAACACCGCCGCCCAACTGATGTGGGAGAACGACTGCGGATGCGTGCCCGTAATCAGCGCCGACGGCTCCGGTGCTGTCGTGGGGATGCTTACCGATCGCGACATCTGCATGGCCGCCTACACGCAGGGCAAGACCTTGATGCAATTGCCGGTGACCTGCGCGATGGCGAAAAAAGTCATCACGTGCAAGCCCACTGACGACATCCGCCACGCCGAGGCGCTGATGCGCGACAACCGCATCCGGCGGCTTCCGGTCGTTGATGACAACGGAAAGCTCGTCGGTATCGTGTCGCTCAACGATATCGCGCGCGAGGCCGAGGCCGAGCGGCGCAGCGGAGCCAAAGAGATCTCCGGCCCGGAAGTGGTTGAAACTCTTGCCGGGATTTGCCAGCCGCGCGGCGAGAACGTCCCGGCTTTCAGGACCACCGCTTTTGCGGCCTGAGCAACGCTCCCGCGCCAGGCGCGAGTCGCTCGCGCTCGGACCGGACGGCGGCAACTGGAGGCTCGCCGCCCGGTCCCGGTAGTCGGTCCGCTCGCGCCAGCGCCTTGGGTTCGACAATCTCCCTGTTACGCGAGAGCGAAGATCATCATGCCCCGAACCAGGCAGGTCGTACCGCGAAACCATCCGCTGCGTCGCCTTCGCGAGCATCCCGCGGTTAACTGGCCCCCCGGCGTGGAACCGAATCCGCCCTGGGCGGGAGCGAGCCCGGAAATTCCCGAACCTGGCAAGGTGATACTGACCGGTGTCGAAATGGTGCAAGGCGATGCTCACACGCCGGCCCATCTGACGCTTACCGGAACCTACCACGGCAACCTGTACCGCACGACGCTTAATGCCACCGATCCCGCGTTGCTGCCGAATCTATGCGTAACCCTGGGCAAATGCGTTGGCGAGACGATCGCCGAAGTGGGAGACCACGAAGTCGATAATTCGCTGAATCTTGCCTGATTCGCGGTGTTCGGAGAGAAGACGCCCGGGGTCGGCCGCTGCTGGCGCGTTAGGCGTCAAGCGCGCGGGGAGGCTGTTGCCGATTGGGGCAGATTTGCACGGCGCCTTGCAGCATGCGTTCAGGCATGTATGTTGCTCCGCATCGCATCACATGGAGCAAACGCTCACCGCGCGCGCGCTGCATCCCGTACGGCTCACCGAGATACGGATCCACGGCCGCGGCGGACAGGGCAATGTCGTCGCCGCGTATATTCTGGCGCAGGCGGCTTTCGAGCAGGGGCGTTTCGCGCAGGCTTTTCCGAGCTTCGGCCCCGAGCGGCGCGGTGCGCCAGTCTCGTCGTACGTGAGACTCGCCGACCGCGCGATCCAACGGCACTGCCAGGTACGGAATCCCGACTTTTTGATAATCCAGAGCCAGGGATTGCTCCACGTTGCGGGGCTGACCGCCGGACTGAAGCCGCAGGGCGGAATTCTGATCAATTCCGCCAGAGACCTGCCTGAACTCGAGGCGGAAGCGGCCGACGCCCTGGAGAGCCGCAACGTGATCGTGCTCGGCGCCGACGCACTGGCGACCGGGATCCTTGGAAAGCCGCTGCCGAACACGGCGCTGCTTGCGGCGTTCCTTGCGCTCACCGAGCTTCTCCCGCTCAACGCGCTCGAAAAGGCTCTTGCACGCCGTTTCAAGGGCGAAACCCTGGAGCGAAACCTTGCGCTGGTTCGCGCGGCCGCTTGCGAGGTGCCGGCCGGACTGTGGAGGGAAGTGGCTCATGCTTGAGGCGCTCGAAGGCTCGGCGGCAATCGCGAAGGCGGTTGCGTTATGCCGCCCGCAGGTGCTCTCTGCCTATCCGATAACGCCGCAGACGCATATCGTTGAAAACCTCGCGAGCCTGGTTGCGGACGGCCAGTTACGCGCCGAGATGGTGAGCGTCGAGAGCGAATTTTCAGCGGCCTCCGTCGTGCTCGGCGCGGCGGCGTGCGGTTCGCGTGCCTACACCGCAAGTTCGGCGCAGGGAATCCTGCTGATGACGGAGGTCCTGTATAACGTCGCGGGGCTTAGGGTTCCGGTCGTGCTCACCTGCGCGAATCGCGCGATTTCGGCCCCCGTCTCGGCGTGGAACGATCAACAGGACTCCATGTCGGTGCGCGACGCGGGATGGATTCAGCTTTACTGCGCGAGCAACCAGGAAGCCGTCGATACCACTATCCAGGCGTTTCGAATCGCCGAGCGCTGTGAGCTTCCCGTGATGGTATGCGTTGACGGTTACATCCTGACCCATACGCTCGAACCGATAGACATTCCGACCCAGGAGCAGGTTGACGCGTTCCTGCCGCCATATCGCTTTTCGCGCATGCTCGACCCGCTCCGCCCCATCAGTATCGGCAACCTGGTCACGCCGGAATATTACGCCGAAGCGCGCTACGCGCATCACCAGGCCCTGCTCCGTGCGAAGGACGAGATCGAGGCCGCGGATCGCGACTGGGCAAAGGTATGTGGCCGGCGCTCGGGCGGATTGCTCTCGGTCGAGGGGCCCGACGATGCACGAATCGGAATCCTCACGATCGGCTCGGTCCTCGGAACGCTCGCCGACGCGCGCGAGGAGTATCCTGACCCTCCGGCGAAACTGCTCAAGCTGCGCTCGATGCGGCCGTTTCCGGCCGACGCGATTCGGCATGCGTGCCGCGGGCTTTCCGACCTCGTGGTGCTGGAGCGCGCGCTCTCGATGGGAAGCGGCGGAATAATCGGGGCCGAGGTGCGCAGCGCGCTGTTCGGTGAGCCGAATCCTCCACGCGTGCATAATTTCGCTGCCGGGCTTGGCGGGCGCGACATGCCGCTCGAGATCTATCCGCGCCTGCTCAAGGCGGCCGAAGCTCCCGAGCCGACGCGCTTCGCAATAATGGATGTCGAGCTCCAGAAACTGCCGGAAACCGAACGCTGAGAGAACCGAATGGCCGCCGACGAAAAAGCATCGCTCTTTGAACTGCGCCGCGCGCAGCCCGCGTTTCGCGGACTCGAAGCCGGCCACCTCGCCTGCCAGGGATGCGGCCAGGCGCTCGGCGCGAGGCTTGTCACCGAGGCTGCGGGTCCCGACGTGATCGTTGCCAACGCCACCGGGTGCCTCGAAGTGTTCACGACCGCCTGGCCGCGTACTGCGTGGCGCGTGCCCTGGATACATTCCCTGTTCGAGAACGCGCCCGCGATCGCCTCGGGAATAGAGGCCGCGCTCAAGGCGCAGGGCCGGCTTACCAAAGTTGTCGCGATGGGCGGCGACGGCGGCACCTTCGATATCGGGTTGCAGGCGCTTTCCGGGATGCTCGAGCGCAACCATAACGTGCTCTATGTATGCTTCGACAACGAGGCGTACATGAACACCGGGATCCAGCGCTCAAGTTCGACGCCGCACGCCGCGATGACGACCACTTCGCCGGCCGGAAAGGCGCGCATGGGCAAGCGCCACCTGAAGAAGGATCTCCTGTCGATAATCGCGGCCCATCACATTCCCTACGCGGCTACTGCGAGCGTCGCGTATCCTTCAGATCTGCGCAAAAAGGTGCGGCGCGGGCTGGAGATCGAGGGCGCGGCCTTTCTCCTGGTCCACTCGCCGTGTCCGCTCGGATGGGGCCATGACGGCGCGCTTACGGTCGAAGTCGCGCGGCTCGCCGTGGAGACCGGCGTCTTTCCGATGCTGGAGATGGAGCGCGGCGACGTCGTGGCGGTGATGCAGATTCGCAATGTTCGCCCCGTGACCGACTATCTCAAGCTTCAGGACCGCTTCAGCCACCTGTTCGATGAAAGCCCCGAGGCTCGCGTGGAACTCGAGCATCTGCAGGCGCTCGCCGACCACCATATCGAGGTCTACGGGCTGAGAGGCACGTCGCCCGATCCGCGCGACAGCGAAGGCGCCGACACGGTGCGGCGCGGAGGTCTCAGATGGGGCTGAAGACGCCGAGCGACGCACTGGTGACTCTGACGCGCGGAGCGTTCGCACATGCCGGAAGCTCGCTCGGGCTCAAGACCGGAGACTGGCGCGTCACGCGCCCCGTGCACGTCCATCGCGCCTCTCCATGCCATAACGCATGTCCGGCGGGCGAGAATCCGCAGGCCTACCTGGCGCTCGTCGAGGAGGACCCTCGTGCCGCGTGGTCCAAGCTGGTGAGCGCGAATCCGCTCCCGGCGGTGACTGGCCGCGTATGCCATCATCCGTGCGAGAGCGAATGCAACCGCGGAAGGTTCGACGAGCCCGTCGCGATTCACGCAATCGAGCGCTTCCTCGGCGACCAGGCTATCGAGCATGGATGGGATTATCCGGCCGCAAAACCACCGCCCGACGCGCTCGAAGTTGCGGTCGTCGGAGCCGGACCGGCAGGGCTTTCAGCCGCCTATCACCTGAGCCGGCGCGGCTACCTCGTGACGCTGTTCGAGGCCCGCAGCGAGCCGGGAGGCTTGCTGCGCAGCGCGATTCCGGCATATCGGCTTCCGCGCTCCGTGGTCGAGCGCGAAATCGAGCGCCTGCTCTCAGTCGGAATCCGCCTCGAGCCGAATCGGCGACTCGGGCGCGACATGATACTCGCCGATCTGGAGAAATCCTTCCGCGCCGTTTTCCTTGCGCCCGGAGCCGAGCGCGGGCGCGAATGGAGCGTCGGCGGAGTAGTGCCGCGCGACCTTCGAAACGGCCTCGAACTGCTCCAGGAATGGATCTCGATCGGTTCGCTGCCGAAGTACGAACGCGTCGCGATAATCGGCGGCGGCAACACCAGCGTCGATCTCGCGCGGGTGCTCAAGTTCAACGGCGTGCCCGAGGTTCACGTCATTTCGTTCCGCACCCGTCCGGGGCCGGGCGTGTCGCCTGACGAAGCGATGCCGGCGCTGGCGCGTGAAGTCAAGCAGGCGATTGAGGAAGGTGTCATAATCGACGATTGTCGGGGCGTAACCCGCCTGATATTGCGCGGCGAGCAGGTCGTCGGCGTTGAGCTGGTGCACATGAAGAAGCTCCCGCAGCCCGACGGCACCCGCAAGCCGGTTGCGTTCGAGGGCACCGAAACCGTGCTCCGCGTCGATCACGTGATCCCCGCTATCGGCGAAGAAGTCGAGCCGTTCGGGATGGAAGCGGTCCTCGGGGCGAATCGGTTTTTTGCAGTCGATGCCGAGGGCCAGGTCCAGGGCTGCCGCGGGATCTTCGCGGGCGGCGACGCCCGGCTCGGCGGCGGCACGGTTAGCGACGCGGTGGGCGACGGGCGGCGCGCCGCCGAGGCGATCGACCGCTATATCCGCGGGGTCGCGCTCGCAGCGAAGGCCGCACCCCCATCGATTGGTATCGGCGAGCTCAACCTCAACTACTTCGACCATGCGCCGCGCGCCGAAATCCGCTTCCTCGCTCCCGAAGAACGAAATGCCGAGGCGGAGATCGAAGCGCCCCTCGGCGCGGGCGAGGTCGCGCGCGAGAGCGAGCGGTGCTTTTCGTGCGGCGAGTGCATGACCTGCGACAACTGCTGGACGCTATGCCCCGACAATGCGGTCCTGAAGACCATGGAAACGGCGAGCGACGGCTCGCACTACGTGTTCGACTACGATTACTGCAAGGGGTGCGGGCTTTGCGCGCGCGAATGTCCGGTCGGATTTATCGCGATGGTCGACGAGCCGTAGCCTTCGAGTTCCAACCTTGATGCGACTTGAGCGCGCGATCGCATCTCGCAGGCAAATCAGCGCCCTGGTGCCGGTAATCGGCCTGGCCGCGCTGATCGCCGTCGCGGGGAGCGTGTGCGGCTTAGGCGCGGAACCGAACGGGAGCGGCGAACCGCGCATCCCGATACTGCTTTACCATCGCTTCGGACCATCGGTCGCCGATGCGATGACCGTCCGCACCGCGGATTTCGCCGCGCAACTGGAATATCTGCGCGAGAACGGATATCACGTCATCCCGCTTCGCGAAGTGGTGGCCTATGCGCGCGGAGAAGTCCGTCCGCCGGCGCGCGCGATCGCGATCACGGCGGACGACGGCCACAAGACGGTTTTCACCGACATGGCTCCGCTCGTCGAGCGTTATCGAGTGCCAGTCACGCTGTTCATCTACCCGTCGGCGATCTCGAACGCCTCTTACGCCATGACCTGGGAGGAACTCCACCGCCTCAAGGAAACAGGACTTTTCGATATCCAGTCGCATACCTACTGGCATCCCAACTTCAAAGTCGAAAAGCGGCGGCTCTCACCGGCGCAGTATGAGGCGTTCGTCCGAATGCAGTTTCTGAAGAGCAGGCGCGTGCTCGACCAGCGGCTCGGTCTCAACGTGGATATGCTCGCATGGCCTTTCGGCATTTTTGACCAGGAGCTGATTCGTCTCGCGCGCCTCGAAGGCTACACGGCCGCCTTCACGATGGTGCGCGCTTCGGTAAAACGAGGGGACAACGTGATGATTCTGCCGCGCTACCTGATGACCGACGAAATGCGGGGCAGGAGGTTCGCGAAGTTCATTGAGCGAGCGACTGCGCCTGCGCGGAATTGAACCCGCGATGAACCGCGAGCGCGTGTCACGCTCCTCGCGCCGCGCCGTCCGGGGCGCGCTCCTGGTTTCGTGCGCTATCCTTCTTGTCGCGGCGTTCGCCGGCGCCGGGCCGAATGCCCCGGTTTACCAGGGCCGGGTTATCGACGGCTTGAGCAAAAGCCCGATCGAAGACGCGATTGTGACCTTGAACGACAGGGTCGTTCGCACCGACCGCAACGGCTTCTTTCGAATCGAGGGCGCCGGCCGCGTTCTGGGCGTGCGTGCGTGCGGCTATCTGCGCACGAGCGTTGCGCTCTCTGACCTTGCCAGAGAGAAGGGCGAGATCGCGCTGCGATGGTTCAGGCCCAAGGCTCTCTATCTGTCCTACTACGGTATTGGCAGCAGGAAGCTTCGCGAGGCGGCGCTGAGCCTTATCCACGAGACGGAACTGAACGCGGTGGTCATCGACGTCAAGGGCGATCGCGGATGGGTCTCGTACCGAACCTCGGTTGCGCTTGCCGCGGAAACAGGAGCGCAGAACCAGCCCACCATCAAGGATATCGGCGCGCTGCTCCAGAGGCTTCACGAGCGCGGGATTTACACGATTGCCAGGATCGTGGTCTTCAAGGACAACGTTCTTGCGAACGCCCGGCCCGACCTTGCGATCAGAACCGCGAACGGCGCGATATACCGCGACCGCGAGCATCTGGCCTGGACCAACCCTTTCAGGCGCGAAGTCTGGAATTATAATATCGCGCTGGCCGTGGACGCGGCGGAGAAGGGCTTCGACGAGATCCAGTTCGATTACGTGCGATGCCCCGACGTGAAAGGATGGCGGCTCGGTTTCCCAGGGCCGTACAATCAGGCGACCCGGGTCGCCGCAGTGTCGGGGTTTCTGGCTGCGGCGAGAAAGGCGCTGGTCCCGTACAATGTGTTCGTTGCGGCTGACATCTTTGGCTATGTTTGCTGGAACCTCGACGACACCGGGATCGGGCAAACCCTTGACTCGGTTGCCCGCAACGTCGATTACCTCTGCCCGATGCTCTATCCGTCGGGCTTCCAGTTCGGGATTCCCGGCTATTCCAACCCGGTGCAGCATCCTTACGAGATTGTTAATCTTTCGCTCAGGCGCGCGCTCGAACGCACTCATCTTGCGACCGTGCGGTTTCGTCCGTGGATCCAGGCCTTTCGCGACTACGCCTTTGGCCGCAAGCCGTTCGGCGGCGCGGAGATCCGCGCGCAGATCGCGGCCGCCGAGGACTTCGGCTCCGACGGCTGGATGATGTGGAATCCGAGCAATCGTTATTCGATCGAGGGCTTGAAGCATTCTGAGCCCGGGTTCAAAAAGTAGTTCTGCGGCGCTCCTCGACGGACGGATGTGTGAGAGCGGCCTGAAACGCCTCGGCGCATTTGCGCTCATGCTCGCGACGACGCTTGCCGCCTCGACGGTTGCCGCGGCTGTCGCAGCGGTTCCGGCTGCCCGGGCGCTTACAACCGCGGCGCTCCAACCCCTCGGCGCGATCGTGCGAAGCGAAATCCGCGCTCGGCATATCCCCGGCGCGGTCGTCCTGGTCGGAAACCGCGGGCGAATTGTTTACCTGCGTGCCTTCGGCGAGCGCGCCTACCGGCCGGCGGCTCTGCCGATGACCACGGATACGATCTTCGATCTGGCCTCGTTGACCAAGGTCGTCGCGACCACGACCGCGGTGATGCAACTCGCCGAGCAGGGCCGGATCGATCTCGACGCGCCGGTTGCGAGGTACTGGCCCGCGTTTGGCGCAAACGGCAAACGCTCGATAACCGTTCGAGAACTGCTCACCCATTATTCGGGCCTCGCGCCCGACTTGAGCGAGGCAAAGCCGTGGCATGGATACCGCGCCGCGATGAAACTGATAGTCGGGGCGCGCCCGCTCTTTGCTCCGGGAACGCGATATCTCTACAGCGACATCAATTTTGAGGCGCTCGGCGAGCTGGTGCGGCGTGTCTCCGGCCAACCGCTTGACGTCTATTGCGAGCGGCACGTCTTCGCGCCGCTCGGCATGCGTGACACCGGATTTCGTCCGCCGCGGGCCGAGCGCTGGCGAATCGCGCCGACCGAATATATCGGCGGCCGGCTCCGATGGGGCAAAGTGCACGACCCGTCGGCGTTTCGGATGGGGGGCGTGGCGGGACATGCCGGGCTTTTTTCGAGCGCGCGCGATCTCGGGATTTTCGCGCGGATGATGCTCGGGATGGGGCGCGGGAACGGCGTGCGAATCCTCACCGCTTCGTCGGTCAGGGAGATGACCGTGCCCGAGTCGCCGCCCGGCGGGGCGAGGCTTCGCGGCTTCGGCTGGGATATCGGGGCGCCGCTTGCCGCCAACCGCGAGAAACTCGCTCCGGTCGGCTCCTACGGCCATACCGGGTACACCGGCACTCTTCTCTGGATCGATCCGGTCTCCGATACCTACGTGATAATCCTGACCAACCGCGTCTATCCCTACGGCCACGGCGACGCGGGGCCGGTTCGCAAGCGAATCCTTGACCTTGTATCGCAGGCGCTCGGACCGATTTCCGAACAGAGAGTCGTGGCCGATTGTCCCTGGCTCAGGCCGTTTTGCGAGCCTGCCGGCCTCGTTCGGCGCGTATCCGTCCACGAGCCGGCCGTCGCGACCGGGGCCGACGTTCTGAAGTCGCGCGGATTCGCGCCGCTTGTCGGCAGGCGCGTCGGCCTGATCACCAACCGAAGCGGCCTCGATTCGCAGGGTATTTCGACCATCCGTCTTTTGCAGAACGCGCCCGGCGTTAAGCTGGCCGCGATCTTCACGCCCGAGCACGGCCTGCTGGCGAGCGCCGACGCGCCGGTCGCCTCCGGGTTCGATTCGCGGGACGGGCTTCCGGTTTTCAGCCTGTACGGAACCTTCAGGCGGCCGACTGACGCGATGCTCGACGGGTTGGACGCGCTCGTGTTCGACGTTCAGGACGCGGGCGCGCGCTTCTACACCTATACGACGACGGCGGCCTACGCGATGGAAGCCGCGGCGCGCAAGGGAATCGCGTTTTATGTGCTCGACCGGCCCGACCCGATCGACGCTGCGGTTGTCGAAGGGCCGGTCATGGAGCGCGACCTCGAATCGTTCACCGGGTATTTCCCGATGCCGACGCGGCACGGGATGACGATCGGCGAGATGGCCGCGATGTTCAACGCGGAGAATCATATCGGGGCGGATCTGCACGTAATCCGGATGCGGGGTTACGTCCGCCGCGACTGGTACGACCAAACCGGCCTTCGCTGGATCGGTCCGTCGCCCAATCTGCCGACCCTGCGAGCCGCGACGCTCTATCCGGGGGTCGCGATGGTCGAGGGTGCGAACGTGAGCGTCGGGCGCGGCACGCCAACTCCGTTCGAGGTCGTCGGCGCTCCCTGGATCGACGGCCCGAAGCTGGCTTCGTACCTTAAGGCCGAGAAAATTCCCGGCGCCCGGTTTGAAGCTGTAAGCTTCACTCCCTCGGCGAGCCGCTACCGGGGCCTGCGATGCCACGGGGTGAGGGTGATCGTTACCGATCGCGACAAGCTCGACACGCCCTTGCTTGGCGTTGCCGTCGCATGCGCGCTCTATCGCCTCTATCCAAAACGTTTTCGCCTCGACCAAACGCTCGGGATGCTCGGCTCGCGGCGCGTGCTGGATGAAATCCGCCGGGGCGAGGGGCCGGGCGCGATAAGCCGCGGCTGGCAGCCGGGGCTCGAGGCATTCGAAAAGCTCCGCGCGAAGTTCCTGCTCTACTGAAGCAGCTCTTCTTCGCGCTTTACCTGCTGTTCCCGGTGCTCGAACACCGTCGCCCGGTGCCGGAAGAGCCACGGCCCGTCGATTACGGTCGCGAAGAGGCCCAAAACGAAAGAGCCACGAGCGGTCAGATCGGGAAGCTTGACGGTCGTCAAAGCGGCTGAAGCACGGACTGCGTGTGGTTGCTGCTCAAACGAGGTGCTTCGATGTGCATCCTCTGGAGCCACCAGGCAGAGCTTTTGCGCGCCGGGCGTCCGTATCCTTCATCGCCAGCGGGCGCTTTCCACGGCTTGGCGATGGAATAGGGATTGCTTTATCGAGTCATGGTTACGCGCGCGGCGCTGGGCACGAAAGGCAACAGGCTCGGCGGCTCGGGATCAAGGGTTCGCGTGACCAGGGAGACGCTACGATGAGAGTCGGCCAAAAAATGACGCGCAATCCCGTCACCGTGGGACCAAACGACACGCTCGACAAAGCCGCCGCCAAGATGAATGCCGGGCACTTCCGCAGGCTTCCCGTCGTGGACAAATCCGACCTGGTCGGCATCATCACAGACCGCGACCTGCGCCAGCATCTGGGTTACCTCGACCGCACCAGGGTCGAGGCCGTGATGAGTCGGCCGGTCATCACGGTGACCCCGATGACCACGCTCGAGCACGCAACCCATCTGATGCTCCAGCACAAGATTGGTGGCCTTCCGGTGGTCGACGACGACGGAATACTGGTGGGAATTATCACCGCCAGCGACATGCTCGGCGCTTTCCTGAATTTCGTCGGCGCGACCGGAGATGACAGTTCGCGTATCGACGTGTCGCTCGAGGGCGACGCGGAGCGGATCGCGGCGGCGGCGGAAATCGCCGCACAGCAAAGCGGCGAGGTGCTGGGGCTCGGAACCTACAGGGTTGAGGGCGAGGAGACGCCGGTGTTTTACGTGCGAGTGCGCACCGACGATATCGGCGGAGTGGTGCGGGCGCTCGAAGAGAACGGCTTCAACGTGCTTGCGGTTCATCCGTAAGCCGGGCCGCAACGGCTGCCCCGGCTCCAGCCGCGTCGGCAGGGGCCGACGCGGCGCGCCGTGCGGCTATTTGCGCTTGCCGCCCACGATTGCAACGGTGCTTGCCTGCGGACCTTTTTCACCCGCTTCCTCGACGAAGCGCACCTCGGTTCCGGGTGCAAGATCGTCGAAATGGCCGTCGAGCACACTGTTGCGATGGAAATAGATCTCGCGGCCGTCAGGAGTCTCAAGGAATCCGTAACCTTCATTGGCGAAGAGCTTTGCCACGCGCGCGGTTGCGAATCCCTCGTGAGCTTTGACCGCCCCGCGCATCTCGCGCACATGATCCTCAAGGCGCCGGCGAATAGCGTCGAACGCGTCGCGAATCGCGACCGCGAGATCCTCGGCGTTCTGCCTGGTCACGGTCAGTTCGGCCCGCGGCAGCTTGAGGTCGATACGGACGCTGAATGGCCCGCCCTTGCGATGGTGGCCGACGGGGGCTTCGATGATTACGTGGCATCCGGTGATTCGGTCGAAGTAGTGTTCGAGCTTTTCGGCGCGCTCCCGAATGTCAGCCTCGATTGCGGGCGTCAACTCGAAATCACGCGAGGTTATCTGCAAAGGCCGCTGCATAGGTTCGCTCCTGTGATGCGTACGGGTTTCGGGCTAGGCGGCGCGCGTGGTCATCGCGGAGTCGTTGTGAGTACAGATCGCGCCCAGCGTCTGGGCGATTTCGCTGTCCTTTACCGCGCGCTTGCGGAGTTTGGCTTCGCGCTCGCGCTCGCCTTCGCGTGCGATGTCGTTGAGCGAGATGATTCCGACAAGCCGCTGGTTCTCGTCGATCACCGGCAGCCTGCGCACGCGATGGGTCTTCATCTTTTTGAGCGCCGCAGTGACAGTCTCGCCGGGTTCGCAGGTGTGAACCTCGCGCGCCATCGCGCTTGCGACTGAACTTCCCGACAGTGTGACTCCCTGGGTATACGCCGCCATGCAGATATCGCGATCGGTCAGGATTCCGACCACGTGGCCTTGCTCATCGACCACGGGAACGCATCCGCAGTTATTTTCCCACATTATCTGCGCTGCGCGGTTCAGCGAATCGTGAACCCCGCAATGCTTGACGTCCGAGGTCATAAGGTCCCGTACTTTCATCCCTTCCTCTCCTCGAAATGGCCCACAAAACTCCGGCGCAGACCCTCAAGCCCCCGCCTTGCCTGTAAATTCTCGTGCAAAGGACTTGCCATACGGAGGTCCGCTGGAAATTCTCTCAAAACCGGTCTCGGCGCGAGGAAACCAATGATCGGGGGCACAACGACAACCGCTTGAGATGACGCCGATAGAAACAGTTTTGGCGGCGATGGCCCAGGCATCCGGTACAATCGCCTTGGCTTTCAGGATCGGCGAAGCCGTCCAAAAGGATAGCATCGAACGCACCGATTCCGAAGCCGGAGCCCCGCGCGGCGGGCGAATCGATGCGCGACGCGAGCGATTTCATCGCTGCAGCTGCGGCCAGGGCGGGTGCGATAAGCGCGCCCACGGTGGTAGGCTTGGAGTGAACCAGCGCAAGACCGAATCCGCGCGCCAGATGCGGGATGCGGTTCGGCGGTAAATGATCTTCGGTGAGGGGGAAATGGAGACGCCACCCCAAGGGCTATCGCTTTCCGATAACGCACTGGTTGTGCTTCGCGAGCGCTACTTGCGGCGCGGGGAAAATGGTCAGCTTGAGGAGCCGGCCGCGATGCTTCGTCGGGTGGCTAAAGCGGTCGCTGAGCCCTCGCGCGCCTACGGCGAATCGCCCGACTTCTGGGCCGAGCGTTTCCTCGACAGGATGGAGCGGCTGGAATTCCTGCCCAATTCTCCCACCCTGATGAATGCAGGCCAGCCGGGCGGACAGCTTGCCGCCTGCTTCGTGTTGCCGATCGAGGACGACCTCGATTCAATCTTCGCGACGCTCGCCCTGGTCGCGCGGATCCATCAGACCGGCGGCGGCACCGGCTTTTCCTTCAGCGCCCTTCGCCCGCGCGGCGACCGCGTGCGTTCGACCGGCGGGGTGAGCTCGGGACCGCTTTCGTTCATGGAGGTTTTCGATTACACGACGAGCGTTATCCGGGCGGGCGGCAGGAGACGCGGAGCGAACATGGCCGTGCTCCGCGTGGACCATCCGGATATAGAGGAGTTTATAGAAGCCAAACGCATCCCGACCCGGCTGCAGAATTTCAACCTTTCGGTGGGCGTGACCGATGAGTTCTTCGCCGCCTTCGACTCGGCCAAGCCGTTCGCGCTCAGAAATCCACGCACCGGTCAGGCGGTCGCGAGCGTCGATCCGGTAAAACTCTTCGATATGATCGTGGAGTCGGCCTGGGCGACCGGAGATCCCGGGCTTCTCTTTCTCGACGAGATAAATCGCCATAATCCGACGCCGCACCTTGGCTCGATCGAGGCGACCAATCCGTGCGGCGAGCAGCCGCTTCTGCCCTACGAATCGTGCACGCTCGGCTCGCTCAATCTTGCCCGTTTTGCGGCGGGCAACGACGTGGACTGGGCGCGCCTCAAGGAGGCGGTACGCGACGCGGTCGTGTTCCTCGACAACGTGGTTGACGCCAATTGCTATCCCGCCGCCAAGGTTGCCGAGGCGACTCGCCTGACGCGCAAGATCGGCCTCGGCGTGATGGGCCTGGCGGACCTGTTCGCCGCGATCGGCGTTGCGTATGACTCCGAGCAGGCGCTCGCGCTCGGCGGCAGGATCGCGGAATTCCTGAGTTCAGCTGGGCGCGAAGCGTCGCGCGAGCTTGGGCTAAGGCGCGGCTCGTTTCCCGCTTTTGAGAAAAGCGTATGGCATACGGCCGGCTACGCTGCGATGCGCAACGCGACGGTGACCTGCGTTGCGCCGACGGGAACGATCAGCATGATCGCGGGCGTGGCCGGCGGAATCGAGCCGTTCTTTGCGCTTGCAACGGTAAGGAACGTGCTCGGCGGCAAGCGCCTGTTGGAGGTGAACGCGGCGGTGGAGCGCGAGCTTCGCGCCCTCGGAGAGGCGGGCCAGGCGGCGATGCGCGCGCTTCACGAGCGCGGGTCGATCCGCGGCGTTGCGGGGATTCCCGAGACGCTTGCGCGCCGGTTTCCGGTCGCGCTCGAGATTGCGCCCTCGATGCATGTGCGGATGCAGGCGGCATTTCAGCGCCATATCGACGCCGCCGTCTCCAAGACCGTCAATCTCCCGCACGACGCGTCGCCTGACGCCGTGCGTGAGGTATACCTGCTCGCGCGAAGCCTGAAGCTCAAGGGGGTGACGGTTTATCGCTACGGCTCGCGCACCGGGCAGGTGCTTTCGCTGGTCGAGGAGCAGGCGCGCCCGGATTGCCGCGAATGCGCCGTATAAAACGGCGGCGCGACACCGCAAGGGCGCCGCGCCGCGCGGACCCGCCGCTGGTCGTGCCGTCAGGCGGCTCGCCTGGGATGCGGCTTGGCGGCGGGTTTGGCCTCGCGTACTATAAAGCGCTCGTCGAGTTCCTTCATCTTTTCCGCCACGCCGCCGTATTCCAGTTCGCTGTAAGGCAGCATCGCGGGACCCGAGAATCCTTGTTGGCGAATCTCGGCCGCCTTCTCCGCCGTGCGGTTGCGCACCCAGTCCCAGAACGGATGGTCGAAGGCGTCGACCGGCTCGGTGAACTTGCCCTTGTGAACGCAGAAGGCGGCGCAGGTCACGACCGGAGGCCCGTCGAAGAACGAGACCGTGGAGTTCAGCTTGACCGGCATCAGGGGTCCGTTATGGCTGCCGCGCATCGTGCCCGCCACGTAATGACCGATCCGGTAGGGCGAGAGAATTTCGCCGGTCGCCGGGAAATTGCCCTGTGCGCGGACCAGCGCCACAGGATCGTCCTTGCCTGTGTACTTGCCGGCAATGTTGTGCAGGCGCGAAGTTGAGACCACCGCCGCGATTTCGTCGCTTGCGCGGCTTCGCACCGACTCGACCACGAAACGCTCGTTGTCGCGCAGCAGGCACGCGATATCGTAAAGCTGCTCGGGCGCCTTGAGTTCGATCACCCGATCGCCCTTGGTGTAGTTCACGTCCATGATCGTGAACACGAACCCTTTTCCGATCTTGGGCGAGAGCAGCAGTCCCGGACAGTGCATCGGGTCGGCGAACGCCAGATACATCGGCAGGTTGTAAGCGCCCGGATCGGTCTTGTCCGCGGCGAAGAACAGGAACGGCTCGTTGGGCCGCTCCTCGAATTCCATCTCGCACGAAGCGGGACCCATCCCGCGCACGTTGCCGGAGAATGCGTCTTTCAAAAGATCCTGACCGGCGCCGTAGAGGCCCTGCTCCCTGGCGACCTCGGTGCCGGCCATGAAGGATTTCCACGCAAGCTCGTGAATCCCGGGATCGTCCACGCCCCGCTGGTGCGACATGAGGATCGCGATGTCGTCGCCGGTCGAGCTTATATAGCTGTCGAGAATAAGCCCTTTGCCATTTTCACGAATGTAGTTCGCGACCGTCTGCTTCAGCTTGTCGCTGGGGCGGATGTGTCCTCCGATCGATCCGATATCGGCCTTAATCACGGAAAGTGTGATCTTCATGGTGCATCCTCCTTCGTACTCAAGCTCGTAATACGAGTCGGCGCTCTCGAAACGGGCTCTCTTCGCCAGAGCATCGCGCGTGCCACAAGTTGTTTCCAGCCCTGCGCAGCCTGTCGAGCACCTGGGCGGATTGCGCCAACTATTGCCAGCCGGTTGTTCCCCTAAGAGGCATCGCCGGTGGCAGTTCGCTCGGCGCGTGTTCGATAAGTTCAGGAGCAGGGAGCAAATAGTCCCGCCGAAACGGTATTAAGCTGTCTTGGTAGGGTCGCGTCGGACGCTCTTTCGCACGATAAGTCATTGGCACGCACGATGCTTTTTGCTGGAGCGTAAACAGTCTTGCAGCTTCATTTGGGGGAAGTTTAATGCGAGGGCGTAGAACCTTCAGGTCGAGGCGCGACAGGGTGGACTTTGATGGCGTCTATCCTCTGATGCCGACTCAGTACTATGAGCTGATTGGCCGTCGGACCATGCTGGACGGCGAAAAAAAGCTTCTGTTTGCTGTCCTCGAAGACGCAATCCGCGTCTATGTACTGAACGTCAACGCGCGGACAGCGAGTGGACGACGCGAATTCGAGGAGGTCTGCAACTGGATGAACACCCGCGGCAACCAGGATCTGTTCGCGTTCGATTCACTGTGCGAGGTCTTTGGGATAGCGCCTGACGCCCTGCGCCAGCAACTGGCTTTGCTGAGCGCCTCAGACCTGCCGCGGCGGCGGGTTCGCTCGGTCGGACGTCGCGTGCCGTTAACGATGGGTTGAGTGCACGCCTGGTTCGATTAGATCCGTTGTACCCTCGGGAAACACGTTCGATGACGCTTAAGGGCGCAACTGACACGCGCGCATGAGCGTTATCGGCAGCGCGGAAACGCTCCTGCCTGAGGTTGCGGCCTAGCCTTCGTTTTTTCACGAAATGCGCTTTTGAATCCGGCATGGCGAAAGAAGCAGAAACGCTTTCGCGGAAAGCCCGGTTTGGGTTTCCGAACCGGCGGCGCCAAAGGGTCCCGCTTTGGCTTCCATGACGCCCGCCGAGGTCATAAGCTATGCAAACTTCCGGTATCGTAACGCGTCGTGTGGCGCGTTCCGATGCTGCCCGGGGTTTTGGCCGCGCGCTGTGTGACGCTGACGCGGTAGATCGTCGGTAAGGGAGTCGCGCTCGCCTTATCGCGCGGGCGGCGGAAAAGCTGGGATGAGACGGGTGAGCGAGTAATGGCAAACCTCTTCAACAGGATATTGTGCGCAATTGACTTCGACCCGAATTCGACACTAGTGATGGACCTGGCGCGACGGATCGCGGAGCATACCGGCGCAAAACTGGTCCTGTTTCACGTCGTTCCGGTTCCCATCCAGGTGGTTGGCCAGCCGATTGCGTTGGAGCCCTTTACCGCCGCTGAGACCTCGGCCAAAATGCAGCTTGACAAATTTGCCGACGAGCAGCTCGGAACGACGGCCGTCGCCTACGAAACCGTCGTGACCAGCGGGGACCCGGCTTCCGAGATTGTTCGCGCGGTCAGGGAACAGAACGCGGATTTGGTCATGATGGCGACGCATGGGCGCACGGGACTGAGTCATCTGATTCTCGGCAGCGTGGCGGAGCGGGTTGTGCGCGAGTCACCGCGTCCCGTCCTGACGGTAAGAGGGCCTCGGGAATAGTCCGCGTTGTTTCCCGAAGCCCCGGTACGGGGGTCATAACGTGGACGATGTCGCTTATGTCGAGGGCAGTATCTGCGAGGACCTCGAGGAAATCCGTCGATTGACAGACGCGGCGGGCGAGCACGGTTACGTTCTGGTCTGCGAGCTTTGCTTCGACGTCCTCGAGCCGATCGTGGCGATCATCACGATCCCGTCGGAGGACGCCGTGTTCGGTGTTTGCGGGGAATGCTATCGCGATCTCACCAGGCAGGTCCTCGGTCCCGTCATGTAACCCCTTGACGTCCTGACAGCTACTCGCGCCCCCGGCTCCTTCCCGCTTTCGATTCTCTCCTCGAACGGTGCCGTCTCGGCTCCTGATTCGACTGTCCGATGATTTACGCCGGTCGTGTCCGGATTCCCAAGCTCTTTGTGAGCTCAGCTTCCGCTCCCGAGGTCGTCTCGATGTGTCTCGCTCTGGTTGGATTGGGCGGCGGTGGCATCTTCGCCACGAGCTTGACCGTTGGGCTTCGCTCCGCGGTTGTTGAAGATCGAGTTCTTGATGTCGCTGCCGGCCTGCTTGAGCCGCTTGAGCAGGCGTCTTGCCCATACGAACTCGATCGCGAGGATGCTGAGGCCAAGGATTATCACTGCCCATCCGGGACCCGGCGTAACCAGCATCACGATGCCGAGCGTGAGCAGAGTGAATCCGACAATCGCCACGATCGCGCGTTTGGCGTGCTTCAGGGTTTCATTAAGCATCGATGACTTGGTGTTGCGACGCCAGGCTCAGCCGGTGGCGGGCGATGCCTTAATGATAATTGCGCCCGAGGGCTCGCGCCATCAGGCGACGCCTCTTGTCCGCGAAATTTGTGCGTGCGCGCCCGCTTTGCGGCTGCGGCGCGACGAGGTTTCACACGCTTCGCTCGCGCAGCGAAAATTTCGTCCACCTTTTGATGCAACATTTTTCTTCGGTTTTGTTGCAGCATTGAAACAGCGATGGAAAAAACCGGAGGATTTTACTGGCATGGACTCGCGGAACGCTTCTTGCTGAAAGCATAAGTCGTCTCGGCGATGCTGGAACCGAGCTCGTGTCGATGAGGATGATGCTCCGTTTGGCGGCGAGAGGTGAAGGTCGCTGTCAATCGGACTGAGGCTGGGGGATGGGGAGAATGGTGAGATTAGATTGGAATTGTCCGGTACCCCCAGACCGGACGATCTGTTCGGTATCCCCACGCCGAACAGAGGTCAGGGTGAGGGGGCCGTTCCTTTTGGGAATTCTCCCAGCGGTGCCTCCACCCTGACCGCCCTCGCTGAAGAAGTTTTACATCAATAAACCCGTGTCCGTCGGGTGCCGGTTGCTTCGCTTCGCTCAGGATGCCTCTTGAGCGAAGCGAAGCGCGGGCCCTCGATAGCCGCTCTCCCCCAAGCTGCCCCGAAGCTGGTTACTTATTGCTCCCGAGCCCTCAAAGATTGGCCGTCAACGGCGCCGAGGCTGCGAGCCGCTGAGAAAACGCGCTTCGCGTGCACCGATGAATTTGTGGTTCGTCTGTCGCGTCTGCTCGGATAGGGGGTGGATGGAGGGCCTTTACAGGAGAGCGAAATGAAACCCGCAACTATTATCGCGTGCGCAGTGCTTGCGACGGCTATGGCGATTCCAGGCGGCGCCTTCGCCGCCAGCACTTGCCGTTGCCAGCATCGCGCTTCGGCCAGCCGGACCGCTCCAATGATGGCGAGCGGCCGTCGAATCGCACATGTCGACATCCGCGAGGCCGAATCAGCGAAGAACTGGTATTCGACGTTCCCGACTCTCGGCTTTTATTGGGGCCGGATGGCGCCGCGCAACTCTCGCCTGTTCGGCTAGTCTGACGTCCCGCGAATCACGAACAGGTTGAAAAGACCCAGGCATTCCGCGATTCGCGTCCGGAGCTGAACCTCGCTGCCCGAGACGGACTTCGACCAGAGGTTGCACTCGCCAGCCGGCGTGCAATCATCGTTCAATCTCGCAAACGAAACCGTATCGAGGTTGGGTAGGTCGATGGTCACGGCGCGTGAATACAACGAACTCCGCAAGGGAACCTGGGTTGGCGATCTCGGCATCGAGATTACGGCCGTCGAGCCGGGACGCTTGACGGCCGAGGTGAAGGTCCGCAAGGAACTCTTGTCTCCCAACGGATTCCTGCACGCGGCTTCGGTGATCGCGTTGGCGGACAGCCTGTGCGGGTCGGGGGCAATGGAGAACTTGCCACGAGGCGCGCGCGGTTACACGACCATAGAGTTGAAGGCGAACCTAATCGGCACGGTGCGCGACGGCCATATCGCGTGTGAGGCCACGCTCGTGCACGGCGGGCGAAGCACCCAGGTGTGGGACGCGAAGGTCAGTGCGAAGGAAACCGGTAAAACCATCGCGCTGTTCCGGTGTACCCAGTTGATTCTCTACCCTGAGCCGCCGAAATAGACCGCGATTCGCGCGAGGCGCCGCTCTGCCGTCGCGGGATGACGGGGGAGTTTCATCGTCGGTGCGGAAGCGGTAAGCTTGTTCAATCGGACGTTCCTTCCATAAACCCCGGGGATGCCCCGGGGGCCGTTGTTCGGAGCCATCCCGGAAAAACCTTACGGAGGGCAATGAATGCCCAGCAAATTGTACGTAGGCAATCTGGCCTACTCGGTCTCAAATGACGATCTCCAGGACCTCTTCTCGCAAGTCGGGCAGGTGCAAAGCGTCGCGGTGATCACCGATAAGTTCTCGGGCCAGTCGAAAGGCTTCGGCTTTGTCGAGATGTCGACTGCCGAGGAAGCCGCCAACGCCATCCGGCAGTTCAACGACACCGAACTCAAAGGCCGCAATATCAAAGTGAACGAGGCCAAGCCGCGCGAGTCGAGCTTCGGCGGCGGAAATCGTGGCGGTGGGCGCGGCGGAGCCGGCGGCGGACGCGGTCGCAGCCGCTGGTAAACAGCGCGACCCTCGAGCTCGTGACCGGGCTCGTGCATTGACTCGATGAGCCGATCCCTGGTTCGAGGCTGAGTTCGGCCCCGGACCAGAGGGTTGCTTTTGCCCAAAATCCTTCACTGGCCGGAGGCCCCGCCCCTGGGCCAAGGGAGTACCGCATGGAAAAGCGCCAGAGAGAACGAGTTCGCAGGCAGAAACAGATGGACAAGGAACACCGTCGTGCTAAACGCGCCGTCGAGCGGCGCGAACGCGAAGCCAAAGGCGGCAGTGCCGGGGACCCCGACCTCGAAGGGATGGTTGCGGGGCCGCAGCCCGGCCAGGTTATCGATCTGCCCTGAGCGCTTCCTTCAAAAGCCTCGGACGGGTGGCCCGGTTCGAGCAGGCCTAAAAGGAACCTGTCGTTTCCAGGTAGCCGAATGTCTCTTCGCGGCCCGCCGGGAAATTGGCCGCAGCCACCGAGCCTCCGAACATGTGGCCGCAGTACAGGGAGCAGGAAACATGGCTGCTTGCCCGCCAGGTGAGTCCGCTGTCCAGGACGCTCCCGAGATAGCTCTTCCCAAAGCTGGGGCGGCCAGTGTAGCCGAAAATATGATCGTCGAATGCTGCTCCGCCTGCGTACCAGAGATCATGGCTTGAAGATAGCCATAAGCCGTGCAAGGTGGTGCGTACGTTCACGTCGCTGCGCGGAAAGAGTATCAACTCCGCCAGCACATCCGTGAGATTCATCATGTTGTAGACTGGATTGAGCGCGTACAGACGCGGGGTGGGAAGCACCTGGAAGAAGGTTCCTGGCGCGCGAACGCCGTTGCGCGAGCCACAGTCCCCGCCAGATGCGAAACTGGCCTTCCCCGGAAACCCCGTGGACCAGGACGGGGATAAACCTTGCCGGGGTAGGCTCCCTGGTCTATACGACGAGTTGGAATCGGAGCGTCAAAACGAAAATTCCGGCTAAACGACTCGGCGAAGCATACGAACTTCCCGACAGGCCCAGGCCGCGGCAAATAGATGCTCTAAAGCGCGGCGCCTTCCCCGATCATAGATGCATGGCTCGAAATCGTGCCTGTGGCGCGCGCTCGGAGCCACATCATGCTGGAGCGCAAGAGCTACAGAGCTCTCGCTTTCCCATTGCGAGCCGGGAAACCTTGGGGGGAGGCGCGCAAGGCTGCCCCCGCGAGCAGGAACCAGCGACGCCGGCTAAATCACTGATTTTGCGGGACAAGGCGGAATTGCGAGAGGAGGGACTTGAACCCTCACGCCTTGCGGCACCGGATCCTAAGTCCGGCGCGTCTGCCGTTCCGCCACTCTCGCGCAAGCAAAAAGGCTATTTGAATCCGCGCTGGTTTTGAAGCATGCGCGATCGCGATGGCCGGGAGGGCCGGCTTGTCTTCCCGATGGAGCAGGCTGCTCTCGAAAACCGGCTCCCTCACTGTTGCTCCCGGCGCGCACCTTGGGGCCGCGTCGCCATGTCGTTTCTGTCGGGTCGGAACAGGGCAGACAAATCCCCTGTTAGACCCCTTTGGCTCATACCCGCTACCATGCGATCATAGCCAATCGGAAGAGGAACTCCGCGTCGCTATATCTATATGAGGAGAGAGTTGTTGGATTATTCGTTCACCGGGGTAACCCGTCGCGCATCGCGCATCGGCGCGTACCGGCTTGCAATTCTTGCCGCGTCGGCGCTCGCGCTTGGCGCGGTGACGCCGCCTGGTAACGCGTCGGCCGCTAACAGCGGCAGCGCCGTCGTCGCCACCGTCGGCAACCATCAAATAACCGAGCGGGAACTCGACGTGAAGATTCGCCCGCAAATGAACGCGCTTAACAATCGTATCTACGAGATCAAGCGCCAAGCGCTCGAGTCGATGGCCGACGACTACCTGCTTGAGCAGGCCGCGAGCAAACAGCATCTGACCGTCGACGAGTATCTCAAGCGCAATCTCAAGACCACCAAGGTCACCGATGCGGAGGCCCGGCAGTTCTACGACAAGAATGCCGCGCTCAAGCGGGTTCCGTTCGACAAGATAAAGCCTCGCCTCATCGCTTTCATGCAGCAACAGCGCGACGCCCAGGCGCGCAACGAGCTTCTGGCCAGCCTGAAGAAAGATTCGCCGGTCAAGATCATGCTGCAACCGCCGCGCTTTAAGGTCGCTATCACGGGACGTCCGTCGCTCGGCCCGAGCAACGCCCCGGTCAAGATCGTCGAGTTCGCTGACTTCCAGTGCCCGTTCTGCGGACGGGTCGAGCCGACCGTTAACCAGATCCTGAAAACTTACGGCAACAAGGTCGAACTCACATACGTGAACTTCCCGCTGCCGATCCATCCGTATGCGTTCCAGGCGGCGCAGGCCGCGGAGTGTGCCGAGCAGCAGGGCAAGTTCTGGCCGTATCACAACGCGCTGTTCGCAAATCAGTCGAAGCTCGACGTCAAGGACCTGAAAGCGCTCGCGACCAAGGTCGGACTGAACCGCAAGGAGTTCGATACCTGTTTCGACCAGGGGAAATCGAAGCAGGCGGTCGAGCGCGACGTTCAGGAAGGGCAGAAGCTGGGCGTTACGGGCACGCCCTCGTTCTTCATAAACGGACGGCTTCTGGTCGGGGCGCAGCCGTTCGCCAGGTTCAAGAGCATTATTGATCAGGAGCTCGCCGGTGAAGCGAGGCTGAAATCGGCGGCGAAATAGCCGGCGCGCGCGGGAAAATCCGCGCAGGCGCGGAGCGCTCCGAATCGCGCCGGCGCAAGCAAAATCCGGGCAAGGGGAGAGATCGATGCCCGGACGGTCAGGAGGAAGGCCATGACGCGCAGGTTTGGATTTATCCTTGGGGCGCTCGCAACTTTTGGCTTGATGCTCTTTGTGCCGCCCGCCCTCCACGCGCAAACCATGGGCGAGTATGGAACCGTAACCGGCGGCCAGGCGGCGGCCGGGGCCGGCCAATGGAACTCGATGAGCGCTGGTGTCGACACCAGCCTCGCTGGCGCCAGCGGGTCGATGTCTCGCAGCAGCCAACCAGACGGCAGTGCCCACATGATCGAGATCCCGGGGGGTCCGGCGGCCAGGCGCGCGAAGAGCGAGCACCCGCCCGACGGCAATCCCTCCGACGACCCCTCCACCCACGACTGGGTGCGGGTCAGGTGACGAGGCGTGCGAGCGCGACTCGCGCGCGCGTCGCCTGCGCGTCGTGCGATCGCGCACAGGATAGGCCAGCGCTCCCGGGCGTCTGCCCGCGTGACAGGCCGGCCGCTGTGGTAAAGGGCGATGGCCGGGCGCAGCCGCAGGCGCTTTCCCAAGTTCGAGCCGGCGGCGGGCGAAGTGCGGGCTCGGGCTGCCGTCGCGGCGGCGGCGCTTGCATTCGCCAGCGCTTTAAACCTAACATCCGTTAAGTAACTATCTCCTTCACCTGACGGGGAACAGGCGCGGAGCAGACATGGCGGTTAGCTTTCCTTCGGTCGAATATTTTGAAGCGCTCAGGGAAAAGATGGCGGCGCATCAGGACAAGTTCCAGCGCCTCGGCTTCATCGACACGACTTTCGGCGTGAGCGTCGCGAACAACGGCAAGTCGCGCAACTTTATCCTCGAGTTCGAGGTCTACGAGCTTAGGAGCGTGCGCGAGGTGCCCTCGGTCGATCCGAGGCAGGTCGATTTCGTGCTGGTGGGCGACAGCCGCGTGTGGCGCGAGATGATAGAGAACATCCGGCGCAACGGCGAAGCCGACACCAGCCACGACATCAACACGCTCGCCCATCTCGGCGAGCAGCTCAAGATCGTTTACGACAGCCCCGACGGTCACGACAAACTGTACCGTTTCATGGAATCGATCCAGCAGTTTTTCGACCTGACCAGCCAGGTCGATGTGAGTTTCAATCAGTAAGCCCAAGGGCGGAGGCGCGCTGACCATGGCCTATCTGGCGACTCGGAACTTTCTCGAGGACAAGGATTTCGTCGACAAATGGCTGTACACGATCAGGACCGGCGAGCTCGACCTGTCGTGGATGAAGTCGGCCACTGAGAAGGTCAAGCCGCACCAGGCCAATCCGCGCCGCGGACTCACCTATCGCGACCTGGACATCGGCAACTACGGATTTTCCGCACTTCCGGAAAAGGTGCGCGACAACCGCTCCTATGCGCCGCGCGGCGCCGAGATTCCCCCGGGCGTGCCCGACTCGCAGCCGTGGGTCTCGCGCAAGAGCGAGCTCTGGGCCTTCAACACCGAGAGCTATTACGAGGAAGCGGTCTCTCGCCAGTGGAACGCGACCACCGATATCCCGTGGGATCGCCTGGAGAGCGCCGAACTGCCCGAGGCGATCGGAAAAGCGCTCTCTCAGCTCATGACCTTCCTGACCGAAGTCGAGATGATCGCGACCGATACGCCGGCGATGTGGTTGCCGCGGCTTAACCCGGACTTTATCGAGGTCAAGGCGTTCATCGCCGCGCAGGCGATGGACGAGGCGCGCCATACCGAGGTCTTCCGCAAGCGCGCGCTCACCACCGGATGGGGCCTGATGCAGGCGAGCCCGATGAACGAGATGGCGCTCAAGCATCTGCGCGACGCCGATTCGTTCAGCGAGATGTCGGTCGCGCTGCATCTGGTTGCCGAGGGCAACGTGCTGACGATGTTCCGTTTCAGCGAGTATCTCTCGCCGACCGACGTGGACAAGAAGATCTTCCGCCTCGTGATGCAGGACGAGGCGCGCCATGTCGGGTATGGCATGCAGCACTTCAAGTACGTGCTCGAGCATTTTCCCGAAAAGCGCGAAGTCCTCCACGCCCATCTCGACGAAGCCGAGAACATCTCGTTCGCCGGAGCGGCCGCCACCGAACTGACCGAGAGCTTCATCATCCTGGCCGGGGGCGGACTCAAGCGCGAGAATATCGAGGAAGGCATCCGCATCACCACCATCTTCAATCTCAAGCAGATGCAGGAGCATTTCGAGCGCCTGGAGAAGTGCGGGATGCCCGAGCGCAAGGAGCGCTCAAAGCTCTACATGATGTACGAGATGGGCAGGGCTGCCGCGGAAGCGGCCGGAATCAGGGTTTGACGAGGTGACGGCGAGCCGTGGCTTTCTACGCTGACAAGGATTACACGCAGGACCAGGAAGTCCTGGAGAAAATGAACCAGGTGATGGCCGGCAATCTCGGCCTCGGCTGGTACGACGCTCGCACCGAGAAGATAAAGGGCCGGCCGCGCGACTTGCGCCGCGGACTCACCTACCAGGACCTCGATATCGGTTCGTACGGGTACAGCAAAATTCCCGAGTACATACGCGGCAGTCAGTCGATGGTGGCGCGGGGCAGCGAGAAGGTTGGCAAGCTGCCCGACATGGGATACCTGCTCAACCGCAAGTCGGACGTATGGTCCGACAATGTGACCACGCTTTACGAAGAGGCCAAATCGCGGCGATGGGCGCCGGCGGTAGACGTGCCATGGACGGAACTGGACAAGAAGCCGCTGCCTCACGAGCTCGAAGCAGCCTGCGCCCAACTCTACACCTTCCTCCAGGAGTGCGCGCTGGTCAGTCTGGATTTTCCGTCGCGATGGGTCCCGCTGGTAAACCAGGACCTAATCGAGCTCAAGAGCTTCATGTGCGCGCAGATGCTCGACGGGTCGCGCCTGCTCGAGGCGTTCCGCAAGCGCGCGCTTTACGGCGGCGCGGGACTCGGACGCGCCAGCGTCTCGGCCGAGCAGGGGCTCAAGGAATGGCTCTGGGCGGACACCTATCCACAAGGCTCGGTTTCGATAAACCTCTCGCTTGCGGGACTGCTGCTCGCGGTGTATCGGCACGTGGCCGCGTTTGCACCGAGCCGAGTTGACCGGAAACTGATGGGTTACGCGATGCAGGACGCGGCGCGCCAGGTCTCGTACGGGCTTGGGGCCCTGCGTTATCACCTGCAGCATCAGCCGGCGCAGGCGGCCGCGATGAACCAGTACCTGGACGATACCGAGCACGTGATTCTGGCGCTGCTCGGCAGTCCGGAGCTGCTTGAGCCCCTGATAATCATCTCGGGCGGCGGACTGGAGCGCGAGCAGGTGAAGGCCGGACGGCTCGCAACCGCGAAGCTGATTCGGCTTGCGGTGCGCGAATACCTTGAGCGACTGGAAGCGGCGGGCCTGAGTGGACGGTCGGCCAGCAGCCGCATCCCGCGGGTCGTTGAGCGGATTGAGGTCCAAGCCTGATGCCTTGCGCATAGGGGGTGAAAACGGCAAACCCGCAGACGCTCGGTGCCTTTCGCCTTCCTAGCGGCAGGCGCTTTCCCCCGCACTAGCCAGGGTGTCGATGGCGCTTTCGTTACGTAGTCCTTAAAATGAAGCCTCAGCGTTTTGTTTTCGCCGCGCCGCTATAGACCGTCGCGGCCAGAACCGACTTGGAGCATCGCCGCCATGCACCCGGAAACAGGCTCTGGCGCGCAATCGTTGAAGATTTCCGAGCAGCACAAGGCTTCCCGAGGGCAGCCCCGCTACTTTCATCTTCTGTGGGATGACGACATCGAGGAGTTGCGCCCGGTGCTGAAAGCCGTGCACGACCGGGCCTCTGAAGTCGTTGATAACTGGTATCGACTCTACGTCCTCCATTTCGGAGACCGCCGCACGCTGTCGGAGAACGAGTTCCGCGCGATATTCGAACCTGCGATCATACGCAACAAGGCCAATCTTCTTGGCCGCGACATGGACGCCTATGCACGCGACCTGCATGCGCTGGGCGACACGCTCGCGGCGCGCAAAGTTCCGCTCCAGGAGATAATCGCCTCGCTTCATCTTTTCGAGGAAGCTGCACAGGCGGTTTTCCCACCGGGCATTCGTGATCTCGCCTGGCTTTATTCGACGTTCGACCGTCTGAGCCACGTACGCATCATGCTGCTGGTCGACGCCTACGTGCGTTCGGAATCGGCGCTGGCGGGCGCGCGTCTTCAGGCCCTGGAGCGCGAAGCCGCGCTGATGCCGGTCGAAGAGCGGACCAGCTTCCACGGCCTGGTGGGGGCAAGCCCGGTGATGCGGCGGCTGTACGAGCGTATCGAGGCGGCGGGACGGACCCGGGGCACGGTGCTGGTGGTGGGCGAGAGCGGGACCGGCAAGGAGCT
>Ga0078972_1000754_pt1 | contig 132846 bp, 116 predicted proteins | sample YelNatPaOPGAMG01_FD_67568 | JGI IMG/M metagenome (GOLD analysis project Ga0078972, IMG submission 67568) | Hot spring thermophilic microbial communities from Obsidian Pool, Yellowstone National Park, USA - OP-RAMG-01 (SPADES assembly) (version 2) | ecosystem: Environmental > Aquatic > Thermal...
CAATCATCCCATTTCAGAGAGTATGAGTTTTGCTTCTTTTAGTTCTGATAGCGATGGTGGATTGGTTATAACAGATACTAATTCTGGGAGTAATAATTCAGAGGGTAGCAATTCTATAAATCCAAGAGTGTCTTCATCGCCATCATGGGTTAGGAGTTTTGTGAGTGATTTTTCGGCTTTAAATGATATTAATAATCCTAACAGGTCTATTCAGATAAGTCTTTCTCAGGGTGATGATAGTAGGGTAGAGAGTAGTTATTTGGATTATTTTTCGAGAAAGAGGTCAAGTAAGATTAAGGAGAGGTTATTTAATTTTCCAAAGAGTGTAAGGAATTCGTTTTGGGTTAAATAGTTGTTGGTGATTGGTGATTGGTGATTAGTGAATGGTGAATGGTGATTGGTGAATAGTGAATAGTGAATAGTGAATAGTGAATAGTGATTAGTGATTAGTGATTAGTGATTATTGATCGGTGTGTAGTAGGGTATTTCATATCGAGCGTATAATTTCCTTTGTCATATCGAGTGAATAATTTCATTTGTCATTTCGAGCGAATGCGAGAAATCTTATCTTTTGTCATTCTGAAAGGGTATTCTTTTATGTCATTCCGAACGGATGCGAGAAATCTTTTCTTTTGTCATTTCGAACGTATGTGAGAAATCTTATTCTTTCATTCCGGAAAATACTTTTTTTGTCATTCCGAGCTTAGCGAGAAATCCTATTCTTTCATTTCAAACGTGCATTTTCTGTCATTATTCCTCACTTTTTCTTAATTTTAGAAAACATATATCTATAGAGGCATATACCTCCAAAGATTAACAAGGGTACAACAATAGCAATCAATACTAATATGAACCAAAATAATTCCATATCAATTTTCAATTAAATCTACCTCCAATCAATTTTTATTCTACGAAATTTACGTCACAATATCAACATAAATAACAATTTATATTTATTAAAATTCTCTTGACATTTTTTGGAAATTTTTTAAAATTTGGTGGGTCTTTAATAAAAAATTTAAAGGGAAACTATTTAAAAATCTTCTTTTGGAAAGGAAATGACTAATAAATGTTATATGAAATATTGAAGCCAGGAAAACTGATTGCTGGAGAAAATTCCATTACTTTAATCCCCAAAGAAGTAAAACTTCTAAAAGGAACTTACCCATTAATTGTTACTGATCCTGGTATTGCAAAAAGCGGGCTTCTAAATCGCCTAATTTCCATATTTGACGCTGAGAAAATAAAATATAAAATCTTCTCAGAAGTCGAGTCAGATCCTGACATTTCAGTTATGGAGAAAGGAAAAGAGGTTGCCTCTGAAGAACAACATGATATCATTATCACTTTTGGTGGTGGGAGTTCAATTGATACAGGAAAGGTTATTAGTTTTTTAGTTAAAAATGAAGGAAGGGTTAGAGACTATTTTGGATTCGTTACATTTAAAAATGATCCAATTCCAATCATAGCTGTTCCAACAACTGCTGGCACTGGAAGTGAAGCAACCCTTGTAGCCATTGTTACAGACAAGGAAAATAAGATTAAGTTACCAATTAGAAGTCCCCAGTTACTTCCTAAAGTAGTAATTTTAGATCCAACTTTACTGTCTTCATTACCTACTGAATTTATTGTCTATCCAGGAATAGATGCTTTTAGCCATGCAATTGAATCTTTTATTTCGTTAAGGAGTAATCTCTTTACAGAACATTTATCGCTAACTGCTATTAAACTTATATATTCAACACTTATTCCTTTTAAAGAGAATCCTAAAAACACAGAATTAGGTTTAAGGATGCTTTATGGAAGTTATTTAGCTGGAACTTCCTTTGCAAATGCCAGTTTAACAGCAGTCCATGCCCTTGCTCATCCAATTGGAAGTCATTATCATCTGCCTCATGGTCTAACATGTGCATTTTTCTTAAGTAGAGTTTTAAGAGAAAATAAAGATGCTACTCTCGATAAATATGTCATCCTTTATGAATCATTAGGATTTGAAAGAAAAGCCCTCTCTAAAGAGGACTGTGCAGATAGATTCATTGAGGCCGTGGAAGAATTTATGAAGAGATTAGGTGTGCCAAATAATCTCAGTTCGATCGGAATTAAACATAAGGTTTTACCCGAAATGATTGAAGATGCCATGAAAAGTCCAGTTATGCTTGGAAATCCTAAGAAATTGGATAGGGAAAGAATCGCATGGTTATTTGAGAGTATAAGCTAAAAAGTGAGGAGGTGATAATTAGTCAAATAATATTATTCGAATTATTTCTTATTATCTTAAGATGAACAATGAATTGTATCTTAAAAATTAAAAGGGGGGAAAAATATGCGAAAATCTTTATTCTTAATTTTATTGGTTGTTTTTTTAATCACTATATTAACTGATATTCATCAAATAAATGCACAGGCAAAACCTGAAGTCAAACCCATAGAACTAACCTTTAATACTCCTCTTCCGCCTGTTCATACCCGCTGGTCTCAGGCTCTTGCTATTTGGTGTAAGGAGCTTGAGAAAAGAACAGGAGGCAGGGTTAAGGTTACACCCTATTTTTCAGAAACATTGAGCCCGCTTAAAGACTGTTATGATTCGGTGGTGAAAGGTATGGCTGACTTTGGAGAAAGTTGGTTTGGCTCAAAGCCAGGGCAGTTTCCTATATTAGAAACGATTCTTTCTTGTAATTCACCTCATATTCTTATGAAAAACCCAACCAAAGCCATTATGGAACTCTATAAAACATTTCCTGCCATTCGTGAAGAATTAAAACAAACCAAGGTATTATGTTTACATGGGGGGACTCCGCTGACAAATGTAGCAACTACAAAACGTGTGGTGAAAACCCTTTCTGACCTAAAGGGATTGAAGCTAAATATTACAAGAAATTCCTTAGTAATGGAAAAATGGAAAGCCCTTGGCGCAAGTGTGGTAAATTTGGCTATGGGTGATGTTTACATGGGCCTACAAAGGGGTGTAATTGATGGAACCCATGCCAATTATGAGATCTTGATTGGACGTAGGTGGGGAGAACTTGTGAAACACGCTACATTTGTTTTGAATGACGGATATCCTACGTTCTTTTTTGTCATGAACTTAGATAAATGGAATAAACTACCTCCAGATATTCAAAAAATTATAGATGAAATAAGTGGTGATTATTTGACAGAGTTTTTTGGTAACTATTGGTGGAATAAAGAGCAAGCCTCAAAACAACAGTGGGAAAAGGATATGGGAGGACGTTCCTACTCTCTCTCAAAGGAAGAACTTGAACAGGTTAATAAGCTTGTTAATCCAATTATAGAAGAATATGTCTCTAAGATGGAAGCTAAGGGAATTCGCTTAAGGGAGATATATAAAAAGTTACATGAGATTGAGAAAACACTTGCTGTTTCATTTTAAGTCATCAATTTGATACATTAAAAAAGATACATTTTAATTGAAGTTATCTTTTAACCTGCCTGTGAGATAAATTAGTTGTTACAGGCAGGTTTTATATTACTTTAGATACCAACCTTTTGCTCCATCAATAACTGGGACAGAAGAGGAGAAATATAAATTATTCTGGGGTATGAGTTATGGAAAATAATAAAACTTTAAAAAGTATTATTTTTGCCTTAGAAAGATTTGTCCCTTTTATTAATTGGTTCAGTATTGTGGGCATGGTCATTTTTGTTGCTATGGTATGTCTAACTTTCTTAGATGTTATTATGCGATATATCTTTAACAGACCTTTTGCAGGGTCAATTGAGATTACTGAGTTGATGATGATTATTGTTGTTTTTACAGGTATTGCTGTTGCGCAAATTGAAAAAGCACATGTTACAGTAGACATCATTACTTCTAAGTTGAAACAAGGAGCTCAATTAGTCATGAGTGGGTTTTCAAATATATTATCTATAGCTATATTGGTCTTAATAATTATACAAACCTTTCGATATGCTATTACTGCCCGAGAAGGAACATTTGTCTTTCATATCCCTGTAAATGGTTTTTTCGGTCTTGTGACCTTTGGTAGCGGATTATTTGTTTTAGTTCTTATTCGTGATTTTTTAAAAAACCTGCTCAGTTGCTTATCTTACAAGAAAGAACTATTAACATTACTCATTGGAATACCTATTTTAATTCTTATTCTTGCTATTTATATAGTAATTAGCAAACCTATTGGTTTAAGTCCCTCAACAGCAGGTTTAATAGGTATTATTCTTATGCTTATCTTCTTTGTTACAGGGATGCCAATAGCATTTATTTTGATGGGGCTTGGGTTCATACTCGTTTCCTATATACGAGGACTCGATGCAAGTTTAAGCCTAATTTCGATATCATGGTATAGAACTGTAGCTTCTTATCCTTGGTCTCCTCTTATGTTTTTTATATTGATGGGTTTTTTATGCTTTCATGCAGGTCTCGGAAGAGATTTGTTTGAGATCTCTCGGAATTGGATAGGGCATCTTAGAGGAGGATTGGCTATGGCTTCTGTGGCTGCCTGTGCAGGATTTGGTGCAGTAGTTGGAGATACACTAAGTGGTACAATTGCAATGGCTGCTATTGGATTGCCTGAAATGAAAAGATATAATTATAAAGATTTTCTTGCCATCGGAACAATCACTTGCTCAGGAACCTTAGGAACATTAATTCCTCCAAGTTTAGGTTTTATCATTTATGCTAATCTTACAGAACAGTCTATTGGAAGACTCTTTATTGCTGGTATTCTTCCAGGAATAATTTGTGCTTTAATAATGATGGGCTTAATTTATTTTCTCTGTCGAATAGATCCAAGCCTTGGTCCTCCAGCTTCGAAATCCACCTGGAAGGAAAGATTTTTATCACTCAAGAATAGTGGTCCTGTTGCAGGATTATTTTTGCTTGTTATTGGTGGAATGTATGCGGGTATATTTACAGCCAATGAAGGTGGAGGGATTGGTGCTTTTGGAGCGCTTTTCTTGGGTCTTGCTATGAGACGTCTTAATTGGAATGGATTTAAAAATGCCCTCATAAACTCAGCAAAGTTTATTGCAATGTGTTTTACATTATTAGGTGGTGCAAATATGTTTGGTTATGCAGTTACGACAAGCAATCTTCCAAACCTAATGGCAAACTTTGTGAGTAACTTGGCTATTTCTCCCTTAGCTGTAATGGGTATAATTGTTCTTATTCTTTTAATATTAGGTTGTTTTATTCCATCTATTCCAATGTTAGTCATATGTATTCCTGTGTTTCTTCCAACAGCTCAGGTATTTGGATGGGATTTAGTTTGGTTTGGTGTCATTATGGTTTTGATGCTTAATCTGGCATGTGTGACTCCACCTTTTGGAATAAATCTTTTTGTTATGAAAGGCTTAACAGATAGAACAATGGGTTTCATCTATTTGAGTGCATTACCGTTTGTTATTGCTCTTATTATTACAGTCATCATAATAGTTCTTTTTCCAGAACTTTCTTTGTGGCTTCCAAATTTAATTAAATTTTAAAGTATTTGACACAATTTTTCACAATTTTACACTATTTTTTGCCACTTATCTATTGAAAAAAATTAAATTTTTTTAATTTTTTGCTTGACATTTTTAAAATATTTTTATATAGTATTCTTAAATATTATTGAAGGAGGAAGGGTATGAAGATGAAAAAATGGATAATGTTGGGGGTGATAATTCTTACTTTTGGTTTAACAATTCCAGCAAGCGCATGGATATATGTTGGGCCTCTGGGTGATACAGGATGGAAAACTTTTGAGTACAGATTTGAATTGGATTTTAAGGGATATGCTGGATTTGTTGTAAGCAACCAGGGAGATGAATTAGTTGAATCATGGTTATTAATTGATAATTTAAATTATGGAAATGACCCAAGTTTTGAGAGTGGAGGTTATAATGGATATTATTCTCTTATAGGTTCGAGCGTTGGCGAAGTAGTTACAGGGCCAGTTATAGCTCCAAGTACAAATGAATATATACCCACACAAGGTGATTATATGTCTTACCAGATATCTTATTATGAAGACACATCAATGTTTAAAAATGCTTTTGGCCAATCAGGGACTACCGGTTCCATTCTTGAGACTGATTTAATTGAATTTAAGGCACAGACACCATTAACATTTAATTGGGCTTTTATAACTTGGGAATCCCCTCCAGATTTTCTTTTAGACTTTGCTCTTTTTTATTTGAAAAATGAAAATGGAGAAATAGTTGACACAAGAGGGCTTGCCCAGGTTGTTCCAATACCTACCACACTTCTTCTTCTTGGAAGTGGATTATTAGGATTGGTTGGAATTAAATTAAGAAAAAGAGTGAAGATGTAGTTTTAGGTTTTTTGCTTGCTTAAGAATGACATTAAAAAGCCTACAAATCTAATTGGAAAAAACTCTTTTGTCATTCCGAGCAAATAATTTTTTGTGTCATTTCGATCGTATAATTTACTATGTCATTTCGAGCGTAGCGAGAAATCTTACATGCCAAAAGATAGAAAGTATTATATTTATTTAATTACAAACTGGAATAACAAAGTCATGTATGTAGGAGTAACAAATAACCTGGAAAAAAGGATTTATGAACATAAAAACAAACTTGTAAAAGGGTTCACTGAAAAATATAATATCAATAAGTTGGTCTATTTTGAAGAAACAGAAGATGTAATTTCAGCTATAGAAAGGGAGAAAGAGATAAAAAAGTGGCGGAGAGAAAAGAAGAATCAATTGGTAAATCTTGTGAATCCAGATTGGAGAGACTTGAGTTTAGATTGGTAATGTTTTGAAAAATGGATAAAGGGAAAGAAAGATTTCTCACTTCGTTCGAAATGACAAAATGGTGGTGTTCGAAATGACAAAATGGTGGTGTTCGAAATGACAAAATGGTAGTATCCAGAATGGCAATATGGTAGTGTCCGGAATGACAAAATGATGGTATTAGAAATGTAAAAATAATGTTTCCTCAAAATGGTGGAAACGAAATTGAAAAAAGAAAATCAAAATGACAGAAAAAGACGATTGAAATGAAAGATTGATTAAAGAAAAGTGCTGTTTGTCATTTCGAGTGTATAATTTCGCATGTTATTTTGAGCGTATAATTTCCAATGTCATTTCAAGCGTATAATTTCCTATGTCATTTCGAGCGTAGCGAGAAATCTTGGTTTTTATAACAGAAGATTCCTCACACCCATTGTGGGTGTTCGGAATGACAGTCTTTTAGAATATTTTCATAGTAAATTTTTTAATTTAGGATTCAAAAAAGATTGAAAAATTTTTTAATGACAAATTAGAAAAAATAATGTATATTATGAAAAACCAAATGAAAGGGAGGTAATATGGCAAAGAAAGATGAAAAAGAAAATGAAATAACTACGAGCGAACCTACTACTCAAACAACAACTGATACAGGTCAGGTAAGAATTAGATGGGATAGTTCTAACATGCGTAGCGCCTATGCAAATGTATTTAATGTGGCTGGAACTCGTGAAGAGATTGTTCTCTTCTTCGGGATGAATCAAGCATGGGATGCAGCCGCAAAAGAGGTAACTGTGCAGCTTTCTGACCGTATCGTCCTTAGCCCCTTTGTTGCAAAACGGCTCTCAATTGTTTTGAATAATGTCGTCAGGGACTATGAAAATCGATATGGGAAATTAGATGTCGAGGTTCGTCCACCGACAGATCTAAGGATGTCTTAAAAGAATATACAAAATTTGTGGCAATTAAATAAAAAACATTATTCTGATCGAAATAAAGATTTAATTGTTGGTAATTTTTTTGGGTTAGCGACTTTTAATTTAAAAAAATTGCCATTCATCCTTTGGATGCTTGTGATAATAAAATATGGTGCGAAAATCCCAGACCAATGGAGACGCACCCCGCTCAAATATTTCAGAAGATGAAATAGCAAATGGCCAAAGGAATGATTACGAGATTGATCTTTGGCGTAGATTTGCAGAGGCTACAGACCTTAAAACCTTTTGCCAGAGCTGGTTGTCTCTACAAGTAAGTATGATTAAAGACGTAAGGAGTGCCATGATCTTACTTGGCACTCCTGATCGTGGTCCATTTAGCCCTGTAGCCATTTGGCCCAAACCTGATTTTAATGTCAGCCATCTCACAAATTCTGCTGAGCGAGCATTAAAGGAAAGAAGGGGCTTACTTCTAAAAAGCGATTCTTTACCAGAATCCCAAAACAACCAACCTGAAAGTATTCATATCTCATATCCTATCGAGGTCTCTGGGAAGATTCATGGCGTTGTCGTACTTGAAGTAGAAGATCGCCCATCTCACGAGATTCAAGCCATCATGAGACAACTCCACTGGGGATCAGCATGGCTTGAAGTCATGTTTCAGAGGGCAGATATCTTACAGGTAGAAGAGACGAATGATCGTTTAAAAAAGACACTTGATTTAGTTGCATCCGCTGCAGAGAATGAAAGATTTCAGGCATCAGCTATAGCATTTGTTACAAGATTAGCTACTGAAATGGAGTGTGAAAGGGTAAGCCTTGGTTTTGAGCATAGGAAAGCAATTCGTGTAAATGCATTATCTCATAGTTCTGAATTTGGAAAACAGATGAATCTTCTTAGAGCTATAGGGTCGGCAATGGATGAGGCTATCGATCAGAGAGCTATTATACTTTATCCCTTGCCAAATGAAGCAACTCCATTAGTAACACGTGCTCATGAGGAACTTTCCAGACAACATGGGGCAGGAAATATTTTAACCATACCCTTAAGAAAGGAAGATAAATTTTTTGGATGCCTGACACTTGAACGCCCAGTAAATAAGCCTTTTGATGAGGAGGAAGTCAAACTCTGTGAAACAATTGCTTCCATCATAGGTCCTATTCTCGATACAAAAAGGAAAGAAGATCGCTGGCTTATTACAAAGGCAGGAGAATCATTTGTAGCCCAATTAAAGAAATTAATTGGACCAGGACATCTTGTATTAAAATTGATATCTTTATTGATTATATCCCTTGTTGTCTTTTTCTATTTTGCTGAAGGGGATTATCGCGTCTCAGCACCCACAACACTTGAGGGAACGATTCAGCGTGCTGTCTGTGCGCCTTTTGATGGATTTATTGCTGATGCAAGAGTTAGGGCAGGAGACGTGGCAAAAGAGGGTGATATACTATGTGTTATGGATGATAGAGACTTAAAGCTTGAACGTATCAAATGGGTAAGTCAAAAAGAGCAGTTATTAAAACAGCATCGTGAGGCAATGGCAAAACATGATCGTTCCCAGATTCTTATACTCCAGGCAAAAATAGATCAGGCTGAAGCCCAAATTTCCCTTTTAGATGAACAATTGGCAAGAGCAAAAGTTACAGCTCCTTTCAGTGGGGTTATTATGAAAGGAGACCTTAGTCAGCAACTTGGGGCTCCTGTTGAGAAGGGCCAAGTTCTATTTGAGATGGCTCCTCTTGACTCATATCGTGTAATTGTTGAGGTTGACGAGCGAGAGATTACGGAAATCAAAGCTGGTCAAAAAGGTGAATTGATACTCCCATCCATGCCTAATGAGGTTTTTCATCTTATGGTAGAAAAGACAACTCCAGTTTCTATTGCCAAAGAGGGGAGAAACTATTTCCGTGTTGAAGCACGCTTAGAGGGAAATACAGAAAGACTCAGACCTGGAATGGAAGGTATTGGAAAGATAATGGTTGATAGAAGAAAGCTCATTTGGATTTGGACCCACGAGTTGATTGATTGGATAAGGCTCAAACTTTGGGCTTGGTGGCCGTAAAAAAAAGGGAAAAGGGAAAAGAGTGAAAAGTGAAAAGGGGAAAGGGGAAAAGGGAAAGGGAAAAAGGGAAAGGGAAAAAAATAAATATATTTTAATAAGCGTTAAAATGAAAAGAATAAAGTCACAATTGTATAAGCTAACATATGACGACCTCTCTATATAGTCCTTCATGGTATAGGGTTGCAGGTTTAAAACCAAGACTTCGTAGCCATGTAGAGATCCATCGCCATACTTATCGTGGGGATGTATGGTATGTTTTGCAGGATCATGCAACAGGAAGATTTCAACGATTTACCCCAGCAGTCTATCTTCTGGTAGGTTTAATGGATGGAGAGAGGACGGTTCAAGAAATTTGGCAGGAAGTTAGGGCCCGCCTTCAAGATGATGCACCCACTCAAGACGAGGTTATTCGTATATTAATACAACTTCATACTGCCGATGTTCTTCAATGTAATGTGCCTCCTGATACAGAGGAGCTATTTAAAAGATTCGAAAAAAGACGCTTAACTAAATTTAAACAGAATATTAGAAATCCACTTGCCATGCGTTTCTCTCTTTTAGACCCAGAGAGATTACTTTCTCGATTTAAATTTATTGGTCGATTAGTTTTCAGTGTGCCAGGTGCTATTATATGGTTTATAGTTGTGATCACTGGTGTTATTATGGCTGGATTTCATTGGCCTGAATTAACAGAAAATATCACAGATCGAATTTTATCAACAAAAAACATAATTCTTCTCTGGTTTACATTTCCATTCCTTAAGGCATTTCATGAATTCGGTCATGCTTTTGCTATCAAGAGGTATGGAGGTGAGGTTCATGAAATGGGTATCATGTTTCTCGTTTTCACCCCTATTCCCTATGTGGATGCCTCATCTGCTTCGGCATTTCGCACCAAGTGGGAGCGTATGCTTGTTGGAGCCTCAGGAATGATTGTGGAACTTTTTATTGGAGCCATTGCACTATTTTTATGGATCAATATGGAACCAGGTATGTTAAGGTCGATTATTTATAATATGATTTTTATAGCAAGCGTTTCATCAATTCTTTTTAATGGTAATCCTCTCCTGCGTTATGATGCCTACTTTATTTTAGCAGACCTTTTGGAAATTCCAAACCTTGGACCAAGAGGACTCCAATACCTTGGTTACCTTTTTCAACGTTACCTATTTGGTCTTCGCGATGTGGAGCCTCCTCCTTCAACCAGAGGCGAAAAGATATGGTTTGTCATTTACAGCATTTCATCATTTTGCTATAGAATTTTCATATATGCCTCTATTATACTATTTGTTGCAAGTAAATTTTTTATTGCAGGAATGATAATGGCCATGTGGGCAATCTTTAGCATGATTGTTTTACCATCAGGAAAAGCTATAAAATTTCTTTTTTCCTCTCCAAGACTTGGTAAAAAAAGAAAAAGGGCAATATTTGTCACAAGTGGTGTTGTAGCTTTAATCATAGCTGCAGTGGCATTTATCCCAGTTCCATTGAGCACACAGGCAGAGGGTGTTCTTTGGATTCCAGAGCAATCATTTGTTCGAGCTGGAACAGATGGATTCATAAATCGTCTTCTTAAACAATCAGGTACAAAGGTAAAAAAGGGAGAGCCTTTAATAGAGTGTTATGATCCATTTCTTTTAGCCAATATTAGGGTTTTAGAATCTCAACTCCGTGGGCTTAAAATCCTTTATGAAACACAGATACTACAAGATCGAGTTCAGGCAGAAATGACCGCTGAAGAAATTAAACATGTCCAAGCAGAACTCAGGCATTCTCAAGAAAGGAAGGAAGAACTTATTATTAGAAGTTCTTCTGATGGAACCTTTTACTCACCCGTAGCTCAAGACCTTCCTGGCCGTTATGTAAAGAGGGGTGAACTATTGGGATATATTCTTGATCCACAAACCATTACTGTACGTGTTGTTGTGCAACAAAAGGATGTTGATTTTGTTAGACTTAAAACAGAAGGAGTACAAATAAGATTTAGTGAAAAGATCTCAGAAAAGCTTCCTGCCATATTAAAGAGAGAGGTCCCAGCAGCAACGGATAGGCTACCAAGTCGGACGTTGAGTCGAGAAGGTGGGGGTGATGTTCCAATTGATCCGCGAGATCGAATGGGGATTAAGGCCTTTCAAAAGGTTTTTCTTTTTGATATAGAGGTACTGAAGAATATTGGTTTATACAATGTAGATGGTAGAGTCTATGTACGCTTTGACCATGGCAAAGAACCATTAATATGGCGCTGGTATAGAAGCATAAGACAACTCTTTCTAAGGAGGTTTAGTGTATAATACACTCTCAATACCTTTAATCTCATTTCCAGGGATATATCCTGAAAGAAAAGAGCCTCGTAGAGAGTGGCTTGAACAATTGGTAGCCTCATTAACAGGTGCTTTTGCTCCATGGGTAAGGCCAAAAGCATCCCGCTTTAGCTGGATTGTTAACCTTGTCAATCAATATAAAGATATTGTGAAAAATTTAACTGATAGCGAGGTATTAGCTACAGCTCGAAACCTTGGAGAACGATTAAGGAGAGAAGGATTCAAGAGAGAGCTTATCGCACACACCTTTGCACTTGTTCGTGAGGTCTCAGAAAGAACAATAGCCATGCCACACTTTGATGTTCAACTAATTGGAGGCCTTGTCCTTTTATGTGGAATGATTGCAGAAATGGAAACAGGAGAAGGAAAGACATTAGTAGCTACACTTCCAGCCTGTGTAGCAGGGCTTTCAGGTATTCCTGTTCATATAATTACAGTAAATGATTACCTGGCAGAAAGGGATGCCAATTGGATGGGACCTATTTATCGTAGCCTTGGTCTTTCAGTTGGTGTGATCAAGCATGGGATGAGCATTGAGGAAAAGAGGGCGGCTTATCGATGCAATGTAACCTATTGCACCAATAAAGAGGTAACTTTTGATTATCTTCGTGATCGTATTATTTTATGGGATAGACCCAGTGAAATTCGGCTCCAACTTGAAAGACTCTATGGAGATCAGTCTCGTGTAGACAGACTCATTATGAGGGGACTTCACTTTGGAATTGTAGACGAGGCCGATAGCGTCTTGATTGATGAGGCGCGAACACCACTCATAATCTCTGCAGAGGGAAATAATCTTGATGAGGAAGTCTTATTCCGAGAGGCCATCGAGATGGCTAAACGTTTAATTCCAAAAGTAGATTTTAGAATTTCACCAAGTGAACGTTCTCTTGAATTGACCGAGCAGGGAAAGGCAAGAATAAGGGAAATGTCTTTTTTGAGTGGAAGGATTAACTTAAATTTAAAACAACGTGAAGAATTGATTCGTCAAGCTTTGGTTGCTCTGAATCTCTTTTTTAGGGACAAACATTATCTGCTCAAGGATGGAAAGGTTCAGATTATCGATGAGTATACAGGAAGATTGATGCCAGATCGTTCGTGGGAGAGAGGATTACATCAACTTATAGAAATAAAAGAAGGTTGTGAAGTTACCCGCCAAAAGGAAACACAGGCCAGGATCAGTTATCAAAGATTTTTTCGAAGGTATCTTCATTTGGCAGGAATGACAGGGACAGCAAGAGAGGTAGCAGGAGAGTTATGGTCTATATATCGTCTGAAGGTTGTAACTATACCAACGAACCGGCCGCTAAAAAGATATTATTTACCGGATAGAATCTATACAAAATCAGAGACAAGATGGGAGGCTGTAGTTAAGAGAATCTCAGAAATGCATCAATTAGGTAGACCTGTTCTTGTAGGAACAAGATCTGTTGCTGCATCAGAGCATTTGAGTACGCTTCTTCAGCAGTCAGGATTACCTCATAGGGTTTTAAATGCAAGGCAGGATAAAGAAGAGGCTGAGATTATTGCACTTGCCGGGCAGAAAGGAAGAATTACTGTAGCAACTAATATGGCTGGACGTGGAACTGATATTCGTCTTGGGGATGGAGTAGCTCAACTTGGAGGACTTCATGTCATAGCTACCGAACGACATGAAGCGAGGCGGATAGATCGCCAACTATTTGGTCGTTGTGGAAGGCAAGGTGACCCTGGAACATGTGAAGCCATAGTTTCACTCGAAGATGAATTAATTGAAACCTATGGGGGAAGGCTATTAAAATGGATTACAAAATTAATTCTTAGAAAGCCTCATAATTTTATTTATCAACAACTTGGAAAATTCTTATTTTATAGTGCTCAGAAATCTGCAGAACGACTTCACACAAAGATGAGACATCAACTTTTAAAGATGGATGAACAGCTCAGTGATGCCTTAGCCTTTTCTGGAAGACCTGAATAAGAAAGGAGGTCCCATGAGATTTAAAAAGAAATTGATAGGTTTGTTATTTCTATCCATTTTAGCCATTCCCTTATCATCCAAGGCCTTGGAATTTGACGGTGTCATTGAACCTCGAAGAATTATTAATCTGGGTGGAGCTGGTGTTCCAGGTATTATTGAGAAGGTTTTTGTAGATAGGGGAGATTTTGTTAGGCAAGGTCAAGTTATCGCAACTTTACAGGCAGGAGTAGAGAAGGCAGCAATGGAGATGGCACGATATCGAGCAGAGATGGAGGCTGGAATCAAGGCAAAAGAGGCAAATTTAGAATTTTATACTCGAAAAAAACTTATGAATGAAGAACTTTATAAAAAACAGGTCTTACCATTTAGTCAGATGGATGAAATAGAAACAAATAAAATCATTGCCGAATGGCAATTAAAAGATGCAATTGAAAATAAAAAGCTTGCCGAGCTTGAATATAAGAGGGCACTTGAAGCTTATAATCGTATGATTATCAAGAGCCCTATCAATGGTGTTGTGGTTGAAAGATTTTTATCACCAGGAGAATATATTGAAAATCAATCAATCGTTAAACTGGCTCAAATTGACCCATTAAATGTAGAAGTTGTGCTTCCAGTATCATATTTTCTTCAAATTAAGTTAGGTATGAAAGCAAAGATTATTCCTGAAGCTCCGATTGGTGGCCAATATATTGCTGAGGTAAAAGTTATTGATCGAGTCATTGATGCAGCGAGTGGAACTTTTGGGGTTCGTCTTGAACTTTCCAATCCGGGCTATAAACTACCTGCTGGTCTTAAATGTAAAGTTATCTTCCCATTTAAATAATTTCTATAAATCTCTTGCAATTCTTATAGTAATGCTGTATTTTTTAAATCTTGAGGACTTAAAATGAAAGAAATCTATTTGATTTTAGGGGCTATTGTTTTTGGAGTAATTTTTATTCTTTTATTAATGGAGCGAAGATTTAAGAAAGTTTTAGAGGAATTTAAATCAGATTCAACATCACAATCGATGTGGTTATTAATTCAACAACAAATCGAGCAACTAAGAAGTCAGATAAATGAAGGGCTTGCGAGAAACATTTCACAAATAACTCAACAACAGGATATCATCAATGCACAGCTTAGAGGAATTACTGACCAAGTAAATCGACAGCTTCAGGCTTCAAGTGGAGAAATTAGTAAAAGACTTGATAATGCTGCAAGAGTGATTGGAGATGTTCAAAAGAATATCGGAGAACTTTCAGAGGCAAGCAAAAGAATCTTTGAAATTGGGAAGGATATTTCTACCCTTCAAGAAATTCTTCAACCCCCGAAATTAAGAGGTGGTTTGGGGGAGCAGTTTTTGGGTGAGTTACTGGCTCAAGTTCTACCCCCTCAGTTTTTTACACTTCAATATCAGTTTTCAACAGGAGAAAGGGTTGATGCCGTAATAAGATTAGGAGAGAAGCTTGTTCCAATTGATTCCAAATTTCCATTGGACAATTTTAAACGGATAATGGAATGTAAAAACGATGAGGAGAAAAAATCTTGGCAAAAAATCTTTTATAGGGATGTCAAAAAACATATCGATGAAATTGCCTCAAAATATATTTTACCTCATGAAGGGACTTATGATTTTGCCCTTCTCTATATTCCAGCTGAAAATGTTTATTACGAAACGATTACAAAAGATGAAGCGTTTGGAGAAGAAAAAGGAATTCTAAATTATGCCTTAAAGAAGAAGGTTATACCTGTTTCACCAAATTCATTCTTTGCTTATCTTCAAGTAATTGTCCTTGGACTAAGAGGATTAAAGATCGAAAAGGATGCTCAGAGAATTCTTGATTCCCTGTCAGGTCTTCATAAGGAATTGGAGACCTTTCAGGGAGATTTTCAGTTGATCGGAAAACATATCACTAATGCCTTGAGTAAATTTGAGGATGCAAGGAGGAGATTGGATAGATTCAATTTGAAACTTGAGCAGATTGAGAGCCAACCTGCTTTAGAACTGGAAATAAAACAACAAAATAAAAAGGTTTAACTTGTAAAGCTATTCACCTATGGAAGGATTAAAGATTCCCAGCCGGCAGGAATGTTTGATGCTTATGGTTAGATACAGGATGCTGGAAAATATTAAGGATCATAGCTTTAAAGTTGCCAGAGTCGCTATATTCATTGCAGATGAATTAATCAAGAAGGGACATCCAATTAATAAAGATTTGGTTGAGGCCTCTTCTCTTCTTCATGATTTAACCAAAACCCTATGTCTTAATACAAATGAGGATCATGCAAAAACAGGTTGTCAACTTTTAAAAGAATTAGGCTATGAAAGGGTTGGAGAGATCGTTGGAGAGCATATCCAAATTTCAAAAAAGATTGATCAATCGTTTGTTTCTGAAGAAGAAATAGTTAATTATGCAGATAAGAGGGTTTTACATGATCAAATAGTATCATTAGAAGATAGATTTAAGGACTTAAAGAATCGGTACGGGAAAAACCAAAAAGGAATTGAGAAAATTGAAGAATTAAAGAAAAAAACCATAGAAATTGAGGAGAAGATATTTTCTTTTCTTGATATATCTCCATGTGAGATTTCTTATCTTTAGAAATATAGGCTAAAAGATATGGAACAATTCTATTATGAACAAGGTCCAATAAGACCTCCGAGCGAAGCATATAGCCTTCTTCTAAGGGTTACAAGGAATTGCCCATGGAATAGGTGTGAATTTTGCCACATTTACAAAAAGGAAAAGTTTAGTCTAAGAAAGATCGAAGAAGTAAAGTCAGATATAGATCGAATCTATGAGATGGTAAAGGAAGTAAGAGCACTCTCTTGGAAATATGGATTTGGAGGAGAGATTACACCTTCCTTAGTAAATTTAATTCTAAGAGATTTGGGAAATTTTCCTGATGGACTCAGAAGTATTGTTTTATGGCTTTATGCAGGAGGTAAAAATGTTTTTCTTCAGGATGCTAATAGTCTTGTGCTTAGAACAGAATCCTTAGTGGATATTTTGACATATCTAAAGGAGAAATTTCCGTCAATAGAAAGAATTACTACTTATGCAAGAGCAAAAACAATCTCCAAAAAAACAGTTGAGGAACTTAAGGAACTTCATCAAGCTGGACTTTCAAGGATACATGTTGGTTTAGAAAGTGGTTTTGATCCACTGCTTGATTATGTCAAAAAGGGTGTTAATGCCAAGGAGCATATTGAAGCAGGTAAAAAGGTAAAGGCTTCAGGTATATCCCTTTCAGAGTATGTCATACTTGGATTAGGTGGGAAGAAATGGTGGAAGGAACATGCAATTGAGACAGCAAAGGTTCTTAATCAGATTGATCCTGACTTTATCCGTGTCCGAACTTTAAAGGTTTTAAAGGTCATGCCACTTTATGAGAAAATAGAGAAGGGGGAATTCATCCTATTGAATGAGGATGAGATTGTTGAGGAAGAGAGGCTTTTGATTGAACATCTGGAAGGGATAGAAAGTTACTTTGTGAGTGATCATATACTAAATTTGCTTGAAGAAGTAGAAGGGAAATTACCTCAGGATAAAAAGAAGATGATAGGAGTAATAGATCGTTATCTATCACTTTCTCCGAGAGAGAAGGCTCTTTTCAGGTTAGGTAGGAGATTGGGTTTGCTTAAGACATTGGATGAACTTTTAGAACCTGAAGTAAGGTTTAGGTTAGAAGATATGCTTGATAAAATAGAAAGTGAGAAGGAGGGTGGATTAGATCAAGTGATTTCTGAGCTAATGGAATCATTTATTTAAGGTTTTACAAATTTTTTAAAATAATGCTTGACTTTTAAAAAATTAATGATATATGATTGACACGATTGATCAATACTATAAAAAACTTAATAGAAAAGGAGGTGATTTAGATGACAAAGGCTGAATTAATTGCGAGCATTGGAAAGGAAGCCAAAATCTCGAAGGCAGCAGCAGAAAAGGCGGTCAATGCCTTTACCAACACAGTTATGAAGGCATTGAAAAAAGGGGACAAACTAACACTTCCAGGATTTGGCACCTTTTCAGTTGCAAAGAGGAAGGCAAGGGTTGGTAGAAATCCTCAGACCGGGAAAGAAATCAAGATACCTGCCACTCGTGTGGCAAAATTCAAAGCAGGAAATTTATTGAGAAACGCAGTAAAATAATTTTTAAATTTATCCTGCTTTGCAATTTTATTTCGAAAAGAGGGGAAAGGGTTAAAAAGCCTTTCCCCTCTTGTTTGTTTTTAAAAGAAAAGATTTCAACATATTTTAAACATAAGAATTTTATTAGAAACTTATTAAAGGCATTGAGAATTTTAAGATTATTTTTCTTAACATTAAATAAATTATTGAAATCATAGGTATTTTTAAAAATTGCAGTTCTTTGCTAATATTTTGCTAAACAAATTAAATTAAAACGGTTTTTTTAGACTCAATTTTCAACAGGTTTTCAACATTACAAAAACATCTCAGATAATCATTGAGTCTCTTAGGTTTAAAAGCACTATTATTATTTTTGCCCTTATTTTTAAAGGATCCAAGCATAGACTCTGAAGAGATATTTAAAAATTCGATATAAGGAGCAGTATGATTGGGCAAATTCAAGAAAGAAAAGTAAAAAATAGAGTGGGGACATTTAATAATATGGTTTTAACTATATTTTTCATTACAGTCCAATTTTTTTCCTTTATTATTGGGAGAATTTTATGCATTTATTAAAAGAATACGAAAAAAGTTTTGAATTTTATAAAGATTGAAAGGTTTAAGGGTTTTTGTTATCTTATTATAAATTGGAAATTTCCATTTGAATTAAGTTTTTTAATTTTTAGAGACGATCCTAAAAGACAAAAAATTTTAAATGTGTATAGAATTTCTTATTTATTTAATTTTGGATATTTGCATTGACTAATAAATGATTCAAAGAATAAATAAATTTGAGCTAAAAGGAAATTTTAAATTATGAAATATGTGATTTTAGGAACAGCTGGCCATATAGATCATGGAAAGACTGCTCTTGTTAAAGCATTGACTGGGGTTGATACAGATCGGTTGAAGGAGGAAAAAGAGAGGGGTATTACTATTGAATTAGGCTTTACATATTTGGACCTTCCAAGTGGAATAAGACTTGGTATTATAGATGTTCCAGGGCATGAGAGATTTGTTAAACATATGGTCGCTGGGGCATGGGGAATAGATATTGTGGCTTTAATTATTGCAGCAGATGAAGGAGTAATGCCCCAAACAAGGGAACATCTGGATATATGTAAAATATTAAATGTAAAAAAGGGAATCATTGTTATCACAAAAATTGATCTTGTTGATAATGAGCTTATCGAATTAGTGAAAGAAGAGGTAAAAGAGATTGTTAAGGATAGTTTTTTAGAACATGCTCCAATCATTCCCGTAAGCTCAATCACAGGGGAAGGGATTCCATTATTACTTTCTACACTTGATCAACTTTCCCTTGAGGTCGAAGAAAAACCTACCTCTGGTCTTTTGCGTTTACCTATTGATCGTGTTTTCATAATGAAAGGTTTTGGAACTGTGGTTACAGGTACATTGGTTTCTGGCAATGTATTTACTGGAGAAAATATAGAGATTTTACCTTTTCATAAAGAAGGGAAAGTAAGGAATATACAGGTATATAATCAATCGGTTGAAAGAGCTGTAGCAGGTCAACGAACCGCAATTAATATTCAGGGCATAGAGGCTTCTGAGATTACAAGAGGTAGTGTGCTTATTAGACCAAAAACCTTTATACCTTCTCAATTAATTGATGCATACCTCGAATATCTGCCGCATGCAATAAGACCTCTTAAAAATAGGACCACATTAAGGTTTCATATCGGTTCAAGTCTTGCTTCGGCATCAATAATTATGCTTGATCGAGAAGAATTAAACCCTGGTGAAGGTGGATTCGTTCAATTAAGGCTAGATCGGCCTGTAGTAGTTGCTCCACACGATCGTTTTGTAATTCGTGCATCATCACTAATACAGACTGTGGGAGGAGGAATAGTTCTTGATCCTCACCCTTTAAAACATAAAAGATTCTCATCAAATGTTTTAAAGGAATTAAAAATTTTAAAGGAAGGGAATTATGAAGATATTATTGCTCAACACATCATTAATGCTGGATTGAGAGGGATTGGACTTGAGGAACTTTTATACCGCATAGCTATTCCTTCAGAAATAATAACCGAAATATTGAAAAAAATGGAAAAAAAGGGAGAAATCCTTTGGATTGATTCAGAAAAAATAAAGGTGATAGGGAAAGATTCATATCAAAGGCTTAGAGAAATGATACTTAATCAGATTAAAGAGTTCCATCAAAGATTTCCAATGAAATCCGGATTATTAAAAGAAGAACTAAGAACCAAGCTGCCTTCTGATGTTGACCCGAAGCTCTTCCAAAATCTTATACAAGATCTTATTCAATCGAAGGAGATTATTCTCGAGAAGGATAGATTAAGACTTCCTCAACATCAGGTTTCAAGCATTGATGAGAAGGGATTAATCAAGAAGGTTGAAGAGGCAGTTTTAAAGGGAGGCCTTCAAACTCCATCTCCAAAGGAGCTTGCAGAACAATGGGGTGAAAAAGAAGATGAAGTAAAATACGTTTTCGACTACCTCGTTCACCAAGGAGTATTGATAAAGATTAAAGATGGGATATATATACACCAACTACCATTGGATCAATTAAAGGAAGAGTTGATTTCTTATCTTAAAGAACATGGAGAGATTAACACGTCTCAATTCAAGGAATTGACACAAGTTTCGAGAAAATATACAATTCCACTGATTGAATATTTTGACCAGATAAGGTTGACCCTCAGGGTTGGTGAAAAAAGGATTTTAAGAGGGGCATCTAAGGGTGAGAAAAAAGAATAGGAGTGATTATAGATGAATGGAAAAAGAAAGATTTCGAAAAAAAAATTAAAAGAACCTGATGAGTTTATAACGTTTACTGAAAAGAGTATCCTATTTTTAAAAGGTCATTTAAAGACTATTCTTAGCTTTGCTATAATTATTTTAATCGTTATTGCCTCGTTATATTTCTATTTTAAATGGGAAGAAAGTAAAGAAATTAAAGCTCAAAAGAGATTTAATTTGGCAATGAAATCTTATGAAATTGCGAGCTCTTCAAATGATGATAATTCTCTCAAGGAATATAAAAATGCTTTAGAGAAATTTAATGAGATAATTTCTAAGTTTCCAAAAACCTCTACAGGAAAACTTTCAATTCTTTATAAGGGGAATATACATCTAAAATTAGGTGAGTTCGAAGAAGCTATAAAATCTTATCAAGATTTTTTAAAAAAAGGGGTGAAAGAAAAACTCTATCGTATCTTTGCTCTTGAAGGCTTGGGATTTGCATATGAAGGGAAAAAGGACTACAAGAATGCTATTGAAGCATTTAATAAGATTATTGAAATAGGTGAACCTTTTGAGACAGCAGAGGCATATCTCCATTTAGCCCGTTGTGAAGAAAGGCTTGGGAGGAGTAAAGAGGCTGTTGAAAATTATAAGAAGTTTTTAAGTATTTCTCAAAAATCCTATAAAAACGATCTTATTATTAAAAAGATATCAAACCTTGAAAAATAATTGAAATTTCATTCAATTTGAGATATCATTTTAACATTTTAATTTCAAATTGAGAGGATGGATTATGAAAAAAGTTCTTAGTGGAAATGAGGCTATTGCAAGAGGAGCATATGAGGCAGGGGTTAGGGTTGCTGCGGCTTATCCAGGAACACCAAGCACTGAAATCCTTGAAACTATTGCAAAAGAATATAAAGAGATTTATGCTGAATGGAGTCCAAATGAAAAAGTAGCCTTAGAAGTTGCCTCTGGAGCATCCTTGGTTGGGGCAAGGGCTATGGCTTCTATGAAACATGTGGGTGTGAATGTAGCCGCAGATCCATTTATGACCCTCTCTTATGTGGGAGTCAATGGAGGATTAGTACTTGTTACTTGTGATGATCCTGAACTTTATAGCTCTCAAAATGAACAGGATAATAGAAATTATGCAAAATTTGCTAAAGTTCCTATGCTTGAACCAAGTGATAGCCAAGAGGCAAAAGATTTTATGAAATTGTGTTTTGAGATCAGTGAGAAGTTTGATACGCCTGTAATGTTAAGGAGTGTAACCCGCATTTCACATGCAAAGGGAATTGTTCGATTAGATGAACCAATCATTCCTCCAATTCAAATTGAGATTAAAAAAGATACTCCAAAGTATACTATGCTACCATCCTATGCTCGAGTTCGACATAGATTTGTTGAAGAGAGATTTCTTAGGTTGAAAGAGTTTGCAGAAAAATTTCCTGAAAATCGAATGGAGATCAATGACTCATCAGTTGGGATTATTACATCTGGGATATCCTATCAATATTGCAAAGAGGTATTTCCTGATTTTTCTTATCTTAAATTGGGGATGGTTTGGCCACTTCCCAAAAATTTGATTGCCCAGTTTTTTGAAAAAGTGAAAAAAGTCTATATTGTTGAAGAACTTGATCCATTTCTTGAAGATAATATAAGGGCTATGGGGTTTAAACCCAAAGGAGGGAAAGATCTTTTTCCAATTTGTGGGGAGCTAAGTCCACTTTTGGTTGAAAAGGGAATATTGGGGAAAAAATTTAAACCAAGAAAACCTATATTTGATCAATCTTTGCCACCACGTCCACCAAATCTTTGTCCGGGTTGTCCTCATCGTGGTGTTTTTGTTGCACTTAGGAAATTTAAAGTCTTTACAGCAGGGGATATTGGTTGCTATACGTTGGGTGCATATCCTCCCTTAAATGTAGTAAATAGCAATGTCTGTATGGGATCAAGCATCAGCAGTGCTCATGGAATGGCGAAGGCATTAGGAGAAGCAGGAAAAGGAAAGATTGTGGCAGTAATAGGTGACTCAACATTCCTTCACGCAGGTGTGCACCCTTTGATGAATGTTTCATATAATAAGAGTAATATCACTGTTATAATTATGGATAACAGAACAACAGGAATGACAGGATCTCAAGAACATCCTGGTACAGGATATACAATAAGGGGCGAAAAAACACATCAGGTCGATTTTATTGAACTGGGTCGAGCTCTTGGCATTGAAAATCCAAGAAAGATAAATCCATGGAATTTAGAGGAAACAGAAAATGTAATAAAAGAAGAGCTTGAAAAGGATTCACCCTCTTTAATCATTAGCGAAGGGCCATGCATGCTCCTTAGAAGGTCATTTAAAAGAGTGAATAAACCTCTTAGGGTTGATCAAACCAAGTGTATAGGATGTAAGAGTTGTATAAATATCGGATGCCCTGCAATCTCTTATCAACCTGTCGAAGGTGAGATGGCAGTGACAGCTGATGGAAAGAAACGGAAAGGAATTGCTTCAATTGAACCAACTCTTTGTCCAGGATGCCATCTATGTTATCAGGTATGTAAATTTGGAGCAATACAAACTGAAGAAGAAAGACCTATATTCGGATTTGAGATGTTATAAATGGGAGGAGAAGATTTATGAAAGATTCTGTTACAAATATACTTCTTGCAGGAGTTGGAGGTCAAGGAGTGATCCTTGCCAGTGATATTATGTCTGAAGTATTTATGGAAGCAGGTTTTGATGTAAAAAAAAGCGAAGTTCATGGAATGGCAATGAGAGGAGGAATCGTTACTTCTCATTTTAGATTTGGAAAAAAGGTATACTCTCCCTTGATTAAAGAAGGCGAAGTCGATATCCTTTTTGCCTTTGAACAACTCGAAGGTCTTAGATGGATTAATCATCTAAAACCAAATGGTAAGATTGTCATGAACGACCATAAAATCAATCCCCCTGTTGTAAATTTGGGGGAAATGGAATATCCGAAGAATATTCCTGAAATTATAAAGTCTAAATTTCATGACTTTTATTTAATAAAGGGAACTGAGATTGCGGCAAAACTCGGTGACCAAAGAGCAGCCAATGTAGTTCTTTTGGGTGCAATATCTAAATTATTTGATGTAAAAGAGGATATATGGTTAAAAATCATCCTTAATTACCTTCCTCCTAAGGTTCATGAGCTTAATAAGGAGGCTTTTATTTTAGGAAGGGCAGAGATTAAATAACTAAGATTAATCTTAATTTTTGACTAATAAGTGGCGGGCATTTAAAAAATGAACCCGCCATTTTGTTTTTAATACCCTATCATTTATAATTTAAAAAAAGGAGAAAGATATATGAGAGGTAGACATCTTTTTAAAAACATTTTCCTAATATTTATTTTTATTTGCATCACTTTTAGTTTTGCTATTCCAAAAGAAAGATTCCATCAATTCACGATGGAAAATGGACTTAAGGTGATGCTTGAAGAGAATAGAAATGCGCCTGTTGTATCATTACAGATTTGGGTCAAGGTTGGAAGTGCTGATGAAAAAGATGAAGAAGCAGGGATGTGCCATTTTATTGAACATATGATTTTTAAAGGGACTGAGAAAAGAAAAGTTCGCGAAATGGCAAGAGAGATTGAATCCCTTGGAGGTTATATAAATGCCTATACCTCTTATGATCAGACTGTATTTTATATCACAATTGCAAGTAGATATGCACAAATAGCCCTTGATATTTTAGCAGATGCTATTCAAAATTCGATTTTTGATCCAGAAGAATTAGAAAAAGAAAGAGAGGTGATCCTTGAAGAGATAAGAATGGGAGAGGATGATCCATCAAGAAGAATCTTTAGACAGACGATGGCTGCACTTTTCGAGAACCATCCTTATCGGAGACCAATTATTGGATTTGATAAAACAATTAAATTAATTACAAGAGAGCAAATGATCTCATTTTTTAAAAAATGGTATGTGCCAAACAGGATGGTTTTCATTGCTGTTGGCGATTTCAATATAAAAGAGATGGAAAAAAAGATAAGGGAAACGTTTAAAGAATTTAGATCCTCTTCCTTTGTCGTTAGTAAAAGATTAAGTGAACCTGAGCCTAAAAATTTTAAAGAGGTTTTTTCTTTTGGTCAATTTAAAGAGACCTATCTACAAATTGCATTCCCAATAACTCATGCTACTCATGAAGATACACCTGCTCTTGATGCTCTATCTCATATTTTGGGTGGTGGAGAATCTTCACGATTGGTTCAAAAGGTGAAACTTGAAAAGGGTCTTGTTCATTCGATCTCTTCATCCTCTTTTACACCTAAGGACCCCGGTGCTTTCTTCATTGATGCAACCCTATTAGCAGAGAATGTTGATAAAGCTATAGAGGCTATCTTGGATGAGATTATAAAAATTCAAAAAGAAGGTGTTAGCTCTGATGAACTCTATCGAGTTAAGGTAAATATAGAAAGTGAGAGGATTTATGATCGCCAAACTGTCCAAGGACAGGCAAGAAAGATGGGCTACTATGAAATTATTGCAGGTGATATTAATTTTGAAAAAGAGTATATTCGAAAAATTGGTCTTTTAGAAAGCGATGATATAAAGAAGGTAGTGGAGAAGTATCTTAAATCCTCTCACATGGTAATAAGCATTCTTTTCCCCAATGATAAGAATAAGTTTTTTAAAGATAGATCTTTCAAAAATATAATTTCAAAATACCATTTTGATAGAGAAAAAGAAAAAATTTCGGAAGAACAAAAGATTTTAAAAACAGTTCTTGAAAATGGTATTCGCTTGATAATTAAAGAGAATAAATCTATTCCACTTATTACACTTCAGGCCTCTTTTTTAGGTGGAGTTAGATTTGAGAATGAACAGAATAATGGAATTCATCGATTGATGGCAATCATGTTAACTAAAGGAACTAAACGGCAAAATAGCCTCGAAATTGCCAAAAAAGTAGAAAGGATGGCAGGCTCTTTGAGCGGTTTTTCCGGATATAATAGTTTCGGATTAACCTTTACGTTTCCAAGCCAATATTTTGATGAGGCCATCTCATTATTTAGTGAAATTTTAAAAGAACCTGCATTTGATAAAGAGGAATTAGAAAAGAGAAAAAGATTAATTATTGCTGCTATTCGACAACAAGAGGACGATCTTGATCGGTCTGTTTTTAGATTGTTCCAAAAGGTTCTTTATGAAAAACATCCCTATAGGATGGATCCTCTTGGAACAGTTGAATCTATTCAAAGGATTACCGAAAAAGACCTTATTGAATTATACAAAAAAATTGCTGTAACTGAAAATATGGTTATAACTATTGTTGGCGATATTGATAAAAAACAGGCCCTCGATGCCATAAAAAAGGGTTTTGAAGTAATTGAGAGAAGGGGGTTTTATCATCCAGTATTACCCAGGGAGTTACCCTCTCAAAAGATCAAGAGAGTGGAGGATTTTAAAGAAAAAGAGCAAGCACATTTTGTCTTAGGATTCTTAGGGCCGAGTCTTAAAGATAAAGAACGCTATGCAATTGAAGTTCTCGATGCAGCTCTTTCAGGGCAAGGAGGAAGGCTTTTCTATGAATTAAGAGATAAAAAAAGTTTAGCTTATGCCCTAAGCTTTGTTGGAAACCCAAATTTAGATCAGGGATATATTGGAGTTTATATGGGGACACATCCAAGCAAATTAGAAATAGCCATTCAGAGCACTCTTATGGAATTAAAAAAAATTAAGGAAGAGGGTTTAACGGAAGAGGAAATCGAAAGGGCTAAGCGTTATTTGATTGGAAATTATGAAATAGGTCTTCAAACAAATAGTGCTTGGGCTAATACCCTGAGCCTTGATGAACTTTATAGTTTAGGTTTCGATCATTATCAAAGGTATATCTCTGAAATTCAAAAGGTAACTAAAGATGATATTCAAAAGATCGTGAATAAATACTTTAATTTAGAAGGTTATAGCCTCGCTATTATAAGACCTAAAGAGATTAAAAAGAATGAGTAATAAACTTAAGGTCAACCTTTTTTCCCTTAAAGATACACTTGAGAGTGGACAATTTTTTAGATTCACAAAAATTAATGATAAATACATTGTACAAACATCCCAAAAGATATTTTCTGTTGAACAAAAGGGTAATATCCTCATTTATGAAGGTGTTGATGAGTCTTTTTTAAATCATTTTTTTAGACTTAACGATGATTTAGAATCCATCCTGAAAGAAATTGATAAAGACCCAATTATTCATAATGCCATTTTAGAGTATAAAGGTTTAAGGCTTATTCGTCAGGATCCTTGGGAGTGTTTATTTTCATTTTTATGCTCCTCTGCAAAGAGAATATCTCATATACGTTCAATCATTGAACTAATTTGTAAAGCCTATGGAGAAAAAATTATATTTAAAAATTTTATTGGTTATGGCTTTCCAGAACCATGTCACATAAAAAATTTTTCAAGGCTTGAATCAATAGGAGTTGGTTTTAGAAAGGATTTTCTTATCAAGGCTTGTAATAATCTCAATCGTGAAAGGCTCATTTACTTAAAAAATCTATCTTATAAAGATGCTCGAAAGGAATTAATTAGGATTTCAGGTGTTGGGAAAAAGATAGCCGATTGTGTTCTTCTTTATTCCTTGGATTTTAATGAAGCCTTTCCAATAGATACATGGATTAAGAAAGGAATTCAAAAGACCTATTTTAATGGTCAAAAGCTAAGCGAGAAGGAAGTGGAATCCTTTGTTTCAAATCATTTTGGCTCTTATGCTGGATACGCCCAACTATACCTATATCACTTTTGGCGCAACCATCTTTTTTAAAATTTTATTCTTTTAAAAATAAATCAAAAATACAATAAATAATTAAACTAATTATTTAGATATGAGTGAGGAGATTGGAATTTCGAACTCGTAAAGATGGGCATAGGAACCGAAATAGATTTTTCCTCCTGAAATGGCTATTCCAGCTGTGATAGGAACAGGGGATTGAGCAATTGTTTTAATTTGATCTTTTTTGGGATCAATCAAAAAGATTTCTGATTTTGTCAATCCATAGATTAATCCATCTTGTCCATATATAAGAGAGATTTCAAGAGGTTCCTTCAAACCAAGATCAAAAACTTTTTTAATTTCCTTTTTTTCAGGATCAAAAACAAAAACTTTTTCTTGATCTGTAATTCCATAAACCAAACCTTCATTTATCACTGAGATAGAAAGAACAGTTTTTGCTCCAGCAATAGGTATAATTTCAAATATTTTCTTCTCTTCTTTTGGATCCCATAGAATAATTCTTGCCTCTTTTTCAATAGCTCGCGTTCCCCCTCCGCCTTTAATTGAACTTCCGGCCACAATTAAGTTAAATTTTTTAATATATGCAAGTGAAGCTATACTTTGATTTGAAATAATATGTCGATAAACTCTCTTTTCTTTTGTTTTTGGATCGTAAACACTTAATGCCCCACCGTGAAGACCATAATCGGGGTAAGTACCTATATAAAGCTTTCCATTAGGTCCTTTAATCATTGCCCTCGGTCTATCTTGTCCTTCTCCTAAAGGCCCAAGATCCCTTGGATTGGCATCCTCATCATCACCAAATCTTACAGGTTTTTTTGGATCATAGACTGAGATTCTTGCATTTGGATAGGAACAAAAATAGAGTTTTCCATCATAAGAAACCATTGAGTAGATTTCACCATTTGAATATGATGCCTTTCCAAGATTAATTAGGGATTTATCTTTTGGATCATATACAAAAAGCCTTAAAGGAAGCATACTACTTCCGTAAATCCGATCTTCGGGCCCAGATCCAACCAAAAATATAAAAGCACCAGATGCTTCATACCTTAGAGGAATATCTTTCTTTTCTTTTTTAATCGGATTAAAAATCCTAATTGTATGGTTTTCAATGAGTTGGAATTCTCTTCCATCAGGAAGACTTCTTTTTGGAAAAGGGATTTCTAATTCTTTTACCTCAACAAGTTTTTTTGATTCTGTAATACGAAACCATTTCCCTGAAGGTAATTTTGAATAGATCTTTCCATCTTCACCTTTAATAAGAGAAAGCCAACCTGGTTTTCTCTCCCCTATTGGAATTAAAGAGATTTTCTCCCCTTTCATAGGATCAAATATAATAATGTTTGTTTTTTCAAAACGAATTGCACAATATATCAAGCCATCCAGGCCTGCAATGGGATAACAATAAAATTGTTTTTCATCCATCCTTCCATAATCCTTTGTTTCACCCGTTTTAGGATCATAAGAAAAAAGTTTTGCAGACGGAAATGTTCCTCCCCATATCTTCCCATCTGGAGAGGTAGTGAGGGCGCAGATGAAGGATTCTGTTGCTCCTGCTGGCCGTCCTAAATCCTCCCATTTTTCTGTTTTGGGATCAAAACGTAGAAGATGAGCATTATAATAAGTGCCAACATAAATCCTATTTTCATTATCGATGGTAAAACCCCAAGAGCCCATTTCTGAATGGATTGGAGAATCGAATTGTTTTGTTTCACCTGTATCAGGATTAATAGCAAGAAGAGACATTGACTCATTGTATCGGCCTAACGACACATAGATGGTATCTTTCTCTCCTGATTTTCCTGGCCCTATGTAGGCTCCCCAAACTACGGCCTCTTTTATTGGTATTCCAAGATCGCGAAAGGAGAAAGAATATTTAGGAAAGATTAAAAAAAGAAATAAAAAGAATAAAAGGAATGTACAAAACGAAGAACGTTTAATCATTATCATCTTATTGAAGATAAAATTCCCATTGTCTCAAGGTTTTTGAGATGTAGTTTGCTTCCAGGTTTGTAATAATTTGATTATGTCCTGGAAGAAGAATCTTAAGCTCTAAGTTGGAAAGCCTTTTTAAAGATTCTTTAAGAGTAGTACCATCTGCTCCAAAGAGATCAAATCGACCTATTGCATAATCAGAATAAATAACATCACCAGGAATAAGAATTTTATCAGAAGATTGATAAAGTCCAATACTACCTATTGAGTGTCCTGGTATATGGATCACTTCCCATACCATACTTCCAAGGTTCAATGTTTCACCTTCCTCAAGTTTTCTATCAACTTTTAAATTAAATGAGCCAGGTCTTATTTTATACTCCTTTTGACATATTTGTTGAAACATATCCATACCATATACTCCTCTTTCATCCCCTTTTTCAAGGAGGCATGCTTCAGCGCTATGAATCCATAATTCAACCCAAGGCATTCTTTTTTTTATTTCTAAAAGGCCGCTTATATGGTCGAAATGGGTATGTGTCATAATAATCCTTTTTATATCCATCAAATCAATCCCCATCTTTTCAATAGAGCTAATTTTATAGTTTACCTTCCCAGAAAGACCAGGATCAATGAGTGTAATGTCTTTGGAAGAAGGATTTCCTATTAAATAAGTATGGGAATCAGGTATCAATTCATCTCGACCAGGAATAAAATAGACTCCTTCTAATATTTTAGGCATTCTCCCCTCCAATTTATTTTTAAAATTTAATTAAAAGAGTTTTTGTTCAATTATTGAACCAAATTATAATAATTAAATTTTCAATTAACATATTAGAGAAAGTCCTGCAAATAAAATGTTTATAAAGAATCCTTTATTCAAATATTATTACCCTTTTATTGACCTCTAAAAGGATTATAATTAAGGCAAGTTTTGGAGAGTAAATTAGGCTTCCAAGATAGCATTACGAGATTTTAATTTTTTTTGTATTTTATCAATTTTTACCTCTTTCGGATAGAGTCCCGAAATAATTGATTCTGAAGCAATAATTCCTGTTGCTTCACCTAATGCAAAGGCTTGTCCAATTACACGAGTTGATGCTTGAGCTATGTGAGTAGCAGAAATACATCTTCCTGCAATAAGCATATTATCTATATTTTTGGGAATAACACATCCAATTGGTATACCATAATAGTCATCTTCTTTTTCAAGGTATTTCCAATAGACTCTTTTTGTTTCTGGGTCATGGATTTCAACAGGCCAACCTCCAAGTGCAATTAGATCACTTGGTTTTTGTCCGGTTAGTACATCTTTCTCATTGAGAATATATTCACCCATTATCCTTCTTGTTTCTCTTATTCCAATTTGAGGTGCAATCGATGAAAGACCTGCATTTTTAAATCCAGGAATAAATTCTCGGAATGCTTTCCAATATTCAAACACCTGGCGTCTCCCTTCTATTTCTGCCTTTGTCAAATCCCATGCATCTGTAGCAGTAAGATTTGGAATATTTGTGATATTGACACTTACAATCCCTTCGGGTAAGGCTGGATTGATAATTCCATCCACTCTATCAAATTTATAATGACCTATCTCTTTGGCCTCAATAAGTCTCTTTTCAACATCTTTAAGATTCAATCCCTTTATTAATTCTGAATCAACGTTACATAACCTAAAGATAGTTGTCATAGCTTGATTTCCTAATTCATAAGGAACTCCTGCTTTATAAGCTAAATCGCCATCTCCTGTTGAATCTATAATAATTTTACCTAAAAATCCTATTCGGCCTGATTTATTTTCTACGATGATACCTGAAAGTTTTTTGCCCTTAATCTCCCAAATAATATCCACTACCAATGTATGTAAGAGAAGATCAGTACCTGATTCAATGACTAACTTCTCTGAAATATGTTTAAAAATCTCTGGATTAAAGCTATACACTCCAATTTTGGGATTCACCTTAGAGATTCTTTTTTCTGATATGCCACCGTTTAATTTCAACTGATTTACAATTTCTTCTGCAATACCACCCACAATCAATTTTTTTTTAGTACCTGTTGTAAAAAAGCCACAAAATGAACCTACCATTCCAGCCGTTGCCATACCTCCAAGAAATCCGTATCTTTCTATTAATAGTGTTCGCATTCCCGATTGAGAAGAAGCAATAGATGCAGTTATTCCTGCTGGCCCTCCTCCAATTACAATGACATCATATTCTCCTCTTACTTCTACTTCTCGGGTTTCTTCAAAAATCTTTTTATTCACAAAAATCCCCTTTTCAGTTAAATTAAATTTTATTTATGAGGTATTTTCAATAGGAATAAGGTGTTAAAATATATACCATATAATAAATGTTTATTAATCTTCATCTGTAATTATTTCACCCCTCTTTTTTTGGATAAAGGGTAAAATGGCTGAAAGGATTAGCAAGCAAGATATAAAAAGAGAAGCTGCTGAAAGTGGTCTTGTCAAAAAAACACTGATGTTTCCATCAGAAAGAATTAAGGCCTGCCTAAGGTTTTTCTCCAATAAAGGGCCTAATACAAATGCTAAGACCAAGGGTGCAGGCTCGTAATTGAATTTTCGTAAAAAATAACCAATAACCCCAAAGAAAAACATCACATAGAGGTCAAAAACATTTGTGCCAATGCTATAAGCTCCGATTAAACAGAATAAAATGATAAGAGGAAATAGAGTTCTATAAGGAACTTTTAGGACCTGAACCCATAAAGTTATCAAAGGGAGATTCAAAACCAGTAGCATTACATTCCCAACATACATACTCGCTACAGTACCCCAAAAAATTTCTGGATGTTCACTAAGAAGGAGGGGGCCTGGTCTTACTCCATGGATCATTAGTGCGCCAAGAAGCAATGCCATGATGACATTTGCAGGTATACCAAGTGAAAAAAGGGGAATAAATCCACTACTTGAAGCTGCATTGTTAGCTGACTCTGGTGCTGCTACTCCCTCTATTGCTCCTTTGCCAAATTCTTCAGAGTATTTTGATAACCTTTTTTCGGTGGCATAAGAGACAAATGAGGAAATAACTGCACCTCCTCCTGGGAGGATACCAAGAAAGAAGCCAATTAATGTACCACGACCAATTGGTTTGATTGATCTACGCCAATCTTCTCTGCTTGGGAAGAGTTCTCTAAACGTTGTCTTTAAGACTTCCCGCTTTTTCCCAATCTTTTCGAGGTTTAAAAAAACCTCAGAGATACCAAAGAGTCCCATCACTAAAGGAACCAATCCAACACCATCTATTAAGCCCATTAATCCAAATGAAAAGCGTGCCTGTCCTGTAACTACATCCTGACCAATTTGACTCAAAAAAAGTCCAATCCCAGCCATGATGAGACCTTTGATCAATGAGCCCTGAGTTAAATAGGTTACAAGAGATAAACCCAAGCACATTAATGAAAAATATTCAGCAGGTCCAAAGAGGAGTGCTACATTAGCTAATATATTAGTCATCACCATAAGACCTATAAGGCTAAGAGTTCCAGCTATAAAAGAACCGAATGCTGATATCCCTAATGCAGGTCCAGCACGACCTTTGATAGCCATCTGGTATCCATCGAGACAAGTTACCACTGAGGCTGCTTCTCCTGGTATATTGACAAGGATTGAAGTCGTTGAGCCACCATACATTGCGCCATAGTAAATACCTGCAAGCATAATAATTCCACTTACCGGTGATATTCCAAAGGTTATAGGTAAAAGGATTGACATTGCTCCAACAGGACCTATTCCAGGTAGCACCCCAACAAGGGTTCCAATTAATACCCCAAAGAAGCAAGATATTAGGTTCCAAGGTTTTAATGCTATTCCAAATCCATAGAGTAGATTATGAAAAACATCCATCTATTTTACCACCATGGAAATATTCCTTTTGGTAATTGGCATCTGAGCCAAACTTCAAATATCAAATAACTTAAAAAAGAAGTTAGACAAGAAAAAAGAAGACTTTCTCTAAAATTTTTCTTTTCGAAGTCGAAAAAAAGACCAAACATGGATAAAAAGGTAACTAACATAAATCCAAGGTATTCCAAGAAGATAATGAATCCAAGAATAAGTGCCATTGCATATATCAGTCGAGTTAAGGAAACGCTCCGAGATGATAAAACCTGTTTGTCTTTCCTAATGTATTTTTTCTTTGATAAAAATCGAGAAATCCAAACAGCAACTCCCATTGCTAAAATAAAAGTACCTGTAATCAAAGGTAGGAAACCTGGACCAGGTGAATTGAATGAACCAATTTCAAATTGAAATGCTAAAATGGAGATGAAGAGGCCAATTCCTATCCAAAGGATTCCTTCAAAGGTTTTATTTACGAACATTTGGCGTTACAAAAATCCCGTTTTCAGATTAAGCTTTTTGTTTATTTTATTAAGCCTTCTTCTTTAAAAAAGGCTAAAACATTTTCCTTAAATTTGGAAATATATCTTTCAAGCGAAGTCGGATCTTCGTAACTTATTGCAAGATCTATATTTTTAACTTTATTTTGAAAATCTTTTTCTTCTATTACCTTTCGAACTGCTTCATTTATCTTATTAATCACATCATCAGGTGTCTTTTTTGGAGCAAATAAACTAAGAAATGATTCGTAATAAGGCAATTTATATCCAAGTTCTCCAAGAGCAGGAATATCGGGGGCGAGAGCAACTCTTTTTTCACTTGATATGGCAAGCACTTTAAGCCTCTTTGCCAGCATATGAGGCTTTATCACAGCAAAAGCTGCTGTACCGATAGGAACATGGCCACCAAGAAGTGCTGGAATTTGAGCACCATCACCGTCAAAAGGTACATCAATCAATTTTATTTTCTCTGCCCTTGCTATACTTGTCATAAAGATATATTGCCCTGAACTTTTTCCATTATGAGCAAATTTCAGACCAGGATTTGTCCGAGCATACTCTATAAGCTCCTTAAAAGAGTTCCAAGGGGCATCACCTTTGACTGAAATAGCAATAAAGAAGTTGTAAATCCTGCATACAGGTCTGATATCGTGACTTGTAAAGGGAGCTGAATAAAAATATGAATAGATTTCTGGGACAGCGGTAGGATTAACAAATAACCCCAATGTATAACCATCTGGTTTAGCAGATGCGACCGCGTATCCACCAACAGTCATTCCTCCACCTGGTTTATTAGCCACAATGATGGGTTGTTTTAGATGTTTTTCCATTGCCTCTGCTAAGGCCCTCGCTCCGAGATCACCTAAACCGCCTGGAGCCATTGGAACAATTATTGTAATGGGTTTATTGGGATATCCAATATCTGCACGGGATAGCCCTGTGAGAGATAAAATAATAAAGGTTAACGTTATAAGGATGGATAAAATTAATTTCTTCATATTTCTTATTCCTCCTCTTGAAAAATTTTAAAGTTCATTATACTTCTTCAAAATCCTTCCACCTTACTGGCCAACCTGCTCCTTCATCTGCCTGTAAAGCATATTTTGCATAAAGTGCCACAACCCCTCTTAGATTAGATTGGTCAGGTGGCTTCCATTTCAACCTTCTTTTCGCCAATTCCTCATCATCGATTTTTACATTAATTCTACGGTTAGGTATATCTAATTCAATTTGATCTCCTTCGCGAAGAAGTCCTATAGGGCCTCCCACTTGAGCCTCGGGACAGACATGCCCAATAGCAAGATATCCTTTAGTAAATCCTGAAAATCTACCATCTGTGATTATGGCAATATCTTTTACCTTAGCTATTTTTAAAGCTCTAACAAGACTCAAACCGCAGGGCATAGCAGGTCCACCACGGGGCCCAATATACCTAATCACGATCGCATCTCCTGATTCAATAGGTTTTACCCTGGCTGAAAGAATTCCGTCTATTGCTTCTTCAATAGAATCAAAAACTCTTGCCCTATAAGACCTTTTTAAAAGTTTCTTATTTTCAACAATAGTATGACGAGTTACAGCTCCTCGAGGGGCAAGATTACCTTTCAAGATGGCAAGACCACCTTCTGGCCATATAGGATTGGAGAGAGGCCGAATGATATCAGAATCAACTATTTTCACATGGGATAGGTTTTCGCCTACACTTCTTCCCGTAATAGTGATACAGCTCTCATCAAGAAATTTTTGAATACGTTTCATTATAGCAGGTATTCCCCCTGCCTTATGAAGATCATAAATGATATAAGGACCTGAAGGAACAATTCCACAGATGGCTGGTACTTTTTTACTAATCTCCTCCCATGTATCAAGAGTACAAGGAATCCCTGCTTCATAGGCATAGCTCTGAAGGTGAATTACTGAGTTTGTTCCACCACAAATAGCCATGTCCACAGCAATTGCATTCTTTAAAGCTCCAAAAGAAAGAATATCAAGGGGTTTTATTCTTTTTCGTGCAATCTCTACAATCTTTTTTCCGGTCTCTTTAGCCTGTCTCATCTTTTCTGAAGAAAGGGCCATTGAAGTACTTGAGCCTGGTAAGGCTAATCCAATTGCTTCAGTTAGCAAGGCAAGTGTATTTCCTGTTGACATCTCTCCACATGCACCTGCTGAAACGCCACAATAGTCCGTAACTTCTTCAACCATATCTTCATAGGTTTTTGTTGAATTATAATTACCTTTTAATCTATTTAAGTATTTAATGACAATTTCCTGTCCTTCTACGTAACCAATATTTCTACCCTCATATTCTGAGGGTATCATCTGGCCACCTCCCAAAAAAATAAAAGGTCTGTTAAGGCGAATAGCAGCGAGAATCATCCCAGGGATAATCTTATCACAAGAACCTATGCCCACCCAACCGTCACACCAACCTACTCTGAGTGCTGATTCGATAGATATCAAAATAGCTTCACGCTGTGGAAGATCGTATCGAGCAGCATCTTCAATTGTTTTACCTAACATCGTACAAGGACCTATGACATTGATTTCGAATGGCATCCCTCCTGCCATTCGGATGCCTGCTTTAACAGCTTCTGAAATGTTTTTAAGATGGACATGGCCAGGGGATTGCTCACTCCATGAGTTGACAACAGCAATCCTTGGAAGGGAGAGTTCCTCACTTGTAAATCCCATGGCCTTAAACATACAACGATGACCAAATTCTTGACGAAACCATTCAAGGTCTTTTAGAGATTTAATTTCTAAATTTTTCCCCTTTTTCTTTTGCATTTTTCACCTTTTTACTTGAAGTAAGAAACCTGTTCCAAAAGTGAATTTTACAAATTACAAAAGAAATGTCAATATTGATTAATAATTATTTTAGCATAAAAAGGGGGGAAAATGTTTAGATTTGGAGATTATAATTGGAGATTTCGTTTATATTGGGGCTGGTATGTAGTGGGTTCATCATTTATCATTTTATTTTTTAATTCAGGGGCAAGATACTCTTTTGGAGTAATGTTCAAACCCATGATAAAGGAATTTGGATGGATGCGCGGTTCTATTTCACTTGCCTTTTTCATAAATATGATCATTTATGCTATTCTTCTCACAGTGGTTGGTAGGGTATACGATCGTTTCGGACCTAAATGGGTAATGCTTATTGCCACTTTCTTTCTTTTTATTGGACATGGTCTTATCTTTTTTATTCAATCTCTTTGGGAGTTTTATCTTTATTATGGAATATTTGTTGCGATTGGTTTTGCAGGAACATCTCTACCCTTATTTGCTTCCCTTATAAGCAAATGGTTTGCAAAATGGCGAGGCTTTGCTATAAGCTTATCTCTTTCAGGTAATTGTTTGGGTCAATTTGTTCTTCTTCCTATCTTTACATTTATTACTCAAAATTATGGTTGGAGAGTCTCATACTTACTAATTGGTCTATTGATGCTGATTATAAATATACCTTTTATTATTTTTGTTCTTAAAAAAGAACCAAGAGAAATGGGTTTAATTCCTTATGGTTTAAATAATAACGAAGATGAAACCTATAAAAAAAAGAAACCATACTTTTTAAAAAATGAAAATGAAAATGATTTGAATTTAAAAGAAGCTATCTATACCCGGTCATTTTGGTTATTTGTTATCGTGATGTTTGTTTGTGGAAGTGGAGACTTTTGGATGATTACTCATTTTATACCTTTTGCAACAGACAAAGGACTTTCTCCTTTTACAGCAGGGAATATTATGGGTTGGTATGGATTGATGGGTCTATTGGGTGTATTAGCAGCAGGACCATCATCAGATCTTATAGGAAATAAGATTCCTTTAGCAGTGACTTTCCTTATAAGATTTATCTCTTTTATTATTATTTTGATATATCAAGATGTTATTTCTTTTTATTTCTTTGGTTTAACCTTTGGTTTTACATTTCTTATCACTGCACCTCTTACAGCCACTCTTTTAGGAAAACTCTATGGATTTTCCTATATTGGGTTAATATCAGGATTTGTTACAACATTTCATCACTTGGGAGGTGGATTTGGAGCCTATATAGGAGGATGGCTCTTTGATAAAACAGGCGGATATGAAATTTCTTTATATATCTCTGCATTATTGGCCTTAATAGCTTTTGCCTCAAGCTTCCTTATCAAAGAAAAAAGGCATCTTCCAAGAAATGTTATATTAAAATAATTTATTATGATTGTTTTATCACTAAAAACAAAGAAGAATAACCAAATCTTCATATCCTCGAGTGGTTGGAATGTAAAAGGGGAAAATTTATTTCCGAGATAAAAGATCGAATAATAAGATAAGGGACTTTTGTTTCATTTCTTGATTCTTTATGTAAGTTTTTGTATAGTTTCATTAAGAAATCTTAATTTTTAATAATCCTTATGGTAAAGAAAAAAACTGAAAAGAAAGTTAGGGACTTTGAGGACATTGTCATACAGAGATTTCCATATAGATGCCCTTATTGTGATGAGCCAATCTCTTATGATTCATTCAATCTAAGGATTGGAGAAAATGAGATTCAATGCCCTCTTTGCAGAGGAAAATTTATAAAGATCATTTCTAAAGAGAATGAAAAGGTGAAAAATAAATAATGGTTGATTTTAGATACAGTATTGGAACAGATCGTCTTAAAACTCCGATCCAGTTTGTGAAGGGAGTTGGACCTAAATTGGCTAAACTCTTTGAAAAAAAAGGTATTTTAACTGTTGAAGATGCCCTCTATTTCCTGCCAAGATGTTATGAGGATCGAAGAAATTTAAAGAAGATATCAGAATTAAAGGTTGGAAGAAAAGAGACTGGTTTTGGGGAGATTCTACTTTCAGGCATTGTTTTTTATCAGTACCGTAGAAAAAGGATTTTCGAAGCAGTGGTGGGGGATGGAACTGGAACTATAGTACTAAAATGGTTTCAGGGAAATGAGAAATACTTAAAAGAAAGATTTAAAAAAGGAAGAAGATTAATCTTCTCGGGCGAGGTAAAGTGGTTTAATCACCAAAAAGAGATTCACCATCCAGACGTTGAAATGGTTGATGGGGATATTGAAAAGGATTACCTTAATTTTAAAAGAATAGTACCAATTTACTCCGAAACAGAAGGACTTAATCAGAGAACACTTAGGCGATTGATGAAGAATGTAGTAGATAGTTTTGCAAAAGATGTCCAAAGTGTTATTCCCCCAGATATTATTGAACATCAGGATTTGATAAATCTATCTGAAGCGTTTAAGAGAGTACATTTTCCTCCGGAAGGAGAATCCTTAGAAGAGCTCAATGCTCAGAGATCAGAGGCACATCGTAGGATTATTTTCGAAGAATTCTTTCTTCTTGAACTTGTCATGGCCATAAAGAAAAAAGGGACAGCCCTTGAGATTGGGACTTCATTTAAATCAGATGGATTATTAACTAAAAAACTCTTAGAAAACCTTCCCTTTGAGTTGACCCAGGCGCAGAAAAGAGTTTTAGAAGAGATTAAGGCTGATCTTGAAAGTCCACATCCAATGAACCGTTTAATCCAAGGAGATGTTGGATGTGGAAAAACCATTGTTGCCATATTAGCAGCTCTTCATGTAATTGAATGTGGTTATCAAGTTGCTGTTATGGCCCCAACAGAGGTTCTTGCAGAACAACATTATCTTAATATTCACCGAATGGTTGAACCATTAGGGATTAAAGTATCTCTTCTCACAAGTAATGTAAAAGGGAGGGAGCGCGAAATACTTTATAGACAGATTGAGAATGGAGAGGTAAACTTTATAATTGGAACCCATGCCATTATTCAAGAGGGTGTTGAATTTAAACAATTAGGACTTGCCATTATAGATGAACAGCATAAATTCGGTGTTGTTCAAAGGGCCCTTTTAAAAAAGAAGGGAAGGAACCCTGATGTTTTAGTAATGACCGCTACTCCAATTCCAAGAACGCTTGCCATGACTATTTATGGAGATTTAGATTTATCCATTATTGATGAAATGCCTCCTGGTAGAATGCCTGTTAAAACTATTGTTCTTCATGAATCCCAACGAGCGAAAGTATATCAGATGATCGAAGATGAGATAAAGAAAGGAAGGCAAGCCTTCATAGTTTATCCCCTTGTTGAGGAATCAGAAAAATTAGACCTAAGGGATGCAACACAGATGGCTGAACATCTTCAGAAGGAGATCTTTCCCGGCTTTAAGGTGGGGTTACTTCATGGTAGGATGAAGAGTGAAGAGAAAGAGGCGATAATGATGGAATTTAAGGAGTTAAAGATTCAGATTCTTGTAGCCACAACAGTTATTGAAGTTGGGATCGATATTCCAAATGCTTCATTGATGGTGATTGAACATGCTGAGAGATTTGGTCTTTCACAACTGCACCAATTAAGGGGAAGGATAGGGAGAGGGAGCTATCCATCTAAATGTATCCTTCTTGCAAACTATCGGGCTTCAGAGGAGGCGAGGGTCCGTTTGAAGGTAATGGAAAAAACAAATGATGGATTTCAAATTGCAGAGGAAGATTTAGCCCTTAGAGGTCCCGGAGATTTTTTTGGAATAAGGCAGTCTGGAATACCTGACTTTAGGGTTGCTCATCTAATAAGGGATACACCAATTTTGATCGAAGCCAGAAAAGAGGCATTTAGGCTTATCCAAGAAGATCCTGAATTGAGAGAACCAATCCATGCAGGGTTGAGAGAGATTTTAAAGAAAAGATGGGAAAGCAGATTGGAGCTTGCAAGTGTTGGATAGATTATTAAGAATTGAAAAGCATAAAAAACTATGTTAACCCTGTAAAAAATCAAATTAATAAATAATTTTAGAGGTGTGATTATGGAATCTAATCCTATTGAGTGTTCGAGATTTCAAAGAATGATGAGGCTTCCCCCTTACATATTTGGGATTGTAAATCAATTAAAGATGGAAGCAAGAAGAAGGGGAGAAGATATCATTGATTTGGGGATGGGAAATCCTGATATGCCAACTCCAAAACATATTGTCAATAAATTGATAGAGGCTGCAAAGAACCCAAGAAATCATAGATACTCTGCCTCAAAAGGTATATATAAATTACGTTTGGCTATTACAAATTGGTATAAGAAACGTTATGACGTTGAACTCGATCCAGAAACAGAAAGTGTAGTTACAATTGGTGCAAAAGAAGGTATAGCCCATTTGGTTTTAGCTACAATTGCTTCTGGAGATGTAGTATTGGTTCCAAATCCAACTTATCCAATTCATTCTTATTCCGCTGTAATAGCAGGTGGAGATCTTCGATCGGTACCATTAAAAGGTGAAGGAGACTTTTTTGACCGTCTTCTTCGAGCCACAAAGGATACATGGCCAAATCCAAAAATGATTATCCTAAGTTTTCCTCATAATCCGACAACAATGGTTGTAGATATTAATTTCTTTGAGAAATTGGTATCTTTTGCAAAAGAACATCACATTATGGTAGTTCATGATTTGGCCTATGGAGATATCGTGTTTGATGGCTACAAGGCACCAAGTCTGCTTCAGGTAAAGGGAGCAAAGGATATTGGCGTTGAATTCTTTTCACTCTCAAAAAGTTATAATATGCCTGGTTGGCGTGTTGGATTTGCAGTGGGTAATGCAGAGATGCTTGCAGCCTTGGCAAGATTGAAAAGTTATTTCGATTATGGAGTATTTCAACCTATTCAGATTGCTGCAATTATTGCTCTCAATGAGGATCAAAGCTGTGTTAAAGAGACGGTTGAAGCCTATAAGAAAAGAAGAGATACACTGATTAACGGATTAAAAAGGATAGGCTGGGAGATTGAAAAACCGAAGGGAACAATGTTTGTTTGGGCAGAGATACCAGAGCCTTTTAAAAAGATGGGTTCTATTGAGTTTTCTAAGTACCTGCTCAAAGAAGGAAAAGTGGCCGTTTCCCCAGGTGTAGGGTTTGGAGAATGTGGAGAAGGCTATGTAAGGTTTGCACTTGTTGAGAATGAGGCACGGATTAAACAGGCAGTCAAAGGAATTAAAAAAGCCTTGAATAGGTGTTCATAAGGAAAGGGCTATTATGAAAGAGATAAAGATTGGGATAATTGGTTTTGGAACAGTAGGAACAGGTGTTGTAAAAATTCTCCAAAAAAACTCAAGGTTGATTGAGAAAAGGATAGGGGCAAAGATTGTCATAAAACGCATTGCTGATATTGATTTAAAGAGGGATCGGGGAGTAAAACTCAGGCCAGGGATTTTGACACCTAATGCTGAAGATATTCTAAAAGACCCTGAAATCCAAATTGTAATTGAATTGATTGGAGGGATTGAACCTGCCAAAACCTTTATCCTTGAGGCTATTAAGAATAGAAAACATATCGTTACTGCAAATAAGGCTTTACTTGCACTTTATGGTGATGAAATTTTTCGTGCTGCCAATCAATTTGGGGTAGATGTAAATTTCGAAGCTTCTGTGGGCGGAGGAATCCCTATTATCAGATCTATCAAAGAAGGGTTAGTGGCTAATAAAATCCATTCCATATTTGGAATTTTAAATGGAACATCAAATTATATACTTTCTAAAATGACTTGCGAAGGAAGGGGCTTTAGAGAAGTCCTAAAAGAGGCCCAAGCAAAGGGATATGCAGAGGCTGACCCAACATATGATATTGAGGGAATCGATGCAGCCCATAAGCTTTCCATTCTAATCCGACTTGCATTTGGAACAACCATTAGATTCAAAGATATCTTTATCAAGGGGATTTCAGAGATTACTCCTCTTGACATCCAATTCAGTCGCGAATTTGGATATCGAATAAAACTTCTTGCCATTGCAAAGATCGACAAAGGAAAGCTTGAGGCACGTGTTCATCCCACTATGATTCCTGAAGGACATCTTCTTGCCACGGTAGATGGTGTATTTAACGCTATTTATGTTAAAGGGGATGCAGTGGGTCCAACTCTATTTTATGGTCAAGGAGCAGGGCAATTGCCAACAGGTAGCGCAGTGATAAGTGACATCGTCGAATTGAGCCGAAATATTCTTGTGAATAGTTCTGCAGGAGCGAGTGCGTTCTTATCATTTCAAAGCCCATCTATTGAAAATATTCCTTTAAAAAAGATGCAAGAGATTATAATGCCATTCTATATTCGATTCTCAGCCATTGATCGACCAGGTGTTCTTTCAAAAATATCAGGTATTCTTGGAAAGCATGATATAAGCATTTCTTCAGTAATCCAGAAGGGAAGAAAGGTAAATGGAGCTGTTCCAATTGTCATGATGACACATGAGGCAAAAGAAGAAAATATACATCGTGCAGTGAAAGAGATTGATAGACTCGGTGTCATATTAGGTAAAACAATCTATATCCGGGTTGAAAATGAACTTGAGTAAATTCCAAAAATCATTTTCAGGGAGATGGTTTTAATGAAAGGAAATATAAAGCATAAAATTTGGAAAGGGGTGATTAGAGAATATTGGGATTTTTTACCCTTAAAGAAAGAGGAAAATATTGTTACCTTACTTGAAGGCAATACACCCTTAATTCCATCATCAAGGATTGTGAAAGAGATAACCTTTGGGCTGGAGCTTTATTTTAAATATGAGGGTTTAAATCCGACAGGTTCTTTCAAAGATCGTGGAATGACTGTAGCTGTATCCATGGCTAAGGAGATGGGTTCAAAAGCTATCATCTGTGCATCTACTGGTAATACATCTGCATCCGCAGCAGCTTATGCAGCAAAGGCAAATATGAAAGCCTATGTCCTGATTCCAGAAGGGAAGATAGCCTTGGGTAAATTATCTCAAGCGATTGCTCATGGAGCAAAGGTAATTCAGATTGAAGGAAATTTTGATGAAGCACTTAGGATTGTTAGAGATATTTCAGAAACTGAACCTATCACGCTCGTGAATTCTATAAATCCATATAGAATTGAAGGTCAAAAGACAGCCGCATTTGAGATTGTTGATCATTTAGGATTTGTCCCCACCTACCATGCTATTCCAGTAGGGAATGCAGGGAATATAACAGCCTATTGGAAAGGTTATAAGGAGTATAGGGAAAGAGGAAAGGCAAAGTCTCTTCCAAAGATGCTTGGATTTCAGGCTGAGGGTGCAGCTCCTATTGTAAGGGAAAAGATCATAGAAAATCCAGAAACCATAGCAACGGCCATCCGTATTGGAAATCCTGCAAGTTGGAGACAGGCAGTTGCTGCAAGGGATGAGTCAGGCGGATTAATTGATATGGTCAGTGATGAGGAAATTCTTCAGGCTTACAAAATGATGGCTGATATGGAAGGGATATTCTGTGAGCCTGCATCGGCTGCTTCGCTGGCTGGTGTTTTAAAGCTATTTAGAAAAGGTTTTTTTAAAAAGGGAGAAGTTATTGTTTTAACAATTACTGGCCATGGGCTTAAAGATCCTGATATTGCTATTCGTGTCTCCCAAAAACCTGTTACACTTCCAGCTAAAAAAGAGGCAGTTTTGGAGTATTTGAAAATCTAATTCATTATTAATGTTTATTCATGAAAAAGGCATTTATTTATACTGAGGAATATTCTAATTATGATTACGGTCCAACCCATCCATTAAGAATCATTAGGCTCAAACTTGCCTATGAACTCATCAAAGCCTATGGACTTTTAAATCTACCTGATACCCAATTTATCCCAACCCAAAAGGCAAATGAAGAAGATCTATTATCCTTTCATGAAAAAGACTATATTGAAGTGTTAAAAAGAGCTAATTTAGGAAAACAAATTTCAGATGCTTATTTATATGGACTGGGTCCTGGAGATAATCCAATCTTTTTGGGGCTCTTTGATTGGTCTTTATTGGTAACAGGAGGAACTCTTCAGGCAGTTGATTTTGTAGCCTCTGGAAATGGTAATATTGCATTTAATATCGCAGGTGGTCTTCATCATGCTCACTCTTCAAGGGCTTCTGGATTCTGTTACATCAATGATCCTGTAATCGGAATCCTTAAATTAATTAGAATGGGAAGGAAGGTTGCCTATATTGACATTGATGCCCATCATGGAGACGGAGTTCAAAAAGCATTCTATCAAACTGATCAGGTTTTAACAATCTCACTTCATCAGAGTGGATATAGTTTATTTCCAGGGACTGGATTTGAATACGAAATAGGTGAAGGAAAAGGAGAAGGATATTCAGTGAATCTTCCTTTTCCTCCGCACACAGATGATGAGAATTACCTCTGGGCATTTGAGCAAATTGTTCCACCTCTTATAGATGCTTTTAAACCTGATATTGTTGTTACACAACTTGGAGTAGATACATTTTATAATGATCCCCTCGCAAACCTTGATCTAACTATTTATGGTTTTGAGAAAATAGTTAAAAGAATTAAGGAACTTTCTTCCAAATGGATAGCGCTTGGAGGAGGGGGTTATAATATTTTAAATGTCGCTAAAGCATGGACTATTTGTTGGGCGATTATGAATGAAATTGAATTGGGTGATGACATCCCAAAATCATTTTTAGAAAAATTTGCAAATTTTGGAATCCAAGATAAGTCCCTAAGGGGAGAAAGAATTTCTCTTTCATCAAGCATACTTAAAGAGAATCGAAAGGAAATAGAAAAGACTGTAGAGTATATTAAAAACAAAATATTTCCAAAAATTTTTTAATAATAATTGGCATATCTTTTGCTTTAAATTTGACTTTTTTAATATTATGGGATATTTAGCTCATAAAGATAGGGTTTAATATGTTAAATTCTATAAAGTATGTGATAATTATTGGTGATGGTATGGCAGATTATCCTATTTCTTCTATGGGAGGTAAAACTGCCTTAATGATTGCAAAAAAACCGAATCTTGATTGGATGGCAAAACATGGAGAAATTGGCCTTGTTAAAACAATTCCAGATGGCTTTGACCCTGGTAGTGAAATAGCCAATCTTTCAATACTGGGCTACGATCCATATAAATATTATACTGGAAGAGGTCCTCTTGAAGCAGCGAGCCTTGGTGTCAGATTAGAAAAAGGAGATATTGCATTTAGATTAAATCTTGTCACTCTAATATTTAGAAATGGAAAAATCTATATGGATGATTTCTCATCAGGTCATATTTCAGATGAAGAGGCGAAAGCCATTATATCTGATTTAAGTAGAGAGCTTGGGACAGAAATGGTTAAAATTTATCATGGCCTCAGTTATAGACACCTTATGGTTTTAAAGAATGGTTTATCAAGGTTTTTAACTATTGAAGATTTAAAACTTAAACCTCCTCATGACATTATGGGAGAAGAAATTACTTCCTATTTATCAAATTTGAATCAGTCGAATGGAGGAAATTTGATAATTAAATTAATGAAGGAATCGCAAAGGATCCTGAAGGATCATCCTATTAATCTTAAAAGAAGAGAAAAAGGGGTTAAAGAAGCAAACTCAATCTGGCTATGGGGTCAGGGTAAATCTCCTCAAATGCCTCTCCTTAAGAGTCGATTTGGTATAGAAGGATATGTCATTTCAGCTGTTCATCTTATCAAGGGAATAGGGATTCTTGCAGGGTTAGAAGTTATTGATGTTCCAGGTATTACAGGATATTTTGATACAAATTATGAAGGCAAGGGTCTTTATGCACTTAAATCTCTTGAAGAAAAAGACCTTGTCTATATCCATGTAGAGGCCCCTGATGAAGCAGGCCATATAGGAGATCTTAAGCTAAAGGTAAAGGCCATCGAGGATTTTGACGAAAAGGTTGTAGGGACTATATTGAAAGGTATTAATCGCTTTAAAAAATATAAAATTATGGTATTACCCGACCATCCAACCCCAATTTCCTTAAGAACCCATACAAGAGATCCTGTACCGTATCTTATTTATGATTCAGAGGCAAAGGCAAAGGTCTCAGATAAAGGATTTGATGAAGTATCAGGAGCTGAAAGTGGCATATTTATTGAGCGAGGTTTTGAGTTGATTGAAAGATTCTTGATCCAAAAGCCAATTCAGCAAGGGAGGTGAAACTGTTTTGGGAAATCCGAGGACAAAATTTATTTTTGTAACAGGGGGTGTTGTTTCTTCATTGGGAAAGGGGTTGGCATCATCTTCTATCGGAACACTTCTTGAACTAAGAGGTTTAAAGGTAAATTTCTTAAAATTTGATCCATATATAAATGTAGATCCTGGTACAATGAATCCTTTTCAACATGGAGAGGTATATGTAACAGATGATGGAGCTGAGACAGATCTTGATTTAGGACATTATGAAAGATACACAAGTGTGAAGACTTCGAAGAGGAATAACTTTACCACAGGACAAATCTATGATTCTGTAATTTCGAAAGAGAGAAGAGGTGACTACCTTGGAAGTACAGTTCAAGTAATCCCTCACATTACAGATGAGATTAAGTCTAAGATATTTGATCTTGCTAAGGATGTAGATATTGTAATCGTTGAAGTTGGAGGAACTGTAGGAGACATTGAAGGGCTTCCTTTTTTGGAGGCAATTCGTCAGATGAGAGGGGACGTTGGAAGAGAGAATACATTATATGTTCACCTTACGCTTGTTCCATATATTGAGACTGCAGGGGAGCTAAAGACCAAACCTACTCAACACAGTGTCAAAGAACTTAGAGAGATAGGTATCCAACCTGATATTATTCTTTGTCGAACCGATAGATTTCTTTCTCCTGAAATCAAATCAAAGATAGCACTTTTTTGTAATGTAGATAAAGATGCAGTAATTACAGCCAAAAATGTAGAGACTGCCTATGAAGTTCCAATTGTATTTCACCAAGAAGGCCTTGATGACAAGATTGTTGAGAAATTGAATATTTGGACAGGCCAACCAAATCTAAAAGGATGGGAAAGGATTGTTAAAAAGATAAAACATCCTCATTACGAGACTACAATTGCTGTTGTGGGAAAATATGTAAGTTTAATAGAATCCTATAAAAGTTTAACAGAGGCATTGATTCATGGAGGCATTGCCAATGATGCCAGAGTCAATCTTAGGTATGTTGATTCTGAACAAGTGGATAAAGAAGGGCCAGAAAACCTTTTAAAAGGGGTAAATGGTATCTTAGTTCCTGGAGGATTTGGAGTAAGAGGTATTGAAGGAAAGATTAAAGCCATCAAATATGCAAGGGAGAATAAGATTCCTTTCTTTGGAATCTGTTTGGGTATGCAATGTGCAGTGATTGAAGTAGCAAGGCATTGTGCTGGGCTTAAAGGAGCAAATAGTTCTGAATTTGATATAAATACCCCACACCCTGTTATCTATTTACTTGAGCAGTGGGTGGATCGTCAACAAGTCCTACAAAAAAGGAGTCCTGAAACAGAAAAAGGCGGAACCATGAGGTTAGGACTTTATCCTTGTCGTCTTGAGGAGAATACCTTAGCTATTTCAGCTTACAACAAAAAGTTAATCTACGAACGTCATCGTCATCGATATGAATTTAACAATTCATACATGGATATATTAGGCAAGGCAGGAATGGTATTCAGTGGAGTTTCTCCAGATCGTGGATTAGTCGAAATTGTAGAGCTAAGGGATCATCCATGGTTCTTAGGATGTCAATTTCATCCTGAATTTAAATCTAAACCCATGGAACCTCATCCTCTATTTAGGGAGTTTATCAAGGCCTCCCTTATTAAGGGCAGAAAGAGGTCTTCACATAAAATATTAAGATCTGAGAAAAAGAAGAAAGGAGTTAAAGGTTGTTAGATATAATTGAAGAGGCAAGACGAGTATTGAGAATTGAGGCTAACTCCATTCTTGAACTCTCAGAGAGGATAGATGAGAATTTTATTCGGGCTATTGAATTACTTTATCAATGTAAGGGAAAAGTAGTTTTAATGGGTATGGGTAAATCAGGTCTTGTGGCAAGAAAGATTGCCTCAACCTTCGCAAGCACAGGTACTCCTGCTTTCTTCATTCATCCTGCCGAGGGAGTTAACGGAGATTTTGGAATGCTAACGAAAGAGGATATCGTAGTAGCAATCTCTAATAGTGGAGAAACAAGGGAGCTTTTAGAGGTACTTCCTCTTATTAAGAGGTATGGAAATAAATTAATTACTATGACAGGAAATGTTAAATCTACTTTGGCAAAGGCTGCTGATATCAATCTCGATATTCATGTTGCAAAGGAGGCATGCCCTTTAGGATTGGCTCCGACTGCAAGCACAACTGCAGCACTTGCCTTGGGAGATGCACTGGCGATTGTATTGATGGTAAAAAGAGGGTTTAATGAAAATGATTTTGCCATTCTTCATCCAGGAGGAACTTTAGGCAAAAGACTTTTATTAAAAGTAGAAGATCTAATGCATGTGGGGGATGCTTTTCCTATGGTATCAGAGAATACACTGATGAAGGATGCAATTTTTGAGATAACATCGAAACGTTTAGGAGTAACAGGGGTATGTAATAATGAGGGTCATCTTGTTGGGGTTATAACAGATGGAGACTTGAGACGAGCCTTAGAAAAATTTAGTGACCTACTTAATAGAAAGGCCTCTGAGGTAATGACTCGTAATCCTAAATGGATTGAGAAAGATGCTTTGGCTGCCAAAGCTGTTCAAAAGATGGAAGAATATTCTATTACCTCACTCTTTGTATTTAATCAACCTGGTGATAAGATAGCAGTAGGAATTATTCATTTACACGATTTATTAAAAGCAGGTGTAGTTTAAGAAAGGGATTATTTTTTATGAGAAAGATCAGGGTTTTAGTTTTAGTATCTATTGCATTGATAGCCTTATTAATAGGGTTAAAGCTATGGCAAGGAACTAATAAAAATGAGGGGAGGATTAAAGAAAACCCTGTTTCTATCCCGATGGAAAATATAGATATGCGCTTAGAAAAGATTCATTTAGTTGAGGAAAAACAAGGTCAGAAAACTTGGGAGCTTGAGGCAAAGCAGATTAACCAATATCAAGGTGAAAATCTTTTAATTCTAAAAGACATCAAAGTAAATTTCTATTTGAAAGATGGAAGGGTATTCAATCTTTCTGGAAGGGAAGGGAAGTATTACCAAGATTCAAAGAATATGGAATTATTAGGAGATATTATTCTTAATTCAAGCGATGGATATAGCTTAAAAACAAATTCTGTTTTTTACGACCATTCTAAGAAAAAGGTAAGTAGTGCTGATATTGTAGAGATAGAAGCGGGTAAGATTCAAATGGTAGGTCATGGAATGCTCATTGATCTTGATGCTAAAGTTTTTAAACTTTTAAATCGTGTGAGAGCTAAATGGAGGGGAGAAAAGGGATGAATAAGAGATGCTTTTTTATAATAATCCTAATTATATTTTTCGTTACTTTAAGTGGGTGGGCCGAAGAGAAAAAGGAAGGACTAAACTCTGATAAAAAAGGAGGTAGAAAGGAAATAGGGTTTGGTTTTGTTCGTGGAAATGCCCCTATTGATATACTTTCAGATACTGTAGAGGCCAATCAGAAACAGAATACTATAATCTTTAAGGGTAATGTTGTTGCAAAGCAAGAAGATATAACTCTCTATACCAATACCCTTGTTGTTATAAATGAACCTGAAACCAAGAAGATAAAAGAAGTTCAAGCCATAGGTAATGTAAAGATTGTTCAGCAGGAGAGAAGGGCCACAAGCCAAAAGGCCATTTTTTTTCAGAATGACAATAAGGTAATATTAGAGGGAGATGTTGTAATCCGAGAAGGGGATAATGTAATTAGGGGTGAAAAAGTAACATATTATCTCAATGAAGAGAAAAGTATTATTGAAGGAGGAAAAGGTGGAAGGGTAAGTACGAGTATCATTCCATCTTCTGGAGAACCAAGGAAAAAATAGGTTTCTATGGCAAATATATTGATAGGTAAAGACCTAATTAAATCATTTGGGAGAAAAACGATTATCAAAGGGGTAAACCTTGAGATTAAAGGAGGAGAGGTTGTAGGACTCCTGGGACCAAATGGGGCAGGAAAGACAACGATCTTCTATATGATTATCGGATTAATTAGGCCAAATAAAGGAAGACTTTTTCTAAACCATGAAGATATTACAGATTTGCCAATGTATCTTAGGGCAAGAAAAGGGATTGCCTATCTTCCTCAAGAACCTTCTGTCTTTAGAAAATTGACCGTAGAAGACAATATTATGGCGATTTTAGAAACCTTACCTATCTCAAAAGAAGAAAGAAAGGACCGATTGGAAAAGCTCCTAAATGACCTTGGTCTTTATTCTATTAGAAAACAGAAGGCTTATAGCCTATCTGGTGGAGAGAGAAGACGGGTTGAAATTTCAAGGGCACTTGTCTTATCGCCTTTATTCATACTATTGGATGAACCTTTTGCTGGGATTGATCCACTTGCTGTGCTGGATATTCAGAGCATTATAAGTCAATTGAAATCAAAAGGTATTGGAATTATAATTACAGATCATAATGTAAGAGAGACATTGGGAGTATGCGATAGGGCATATATTCTCAATGAAGGGGAAATTCTCGAAGAGGGGATTCCTGAAAAAATTGCTAATAGCCCGAGGGCAAGAAAGATTTATTTAGGAGATAGATTTGAATTCAACAAAACACCTAAAGAAGAGGAAAAAAATATAGCCATATCATCTTAAAGGAGTTTGTGAAAATAAGATGGCCTTAGAAATCAAACAAACGCCAAAACTTGTCCAGCAACTGGTCATCACGCCTCAACTTCAACAGGCGATAAAGCTCCTTCAACTTACAAGGATCGAACTTGTTGATCTCATCAACCAAGAGATGAAAGAGAATCCACTTCTTGAGGAAGAGGAGGAGTTAAAAGATTATGAAAGAGAAGGGCCATCTATAAATTCAAACACTGAAGAAGTTTTGCCAGAGGTCGAACATACTGCAGAGGTAAAGGGTGAAGGCGAAGGGATAGAAGAATTTGATTGGGAAAATTACTTTGAGAATTATAATCTCTCAACCTTTGAAAGAGAGATTAGAGAAGATGGAGAGGAAAGACCAAACTTTGAAAACTTCTTAGCAAAAAAAACAACCCTTTCAGATCACCTCCGTTGGCAACTTGAGCTTTCAGATTTTACAGAAAAAGAAAAAAGAATTGGCGATTTGATTATTGGTAATCTTGATGAGGATGGATATTTAAAAATCTCATTAGAGGATCTCTGTTACGAAGTAAAAGAAGATAAGGAAAAAGTCGAGGAGGTACTTAAAAGGATTCAGCAGTTTGACCCAATTGGGGTAGGGGCAAGGGATTTAAGAGAATGCCTTCTTGTCCAACTCGAACAAATGGAAAATCGAGACCTAATTGCGGAAAAGATTGTTTCTGAGTACCTCAATCTTTTAAAAAATAGAAATTACCAAGCAATTGCAAAAAAATTAGGTGTATCCGTAGAAAGAGTAAATAGGGCTGCTAAACTGATTTCCAGATTAGAGCCTAAGCCAGGAAGGCCTTATAGTGGTGAGATTATCCAAGACATAATCCCAGATGTTTATGTATACAAAGTAGAAGGAGAATATGTTGTTTATTTAAATGATGAAGGGATCCCAAGGATTAGAATTAGTCCTTTTTATCGAGATATTCTGAGCAATATTCGGAACGCTCCTGAAAATGAGAAAAAGTATATTCAAGAGAAATTCAGATCAGCAATGTGGCTTATAAGAAGTATCCATCAGAGACAAAGGACTATTTATAAAGTAGCAAAGAGTATTGTGAAGTTTCAAAAGGATTTTTTAGACAATGGAATTAATTTTTTAAAGCCCATGGTTCTTAGGGATGTTGCCGAAGATATCAACATGCATGAATCAACTATAAGCAGGGTGACAAGCAATAAATATATGTATACCCCACAGGGTATTTATGAATTTAAATTTTTTTTTAATACAGGTATTGCTTCAAGACAGGGAGAATTGTTAGCTTCTGAGAGTGTAAAGAATCTTATTAGAGAAATAATCAGTAAAGAGGATCCAAGAAAACCATATAGCGATGAACAATTGGTTCAAATCCTTAAGGGGATGAATATTAATATTGCTCGTAGGACTGTTTCAAAATATCGGGAGATGATGAAGATCCTTTCTTCTAATGAGAGAAGGAAGATGGTCTAATTTTTTGTAAAAGGCTACTAATTTGGTATTATTAAAAAGAATCAAAGATTAGAAGGAGTCAATCAATGCAGATTTCGGTCACCTTTAGGCATTTAGAAGCAAGCGAAGGGGTCAAGGATTATATAGATAAGAGATTTAAAAGATTGAAGAAATATATGGGTAACTTTAAAGAGATCCATGTCATCCTTTCACAGGAAAGGTATCGTTATATTGCAGAGACGACCCTTATCATGGATGGGAATCATTTAAACAGCCAGGCAAAGGACTCTGATCTTTATAAAGCGATCGATGATATGGTGGAAAAGTTAGAGCGTCAAATTAGAGAAAGCAAGTTAAAAGTGAAAAGAAAAAGGTCTACTTCTACTTCCTCAAATCTATCTTATCAAGAAATTCAGGATTCTATCCCCGAGCAAGAAGAAATGGATTTGATTTCTTTGATTAAGAAAAGAAGAAGACTGGTTAAACCTATGTCCATAGAAGAGGCCGTGGCTCAATTAAATCTTGCAAATGATAGAATCTTCTTTTTTATTAACTCTGATTCAGGTCAGATTAACGCACTGTATAAATTGGAAGATGGTGGATACGAGTGGATTGAGCCGCAATCAGCATAGGAAGGCAAGGAGTTAAAAAGTGAAGCTTCTTGATTTTTTAAAGCAAGAATGGATTATTCAAGATTTAAAGGGAACTGATAAGCCTTCTGTATTAAGGGAGCTGGCAGAAGTATTAGTAAAACCTTGTGGAGTATCTTCTGTGGAAGAACTGGTTCAGGTTCTTCTTGAAAGGGAGAAACTCGGTTCGACAGGTATAGGGGATGGAATTGCCATCCCGCATGGGAGATTAAAAAAATTGAAGAATTTTTTTATCTCCTTTGGAAGATCTATCAAAGGGGTAAACTTTGATTCAATTGATGGTAAACCAAGCCAGATCTTTTTTTTGGTTATGGCCCCAGAAAACTCAGCAGTTGAAAATTTAAAACTTATTAGTCGAATCGCAAATCTGCTGAAGGATAGCTCATTTAGGAAACGTCTGATGGATGCTAAATCACAACAAGAGATATTTCAAATAATTTCTGAGGAAGACGAAAAATATTAATGAGTAGTATCCTGGTTAAGGAATTAGAAAAGGATCGTGAGCATGCCTTAGGCCTAACACTGATGGCAGGCCATAAGGGGTTGGGGAAGAAGATTACAGAATCACAGGTTCAAAAAATGGGTCTCGCCTTAACGGGTTTTATCAAATATGTCAATCCAGAAAGGATACAGATTATTGGAAATACAGAATTGGCTTATTTCAATACATTAGATCCAGGGACACAGAAAGATGTAATTCATAAAATTTGTTCCATTGATCTCTCATGCATAGTTGTTACAAGAAATCTACCCATTCCAGAGCTTCTCATAAAACAAGCAGAGGAGAAAGGAATTCCTCTATTTAGGACAAATCTTCGTTCTTTTGACTTTATCGAAAGAGTAACTAAATTTCTTGAGGAGAAACTTGCTCTTACTACAAGTATACATGGAGTTCTCATGGATATATTTGGGGTTGGTGTATTGATTATAGGAAAAAGTGGTATTGGAAAAAGTGAATGTGCTTTGGATCTCATTCTTAGAGGGCATCGACTTGTTGCAGATGATATGGTCCATATTAAGAAAAGGACTCCTACAACACTAATTGGAAGTGGATTTGAGGTTATACAGCATCATATGGAGATTAGGGGGCTTGGGATTATTAATATTAGAAGCCTTTTTGGAGTGGAGGCAATTCGAGAACAGAAGAAGATTGAATTAGTCTTAGAACTGGTCGAGTGGGATCACCATCGAGAGTATGATCGATTAGGATTTGAGGAAGAAAGGTATACGATTTTGGGAGTTGAACTTCCCATGTTAAGAATTCCTGTAACACCAGGAAGAAATTTAACAACCATTATAGAGGTTGCAGCTCGAAACTATCTGCTTAAACTCATGGGTTATGATTCAGCATTGGAATTTGAAAAGAAGCTCCTTCAAAAGATTGAGCAAAAGGGAAGGGAAAAATTTGAAACCGAAGGTGAAGTGGAGTGAATGGAATTCGAATCATTTTGATCAGTGGTCTTTCAGGGTCTGGAAAGACAACAGCTATTAAGGCCTTAGAAGATATCGGTTTTTTTTGTGTAGATAACCTTCCTATCCTACTCGTACCAAAATTTATAGAACTGTGCGAACAATCAGGAGGAAGAATATCAAAAGTTGCTATTGTAGAGGACATACGAGGAGCTGTTTCATATGATTCAAGGGATGAAAAAGATTTTATTGAGGATTCAAAAAGAATAATAGATGACCTAAAAAAGCATGGTTATTCTATTGAAATTTTATTTTTAGATACATCTGATCCCGTTTTAGTTAGACGTTATAGTGAAACTCGACGAGAACATCCATTAGCTATAGGAGGATTAATTAGAGATGGAATACAACGCGAAAGGGAACTCCTTCAGGGAATAAGAGATTTGGCCAATCAAGTCATCGATACAAGTCAACTCAATGTCCATCAGCTTAAAGAGATCATTCAGCGTTATGCCCTGGAGGGAAAGAAGAGAGGACAAATGACTCTTACACTTCTTTCCTTTGGATATAGCTTTGGTATCCCATTTGAAGCTGACCTTATGTTGGATGTTCGTTTTTTGCCGAACCCATACTTTGTTGAAGATCTTAAAGGTTTAAAGGGAGATCATCCTAAGGTTGTTGAATATGTTCTTCGAAGTGAAGAGGCCAGAGAGTTTTTGAAAAGGGCTTATGAATTTATCCAATTTTTACTTCCACTGTTTGAGAGAGAAGGAAAGACACATTTGACTATTGCGATTGGCTGTACTGGTGGAAGACATCGATCGATTGTAATGGTAAATAGATTGGCTGAGATGTTAAAAGAAGCACTTAACAAAAAGGAAATAATTTTAAACATTAGACACCGTGATATGGAGAAGGGGTAAAGGCCTATGGTTGGAGTAGTAATTGTAACTCATTGCAATTTAGGGAAGGAGTTGATTTCAGCTACTGAGATGGTTGTGGGTGAGGAACTAAAAAGGTTTCAGTCAGTGTCGATCGATCCAAAGGAAGATTCTGAAGAGATTCGAAGAAAAATCATCGAGGCCATTCGTAAGGTTGATCAAGGAAATGGAGTTCTGATATTAACAGATATGTATGGGGGAACCCCTTCTAATATCAGTCTCTCCTTTTTGCAGGAGAAGAAAATTGAAGTAATTACAGGAGTTAATCTTCCAATGTTATTGAAATTGGCAACATATAAAGATGAGAAAGATATAGAAGAACTGGCGGTCTTTATTACTAATTATGGCCAAAAAAATATTAATCTTGCCAGTGAGGTTCTCAAGAAAAAGATTAAGAAGGAAGGGTGAATTGGAAGAAAAGATTTTAAGATATGGAGGTTCAGTCTTTTACAATAAAAAATAGATTAGGGCTTCATGCCAGGGCAGCTGCATTACTGGTTAAAACGGCAAATCGCTTTAGTTCTGAGATCACTATTGAAAAAGATGGAATCGAGGTAAATGGAAAGTCTATTATGGGAGTTTTAATGCTTGCAGCCTCAAAAGGTTCGAAGATTACAATTAGGGTTGAAGGAAAAGATGAAAAAGAAGCAATTCAAGCCCTGGGGAGATTATTCGAGGATAAATTTGGTGAGGAATAAAGATGGTTGGTAAACAGAGTTTAAATAGAGTGATCCGTGGTATTGGTGCTTCTCCAGGGATCGTTATTGGAAAGGCTTATATCGTAGAGAGATTTAAAATTCGTTTCCCACAAAGGCGGATTCCTTCAGAAAAGGTTAAAGATGAGATAAAGCGTTTTCTTAAAGCCATTCAACAATCCAAAGATCAGTTAATCGAAATTAAAGAAAAGATCCTGGATCCTAAAATCAGAAAGCATGCCTTCATCTTGGATGTACACTTAATGATTCTTAATGATCAGATGCTCATTGATGATACAATTAACACAATTCGTAAAAGAAAGATTAACGCCGAATGGGCTCTTGATATCACCTTAGAGAAGCTTAATACTGCATTTCAAGCTATTGAGGATGAATATTTAAGAGAGCGAAGAAGTGATCTTAATTATATCTCAGCAAGAATTTTTAGAAATCTTGTAGGAAAAAAAGACGATGACATTTCAAAGATTAAGGAGAAGGTCATTGTTGTAGCACATGATCTATCTCCTGCTGATACCCTTCAGATGAATTTAAAACATATTGCTGGATTTATTACAGATATTGGGGGAAAGGTTTCTCACACAGCTATTCTTTCACGTTCGCTTGGAATTCCTGCTGTTGTTGGATTAGAGGTGGCAACATCTCTAATAAATGGAGGCGATCTTCTGGCTATTGATGGCGAAACAGGTGAAGTCGTCATCAATCCTACTGAAGAACTGTGTCGTTTGTTTCTTGAAAGAAAACGAAAGATCCGAACCATTGAAAGGGGAATCTTAAAATATGCCTCACTGCCTGCAGAGACATTGGATGGCATAAGGGTACGTTTGCAAGCAAATATTGAAATGCTTGATGAGATTCCCTCTGCTAAGGCTCATGGTGCAGATGGAATTGGACTTTTCCGAACGGAGATTCTTTATCTTAATCGTAAAGATTTACCTTCAGAAGAAGAACATTATCAAACTTACAAAAAGGCAGCCGAAGAAGTATTTCCTGCCTCTGTGACTATTAGAACACTCGATATTGGAGGAGATAAGTTTATTCCTAATTATTCAAAAGGAAACGAAATTAATCCTGCCTTAGGATTAAGGGCTATTCGTTTTAGCATAAAAGAGCCTGATATATTCAGAACACAATTGAGAGGGATTTTAAGAGCGAGTGCACATGGGAAAATAAAGATCTTACTTCCTATGATTTCAGGAGTTGATGAAATTAGACAGACTAAAAACATTCTTGAAGAGATAAAAAGAGGGTTTCGAAGATCGAAGATACCTTTTGATCCAAATATTGAGATTGGTGCAATGATAGAGATTCCATCAGCGTCTGTTATAATTGATCTTCTCAGCCAAGAGGTAAATTTCTTTAGCATTGGAACAAATGACCTTATACAATATTCATTAGCTATTGATCGAGTCAATGAACATGTTTCATACCTGTACCAACCTCTTCATCCCTCTATATTAAGAATCATCAATAGTATTGTCCAATCAGCAAATAAATCAAATATCCCTGTTGCCATTTGTGGAGAAATGGCTGCAGACCCCATCCATATTATTGTCCTTTTAGGTTTGGGTTTGAAAGAATTTAGTATGAACCCCGTAGCCATTCCTAAGGCTAAGAGGATAATTAGGAATATAAGATTTGATGAGGTGAAGGGCTTTGTTAATGGACTTTTCGGTATCCCAACAGCTTCAGAAATTGAAAAAGTGGTTAGAGATTGGATTAGCAGAAGATTTCCAGTCGGTTTTTTATTATAAATAGGTATTAAAAAACTTAAAAGGGAAAAGGAGGAAATATATTATGTCTATGACTGATTATCTATTCACATCTGAGTCTGTAACGGAAGGCCATCCAGATAAAGTTGCTGACCAAATCTCTGATGCAATTTTAGATGGAATCATTGCACAAGATCCTAATGCAAGGGTTGCTTGTGAAACAATGGTTACAACAGGGATGGCAATAGTGGCGGGTGAGATTACAACTACTTGTTATGTGCATATTCCACAAGTAGTTCGTGAGACTATTAAGGAGATAGGCTACAATGACTCCTCGATGGGCTTTGATTGGGAGACCTGTGCAGTGATTACTTCTATTGATGAGCAATCTCCAGATATTCGGATGGCAGTAGATGAAAGACCTGACCATGAGCAAGGTGCTGGGGATCAAGGCTTAATGTTTGGCTATGCATGTAATGAAACACCTGAACTTATGCCAATGCCCATTATTCTTGCACATCGTTTAACAATGAGACTGGCAGAGGTTAGAAAAAAGAAGATTCTTGATTTTTTGAGACCAGATGGAAAATCCCAAGTGACCCTTCAATATATAGAGGGAAAGCCCGTAAGGGTTGATTCTGTAGTGATTGCTGCTCAACATTCAGAATCTGTATCCGATAGTACACTAAAAGAAGGAATTCTTGAAGAGGTGATCTTTAAGGTTATTCCAGAATCCTTAAGAGATAAGAATACAAAATACTATATTAATACATCAGGTCGTTTTGTAATTGGAGGACCAAAGGCAGATTGTGGTCTTACTGGAAGAAAGATCATTGTAGATACTTATGGAGGTGTTGGGAGCCATGGAGGAGGTTGTTTTTCAGGTAAAGATCCATCGAAGATGGATCGAAGTGCCTCCTATATGGCAAGACATATTGCCAAGAATATAGTTGCTGCAGGCCTTGCTGAGAAATGTGAAGTCCAGATTGCTTATACAATCGGGAAGGCTGAACCAGTTTCCCTCATGATTGATACATCTCGTACCTCAAAGATTCCACCTGATGAGATTGCAAAGATTGTAAGAGAACTTTTTGATTTAAGGCCAAAGGCAATAATCAAATATCTTGATCTTCTAAGGCCTATTTATAAAAAGACCGCATGCTACGGTCACTTTGGTAGGAACGAACCTGAATTTACATGGGAACGTACTCATCGAGCAGAGGAATTTAGAAAGGCTGCTGGTCTTTAATTAAAAAAGTCAGAAGTAATATCTGTTTACATTGGGGGTAGAGATGGAATATGACATTAAAGATATTTCCTTAGCTAAAAAAGGTAAACTGCGAGTAGAATGGGCAGAGATGGCCATGCCTGTCTCAAGATTAATCAGGAACAGATTTGAAAAAGAAAAACCTCTTAAGGGAATTCGCATATCTGCGTGTTTACATGTGACTACTGAAACAGCTGTTTTGATGAAAACATTACTGGCAGGGGGCGCAGTTATTTCCTTATGTGCATCGAATCCCTTAAGTACACAAGATGATGTAGCTGCCTATCTTGTAAATGAATATGGGATTAGAGTATTTGCTATTAAAGGTGAAGACAGTGATACCTATTATTCTCACATTAAAGAGGGATTATCTTTTTCCCCTAACATTACTATGGATGATGGTGCGGATTTGGTCTCTTCACTCCATTTTATTGCCTTAGAAAAATGGGAAGAGCTTTCTCCTTGTATTCGTGATTGGGCCAGGATGCTAACCTCAGATAAGAGAAATAAAATTATTGAAGGTGTCATTGGTGGAACAGAAGAGACAACAACAGGAGTGATAAGACTTCGATCAATGGAAAGGCAGGGAGTTTTAAAGTTTCCTGTAATTTCAGTAAATGATGCTGAAACAAAACACTTCTTTGATAATCGTTACGGAACAGGACAATCCACAATCGATGGGATTCTTAGAGCTACAAATCGATTATTGGCTGGAACTACATTTGTAATTTCAGGATATGGATGGTGCGGAAAAGGTTTGGCTATGAGAGCAAGAGGAATGGGTGCAAATGTCATAATTACAGAGGTAAATCCAATAAGAGCCCTTGAAGCAGTAATGGATGGATATCGAGTTATGACTATTGCTCAGGCCTCTGAATTGGGGGATATCTTCTGCACGGTTTCGGGCAATATTAAGGTGATTAGAAAAGAACATTTTTTAAAAATGAAAGATGGAGCCATTGTAGCCAATTCAGGACATTTCAATGTAGAACTTGATCTTGATGGCCTTTCTGAAATAACTCGGTCAAGAAGAATAATTCGCGACTATGTGGAAGAATTTCAATTAAATTCAGGAAAGAGAATTTATCTTCTTGGTGAGGGTAGACTTATTAACCTTGCCTCTGCAGAGGGACACCCTTCAAGTGTGATGGATATGAGTTTTGCCAATCAGGCCTTGGCTGTTGAATATCTCGTTAAGAATCATAAAATTCTTGGAAGAAAGGTTTATCCCATCCCAGAACTTATTGATCAAGAAATTGCCCATTTAAAACTTAAATCTATGGGAATTGAAATAGATCAACTTACAAAAGAACAGGAAATTTATTTGAGCTCTTGGGAGAAAGGAACATGAATCGGATGGGAAAGAGGGGGAAGTGGTTCATTCTTATTATAGTAGTATTATTGGCTGGATTCACACTTTATCGAGTTTGGGCCCTTACTCAAAAAAAGTCCCTTCCTCAGAGGACAAAAAGGGGTGAAATTCCTGTTCAAATTTCACCTGTCATTTCAAGACCTATAAGTTATTCTATTTCGATGACCGGGGATCTTCTTCCTCTTATGCAGGTTGATCTATTTCCTAAAATCTCAGGATATCTCGAAAAGATTTATGTCCGCCTTGGAGATACAGTCCGTAAAGGACAATTGGTTGCTCAGATTGATCAAGTAGATTATTTGCAAAAAGTTAAAGAGGCTGAAGCACGTGTTTCTCAAGTTAGAGCTCAGCTTTTAGAGATTGAAACAGGAACGAGGGTTGAAGAACTTAGGCAGGCAGAAGAAGCTGTGAGACAAGCAGAGTCGCGTTACAATAATGCAAAAATTCAAAGAGAAAGAATTGAAGCCCTTTACAAGAGAGGTGTTATTTCGAAAAAGGAGTTCGACCTTTCAGAGATGGAGTATACTGTTTCGGAAGCCCAACTTGAGGCAAGCCGTGAGCATCTTAAACTATTGAGGGAAGGGGCAAGAAAGGAGGTAAGGGAGGCTGCATTGGCCAAGCTCAATGAGGCCGAGGCTATATTAGCTCAAGAAAAACTTAAACTTCAATATACAAAAATTCTTGCACCTTTTTCAGGTGAAATCAGCCGTAGATACGTTGATGAGGGAGCACTTGTCTCACCATCTACTCCGATTGCCAATCTTGTCCATACAGATACCCTTAAAGTGGTAGCCAATATCTTAGAAAAAGATATACCCTACCTAAAAGCAGGAATGAAGGCAAAAATAAAGGCAGAGGCATTTCCAGAAAAGGTATTTGAAGGGAAAATCATGCAACTCAGTAGTTCTTTGGATTTACATACTCGAACACTACAGGCCGAGATTTATATTCCTAACCCCGATCGTTTGCTTAAACCAGGAATGTTTTCAAGGATTGAGATTGTATTGTTTGAAAAACCTAAGGCCTTGGTTGTCTTTAAGAATGCTGTTTTAGAAAAAGGTAAGGAGAGCTTTGTCTTTGTGCTCCAAGGGAATCAAGCCATTAAAAGGTCAGTTATTACAGGTTATGAACAGGATCAATTTATAGAAATACGTGAGGGTTTATCTGAAGGGGAGCAAGTAATAATAAGGGGACAGGAATCGCTGCGTGAGGGTTCTTTAGTAAGAGTGATTGAAGGAGGCTAAAGTTAAGTGGATTTCATAAAGGGGTTTTTAAGAAATCCTGTTGCCCGTTTTATGATTTCCATTGGGATTATCCTTCTTGGGATTATTGCATTCTCAAATCTTGCAATTGATCTATTTCCAGACATCTCTTATCCAGTAGTCTCAGTCGTTACAGAATATCCTGGCGCAAGTCCTGAGGACATTGAGATATCCATCACCAGGTTGATTGAAAAGAGAGTAAGTCGAATCCAAAATGTTCGCTATGTGTCATCCCGTTCAAGAGAGGGAATTTCGATAGTTACTATCGAATTCTATTGGGGAACCAATCTTGATACAGCCTCCATTGATGTTCAACAAAGCCTAAGTCAGATTCAAAATCTCCTACCTGAAGATGCAAAAACACCTGTTATTTATAAATTTGACCCATCCCAGATTGCTGTAATTGTTTTAGCTATTTCAGGACCAATGGATGAATATAAATTGCGAGAATTAGCAGAAGATTTTATTGCACCTCGACTCGAAAGTCTAAGTGGAGTAGCATCTGCAAATGTTTTTGGAGGGAAAGTAAAAGAGATTCAGGTAGAATTAGACCGGTCAAAATTGGAGAGAATGAAAATTCCTATTGATAAAGTGGCACAGGCCTTAAAAACAGCTTATATGGATCTACCTGGTGGTAGTATAAAAAGTGGCACCAAGGAATATGGAATTAGAACTGTCGGAAGAACATATAATATTCATGATTTGGAAGAAACTGTTATTGCTCAAAATAATAGTGTGCCGATCAGATTGAAAGATATAGGGATTGTAAAGGAAGGATATGAGGATTCAAAAGAGCAAGTACATGTCAATGGAGCAAGGGGAGTAATTCTTGGGGTTCAGAAACAGGTTGGAGGTAATACTGTTTCTGTAGTTGACAATGTACTAAAGGCCATTCCACAGATTCAAAGAGAACTTCCTAAGGGAGTTAATATTCATGTAGTAGCAGACCAATCCACCTTTATTCGTAAATCCATAAAAAACCTTCAACATGAAGCCATTATGGGCGCTCTATTGGCAGTTGCCATTATTCTAATCTTTCTTGGAAATATAACCAGTACGGTTATTATTGCTCTTTCAATTCCACTTTCTATTATTGCAACATTTGTGCTTCTCTATTTTGGAAAGTTTACACTGAACATTATGACATTGGGTGGATTAGCCCTGGGTGTAGGCCGTCTGGTTGATGATGCTATTGTTGTCCTTGAAAATATTAATCGTCGTATTGATCTTGGAGAAAATCCAGAAGAGGCATCATATAAAGGAGCAAAAGAAGTAAGCAAACCCGTAATTGCAGCAACTATCACAAGTATAGTTGTTTTTCTTCCTATTGCTTTTATCAAAGGTGTGGCTGCGCTTTTATTTGTTCAAATGGCATATACTGTAGCCTTCTCGCTTTTAGCCTCACTCTTTGATTCATTAACCCTTGTTCCTGTTCTTACCTCAAAATTCTTAAAACCTAAAAGGGAGATTGAAAAAACATCATTCTCTCAAAGGATATTCCAAAGATCAAGGCAGTGGTTAAATTTTATTGACATTAAATACCAAAATCTTCTTAAACTTGCTCTTTTACACCGAAGGATAGTCATATTTGGAATTGTCTTTATCTTTATTGGGACCCTTTTCTTAATTCCACTTTTGGGTTCTGAGTTTTTTCCTCCATCAGACGAAGGACAAATAAGGTTTTCTGTGAGGCTGCCTCCTGGTTCTAATATTGATGCAACAGAAAAGGTACTTGAAAAAATTGAGGACATAATTTTTTCTGAAGTCCCTGAAATTAAATCACTTTGGGCAAGGGCTGGTACTGGCAAAGGGAGGGGGGCTATATTTGGTGGAAGGTTTTCTGGACCTCACACTGGAAGTGGGTCTATCATGCTTGTAGATCAGGCTGAAAGGAATCGTTCCTCTGAAAAGATTACGCAAGCTTTAAGAGAAAAATTTAGAAGGATCCCTGGCGCATTAATAACTGTTTTTCCTGGTGGAATCATTTCAAGGGTAATCACAATGGGTGCTGACGAGCCTATCGATGTTGAAATTCTTGGTTATGATATTGAAACAGGAAATCGTTTAGCAAAACAAGTCGAATCTATATTAAGGGAGGTTCAAGGAGTTACTGACATTCAGGTTGGAAGAGAGGAAGGTTTTTTAGAGTATCAAATAAAGATTCGACCAGATCGAGTAGCATCCCTTGGTCTAACGACTTCTCGAATTGCAGAGGTAGTTAGAGGTGCTGTTGAAGGTCTTGAATCTGCAATTTATGTAGATCCTAAGACAGGAAGAGAACATACTATCAGGGTTAGGCTTCAAGAGAAGGATCGAATGAGTAAAGAAGATATAAAACGTCTTCCACTTCCTGTTTCAGGAGGGAATGTTGTTCCTTTAGAGAATATAGTTGAAGTTTCCTTCAATGTTTCGCCTGTTCAATTGGAGAGAAAATATCAGCAGCGTATCATCCATGTAACAGCGAATACAAGTGGAAGGGATCTTGGCTCGATTTCGTCAGAGATTGAAGAAAAAATCTCTAAATTAAAGACACCCGAAGGTTTTTCAATCCAACTCAAAGGAGCTCGTTTGGAACAAAAGGAGGCATTTCAATCACTTATATTTGCAATGGCCTTAGCAATTATGCTGATCTATATGGTATTGGCCTCACAATTTGCTTCTCTCCTTCATCCATTTCTTATTATGTTTTCTGTTCCTTTGGGTTTTATTGGTGTGATCTGGGCACTTTTCTTAACAGAAAATACTCTTAGTGTTATTTCCTTTATAGGAATGATTATGATGGTTGGAATTGTAGTTAGTAATGCAATCATTTTGATTGATTATATAAATCGTTTAAGAAAACAAGGAATGAATTTAGAGGAATCAGTCATAACAGCAGGAAGGATTCGGCTTAGACCCATCTTAATGACTTCCCTTACAACAATTTTTGGATTGATTCCAATGGCCCTTGGCTTAGGGGAAGGAGCAGAGGCCTATTCATCATTAGCAATAGCAGTCATTGGTGGCCTGACGGTCTCTACAATTCTTACCCTTGTCTTCATTCCTACATTATATTTCATCTTTGAAGCTTGGAGAATAAAGAGGAAAGGCCAAATGGTAATCCATTAATAATTTTATGATAAAAAGAAGAAAGACTCGCCAAATTTCTATTGGATCAGTTAAAGTTGGTGGAGATGCCCCAATCTCGATACAATCCATGACAAAGACTGATACAAGAAATATTTATGCAACGGTTCGAGAGATCAAACGTCTTGAGCAAGCAGGTTGTGAAATTGTAAGGGTTGCAGTAGTAGATGAAGTGGCAGCGCGTGCTATTTCAGAGATCAAAAAAAACATAAAGATTCCGTTAATAGCAGATATCCACTTCCATCATCAATTGGCGCTAAAGGCTATAGAGGCTGGAGCAGATGCAATAAGGATAAATCCAGGAAATATCGGTGGGAAAGAGAGATTGAAGAGTATTGTCATAGAGGCCCAAAAACGTTCTATTCCTATTAGGATCGGAGTCAATGCTGGTTCCCTTGAAAGAGAACTTTTGAAACGTTTTGGAGGTCCAACCCCAGAAGCAATGGTTGAAAGTGCCTTAAAAACGATTTCATTGATGGAGGATCTTAATTTTAATCTTATTAAAGTCTCATTAAAAGCCTCAGATGTTTTAAGGACTGTAGAAGCCTATCGATTATTCTCTGAAAGATCAGATTATCCTTTACATGTTGGAGTGACCGAGGCTGGAATAGGAACTTCAGCTATTGTAAAATCCTCTATTGCCATTGGTTCACTTTTAAGTAATGGAATAGGAGATACAATTAGGGTTTCTTTAACTGGAGATCCAGTTCAGGAAGTTCAGGTTGCTGCTGAGATATTGAGGGCATTAAAGATTCGTGAAAAAGGGGTTGATATAATCTCATGTCCAACTTGTGGTCGTTGTGAAGTCAATCTTATTCCTATTGTTAAAAGGGTTGAAAAGGAAGTAAAAAATATATCTTTACCCATCACAGTGGCAATCATGGGATGTGTAGTTAATGGACCAGGAGAGGCCAAGGAGGCTGATATTGGAATTGCAGCAGGAAGATCATCAGGTGTTCTTTTTAAAAAAGGTAAGGTGATTAAAAAGGTTAAGGTAGAGGATTTTGTCAAGGTATTATTAAATGAAATTGACGAAATGGTAAAAAAAGACTCCTAAAGACCTTCCTCTAAATGGAGCCTTTTCCACACATAATATATTCTTTGAATAACGGTAAAGTGTGTAAGGATAGCCATAATCCAAAGAATGGGTTCCATGATAGAGAAAATGGTTCCAATAGAAAGCAGAATAATACGTTCAGCCCTTTCCATTAATCCTATATTACATGGGATATTTAAAGATTCAGCCTTTGCTCGAATATAAGAAATAAGAATGGTTCCAATACTTACGATGGAGGTTAAAATAACAAGGCTTGGATCCTCTTTCTTGAGGTAAAAGATAATGAAACTCATTAGGAGAAGGAGGTCTGAATATCGATCCAAAACAGAATCTAAGAAGGCACCAAAATTTGTGACCTTATTTAGCTTCCTTGCAACCACACCATCAAAAAGGTCAAAGAGACCTGAGAAAATAATCATCATTCCCCCTAAGAACCATCTACCTGTTAGCACCAAGTAAGAAGCTATAAGATTTACGAAAAAACCAATTAAAGTAAAAAGATTTGGATTTAGATTTGTACCAAAAATCACAACTATAATTTTAAAAATCAGTGGATCAAAACGATGTCCAATTTTGTTTCCAATCATCTTTAATTTCCAAATCAAACTTAATGAATTCTTTTAACAAGATAACATTTTTATATGAAAAGTCAATAAAAATAAGATATATTATATGTTATAAATTTTAGGATCGTCATGGAGATTTTATATGGGACAAAACATAATTAAATTCACAGAATTTAAAACACTAAATCTAATAAAAAGGGGAAAGGTAAGGGATATTTATGATCTTGGAGATTATCTTCTTATTGTTGCTACGGATAGAATTTCAGCTTTTGATGTAATAATGGAAGATCCAATTCCTGACAAGGGAAAGATCTTGACACAGCTCTCAAAATTCTGGTTTAATTTTACTAAGGAGATTATTCCAAATCACCTTGTTTCAACGGATGTTAATGAATTTCCAGAACCATGTAAGTTATATCGAGATGTGATGAGTGGCCGCTCTATGCTTGTTTTAAAGGCTGATCCAATTCCCATAGAATGTGTTGTGAGGGGTTATCTTTCAGGCTCAGCTTGGGAAGAGTATAAAACAAAAAGAGAAGTTTGTGGAATAGGACTACCAAAAGGATTATTAGAATCTTCAAGGTTAGAAGAACCTATTTTTACTCCAGCAACGAAAGCAGAAATAGGAGCTCATGATGAGAATATCTCTTTTGAAAGAGTAATAGAGAAAGTAGGCAAAGAGATAGCAGAGAAATTGAGGGCTATATCTATTGAAATATATAAAAAGGCAAGGGATTTCGCTGAAAAAAGAGGGATTCTAATTGCAGATACAAAGATGGAATTTGGGATGCTCGGAGAGAAACTTATACTTATCGATGAACTTCTTACACCAGATTCCTCAAGGTTTTGGCCTAAAGAGGAATATCAACCTGGACGTTCACAAAAAAGTTTTGATAAGCAGTTTTTAAGGGATTATCTTATTTCCATTAGATGGAATAAAACTCCACCTCCACCAAGGTTACCAGAAGAAATTATTCAGAAAACAAGGCAGAAGTATCTCGATGCCTATGAGAAATTAGTAGGTGAACCATTAAATTAGATTCGAGTAAGATATGGATTTAATGAAATTAGGAAATAAATTATGAATAAAGAAGAACTTATATACTTAGAAAAACCAAACCTAAATCAACCTTATCTATTTATGGGTTTTGAGGGTTGGCCTAATGCAGGTGAGGTGGCCTCTTTTTCCATTCAGTTTTTGATAGAAAAATCAGGAGCGAAAAGATTCGCTTACATATCTCATGATTCTTTCTATGAAATTTCTTCGTTACGTCCCTTAGGAATTATAAAAGAAGGTAGATTAGTTGAGATTAATTTCCCAACAAACCATTTTTATTACTCGAAGAGTCTTCTATCGAAAGATCTAATTATCTTTCAAGGAACCGAACCTCATTTACATTGGAATGAATTTGTAGGGCATATTCTTAATGTGGCACAAAGTTTTGATGTTTCAGAGATTATTACCATTGGAGGAACTTATGATTATATTCCACATCATTACCCTACTAAAGTAAGCGCTGTGTTTAATCATGATGAACTTAGAGAAAAGATTCTTAGCGCAGGAATCGGGTTAACCGAATATAAGGGGCCTATAAGCATCCACACCTTTATTCTCGAAGAAGCAAGGTTAAGGGGAATTAAGGCCATAAGTCTTTGGGGACATGCCCCCCAATATCTTCAAGTCAAAAATGTTAAGGTCGTCTTGGGTGTTTTGGAGAGATTGATAGATTTGATTGATGAAGATATCGATCTTTCAGCCCTTCAGATTGCGAGTGAATACTTTGATCATCAAGTCAATCAATTGATTGAAAAGGATATAAAACTAAAAGAAATCGTTGAAAGAATAGAGGAGGCTTATAAAGAAGAGCAAAGAAAAGTCATTTCCTATCCTTCTAAGGAAAGTTCCAAAGAGGATAATGTTATTTACATTCAAGCCTTTCTTAAAAGACAAGATGAAGAAGAAAAAAAGGAAGATTAATCAAGGATGGGTTTAGATTTTTAATTTTTCCATTTCTTAGGAACTTTAAATAATTTTAATCATCCCATCCTATCTGTTTCTTTTTTGCATAAGGAAGGTTAAATTTTTTCTTTAATCTCCTTGCAACAAGGTCAGGGACTAATCCTTCAACAGCTCCTCCAAGGCTTGCAACTTCTTTTATCGTTCTTGATGAAACAAAAAAGTAATCCTTACTGGTCATCATAAATATGGTATCCAGATGAGTGTTTAAACTTCGATTCATTGAGGCCATATGAAATTCATATTCAAAATCAGAAGTAGCACGGAGTCCTCTTAAAATTACCTTTGCATTTGTTTTTGCTACATAGTCTACCAAAAGTCCTTTAAAACTATCAGCTATGACATTGGGTGTATCTTTAAATACCTCTCTTACCATTTCTAATCTTTCTTCAACTGTGAATAAAGGGCGTTTCTCTGTATGATGGGCAATTGCAACAATCACTTTATCAAATATTGCAAGAGCCCGCTCTACTATGTCTATATGGCCATAGGTGATTGGGTCAAAAGAACCAGGATAGATTGCAATTCGTTCCATATATTTTCTTTCTCCTTTCTTTACATTTCTAATTTTCTTTATCACTTGGAACTAAAAATGATATTAATGTCTCTCCTATTTTTTTTTGCTTGATTAATTCCCATCCGATTGTAGGATCGGGTAAAAGTTCACGACGATTATGTTCAATAATTAAGAGTGAATTATCATGGTATATCCTTTCGGACTGGAGTTTTTTTAAGGTCATTTGTATTAAACCCTTTTCGTAAGGAGGATCTATAATAATCAAATCAAAAAATTCTCCCCTAATTTTAAGGATCCCAATAGCCCGATGAACATCCTTTGGAATGATTTCAGAATTGAGTTTAAATCCACAAAGAGAAAGATTCTTTTCAATTAACCTTATTGCCTCCCTTCCTTTTTCTACAAAGACCACTCTTTTTGCCCCCCTACTTAATGCTTCGATTCCTAAATTCCCTGTTCCAGCAAAAAGATCTAAAACTATTTTACCTTCAACTGCATCACCCAATATATTAAAAATTGATTCCTTCACACGATCTGAAGTTGGCCTAATTGATTTATTTTTAGGAGTTAATAACCTTCTCCCCTTTTGAATACCACTGATAATACGCATCTATAAGCTTCTATTCCTAAACATCATATTCTTAAGGTTATTTAAACAATTCTTCAATCATTTTTCTCATATTCTCAAGATGTGTTCCTCGCCAGTATATTCGATTACATTGTGGACAACCTTGAAATTCCTTATGATGTAAAAAGATATAATCAGGGACCATCCCTTTAACCTTTTCTCGTGGTATGTTTTCAAGTTTTTTATTACAGATCAGGCATCTCGAAAAAAGGCCATCTTTGTGTAAATAAAGAATTCCTTTGGAAATTAGTTCTTGGAGCTGAAGATAAGGATTATTTTCATTAACCCGAATAATTCGACCTTTAAGGTTTTCTTGGTTTATTTTTTTATTTCGGGTGAGAAATATTCGATCTTCCACGAGAACCAATTCTGTAATCTTTTTAGGGTATTCTCCTTTGTAATACACCGTATCATAGCCAAGCATCCTCAGCCATTTGGCTAACTTTCCTAACATTTGATCGACAATAAATTTCATTTTATATATTTTCCAATAATTGGCTCTAAGTCTATTTTTACTCTATCAGGTATAAATTTTTTACCTGTGATGAGGGCATTTTTTAATGCAGTTGAACAAATACAATCCCTTTTTTCTGGAAGGTTTCTGATGGCATATCGAATAACACTTTTTGCTGTCTTTGTACTTTGTGCAAGAATTTTAAGGACATCTCCAATAGAAACATCTTCTGCTTCTTGATGCCAGCAATCATAATCTGTAGCAAAGGCAATTGTTGCATAGCAGATTTCAGCTTCTCTTGCAAGTTTTGCTTCTGGGAGATTTGTCATTCCAATCACATCTACTCCCCAAGTTCGATATAGTCTTGATTCTGCCCGGGTTGAAAATTGTGGTCCCTCAATACATAAATAAATACCCCCATTGTGGACATTTGCTCCAATCTCTTTCCCCCCCTGAAAAAGAATTTGGCTGAGTACAGGGCAGATTGGATCAGCAAAACTTATATGACATACTATTCCATCACTAAAAAATGTATTAGGTCTTCCTTTGGTTAGATCGATGAATTGGTTTGGGATAACCATATCTCCTGGATGAATCGATTCTTTCATTGAGCCCACCGCGCTTACCCCAATAATCCATTGTACCCCAAGTTTCTTCATTCCATAAATATTGGCCCTAAAATTTAATGAGGAGGGCTGAATTCGATGTCCAATTCCATGCCGAGGCAAAAATACAACCTTTACTCCCTCTAAAAGTCCAATCAAAAAAGCATCAGAAGGTTCACCAAAAGGTGTTTTTAAATTTATTTTTTGGACTTCTTCCAAACCTTCCATTTCATATAGGCCTGATCCACCAATAATTCCTACAATCTTCTGAGACATCTTAAACCTCCATTTTGAGTAAAAATATTAAAGAATTTAAAAAATTCTGTCAAATAACAAGATGTATTATGTCATCATTTTAAGTAAGAAATTCCCCTTGTAATTGGCCACAAGCTGCAGAGATGTCCTTACCTTTACTGGTCCTGATTATAGCTGTCAATCCTTGATTTAATAAAATTTCTTGAAATTGCTTAATCCTCTCTTCACGAGATCTTTTAAAAGGAATTTCTGGAGCTTCATTAAGTGGAATCAGATTAATTTTAGATGGGATTCCTTTGAGTAGTTTTACAAGTCTTTTTGCATCTGCTACCGAATCATTTACTCCATCAATTAAAACATATTCAAATGTGATTCTCTCCCTTGGCCGGAGTGGATAATTTCTACAGATACTTAGGATTTCTTTTAATGGATGACTCTTATTGATAGGCATAAGATAACTCCTTATTTCATCATCAGAAGCATTCAGGGAAATAGCCAACCTAAATCTTATAGGCTCTTTAGCTAATTTTTCCAATTCAGGAATTAGACCCACTGTGGATAGGGTTATCTTTCTTGATGAAAAATTGAAGGCTTCTTGGTGGATCATCATCTCTATAGCTGATAAGGAATTTCTATAATTATTTAGTGGCTCCCCCATTCCCATCATTACAATATTTGTTATAGAGTTTATATTATTTAAATTTTCTTTTACCATTAATATCTGATTTAGAATTTCAGAAAGTGTTAGGTTTCTTTTTAGCCCAATTTTTCCAGTCAAACAGAATCTACAACCCATTGCACAACCAACCTGTGTAGAAAGGCATAAGGTAAGCCTTTTTTTATCAGGAATAAGAACGCTTTCAATTCTTTCTTTGTCCTGAAGTTCAAAGAGAAATTTTTTAGTCCCATCAATACTTTCTTCAATCTTGAGTATTTTTAGACGAGAGATAAAGGTTGTCTCTTCTAAATTATGACGAAATTGCTTAGAAAGATTTGTCATTTCATTTATTGAATGTACTCCTTTTTGATATAACCATTTTAAAATTTGAGTGCTTCTATATCTTTCCTTTCCAAATGATAATATGAGGGCGTTTAATTCATTTAGTGTGAGGTTTTTAATATCTATTTTTTCAAACATAATCAATAATTAAAAATCTCCAATGAGTTAAAGAAATAATTAATCTCGAATTTAGCAGTTTCAGGTCCATCCGACCCATGAACAATATTCTTTTCGATATTTGTGGCATATTGTCGTCTTAATGTACCCTCTTGGGCTTTTGAAGGATCTGTAGCACCCATTAATTGCCTTGTTTTCCGGATAGCATCCTCACCTTCAAGAACCATTACTACACAAGGCCCCGAAGACATAAATTCAGTTAAGCTTTCAAAAAAGGGCTTCCCCCGATGAACAGCATAAAAACCTTCGGCTTCTTTTTTATTTAAGAAGACCATCTTTAATCCAATGACCTTAAGACCATTTTCTTCAAAACGTTTAATTACTTCTCCAATGAGAAGCTTTTGCACTCCATCTGGTTTTACAATTGATAGTGTCCTTTCCATCTCTTCCTCCTATTTATTAAAATTATAAATCTTTAATATATTTTTCTCAAAATGGAAATATCCCACTCTAATTGATGTAAATAAATAGGGATTTTTCCAAATTTTTAATATAATATATTGCCCTAAATAGTCACTTTAATGATATTTTTAAAGGTATCAATTTTCAAAAAAACCTTTAAAATCAAATAATTAAAGATAAATTTTTTTCCCTGGCATTATAATTGCTTAATAATTTTTAAAAATCTTTTGCCGATAATGCCAAACCACGAGCAATCGTGGGACGGAAAGCCACGCCTCAATATGGATTAGATGTCTAATCTTGCGAGATTGGACAATCTAAGAAATGAGGCATGTCTAAAGTTCAGGATTTTTAATTTGACCTTTAGACATGGGTCCCAATGGGATAGCCGGGTTGCCGAAGCAAGAGTTTTTCAGAATTTAAGGACCCGTGGTGTTTTTAACCATGGGTTTTTCTTTATATAATACAAGGAGGTTTAGGAATGCTACATTCAAAGAAATGTCTGTTTTATAGAGACGCGCATTCAGTTAACTTTAGAAGATGTATTGGATATTGCGATCTTGATTGTGATAGGACAATTTGTGATGGAGATATGAAATATTATGAAAAGCAAGACCTTTTAAAAAAGTATCTTTTAGAACATAAAAAAAGAGAAAAGGAGGTTTGAAATGGGAGCCGAAAAGCTATGTCCATTATATAGAAGGACAGAGAGTCTAAATATAGGAAAAGGATTAGGCTATTGTGATTTAGATAGCAGTAGCACTACCTGTGAAGGAGATTTTGAATTCTGTGAGAGACCTGAAGGGTTGAAAATATTTCTAAGAAAAAGAATAAAAGAACTTCAGGCACAGGAAAAAAGCAAATAATAGAAGATTTTTAAGCAAAAATATTTAAATATAGGCCTCTATCCTATATAGATATAGAGGCCTTTTTATTTTTTTTAATAATTATGTTATGATTGGTAAAAGTTTCAAAAAATAACTATAATTAAAGGAGGTAACAAGTGATGAGAGAAAGCGTTGAAAAGGCATTAGAGAAGATTAGACCAAGCCTTAAAGCGGATGGAGGAGATATTGAATTGATTGATGTTGTAGATGGAGTGGTTAAAGTTAGATTGACAGGAGCATGCGGAGGCTGTCCTATGTCACAGATGACATTAAAAATGGGAGTAGAAAGAATACTTAAACAACAGGTCCCAGGAATAAAATCTGTTGAAACAATTTGAGAAGTTTTTAAATAACTTCTAAATATTTTCACCTCCTTGGAGCCAGGGATACTTTGATTCATCAAAGAAGAGTTTTCCAATTTTAAAGTTTCGATTTATGATCGGCCCAGAGGTATTAAATTTAGGAAATGTAACCCTTAAAACCATTTATCCTAATGGTAGCCTTAGTTTAATTTAATGAAATAAATTATACCAGGAGGTTCATATGAAGAGCAAATCGTTGAGAAATAATCTTTGGATAGGATTTTTGGGATTTATTATTGTAGTAATCACTTATGGTTGTAGTGACCTTTTCTCATCCCGAACTCTTAGAGAAACAGAGATTCGTTCTACTGTTTTAACATCTTATAGATTTGATGATATCCCTATTCCTTCTGGAATGACAATTAATAGAAGAGAGTCATTTATTTATGAAACAGGAAATACGAGGGCTGGTCTTCTCGTGTATGAGGGAAAGGGAGAAATTTCAAGAATTTCAAATTTCTATAAACAACAGATGCCTAATTATAAATGGAAATTGTTGAGCAATTTTGAAATTTATAATGTGATGCTTACCTTTATTAAAGAAGGATGGAGTAGCGTCATTTATATTATTCCCCAAGCAGATGATACCATTAGGCTTGAAATAAGGGTGGGTCCAATAGAGATCAAAATGATTCCGTGATGAATATAATTTTGCAATCCATATTGGAATGGCAAAGAAGATTCAATTAAAATCTCCGGCAAAGGTGAATTTAACTTTAGAGATTTTGCGTAAAAGGGAAGACGGCTACCATGAGATTCAGACACTCCTTCAGAAGATTAGTCTATATGATACCATTTATTTTTCTTTAGAAAATGGGAATGGGATTTTTATTGAAACAGATCATCCCTTTCTTCCTACCGGAAAAAGCAACCTCGTTTATAAAGCCGTTCAATTTTTTAAAAAAAGATTCAATTTTAGGGGAGCAATAAAGGTTAGGATTAAAAAGAGAATTCCACTTGGAAGTGGTCTTGGAGGGGGAAGTAGTAATGCTGCTGCAGCCCTTAAGGCCCTGAATCAGCTTTTAGAAATGGACTTATCAAACAAAGTATTAATGGAAATAGGAAAAGAAATTGGAGCAGATGTAGCGTTTTTCCTTTTTGAAGGTTCTGCGATAGGTTTAGGAATTGGAGAAAAGTTAAAAAGGGTAGAAATCCCTCATCTTTGGTATGTGTTAATATATCCAGGTTTTGAGGTTTCAACCAGATGGGCTTATAAAAATTTTTTATTGACAAAAGGTCAATTTCATCTTAAACTTCATACGTTTTTAAGGGATAATATAAAAATTGCTTCCATCCTTAAAAATGATCTTGAAAAAGTTGTTTCAAAAAGGTATCCAGAAATTGAAACAATGAAACGGATCTTGATATCTGCTGGTGCATTAGGGGCTTCAATGACAGGAAGTGGGCCAACTGTATTTGGGATTTTTAAGGGAGAAAAAGAAACTAACGAGGCCTTTTATAGATTAAAAAAAGAGGTTAGAAATAAAGGGTGGAAAATATTTAAGGCTTATGGTATCAATTAAAATTAATTTTTTTGGATAAGGGGGTTGTATGCAAGTTACAGAGGTCAAAATATTTCCGGTCAACGAAGAGAGACTTAAGGCTTATGCATCTATTACCTTTGACAATTGTTTCATCATTAGAGACTTAAAGATCATTAAAGGTAATAACGGTTTATTCGTTGCCATGCCGAGTAAGAAAAGAAAGGATGGCTCTTATAGAGATACTGCCCACCCCCTGAATAATGAGACGAGGCAGATGATAGAGTCAAGGGTTCTTGAGGAATATAATAAAGAGATTCAAAAAAACAAAACCTAAATTATCGGATCCCAACCCTTTATAAAATTTGTTCCCTTTTTATGGAGCAGGGGATCATTTAAAAATCAATTAAAATTTATTATAATAATATAAGGAACAAAATTCTTTTGTTCAGGAAATTTCAAAAATTTAAATAAATAGGGTTGGGGTGTCGTCAAGCGGTAAGACACAGGTCTTTGGAACCTGCATTCGGAGGTTCGAATCCTCCCACCCCAGCCATAAATTTTTTGGACAGGATTAAGGATGAGGAGATTTTTGGAAACAAGAGAAAAAGACCTTAGTTGGTTAAAGATTTTCACCGGGAATTCGAATCCTGAACTTGTACAGAAGATTTGTGAACATCTTCATATTCCAATTGGAAAGTCTGTGGTTAAGAATTTTAGTGATGGTGAAATCAATGTGGAGATTGATGAAAGTGTTAGAGGAATGGATGTATTTGTCATACAATCCATTTGTAGTCCTGTTAATAACAATTTGATGGAGCTTCTTATTATGATCGATGCCCTTAAGAGGGCCTCTGCTGGAAGGATTACCGCAGTATTACCTTATTATGGATATGCTCGACAGGATCGGAAGGTTTCACCTCGAGCTCCTATCTCGGCTAAATTAATAGCTGATTTGATCACTACTGCAGGCGCATCCAGAATACTTACAGTAGATCTACATGCAGGCCAAATACAAGGCTTTTTTAACATTCCTGTAGATCATCTGTTTGCAGCTCCTGTGTTGCTCGAGTATTTAAAGCAGATGAAAAATGATATTGTCATTGTATCCCCAGATGCAGGGGGGGTAGAAAGAGCAAGGGCATATGCCAAAAGGTTAGATACACCACTTGCTATTATTGATAAAAGAAGGGAAGCCCCAAATGTCTCACAAGTAATGAATATTATCGGAGATGTTAATGGAATGGTAGCAGTTATAGTAGATGATATGGTAGATACTGGAGGAACATTATCACGAGGAGCACATGCTCTAATAGATAAAGGGGCAAAGGCTGTTTATGCATGTTGTACACATCCTGTACTTTCGGGTAATGCTATTGATATCCTGATGGAATCCCCAATCCAAGAAATAATTGTTACAGACACGATTCCCCTTCGAGAGAAGGCTAAACAATGTCCAAAGATTAAGGTGCTTTCAATATCAAATCTATTAGCAGAGGCAATTCGAAGAATCTACGAAGATGAGTCTGTAAGTTGCCTCTTTGTGTAATAAAAAATTGTTAAAGGAGTAACACAATGGATAGGCCATTTTTAATTGCTGAGTTAAGGGAGAAGACAGGAAAAGGAGTAGCAAGGAAATTAAGGGCAAAAGGTTTTGTCCCTGCAATCTTTTATGGTCCAAGAACACAGAGTATTCCTATTTCAGTAGAGGTTAAGGCCTTAAGAAAAACCCTTCAAACAGAGGCAGGAGAAAATGTATTGATTGAACTCGATATCAAGAGAAATGGGGAATCAGACAAAAAGGTTGTAATGTTAAAGGATGTTCAAATCGATGCTTTAAGTGGTGATATTCTTCACGCCGATTTCTATGAGATTGCCATGGATGAAACTCTTAAAGTAGAAGTTCCTTTAAACTTATTGGGTAAGCCCGAAGGAACTAAATTGGGAGGTATTCTCGAACAGATTAGAAGGTCCATTGAGATTGAATGTCTGCCTGGTGACATTCCCAAGAGGATTGATATAGATGTTAGTGGTTTAAAGATTGGAGATTCTATACATGTTAGGGATTTAAAAATAGAGAAAGTAAAGATATTATCAGATCCAAACTTAACAATTGCAACTGTCGTTCCACCAACGGTTGAGGAAAAGGTTGCAGAAGAAGCAGTGACTGAAGCAGTAGAGGCACAAGAAGCAGAAGGAAAGGAGGAGGGAAAGTCATAGAGGGTGAAGATTATTGTAGGCTTAGGGAATCCTGGAGCCTTATATCAATGGACCCGACACAATATTGGTTTCTTAATTTTAGACCAATTTTCTAATAAAAATTTTATACCCATCTCCCAAAAAGGCTTTGATTCAATTTATGGAGAAGGGTTAGTCGATTCAGAAAGAGTCATCTTAGTCAAACCAATGACTTTTATGAATCGAAGTGGAATATCGGTGAAAAAAATCATCGATTTTTTTTATGCAAAGCTCAGTGATCTTTTAATCATACATGACGATTTAGATCTTCCATTTGGAAGGATTCGTTTTAAACGGAAGGGAGGTGATGGTGGACATCAGGGAGTTAGATCCATCATTAATGAATTGGAGGATGAGAATTTTTTAAGAATGAAGGTTGGTATTGGCCGACCACCAAATGGTATCGATCCAACAGAGTATGTGCTTAGCAGATTTGATGAGTTTCAAAAAGTTGAATTAGGAAATATCATTGATAAGGCTTCAGAGGCCTTAAAAGTATTTATTCTGGAAGGATTAGAGGTTGCCATGAATCGCTTCCAGAGAAAGAGATAAAAAGATATCGAATTAAAAACAAAAGAATTGATTTATTCCAATGAAGAAAGGAGAACGCTATGGATTTGATGTGGATATCTGTCATATGTGGGATAATTGGTTTTGCCACAGTAATATATTTTGTTCGTTACGTACTTAGGCAGAGTCCAGGAGATGAAAGGATCAAAGAGATATCAAGTGCGATTCAGGAAGGAGCATTAGCCTTTATTCATCGAGAATACAGAACGGAGATCATTGTAATAGTGATTATAGCTATTATATTAGGCCTTATTCCTGCATTGGGATGGAAGACAAGCATTGCTTTTATATTTGGTGCCATTTGCTCTATGGGAGCAGGATATGCAGGAATGAATATGGCAATTAGATCAAATGGAAGGACAACAGCAGCTGCAGAAAAGAGTTTAAACCAAGGACTTAGAGTTTCCTTCCGTGGTGGAGCAGTTATGGGTCTCACAGTAGTTAGTATTGGTGTGATAGGTCTCTCAATTCTTTATTTTGCATGGAAGAATGACCCAAACTTTTTAGCTGTGATCCCAGCTTATGGTACAGGGGCTTCAATGGTTGCCCTTTTTGCGAGAGTGGGTGGAGGTATTTTTACAAAGGGAGCAGATGCAGGTTCTGATCTTGTTGGAAAGGTAGAAGCAGGGATACCCGAAGATGATCCAAGAAATGCTGCTGTTATTGCCGATTTTGTGGGAGATAATGTTGGTGATGTATGTGGTATGGGTGCAGACCTTTTTGAATCTTATGTTGAAACGGTAGTAGCTGCAATGACGCTCTCAATAGTAGGTGTAACTGTAGTACCAGAAGCTATTGCACCTTGGATTATAAAACTCTTTCCTAAATATAATGCTGATATTGCCCTAAAAGCATCCTGGTGGTTACCAATGTTGATTATGGGCGGAGGGATTATTGCTTCAGTAATTGGATGTTTCTTTGTTAAGGTAGGAGAAAAACCTGAAATGAGTGCACTTCTTGGAGCGCTCAGGCGAGGAACATTAAGTGCCTCCATTTTAACTGCACTCTTTGCCCTTTTAATTATCTTTCTAATGGATGCATCCATAGGTATTTTTTGGTCAGTCCTTGCAGGCCTTATTGCTGGAGTCTTGATGGGTGAAAGTACAAACTATTATACTTCTTACGCCTTTAAACCTACCCAAGAGATTTCAAAGGCCTCAACCTTTGGTGGGGGTGCAACAATTGTAACAGGTTTTGCCATTGGACTGATGAGTACTTGGGCACCTGTAATACTTGTGGCTATAGCCACTATTATAGCTTTCAAGTTTGCAAGCTTCTATGGAGTAGCCATTGCTGCTGTAAGCATGCTCTCAACCTTAGGAGTCACCCTGGCTACAGACGCTTATGGACCCGTGGCTGATAATGCAGGAGGTATTTCTACAATGGCTGGATTACCACCCGAGGTGAGAGAAAAGACAGATGCCCTGGATTCATTAGGAAATACTACTGCAGCCACAGGTAAAGGATTTGCAATCGGGGCTGCGGTTCTAAATGCCCTTGGACTTATACTTTCATATGCCTTAGCTGCAGGTTTGGTAAAGATTTCCTCGGATGGAAAGATTACTGCTCCTCCCGAATTAAGCCTTCTTTCTGCCCCTGTAATAGTGGGAATATTAATTGGTGCTCTTATTCCTGCAATTTTTGTAGCCATCACTATGAAGTCAGTAGGAGTGACTGCAGGATTAATTGTTGAAGAGGTTAGAAGACAATGGCGTGAAATCCCAGGACTTAGAGAAGGAAAAGCAAGGGCAAAATATGACAGATGTGTTGATATTTCTACAAAGGCAGCACTGAGGGAGATGTTGGCTCCTTCAATTATGACAATTATCGCTCCGATCCTCGTAGGTTTCATCCTTGGGAAATATGCCCTTGGAGGATTTCTAATTAGCTCGCTTGCTACAGGATTTGTCCTTGCAGTTACATTGAATAATGCTGGTGGTGCTTGGGATAATGCCAAAAAATGGATTGAAGCAGGTCAGTTTGGTGGAAAGGGATCAGATGCTCATAAGGCAGCGGTTGTGGGGGATACTACAGGTGATCCTATGAAGGATACAGCTGGCCCATCGCTTAACATTATGCTAAAGTTGATGTCTGTGATTTCATTATTATTAGCACCTGTGCTTACAGAATTTCCAGGTTTATTCTAAGAACATCCCCCAACCCTTATGTATTCAGAAAGGGTTGGGGTTCTCCCCTTTTTAAATCTCCATAAAGAGAATCCGTTATTGTAATAGATTTGATTTAATGTAAATCCTTTTGAATTTTCAAATCTTAATACTTTCAGAGAAAGAATGGTTGCTACAATTGAAGAACACATACTAAAAGGGACTAACTCAAGGGAGGCAATGCCAGGGAGGGAATTTAGCTTCATGAAATCTGTAAGCTTTGTTATTTCTACCCCTTATATTGCACATGACCTTCGAGAATTTGTTGAGGCATTGCGAAAGATAAGTCTTGGTTCTCTTTACTTCCACGTATTTGAATCGAGGTTAAGGCTGGGAAAGGGTCTAAATGATTTTACGATCTGGTTACAAGACAGTTTAGGGGAGAATGAGCTTGGAGATGAAATAGCCAGGCTCGATCCTTATACCTATACACTGGAGGGATTAAGATCAACCTTTATACAGCTTATAGAAAGACGAATCCAATAAGAATTAATGATTATGAATCCATTGTGGGTCGAAGCACTATTGAGGAGCTAAGACTTCTCACCTCACACTTATATGGTAAGATCATTCAAAATATTAATTCAACATATAGTGGAGGTGGTGTAGCAGAGATTTTAAGCAGAATGTTGCCACTTTTGGAACAACTTGGTGTTGATGCAAGGTGGAACACTATTAAAGGAAATCCTGAGTTTTTCAAGATTACAAAAAAAATTCATAATGCACTTCATGGGCGTAAAGAAGATATTTCTGAAGAGGATTTAGATATATTTCTTGAGGTTTCTAAACAGAATATTAATGAGTTGGAATTTTATGGGGATATTATATTTATCCATGATCCTCAGCCAGTAGTTTTAGTTAGTAAAAAAAGAGAGGTAAACAAAAAATGGATATGGCGCTGTCATATTGATGTATCGCAACCTAATCAAATGATCTGGAATTTCCTTGAGCCTTTTATTATTCAATATGACGCAGTGGTCTTTTCTGCCCCATCTTTTTCTCATCCACTTCCCATCCGACAGTTTCTTATTTCCCCATCAATAGACCCTCTTAGTGACAAGAACAAAGAATTGACACAGGATACGATAGATTCTGTTCTTGAGAAATACGGGATACCAAAAGATAAACCAATTATTACACAGATTTCTCGTTTTGATTATCTTAAAGATCCTCTTGGAGTAATTCAAACCTTTGAGATAGTGCGTAAGAGTATAGATTGCAGGCTTGTTTTTGCAGGCGGGACAGCGACTGATGATCCTGAGTCGGATAAGGTGCTTTCTGAAGTAAGAGAGAGAGCAGACGGAGATCCTTTCATACATATCCTGCTTATTCCACCAGGGAGTGATATTGAGATCAATGCCCTGCAGAGAGCTTCTACAGTTATTGTTCAAAAGTCACATCGGGAAGGTTTTGGACTTACCGTGACTGAAGCATTATGGAAAGCAAAACCAGTTGTAGCCTCAGCAGTTGGTGGAATAACACTTCAGATAAAGAACAAATTCACTGGATTATTGTCTTATGGTATAGAGGGAACTGCCTATGCAATAAGAACTTTATTAACCAATCCAGAATATGCAAGATGGTTAGGGCAAAATGGGAGGGAGCATGTAAGGTATAACTTTCTTATTACTCGCCACATACGAGATTATCTATTATTATTTCTCACCCTTGAACACCCCGATAAAGATATTATCTATCTTTGATAGGATTTTTTCTTGATTCTTATCTCCTCACATCTAAATAGGAACTCTTGGACTTCATCTGGGTCATGGAGAAAAAATTCTGCTGATGAATGGGTTTCGCTCGGACCGATAAAAACTGAGATGCCATTTTGCTTTAAGACCCGAAATGCATCATCATCAGTCTTGTCATCTCCGAGATAGATCGCCAAAGAATTTGATTTTGGAAATTTTTTTAATAATTCTTTAACAGTCTTTCCTTTATTAAAATTGGTTCTCGGTCTTATCTCCAATACCATTTTACCGGATATTATCCTCCAATTATTTTTCCACAGATTGATTTCTTCATTTACTATCCTTAAAATATTTGGAAATAATTTTTGCTGTGTATTGCGATAGTGGACAGAAAGAGTTAGCCCTTTATCTTCGAGAATGATTCCTGGGAATTTTTTTAAGGCGTTCGTAAGATTATCATTAATGATTTTAAGCTCTTCTATCTTTTTTAAGGATAGATTCTTCTTGTAGATACCATTGGGATTTTCAATTTCTAATCCATGATTGCCTATATATGAGATGCCTTTTAAAGATATTTTTTCTTTCAAATCTTTCACTGATCTGCCACTGACAATAAAAATGTATAAATTTGGAAGATTTCTTAATTTTCGTAAAGATTTTTTACCTCTAAAGGACATAAAGCAAGTTCAGGTCGGGAAGCAATAGGCGTAAGTGTTCCGTCATAATCTAAAAAGAGAATGATATTCTTTGCTTTCTTAATTTTTTCTTGAATATCTTCCCAATACTGAAAAAGGTATTTCATTGTCTTCCAACCTCTCACTTCTATATTCCCTACATTTTAGTTAAGGAAATATAATTTTTAACAAAATGATTTTGATTTTAATTATTCTCCCTTTTCAATCTCCATAAATATCTTTCCATGATGAAAAATACGAACCCCTCCTGTTTCTTCTGAAACAACAATGGCCAATGCATCTGTTAGATTTGTAATACCTGCTGCAGCACGATGGCGGCTTCCAAGCCCTAATGGGATCTCTATATTTTCTCCTGATGCATCAAGGTGACGGCCTGCTGCCAGGATCACTCCATCTTCCCTGAGGATAAATGCACCATCAATAGAGGAGAATTCCTTAACTGTTTCTTTGAGTCTTTGATCCAAGATATTTCTTTCCTCTTCAGGATAACCTTGAAATGGATTAATGACCATAGGATGCGAAAACTTTAGAACATCTTCATGTTTTCCGAGGACAAAAATAGTCCCTACAGGTTTCCTACCTTCTTTACCTTCTGCGGAGATTTCGAGGGCGAGTTTTAAAACCGTTTCAAAAACCTCAGGCCTTACAATCTCTGAAATCACAGGGAGATCAGTGGAAGAAAGAATCTCAAATTCTTTCCCAAAATCAAGGATGAGAAGATTATCCAAAACTTTTGATTGGGGCATTCCAGAAAGGCATACCCATTTTTCTCCTTTTTTGACTAAACCTTCTGAAAGGGCTTGAAGGATGGCCATCTTAATCTGATTGATTCGACCTAAAGGAATATTAGGTATTAGAAGAACATTCTTAAATATAGATTTAGCTTCATGAAATGATGATTCATCTTTTATCGCGAGGATTAAATCAACTTGTTTTTCTTGACCAATCCTGGCCAAATCCTCATAATCTTCTATAATATCAGCATAGAGAAGGACTCCTCTTGACTTAGTCTTTTTTGAAACGTTACAGGCTGTTTCAATCATTATCCTATTTTGTTGTTTCACTTTTTCCTCCCTTAGACTTTATTTTCTAACAATTTTATTATACAAATATTATTATAGAAATTCATCAAAAATTTCTAAAAAATCCAATAAGGAAATTCAATGGGATTTAGATGTGGTATTGTTGGGCTCCCAAATGTAGGTAAATCAACAATCTTTAACGCACTTACCTCGGCCGGGGCAGAGGTGGCAAACTATCGTTTTTGCACAATTCAACCAAATATAGGTATTGTTCCTGTTCCAGATAAGAGATTAGATGAGATATCGAAACTTATTCATCCCAAAAAGGTGATACCTACAACTCTTGAATTTTTTGATATTGCTGGTCTTGTAAAAGGAGCAAGTAAGGGAGAAGGTTTAGGAAACCAATTTTTAGACCATATTAGAAATGTTGATGCCATCGCCCATATTGTTCGATGTTTTGAAAATAAAAATGTAGCCCATGATTTTGATTCACTGGATCCTGTTAGGGATATTGAGGTTATAAATACTGAACTAATCCTTGCAGACATTCAAACCATTGACAAAAGGATAATCAAGTTGGAGAGGATGTATCGTATTGGTACAAAAGAGGCATCATTAGAATTAGAACTCTGTAAAGAAATCCAAAATATTTTAAATCAGGGTCAAATGGCAAGTGTCTTTAAACCCAATGAAGAACAAAAGAAAATCCTTCAAGAACTTCATCTCATTACAGCAAAACCAATTTTTTATGTGGCAAATGTAGATACAAAAGAACTCAAAGGAGAGGGCTCTTATTTAAAAGCAATCAAGGAATGGGTCGACAAAGAGGGAAGTAAAATGGTTGTTATATGTGGAGATCTGGAGGCTGAAATATCAGAACTAAAAGAGGAGGAAAGAGATGAATTTAGAAGGGAACTTGGTTTAGAAGGCTCAAGCCTTGAACGTTTGGTTCGGATTGGATATGAAGTTCTTGAATTGGTTACTTTTTATACAACAGTGAGCCTTGAACTTCGAGCCTGGACAATAAAAAAAGGAACAATGGCAATCAAAGCTGCTGGTAAGATACATAGCGATATGGAGAAGGGATTTATTAGAGCAGAAGTAATCTCTTTTTCTGATTTTATAAGTTGCGGGTCTGAACATATTGCGAAGGAAAGGGGATTGCTAAGATTAGAAGGAAAGGATTATAAGGTCCAAGATGGGGATATTATCCATTTTCGATTTAATGTTTAAGTTTATTTAAAAATTTAACAAGGGAGGAATCATGAAATCAATGAAATACTTCTTTTATATGATTCCTGTACTATTATATTTAATCAAGGATATGATTTTAAGAAGGTATTCATTAGAAGAATCAAAAATAAACTATCTTTTTGGAAAGGCTGATTCTTTGGAAAAAGCTGGTTTTTTTTGCCAGGCTGTGAAGATTTATGAAGAAATTCTTAAAAAAGGTAAGGTGAGAGTTTCTGTTCTATTCAACTTAGGAGGGCTTTATTATCGGAAAGGAATGTTTGAAAAGGCCATTCCTTATTATGAAAAGGTTATACATATTAATCCAAAACATTATCAGGGCCATTACTGGCTTGCCATGTGTTATTTCAAATTGAAGCGATACTATGCAGCAATACATACCTTAGAGGATCTCATAAAATTATTACCAACCTTTAAGGATGCACTGAATCTCCTTGGAGAATGTTACGAAAGAATTGGTGAAGGGGCAAAAGCAGAGCATTACTACCTAAAAGCCATTACCGCTGATCCTAATCGTATATTGATTCATGGTGGTGTCATTGAAAAATTAAAACAGAAGGAACTTAGGGAAGAAAGGATTAAACATTAGGTGAAAGACGGCTCTATATCCGCCTTTCACCTTAAACAAAATTTTATTTCTGCTCGGAGGCTGAGGCTTCCTCCTTTTTTAATTCTAATTTCGATTTGATCTCACTAATAAAATAGATAAGAGCACCAACACCAATCAGGATGAGGAGGATGGGAACCACAGCCATTAGACCTTTTATAAACATCGACCACCAAGTCACAAGAAGAATTGCTCCTATAACGATTACCACAACCCCAATAATGATTCCCAATACATTGGTCACAAGTATCACCTCCTTCTAAAAAATTTTTTCTTATTGACTTTAAAAAAATAGCAGATGAAATAGAATAAGTCAAGAATTAATTTATCTTGTAGATAAGGATTACTTTCATAGAAGGATTATATGGAAATGTAAAAATTTAATTTTTAATGACCTGAAATTTTTTAAAGATTCATGTATAATATTGAAAAATTTTTACTTTTTATTTTGGGAAAAAATTATCCTTCATTTGATTAGATAAAAGATTATATGACATAGAAAGGAGATTAAGAGCAATGGATATCCAGCTAAAAGGTAGGTCACTGATAAGTCTTAAAGACTTAACAAAAGAAGAGATTGAAAAAATAATTAAAACAGCTGAAGTACTTAAAACACAATTAAAGATTGGCATCCCTCATCCCCTTTTAAAAGGTAAGACATTGGCAATGATCTTTGAAAAACCTTCAACTCGCACAAGGGTTTCATTTGAAGTTGGTATGTGGCAATTGGGAGGTTACGCTCTGTATCTAAGCGCAAGTGATCTTCAGCTCGGCCGCGGTGAAACTGTTTCGGATACTGCAAAAACTTTATCACATTATGTTGATGGAATTATGGCAAGAGTATATTCCCATCAAACGATCATTGAGTTGGCCAAATATTCGAAGGTCCCTGTGATTAATGGATTATCTGATTATACACATCCTTGTCAAGGGCTTTCTGACATTTTTACCATCTATGAAAAGAAAAAAAGATTTCAAGGACTAAAACTTGCATATATTGGAGATGGCAATAATGTGGCACATTCATTGATTTATGGATGTTCAAAAGTGGGAATAAACATCGTAGTTGCCTCCCCTAAAGGTTTTGAACCTGATGAAAAAGTAGTTCTAAATGCAAAAAAAGAGGCAGAATTTAACGATTCAGAGGTAAGAATAATTGATGATCCTAAAGATGCTGCCAATGGAGCAGATATTATTTATACAGATGTATGGACAAGCATGGGACAGGAAAAGGAGCGTGATGAAAGGCTAAGGATATTTAAACCATACCAGGTAAATAGGGATTTAGTTAAATTGGCAAAAAAGGATTATATATTTATGCACTGTCTTCCTGCGCACCGTGGAGAAGAGGTTACAGATGATGTAGCTGATTCACCCAATAGTGTTATCTTTGACCAAGCTGAAAACAGGCTTCATACACAAAAAGCGATTTTAGCTTTGATACTGTAAACTAAATTAGGAGAAATTCATGGAAACAAGATATGATATTTTGATCTACAATGGGACCATTGTAAATGCTTCTGGAGTTCAAAAATCTGACGTTGGGATAATTGGGGAAAAAATCGTTTCAATAAGAAAACACTTGAAAAAAGAAGCAAAGCATTTAATAGACGCTTCTGGAAAGTATTTGTTGCCAGGGATTATTGATGTCCATGTTCACCCTGTATATGAAGATAACATGAAAGATCTTTCTTTAACAGCTGCTTATGGAGGAACAACAACACTTATTCATTTTGCTTATGCTAAACCTGGAATGAAGCTAATTGATACAATTAAAAAGTATAAAGATGAGGGATTAGAATCCTCTTTTTTGGATTTTTCAATTCATGCAACACTTTTTGATCCAGCATCTCAGATTAAAGAAATTCCAAAAGTCTTTGATTTGGGTGTATCGAGTTTTAAGATGTTTATGACTTATGCAAAATTAGGTTGGATGACAGATGATTATCATCTTGCATGGGCAATGGATATTATTTCACAATGTGGTGGTTTGGCAATGGTTCATGCAGAAAATGGTTTAGTAACAGACTATCTTGAGGATCGCTCATTGGAAAAAAAGAAGGATCAGAAAGAAGTATTTTTGAAAACAAGACCTGATCTTCTTGAAGCAGAAGCAATCTTTCGCGCAATAACAATATCAACGATTACAAGATGTCCCCTCTATATTGTACATTTGACTACAGAAAAAGGGATTTCAATTATTAAAGATGCAAAACAAGAAGGAAAGATGGTTTATGCAGAGACATGCCCTCAATATTTAACAATGACTAATTTTCAATTAAGAAAATTTGGTGCATTAGCAAAGATAGGCCCTCCTCTTAGAACTCAAAAAGACAAGATGGCTCTTTGGAATGCCGTAAAAAAAGGAATCATCGATACAATTGCAAGTGACCATGCCCCAAAGGCGAAAAGAAAAGATGATCCTTTCTTTGAAGCCCCTTTTGGCTCTCCACAAGCAGAAACCATGTTGATAATAACTAATGAGGAAGGAGTAAATAAAGGGAGGGTTAATCTACCTCGATTGGTTCAGCTTCTTTCGGAAAACCCAGCAAAGATATTTGGTTTTTATCCTAAAAAAGGAATAATCAAGGAAGGATCTGATGCTGATATAGTAATCTTTGATCCCAATCGTATTTATATGATTTCGCAAAAAAACCAACATTCCAAAGCCCCTTACACTTTGTATGAAGGAAGAATGTGTAAAGGAAAACCAACTCTGATCATGCAAAGAGGTAAGATATTAATCGAAGAAGATGAATTGAAAGCAAAACCTGGAGGTGGAAGATTTTTACCAACTAAAATTGCGCGAAGGAGGTGAATATTATATGTCAAATTTAAAAGGGAAGCATATTTTACATGGAAATCAATTTACCAAAAAAGATATTTTATCATTAATAAGGTTAGCATCTGATTTTGAGAAAGAATTAAAAAGGAAGGCCATTATCCCTTTACTAAGAGGAAGGATCCTTGCAACACTCTTCTTTGAGCCGAGTACAAGGACAAGACTTTCTTTTGAGACTGCTATGCAACGCCTTGGAGGAGGAGTAATTAGTATGGGATCTATTGAAGGCTCATCAGTTGCAAAAGGAGAAAGTTTAATTGATACAGTAAAAACTATTTCACAATATGCTGATATACTTGTTATCAGACACCCAAAAGTTGGTGCTGTATCTGAAGCAGCCAATGCAACTTCAGTTCCTATAATTAATGCTGGAGATGGATCTGGTCAGCACCCAACCCAAGCACTATTAGATATATATACCATTTATAAAGAACTTGGAAGTCTTAATAATTTAACTTTATCCCTCGTAGGGGACCTAAAATATGGGAGAACAGTCCATGCACTTGTTGAAATTTTGTCCCATTTCAATATCAAATTGTATTTCGTAGCTCCCAATTCCCTTCGAATGCCTGAAGAGATTACAAGCAAATTAAAAGAGAAAGGAATTGAAATAGTAGAAACAGAGGATTTGATATCTTCAGCCAAAGAAAGTGATCTTATATATATGACTCGTATTCAAAGAGAGAGATTTTCTGAACCTTCAGAATATGAGAGATTGAAAGGAATTTTTATTATTGACAATGAATTTCTAAAAAAGGTAAATAAAGAATTGGTCATTATGCATCCACTGCCAAGGGTCAATGAAATAAGTCCTGAGGTGGATTTTTATAAAGGAGCAGCCTATTTTCGACAAGTAAAAAATGGATTATATATGCGAATGGCTCTCCTTGCTAAAGTGATGGGGAAAAAGTAAAGCTTTTCGTATTTGGAAATTATGTTTAAAAGAAAGGATATATATTATGATACTTGGAATTGAAGAAATAGAAAAAAAGGTTTGGGAAGAAGAAAAACTTTTTTTAATGAAGCAGGTTGGTATTCTTCTAATTAAGAATGATGCTATTAAATTTGGCGACTATATTTTGGCCTCTGGAAAGAGGAGTCCCTATTATATTGATCTTAGGCTTACCATCTCAAGTCCTATAACTATGGATTGGATTGCGAATGCCTTGACACGGATTGTAGTGAGCGAGATAGGGAAAGATAAGATTGATAAGATTCTTGGTGTGCCTACGGCTGGTGTGCCATTTGCTACAGTTGTGAGTCAAAAATTGGGCATACCAATGATTTATTATAGACAAGCTCGAAAAGAGCATGGTGTAAGGAAAAAGATTGAAGGTAAACTTGAAAGAAATGACCGTGTTTTGATTGTTGATGACCTTATAACTACAGGAGAAAGCGTTATCGAGGCAGCAGAAGTAATTAGAGATCAAGGGGGAGTAGTAAATGAACTTGTAGTTTTATTGGATCGTGAACAAGGTGGAACTGAAAGGCTCAGGGCTTTTAGAATTGAACCTCATATCCTCTTTAAAATATCAGATGCAATGGAATGGCTTCATAGTGTTGGATTAATAGGTGATAAACTATATGAGACAGTTAAAAATTATATAGAAGAAGAAAACAGATTAGCAAATGAGCAACAAAAACAAGGCAGTTGAGAATAGCTTAATTAATATATTGAATTTAAAGGAATTATTTGAATTGGATAATTACCTGTAAAACAAGCGTAACAAAAATCATCCCATTCGGCATTCATACATTTTTTTAAACCATTTAAACTTAAATAATATAAACTACTTGCATTAATAAATCTTTTAATTTCCTTTAAATTATGTGAAGAGGCAATTAATTCAGACTTTCTTGGGGTATCAATACCAAAATAACATGGATCTGTAATAGGAGGACAGCTTATCCTAACATTGACCTCTTTTACACCTGCATTTCTAAACATTTTTATTATTTTTCGACTTGTAGTGGCTCTAACAATTGAATCATCAACAATTATAATCTTTTTTCCCTTTAATAACTCTTTTACTGGATTAAGCTTAATCTTTACTCCGAAATGACGAATCCGCTGTTCAGGTTCAATAAAGGTTCGGCCAATATAATGATTTCTTATCATACCCAATTCAAGTGGTATTTTTGATTGATAGGCATATCCAATAGCCGCCGGGAAACCAGAATCAGGAATTGGCACAACAATATCAGCTGAAACAGGTGCTTCTAATGCAAGCTGGGCTCCAAAGGATCTTCTTATCTCATACACATTATGTTTGAATATGAAGCTATCAGGTCGTGCAAAATATATAAATTCAAATATACATTGTTTAGGTTGTCTTTTTGAAAATGGTTTTATTGATTTTATACCGCTCTCATTCACAAGGAGTATCTCTCCTGGTTCTATTTCTCTTATAAATTTAGCCCCAATTAGATCGAATGCACAGGTTTCTGATGCTAATACAGGTGAACCTTTAAGAAGACCAAAAACCAGAGGTCTAAATCCTAATGGATCTCTTGCTGCAATCATCTCTTTTTCGGTGAGAATAAGAAGAGAATATGCACCTTCGATTTGCTTTAATGCTTGGATTGTTCGCCCCAGAAATGTTTTTTCTTTAGAATGTGCAATAAGATGAATGATTACTTCGGTATCCATATTTGACTGAAATATTGAACCACGCGATTCCAATTCGCTTCTTATTATCGAGGCATTTGTTAGATTACCATTGTGCGCAATGGCCATATAGCCATTACTATAGTTAACCAAAAAGGGTTGTGCATTCTTAAGCTCACTTGAACCACTCGTTGAATATCTAACATGGCCGATTGCACTTCTACCAGAAAGTCTTTTAATAATATCCTTTGTAAAGATTTCTGATACAAGTCCCATCTGTCGATGATGATACAATTCTTTTCCATCAGAAGAGACAATACCTGCACTCTCCTGTCCTCTATGTTGAAGTGCATAAAGACCCAAATAGGTTAGATTGGAGGCTTCTGGATGATTATAAATTCCAAATATTCCACACATCTATAATTCCTCTTAAAATTCCTTTTTGAGTAATTTGACCTCAGAGTTTCATTCCCTAAATAAAATTTGTTAGATCTCAACCCTCATAAAATCTTGTCCAATTATGATTTCGCCTTTAAAAATCTCCCTACATTGTCCAAGTATATTTACCTCATCACATAATGGATAAAAATGTGTCAATAAAAGTTTTTTACATTTAGATTCAGAACCGATCTTACATGCAATGGAAGGGGTAAGATGACCTCTTACCTTTTTTTCATCTGGAAAAGAGCTTTCGAGGATCAAAAGGTCTACACCCTTACCTAATTCTATGATATTTTCACAATAATCTGTATCCCCTGAAATAGCAATTGTTTTTTTGTTCTCAAGTTCAATCCGAAATCCTATGCTTTCAGGTAGGTGTTCCATAGGTTTTGGAAAAACTTTTATCTCACCATATTTAAAAGGTCTTGAGGATCTCTCAATAATTTTCAGCTGATAAGTGATTGGATCTATCCAAGGACCATAAATATTTTTTAATTTTTTAAAATGACGTTTAAATCCAGGTCCTCCTAAGATAGTTAGGTCTTTCTGTCTTGGAATCTCAGAATATTTACATGCAAAAAGAATAGGGATGAGGTCAGCAGTATGGTCAGGATGTGTATGAGTATAAAGAATTAAGTCAAAATCTTTATAAGAAATTCCAATCTTTAATAGATTCCATAAGGTCCCAGGGCCACTATCAATTAATATTATAGATTTATTGGAAATAAGCACCAAACCAGGAGAGCCTCTTCTTAGGGAAGGAATTCCTGTTCCAGAACCAATAATAATAATCTCAGCCATATTAGAGTCCAATCTTAAATTTAATAATATATTTTATGATTATTTATCAATGATTGACAAGAGTTAGTTTTTTTCTTAATTTAAAAATGATGGATTTTGAAAGAGAATTAATCGAAATTGATGGATCTTATGGAGAAGGAGGTGGCCAGATATTAAGAACCTCTCTTGCAATTGCCACAATAATGAATCGTCCTGTAAGGATTTATAATATAAGGTCAAAACGTAAGAACCCAGGTCTTCAAGCCCAGCACCTTAAAGGAATTGAGGCACTTATTCAAATTTCTGAAGGCTATGGAGAAGGTGTTAAGCTTGGTTCCGAAGAAATATTTTTTTATCCGGGAAAAATTAAATCGGGAGAATATTATTTTGATATAGGAACAGCTGGTTCAGTAACTTTACTTCTTCAAACCCTTATTCTACCTCTTTGTTTTACAAAAGAAAAAACACGCTTAATTATAAAAGGAGGAACTCATGTTCAATGGAGCCCTCCTTTCCATTATTTTACATACATTTTATTCCCAATACTTAACTCCATGGGAATAAATATAAAATCAGGAATTGAGAAATGGGGATGGTATCCAAAAGGGGGAGGAAAGGTTTGGATAGAAATTGAACCTCCTAAAGAGTTGACCCCTATTTCTTTGACAGAGAGAGGATGTTTAAAAAGGATAAGAGGAATTTCGGCAACGTGCAATCTTCCAAAACATATTGGAGAACGTCAGAAGGATTATATAATGGAAAAAATTTATAAACTATTAGGATTAACTGTTGAAAAAATAGATGTATTAAATGACGTTCCAGGAGAAGGAAAAGGTTCATTTTTATTTATAATAGTTGAATCAGATAAATCAATTGCTGGATTTTCAGCCTTAGGTGAAAGAGGTAAAAAGGCTGAGGAAGTTTCAGAAGAAGTTTTTTCATCATTAAAAGAATATATTGAATCTGGATGTTCTATTGATCCAAACCTTTCTGATCAACTAATCCCATTTATGGCATTTGCTACAGGAAACTCATCTTTTAGCACAAGTAAAATTACAGAGCACCTCTTGACAAATCTATGGGTAGTGAGTAGGTTTTTGGATTTGAAAATTAAAAAATTTGGAGAAAAAGGAAGACCTGGAAAAGTTGAAATTATTAAGCAACAGTAGAGTTGACTCTAAGGTTTATAAATATTAAAATTTTTTTAAAGGGGGAATGAATTAGATTAATAAAATATACGGAAATATAATCGGACTTAAACCAAGTCAAATAAAGAGAATAGGAAGGATTTATCATAGGAAAATCCCTCCTGAAAAGATAATCTCTTTTGAACTTGCGCGTCTTCTTACAGAAATCTCTAATGAGATAAGACGTCAGATTGGTATTCTGGTCAACCGTCGGGGCTCTATTGAGTTTGTAATAGTAGGTGACCAAAAAGGAATTTCCATACCTGATCTTTCAAGATATAGGACGAGCATTTTTAGACTCAGGGGGCTGCGACTCATCCACACTCATCTCCAGGAAGAACCATTAAATGAAGAAGACCTAACAGATCTCGCAATGTTAAGATTGGACATGATGGTGGCTTTGACCCTTAATCCAGGAGGACTTCCTGGCAGGATATATTCAGCCCATCTTTTGCCTGATAATCCACAGAAAAAAAATTTGGAAATTTTACCTCCTTTCTCCTTTGCGAACTTAGAGATTAATTTTTTAAATTGGGTTCAATCTTTAGAAGATGAATTCAATAAAAGCCAAAGTGCTATTCCAGTACAAAAAGGATCAAAAGAGAAGGCTATTCTAATAAGTGTTGGGACAAAAGATCGTGAAAGTTTAGAGAAGTCCTTAGGAGAATTAAAGGAACTTGCGGAATCTAATAATCTCTTTGTAATAGATTACATGATTCAAAGACCTCAAAAAATATCATCCAATAATCTATTAGGTGAGGGGAAGATAAGAGAATTATTAATAAAATGCATGCAACTTGGAGTAGATTTGATTATATTTGATCAGAATCTAACACCCGGCCAGATTGCCTATATATCTGATAAAACAGAACTTAGAGTTCTTGATCGCACACAACTAATACTTGATATTTTTGCCCAAAGGGCTCATACTCAGGAAGGTAAGATTCAAGTAGAATTAGCCCAGCTTAAATATCTTATGCCGAGATTAAAGAAAAAGACAATGGCTTTTTCACGACTTACAGGGGGAATTGGTGGTCGTGGTCCAGGAGAAACCAAATTAGAGATAGATCGGAGAAGGATAAAAGATAGGATTCATCTACTTGAAAAAGAGTTAATGAAACTGAGTCAGAGAAGGGAGCAACGCAGGACAAGAAGGAAAAAAATGGGATTACCAATTATATCAATTATTGGTTATACGAATGCTGGGAAATCAACGTTGTTTAATCTTCTCACTGAAAGTCATTTCCTTGTAGAGGATCGATTATTTTCAACTCTTGATCCAGCCACCAGAAGATTAAGAATCCCCTGTTCATTATTTAATAGAAATAGATATCATGAAATTTTAATTACGGATACGGTTGGGCTTTTAAAGGATTTACCAAAAGACCTGTTAGGAGCATTTAAACCAACCTTAGAAGAATTAAGGGAATCCAATTTGTTAATCCATCTTATTGATATCAGTAATCCATGTTTTCCTGAACATATTGAAGCTGTAGAAAAGATTTTAAACGACCTTGATCTTAACCATATGCCTATCTTAAGAGTATTTAATAAAGAGGACAAGGTTAGTAGTGTTGAGGCAGAAACTATTTGTCAAAAATATAATGGGATTTCTATTTCCGCATTAAAGAGAGAAAGTTTGGATAAATTTTTTGATGCAATCGAGAAAAGTTTATGGGAAATGAAAGTTTGGACAAAAGAAGTTGAGTCAAACGAGTTGACAAAAGAGAGCTCATTTGATATACAAAATGAAAGTAACGTTATTCTATCATGAATAGGGGAAGACCATGGAAATGAATTCAAAGTATATTGAGGAATGTTTAACATTTGATGATGTTCTTCTCGTTCCAGGTTATTCAGATGTGTTACCAAAGGATGTGGATGTAAGTACCCAACTTACTCGTTATATTAGGTTAAATATTCCGTTAGTTAGTGCAGCAATGGATACAGTTACAGAGTCAAGGACAGCTATATGTATGGCGCAAGAGGGAGGAATTGGTATAATTCATCGCAATCTTTCAATAGAGGATCAAGCCCTTGAAGTAGACAAGGTTAAAAAGTCAGAAAGTGGGATGATTCTAAACCCGATTACCATGCATCCAGACCAAAAGATATATGAAGCCTTAGAGGTGATGAAGAAATACAGGATTTCAGGTGTTCCTATTACTAAAGATGGTAAGCTTGTTGGTATCCTTACAAACCGTGATCTCAGGTTTGAAAAGAGATTAGATGAAAAAATATCTACAGTGATGACAAAGGATAATCTTATCACTGTTCCAGTGGGAACGACCCTCGAAGAATCCAAAGAGATACTCCACAAAAATAGGATTGAAAAATTGCTTGTTGTTGATGAACATAATAATCTCAAGGGATTAATTACTATTAAAGATATTGAAAAGATGAGGAAATATCCTAATTCATGTAAGGATTCCTTAGGGCGTTTGAGAGTTGGAGCTGCTATTGGTCCTGGAAAGGATCGAGAGGCAAGAGTTGAGGCATTAATTAGGGCAGGAGTTGATGTTTTAGTCATGGATACAGCTCATGGACATTCAAAAGATGTCTTAGAGACTATTCGTGATATCAAAGAGAATTACCCTGATTGTCAAATTATTGGTGGGAATGTCGCTACAAAGGAAGGTGCTCTTGATTTGATTAAAGCAGGAGTTGATGCAGTAAAAGTAGGTGTTGGACCAGGCTCAATTTGCACTACCCGTATTGTTGCAGGAGTTGGAGTTCCTCAGATTTCAGCCATCATGGATACAGCAAAGGTATGTCAAAAATATGGAATTCCAGTCATAGCAGATGGTGGAATAAAGTTTTCAGGTGATATAACAAAGGCTCTGGCCGCAGGAGCTGATTCAGTAATGATTGGAAATGCCTTTGCAGGTACAGATGAAAGTCCAGGAGAGATCGTCCTTTATCAGGGCCGGAGCTATAAGGTTTATCGAGGGATGGGATCGCTTGAAGCGATGAAGGAGGGTAGTCGTGATAGATATCTCCAAGGAGATAGTGATGAAGCAAAACTTGTTCCCGAAGGCATTGAAGGAAGAGTACCTTATCGCGGTGCTCTATCCTTTTGTATACAGCAATTAATCGGTGGATTAAAGGCTGGTATGGGATATGTTGGAGCAAGAAATATTGAAGAGTTAAAAAAGAAAGCAAAATTTATAAGAATTACTTCCTCTGGCTTGAGGGAGAGCCATGTCCATGATGTTATTATTACTAAGGAGGCTCCAAACTATAGATTGGAATAAAGGATATTTTAAAGGCTGTGAAAAAAGCAATTATTATCTTACTGATTCTCTTATTTGGATTGTTTTATTATAGTGGATTTTTAACAAAGAAAGAGACCCTTCCTTTATCTAAAGAATTTTTTTCTGTAGAATCTTTATCAAATATTGATAGGACATGGACTTTAAAAAAGAAGTCCCCACCTGACAAAAAGGAACTCGATCAAATTTATCAGTTAAAATTGGAGAAGGGGGTTAAGAACCTTCCGATCATTTCATTTCTCTTGATTAGGGAATCTGAAAAGGCAAGGATAAATGGAGATCCAGATCTGGCTATCGAATTATCTCTCTATTCCATAAAATTTTCTCCTGACCTTTATTATCCCTATTTTGAGCTGGCACGTGCTTATTGGAATAAGAATCCACTAAAATTTTATCTAACGATATTTTCAGCCCTTCAAGGATTAAAGGCGAAGGTCAATTATTTTTCTGAGGCAATAAAATTTTATTACAACATTTTATATATCATATCAAATGCAATCCTGATGACTTTCATCATTTTTGGAATAATCATTCTCATCAAATATATTCCTCTCTATTTTTACGATATTAGGAAGAACCTCTCAAATGAAATATCGAAAATTCTAATAAATAGTTTAAAGATATTCATACTTTTAATTCCATTTTTAATTCGTTTGAATATTTTATGGGCTATTATCTTCTGGAATATATTACTTTGGGGATTTATCAGCGGCAAAGAAAGAAAATTAATTGTTATTTTTCTCATCCTTTTAGTCTATATCCCATTCGTTTTAAGATCTTCATCAGCATTTTTGAGTACTGAACATTCCGAGGTTATTTTAGGAATACACCAGGCCAATTATGAGGGATATGATGGGTTTATAGAGAAAAAATTGAAGAATTGGATAAGCACTCATCCTGAGGATTCAGATGTACTTTTTTCTTTAGGGTTAATAGAAAAAAGACAAGGTCATTATTCTCAAGCTGAGGAATTTTATAAAAAGGCAATTCAATATAATCCTCAAATGGATGAGGCTTATTCAAATCTTGGAAATATATATCTCATACAAAAACTTACAGATACTGCTATTTCCTGTTACGAAAAAGCTATTCAGATAAATCCGCATAAAGGTGTCTACTATTACAACCTTTATAAAGCCTATTCTCAGGAAACTTTCATATCGACAAAAATTGATAAAGCATTTAAAAAAGCAAGAGAACTTGATTCAAAACTTGTTGACTTCTATTCGAGGATAGATTCTCCGCAAATAAATCGACTTGGAATAGATGAGATTATAACCTCAAAGAGGCTTTGGGATAAGCTTTTTAGCCAATTCATTGGTAGAGAGGGGTTTCTTTTCTATCTATTCAAGGCATGGTTTGAAAAAATTCCTTCAAGAATCAATTTTTTGATTCCACTTGTATTTTTGGGATTGCTCATTATTATCTCCCGATATATTAGAACCAAAAAGTTTTTAACACGATGTCCAATGTGTGGTAGCCCGACCTATAGATTTTATCTTGGAACCTCTGAGGATGAATTTATTTGTTTTAACTGTTATAGAATTTTCATCCAAAAAGAGAAACTCCACCCCCGAATAATGGAAAAGAAAACCCTTCAGGTAAAAGACTTCCAGCGAAAGGAACGATGGATTGGTAGATTTATCTCTTTTTTCATATGTGGGTTCGATTATTTATGGAGAGGTCAATTTTTAAAAGGAATTCTAATCCTTTTTGTTTTCTTTATTTTTCTCATAAAATTTGTTTACTTCAATGGAGTTATACTTCCATCCTTTGGTTTACCTACCCCAATATATTGGAGAATGCTCTGGTGGGTGGGATTATTTATAATATTTTACATATTTGTTCTTTTAAAGATAATTAGGACCAGACCAAAAGAAAGGTCTAAAAGCTGAAATGATTGAACATTTTTTTATTTAAGACTATAGAGAGGAAATGAATTGAATGGCATTACAAGGGACATTAAAGGACTTTAGCATTACAGAGATTATACAACTAATAGGACAGCAACTTAAAACAGGAGTCTTGAAGGTAAGAAGAGGAAAGAATCTTGTTGAAATATATTTTGTAGATGGAATGATTGTCCATGTATATTCCAATTATCGTGGCAAAAAGGATCTAATAGGAGAGATATTGGTTAAGGCACAATTGATTACAGAAGAACAATTGGAAAGGGTACTTAGGATACAAAAGGATACTCTTAAATATTTAGGAGAGATTCTTGTAGAACTTAAGCTTCTTACCAAAGATGATATTCTGAAAGTTATTTCCACACAGATTTATGAAACCATATATGATCTATTCTGGTGGGAGGATGGAATATTTAATTTTGATCTCAAATTGGTAGAAAGTTATAAAAAGATTCCTTTTGCCTTAAGTACAGAACAGGTTTTACTAAATATACTTAGAATGGTAGATGAATGGTCAGAGATTGAAAAAAAGATATTTTCGCCCCATTTAGTATTTAAAAAGGTAAAAGGGACAGAGGAAAAAGCATTAGCCTCTCTCTCTCCGCAGACTTTACTTAAAGAGAAGCTCAATTCCGAACAAGAATTAATTTACCAACTCGTTGATGGAACAAGAACAGTGCAGGAGATTATTGACCGGAGCCTTTTAGGTAGATTTAAAGCAAGTGAAATATTAGTTGAGCTTTTAGAAATGGGCTTAATCGAGATGGTTGGTGTTCGAACACCAAGTTTAATCAAACGTGTGAAAATGGTTCATTTCAGGCAGGCAGTGCCATTTCTATATACTGGTGCTTTTTTATTTTTTATTTTTCTTTTGCTTTTTTACGTTAAACCTGAATTACGCAGCTATCTGTTTCAATCCAAAATTGAGCGTGTAGATTTTGAACTTCCTATTCATGTGGTTTATAAATCTAAGCTCGAAAGACTAAAAAATGCTTTAGAGATTTATTTTTACGAAAACGGGAAATATCCTAATCGTCTCGAGGAATTGGTTCAAACTCGTTTAGTCAATAGAGAAGATCTTTTCTACCTAAAAGGTATTCCTTACCAGTATGAACTAAAAGATGGGAAATATCTTATAAAACCTTAGAATTCCTTTATTATCAGATAATTAAAAGAGTTGGAGATTACGTATGAAAAGAGAAGATCTCTTTGATAAAATTATCATTCTTGATTTTGGGTCTCAGTATACACAATTGATTGCAAGAAGGATAAGAGAATGTAAAATATATAGTGAAATTCACCCATTTAATATTTCTTTAAAAAAAATTCGATCAATCTCTCCTAAAGGTATTATTCTTTCAGGAGGTCCTTCAAGTGTATATGAGAAAAATGCTCCAAGGTGTGCCCCAGAACTTTTTAAAATGGGGATACCAATATTAGGTATATGTTATGGAATGCAATTAATAGGACATCTATTTGGAGGGGAGGTCTCTCATTCTGAAAGAAGAGAATATGGGTATGCCCAATTAATTATTGATCATCCCAGTAAATTATTTAAAGGTATTAAAAAAAGTGGAGAATCCTTAGAGGTTTGGATGAGCCATGGTGATGAGATAAAGAGATTACCAAAGGGATTTCGCATACTTGCCCATTCAGAAAATACCCCTATAGCTGCGATAGAAGATTCAAAGAGAAATATTTATGGACTCCAGTTTCATCCTGAGGTTGCTCATACTCCTATGGGTTTGAGTATTATTAAAAACTTTTTATATGAAATCTGCATGTGTTCAAGGCCCTGGACTATGGAGTCATTTTTAGAAAATACGCTCAGGAATCTGAAAAGAACGATTGGAAATAAAAAAGTAATCTGTGCCCTAAGCGGAGGAGTTGATTCTTCGGTTGTAGCAATCCTTCTCTATCGTGCCATTGGTAATCGTCTCAAGTGTGTTTTTGTTAATAACGGTTTATTAAGGAGAGGGGAGGCCTCTCGAGTAATGAATTTATTTCAGAATCATTTTAAAATACCATTAAAATATATTGATGCAGAGGATAACTTTCTTAAAAGTTTAAAAGGAGTGGTGGATCCTGAAGAAAAAAGAAAGAGGATTGGTAAAAAATTTATTTCGATCTTTGAAAGAGAGGCTCGAAAGATTGGGAAAATAAAATATTTAGCTCAAGGAACATTATATCCTGATGTAATAGAAAGTATTTCATTCAAAGGTCCGTCTGCTAAGATTAAAAGTCATCATAATGTTGGTGGTTTGCCGAAAAGAATGATGTTTAAATTAATTGAGCCCTTAAGAGAGTTATTTAAAGATGAAGTGAGACAACTTGGTAGGATCTTAGGCCTTCCTGAAGAAATTATAATGCGTCAACCCTTTCCAGGGCCAGGGCTTGCGATAAGAATCATTGGTGAGGTTACCAAAGAGCGATTAGAGATATTGAGAAAAGTAGACGAAATCGTCTTAGATGAGATGGAAAAGAACGGTCTCAAGGATAAGGTTTGGCAATCTTTCGCTGTATTACTTCCGATTAAAACAGTTGGGGTAATGGGTGATGAAAGGACTTATGAAAATGTTGTTGCAATTCGAGTAGTAGAAAGTCAAGATGGGATGACTGCAGATTGGGTAAGATTACCTTATGAATTATTAGGAAATTTATCAAACAGGATAATTAATGAGGTAATGGGGGTAAATCGAGTTGTATATGATATTAGTTCTAAACCTCCCAGTACAATTGAATGGGAATAGAGGCTAAGGAAATGGAACATTCAAATTTTATTCATCTCCATGTACATAGTCAATATAGTCTGTTGGATGGTGCAATCCGTTTTGAAGAAGCTCTTGACTTAGCGAAGAAATATCGAATGGAAGCAATAGCAATTACTGATCATGGTAATATGTTTGGGGCAATAGAATTTTATCAGACAGCAATCCGTAGCGGTATAAAACCTATTTTAGGTTGTGAAGTATATGTTGCGCCTGGAAGTCGATTTGATAAAAAGACAGTGGAAGGAGGAGATGGAGCCTACCATTTAACTTTACTTGTTAAGAATAAAATTGGTTATTACAACCTTATTAAGCTTGTTAGTCTCGGATATATCGAAGGTTTCTATTATAAACCACGAGTTGATAAAGATCTTTTAAGACAATTTCATGAAGGTTTGATTGCATTGAGTGGATGTGTTAAAGGTGAAATTTCTATTCATGCCTCAAGAGGAGAGATGAGAAAAGCTATAGAAGCTGCTGAGGAGTATCTAAGGATATTTGACCAAAGCAATTTTTATATCGAGATTCAAAATAATGGTGTTCAAAACCAAAAACTCATAAATGAAAAACTAATTGAGATTGGAAGGAGACTTTCTATTCCTATTGTAGCTACAAACGATTGCCATTACCTAAGGAAAGAGGATGCTAAAGCCCATGAGGTTTTACTTTGCCTTCAGACAGGAAAAATACTCTCAGATAAAGACAGAATGAAATTTCCCTCTGAGGAGTTTTATTTTAAATCTCCAAAAGAGATGGAGGATCTTTTTCCAGAAATACCGGAGGCACTTACTCAAACCAAAGAAATAGCAGCTCGTTGTAACCTCGAACTTAAATTTGAGGAAAAACATATTCCAAGGGTCGAAGTGCCTTCAGGGGAAACCTTAGAGAGTTATTTAGAGAAATTAGCTCGTTTAGGACTTGAAAAGAGGTTGAAACTCATTGAAGGAAGAAGAGATTTTAAAGAGAGGGAAAAACTTTATTGGAAACGTCTTTCAGAGGAATTAAAGATTATCCAATCTATGGGGTACTCTGGATATTTTCTCATTGTTTGGGATTTTATTAACTTTGCCAAAAGTAGAAGAATTCCAGTGGGGCCTGGCAGAGGCTCTGCGGCAGGAAGCCTCGTTGCTTATGCCCTAAACATAACAGACCTTGATCCAATTGAATATGATTTGATATTTGAACGGTTTCTTAATCCGGGAAGAAAGAGTAGTATGCCTGATGTAGACGTGGATTTTTGTATGGAAGGCAGAGAGGATGTCATCAAATATGTAATGGATAAATATGGTAGGGAAAATGTAGCCCAAATAATCACTTTTGGAAAGATGCAAGCCAGAGCAGTAATTCGAGATGTTGGTAGAGTGATGGGATTACCATATGCGGAAGTAGATCGAATCGCTAAACTCATTCCAAACACATTAAATATAACCCTTGATCAAGCCATAAAACAGGAACCAAGATTAGAAGAACTAATTCGAAGTGATCCAAAATTCCAGTCTTTATTCTCAATTGCAAAATCCCTTGAGGGACTCAGTCGTCATGCCTCTACGCATGCTGCTGGTGTGGTTATTTCCAATAAACCATTAATGGAATATCTGCCTCTTTATAGGAGTCAAGATGGTGAGTTGATGACACAATTCCCGATGAAAGAAGTGGAGGCAATTGGTCTTGTAAAATTTGATTTCTTAGGATTAAAAACACTTACAGTGGTGAATCATACTATACAGCTAATAGAAAGAAACCATGGAATAAAAATTGAACTTTCACAGATCCCTCTTGACGATCCAAAGGTATATGCCTTGCTCGGATCAGGTTCAACCTTAGGTATTTTCCAACTGGAGAGTTCTGGTATGAAAGATTTATTGGTTAAACTTAAACCTGAAAATTTCAAAGAAATTATCGCTCTTGTGGCTTTATATAGACCTGGTCCTCTGAGAAGTGGAATGGTGGATGAGTATATAAAAAGAAAACATGGAAAAGAGACAATCCGTTATGAGACAAAAGAGCTTGAAGAAATTTTGAAAGATACCTATGGAGTGATTGTCTACCAAGAGCAGGTAATGAGGATAGCAAGTTCGCTGGCAAACTTTAGTCTTGAGGATGCAGATATTTTACGAAGAGCAATGTCAAAAAAAGATCCAAAAGAGATGGAGATGCAGAAGGAGAAGTTCATTGAAGGAGCAAAAAAGAACCGCATTGCTATGAGCAAGGCTGAGAGGATCTTTGATCAGATGGCAAAATTTGCTGAATATGGGTTTAATAAATCCCATAGTGCTGCCTATGCATTAATTGCTTATCAGACTGCTTATTTAAAAGCCCACTATCCTGTTGAATTTATGGCTGCTTTGCTTACAAGTGAAGTTCAGAATCCGGATAAAATTGTGAAATATATAGGTGAATGCCGAGATATGGGTATAGAAATTTTACCCCCAGATATTAATGAAAGTCATAGAGATTTTACTGTTTTAAGAGGTAAGATACGATTTGGATTAGCTGCAGTCAAAAATGTTGGAGAAGCAGCGATTGAAGCAATTGTAACTGAGAGGGAGAATTGTGGGAAGTTTAAAGATCTTTTTGATTTTTGTAAGAGGGTTGATTTAAGAAAAGTTAATCGAAGGGTGATTGAGAGTCTGATAAAGTGTGGAGCATTCGATTTTTCTGGAATCTTTAGATCTCAGATGCTCACGAGCTTAGATGAAATCATCGAAAAATGCCAATCCTTTCAAAAAAATGTTTCAGCTCTTCAATTAAACATGTTAATTCCTTTTTCTAAAGATGATGGATTCAAATTTCCTGATATGGAAGAATTTCCAGAAAATCATCTCATTAATCTTGAAAAGGAAACTTTAGGATTTTATATTTCCAGACATCCTCTTGAAATGTATATAAATGATATAAAAAGGGTTACACCTGAGGATACATCAACTCTTTCAAAACTTTCCAGTGGAGCAGAGGTTAAGATTTGTGGATTAGTAAGTGGTTTAAAAGAGATTTATACTAAGAAAGGGGAAAGGATGGCTTTTTTAAATTTAGAGGATATGAAGGGTTTTGTGGAGGTTATCTTATTCCCAGAGGTCTATAAGGCCTCATTATCCCTATTAAACGAAGGTGAACCAATATTGGTGAAAGGAATTGTTGATGTTACAGAAGATAATGTGAAAATAAAAGGGCTCGAAGTCTCAGCACTCTCAAAAGCCTTCTTTAAGTCTGATAAAAAATTACATATAAAAATTCCTGTTGACTCAATCTCTCCTTCTAAGCTTAACGAGTTTAAATCAATTATTTTATCTAATAAAGGAAATTATAAAATTTTTTTACATCTTCATGAAAGTTATAATGGAGAAACTATCATTGAATTTTCAGACCAATACAGGGTCGATCCATCTGACCAATTTCAAAAGGACATTAAGGAACTATTTGAATCTTCTTCATTCTCCTTTGAATGAGTAAATAAAAAATGGTAAAACATTACTTAGAGTTTGAAAAACCACTAATCGAGCTGGAAAAAGAAATCGAATATTTGAAGAGATTCTCCAAAGGTAGATCTTTGCATGTCTCATCTCAATTAGCCCATCTTGAAGAAAAACTTAATCGATTAAAAAAAGATATATTTTCAAACCTAACCAATTGGCAGATTACACAATTGGCAAGACACATTGATAGACCAAGAACATCACATTACATTCAATTGATATTTAATAATTTTATTGAACTTCATGGTGATCGGATATATGGGGACGATCCTGCTATTATTGGTGGAATTGGCAAATTCAATGGAAGGTCAATAATATTTATTGGTCATCAAAAGGGGGCTGATCTAAAGGAGATGGCTTTCCGAAATTTCGGTATGCCACATCCAGAAGGATATAGAAAGGCCTTAAGATTAATGAAAATGGCTGAGAACTTTGGAAAACCATTGATTACGATGATTGATACACCAGGAGCCTATCCAGGAGTTGGAGCTGAGGAAAGGGGGCAAGCTGAGGCCATTGCAAGGAATTTGCGAGTAATGAGCACCTTGAAAACTCCAATTATTTCTGTGGTGATAGGAGAAGGAGGAAGTGGGGGGGCACTTGCAATAGGAGTAGGGGATCGTATTTTAATGTTAGAATATTCAATTTATTCTGTTATTTCGCCTGAAGGTTGCGCAGCTATTCTTTGGAAGGATGGAAAAAAGGGAGAATTAGCCGCTGAATCGTTAAAGTTGACAGCTAAGGACCTTTACCAATTAGGGGTCATAGATGAAGTAATTCAAGAACCATTGGGTGGAGCTCATCGAGATCCAGAACTAATGGCCAAAAAATTAGCAGAAGCCATTGAAAGACATTTAAAAGAATTGGAAAAGATGGACATTAATGAATTAATTAAACTAAGATACGAAAAATTTAGAAGGTTAGGGGCTTTCATAAAAGAAGTTAGTTAAAATTTAAATTGAATCTTATTTTATGGCTAAGAAAATACATATTTTGCCAGAAGATGTATCCAAATCTATTGCTGCAGGAGAAGTAATTGAAAGACCTGCATCTGTTGTAAAAGAGTTGATGGAAAACTCAATCGATGCAAAAAGTTCAGAGATCATAGTCGAATTGAAATCAGCTGGTCTTCAACTCATTCGTGTAATAGATAATGGAGAGGGAATAGAACCAGAAGACGTCCCGATTGCGCTTCAGAGATATGCAACAAGTAAAATACACAAATTAGAAGATCTTTACTCTATTAAAACTTTAGGCTTTAGAGGAGAGGCGCTTCCAAGTATTGCATCAGTTTCCCAAATGACAATTGTTACAAGGGTTACAGACTCTATAAGTGGTGTAAAAGTTGTCTGTGAGGGAGGAAATATAATCTCAATCTCAGAGGTAGGTTGCCCTATTGGAACAGAAGTAGAAGTTAAAAATCTATTTTATAACCTTCCTGTAAAAAGAAAATTCTTAAAATCCCTTCATTCAGAGTATCGTAATATATTTGCTCAGTTCTTGAGATTGAGTCTTTCTCATCCAAATATCAGTTTTAAAATGATTCAGGATGATCGAATGGTTTATGAACATTTGAAAACAGATTCTTTATTAGTTCGAATTGAAGCAGTAATGGGAAAAGAAACCTATAAACATCTAAAGAAAATTGAATACAAAAATGAAGATGTTGAGCTTTCAGGTTTTATCAGTCTTCCCATTATTTCAAAGTCAACCCCTGAATCTATTTATTTATATGTTAATAAAAGATTTATAAAAGATCGAATGATTTATAAGGCTATCAATGAGGCCTATCGCCATCATATAGAATCGGGAAAATATCCTATTGCCATTCTTTTCATAGATGTTCCTCCTTCAACTATTGATGTAAATGTTCATCCTACAAAGACAGAGGTAAAATTTAAGGATTCAGAAAAGATTTTTAGCTCTATTTTTTCTGCTATCAGATTGGCATTAGAAGAAGATTTGAAGAGACCTAAATTGTATGATTTAAATTCAAGTAATGTTGGTATAGATATTAGAGAAGAAAGCGAAAGATTCTATTCAATTAAAGAACCTAACCAAAAGTATTTTCTTGAAAAAAATAATCTTTTTCCCTCTAAAAAAGAGGAAGAAGGTTTTCCAAGGCTTCACTTGTTGGGTCAGATTAAAGGAACATATCTCATTTGTGAAGGAGAAAAGGATTTAATTTTTATAGATCAGCATGCAGCCCATGAAAGGGTCCTTTTCGAAACGTTAAAAAAGAATTATGAGAATCATGCAATGATTCAAGAAAAGCTACTTATTCCAATCCAATTAGAATTGTCTAATGAGGAATCATTAATCATTGATTCTTTAAAAGAGATTTTCTTAGAAATGGGATTTGAGATTGAGCAAATCGGAGAGCGATTATATAGTATTCATTCCATACCATCTTTCATTAAATTAAATGAAGTAAAAGAAATAATCAGGGAGATAATCAATGAACTCTCCCATGGAAATCTGAAGAAAAAAGGTCATGAATTGTTCAATGATATTCTAACTACAATTTCATGCCACTCTGCTATAAAAGGAAATTCTGTTTTAAGGTGGGAAGAGATGGAGGAATTACTTAAAATGATATCCACATTTGGTCCTGGCGCTACATGTCCTCATGGAAGACCTATCTTTTTTTTCTATCCTCTTGAAGAAGTTCGGAAGAAATTTTATCGTTAGATAAGTTATTTAAGAATCCTCGCTATAGTCTAAGCCATATTTTTCTAAACGATAACGCATTGAGCGGAAGTTGATATGAAGGAGCTCAGCAGCCTTCTTCTTAATTCCTTTGGTTTTGTCAAGAGCTTTTAAAAGCAGAGTCTTCTCAAGATCAGCTACTACCTTTTCCAGATCGATACCTTCATTGGGAATCTCCAGATCAATAGGAATTTTTTTGATAGGGAGTTGTTCTTCAAGATAGGAATTTAGATTTTTAGGGGTTAATTCATCACTTGTTTCTAAGGCTACTGCCCTTTCGATAATATTCTGAAGCTCTCTCACATTCCCTGGATAATCATAATTGAGAAGGATTCTAAGTGTATCAGGAGAAATTCTGGAAATATTTTTATTTAATTCTGTAGAATATTTCCTTAAAAAGTGCTCAGCTAATAGAGGAATATCTTCTTTTCGTTCACGAAGAGGTGGAAGTTTAATCTGAATAACATTAAGTCGATAAAAAAGGTCTTCGCGGAATTTTTTTTCCTTTACGGCCTCTTCAAGATCTTTGTTTGTAGCAGAGATAATTCTGACATCAACTTTTATATCTTCTGTTCCTCCAACTCTTTTAAACTCTCTATCCTGAAGAACTCGAAGGAGTTTGACTTGCATAAGCAGGGGAAGTTCACTGATTTCGTCTAAAAATATCGTTCCTCCATCAGCGATCTCAAAAAGTCCCTTTTTTGTTGAAATAGCATCTGTAAAGGCACCCTTCATATGTCCAAAAAGTTCACTTTCTATAAGAGTTTCTGGAATTGCTCCGCAGTTAAGTGTAACAAATGGTTTATCTTTACGAGGACTATTAAAATGGATAGCCTTTGCCACCAATTCCTTTCCTGTTCCACTTTCGCCTGTGATTAAAATGTTTGTCTTGGTTGGAGCAACTTTTTCTAAGAGTTCATAGATAGCTATCATCTTTGGACTTTGTCCAATAATATTTTCGAAATGAAATCGATCTTTTACAACTTTTCTTAGAAGTAGATTTTCCTTTTGGAGATTTTTCTTTTCAAGGGCATTTTTTATAATTAATTTTATCTCTTCAATTTTAAATGGCTTTATGATGTAATCATAGGCCCCTTCCTTCATTGCCCTAATGGCTGTATCCGTCGATGCATAGGCTGTAATCATTATAACAATCGTTTCAGGAGAAATTTCCTTAATTCTCTTTAAAGTAGAGATTCCATCCAATCTTGGCATACGAATATCTAAAAGGATTAGATCAAAAATATCCTTTTCAATAAGCTTCAAAACCTCTTCCCCATTTGAGGCCAGAAAAACCTTATATCCTTCTTTACCCAACATGATTTCAAGAAATTCCCTCATGCTTTGTTCATCGTCAGCAACCAATATTTTTTCTTCAGCCATCGGATCCCCTCAAAAATCTATTTATTATTCATTAACTCTTTTCAGGCTTTAGGCAAAAGGATACTAAAGGTTGAACCTTTTCCTATCTCACTTTCAACCCAAATCATACCATTGTGGTTTTCAATTATTTTATGCACAATAGATAAACCTAATCCTGTTCCTCTTTCCTTGGTTGTAAAGAATGGTTCAAATATTTTTTCTTTTTCTTCTTGACTCATTCCTTTACCCGAATCACTTACTGATATCATAATCCATTTTTTTTCTTTTTGTGAGGAGCCCAAAGTAAAGACTGGATCTAAATTTTTAAAGTGGTTATTTTCTAATTTTACCCTGATCTCTCCTCCCTCAGTGATTGCTTGTGCTGCATTCGTTAGAAGATTCCATAAAACCTGTCTCATCTGATCGGGATCGATCATTGCCCGAACATTTTTATCAAGAATATCTTTTCTAATTTTTATATCATCATGGAAAAAAGGAGAATGAATAAAGAGTTCTATTGTTTCTTCGATAACCTTCCAAATCTCGCACATGGATTTATTAATTTGAGGAGGTTGGGCAAAAAGTAAAAAATCTGTGATTAATGCATTTAGCCTCTCGGATTCTCTAAGGATAATGTCCATAAGATGACTTTGATAATCATTCAATGTAAGTTCTGATTTTAGCATTTGAATCGATCCACTGAGTGATGCCAGTGGATTTCTTATTTCATGGGCCATTCCAGCAGCCAGTAATCCAATAGCAGCCATCTTATCGGTTCTTTTAACTTGCTCCTCCATCTCTTTATATTTTGTGATATCTTGAAAAATTAATGTATATCCAATTTGAAGTCCATCTGGGCCTATCAGAGGTGAAATAGAAAAACCAAGATAAGTCTTTTTACCACCTTCCTGGTCTAACTGAATTTCATATCGATGATAATCTGAGACTGATGAGGGTTGCCTGTTTCTTAGCTCTTTTAGAATGTCTTTAATTTTTGGAAAAAAATTATCGATTGAACTTAATATCACTTCTTCGGTCTTTCGATTTAGGATCTTTTCGGCTGTCTTATTTAAGAAATTTATCCTTCCCTCAAGATCTGTCGTTAAGAGTCCACTATCAAGACTCTGAATTATATTCCTATTAAAGTTCTCTAATTGATTATAATCGATTTCCTTTTGGAAAAGCTCTTTCTTTTTCTTTTTCAACTCCTCTGAAATTGTGCTGCTTAAGAATGCTACAAAGTAGAATGTAGTTATATAAATAATTAATGAATAAAAGACTTGACTCGTCTCGTATATGTAATATTCCCCTAATGGGGTTATCCAATGATTAAGTTGAAAAAGAAGAAGTAAACTATAAAGGAGAGATGAAAGGGAGGCAAAGAAAAATGCCCCTTGTTTATAGAAGATGATACTACTTCCAATTATTGAAAAGATATAGGCAATTGGGAAAAAACTTCCCTTGCCACCAGTAAAATAGATCAAACCAGTTATAAAAAACTGATCTACCAGAATCTGAACAAATGTAAATCGTTTAAGATCCTTAACCCTTTTAAGATACAAGGCATAAAAAATTGTGACAAGGTAAAAAAAGCATATGAAATAATAAAAATTATTATTTAAATTAACAAAAAAATATTTCTTTTCAGATATCTGAAATAAGAATGTTATTGCAAGCAGTAGGGTTAGGATTAGAATCCTACAAAGCATTAATCCTTTAACATTTTTTAGCATCATCTATCCTCCAACAGCTGAAGCCATTTGGAAAATAGGTAGATACATAGATATCACAACACCTCCGATTACAACTCCCAAGAAGATCATCAAAAAAGGTTCAAGAAGTGAGGTTAGATTTCCAACCGCCACATCTACTTCTTCCTCATAAAAATCAGCGATCTTTGCAAGCATAGAGTCGAGAGCCCCAGTTGATTCTCCTACAGAGACCATTTGAATCACCATAGGAGGAAATATACCACTTCTGCCAAGAGGTTCTGCAATTGTTTCACCTTCACGAATACTAGCTCGGGCATTTAAAATTGCCTTTTCAATAGTTTTGTTTCCAGAAGTTTTTGAAACAATAGTTAGCCCATCAAGGATGGGCACTCCACTGCTCACCAAAGTTCCTAAGGTTCTTGAAAATCTTGCAACAGATACTTTTTGAAACAAGGGCCCAAAAACAGGGAGTTTCAAAAGAAGTCTATCAATAACAGTTTTCCCATTTTCAGTCTGATAGTATTTTTTTAGACCATAAAATAGTAAAATTATGGCTGGGATAAAAACCACTATATATTTTTTGATCATTTTGCTTAGGGTGACAACGACCAAGGTTGGAAGCGGTAGGGTTTGACCTGCCGATCGGAACATAGTTTCGAAAACAGGGATCACAAAAATCATGAGAATCATTACAACAATAACAGCCACTCCTACAATGACAGAAGGATAGACAAGGGCAGATTTTATCTTCTTTTTCAGAGCCTCAGCTTTTTCAATATAATTGGCTAATCGGGTTAAAATATTATCTAATATCCCCCCCTCTTCACCAGCTACGACAAGATTAGTATATAATTCATTAAAGGTAGAAGGGTGCTTTTTAAGAGCTCCAGCAAAAGTAGATCCTCCTTCAACATCTTCTCTAATTTCTCGAAGGATATTTCTAAAGGTCTTGTTTTCTTGTTGAGAGGCAAGAATCTCTAATGACTGAACCAATGGCAGTCCAGCATCAATCATGGTTGCCAATTGCCTTGTGAAAATAGCAATACTACGTTGTTTAACCTTCTTTTTGAAAGGAAGTGAGATTTTAATCTCTTTTCCTTTAGCAACGATTTTAGTTGGAATGATATTTTGTTGTCTAAGATGAACTCTTAGAGCAGATTCGCTTGGAGCCTCTGTTTCTCCCTTTTTTATTGCTCCTTTAAGTGTCTTTCCTTCCCATTTATAAATTGGCATGGTTTATCCCTTTCAATTAAATTGATCCAGTTTTTAATATTTTATCTTTTTTACCTTGAAGGATGTTAGAGTTTGATAACATTTGTCTAAATTCATCTAAATTATGACTACGTTCCATGGCATCTTCAACAGAGATAATATGACGCTCGACCAAAGAGAGAAGTGCTTGATTCATTGTCTGCATTCCAAATTTTGCTTGTCCTACTTGCATCAAAGAATAAATTTGTTGAATCTTATCTTCACGAATAAGATTTCGGATAGCAGGATTAGGAATCATTATTTCCATTGCTAACGCACGTCCTTTACCTCCAATCTTTGGAATCAATTGTTGAGCCAAAACTCCTTCGAGAACAAATGAGAGCTGTGTACGGATCTGTGTTTGTTGATAAGGAGGAAAAACATCAATAATACGATTAATGGTTTCAACACATGAGTTTGTATGCAATGTTGCAAAGGTTAAATGTCCTGTCTCAGCTGTTAAAAGTGCTGCTTCAATGGTCTCGAGGTCCCTCATCTCTCCGATAAGAATGATATCTGGATCTTGTCTAAGGATATGTCTTAAAGCACTTGCAAAACTTTTTGTATCTGAATTGACCTCCCTCTGATTAACAATTGATTTTTTATGTCTATGTAGGAATTCAATTGGATCTTCAATCGTAATAATATGAGCACTTCGTTCACTATTGATTTTGTCAATCATGGCAGCAAGTGTAGTAGATTTACCTGTTCCAGTTGGACCGGTTACTAATATTAAGCCTTTTGGTCTTTTGATGAGTTCATTCACAATAGGAGGAATTCCAAGTTCTGAAAAACTAAGAATATCAAATGAGATTGCTCTGAATGCCCCAGCTACCGCACCTCTCTGCATATAGATGTTTCCCCTAAAACGGCTTAGCCCTTTAATTCCAAAAGAGAAATCTAATTCCAGGTCTTCTTCAAATCTATGGCGTTGAGCATCAGTTAATACACTATAGCAAAGTCGTTTTGTATCAGCTGCGGTTAGGATAGTATTATCAAAGGTGGTTAATCTTCCATCAATTCTAAATTGTGGAGGAGAACCTGTCGTAAGATGAAGATCGGATGCCTTTTTTTCTATCATGATCTCAAGTAATTGTTGTAATTCAACCATATGGATCACCTCTTATTTTATAATCAACGATCATCAATCGTGGTTCTTAAAACTTCCTCAATTGTTGTAATCCCTTCTCTAATCTTGATAATTCCACTCTGCCTCAACGTTTTCATCCCTAATCGAATGGCTTCTTTTTTAATCTCTGAAGTGGAAGCACGTGCTAATACAAGTTCTTTTATCTCTTCCTTCATGGGCATAACTTCATATAGACCAATTCGACCCTTATACCCTGTATTATTACAGATGGGACAACCTTTGCCTTTATATGTTGGGAATGTCTTTACTTCATCTGGTGGCACACCTAAATCGATTAAAAGTTGAGGGTGAACCTTTATGGGTTCCCTGCAATCCATGCAGATTTTACGAACCAATCTTTGAGCGACAATAAGAATTACAGCTGAAGAGATTAAAAATGGTTCAATTCCCATATCGATCAATCTCGTAATTGTTCCAGGGGCATCATTCGTATGAACCGTACTTAGGACAAGATGTCCAGTAAGGGCAGCCTGAACAGCAATCTGGGCAGTTTCAAAATCACGAATCTCACCAACCATAATAATATCAGGGTCCTGACGAAGAAACGCCCTAAGAGCAGAGGCAAAGGTAAGTCCGATTTCCTCATGCATTTGGACCTGGTTGATTCCCATGAAATTATATTCAATAGGATCTTCAGCTGTAATAATATTTTCAGTTTCTTTATTCAATTCAGAGAGAACTGAATATAATGTCGTTGTTTTACCACTTCCAGTTGGTCCAGTTACTAAGATCATACCTACAGGTTTATGAATAGCATTTTTTAAATCCGCAAGGGAAGATTCTTCGAACCCAAGTTTCGTCATATCAAGTTGTAAGGCTGATTTATCCAATAATCGAAGAACAACCTTTTCTCCAAAGAGGGTAGGGATGGTGGAAACTCTAAAATCCATCTCCCTTCCTTTCCCTAATCTGAGTTTTATCCTTCCATCTTGAGGAAGACGTTTTTCCGCAATATCAAGCTTTGACATTATCTTTAAACGCGAGACAATCGCATTTTTTATCTGAATTGGAAGTAGCATTTCCCGTCTTAAAACACCATCAATACGGTATCTCACACGAAATGTTTTTTCATAAGGTTCAAAATGGATATCACTTGCCCCAACCTTTATAGCCTTAATTAAAATTCCGTTAACAATTTTGATAATTGGACCTTCAATTTCTGCTGCTTCCTCTGTTGGGGTTTGTTGGGTTTCGATAACTTCAATATTATCAACTGCTCCGTGAACCAATTTGTCAAAATCATCAAGGTCAATTATATCCTCATCAATCGAGATTCCACCGTTAGCACTTGGTGTCTTGTCTTCATCTAATGTGAAATCCTCTGGTTGAAAAGCAATTGTACCAAGACCTGCAACATGGCCCCCACCTCCGTAATACTTTTTTATTGCATCGACTATTTCAGTTTCAGAAGCTACCACAGGTTCAACATTAAAACCTGTCATAAATTTAATTTCATCAATCACGAGGATATTACTTGGATCAGCCATGGCAAGAGTTAATTTAGAACCAACACGATTAACTGGAATGATGAAGTATTTTTTAGCAATGCTCGATGGAATTAATTTAATGGTTTGAGGATTTATCTCTATTTTCGAAAGTTTTACAGATGGGACACGGTATTGGGCACTGAGAAAGGATAATAATTCATCTTCTTTAATATATCCTAATCTGACAAGGTTTGATTCTAAACGCCCACCTTTGATCTTCTGTTCTTCTAAGGCTCTTTTAAGTTGGTCAGGCGTAATAAAATTTCTTTTTACAAGCAGTTCTCCAAGACGTTCTGACATTATATATTTGCCTTAAATTTATTTTGGATAAGAATTTTTAACAAGGATTTTTAAGCAAAATAAGTGCCAATTTTTGACATTTTTTTATTTATTGAAATCTCTTAAGATTTTTTAAAGATAGTGGTTATATAAGAATTAAAAATTTTTAAAGAGTTTATAGAGTGGTAAATAATTGTCCAATTCGTGAAAAACTCTTATCCATTATTTGGAAGATTAATGGGTAATCTAACAATAAATGAACTTCCCTTTCCAACTTCACTTTCTACTTTAATTTCACCTTGGTGGGATTCAACAATCCACTTACATATACTTAGACCGAGACCACTTCCACCCTCTTCTCTTGATCGGGCCTTATCAACTCTGTAAAACCGATTAAAAATTCTTAGTTGGTCTTCTTTTGATATACCAATCCCTGTATCAGAAACAATTACTTTAAGGAATTGTTTTTTTAGGCCATTTTGAACTTCCTTTGTGACTGTTATACGAATTACTCCTCCTTCTTCAGTATATTTTATTCCATTTGATATGAGATTTAAAAATAATTCCCTTAATCTCAGGGAATCAGCAAAAATCCAAATATCTTCTTGATGGTTGATTATTTCAATCCGAAGTCTTTTTTCTTGAGCCAATATATCCATTTGAGCTACAACCTCATTTAAAATTCTATTTATATTTGTTTCTTCTTTATTCAACTTGAGTTCCCCTGAATCAGCCTTTGACAAAAGCAAAAGGTCATCTATAATTCGTGACATTCTATTGATCTCTTCTAAGTTGCTTTTTAATATTTGTTGATATTCCTCTGGAGTTCTTTCTTTTCGAAGGGTTACCTCTACTTCTCCCTTTAAGATAGTTAAGGGTGTTTTAAGTTCATGAGAAGCATCTTGTGTAAATTGCTTAATTTGACGAAATGAGTGATCAAGCCTGGAAATCATATCATTAAAAGTATCGATTAATCTTCCTATCTCATCCTTAACTTTTTGAGGGGTAATTCTCTGGGTTAGATTTTGGGATGAGATGAGGCGTGCTGTCTGTGTAATATGATCAACAGGTTTTAATGCTTTATTAGCAAGGAATTGTCCTCCCATAATAGCTACCAAAAGAGCCAATGGAACTGTAATAATTAGTATTAGGAATAAAGTATGAAGGGCATCTTCTACATCTTCGAGTGAAGAAGCAACTTGAATAATTTTTACAGGATGATTTTGTTCGACTACAGGATAAGTTATGATTCTAAGAGGGGTATTACCCAAGGAACGGTTTGTCTCAAATGTTATCCTTCCTTTTGATGCATTCTTTAAAGCATTTAAGGTAATTGGAAGTTCGATATTCTTTAAATTTTCTGACTTTTTTCCAATTTTTCCTGATTCATCCAAAACCTGTATAAACTTTCCTATTGGTTTTAGATTCATTGTTCCTTCCAGGGTCTGATCAACACTATTTAATTCAAATTTCGAAAGAGGCATGATAGATTCTGAGGCAATTAATTCTGCTAAAGATCTTAATTTATTATCTACATCTCGTCTCAGGCTTTCAGAGAGTGTAAAATAGAGGAAACTACTAAATGTAATTAATAAAATACTTAATATTAAAACATACCATAAGGTAAGTTTGGTGCGGAGACTTTTAAAATACATTTAACTCCTTTGCTCATTTCTTATCTGGAGTAAGAATATATCCAACTCCACGAATCGTATGAATCAATTTAGGTTCAAAATCCTTATCTATCTTTTTTCTTAAATAATTTACATAAACATCAATAACATTAGTCATATAATCAAAATGATAGTCCCAGACATGTTCAGAGATCATTGTCCTTGTAAGAACTTTGCCAGGATTCCTCATAAAATATTCTAAGAGAGCATACTCTTTACTTGTAAGTTCTATCTCTTTTCCAGCTCTTGTGACTTTATGTGTAACTGGAGATAATGTAAGATCAGCAATTTTTAGAATAGGTTCCTTCTCAGTCTTATCTCGACGTAAAAGTGCCCTGATTCGAGCTAAAAATTCCTTAAATTCAAAAGGTTTGGTTAGATAATCATCACATCCAGAATCTAAACCTTTAACAATATCATCAACACTATCCCTCGCTGTAAGAATAAGAATGGGAACGTTGTTTTTATTTTCACGAATTCTTTTTAAAACCTCCCAGCCATCAATTTTAGGAATCATAAGATCAAGAACAACCAAATCGTATTCGTTAACTTCAATCATATATAGACCTGTTTCTCCATCATAGGCAATATCAACAGCATAGTGTTCTTCTTCTAACCCTTTTTTTATGAAATGTGCAACCTTTTTTTCATCCTCAATCACTAAGATACGCATGATTTTTTTCATATTTAAGTTTTACTTTTATAATTATATATTTAAAATTAAAAAAAGCAATAAAAATCTTTCAATTCCCTAATCTTAAACTTTCTAATTTAAAGGGTTATCCTGGAAATCAATCATTTGGTAAGAAAATAGTTATTTTTAATTTAATGTCCCCTACAGAAAGTCAAAGATAGCTTGAAACTTCAAATAAACTCTGTTAATATTTTCGAGATTTTATAAAACGAAGGAATTTTCTATGATTAAATTGGCAGGAATTCAAATTTATTGTTCAGAAGATAAAGAACGAAATTTAGAGAGGGCTATTAAATTTACCAAGATTGCGATAGAAAAGGGTGCCCAAATCATATGTTATCCTGAACTATTTTCAACTCATTGGTTCCCAAAAGAAATGGATAAAAGAAACTTTTCTTATGCAGAAAATATGAACGGTCCAACGATTACCATCATGAAAAAAATTGCTCAGGATTACGATGTTGTTCTTATTTGTCCTATTTTTGAAGAAGATGATGGAAAATTCTATAACTCGGCTGTTATAATAGATGCAGGAGGAGTGAATTTAGGATGTTATAGAAAAATCCATATCCCACAAATCCCCTTATGGGAGGAGAAATTCTATTTCTCATCAGGAAATCTTGGATTTCCTGTTTTTAAAACAAAATACGCAACCATAGGAGTTCAAATCTGTTGGGATAACTTTTTCCCTGAGGGAACAAGGATATTATCATTGAAAGGAGCTCAGATTATTTTTTCACCAACCGCAGCTGCATTCGCCTCTCAAAAGAAATGGGAAACAGTGATTTCGAGTAATGCTATTACAAATGGAATTTTTATTTTTAGAGTTAATCGAGTTGGAAGTGAAGAAAAACAAGATTTTTATGGTAGATCATTTTGTATTTCCCCTGAAGGAGAATTAGTAGTTGAACCCACCGGAATGAAAGAAGGGATTGCCCTAATAGATATTGACCTTAGAGAAATTGAACAGGTCAGAAGAGAGTGGCCTTTTTTAAGGGATAGAAAACCTGAGGAATATCAAGAGATTTTGAGATATTAGTTTAAATTTTTTTAAGGGGAAGGAATGGAGAAAAAAAGTTTTTTTAAAGAATATTTAGAACCCATTATTATTGCTGTTTTGATTGCACTTTTTATTCGAACATTCATTATCCAGGCCTTTAAGATTCCATCCAGTTCGATGGAACCAACATTACAAGTAGGGGATCATATTTTAGTAACTAAATTTATTTATGGCATAAAAATTCCCTTTACCAATATTAAACTTTTTCAATTTAACAAACCAAAAAGGGGTGATATTATCGTATTTATTTTTCCGAAGGACCGATCAAAGGATTTTATCAAAAGGGTGATTGCAGTCGAAGGAGAAAAAATCGAGATTGTTCGAAACAAAATTTATATTAATGATAAATTGATCGATGATCCATGGGGATATTATACTGAAAAATATGAATGGGCAAGGTCGTTTCTTCCAATTGACCATTATGGCCCAAAGGTTGTTCCAAAGGATTCTTTATTTGTTTTAGGAGACAATCGAGACAATAGTCAGGATAGTCGTTTTTGGGATTTTGTAAGTTTAAATGATGTTAAGGGAAAAGCACTTATAATTTATTTTTCATGGAATGGAAAAGCTGAAAACCTTGTTGATAAGATTAGGTGGAATAGGTTTGGAAAGTTGATACGTTAAAAATGTTATTTAAAAAATACATTTCTATTAGCCCATTCAATATCATTTTTAATCTGTTCAATTAAAGCTGAAGTACTATTAAAACGTATTTCATCACGTATCCTTCTTCTTATAATTACCTGAATCTCTTCTCCATATAAGTTTTGTTTAAAATTTAAAAGATGAACCTCAAAAGAAGGCTTCTCATTTTTTTCTTCAAATCTTTCGGATAAAAAAGTTGGATTAAATCCTATATTGGCAAGGCCATCAAAAATCTTATTATTCCATAAGACTCTAACTGCATATACTCCTTTTTGTGGAATAAGTTGCTCTGAAATATCAATATTAGCAGTTGGAAATCCTAAATGATTTCCTCTTCCCGATCCCTTTATTACCTTTCCAACTAAAACATAATCCCGTCCCAACAATTTCGAAGCTTTTTCAATTTCTCCATTTTTAATAAGCTCCCGAATCTTGGAACTACTTACAACTGTATCATCTATCTTCAATGCATCAATGACCTCTGTTTCAAAATTGAATGATTTACCTGCTTCGATAAGGGTCTTCACATCCCCTTTCTGATCTTTACCAAAATGGTAATTATAACCAATTATTACTTTCCTTACGTTTAATTTTTCTATTAGGATATTTTTTATAAATTCTTCAGGTAATATTTCTGAAAATGAAATTGAGAATTGAATGCAAAGAACAGTTTTTATTCCGCACTCTTCAATTAATCTCATTTTCATCTTAAATGGGGTTAAGAGGGGGATAAAATCTTTAGGAGAAAGGATTTTTAACGGGTGAGGTTCAAATGTAATAACAATTGATTCTCCATCAAATCTCGATGATTCTTCTTGGACCCTCTTAAAAATCCGTTGGTGAGCTAAATGAACTCCGTCAAAATTTCCTATTGTAACAACTGGTTTATTAAACTTCCTTTTTATATTTTCTATTCCCTGGATAATTTCCATTTATAAAGGATTGAGTAAAACCGTTTACCTTGATTTACATTAAAAAATATAAAATAATATATCTAAATATTCAATTGCCGAAGTGGCGGAATTGGTAGACGCGCTAGATTCAGGGTCTAGTGGGAAATTGCTCCCGTAGGGGTTCGAGCCCCCTCTTCGGCACCAAATAAGAACTTTTCTCTTCCTTAAAACATTCAAGTATTGCTCCATTTGATGAACTTATTTTACCTGTCTTAGGGTCAATTTTTACAAATATAACTCCATCTGGAATTGTAAAATCTCTAATAGGTTTATCCTTCAATATCATCGACATAAAATTGATCCAAATAGGTAAAGCTGCACGAGCCCCTGTTTCACCCTCACCTAATGACTTCTCTTCATCAAAACCAACCCATACACCTGCTATAATCTCAGGCGTATAACCAATAAACCAAGCATCTAAAAAATTATCTGTTGTTCCTGTCTTTCCTGCTACAGGTCTACCTAAGGCCTTTGCTCTCCTTCCAGTTCCATTTTGTATTACACCTTCTAATAGATAAGTCATTATGTATGCAGTTTGTGGAGATATAGCCTGTTGTTCCTCTTTAAATTGGTTTTGGTTATTGGGTTGATTTTCTTCTATAACCTTTCCATCTCGGTCAATAATTTTTTTTATAAATATAGGCTTAAATATCTTCCCATTATTGGCAAATACAGCATATGCCTTTGTCAACTCATAAAGGGATAAACTTGAGGAACCAAGAGCCATAGAAAGATCATCATTAAGATGGGAAGTTATTCCAAGTTTTTTAGCATACTCTTTAATGTATTCTATCCCAATATCTTTAGCAATTTTTACTGTTACAGTATTAAGAGAATGAGTGATTGCATTTCTAAGTGTAGTTGGTCCAAAATATTTATCTTCGAAATTTTTAGGTTTCCATTTTTTCCCACCCCATTCAAAAACAATTGGTGAATCTACAATTATTGAAGAAGGTTTATAACCTTTATCAATTGCTGAAGCATAAATTATGGGTTTAAAGGCAGAACCTGTTTTTCTACGGGCTTGGATTACTCGGTTAAATTGACTCCTTTTAAAATCTCTTCCCCCAACCATGGCCTTTATATAACCTGTATCTATTTCGAAACAGATTAATGCACCTTCAAGAGATTTTGATTCTAAATTTTTATATCCTTGTCTTTCTTCAATTTCTTTTAATCCTAATTCCAGAGCCTCTTCGGCAAATTTCTGATATCTCATATCAATGGTCGTATAGACTTGTAATCCTTTTTTATACAAAGTATCTTTCCCATATTTTTCTTCAATATATCTTCTAATATATTCTGAAAAATGGGGGGCCTTTCCAAGAAATTGGTGCGTCTTATTTTTAAAGTTTAATGGAGTTTGAAACGCCCTTATTAAATCATCATACGAGATAAATCCTTCTTCAAACATTCTGGAAAGAACGTATATTTGTCTTTTCCTTGCCAATTCAGGATGAGTATAGGGAGAGTATTTAGTTGGTGCTTGGGGAAGTCCAGCCAATAGTGCTGATTCTGCTAAGTTTAGTTTTTCAATTTCCTTTCCAAAATACTCTTTAGAGGCTGTGGCAACGCCATAAACGCCATGCCCTAAGTAAATTTGATTTAGGTAAAGAAATAAAATCTCATCTTTTGATAGGTATCTTTCAATCCTATAGGATAATATAGCCTCTTTAATCTTTCTTTCGAAACTCCTTTCAGATGATAGCAAAATAGATTTAACAACCTGTTGAGTAATTGTACTCCCACCCTGGACAATTTCTCCTGAAAATATATTTTTTAGAAAAGCCCTTAATATTGCTAAATAATCTAATCCCTGATGTTCAAAGAACCGTGCATCTTCACTTGCAACAAAAGCGTAAATAAGGTGTTTAGGAATTTTATTTAGGGGTGTAACCTCCCTTTTTTCAATAAAAAATTCAGCTATTATTTCACCATCTTCGGAATAAATTTTTGTAATTGTATTAGGCTTATAGTTCTTTAAAGTTATTATATTTGGTAAATCTTTGCTGAAGTAAAAATATAAACCGAAGAGTAAAACTGTTATTGTGGAAAAAAAACACATCAAAAACACAATAAGTATTCTTAGTTTTTTTTCAAATTGATTTGATTTCATTTCAAATTATTAGATAAACTTACTTGACTAATTATTTTAACGATATAATAATAGTAGAAAATTTTCAACGAGCTACTCATGGGAGAAGTAATTAAAGATACTATCTCAATTTTGATACCAATTTATAATGAAGAGGAAAATATTATCCCCTTATCAGAAAAACTTGACCAGGTATTAAAGGGGATAGGCAGGTTTTTTGAAATTATATTTATTGATGATGGAAGTACGGATGGTTCACTTGATATATTAATAGATATTTGTAAAAAACATAATAATATAAAAGTTATTAGTCTTTCCCGTAATTTTGGGCAAACTGCAGCCTTAAGTGCAGGAATAGATTGCTCAAAAGGGGATATTATTATTCCAATGGATGGTGACCTTCAGAATGATCCTGAAGACATTATTACACTTCTTCAAAAAATTGAAGAAGGATATGATGTTGTAAGTGGTTGGAGAAGAGAAAGAAAAGATCCCTTCTTTACAAGGAGACTACCATCAATCATTGCTAATAAAATTATCTCTATTATTGGAGGTGTCCATCTTCACGATTATGGTTGTACCCTTAAGGCATATAGAAGAGATATTATAAAAAATATTAAATTATACGGAGAGATGCATCGCTTCATTCCTATCTATGCCAAATGGGTTGGAGCACGAGTTACTGAAGTACCTGTTCGTCATCATCCCCGACAATCAGGTTCATCAAAATATGGAATGAGTAGAATATTTAAGGTCATTTTGGATTTAATGGTTGTAAAATTTCTACTCTCATATTCTCAAAAACCAATATATGTATTTGGTGGAATTGGACTTCTAATGATGCTTGGAGCTCTTTTTTCAGGATTGTTTGCATTATACCTTAAGTTTATAAAAGGGGTTTCATTTATTCTTACTCCACTTCCACTTTTATGTGTTCTTCTCTTGCTTCTTGGTTCACTTTCTATCCTTATGGGCTTTCTTGCTGAAATCCTTACAAGAACCTATTATGAATCACAAGGAAAGCCCATTTATCATATAAAGGAAGTCATACCTTAGATTATGTGTGGAATTGTTGGGTTTCTCACATCCAATCCATCCAAAATACCAGATATAAAAATTTTAAGAGAAATGAGAGATGTGCTTATACACCGTGGACCCGATGACGAAGGTGAATATATTCAATCTTTAGATGAAAAAGGGATTTTTTTGTTTTTGGGGCATAGGCGTTTAAGTATTATAGATTTAATTGGTGGGCATCAACCCCTATCAAATGAAGATGATAAGATTTGGGTAATCTTCAATGGAGAAATATATAATTTTAAGGAGTTGAGAAAGGATTTAGAGGAATTTGGTCATAGATTTAAAACAAATTCTGACACAGAAGTCATTGTTCATAGTTATGAGGAGTATGGTGAGGAGTGTTTTAAATATTTCAATGGGATGTTTGCAATTGCAATATGGGATGGAAATCATCAAAAATTGATACTTTCGAGAGATAGATTTGGCAAAAAGCCTCTGTATTATTACTTTTTTGATGATTTATTTATATTTTCATCAGAGTTAAAAGCCATTATGGTTTACCCAGAATTTCCAAGGCACATAGATCCGATATCTTTAATGAAATACCTTTTTTACGAATTTATTCCTTCCCCCAAAACAATATTCAAAAATGTTATGAAGATCCCTTCAGCCTCTTATTTGGTTTGGACGAAAAAAGGAATTGAAATAAAAAAATATTGGTCTCCTTTTAAGTCAAAAGATATAAAAGATATAAAGAGTATTTCAGAATTGGAGGTTGAAGAGAGATTAATCGAAATTTTGAGAAAATCTGTAAGGCATAGACTTATAAGTGATGTTCCATTGGGTATTTTTTTAAGTGGAGGAATAGACTCGAGTTCTGTTGCTGCAATTGCTCAACAAGAAGTTACAGGAAAAGTCAAAACTTTTTCGATTGGGTTTGAAGATCCATCTTTTGACGAATCTAAATATGCCTTTTTAGTTTCTAAGTTTATTGGGGCAGAACATTTTCAACAGATAATGAAGCCAAAAGACCTTATTGAAATTGTTCCAAAACTTACTGATCTTTTGGATGAGCCTATGGCAGATGCGTCAATTATACCAACCTATCTTTTATCTAAGTTTACTCGAAAACATGTTACAGTAGCACTTGGAGGAGATGGAGGAGATGAATTATTCGCAGGCTATCCAACATATTTAGCACACAAATTTGCAAATTATTATGAAGAAATGATGGGTTTTATTCATCCAGCTATAAATTTTTTGGGTAACTTATTACCAGTTTCTGATAATAATTTTAGTTTCGATTTCAAGGTTAAAAAATTTCTTTCAGGTATAGGTTATCCAGACGTAATAAGAAATTCAATTTGGTTAGGGTCTTTTCCTTTTTTAGAGATTAAGAATTTAGTCTCCAATGAATTTATTTCATTGTTCAATAGGAATCATATCTTAGAGGAACTATTTCTATACGAAAAAGAATATCCTTATGATGATGAAATAACAAAGATTCAATATCTTGATCTCAAAATGTATCTTCAAGAGTCAGTCCTTGTAAAGGTAGATCGTGCAAGTATGGCTTGTTCCCTGGAAGTAAGGGCTCCATTTCTTGATTACGAATTGGTTGAGTTTGTAATGGCGCTTCCATCAGGATTTAAATTAAATGGTTATAAATCAAAATATATTCTTAAGAAGATTATGAGAAATTTACTTCCTGAAGAAGTAATTAAAAGACCTAAAAAAGGTTTTGGTATTCCAATTGCTAAATGGATAAAGGGACCTCTTAAAGATTTATTTCAAGATTTATTATCTCAAGAAAAGATAAAAAAAGAGGGCTTTTTAAACCATGAATACATAAATAAAGTTTTTGAAGACCATTTAAGAAACAAAAAAGATAATAGGAAAAAACTCTGGACTCTTCTTATTTGGGAACTTTGGGTAAACCGCTACAATCCATCAATTTAGTTTATTCAATAGGCATATCAATTCCCTTTTCATTGGGTGAATTAGGATCCCAAAGAAAAAGATACATTGAAGCATCAGTGGGAAAACGATTAAAATTCAAAAAACTTCCATCAAAAAATCCTTTAAGTACAGCAGGAGATTTTTCTTTAATTTTTTTAGCGGTCGCTTTTCCTGCCACAATCCATAATCGACTTCCATCTTGAACATACTGCGTGCAACAGTTTTTTGAATAATTAATTGAAAATATAAGATTTTTAAAATTAAAGTGTTTCATATACTCAATTTTTGTTTCGGATAATTTAAAAAAAGGAATAGTATGATGGCGATTTTCAGGATAAATTTCTAAATAATGAAGTATTCCTGGAATAAACCCTGTAGTTTCTACAAATATTTTATCACCATTTCGTAGTTGTTTTTTTAGATAATTTGCTAACCCTCTGAAATCCTGTTTCTCGGAACGATAGTAAAGAGGTAAGATGAAAAGGTTAGATATAATTAGTAGCATAACAAACATTAGGCGAAATCTAATAAATTTCGAAATTTTTTTAAATTTTATTTCTGAGATATTAATCGACATGAAAAGTGTTATAAGGAATATAGGTAGAAAATTAATGAAATATCTTGATGTTACAAAATGAGTAATATCAAATAATTTACAAAATAAATATAACCCCAAGATAGGGAAAAAAATCATTCCTAAGAGAATGATCGCATTTTTTTTAATTTCTGAAATAATTAAAAAAATGATGAGAAAAAAGATGGAAATAATAACTAAAGGGAGATTTGATATCCAATCATAAAAAATTCCAGCAAGTATAGAAAAAAGCGATCCCGTACCCTCTGAATGAAAGGGATCCATGATAATTTGATTTTTATAATTAATTAATATAAAAATTGTCCAAGGGAGGCAAAAAATTAATAAAAGGCAATTGAGTGATAAAAAAGGTACAAAAAAAGGTTTTTTATTTTCATTCTCACAAAATCTCTCATTGGGTTTATAAAACCATAAAAGTTGGGAAAAAATTATAAAAGGAATGGAACTGTAACTAATGTGAAATTGAATAGCATAAAAAAGAGATGTTAAGAAAAGATATTTTTTCTTTAAAAATTTTAAATAACTCATAAAAAAATATAATCCCGCCATACCAAGAAACATAACTGTTGAATAAGATCTTCCATCTTGAGAAACATAAATATGATATGTCATAAATGTAAGAGCCACGGTGCAAGGGTTTTTAATGGCAGAAGAAAATTGTTTAGATAAAAGATATATCATAGGGATAGACAGTGTACCAAAAATGAATGGGATGATTCGGAGGTCCCTTTCAGGTTTTTCAAAAGGGTATAAGAGATGGGTTAAAATGAAAAAGAGAGGGGGATGCAGATAAGTTGGATTATCTTTATAAAATTTGATTTGGTCTCTTAGCCCAAACCTCGAATCGTTGAAAGTATGAACTTCATCCATCCAAAGTGATTTATGTTCTAATGAATAAAATCTAAAGACAAAACCAATAAATAGACATAGTATTAAAATTAAAATCTCTTTTTTGATTAAATATTGCATAAATAATAAAATTATTCCTTTTTTGCCAAAAAAAGAATAGATACTCCAAATGGAAAAGAGAAAAACCTTAACCAATATGTTTCTATAGAAAAAATAATTTTTAAAATAGAATTAAGTAGAAAAAAATTTATTTTATTTTCAGATTCTATTTTTAATTTAAGAATATAAATTAATCTTCGGGTTAAAAGGATGGGGAAAAAGAAGAAAAAATTAAAGTAGGAAGATTTTAATATACAGAAATTTTTTGAAACTAATTTTTTAAAAATTTCTTTTTGTAAGTATCTTCTTTTATGTCCAGTTATTTCATCTTGCAATCCCCAAAGAAAATTAAAAGCAGGAACAGTTAAAATAAGAATTCCTCCTTTATCCAATATTCTATAAATCTCCTCAATTCCTATTTCATCATTATCTAAATGTTCAAGAACATCCATGGCAATAATAAGTTTAAATGAATTAGGCTTAAAAGGTAAATTATGTAAATCTCCGTTGACTAAAGGTAATTTTATCTTTTGAATGTTTGTTCGAAGAACATTAAAAGATTTGTCTAATCCAATTACATTCATTTCTTTAGACTTCAATACTTTTAAATTTGAGCCAACCCCACAACCAACATCAATAGCCCATTCTTTTTTTGAAAAATTGAGATTAGAAATTAAATTATTAAGAATTTGCCTTCTGACTGAAAACCACCAATGAATATTTTCTATTCCTATATCGATGCAATAATTTTCTTTATTTTTCTTAAAGTCTTTCATAATTTTATTTTAAAAATTATTTTGACAGAAATTTATCCAAATTATCCCTATTTTTAAATAAAAATGCAAATTTTGATCCAAAATTTAAAAAGGATTATTTTTAATTTTTCTCCAAAAAATATTTTCCTATTACATAAAATATCTCTTTTTTTAAATTTAAAAGGTAAGATTATTTATTTTCGTGGTTCAAAATATACAAAATTTATTTTAGCATTCATCCAAATGCCCTTTATAAAAAATCTATCAATTCAAATTTTATAGACAATTTTAAATTCGTTATGACAAAAATTGTCACTTTATGACCAAAAAAGTACCTATTTGTTTAGTTTTAAAAAATAATTATATAGAATTAAATAGAAATGAAAGATATTTTAATTTAAAAAATTTATTGTTTTTCGATAATTATTAAAGCCATAATTTTTTACTTTTTAGTTATAAACAGTTGGCATAATTTATGCTTTGAAAAATTAAAAAAATTTTAATAGAAGGAGGTGATAATTTTTATAATGTAAAATACTAATTTTTGGTTAATTTGAAAAATGTTTTAGGTTTTTTCTAAAGATATCAATTTAAAAAATATCTAAAAAAGGAGGTTAATTAATTATGTTAAAGAAACAAAAAGGTTTTACATTAATTGAGTTGTTAATCGTTATTGCCATCATAGGTATTTTGGCAGCCATTGCCATTCCTATGTACCGAACTCAAACAATTAAAGCAAGGTTAACTGAGGTTACGAATGCAATGAGCAATGTAGCAAGTGCAGTTGCTGCTTACCGACAAGAAACTGAAGGTCAAGGTTGGCCTAATTGTCCAACAATTAATGAAATTCAAAATAGTCTTGGTGTTTCCCTTGGTGCTTTAAATCGAATTTCTGCAATGAGTGTCTCTTCCCAAAATGGTACTATTACTGCCTATATAACAAGAATTGATAGTGCAGTAAACGGTAGTACATTGGTTCTTTCTCCATCAACAAATACAGATGGCTCTATCAAATGGGAATGGGATTCGAGCAGTACGGTTAATCCTGCTTATCTTCCAAAACGATAATTTGAATAGCTTAAGAAGTTATTATTGTTGGTGCCCTTCTACTGATATGAGAATAATATTTTAGGGCACCAACAAATTTATTTTTAAAAAGAAAATAGTTTTTTCATATAAGATGGTATTAAATTTGAATTAAATTTTAAAGTATTAAGAATATTTTTTAAAAGGCGTTGAAGCTGTTTGAGAAAAAATTTGAGCTACTTCACAAATATAATGGATAGAAGAAACAAAAATGGATTTACTTTAATTGAATTATTAATTGTAATTGCGATCATCGGAATTTTAGCAACAGTTGCAATTCCATATTTTGAAGGTTATAAGATCAGAGCAAGATTAACTGAGGTGGAAAATGCAATGGCAATACTACAAAGTGCTGTTTCTGCCCATTACCAAGAGAAAGAAAATTGGCCTAATTGTCCAACAATTAATGAAGTCCAAAACAGTTTAGGGATAGGACTCAATGCGGTTCAAAGAATTTCTAATATTTCAATCATCAATGGTGTAATTACTGTAACTATTCAAAATATACATCCAATGGTAAATGGCCAATCATTAATTCTAAATCCGACTCGGAATGATGATGGTTCTATTAGTTGGTCATGGAGTTGGTCATCGGGATTTCCAATTCATTTGAGGCCAAAAAGTTAAATAAATTAAATATAACCGTAATTTAAATATTAAATGAACAATAAAAAGGGATTGACATTAATTGAGTTATTAGTGGTCATTTTGATTATAGGAATACTTGCAGGGATAGCCGTCCCAATTTATACAAACTATATGATTAGAGCAAGAAGGGCTGATGCTAAAACTGCATTAGAACAACTCCGAGCCTCACAGGAGATGAGAAGAGCAGAAAGAGGAAGTTATGCAACAGATATAGCCGAACTTGTAAACTCTTGGGGAGCACAAAGCATTTCAGGAGATTATTCAATTAAATTGAATTCTGCTACTGCAACTACATATATTGGAGAAGCAGAACCAACTTCTGCAAGACAGCAAAAAGATGGGAGTCTTTATATTAATCAAGATGGCAGGAAGTGGCCAGCAGAAAAATGGGCTAAATGAATGAGATAGAAGAGGGCATAGGGAAGAAGGTTAATTAAATAAAAAAGCAAGATAAATTTATCTTGCTTTTTTATTTTGATTTTCTTGATAATTATTTTATATAAAATTGGTGGAAAAAATTAAAACTTCCTGTAATCACAAAAGGAAAACTTAAGGTAAGAGAATATAAAGGAGGTTGATGATTATCTATCAAAGATATTGCAAAAATAATATTTTTTGAAAGAATTTTATAACTCAGTCAATGCTTACATTAAAAAGGTGGAGGGCAATATATTAGATTACTTTGAAAATTACTTTCAAATCCCCCTCCCCCCCTTTAGAAAAGGGGGGGAGGGGGGATTATAAATTTTCATAGTTCGAGGGTGACAAAACTGTCATGAGAAATTACTTTTATTTTTTTCTTCGCAACGGGATAAAAAAGCTCAAATAAATAAATTGATGTCTATGGACCTTTCAATAGTTATTCCTATGTTTAATGAGGCTGAAAATGTAGAGAATACAATCTCTAAAGTTGAACAATCCCTAATAACTTTTAAAGGGAACTACGAGATCATTGCTGTTAATGATGGGAGTACAGATAATACATTAGAGATTCTTCAGAAGTTAGCTAATACAAATCAAAATTTAAAAGTTATTTCTTATACAAAAAATATAGGAAGAGGAATGGCTTTACGAAAAGGATTCAAGGAATCTCAAGGTGAATTTGTTGTTTCGATTGATGCAGACTTAAGTTATGATCCAAAATATATTCTCGATCTTGTTGAAACTTTAAAAAAAGATTCTCATATTGACTTTGTGCTTGCTTCTCCCTATATGCCTGGAGGTGGAGTTAGAGATGTACCTTCTCTTCGATTATGGATTAGTAAATTAGGAAATAGAATCCTAAGCTTTGCAATGCCTAATCGAATTCATACTTCCACAGGAATATTTAGGGCTTATAGAAAAAAAGTCCTCGATTCTATTGAGTTAGAATCTGATGGGAAAGAGATTCATCTCGAAATTCTCTCTAAAGCTTTGGCTCTCGGTTTTAGAGTTAAAGAAGTACCGGCTGTTTTGACTGGAAGAAAAAGAGGGGTATCAAAATTTAAATTCCGAAAAACCGCGATTTCGCATCTTATATTTTCTGTTTTTGAAAAACCAATGATAATATTTGGTTTTCTTGGCCTTATTACCCTTGGAATAGGGTTTATAATAGGTCTTTATATTGCTTATTTAAGATTTTCAGGCGAATTAACTCCTGGAAGGCCCTTAATTACTTTTGCCTTGCTATTGATATTGGGAGGAATCCAAATTCTTTCATTTGGGTTTATTGCTCTTCAAATTTTAACCATTCGTAAAGAAATTCTTCGTGTCCAGAAAGAAAACCTTGAATTAAGAAAATTTATAAGAGAATTAAATATATCGAAAGAAGAGAATTAATAAGAAAATATTATGAGGATCTTATTTTTGACTAATACTTATCCTGACTTTGAATCTTCTTATCGGGGGATTTTCATAAAAAAAATGGCCACTCTATTACAAAAAGATGGCTATCAAATCTCTGTGGTTACCCCCAAAATTTATCGAGAAAGTCAATATCACGAGAATCAGAATGGAATCCACATTTACAGATTTCCATTTTTCGCAGGAAATAAACTCCTAATCGAACATGAAAAAGTCCCATTTGTCCGCATGATCCTATATTATTTTTCAGGTCTTTTAACAACCACTTATGTAATTTTAAGACGAAAATGTCAACTAATCCATGTTCACTGGGTTATTCCAACAGGATTAATCGGATTTTTGGTAAGCTTATTTTTAAAAAGAACTTTCATAGTAACCATTCATGGCACTGACCTTAGAATGGCTTTAAAAAAAAGGGGAATTCTTAAAAGAATTTTTATTTCTATTTGTCGAAGGGCGTCCCACATTCATTGTGTATCAGAGGTTCAAAAAAAGGAGATAGAGTCATTTGGCTTGGAAAATAAAAAAATTTCCGTATTTCCTATGGGAATCGAATATCCTTTTATAGAATCTGGAGAAAAGAAGAAGGAGGATGAAGAAAATCGTTCTTTTGTAATATTAAGTAACCGTAATCTTTTACCTATTTATAATGTTTCTTTATTGATTAAGGCAATTCCAATCATACTTAAAGAAGAACCCCAAATAAAATTTATAATCGCAGGGGAGGGGTCAGAGAGAACACAATTAGAGAAGGAAATTTATAAATTAAATTTAAATAGCTCCGTAAAGTTTATAGGGAGGGTTCCACATAAAGACATGCCTGAGTTACTGGCTCAATCACATATTTATGTTTCTACTTCATTATATGATGGTACCTCAGTTTCATTGCTTGAAGGAATGGCTTCGGGTTGTTTTCCGGTGGTTAGTGATATTCCACCAAACAGGGAATGGATAAGGGATGGTGAGAATGGATTTTTATTTCCTGTTAATGATGAGTCTATACTTGCTAAAAAAATTATAAGTGCTATTCGTAATAGAACAATTCGTGAAAAAAGCCGTAAAGAAAATTTCAAAATCATCAGAGAAAAGGCCCTATGGCCAGTCAATATTCAAAAGATAAAAGCTATTTATGAAAGCCAATTAAATAGAAAACACTCAATAGGGTCTTAATGGAATTAGATTACAAAACGATTTTTAAAGAGCTTAACGATAATGGCATTGATTATCTTGTGGTTGGAGGGCTTGCGGTAAATTTATTTGGAGTACCACGGTTAACCTACGATATTGACCTTATGATTCACATGGACTCCGAGAATATAAAGAAATTAATTTTAAAACTTACTCAGTGGGGCTATAAACCAAAGATACCGGTTGACCCTCTTGAATTTGCGGATGAAGAAAAAAGAAATTCATGGATTTCAGAAAAAGGAATGAAGGCATTCAATCTTTTCAGCGAATATTTACCCTGAATCCTGCGTGAAAACTATAGATTAGATCTTTAATTTATCGATTCTTTTTATGGCATATTCAAACGCATCCTTATACAGGAAATTAGCTGGTAATTTTAAGGTTGGTCTATTCTCAATTTTTACCAGTTCACCAGGGATGAGTAAAAGTCGGTTTCGTAAAGTATTAAGCGTCATATTCTGAAACTCCTTGGGTAGACATAG
>Ga0078972_1000755_pt1 | contig 132619 bp, 122 predicted proteins | sample YelNatPaOPGAMG01_FD_67568 | JGI IMG/M metagenome (GOLD analysis project Ga0078972, IMG submission 67568) | Hot spring thermophilic microbial communities from Obsidian Pool, Yellowstone National Park, USA - OP-RAMG-01 (SPADES assembly) (version 2) | ecosystem: Environmental > Aquatic > Thermal...
TGGATCAAAAATCTTTGAATCTTCGCCAAGTGATTTGTGAATCATCAGCATCTTGCTGGCTGCTATATCTCTGGATCTTACCAAATTAGATCCTGTTTCTGTAGGAAAGAAATTTGCAATATATAGCTCATTAAATACCCTCTTAGATATCCTGTTTATTCTGCCAACCCTCTGAATTACCCTTACAGGATTCCAAGGTATGTCGTAGTTTACCACAATACCAGCTCTATTTAGGTTAAATCCTTCAGAAACCATATCCGTAGTAAGGAGTATGTCATACAAATCTTTTTGATCCTTGTATGATGCATCGAAATTCTTCCTTATTTCACTTAATATCGAAGCGTTTAAAACGCCTTCCACTACCAGCACCCGATTGTCAAATGCTTTCATTAATATGTTTTTAAGATACTTTACCGTGTCACGGTACTCTGTAAATATTACTGCCTTTCTTTTTGGCTCACCATCAGAAGGAGGTTGGTTTAGTATATCTCTTAACTTTTCAACAAGAGAGCTTACCTTTGGATCGTCTCTAACTATATTCAGGTCTTTTAGCTCACGTAAAATATCACTAAATAGATTTAGATCACTTTCTATGTCACTAACAAACTCGTCTCTCTTTTTAAATTTTTTAAGCTCATATATCTTATAATTTTTTTTATGCTCTTCATTTTCCAATCTTTCAGCATAACCTTTCAGACTTTCTTCTATTTCATCTATGTCCATCTCGTATATCTTCTCAAGAAGATCCCTGTCCAGTATATATTTGTCAGTTTTTTTGACAAACTTTAAAACATTTTCAGTTATATTGATGAAATTTTTTATGCTCTGCTCAAATGCTCCAAACGAGCTCTCAAACCTTTTCACAAGAAGCCTTCTCATAAAGTCATATAGATTTAACTGCTGTATAAAATGAAAATTAGCTTCTTTGCTAGACTTCTCTTCAGGATCACCAGGAGTTTTGCCCTGTTCATAGAGATATGGCTTATATATAGCCCCCTTGAACTTGCCGCCATCTTCTGGCAGGGCAAAATATTCACTTATAACCTTATCGTAAAATTTAGACTGCTCCTGTGTTAGTTCGAAAAACCACTCCACCGGATCCTTTAGGTATGAGAGCTCTTTTACCTCCTGGCGATACTGCTCATTTTCTACCAGGTCCAGTCTGTTTCTTCGGATCGTAACGGGTTCTATTACATCTCTTATCTCTTTAGCTATAAAGCGAGAACGCCGATCAAGTGTTCTTATATCTATCTTGCTATCGCCAAAAATAGCATTATAATTGCTGATAGCTTTTTTTATTTTCTTAGGATCTGGAGAATTAAAGTTCTTCTTTATATAAGAAAGCTTGTCAAAGATGTTTGAAAAACCATAAAACTTCGCCTCAAGGTTATCTGAAAGGGTAATACTTGATTTTTTCGGCACGACAAATAGTTTCAAGAGTGAAAATATGTCATCTGGCTTGTTGTTGAAGGGTGTAGCAGTAAGGAGTATTACCTTCTTACCCATACATATATTCTTCAGAAGTTCGTAGTCTTTGGTGTTCTGATTCCTAAATCTATGAGCTTCATCTACTATCACTACCTCAATGTCTCTTGTAGCCGATACGGCGTCAAAAGCGCTCTTCAGATCTCCTGATGAAAAAGCCTGCCACCCTAATTTTGCCAGTCCAAAATCTTCTAAATATCTATTCCACCCATAACTTTTACTTTTGTCACCTATTATTCCAGGGGGAGCGATGACAATGCCTCTTTGCTTCAGCTCGTAAGCTAAGGCACAGGCTATAATAGTTTTTCCCAGCCCTACCACGTCTGCAATCAATACTCCGTTGTTTTGTTCTACTATTCCCAGTGCCTGCTTGATAGCGTCAAGCTGATATGCATATGGCGTATAAGAATTTTCTATAAATATATCAGTTAACCTCTGGCTGATATCCTTTCCCCTGAATATGTCCAGATAGCTCTTCAGAACCAGAGCATATGCTTCAAACGGTATAATTTTTCTGATCAGAGTATCCTTTTCAACAACTTTTAAAAATCTTTCTTTATAATCGTCATTTTCAGTAATTTTCACTGAATCTTTCCATAAACTATCAAAGTACTCTTCTGCATCGTTAAAGCCATAATCCGAGATCTCCACGTTGAACTCATGTTGGCGTAACAATCCAGAGGCAGTCAGATTGCTGCTTCCAGTGATGAAGAGCTTATCTCTGCCAATTTGATTGTCTTTTAGCTTGAAAAGATAAAGTTTTGAGTGATTTGGTTCAAGAGTTTTTCGTAAATTTAGCCTACCAGATCTTATTAAGTTCAGAAAGAAATTTGACTGTTCGTAAAATTCTTTTGTGTCAAAATGATCGGTATTAATTGATTTTTTTAAAGAGTCTAAAAACCCCTCAAATATTTCCTTACTGCTACGTTTGCCTCGTTCAATCGCATACTCGATCAGACCATAATTTAAGCTGTCCACATTCAACCCGACTAATACATTTAAGATTACGTCTTCGTTTTTAGCTATGCTCTGATAAAGCTCTCTTAAGCCAGAAAAATAGAAAAAGCCTACAAGGAATTTTAGCTCGTAGCTATTTAAGACCAATTTTGAAACTCTTTCTTTTAAAGATCTATCTTTTGAATTAGTAATAAAGTTACCCATAAATAGACACCATATTCTCCATCCTTAACCCCTAAAAATTTGAATTTAATACAATATAATATAACATTGTCTTAAAAAAGTCTAAAAACAGTAAAAAATGATCTTACAAACTTATTTCAAATAAGAATCATTATGTGAAAATGACTATTTGTATATATACTCAAATGTCGAAGGCAGATCGTTGTTTAAACCCTTTGAAAATAACAACTGATGCACGTCGAGACCAGATGTCCTAAAAGCCACCGCACATCCTTTCAGATAAAACCCCCATCGGCGAGCAAATTGTTTTCCGAATCTTTCTTCTACCTCTTTGTAGTGAAGGGAATAATTCTCATACCATTTATCAAGCGTCAAAGCGTAATTCATCCTCAGACTCTCCAGGTGAATAAGGTGAAAGTCATACTCTGGCAGGATCCATACCAGTTCTCTTAGAGATGGAAGATATCCTCCTGGAAAGATATATTTTTTCAACCATATACCAAATGAATCTCCCTCTGAATTTTCAGGCACGTTGATGGTGTGTAGGAGTGAGAGCCCTTTATCTATCAAGAGTTTATTTATCTTTTCAAAATATTTCTTCAGATTTTCCTTCCCCACGTGTTCGAGCATACCTATGCTAACTATCTTGTCAAACTGAATCTCTTTCTCGTCCAGATCAAGATAGTTCATAAGTCTTACCTCCACCCTATCTTCCAGCCCTGATCTTTTTATAAGCTCTTGACTCCCATTAAATTGCTCTTCGCTCAGGGTTATCCCCATAGATTTTACACCGTATTCTTGTGCAGCCTTTACTATGAGCTGACCCCAGCCGCTTCCTATGTCAAGGAGTCTTTCGTCCTTTTTCAGATTTAGCTTTCTGAGGGTGTGATTTATCTTTGCTATTTGTGCGTCGTGAAGACTCATATCTGGATCTTTGAAGTATGCGCATGAATAAGTCATAGTATCATCCAGCCATAGAGAGAAAAAGTCGTTACCCAGGTCATAGTGCGATTGAACTTCTTTTTTTTGTATTTCTTTGAAATTTTTTATTGCCATATTTGCAATAGACATTAATAGTTGATTTTTTATATCTTTCAGCTCAGTTTCTGTTTTATTTAAATTAAAAGCACTGCAAACTTCGTATAGATCGCCTTCAACGTCTATGAATTCATCAGAACAATCTTCCATCAATTTTGTAATATCTTTTTCTTTGTCAAAAAGCGATGCAGGGTCTTTTTTAAAGGATATGGTGAACCTACTTTCCCCTGTGCCATAGTTTGAAGTACTACCATCCCAATAAATCACGCTGAAGCTAAAATCTTGCACACCCCTAAACAAGGAATCCATCACATACCTGTCCATAATTTAAATAATCCTCCCATATCGCCTATCTGGCAATCACACCATAATTATAGACCCTAAGATCGAACCACACATTAGATTATAATAAGAGAAATTGAAAAAGTATTTGCATAAAAAATAAAGGGAATCAAATGGTGGACCTGAGGGGATTCGAACCCCTGACCTCCTCAATGCCATTGAGGCGCGCTCCCAACTGCGCTACAGGCCCACTGGAGTTACATTATAAAGGACTTATAGATTTTTTGCAACCTAAAAAGTGAATTCCTTTAACATGAAAAAATCTCAAATATATTGTATCATCTATATTTTAGGATAAAATTTTGAAGGAGGAAATGATGTCAAAACACTTTCTTAACCCTGTAACAGATGTAAAAGTCAGCAAGTTAATCCTGAAGCACTACTACGAAAGCATCACTGATGCTCTAAATTCTGACGTTATCATAGTAGGTGCTGGTCCATCTGGACTGACTGCTGCAAGAGAGCTTGGCAATTCTGGCTTTAAGGTAGTAATTATGGAGAGAAAGCTCTCCCCTGGTGGAGGCACCTGGGGCGGCTCGATGTCCTTTAATAAGGTCATAATACAAAAAGATCTAAAAGATCTATTAAATGACTTAGAATTGCCATTTTTAGAAGATGAGAATGCGCTCGTGGTAGACTCCTGTCTTTTTGCAAGCCAGCTGATTTCTAAGGCGCTAAAGACTCCAAACGTAAAGCTCTTCAATTTGATGACAGTGGTAGATCTCCAATACACGAGCAATGCAATTACAGGCGTGGTAGTGAACAATACAGGCATAGAGATAGCAGGGCTTCACGTAGATCCTATGGTGTTTCAGACGAAAGCAGTACTTGATTCCACAGGCCACGATGCCATAGCGGCAAATCTTTATTCAAAAAGGGTTCAGTTGCCACTTAAAAAAGAACACTTTATGAATGCAGTTCAGGGAGAAGAGGATACGGTAAACAATACTCAGATGCTTACAAATGGACTTTTCGTCTCAGGAATGGCAGCCAACAACGTAGACGGTGGCAGCAGAATGGGGCCAATATTTGGCGGAATGATAAAGTCTGGACTAAAGGCTTCTAAATTGATAATGGAGTATATAAAAACTGTTTAACACCCTAACGTTTTATCTGAATTTTATAGAGGCAAAAAATAGGCTAATCGGAAAACAAGTTAGCAAGCTATTTTTCTACAAAGATAGCTTTACATTAAACCTCTGGGACAAGGAAGAGGGCTCTACCTTCTTCCTTGCTTCACTGATAAACAATATTCCATTCATAGGACTGTCAAAAGAGAAAAATATAAAATTTGAGCCGCACAAACACCCATTTTATGACTTTCTGAACAAGCACCTGCCAGGGTCTGAGATAACTGAGGTCGTGATAAATAGATTTGACAAGGTATTAAGGATTTCTTTCTCAAATGACTTTCCCGTTGGAAAGTTTGCAAAGTTAGATCTCATCCTCGAGCTAATTACAAACAAAACTAATGCAATCGCACTGGTAGATGATATTATAAAGATTTCATACAAAGAGATAATCCCTGACGATCCTCTAAAAAGAAAGATCATCTCTGGAATTCAATATCAATATCCAGACAGGTCCAAAAGGATAGAACCAAAAGAGATAACACGAGAGATGCTATCAGAATACGGCGTTGAAAGAACTCTTTCAGAAAAGTCCTTTGGCTTTCCAAAAAACGTTATAGAGGAAGTAAGAGATTGGGATATAGAAAAAGCCCTTCAGTGGATAGATAGTGATTTTAAAGGTCTTTATCCCAAAATAGTTGGTGATGAATTAATTTTATCTTTAAATTTTGAAGAAAATTCGTTCCTTGAAACTATTTATGCTCTTGGAACAAAAAAGATTATTAAAGCAAGAGAAGAAAAAAGAATAAGAGAGATTGAATCAGAGAAAAAGAAAAAGATCTCATATTTGCAAAAAAAACTTGATAACGTAAAAAAAGACCTTGAAAAGAATTTACACTGGGAAGATCTACAATCAAAGGCATCAAATATCTTAAGCAATTTAGATAGAATTGAAATTATCAACAACCAATATAGCCTTGAGGGAAAGGTAATCGGAGATTTGAATACCTCCCCAGGCAAAATTGCAAACGATCTCTTTGAAAAAGCAAAGAAGATGAAAAGCGCCCTTTCAAAGATTGAGAAAATGGTCTCATTTTTAGAAGCTGAGATCGAAAAAGCAAGATCAGAGCAATTAACCGCTCCCAGATCAGAGAAGAAGAGCGAAGAGAAAAAGAAAAAAGAAAGAGAAAAGACAAAAGATTACATAAAAATAGACTTTGATGACTACACCATTGCCCTGATCGGAAAGAATGCCAATTCAAATATAAATTTGCTAAAGATCTCAAATCCAAATGATTGGTGGTTTCACGTTAGAAACTATTCTGGCAGCTATTTGATTTTAAAGACTACAAAAAAGGATCTGAAGCAATCAGATATCAAAAGGGCTGCACAAATATGCGCACATTTTTCAAAGGGGAAAAAAGAAAAAGAGGTAGAGGTGGTTTATACACAGGTAAAATACCTCACAAAGGCAAAGGGAAAGGGTAATGGTATGGTTTTTTACAGAAATGAGAAAACAATCTTCGTCTCTCCAGAAAAAGAAAAAGACCTGTAAGATAACAAAAGATGCCAGAAAAATATGTGCACTTAGAATTATTCGCAATAGCTGCCTTTGAAAGAGAAAGATTGGACCAATTTCTCTTTTTGGCTATGAAAGACGAGTCAAGAAATTATTATTCAAAATTAATCAAAGAGGGTTGCGTAAGAGTAAATGATAATCTCGTCGAAAAACCCTCATACAACGTAAAGCCTTATGACAAAATAACTTTACAAAAAAAATTCAAAGAACCTTTTACCATAGAGCAGGATAAGCTAAATATAAAGATTTTATATGAAGATGAGCACCTCATAGTTATAAATAAAGACAGGGATATGGTAGTGCATCCTGGAGCAGGAAATTTTAGAAACACTATATTAAACGCTATTATCGATTCTATAGACAAAGACGAATTTACAGATCAGGAAAGGCCAGGAATAGTCCACAGGCTGGATAAAGAGACTACGGGAGCCTTAATAGTAGCAAAGTCAGAAAAAATATTGAGAAAACTATCTACTCAGTTTAAAAATCGTACGGTAAAGAAAACTTACATTGCACTGGTTTATGGATATATGCAATACAAAGAAGGCTTTATATCAATGCCCATAAAGCGATCAAAGATTCACAGACAAAAGATGGAAGTAAATCTCTCTGGCAAAACAGCTCTTACTGAATATTCAGTTCTAACTGAAGGCCTACTTGACAAACAAGCCCTTTCTTTATTGAAAATAAACATATACACAGGAAGAACCCATCAAATAAGGGTGCATATGTCTTATATCGGTCATCCTATAGTGGGAGATAAAAAATATTCAACAAGAAGCTGCAAAAATTGTCCAGAAATTGCTTTGCACGCATTGAAAATAGAGTTTTCACACCCAATCTCTGAGAAAATAGTCAGTTTTACTGCGCCATTGCCAGACGATCTACAGGATTTTCTGGCTAAATGCAATATCGACTATGATTTTACCTTGTAGACCCTATTCCAGTAATCCTTCAAGTTAGCTACTTCTTTTTCCAACCATCCATAATTTTCTACATACCAGTCAGTAGTTTCTTTCAAGCCCTGCTCAAACGAAAACGATGGTCTCCAACCTAAATCTTTTGAAATCTTCTCAGTATTCAGGGCATATCGAAAATCGTGTCCTGGCCTGTCTTTTACAAATTCAATGAGGTCCTCAGGTTTATTTAATATTGCCAATATTTTTTTTACCAGATTGAGATTGGTCATCTCTTCGCCACTGCCAATGTTATAAACGTTTGAATCCTTCCCATCTGCAAGAACTTTAAAAATTGCTCCACAACAGTCTTTCACATATGTCCACTCTCTAAAATTGCCTCCATCAGCATAGACAGGGACTTTTTGATTGTTTAAAGATTTGTATATTACTACAGGAATCAATTTTTCAGGAAACTGCCACATACCATAGTTGTTCGACGGCCTGACTATTCTCGTCCTTAGAGAAAAAGTCCTTGCATAAGCATTTATTAGGAGATCAGCGCTTGCCTTACTCGCAGAATATGGGGAATTTGGCTTGAGAGGATTGTCCTCTGAAAATTTCCCTTCCCTTCCAAGCTCGCCATAGACCTCATCAGTAGAAACGTGTAACAATAATATTTCTGAATTTAGTATAGAATTTAAAATGCTCGTAGTGCCACATATATTTGTATTGACAAATTCGTTTGGTTCCAGGATAGACCTGTCCACGTGAGTCTCAGCTGCAAAGTTTATAACAGCTTTTATTTTATCTGCTTTTATTATCTTTTTAACAGAGTCTTCATTCTTTATATCGTCATTGTAGAAAGCGATATCATCTATTACTGAATTTATACGTTCCATCGAACCTGCATAGGTAAGCTTATCAATTACGCTAACTCTGTAACCCTTTTCTACAGCCTGCCTTACAAATTCACTACCTATAAAACCTGCACCACCAGTAATTAAGATATTCATAATTTCTCCCCTTTAATTAAAAAAAATAAATTTAAAAATTAAAAAGATATATATAACCAGAACAGTAAAAGATGCCCTGTATTCGTTATTGGACATATATCTGTCAAACGATATTGGAGCCGACTTAAAGCTTAAGAAATTCGGGAAAAATGCAGGAACCCTCTCTTTATATTCGAGAAATTTCTCTTTGTGTTCGTTGTAGAGCTCCACCTCTTCTTCTCTCATCTTGTGAAAGTGGACGAACAAAAATCCCACAGAGAAGATTATCAGTAACAAAATGCTACCCGTAGACATCATCACCCCAAAACCTGCCAGAAAACTTCCTAAATAAAGAGGATTTCTGACAATAGAATATGGTCCGTCAGTGGATAGAACTTTTACTTTGTTTATGGTAGCTGCTGCCCAAGCTCTCAACAAAAGACCTAAAATAGAAAAAATTACGCCTGAAAACAAAGACAACTTAGTCGGATGTGATAAAAATATTATCAAAATAAAAAGTAGGTATAAAAGCTTGGTTCTTTTTTTAACAAGAAATTTTATAATTTATATCAGCCCTTTCTGTATAACATGGTTTGTTATTTTAACATATAATTTATTTAAGTTTTATTTTTAATTTTTGCTCAGGAGGAGAATCTTGTACATACCCAGTTTATTTGATAATTTAGAAAATCAGGATGAAGATCAGAAAGAATTGCCAGAATTAAAACTTGACGAGACTCTATTAGCAGCTAAATCTTGCAAAAAGTGCCAGTTAAGCTTGACCCGTAAAAATGTAGTTTTCGGGGAAGGACCCATAAAACCTGAAATTATGGTGATTGGCGAGGGGCCAGGAGAGACAGAAGACCTGCAAGGGATTCCTTTTGTAGGAAAAGCAGGACAACTTCTAACAAAGATTTTCGAATCAGTCGAGCTAAACAGAAAGGACATATACATCACAAACGTTGTAAAATGTAGACCCCCTGGCAACAGAAATCCTCTACCAGAAGAGATGGAGGCTTGCAGGCCCTTCTTAGAGGTTCAAATAGAAGTCCTGAAACCAAAGATAATAATCTTGCTGGGAGCTGTTGCGTGTAAGGCTATTTTAAAAAATTTTTTAAAAAATTTTAGCTCTATCACTAAGGCAAGGGGAGAACTAATTTTTCAAGACGATCGATATTTCATACCGATGTTTCACCCCTCATATCTACTGAGGAATGCCGGTAAAAGAGAGGGTTCCCCTCGATGGCTTACCTGGAAAGACATGCAAAAGGTGAAGAAGTTTATCGAAAAAGAAAGCTAAAAATCTTTAGTAACAGAAAACTTGCCAACGTTTCTTAGAGAGATAAAGCTGCCCAAGAATCCAATAAATGTTCCTGTAAAAACTATTATAAAGCACATCAAGATCCATAAAGATGTATTCAATGGCCAAAAAAATGACCATGGCGGATTTATATTTACAACTGTAAAACTCAAAAAGATTGAAAGAAAGATAAAGAAAAAGATTGCCAGAAGCGAAGAGAAGAATCCTATGAAGCTGCCCTCCAGAATATATGGCATCCTGATAAAATTTGGCTCAGCGCCCACTAACTCCAAAATTTCAAGCTCTTCTCTCCTTGCAAGCACCGATACTTTGATAGTACTTGAGATAACCACGAGCGATGCAAGAGCAAAACCAATTAGCAAAAGTGATCCGATCAAAGTGATTTTTTGAACCATTATATTAAGAGTATTTAAAAGTTGTTGAGGATATCTTGTTTCATCTACCTGTGGAAATTGTGAGATTACCTTTGAAAGTCCAGCTATATAATCCGGACTCTTTGTCCTAACTTTAATAGTATCTGGCAAAGGATTTTTTATGTCAGAAATGTTTATCTTGTTCTGAAAATACTTTTTAAATTTCTCCCATGCATCATGCTTTGAGACGTATTCTACAGATGCGACACCTTCCATATTGGATATCGTCCCCACCAGACCATTTATATCTTGTGCAGATACATTATCCTTCAAAAATACAAGGAGCTCTACCTGATCGCCTATCTTGGTAGAAGCCTGGAACAATGACAAAAAACACATCAATATCAATCCAAAGATTATCATAGTAAAAGAAATAGAAATGGTAGAAGCTATTGCCATTCCTCCACCTCTACTCAGAGAAACTATTGCTTCTCTTAAATATATCCTAAATCTGCTCATAAACTATTGGCGTAGGCTCCAGGCTATCAGATTCTACCTGCCCATTCTTAAGTTGAATAACTCTCTTGTTCATCTTACTGACAATTATTGGATTGTGAGTCGTTATTAAAATAGTCATCCCCATTCTGTTCAAGCTTTCAAAAATAGACATTATCTCCCACGAAGTCTTAAGATCTATATTTCCAGTTGGCTCATCAGCAATTAGAAGGGTGGGATAATACGATATAGCTCTTGCTATTGCCAGCCTTTGCTGTTCACCGCCTGAGAGCTCATTCGGGAAAGCCCTTGACTTTGCGCTCAACTTAACAAGCTCCAATGACTTGTAGGCTCTCTTTTTAACTTCTCTATCAGATAAACCGAGCATCTCTAAACACAACGAGATGTTTTCGATTGCAGTCTTTCTTGGCAAAAGCCTTACATCTTGAAAAACCACCCCTAAAGTTCTCCTGAAAACAGGGATATCCTTACTTTTTAATTTTAATAAATTCATATTATTGACATAAACTTCTCCTGAAGAAGGAAGCAAAGCTCTATATAGAAGCTTCAGCAAAGTTGACTTACCAGCTCCGCTATGGCCTATAATAAAAACAAAATCTCCCTTTTCCACCTCAAGGTTTATTTCCTTTAAGCCAAATATCTGACCATGATAGATTTTCGAAACGTTTTTGAAAACTATAGCGGGATTCATTTTATTTCAGACAAAAGTCTTTCTTTTATGCCCAATGCATCCAGGCCATAGTAACTGAGCAGATCGTTTGGCTTTCCAGAAGTGCCAAATTTATCATTGATGCCAATAAAACAAACCTTCATAGGATAAGTCCCTGAAAGGGTTGAGGCGACCATCGAACCAAGCCCTCCTATAATACTGTGCTCTTCAGCGGTAAAAACCATATCGTGCTCTTTGGCGATCCCTACAATCTCTTTTTCTGGGAATGGCTTCAGACAGGGAACATTCACTAAAGTTGGTTCTATACCATAAGCCTTTAAAAGCTCTATAGCCTCTAAGCATTTCCACAGCATAATCCCTGTAGCAAATATAACTATCTTTTTACCATTTTTAAATATATATGGTTTTGTGTCAAAAGAATAATCCTTTGGCAATAGATCTGGAACGCCCATCCTGCCCAATCTTACATAAACAGGACCTTTATATTTAAATGCCCAATTAATTATAGACCTGGTTTCTATTGGGTCTGATGGGACCAAAACCGTCATATTAGGGATTATAGACATCAAGCCAATATCCTCTACCGACTGGTGTGATGCTCCATCTTCACCCACAGTAATGCCAGCATGAGATGCGCACACCTTAACGTTCAAAGATGGGTATGCCACAGTGTTTCTAATTTGCTCCCAGGCTCTGCCAGAAGCAAATATAGCAAAAGTGCTCGCAAACGGAACAAAACCAGCAAGAGAAAGTCCTGCAGCTATACCTATCATATTTTGCTCAGCTATACCTACATCGAAAAACCTTTCAGGAAATTCCTTAGCGAAAAGCGAAGTTTTAGTAGATTTGGATAGATCTGCATCAAGAGCCACTACTTCATCGCTAAATCTGCCCAAATCTAAAAGAGCCTCTCCGTAAGCCTCTCTGGTTGCAATCATTGTCCATCACACTCTTTCAATTCAGAATATGCAATCTTTGCCTGATCTTCACTTGGCGCCTTGCCATGAAAATCACAAATATTTTCCATAAAGGACACTCCCTTACCCTTTATGGTATGAGCTATAATAACGAGAGGTTTTCTATCATCTCTTTTTTTTGCATTTAGCAATGCAGGGACTATTTGATCGAAATCGTGCCCGCTTAACTCCAAAACGTTCCAACCAAAAGATAGCCATTTATCAGCTAAGGGTTCCAAAGACATAACTTCTTCTGTAAATCCATCTATCTGAAGGTTGTTTCTGTCAACAATAGCAGTCAGGTTGTCGAGTTTAAAATGGCTTGCAGCCATTGCAGCCTCCCATACCTGGCCCTCTTCCAGCTCTCCGTCTCCCAATAAGGCAAAAACATGAGATTTGAGACCCTTTAACCTTAAGCCAAGTGCACAACCGACAGAAATAGATAATCCCTGACCCAAAGAACCCGTAGACGCCTCTATTCCAGGCAATTTTCTCATATCAGGATGCCCTTGAAAAGGACTATTTAACTGTCTGAGAGTATCAAGGCCAGATTTGTCAAAATAGCCAGCCTCTGCAAGGGTTGAGTACAATACAGGCGCAGCATGGCCTTTCGAGAGAAAAAATCTATCTCTTGATTCTAAAAGAGGATTTTTAGGGTCGTAGTTCAGCACTCCACCAAAATAAAGCGAAACAAGTATTTCAACAGCAGATAAAGAACCACCAGGATGCCCAGATTTTGCAGAAGTTATCATCTCAATAATTAGATGCCTGATATTCTTTGCGTGTTCTCTTAAAAGCAAGTCATCCAAAATTCATTCTCCTCTCAATTTCTTTAATCAATTATACATTAAGTTTTATCTTGTTTACTTTCAACAATTTCATAAATCTTATTGACAACCCAATGAACATCTTTTGAAGTAGAATCTATGACTAAAGCATCTTCTGCCACCACCAAAGGGCCGATTGGCCTATTCATATCAGATTTGTCTCTTTTTTCAATTTGAGCCATTACTTCTTCAAAATCAATTTTTATATTTTTTTTAATTAACTCTTCATATCTTCTTCTTGTTCTTTCTTCCAGCGAAGCAGTCAAAAATATCTTAACCTGTGCATCAGAGCAAACAACTGTGGTAGTATCTCTACCTTCCAGAACAGTATTTGGCGAATTAATAGCCAGCTTTCTTTGTTCAGATGAGAGAAAGGCTCTTACCACTGCGCTAGAAGCCGCTTTCGAAACATTTCTATCTATAATGGGAGTTCGCAATTCTTTTGATAAAATTTCGCCATTTAATATAATATTTCCATCAACAAAGTCAATGTTTATAGATTCAATTATATCCTTGAAAACTTTCTCCAAATCCTCAGAGTCTTCTAATTTTCTTCTTATTAGCTCAAAGGTTATAGCTCTATACATTGCGCCAGTATCCACATATTTAAAGTTAAGCTTTTTGGATAATTCTCGCGCTACCGTGCTCTTACCAGCTCCCGCAGGACCATCAATTGCTATAATCATGTATCAAACCTCGATTTATAGGTTTTTATTAAACTGTATAGAACTATACAAAATACAAATCCAATAAGCGTACCAAAAAATATTCCCTCAAGACTTCTAATTATGCTGATGTATATTGGTATATGGATATGCAAAAATGTATCAGTCAGTGATATAAACGCCACAGAAGAAATAAGGAAAAAGAACTTATAAAAATTAACGCTATTTAATTTATACAAGTAAAAAGAGAAAATAAGCAAAGAGTATCCTATAAGCTCTTTGAACCTTGGCCTTACAAAAAGAGTTTTTTCCAAAAATATCCTTATATGTTCTTCGTCGGGCAATAGGCCAATTGGATTTTGGTTTCCAGATCTCAGCACATAAATAGCCAAAATTATCAAGAATATCAACAGGGCAATGAACTCCACCCTTCTCATTGGCTCCATAACCTCATTAATATAATCTTTGATATTAATAGATCTGAAAAATATCCTGAGCCCCAAGAATAAAATCGGCAATATTAAGAGCAGCTTTATCAATGGGAAAATATTTATTCCTATAACCGAAGTTGATGACAGATAAATATTATTTGTGAGCAGGGCGCCTGAAATTGAAATAAAGAAAACCATTAGGAAATTTAGCAAAAATGATGTCCAATTAGAATTTCTGATCTTATTAAATAAATATATTGGAGGAAAGGTAGAGCTCATCAACGCAGTTTCCCATGCAATAAAATTAAATTTACCAAATATAAACAATAATATGTTTACCAATAGCAGGGCAGATGAATAAAGCAAAACCTTTTTTGAACTGAAATTTACAGAAAGCATCAGAAGAGAGAGACACCCCAGGCAGAAGAATATTCCAAATATCCAGATAAGCCTTATTGGTTTAAAATAAAATTCATCATGAGCGCTCCATTGAGCCTTGCCAGGCATATAACCCTGGAGTTTTATCTCTTGAACAATATTCTTAATATACTCAACATTTGTCTTTATAAGATCTCCGTTTATAGGCTCGCCCCAGGGGTTTACGTACAGCACCTTAATATTTCTCTCTTTAATGGCTCTACCCCATCGAGGAATAGCATCAGAATATTTTATCTTTTTTCCTGATTCGAACTTATTGTTTGAGTATATGACGTCCTCACCAGGTATCTCGTTGTTGGTAATCGCATGAACTCTCAGCACTTGATATGGTATCATCCTTGCCAATTCGTCAATGCCCTTTTGTTTGGCGAACTCCACATATCCAAAACGTATATTGTTCTTTTCCAGAATATTTGCATAGATATTAATAAACTTAGGATATCCCAGTACTTCTCTTTCACCGAAGATTATCATCCATACATCTTTTGGATACTGGTTTACCCATCTCTCAAAATCATCTTTACTGCCATAAAAACGATAATCGTTTATCGGTCTTAATACAATGTCAAATCCCATTTTCTTACATAGGTTTAACTCTTGATTGAGAAATCCAAAATATAAAGATGGCAAGTCCTCATCAGCAGAATATATTTCCGAGCCTTTTAAATAGGTTCTTTTAAGGAGTCCATTGTATTTCTGTGTCAACTTATCAAAAACTTCTTTTGCCAATTCTGGGTTTCTAAATTCAGCAACCCATATTACCCCATCTTTAACTGATTTTTCATCTGGATGAACTAAAAAAACTTCTCCGCGCGAAACAAGGGATTTAAGGTTTGATTCTTTTAGGGCTACAGCGGTCACTCCTTCATCCTTGAGAGTACTTAGAAGCTTATCAAAGGGATAGTTTGTCAATTCAGCAAGATCCCTAAACCCTTCATAATCGATTACGATTGATATATGTTTATCCGCCTTAATTTCCACATCAGTTCTAATAGAAGAAATAACAACAGAAAACAAAATTGCAGAAAAAAGCATTAAAAATCCAGCATAAGTAAGAAGTTTTTTATTTATCATTTAATCACCCTGATTTTTTTCTTTTGATTGTTTTAGCAAGTATGCCTTCTGAAATTCGTCAATATTTCCATCCAGGACTCCATACACATCCCCAATTTCCACATTGGTTCTATGATCTTTTACCATGGTATATGGATGCAAAACATAAGTTCTTATTTGCTTGCCCCATGAAGCATCAGTCTCTCCTTTAAATTCGTTTAACTTACTTTTTTGTTTTTCTTCATTAAGTCTGTTTATTCTGGAAATAAGGACCTTCATAGCTGCATCCTTATTCTGAAATTGACTTCTCTCGTTCCTGCATGTCACTACGATACCAGTTGGCAAATGAATAATTCTAACCGCTGAATCAGTTTTGTTTACGTGCTGACCACCTGCGCCAGAAGCCCTGAAGGTTTCAATTCTGATATCCTCATTTTTTATGTTCACTTCTTTAATGTCTTTGATTAATGGCGCTACCTCCACCAGTACAAATGAGGTGTGTCTTCTGTTATTAAAATCAAACGGAGAAAGTCTTATCAGCCTATGTACTCCCTGCTCAGATTTCAAAAATCCATAAGAATATCTGCCCTTGAAAAAAATTGTAGCAGATCTTATACCCGCCTCATCTCCAGGACTCTGATCGACAAATTCTACAGAATACTTATTTTTTTCTCCCCATCTGATATACATCCTGAGAAGCATTTCTGCAAAATCCTGTGCGTCAACGCCTCCTGCCCCGGCGCTTATTGTAAGCATAGCGTCGTAGCTATCGTATTTATCAGACAAAAGAGCTTTAAATTCCATTTCTTCAAGAATCTGAATTAGATTTTTATAGCTTCTTTCCACTTCAATATCCGCATCTTCACCCTGAAACTCCAACCAAAACAAAAAGTCTTCCAAATTCGATGTCAAACTTTTCCACTCATCGACACTTTTCTGAAGACCATCAGCTACCTGAGTAAGATTGGAAGACCTCTCTACATCTTGCCAGATTTCAGGCTTTGAGAATTCATTTTTTATGCTATCTAATTTTTTTGTTTTGTTGTCCAGGTCAAAGACAATCACGTAGCTTTAATATTCTCTCATTTAGCGAATTAACATCGTATTCAATCATTTTTCATTCCTTCCACAACAATGTTTATATTTTTTCCCGCTACCACATGGGCAAGGATCATTTCTTCCAATTTTTTTCTTCTTATTTTCACCCTGGACGTTTACATTAGTTTTAGTTTGCACAGCTTTTGGCTGTTCATTTAAATCTTCTTTTTTCTCAACAATGACGTTAAATAAAAACTTTAACGTATCTTTTTTTATCAACATAGCTGTCTCCTGAAATAGCTTAGACGCTTCAATCTTATACTCTACAAGAGGATCTTTTTGTCCATAAGCTCTTAAACCTATTCCTTCTCTCAAAGAATCGTTATCCTGTAGATGTTCCATCCACTTTTCATCTATAATTCTTAAAGAGATATACTTTTCCAAAGACCTTAGTAATTCTGAGCTAAGTTCTGACTCTCTAATATCGTATTTCTCTTTTAAGAAAGACTTGAGCTTAGACTTTAGCTCTGCTATGTCCTTACAACCGACAAAAACTTCGTCGTCTATCTTTGTAATTTCTTGAAGAGATTCTTTAAGAATTTCTATATTCTCTTCATTAATTGACTTTTTAGGGCATGCATCATCTACGAACTTGTCTGTAAGATCTTCAATCCATCCTACAATTATATCTTTACAATCTTCACGAGTTAACAGCTTTTGTCTTTCAGAATATATATATTCTCTCTGTCTATTCAAGACATCGTCATACTCAATAAGCTGCTTTCTTATACCGAAGTTGTTCTCTTCGACTTTTTTCTGAGCATTTTCAACAGCCTTTGTCACCCAACTGTGCTCAATTGGCTCATTTTCATCAATGCTTAATTTATCCATTAAAGTAACCAGCTTATCAGAACCGAACATCCTCAAGAGGTCATCATCAAGAGATAGATAAAATCTGGACGATCCAGGGTCACCCTGCCTTCCCGAACGGCCTCTTAATTGGTTATCGATTCTTCTACTCTCATGCCTCGATGTGCCAACTACATGTAAGCCACCTAATTGCTTTACTTCATCGTCAAGAACGATGTCTACGCCTCTACCAGCCATATTTGTAGCAATTGTTACCGATTTCTTTTCACCAGCATGCGATATTATCTCAGCCTCTTTTTCATGATGCTTCGCATTTAGCACATGATGTGGTATGCCTTTTTTCTTCAAAAGCAAACTAAGTTTTTCTGATTTCTCAATGGACGTCGTGCCAACCAATATTGGTTGACCTCTTTCAAAACAATCCTGAATTTCATTTATTAAAGCTCTTAATTTTGCAGCTTCATTTTTAAATATCACATCGGGAAAGTCAACCCTTATTATGGGCTTATTAGTCGGAACCACCACTACTACTAAATTATAAATCTTTATAAGCTCAGATTCATCTGTCTTTGCAGTACCAGTCATACCAGCTAACTTTTTATATGCCCTAAAATAATTTTGTATTGTGATAGTAGCTATAGTCTGAGTCTCTTCTTTTACCCTTACGTGTTCCTTTGCTTCAATAGCCTGGTGAAGACCATCAGAATATCTTCTACCATTCATAAGCCTTCCCGTAAACTCGTCTACAATTATTATTTCGCCGTCTTTGACTACATAGTCTTTTTCCTTCTTAAACATAAAATTGGCTCTTAATAACTGAGTAAGAACATGAAGTACATCAATATTCTTTACATCAAAAAGATTTTCTATACCTAATAGTTTTTCTGCCTTTGCTACGCCTTCCTCAGTCAAAGAAAGAGTTTTAGTTTTCTCGTCCGGTGTAAAATCCTCTTCTGATTTCAGTCTTAGGGCTACAGGATTGAGCCTATTATACAGTTCTGTTTTCTGAGCAGCTCTACCAGATATGATTAACGGTGTTCTGGCTTCATCTATCAAAACGCTATCTACCTCGTCTACAATCGCATAGTTCAAGCCTCTCTGGACTTGATCGAAAACAGACAAGGCCATATTATCTCTTAAAAAGTCAAAACCAAATTCATGATTGACCCCATATGTAATATCACAATTATATGCAGCTTTTCTTTGCTCATTGTCAAAGTTATTCTGTAAATAGCTTACAGAAACACCAAGATATTCGTAAACAGGTCGCATCCATTCCGCGTCTCTTTTTGCCAGGTAGTCGTTTACAGTGATTATGTGAACGCCCTCACCACTGAGGGCATTAAGATATGCAGCACCAGTAGCAGCAAGCGTTTTGCCTTCACCAGTGCCCATCTCAGCAACCTTGCCATCATTTAGCACGAGACCGCCTATTAACTGAACGTCAAAAGGCCTAAGCCCAAGAGTTCTAAAAGCAGCTTCTCTTGCCATAGCAAAGGCATTTAAAAGAATATCTATTGGGAATTCTTTTCCCTTGAAATTTTTCAGGGCTTCTCTATAGTTGTTAGTTTGTCTTAAAAAGTCTTCCCTGCTTAATTTTTTAACTTCTTCTTCTTTGCTATTTATAGCAGCTACGACTTCATAGTATTTTTTTAGCTCGTTCTCTTTGCTAGAGCCCAAAATCTTATTTAAAAGCTTATTAAACATTTATATTCCTCAAATATTTATTTTTCTGGTTCAATCAAACCATATCCACCATCATTTCGGCTATAAATTACGTTAACGTCCATAGTCTGCGAATTTATAAACACATAAAATTTATGACCTAACAATTCCATGTCTATTATAGCCTCTTCTGGCGTTATTGGCTTGAAAGGAAATCTTTTTGTCCTTATTATCTTTTCTTCAGGAGATACTTCTTCATTTTTCTGCTCTAAAAAGCTATCAGCCATAAGATTTCTATGTCTTTGGACCAATTTTTCCTTGTATCTGGATATCTGTCTTTCAAGCTTGTCATGAACAAGGTCTACTGCAGTCCTTACGTCATCAGAATTTTCTTGAGCTCTAATTGTAGAACCAGCAGCAAAAATTGTAACCTCAGCCGAAAATATCTGCTTATTTTTCTTAGCGCTTGATCTAGTCAAAACTATCTGAACTTCAATAATTTTCTTGAAAAATCTATCCAATTTTGACATTTTGTTTGAAATATAAGATTTTTGTTCATCTGATAGGTTTACGCCTTTATCTTTTACGATTACTTGCATGCTTGTCCTCCTATAAATATTTAGTAAGAAAAAAGCTTATATTAAATTATATTGTTTAAAATAAGAAAACAAAAGCCCCAAACAGGGGCTTTTGAAAAGATCAAATATTAAAAATTTATTATTTTAAGGACAATAATTTCTTAATTATGATACCTTTGTAACGTTTGATGCCTGTGGTCCCTTTGGACCGTCAACAATTTCGAACTGGACAGCCTGTCCCTGTTCTAAGGTCCTAAAACCCTTACCCTGGATTGCGCTGTAATGAACGAAGACATCACCACTTCCATCATCCTTTGAAATAAATCCGTAACCCTTTTCGTTATTAAACCACTTTACTTTTCCTAAAAACATAAATAAATAACCTCCTAAAACCTTTTCAAAAGTTTAAATTTTTCTCATCTAACCTCGTCTCATCTCATCTTTGACCAAAATCTTACAGCAAAGTTCACCTCCCTTTAAGAGCCTAAACCCTTTAATAAAAGGGTAAACTCTTGGTGCCGAGACAGGGACTTGAACCCTGACGAACAAAGCGTTCACTAGCCCCTCAAACTAGCGCGTCTGCCATTCCGCCACCTCGGCACTTTTAATAAGTATAAATATAAAATTTTATAAAGTCAACCATTTATTTAACTCGGTAGTTTGAAAGTGAGAAAAGAACAAACTTAAGAAATGCTTAATTTTGAATTCTTTTTTGTCAAGTTTACTATTTTAATATATCCCACTTTGCAGTTCTTTATGGTAGCGCAAGCATCTTGCTTGCGGAATAGTACTTTGATTCTTAAAAGCTACCAAGCAGGATGCTTGGCTTACTATAAAAGCTTTGCGGTTCTTTATGGTAGCGCAAGCATCTTGCTTGCGGAATAGTACTTTGATTCTTAAAAGCTACCAAGCAGGATGCTTGGCTTACTATAAGTGCACTGAGCAACTTGATAGTGTTCTGCGCTTTTATGGTACCGTGAGCATCCTGACCATAGTACCCTGAGCATCCTGCTCGGGGTATCTTTTGCTTTTTTGTTCTTAAGCACTACCATAGTATCCTGAACATCCTGTCAAACAGTCAACTATTTATTTAAAGTTGTTAACAGAAACTGATTTCACATCACAAGAAGACACTAATTTTTTCACTATGGTGGGAAAGATATTTTTTAGTGTTAAAGAATAATTAAAGCATTTATAATATAAATCAAAAAAGAAGGAGTCAAGATAACAAAGAAAAAAAATGGCGGAGGGGGTGGGATTCGAACCCACGGCCCCAATAAAGGGGACACCGATTTTCAAGACCGGCTCCTTAAACCGCTCGGACACCCCTCCAGCACTGAATATTGTATCATACTTTTTGGAAAGAAGGTAACAGACTAAATGAACGAAAATTATTACGAAAAATTATTGGATAGATTAAAAGATTATTTTGGCAAACTTGAAAGAACAGACGAAGACTTCTTTCATGAATTGATCAAAGCGATACTCTCACAAAACACCACAGATAAAAACTCCATACAAGCTTACAATAATCTTATAAAAATCATAAATAATGATTTGAAAAATCTATCAAATGATGGATATTACGACAAAATCAAAGATTCAATTAAGATTGCCGGACTAAACAATCAAAAGGCAAGAACACTATGTACTTTGGGGGAGAAATTCTTTTCAAATCAAAAATATTCAGATATAGAAGAGCGCATTAAAAAGATGAATATTTCTGAAGTCATTAGCACCTTCCTTGCCATTGATGGAATAGGCTTGAAAACTATTTCTTGCGCAATATTGTTTGGCTTAAAGAAGAGCGCATTCCCTGTTGATACACATATTTCAAGAATTGTCCAAAAGATTAAAAATGAAAAGATCCTCAAAAAGGATATTCAAATAGAAGTAGAAATCTCCATTCAAGATTGGGAGAAAATAAAAGCCCTGCACTTATACTTAATCGAACTGGGAAGAAGTATTTGCAGGGCAAAAAAACAAAACTGTCAAATATGTCCTATCAAAGAACTTTGCGAAGATTATCGTTCAAGATTACCTTCATCCTGCTAATTGGTTCAATTGGCTCAGGCTCTATCCCTTTTAGCAATGCAAGATAATAACTTGCAAAGTCAGTCGAGTATATAAGATTAAGCCCAGCTAAAATGTGATTTTTCCCAGAGCCAAATACTTCCATAACCTCTATTCCTTCAGAATTTAGAAATGTTTTTACAGTACTTATAATGTTCGATAGCAGCACTGATTCCAATTCTGGAATTCTGAAGATCAACACAATATAGTCTTCTTTCTTGTCCACCAACGAAATTGGAACAATTTGATTGTGTGAGGCCTCTGGAAGAAATGAGTAGTAAGATATTTGTTTTGCATTTTCTTCAAGCTGAGATTTAAATCTATAAGCAATATTTTTACTAATTGACTCTACTCCCCAGAGTACGAAGTTCTTTTTAGATCCTAATTTAAATGCAATTTTTTTTGAAATATTATCTTCAAAATCAACTTCAGGCAGGAATTTATTTTTACTATTCGATAGCTCGAATATCTCGCTCCAGAAATCATTTTCATCATATTCAGTCCATTTATTTACAAACGCATATTTAAATAAAATTGACAGGGTAAATGGCATAGCAGCTCTCGGAGCTCTGCCAGAAGGTACACTAATATATTTCCAATTTAAATTTTTACACAAATCGACAATCTTGCCGCCAGAAGAAATGCCAACACCTTTGAATCCATTCCTGGATATCATTTCAATACTTTTTAAGGTTTCGATAGTGTTGCCAGAATAACTAAAAGCTATAACAAAGCTCCTGGCAGGATCTGGTAAAATTTCTTGACCGCCTAAAGTAGAAAAAAAATAGGCTTTTTTGTTAATATTCATAATTTCAGTAAATATTTTAGGCGAGATTGCAGAACCACCTATTCCAAGAAAAATTATGTTATCAATGTCAATCGAATCAACCTTGCCATCTTTATAAAAAGCCAAATCCTTGTAGAAATCTTTCATATGATATGCAATATCAGAAGAGTATACGTTCATTAATTTTTTATCCATAATCCCTCCTAAGAGCAAATAATTTATAAAGTTAAATTACATTGAACACCTAATTCTTCATCGAGCTTTTGTAGACGTTCTATTCTATTATCGGTAGAAGGATGGTCAGAAAATATTTCATATGCTTTACCAAAATTCTCTTTGTCTACAGTTTTCAGCCTTTCCATAAAAGTAATCATAGCACATGGATTATATCCCGCCCTATAAGCATAAATCGTCCCGTAATGATCAGCTTCGTACTCCTCATCACGACTATATCCTAACATAACTAGATTTTCTGTCAATCCAGCTATGTATTGAGATAAAGATGAGCTTTTTGACAAAAAAATCTGTAAGAATAGATTTGCATAAAATTGTCTTTCAATATTTTTTACTACGTGTCTCCTGCATACGTGACCAATTTCGTGTCCTAATACGCATGCAAGCTCATCATCTGACTTAACAAAATTTAACAATCCTTTATACACATAAATGAACCCTCCAGGAAAGGAGACAGCGTTGATCTGATTGATATTAACAATCTTAAAACTGTAAGGTAAGTCTCTTCTATCACAGACTGCTACCAGCCTCGCACCAATACTTGAAACCTTTTCGTTCCAATATTGATCTTCATACAATCCATATTTCTTTTCAAAGCTCTTAGATGCATCCTGGCCAATTTTGATCTCCTCCTGAGTAGAGATCAAAGATGCGCTAGCGCTTTTAGGAAATATTAAAGTCGACGTAAAGCTAAAAAATATTAATAAGAAGTTACGTCTTTTCATCATCGTTTTTATTACAACAATGATCTCTAAATATCTCTTCCTTTACTCCGTCTTCATACATAACAACGTAAGAATTTTTCAAATATCTATTCTCTATGACCCTTGCGTTTCCACGATGGGTCTTAATAATATCGTCCACATTTGGGAAGCAAGACCTACAAGAAGCATAAAAGGGATATTCATAAGACATACAACACAAAAGTCGTCCACAAACACCTGATATTTTTGTTGGGTTCAATTGTAAACCCTGATCTTTTACCATTTTTACAGATATTGTATCAATTTCATCCAAAAAAGTAGTACAACAGACTTCTCTTCCGCAGCTTCCTATGGCGCCAAGAAGCTTTACAGCATCCCTTGAGCCCACTTGAAATAACTCAACCCTTGTTTTTTTAACTTTTTTTGTAATCTCTTTAATTAATTCTCTAAAATCAATTCGGCCATCTGCAGTAAAATAAATTGTAATTTTAGAGCCATCTGTGTTATAAACTGCTTTGAGAAATTTCATTTCAAGTTTTAAATTTCTAGCCAATTCCTTGGACAAAAGAAGAATCTCTTTTGCCCTTTCCTCTCTCTCTTGCAATCCGCAGACGTCTTCTTTAGTCGCCAACTTTAAAATTTTTCTAATATTTTCAATATTTTCGCCAATAACGTCTATGACTGAGGCTATTATTCCCATTTCAATTCCGAAATTGCCCTCAACCACCACGCAATCGCCTTTTGAAAACTGTTCCTCTGAAAAAAAATATCCAAATCGCCTTAAAGGCAAAACTTTTACATAATAATAATTCATTTATGACTCCTTAAAATCTAATAAAAAATTGCTAACCAAGAATATTGATGATGGATTTACCCTACTTAAATAAAACTTATTAGCCATCTTTAGCTTTTCCAAAACAGCTAAGTATACCTCAAAACTTATCTGCCTTTTCTTAAACAAAGATAACAATTGGGATCTAAAGAAAAACAAAGACACAGATGGTTCGGTATCTTTATAAATATTATCAAATAGAAAACTTTTATCGTTCAAACCCTCAGATTTAATAAAACATTTCATCAATTCAATTTTATCGAGAATACTTTTAAAAAATACTTCATCTTTACCAGATAGTATACCAGGACATCCGTAGACAAGCTCTGCAAAATCGTTATTGTTCACTGATGGGTTATCAAATTTATTGAGAAATTCAGCAGTATCCTTATCAGAAAGCAATGGGGCATAGATTTCAATTGATCTCGACCTCAACGTTGATAACAATTGAAAATCAGATAAAAATATAAAATAGGTATTTTCAGGAGGCTCTTCTACAATCTTTAGGAAAAAGTCAGGTATTTCTACTGTATCCTTGATCCTTTGTGGATCGTTTCCAAATTCTACAAAAACAGTAATAATTTCATTATTAACTCTTTTCTGCCATAATACATCGTTTAGCAATTCTCTTAAGAACTTTCTATCAGATAATAGATCGTTGTCAGTCTGCTTCCCGAAGACAAACGAAAAAAAATTTGGTTGATTTTCATACAAAGAGTTAAGTTTATAACCGTAAATTTTTTCCAAAAGTTTATGTATTATCTGTTTTTTATAATTCCCTTTTGGACCCCAGACAGCGAATGACTTTAAGTTAAATTCTTTAATATTTTCAAAAAATTTATCGAATGATTCTAATCTTTCCTCAAACACTTTTTTCAACTTTTTTTTCTAATACTTTATTCAAAATTATTTTATGAATCGCATCTATATCTAATTTAGGATACAAGATAAAAAACCTTTCTGGCTCTAAAGAAGCCAGATCAAGATAACCCGCCCTTACTCTATTGTGAAAACATAGACTCTCAGACTCCATCCTGTCTTTATTACCTACAAATCTTTCTTGAGCCTCAGTAAAAGAAAAATCAAATAAAAATGTAATATCAGGTTTTACTCCCTTTGTAGCAAAGAAATCAAGCTTTTTCAAGAAAGTTAAATTGACTCCCCTTCCAAAACCCTGATATGCAAAAGTAGAATCGGAAAATCTATCACAAATAACAATTTTACCTTCATTTAGAGAAGGAAGGATATATTCATTTACAAGCTGAGCCCTACAGGCAGCAAAAGATAAAACTTCAGATTCAATTGAAACATTTCTGCCATGAAGCAGCACTTGTCTAAGTGACTCCCCTAACTGTGTAATACCAGGGTCTTTTACATATGTTACATCATCGCCCAATTCTACAAGTCGGTCATAAAGCAGCTTCGACTGAGTAGTTTTGCCACATTTTTCAATACCCTCAAAAGTAATAAAAAGTCCTTTTTTATTATTTTGCAAATATCTTCACCCTTCTTTTAGGTTCATCATCGAGACTTTCTGAAAACAAATTATATTTTTCAACGAGTTGGTGTTGGAGCTTTCTAAAATATGCATTTCTGGGGCTCAGTTCAATTGAAATTTTTTCTTTCAATACTTTTTTTATACCCTCTTCTGCTTCTTTCAAAGCTTCATATTTCTCAAAATCGATGTCTTCATAGTTACAGGAGCTCAACTGTGCCATCTCAGACAAAACTTTTCTCGCCTGAGTAATGGTATTACTCCTCATAACATATATAGGAAGATTTTTTTCCTCAACTTCTTCAAAAAATTTACCCTTTACTCTCAAAAAACCCTTTAAAGTAATAACAGCATCAGCAATAGTTAAATCTTTTACGACATTTATAGATATCCTCAATTCCTTTGAAGCTCTATCCAAGACATCTTTACTAACACCGAACGAAAATATATTTAAAAAATCTTTACTAATTTTTTCGTCAAATATATTTCTTACCTCAAAATCCCTGTAAGGAGGAGCAGCGTCCTGTAAGGGTTCTTTATTTGGCTCTATTCTGTGCTCTTCTATTATTATTGACCCATCAGTTCCTTTTGAGCGAACCTCAGGCCTCAACTGAGCACCTTTAAGCAGCAAATCTACAACCTTATCTACATTTTTGTGTATAACCATCTTATCTCTATCCAAAAGTTCTATAACCACGCTAAAAGTAGGTTGAGTTTTCCTCTCCTGAATTGTTTTCTGAGTTCTTCGTCTTTTTGCCTCTTCATCAGAAAGGGTAACCACTTGAACTCCACCAACCAGATCGCTTAATGTGGGGTTCATAACAAGATTTACTAAACTGTTGCCATGAGCAGTTGCGATAAGCTGCACCCCTCTTTCAGCAATAGTTCTTGCAGCTTGTGATTCCAATTCTGTGCCAATTTCATCAACAATAATAACCTGAGGCATATGGTTTTCCACGGCCTCAATCATAACTGCGTGCTGTTTTTCAGGAGAAGGAACCTGCATTCTCCTTGCTCTGCCAATTGCAGGATGAGGGATATCCCCATCTCCGCCGATTTCATTGGAAGTATCTATCACAATTACCCTTCTCTTCATATCCATAGACAAAATCCTTGCTATCTCTCTTAGCTTAGTGGTTTTCCCAATGCCTGGAGGACCCATCAAGAGTATATTTTCTTTGCTCTCGACGATATCCTTTATTATGTCAATTGTTCCAAAAACCGCCCTACCAACCCTAAGAGTGAGGCCTACAATCTCGCCAAATCTATTTCTAATACAAGAAATTCTGTGCAATGTTCTTTCTATGCCAGCTCTGTTGTCGCCAGAAAAAACTCCGACTTTTTCTGTAACTTTTGATAAATCTTCTCGAGTAACCTGTTTTGTGGTTATCTCAAATGCATCTTCAGGGAATCTGACTTCGGGATATCTTCCAAGATCAAGAACAATTTCTATAATATTATCTAAATTTTTTAGCTCTAATATAGGATACTTAAAATCATCAGGTAAGACATCAATTAAACATCTTAGATCGTCTATAACTTCATCCAACTCCAAAAAATTCACCTACCATATTTAATCTGGCTTCAAATGAGGAAAAAGTATGACATCTCTTATTGAGGGAGAATCAGTCAAGATCATAACTATCCTGTCAATTCCCAAACCCAGACCGCCAGCCGGTGGCATTCCATGTTCAAGAGCGAAAATAAAATCATCATCCATAACCTGGGCTTCCTCATCTCCACATTCTTTCAGTTTTGCCTGTTCCAGGAACATATTTTTTTGATACACTGGATCGTTTAGCTCGCTATGTGCATTTCCAATTTCTCTACCAGCTACTATCAATTCAAATCTTTGTGCCCTTGAAGAATTTACAGGATCCTTTTTTGCCAACGGAGAGACCTCAGAAGGATATCCAATTACAAAGGTAGGTTCTTCGATTTTTTTCTCTACAAGGTGTTCAAATATTTCAAGCTTTAGCTTGCCCAATCCCCATTCTTCACTATACTGACATCCCAATTTTTTTACAAAAGATTGCAAAAAGGGCTTATCTTCTAACTGTTCATCTGTCAAACCCACATATTCTTTAATAGATTCATCAAAGTCTAATCTTCTCAGAGGAGGCTTAAAGTCATAAGTCTTTCCCTGATAAGTAATATTGCTGGTCCCCAAAACGTTCTCACAAAGATAACTTAGAAGATCCTCTGCAAGCACCATCATATCATTTAGATCAGAGTAGGCCTGATAGGCTTCAAGCATTGTAAATTCAGGATTATGCTTAACCGAAACACCCTCATTCCTAAAAGATCTATTTATCTCATAAACTTTATGAAAGTTGCCAATTAATAATCTTTTTAGATATAATTCCGGGGCGATTCTTAAAAAGAGGTTTTTCTCTAATACGTTATGATATGTAACAAAGGGTTTAGCAGATGCGCCGCCAGGTATTATGTGAAGCATTGGCGTCTCTACTTCCAGGAAATTTTTCTCTTCAAAAAATTTTCTAATAAGGCTAATTATCTTGCTTCTTTTTAAAAACACGTCCCTTGTTTTTTGATTCGATATCAAGTCCAGGTATCTATATCTATATCTCAATTCTACATTTTTTAAACCGTGCCACTTTTCGGGAAGGGCCCTAAGCGCCTTGGCCAATATCTTAATTGACTTTACTAATACTGTAACCTCTCCTGTTTTTGTCTTAAATAATGGACCAGAAATTTGAATAAAGTCCCCAATATCGATAAAATTCTTAAACAGCTCATATTGCTCATTCAAGATATCTTTCTTCAGCTGTATTTGAATTTTACCCGTAAAATCAATTATATCTGCAAAACTCATTTTTCCATGCGATCTCTTGGAAAAAAGTCTGCCTACTATGTTCACTTCGTAATCTTCAGATAGACTGCCCTCTTCAAACTTATTTTTTATATTTGAAATATAATCAACAAATTGAGACTCGACTGGATATGGATCTATTTTCATATCTTTCAAAGAATTTGACTTTAAAAGTCTTTGGTTGAAATATTCATCTTCTAAGTTTCCATCATTTAAGAACGACTCATCATCATGCTCTTTCAATGTTTATCACCTTTAATCTTATCGTTTGACCTCCTGGTGTATGAACGCTAACTTCATCACCAATCTGTTTGCCGAATAAAGCTTTGCCGACAGGAGATTGATAAGATATTTTCCCTTTCAAAGGATCAGCTTCAATAGGTTCTAATATAATATATTCCTTTGTGGTCTTTTTGTTAAGATCTTTTACTACCACCTTACAACCAATGCCTATTCTCGATATTTCGATCTTATCAGTGTCAATTATCTTTGCATTTGTAAGTTGAGATTCCAATTCGCTCACTCTAGAAAGTATCATAGCCTGTTCGCTCTTTGCCTCTTCGTATTCAAGATTGCCAAAGTCTTCAGCAAAATCTTTTGCCTCTTGAATTCTCTCGGATATCTCCTTTAACCTGACATCTTTCAAATATTCAAGCTCGTTTTTCAGTCTATCGTAACCTTCTTGGGTTAAGCTAATTAATTCTTTCATATATTCCTCCTGCACTAAAATTCCTATGTATTATAGTTATTACAATCAAAATTGTAAATATTATGGGTTGCCAGAAACCTCTATCTTATAATCCAAAGACCTCCAATTAGATGCCATATTAGGTCCAGAATCTGATGGCGAATTTAATATTACCAAAGTAATGCTATCACCAGGCTGACCCAAATTAAAAGTATAACTAACAGTATCAAAAGATCCAAATCCAATTTTTGCATTTTTATAGATTCCATTACTTGTATAAAAATATAAATTAGCAGTTGGAGTAATTACACCTTTTAAAATTACTTTAATAGTGCAGCTACTAAATGAAGCCAGCCTCGAGAAAGTTATTAAAAACCATCTTGACTGCGGCGGTCCAAAAAAATTACCAGGAATTGGCGAATAATATCTGTCCTTTTCGCCCTCAGTAAGATAAACAGATGCCTTATCGGAGTCCCAAAATGGGTCATTATTACTTATAACAATTATTGAGACTCTTTGAATGGAATCTTGCTGACCAGGTATAAACACGCCAGAAGAAAAGTCCAGGTTAAGACTGCTATTTAAAGGAAGCTTTGCCATCTGCCAGGGAGAAGGTGTATATATAAGATCCTGCGCAAAAGCAGTATTACAGAAAAAAATCAAAAAAATAAAAACCAAATTCAAACAAGTTTTACCTAAAGTGTACAATTGTAACTCCAGCACCTCCTTCATTTGGATCTGCAAGGCCAAAGTTTTCAACTTGCGGGTGATTGGCCAGTATTTCATGAACAAGTTTTCTTAAAATACCTTCTCCCTTTCCATGTATAATTCTAATATAAGGAGCATTAGAAACCAAAGATCTGTCAATAAATTTTTCAACTTTCTGTATAGCCTCGTCAGCTCTCATACCTCTTACGCTTATCTCAAAATTAGAACCCGTATTGCTTATGGCTTTTATCACAATATTATTATTATGAATTTTTTTATCTTGCTTTATAAGATTGCTTTCTGCAAAAACCAGTAAAGAATTGTCAACCCATATCTTGGATTTTTCTGTTTGTACCAAACTCCTATTTCCTTGTTTCTTAATCAATTTACCAGAAATATTCATTGTTGATATATTAACATAATCACCAATATTTATTCTAATTTTATTTGGCAAAGTCTTTTTATCTTTGGATATCTTGCTACTTATTATGCTTTCAAGTTCTTCCCATCTTCTTAAACTGTCTATCATTAGATCTTTTTTTGGTTGATTCAAATTTCTTTTTAACTCTTTGACAACCAATTCAGTTGAAGATATTATTTCGTTTAATTCCAGGATCTTTTCATCGTATTTTTTATTTAAAGAGCTTTTAAGTTGATTATATTCTTTTTCCAAAAGTTCTTTGTCTATTAATAGAGATTTTTCTTGAATTTTCAACTCTTCAATTTTTTTATTGTAAAACTCAGTTAGTTTGTTAAGCTTCGACATCTCATTATAAACTTGATCGCTTAGCAAATACTCCTTAGCATCAGAAATAATTTCTAAAGGCAGGCCCATCTTTTTTGCAACATCCAGAGCATGGCTATTCCCAATAGAATTCCATAAAAGCCTATATGTTGGTAAATTTGAATTGTTATCATATTCCATAGCGCCTATAGTAATTTCAAATCTGTCAATATTTGTTATTTTTAATTCTGATATGTGCGTAGTTATACAGATAAAGGCACCTTGTAACAATAAATATTTGATGATTGACTTAGCAAGAGAAAATCCTTCTTTAGGATCAGTACCATTACCAAGCTCATCAATTAAAACTATCGAATCTTTCAGATCATTCTCTAAAAAGTGTTTTAGTTTGTCTATATGATAAGTAAACGTGCTCAGACCCAAACTTAAATCTTGTACATCAGAAAGATCTGAATACAAGCCCTTAAAAGGCCCTATCTTGGCACTATTTGCATGTATATACAGACCACTGAGAGCTAAAAAAACATTTAATCCCAGATTTTTTAACGCAACAGATTTTCCACCACCATTCGCTCCTGTTAACACAAAACCTCTTGATTTGTTATTTAAGAAAAAATCTTGCCCTATTGGATTCTTTAAAAGTGGATGTCTTGTATTGTTAAATTCAATAATTAATTCGTTAACAAGCTCAGGCTTTACGCAGTTATACTCTTTGGCATATTTTCCTAAAGCAAAAAAGAAATCAGTTAATTCATAAAAATTAATATTTTCCTGGATCAACTCTCTAAAATTAAGAAGATTTTTATCTATATTTTTTAATATCAGCTTTAACTCGTTCAATTCCTCTTCTTTTTTCAGCCGAATCTTGCTAACAATTTCTGCAGAAATATATGGTTCAACATAAGCTGTCAGCCCAGAAGTTGAGGTATCGCGTATAGTTCCTGGAACCCTATCCAGATGCTCAATCTTGACTGGAAGTAGATAAAATCCATTTCTCTCTAATACTATGTTTTCTTGAAAATATTTTTTGTTCTCGCCTCTTACATAACTAGTAAGTAAATTATTAAGATCATTTTCAAACCTTTTTATGCTCTTTCTGATTTCATACAGTTTGCTGCTTGCTTTGTCTTTTATATTGCCCTCATCGTCGAAAACGCTATCAAGGAGATTGAAAAAGCTAACTGGAAAACTTAATTGCGAAGCAATATTATAAAAAAAATTCGAATTAAGGCTTATGTTAAGGAAAAACTCCCTAATGTTGTAAACAGCTCTCAAAAACAACAACAAACCAAAATAGTGCTGAAAAGACAAAGAACGATAGTTCTTAAAGCCCTCAATCGATCCAATAGCTAATTCGGGAAGTCTCTCTCTTGGATCAGAATATTTCCAAATAATATCAATTGCATCGCTGATACGGCTTTGCCTTTGAGCAGCTCCAGGGTTTTCTATTGGTTCAATAGAAAGAATTTCTTCCTTAATATAAGGCAATAAAGCATATTTACCTATATTTTTTAAGACTTCTTTATAATCTAAATCGTAAGCATCAAATTTAAATGACATAAACTATATTATAATTTAATTTGCGAAAACAAAGAAAAGATTGTTAAATTAAAAAAATTGTTATAAAATTAAAAAATTGTTATAAAAATTTTGTGTTTAAATATTAGGAGGCGGATTTTGGATAAGTTCAATGTAATAGTAATTGGAGCAGGTCCTGGTGGACTCAAAACTGCGATGAGACTAAGAAGATTGGATTTTGGTCAAAAAATTTTAGTTATAGATAAAGGTTCCTATCCTTCATTTGGAGCATGCGGTATGCCATTTTATTTAGAAGGATTGGTCAAAAATTTTGACGACTTAAGAAAAACGTCATTTGATTCAATTAGAGACAAAAACTATTTCAAAAATTATGCAAATGTAGATGTATTATTAGAACACGTAGTTACAGAAATCGACAGAGATTCAAAAACCGTTTTTGTTACAGATAAAAAAAACAATACAGAATCAAAATTTCAATATGATAAACTCGTAATAGCTACTGGTTCAAAAGCTATTGTTCCGCCTATTGAAGGCCTCTCAATAAATAGTGAAAATGTATTTACCTTAAAAGATCCATCAGATGCAGAAGAAATTAAATCTTATTTAGCCAAAAACGATGTGAAGAGCGCATGCATAATGGGCGCAGGTCTAATCGGGTGCGAAATAGCATCTTCATTGTTCAATTCAGATATTGACGTTTCCATTTTTGAAATTTTTGATTGGCCACTTGCAGCTCTAATAGATAAAGAAATAGGATTGTATTTAAAAAAGCAAATGTTTAACAATGGTATGGAAATATATACAGGCGAAAAAATAACAAAATTTGTATCAGAAAATAACAAGACAATAAAAGCCGTCTCAGATCAGAGAGAGGTAGAGGCAGATATATTCCTCATCTGTTCTGGAGTAAGACCAGATACAGAAATAGCTAAAAAAGCCAATATAGATATGTCCCCAAAGGGTTCTATAATCACGAATAAATTTTTACAAACTTCAGATCCAGATATATATGCTGTTGGAGACTGTATAGAGATTAAAAATTTACTTACAAACAAAAATTTTTATGCGCCAATGGCAACTTATGCAAATAGGCTTGGAAGAATAATTGCAAACAATATAATGAAAAACAACTCTCAAGCTTTTGATGGAGCAATCGGTACAGCGATAGTTAAAATTTTAGGGATAAATATTGGCAGAACAGGACTGAGTGAAAGAGAAGCGAAAGATTCTAATATAGATTTCGAAACAGTTTTGTATTCGGGTTATGACAAACCTCACTATATGCCAGACAGCAAAAAAATGAACATTAAGCTAATTTTCGATAAAAAAGATGATGCATTAATTGGTGCACAGTGTATAGGAAGTGAAGCAAGCGTTGACAAAACTATTGACGTAGCTGCTACAATTATTCAAAATAAAATAAAATTTGAAAAACTTTTAGTTTTAGATTTATCTTATTCACCGCCATTTTCCAACTCAGTAGATATATTGGTTCAAGGTTTTCAAACTTATGAAAACAAAAAGAATAAGATGTATACCGCTATTTCGTTTGAAGAAGTAAGACAAATATTAGAGAAAGACCGTAACTTAGAAAATGTGGTATTATTAGATGTTAGAACTGAAGATGAATTTAAAAAGGTTCCATCACCATTTAAAAAGGCTATTAGTGTACCTATTGAAAAATTATATGATTCTGATTTAGAATATGTTAAAGATAAAAAGATTATAGTTTTCTGTGGTACAGGATCTAGATCCTATCAGGCATCAGTTATGCTAAAAGATAAAGGTTTTCAAGAAGTGTACAATCTGGAGGCCGGCTTAAGTGCTTTTTATTAAAATAAAGGGGTGAACAAATTTGACAAACAAATTTGGAAAATTTTTAAAAGAGGCGAGGCTTAAAAAGGGTATCAATCAAAGAAGGCTTGCTTTGTTATCTGGTATAGATCCAGGATATGTGAATAAACTTGAATCAGGAAAGATGCCGCCCCCATCACCAAAGGTCTTAAAAAATATAGCTTCTGTTCTTGGAATGGATGAACTGCAGCTATATCTAAGAGCAGGCTACATAACTGATGATCTTACAAAAAAACTTACTGATGAGCCAGAATTTAGTATGATGTTTTATGCTTTAAAAGTTTTGTCAAAAGAAGAGCAGAAAAATATATTAGACTTTATTAAATTCAAACTTGAAAATTGGGAGAAAATTGACAAAACCTAAAAAAATTTGATTTTTTTAATTTTCTGTTATATAATTTTTAGTCGTGTAAATTATATAAAAGAGGGGGAGAAAAGATAACTTCTTTAAAGGAACTAATCGAAAAAAATAGTTTTTTAAATGATATACGAATGCTTTTAGACGGTAATGCATTTGAAGATGTTTTTTTGGTGGGAGGAGCGGTCAGGGACCTACTGATAGGTAAGCAAATAAGCGACTATGATTTCCTGGTATCAGAAGGTTCGGTGTCCGATATAGCTAAACTCTTATCAAATAATTTAGGTGGTAAGTTCTTTTTCCTTAAGGGTGCAAATTACTCTTCGAAAACTATCCGTATTATAAAAGAAGGCTTACAGATTGATATTTCTGAGCCAAAGGGTAGCAATTTACAAGAAGATCTCTTAGAAAGAGATTTTACCATAAACTCTATGGCTATCAGAATGAGCGATGGAGCCCTCTTTGATTCCGCAGAGGGAATTAGAGACCTAATTAATAAAAAAATTAGACTAACAAGCGATCTTGCCTTCATAAAAGATCCTGTCAGGCTCATAAGAGCATATAGGTTTGTTGCTGAAATGAATTTTCAATTGGAAGAAAGAACTCATATTTTAATAATGGAGCAAGCTCCGCTGATATCACAAGTCCCTTCAGAGAGAGTTAGAGACGAAATATTTAAGATATTAACGTTGAAAAATTCTGTAGACGTTTTAGATAATCTATGGAAATCCGGTATATTAAAAGTAGTTTTCCCAGAATTAACCTTACTAGAGAAAGTAAGCGCAGAACCGCAAAGATATCATCACCTAAACGGAATAGAACACTCTTTTGAAGCGCTTAGATGTCTGGAAAGAGTTTTGCTACTGAATTCTCCTGTTTGGCAGGATATATCCGATAAGCTTACCTATTATCTAAATCACATAATAGGCGGTGGCAGAAAGAATATCCAATTGTTAAAATTAGCTACCCTATTTCACGATATAGGAAAGCCAATAACAATGAAATTAGATTCTAATAAAGCCAGCTTCCTAAACCATGACTTAGAAGGTTCACTTATTATAGAAAAAATTGCTAGAAGAATCAGGCTTTCAAAATTAGAAATAAAAGAATTAAAACATATGGTAAAAAATCATATGCAACCTATTTTTATACCAGCAGAAAATTCTGAAGCCCATATATTAAAATTTTTAGGCAGAACATATCCTTATACAGTAAACATTGTTCTTTTGAGCTTAGCTGATAGACTTTCAAGCAGAGGCCAGAAGATAACTCTTTCTTATACGCTAGAACGATATAGATTGTATAAGAAAATAATTAAAACTTCACTTTTCTATGAGCCACCCAAAAAGCTCCCTCTAAACGGGAAGGAAATAATGAATTTGCTAAACTTAGAGCCTGGACCTTCAGTAGGAATAGCCATAAAGATGCTAAAGGGAGCTATGATTAGAGGCGAAGTTAAAGACGAAGAAGATGCAAAAACTTTTCTTACCGAAAAATTTAATAATTTGAAGATCAAGGAATGAAAATATATTAACTTTTGACTAAATCGCTCAATTTATCATAAAAGCCTGGAAAAGAAATAGAACAACAAGCCGCGTTGTCAAATGAGCTTTCTCCGTCTGCTAAAAGCGCAGCAATTGTAAAAGACATAGCTATTCTATGATCGTCAAAAGTTTTAATATGAGATGGTTTAATATTGTTTACTCCTTCTATAATTAAGCCATCTTCTTTTTCTAAGACTTTTGCTCCCATATTTTTCAAATTAAAACATATTGCCTTTATCCTATCACACTCCTTCTTCCTTAGATCCAGCGCACCAGATATTTCACTCTTTCCTTGTGCTAAAGCCATAGCAACAGAGATAATGGGTATCTCATCTATAATTTTTGGAACCTCTTCGGCAGAAATATTTGTAGCTTCCAACTTTTCTGTACCTTCCACCAAAATACTGCCGACAAGCTCTGGATTATGCGAATCATACTCAAGACTTATTTTTGCTCCCATTCTTTTAAATACCTCTATGTAGCCAATTCTCAAAGGATTGAGACATACATCTCTAACTACCAGCTTAGATCCTGGAACCAATGCTGCAAGGGCCACAAAGAAGGCTGCAGAAGAGGGATCTCCAGGAACAGTTAAGTCAAAGGGGCTAAGATCTTCTGAGGGAGAGACGTAAACAGAAGTTCCAACTTTCTTTATATTTGTCCCAAGATAAGACAGAAAAAGCTCAGTGTGATCTCTTGAGGGAAATGGTTCATTGATAATGCTATTTGAGTTAGCTTTTAAGCCAGCTAGAATAAGACAAGACTTCAGCTGAGCGCTTGAAATAGGCATATCGTAATTAATGCCATCAAGACCATTTTTGTTTCCCACAATTGCCAACGGAGCAAAAAAATTCTCTCTTGAGAATATGTTGGCTCCCATATTAGATAAGGGCCTCATTATCCTGCCCATAGGTCTACTTCTCAAAGAATTATCACCAGTTAAGACGTATAATCCCTTTCTTTCAGCAGCCAAAAACCCAGTTAAGAGCCTCATTGTGGTACCAGAATTTCCAGAATTCAAAACATCTATTGGCTCATCAATTTCCCTAAGCCCTTTGCCAATAACAGAAACAACATTATCAAGTCTTTCAACTTTTGCTCCAAGCTTCTCTACAATCGAAAGAGTAGACAAAGTATCATCACCAAGCAAGGGATTTTTAATATAAGACTTTTTCTTACTTGCTAAAGCAAAGATAAACAATCTGTGGGTAATAGATTTATCTGAAGGAACAGAAATTTCTGAAGAAAATTTTTTTACTATTCCAGAAATTTTCAAGTTTAGAACCTCCCTCTAAATTCTCTTGCATTAATTATTTCATTTTTAAAAGATTCATCATCTCCCCTAAGAGATTCTCTAAGGGAACACAAAGTATCAATATAAGAATCAACAGCTTTTAAAACTTCTTTCTTATTAAATCGAAAAATTGAATGTGTAAAATTCGGATCTTGCAAAGCAAGTCTGGACGTATCTTTAAAACCTGGTCCAGCAACTAAGTCGAGATATGGAAAAGTTTGGTCATATTTTTTTAAAGTGTTCGATAGTGACACGGCTACAAACATAGGCAAGTGACTTATCAATGATACCAAACTATCATGCTCTTCAATGCCAACAAATTGGATGTTAACTTTAAGATTTATCTTCAAAAAGTTAGCAAATTTATCAAAAAAATCTCTATCTTCATCACTATCTATAATCAAAAGAGGCCTATCTATAAAAATTTCTTTGAAAGAGTTTTCATATCCGCAATATTGCGTGCCAGCCATAGGATGAGTGCTAATAAAACTTACACCATCAGGAATAAGCCTGGTTACTTCGTTGAAAAAATGTGATTTTACGCTTGCTACGTCAGAAACTACACACCCATTTTTAAGATATGGTATAAGATTAGTAAATGCATCTAAAGTATTTTCAATGTTTACGCAGACAAATACGAGGTCACAAGAAGAAATATTAGAATCTAACTCACCACTTAAGTGAAAAAAAATCTTTTCAGATCTGGCAAGATTAATAGTATCCAATTTAGAATCATATCCAAAAACATTATATCCATTGGCAGCAAAAGCCTTAGCTAAAGACCCTCCAATAAGGCCAAGCCCAATGACGCAAATATTTTTAAAATCCATATTTCTACAATGTTCTATTTAGGACTTTTGCTATAGGGCGTATTTCATTCATAAGAGTTTCAAACTCAATTAAATTTAGAGACTGAGGACCATCTGACAAAGCTTCCTCTGGTCTTGGGTGAACTTCTATCATTAGACCATCCGCGCCAGAAGCGATAGCGGCTCTTGACATAGGAGCTACAAGAGATCTTTTGCCTGTGGCATGACTCGGGTCAACAATTATTGGAAGGTGACTGAGCTGTTTTATCAAAGGCACTGCGCTAAGATCAAGAGTATTTCTTGTATATTTTTCAAAGGTTCTAATTCCTCTTTCACACAGTATTACCTCTTCATTTCCTTCGGCCAAAATATACTCAGCAGCCAATAGCCACTCTTCAATAGATGATGACAAGCCTCTCTTCAACAAAACTGGCTTCGAACATCCGCCTACTTCTTTCAGTAAAGGAAAATTTTGCATATTTCTTGTTCCAACCTGAAGTATATCAGCATAAGAAGCAACCAATTCTACATCACGAGTATCCATTACCTCGGTAACTATTTTTAACCCATATTCATCAGCTGCATCTCTCATATACCTTAAACCCTCTTCGCCTAATCCCTGAAAAGAATAAGGGCTAGATCTTGGTTTAAAGGCGCCGCCTCGTAAAATATTTGCACCAAAACTTTTTATAGCCTTTGCAACTTCAAAAGAGAGCTCTCTACTTTCAACAGCACAAGGCCCAGCCATTACAACTAGATGCTCACTGCCAATTTTAAAATTACCCATATCTATTACTGTATCCAAGGGGTGAAACTCTCTACTTGCTCTTTTATAAGGCTTTCTTACAGGTATAACTTCAGATACACCAGGCAATACTTCAATTGGTTCAACTAATAATTTTTTATTTCCAATTGCTCCGATTATAGTATGAACCTCTCCCTTTGAAAGATGAACCCCAAATCCTAAGCTGTTTAACTTCTCAACTACCCTATTAATCTCTTCTTCGCTTGCTGACGGTTTCATTACAATAATCATTTATATTACCTCCATATAAAACTGATTTAGAAAATACTATAAGACTTTTAGATATTTGTCAAAGATTTAATTTATCTTTAATATAACTTAGAATATAATAACATCAAAGGAGGGATAAGATGAAAAAATTTGTTTTTAAAAAAGTTACCGTAGCAGTACTTATATGTAGCTTAATGTTTTTGGCACCTGCAAAGCTTTATGCTTTTAACTTAGGAAGTATTTTAGAAGGTGGAGGTATTGCAATAGCTGTAAAAATTTTTGGCAGGCAGATAAATGACTTTATAAACACCGCCTTAATGAACAAAAATATTTCCACACAAGAAATGACAAAGGTCGTGCCTGTTATTTCAATAGGCAACGGAACCTATGTAGGCGCCGTGCAGGTATCTGGTCCTGCTGAAAGAGTTCAATCAGTAGAGGCAGTCATGCAATTAGAGCTCAATTTTAGCAATGACAGATTTAGAATTAAGGCTCTTATACCATCTGATTCTCTTAATCCATTACAGTTTCATCGAGTTCTGGGCGTAGGGGTATCAGCTATAGTTGACGTGAAATTATAAATTTAGAATTGGTGAACTTTTTTGCCCTTTCAATAGCCATTTCAAGATTAGGCAAATTTGTTTGAGCGCCATCCTTTTCCAAAACAAAAGATGACACAGAGGCTGCTATATATGCGCAATCAAGAAACTCAAACCCCATAGAATAAGCTGACAGGAAAGCGCCTCTGTGGCTATCCCCTGCCCCAGTAGAATCTACAAAAATATTTGGAGAAATAGCTGGAATCGTATAATTAAACCCATTATAAAAGATTTTGCAGCCATTCTCACCATAACTGACACAAGAGAGCTCAAACTTCTTGTAATCCATAATATTTTCTATCTTTAAGGTTTCACACAATTTTTTGTCTTCAAATTCGTTCATAAACAAGAAATCAACATAAGGCAGAATTTCAATTACCTTTTCAGGTTGAGTTAGTGTTTGCTGCCCTGGATCGAAGCTTATTTTTATATCTTTCCTATGGCTTTTTAATTCAATTAATAATTTTTTATAAAAATCATAATAACCAGTAGTAAAGTGTAATATTTTACAATTATTTAGATTTTTTATGATATAAGGAATATGTGATACCAAAGTTTTCTCATAATTAATCTTGTCTTCATAAAAATATATTTGTTGCGCGCCATCTGGAACTCTAGTAATCAAAATACTTCTTGGAGAATATCCATTTGGAATCTTAAAAACGAACCTTGTATCTACCATTAGCTCTTTAAGATAATTCTCATATCCATGGTGAAAATCACTGTCTCCAACAGCTGAAACAAGACCAGAATCTATAGATAATTTTTTGATTGTCACGGCACAGTTTGCAGCAGCCCCACCAAAAGTTCTTTTGTACTCGTCAGCGACAACAGCATCATTTTCTAAAGCTAATTTTTTTACAACTAATATAGTATCAAAAACTATTGTTCCAACACAAAAAATCATCCATCCTCCTACTTTTTTCTAATATTTTTCTACATTATAAAACAAAATCTGATATAATATTTGTAGAAATAAGGAGGATGGATGGAGAAAAATACTATAAAAATTGCCATTGTTGATGGACAAGGCGGAGGAATAGGTCAACAAATAGTATTAAAAATTAGAGAAATTTTATCAGAGATCATTGAAAATATAGAAATAATCGCGTTAGGAACCAATGCATGTGCTACACTAAATATGCTTAAAGCCAAAGCAAACAAAGGTGCATCAGGTGAAAATGCAATTGCAAAAAATGTCTCCGAAGTAGATTTTATATTAGGCTCAATCAGTATTCTTGTATCAGATTCTATGATGGGAGAATTTACCACAAGAATGTCAGAGTCTATCGCAAAATCAAAAGCAATAAAAATTCTTTTGCCTATCAATCAGTCCAATATAGATCTCGCGCTTACCCAACAAGAACCCCTCCCCCATCAAGTTGAAGACGCTGTGATGCGTTTAAAAAATTACATCGAAAGGATGATCTAATATGTGTGAAGCCAGTGCTTTTTATAAAAATCAAGAAAGCGAAGAAACTCTAATTCTTAAAGATGTAGCCCTTTTGAAACCAGAAGGTGAAAACGTTTGGTTTTTAATTAGTATATTTGGAGATCAAAAAGAAGTACACGCAAAATTATTAGAGATAAATCTATTACAACATAAAATCATATTCCAAAAAATCTAAATATTTCCTATAGAGTCTCCAAAAAATTTAGGGAGCACAAAAGAAGACTTGTGAATTTCTGGAGTGTAGTATTTTAGATCATTGATTGGACTGTTCAACAATTGATTTTTCAATGGATCTACTGAAAGGGATGCAAAGCCAAAGCTCCACAATCCAGCAGGATATGTAGGAATAAAAGCTATATAGTTTTTAAAAATTGGGAATATTTTTTTAAGTTTAACAGTTATATCGCTAATAAAGTTTAGGTGGCACCATGGCGATTCGAGTTGAAACACTAAAATACCATCTGGATTAAGGATTTTTTTAATGTTTTCAAAAAATTCAGCCTCAAAAAGACCAACCGCTGGTCCTATTGGGTCAGTAGAATCCACCAGAACTAAGTCGAACTTCTCAGAAGTTTGCTTTACAAAGTTGATACCATCGCAAATACAAAGATCAAATCTTGGATCGCTAAACCCCGACGATAAAGATGGAAAGAATTTCTTACTCACATCAACAACCATCTCATCGATTTCAACCTGCTTAATATGCCTAATATTTTTGTGTTTTTTACATTCTCTTGCAGAGCCGCCATCGCCTCCACCAATAATAAGAACATCTTTAATTTTGTCAGATAAATTTAAAGGCACATGGGTTAACATTTCATGGTAGACAAATTCATCTCTTTCGGTAAGCATTACTTTACCATCCATAAGAAGAATTTTACCATAGCTAACTGTCTGAAATACTTCAATCTTTTGATATTTTGAGTGCGAACTAAACAGTATATCTGTAACATCGAAATAAATGCCTGATCCAGGCAAATGCTCTTCTTTAAATTGGAATATAGGTAAGTTACTGTCTTCTAATACCATAACACTACACACGAGAAAGCACAGGCAGCTTTTTCAACAACAATATCTGTAGCTACTGCCCTTTTTTCTGCCAATTTAAATCCTCTCATAGCAAAACCCTCTTCCACCATCTCCAATACAGTCTTCTCGGCTTCTTCTTTACTGCCACAGCAGCTATATTCCATAATCAAACCGGGCAGAGCTGGATCTTCTGGTATTCCTATCCCTGCAGCAGCAGCAATTCTCTCGCCACTATTTGTGCTCACCTTGCTTGCATAAGCTATAGGAACCAAGGCGCCATATGGCAAAATTAAATTTTTAACTTCCAATGCAGAAGGTGGCAATATACTGCTAACTCTTAAAAGATTTGTGTTTCCCACTCCTGCGCTAAGCAATGCTCCGTCAAAAGCATTAAGAGGGTGTTCTGCGTTACAGCTTCCAAAAGAAATAAAAAACTTTGTTGGCGTTGATAACATTAAAAAAAATTCCTCCTTAAAAAGTGAATTACCAAAATCAATATTATAACTCAAAATTCATTTGTTTTAATATTTCATATAGCAAAATTCCAGAAGCTACTGATAAATTTAAAGAATTAAAATCATTAGACATAGGAATGTAAACCGTTTGATCCAGATCTTTTAGGAATACATCAGAAAGGGCCTTTGATTCAGAACCAAAAATACAGCATACTGGAAGTTCATATTTAAATTGATCGTACCTGGTAGTACCTCTTTTTTCAACTCCTACTACAGTAAATCCTCTTTTTTGAATGTCTTTTGAAAAATATCGTAAATTGCTCACTCTAACAACAGGTATATTTAGCAGCGAACCGGTAGAGGCCTTAATAGCAGCAGGTGTAATATCGAGTGACCTGTGCTTTGGCAAAATTATACCTCCTACTAAACCAGATGCCTGTGCAGTTCTCGCCACAGCTCCAATATTTCGAACATCCATAATTCCCGAAAACGCAAGAAGAACTTTTTTATGTTTTATGGCATTAAGAACGACATCTTCTTCATCTGAATAAGAAAATTCCCTTGTAAACATAACTATGCCCTGTGAATTTGGGAAAAGTTTTTCAATTTCAGAAAAAGGTTTATAAACCACATATGCCCTTTTATCATCGTTTTTTTGTAAATACTCTTCAATAAAAGGTATTTTCTTATTTTTTGCAATTAATAGCTCACTAAATTCTAAACCCTCTTTTATGGCACTAACAACTGGATGTATTCCAAATATAAATTCTTTTTTCATCTCTTCTTAATCCTCACACCTCTCGGTAAATCTTCCAGAGTATATCCCTTTTTATTTAAGAAATTCCTTATTTTATCTGAAAGGTCATATGATCTTTTCTGTTTGAAAAACTCTCTATAGCTTATCAGTTGATATATCTTTTCATTGTTTAGATCCTCAAACAATTCAAAATCCACATCATTTAGATTGTAAGATCCAGGATCAGTAGTCAATTTTTCTCTTGAATAAAATAATACGTCTGGATTATATTTTAATCCAAGGATATCAATCATAGATAAAATTTCATCAATATTAGAAGATATATTAATCTCATACTCTTTTAAGGGATTTTTTTCATAATCGTTAATTATTGAATTAATATATCTAATTTTTTCAAAAATGAATGAAAGTGCTAATGGGGTATTTAAATCATCGCATAAAGCATTTACAAAATTAGATGGAGCTTTATCTTTTTTGTTATTTATCAAACCAAAAGAAGAACAGACATCTAATGTATTTTTAATTTTATCCCAGGCTTCTTTAGCAGATGTAAGATTCTCCACATTAAACATTACTGGGCTTCTATAATGACTGCTTAATATGAAGAGTCTTAGGACCATAGGATCGTATTGCTCATAGATATCTCTCAGAGTTTTAAAATTGCCCAATGATTTTGACATCTTCTCACCAGATATCATAACAAAACCATTATGTAGCCAATAATTTACAAATTGATTACCTGTATAACCTTCAGATTGGGCTATCTCATTTTCATGATGAGGAAATATCAAATCCTGTCCACCAGCGTGGATGTCAAAGGGCGACCCAAAATGTTTCAATGACATTGCAGAACATTCAATATGCCAGCCAGGTCTCCCCTTGCCAAAAGGGCTGTTCCAGGAAGGCTCGTCTGGTTTTGAAGATTTCCACAAAACAAAATCCAATGGATTTTCCTTGAGGGACGAAGACTCTACCCTGTAGTTTTCGATCAGATCTCCAATTGATCTGCCTGAAAGTTTCCCATAGCCCTCAAATTTCTTTATAGAAAAGACTATATCGTCGCCCGCTCTATAGGCATAGCCCTTTTTCAAAAGGCCTTGAATAATTTCAATTATTTCATCAATATAATCAGTGGCTTTTGGATAAAGAGATGCCCTTAAGATATTTAATTTGTCTATGTCTTCAAAGTAAGCATCTATAAATTTATCTGTAAGGTCCTTCCAATTTACTTTCTCTTCGTTAGCTCTTCTTATTATCTTGTCATCAATATCTGTAAAATTTTGAATATGAAAAACATCAAAACCCTGACTTATAAAAAATCTTTTCCATACGTCCCACACCACATAAGACCTGCCATGACCCAAATGGCAATAATCATAAACTGTTACACCACACACATACATCTTAATTTTATTTTCTTCAATAGGGATAAATTTCTCTTTTTTATTTGTTAATGTGTTATAAAGGTATATCTGATTGGTTGACAATTTAGGACTTTACCTCCGTATTTAAAATTTTATTTAGTTTTGCAATTTCATTTTCTAACTCAATTATTTTTTGATCTTGCTTAATTAAATAATCTTTTAAAGGATCTGGCAATATATTGTGATCTAACTGTGAAAGCTTCGCTTTAACTCCATTTCTTACTACTATTCTCCCAGGATTTCCGACCACTGTAGAATTTTCTGGAACCATCTTTATCACCACGGCCCCAGCGCCTATTCTTACGTTATCGCCAATAGTAATAGGACCCAGAACTATAGCTCCAGCCCCAATTACCACATTATTTCCAATGGTAGGGTGCCTTTTACCCTTGTCCTTGCCTGTACCGCCCAGAGTTACATACTGATAAATGGTAACGTCATCACCTACTTTAGACGTTTCGCCAATTACAACGCCCATACCGTGATCTATGAAAAATCTCCTGCCAATTACAGCACCTGGATGAATCTCTATACCAGTGAAAGCACGAGCAATCTGTGAGATTAGACGAGGGAAAAAAGGGACACGCTTAATCCATAGAAAATGAGAAAATCTGTGTATCCATATAGAATGAAGTCCAGGATAGCAAAAAAGAACTTCAAAAATATTTTTAGCTGCGGGATCTCTATCAAAAACAGTATCTATATCTTCTTTTATTATCTTAAACAATTTGTTAAGAAGTTAAATTCATATAATTTATTTGAGAAGATCGATTTTCACCGGAGCCAAACCAGAACTCAGCATACCAATTCTTTCAGCAGCACCTTCTGATAAATCGATAACCCTACTCCTACTTCCCATTCTATCAGTGATGGTAACCACCACGCTTTCACCATTATCTTCATTTGTTACTAGCACAAGAGAACCGAGCGGAAGCCATCTGTGAGCTGCAGTAAGGTTAGATGGATAAAAAATTTCACCATTCGACATATATCTTCCTGCCAGATTGCTGCCGTACCATGATGCTATCCCTTCTTGAACGAATTCTTTCAGATAATATTTATGTGCATATAAAATTCTTTGATCCTCGCTTGGATTGTATCCAAGCGATCTCTGAAGGCTTACCAACCACGTATTTGTGATATCATTGTCTGATAAATTCTGCAAAAAAGCTTGGCTCCTACTAACCTTAAAAGCAAATTCGTCTCCTACATAACAACAGAAATATTTATCTTCTGTTAAAAACTTTATAGTAGAAGGATCGTAGACCCCCTTAGAAGTACCAAAGAACTGGTTGATGGCATAAGAAATCTTATCTGCTTCATTTCTAATCTTCTCAAAACTGCTATCATCAAACGACTTTAATACCAATACCTTTTGATCTTTAACAAAAATTTGAATCTCTTTAGGAGAAACCAAATCCTCTTTTACTATGCCTACAACTCTCTCCTGTGTAGCAGAAGCATTTTTGCTTAAACCCAAAAGAAACATATTACAAAATAATAAAATTAACAATAGATGAAATAAGTTCTTTAACCTCATTAAATCATCCTCCTCTAAATAAATTTTCGCCTTCTTTCAAATTTTAATTTACACATATCAATTTTCTACAATATTATCGTTTTTAGAGATAGCTTTATCAACTTGTGGCTCTTCGATAATTTTAGATTCTTCAACAGGCTGAGGTTTTTCGACGACTTCAGACGAACCTAAAGTTGTCGAATCTCCAAAGTTGCCATTTAAATATTGCATAAGGCTATCACCTTGAAGAGTTTCATTTTCAATAAGTTTTGCAGAAATATTGTTCAAAGTATCGACAACTTTTAAAAGAATATTCTTTGAATTTTCATAACAGCTTTCAACCATTCTTTGAACTTCTAAATCAATTTCATTTGCCATATTCTCACTATAGTTTTTGGTCTCAAAAAGGTCTCTGCCCATAAACACATTTTCACTTTTCTTTCCCCAGGTTCTTGGACCCAGATGCTCACTCATCCCATATTCCATAATCATCTTTCTTGCGATTTCTGTAGCTCTCTGAAGGTCGTTCTGAGCCCCTGTGGTTACTTCCTTAAAAATTAGCTCTTCAGCAGCTCTGCCACCGAGGAGAACACAGATGTTATTAATTAGTTCAGTCTTGCTAACCAGGTATCTGTCTTCACCAGGCAGCTGCAATGTATAACCCAGTGCCATGCCTCTAGGGATAATGGAAATTTTATGAATTGGATCGGTTCCTGGCAAATTATGGGCCACCAAAGCATGCCCTGCCTCGTGGAAAGCAATAATTTTCTTATCTTTTTCAGATATAACTCTACTTCTTTTTTCTATACCAGCCACTATTCTGTCAATTGCATCCTCAAATTCAGCCATAGAAATGGTCTTCCTGCCTTTTCTTGCCGCCAGCAAAGCAGCCTCATTGACTAAGTTAGCCAGATCAGCACCAGCAAATCCAGGTGTTCTTTTTGCAATAACTTCAGAATCTACTTCTTTCTCCATAGGCTTTCCAACCATATGCACTTCCAAAATCTGCTTTCTTCCTAAAAGATCTGGTCTATCCACTGTAACATGTCTATCGAATCTACCAGGCCTGAGAAGAGCAGGATCCAGTACATCAGGTCTATTTGTAGCTGCCATTACAATAATCGTCTCATCAACTTCGAAGCCGTCCATCTCTACAAGCAGCTGGTTTAATGTCTGTTCGCGTTCATCGTGCCCGCCACCAAGACCAGCCCCTCTTTGTCTGCCCACAGCATCAATTTCATCGATAAATATTATGCAAGGCGATTGGCTCTTTGCCTGTTCAAAAAGGTCTCTCACACGAGATGCGCCAACTCCTACAAACATCTCAACAAAATCAGATCCCGATATGCTAAAAAATGGTACTCTTGCCTCACCTGCCACTGCCCTCGCTAAAAGGGTTTTGCCGCAACCAGGAGGTCCAACCAGGAGAACTCCCCGCGGGATTTTCGCGCCCATAGCTCTAAATGGAGCAGGATTTTTGAGAAAGTCTATTATCTCTTCGAGTTCTTGTTTAGCTTCATCAGCGCCAGCAACGTCTTTAAATGTTGTTTTAGTTTTCTCCTGATGGAAAAGTTTCGCTCGTGATTTTCCAAAAGACATAGCCTGACTTGCACCGCCCTGCGCCTGTCTTAACATAAAAAGCCAAAAGCCGATCAATATCAAAATAGGAAATAGCTGCGTAAGTATGGAAACCCACCAACCGCTATCGCTTGGCGGTTCAACTCTGATATCAACTTTTTTGTCAGTTAAAGTTTTAATCAAGGATGGATCATTTTGAGGATAATATACTGTAAAAGAAGTGCCATCCTTTAGCTTACCGTTGATGATATTTTGAGAAGATGAAATGTTTACCTTTCGAACTTCTTCTTGGTTGACCCTATCCATAAACTCAGTATAGGAAAGCTCCTGATTCGCAACCTTTTTGCCGCTACTCAAGACAACAGTCAAGACAACGACTATTAGCAAAATTATAAGGTAAAACGTAACACTCTTAGTTATTTTCAAATACATATCCCCTTTTTAAAAATATTGATTAAACATTGTATCTTTTTTTATATATAAGTGTCAAACAAAAGAAACTATATAGAGGTCTTTCAAGTTACGATATTTTTCAGCATAATCCAAACCATAGCCTACTACAAAGTCATCAGGAATATTTAATCCAACATAATCAACAGACGATCTCTTTTTACTGTCAGATTTATTCTTATAAAACAACACAACAGATTTAACACTTAAAGGATTTTTCAGCTTAAAAAAGTTGCTTAGATATTGCAAGGTAAGTCCAGAATCCAATATATCTTCTACTATCAGAATATGATAATCAGATAAATCTCTTTTAATATCTTTAATCAACTTGATCTCGCCAGAACTCTCGGTCTCATTTCCATAACTTGAGACTTCCACAAAATCTATTTCTAAAGGCAAAGATATAGACCTTGCCAAATCGACAAGAAAAAATGCCGCCCCCTTTAAGACACCAACTAACAAAATTTTTTTGCCAGAATAATCAGCATCAATTTTTTTTGCTAAAGAATCAATTGTCTTTGTAATCTCATCCCTGCTAATTAATCTCCTAAGTTCGTGTTCTTTCACAATATTCCTCCAAATTTTGAAAAAATAATTACAAAAATTAAAGCAAAAACATAGTTTATCGTCTTAATCTTTGTTAAGCCCAATAAGTTAAAACCAATGCCAATCAACATAACTCCACCAGTTGCATAAAAGTTATCCGCAATAAAGTGATTGTTAAACAATGAAGTAAATGAGTTCGCAAACAAAGTTAAAGAACCCTGATAAACAAGTATGGTAATAAATGAGAAAAAAACTCCAATACCTAATGAAGAAGCAAGAAATATTGAAGATACCCCATCAAGTGCGGATTTTAGCAATAAGATTGAATAATCACCTTTTAGTCCATCCTGGAAAGAGCCAAGAATACTCATTGGACCAATACAAAACAATAAGCTCGCGCTCATAAAAGCGTTTACAACATCGCCTTTATTTAACTTATTGCTTAAATGAAGATTCAGCCTCTCAATCAATGCGTCAAGCGCTATAAATTCTCCCACCAATCCCCCCAAGATCATAGAGAGGAGAACCCAGAAGATGCTCTTGACTTCAAGAGCTAATTTCAAGCCAATAAGGAGTGTAACCAAAGCAATAGCGTTAATTACAATGTTCTTATGCCTTTCGGTTAAACGAGAGCCCATAAATAAGCCTATGGTACTTCCAACTACTACCGAACAAGCGTTAATTATAGTTCCTGTCATCCTGCCTCCATGTTAATTTCAACTTCTCCAAAAACCTATCATAAACAATTTCAATATTATAAGACTTAAAAAAGTTTTCATCAAAATAAGCAAACGGCGACCACCTAAGGGTATTTTTATAAAAAATCATTGGTACAAATTTATAGAAATATTGATTTTTTTTATTAAAAAAACTATAAAGATATATTTTCTTGCCATTCGAAACCAGATAATCAGAACTTCTAAAATACCTGATCTGCAAATCAATTTTAGTTTCTAATGGCTTTGAAATTATAATTCCCAAATCTTCTGGAATACTGTCATCAGTGTAACCTTTTGAAAAACGTAAATCATATATAGAAAAAATATTTTCATTTCTATAGATACCCATATCTTTGAATGAAGAAAGAGAGATATGTGAATTATTTGATAAATATCTATAAAGTAATTCGATTTCTTTAAAACCATACGAAATATTTAATGAATTTAGAAATTTTCTAATAACTCTTCTTACTAAAGCAATATCAAACTTAAATAATTCTTTAATATATATTATATTGGCCCAGGGCAATTTAAGTATAACATTAGAGTAAATTTCATCGGTAACTTTATCAAAATATTTACTTTCATCCTCTGCCAATTTAATAAATATATCAAAATGATCCAAAGAATTTGGCCAAATGTTTTCTATTTTCGGCGTTATTTCTTTCCTGATAAAGACTCTTTTATAACTGATGTCTTCATTGTAAGGATCAGATATATAACGTAGTCCCAAATACTCACAAAAAACCCTAATCTTTTCTCTTCTGACATGAATTAGAGGACTAAAAATAACAAAATTTTTATTCTTTCTTACCTCTTTGGGAGACAGCATTCCACTTAGCCCTGTTCCACGGCAAATATTCCACAAAAAAGTTTCAAACCTATCGTTTAGGTTGTGACCTGTGAATAAAATATTTGAACCTATCTTATTCATTGTATTAGAAAAAAAATTAAATCTATTTTTTCTTGCCTCTTCTTCATCCTTTTTTTCTGGAACCTTTGAAGCTCCGAAAATAACCTTGAAGTTATACCTTTCAGCACAATTAGCAATCAAATCTCTTTCAAAAACGAGGTCTTCTTTTCTCCAACCATGATCGAAATGCAACAATATAAAGTTTCTTTTAATCTTTAATTCTGACAGTAAAAATGTCAAGAAAACGGAATCTGCTCCGCCTGATATGGCAATGCAAGGGCTAAGAAGTTCGAAGCCAATCTTTTCAATGACTTCATCAATGTAAAAAACGAGGTCTTTTATTTCAGAATTAGTAGACATAAAAAAATGGTAGCGGCGAGTGGATTTGAACCACTGACACAGCGGGTATGAACCGCTTGCTCTGCCTCTGAGCTACGCCGCCACATAAAAGCAAAATTATTGTAATGAAATATTCGAATAAAGTCAAGAAAAATATTAAAAAGAAGTTTACCAAAATAAAATATTTTTCAACTGACACCTCAAATTTTAAATATACAAAACAATAAATCTTACTTTTGATCCTCCCTAACTCATAGCTGTTTGTTCAAAATTTTATAGAAATCCTGTATAGACTTTACTTCTATTTCAGAACTCTTCAGAGCCTCAATAGCATTAACCGTTGCAGCGGCCCCAGCAATAGTAGTAATAGTTGTTACATGGTGCAAAAGGGCCATTCTTCTTATCTTATAATCATCTTTTCTTGCACCTTTACCAGATGGAGTATTTATTATGAGCTGGATTTCATTATCCTTAACCATATCAAGAATTGTATAACCTTCTTCGCTTGCTTTTTTTACTTCATTAACTTTTATCCCATTAAATTTTAGAACTTTAGCAGTCCCTTGTGTTGCATATATGTTGAATCCCATATTTACAAGACTTTTTATTATAAAAACGATGTTTCTCTTATGCTTGTTTGAAACGCTCACAAAAACATTTCCCCTAAGAGGCAGTTCTTCACCAGCAGCGAGTTGAGCTTTCGCATAAGCCTTTCCGAACTCAAAATCAATTCCCATCACTTCACCAGTAGACTTCATTTCTGGTCCCAAAATAGTGTCAACGCCCGAAAATCTTCCAAAGGGCAATACAGCTTCCTTTACTGCAATATATGGCAAATCTAGTCTTTCTTTGATATTAAAATCTTTTATCTTTTTACCGAGCGATATTTTTGTTGCAAGCTTAGCCAGTGGAATACCTATAGTCTTGCTTACAAATGGAACGGTCCTTGACGCCCTTGGGTTTACCTCTAGAACATAAATCCTATCTCTAATAGCAAACTGAATATTTATTAGACCTCTTACTCCCAAATTTAAAGCAATTTCTCTTGTAATTCTGGATAGTTCAGATACCTCTTCCTTTGTCAAGCTAAATGATGGCAACACACAAGCAGAATCTCCTGAATGAATGCCTGCTTCTTCAATATGTTCCATTATTCCGCCTATAAATACTTCTTCTCCATCACAGAGTGCATCGACATCAATCTCTATTGCATCTTCCAAAAATCTGTCAATTAGAACGGGCTTAGTTTCGGAGACCTCAACTGCTTTTTTGATATATTCTAGTAAATCATTATCATCATAAACTATCTCCATAGCCCTGCCACCCAAGACGTATGACGGCCTTACCAATACTGGATAGCCAAGACCCCTTGCAACTTTTAGCGCTTCACCTGAAGATTTTGCAATGCCTGCAGCAGGCCTAAATATTTTTAAACCCTCTAAAAAGGCGTCAAAACGCTCTCTATCTTCTGCCATATCAATAGCCTCTGGAGATGTCCCAAGAATTGGTACACCAAGTTTCTCAAATGATTTAGCAAGCTTCAGCGGTGTTTGACCGCCAAACTGTATCAATGTCCCCAATGGCTTTATTCTTTCAATAATATTCATAACATCCTCGAAGGTTAAAGGCTCAAATAAAAGCTGATCGGAGGTATCGTAGTCAGTAGAAACAGTTTCAGGGTTGCAGTTTACCATTATTGCAGCCTTACCCAAATCTTTAGAAGAACCAACTGCGTGAACACAACAGTAATCAAATTCAATACCCTGTCCAATCCTATTTGGGCCTGCACCTAAAATAACTACAGATTCTTTATCCTTAAAGGGAACCAATTCATTCTCCTGATCATAAGTAGAATAATGATATGGAGTAAAAGATTCAAACTCAGCCGAACATGTGTCAACAGTCTTGTATATCGGGATAAGTTCGAGATCTTTTCTATACTTTGAAACATCTTGTTCGTTCGTCCCAGTAAGGAAAGCTATCTGAAAATCTGAAAAACCATCTCTTTTTAAATTAGTCAAATCATCTTTTCCAATAGAATACAAATCCTTATTCATAAAATCTTTTCCTGTTAAAACAATTTCTTCAAGCTCATGTAAAAACCATTTATCTATTCCAGTTAGTTTATTTAACTCATCAACACCAAAACCCATTTCCAATAGTCTGTGAATTATAAAGATCCTATTGTCTTTAGGCGTCCTAATTTCTTCTATAAGCTCTTCAAGGCTCAATTTTGCAAGGTCAACATCCTTGCCGTCGAATCCGAATCCCTTTCTGCCGTTTTCGAGGGATCGAATTGCCTTTTGAAAAGCTTCTTTGAAGTTTCTCCCTATTGCCATGGCCTCTCCCACAGACTTCATCTGAGTATCCAATACCCTTGAGGTTCCATGAAATTTTTCAAAATCCCATCTGGGTATCTTTACAACTACATAGTCAAGTGTTGGCTCGAAAGATGCTGGAGTCTTCTTGGTAATGTCATTTGTAATTTCATCAAGGTTGTAACCCACAGCAAGAAGCGCAGCAATTTTTGCAATTGGGAATCCTGTAGCTTTTGAGGCAAGTGCGGAGCTCCTTGAAACACGAGGATTCATCTCAATAATTACAATTCGACCGTCGTTTGGGTTCATCGCAAATTGAATATTTGATCCGCCAGTATCCACGCCAATTTTTCTAATGATCTTGATAGACATATCTCTCAAAATTTGATACTCTTTATCAGTTAAGGTTTGAATTGGAGCTACTGTAATACTATCCCCTGTATGAACGCCCATAGGATCCAGGTTTTCAATAGAACAAATTATAACTACATTATCCTTTTTATCCCTCATTACCTCTAACTCAAACTCTTTCCAGTTAAGGACCGACTCCTCAATCAGAACCTGATGAATCATACTTAAATCTAAGCCATTAGCTACGTGAGATCTCAGATCGTCAAAGTTATAGGCAATACCACCACCTGTTCCACCCAATGTAAAAGATGGCCTTATTATTAAGGGAAATCCGAGTTCAAAAGCAATTTTTTCTGCTTCGTTTATGCTATGTGCCACTCCACTTTTAGGCAGATCCACATTAATTTCTTTCATAGTCTCTCTAAACAAAAGTCTATCTTCACCCTTTTTAATTGCACCAACATTAACGCCCAGCATCTCGACATTATATTTTTCTAATATTCCAGCTTCTGCAAGATTTACTGCAACATTGAGGGCAGTTTGCCCCCCTAAGGTGGGCAATATTGCATCTGGCTTCTCTTTTTGTATAACCTTGGTTACGATTTGTGGAGTTATGGGTTCAATATAAGTGTGATCAGCCATTTCTGGATCGGTCATAATTGTAGCAGGATTTGAGTTTACTAAAACAACTTCATATCCTTCCTGCCTTAAAGCCTTTATAGCCTGTGTACCAGAATAGTCAAACTCACATGCTTGACCTATTACTATAGGTCCAGAACCTATTATAAGAATCTTTTTTATGTCTGTTCTCTTAGGCAAGTCTTATCACTTCCTTAATTTATAATATTTTATTAAGTATTAAATTGTTGCTTATTTATTTCTTCATCAATTCACAAAATTTTTTAAATAGATAAGCAGAATCATGAGGTCCAGGACTCGCCTCTGGATGATATTGGACAGAGAAAATTGGCAATTTTTTATGCTTTATGCCTTCAACAGTTTTGTCGTTTAAGTTAATATGTGTAACTTCCCAATTGGATTTATCCACTGATTCAGGGTCGATAGCAAATCCGTGATTTTGAGAAGTGATCTCAACTTCACCAGTCTCCAGCCTCTTTACAGGATGATTGGCTCCATGATGACCAAATTTCAATTTAAATGTTTTAGCGCCTGAAGCAATACCCATTAATTGATGGCCTAAACATATCCCAAAAATAGGAACTTTACCAAAAAGATCCTTTAAAGGTTTGATTGCATAGTCTACTGCAGCGGGATCACCAGGACCATTCGAAAGAAATACACCATCTGGCTTTATAGACATGATTTCATCTGCACTGCTATAAGCTGAAAATACTGTCAATTTACACCCTAGAGCAGTTAGTATTCTAAGAATATTCCATTTTACACCATAATCGACAACTGCGACTTTAAATTCTCCCTCTGGTTTAAACCTATCATTAACCCAGATATCTTTATCGGTCCACGTATATTTTTCCTTAGGTGTAACGTCTTTGACAAGATCAAGACCCTCCATAGATGGAAAAAGTTTAATCTTTTCATAAAGAGATTTAGGATCGAGATCGACGGTGGATATGATACCATTCAATGCCCCTCTGGTTCTTAGCTTCCTAGTAAGGAACCTTGTGTCAATATTATCTATACCTATAATATTATTTTTACTTAGATATGAGCCAAGAGTTTCTTGTGCTCTCCAATTAGAAATTCTATCCTTGTAATCTCTTACGATAAAACCTTTTACATAGGGTTTAAAACTCTCAACGTCTTCGCTGTTTACTCCATAGTTCCCTATTAAAGGATATGTCATGGTTACAATCTGTCCACAGTAAGAAGGATCGGTTAGAATTTCTTGATATCCGCTCATGCTGGTATTAAAAACTACTTCTCCCAAAACTTCTCCTTCTGCACCAAAAGATCGTCCAATAAATAAACTTTTATCTTCCAATAAAAGCATAGCTTTTTTAAAGTTCAAATGAAAAACACGTCCTTTCCTTTAATGTTTAACTAAGAGTAAAAATATAAAAATTTCAATTTTACATTTCTTTAACAGTTTTCATAAAGTTCTCATCTTTATAAATCATTTTCCCATTATAAAAAGTGGCCAGAGGAAAACCAAATAATTTTTTATCTAAAAATGGAGAGAGCTTACACTTTGAAAAAAACATTCCAGGTTCTACTAAAAATTCTTCGTTCTTTTTAAAAATAAAAAAATTAGCCTTAGAATTATTTTGTAACTCCAAAATTGGAATAGAAAAGATTTTAGATGGGTTAACTACCATCCACTTAATTATGTCCTCCAAACAGCACTTATTATTCATAACAAAATATGTATATAAAGCAGCAAAAACAGTCTCCAATCCCGGAGTTCCAAAAGGAGATTGACTATAGTCGAGTTCTTTCTCCTCCAGGGTGTGCGGAGCATGATCGGTACAAATTATATCAACAATTCCATTTTTTAAAGCATTGAAAAGCTCATACATATCCTCCTCTTCCCTAAAAGGAGGATTTACTTTAAACTTTGTATCAAAAATAGAAATATTCTCACAATTAAAAATTAGATGATTCACGGTAACCTCAGAAGTAACATTTAAACCATCTTCTTTAGCAATTTCAATATATTTTAATGAATGTCTTGTAGACAAATGAGCGAGGTGCAATTTAGATTTTGTTTCTCTTGCCAAAGCGACATCTCTTGCCACACAAACTTCTTCCGATGTGTATGGAATTGATTTAATTCCATAAGTCCTGGAAAGTCTGCCCTCATGAATTAATCCACCATCACTCAAAACAGCGTCTTCCGGATGGTCTATAATTATCCCATCAAAAGTCTTAGTATAAATCAATGCCTTTCGCAATATATTTGTCGTAATCGGCCTTCCGTCATCAGAAAAAGCTATTGCTCCGCTTTGTTTCATTTCCAAAAGGGGAGAAAGCTCTTCGCCCAATTGGTTCCTCGAAACAGCTCCTACAGGATAAATTTTCATACTTGAATTTTTATTAACACTATTTACCAAGTAGTCAACAAGATATGCATTATCCACCACAGGCTTTGTGTTTGGCATTGTAAAGGCCTGACCAATTCCTCCTCTTGCCGCAGCTCTTGAGCCAGAAACGATATCTTCCTTCTCCTCTTGACCGGGAACCCTCATATGAGTGTGTACATCAGTCAAAAGCGGCATCACGACAAAATCTTCACCTTCTATGACTTCTTTATAATCGGATATGTCAAACGAATCTAAAAAATTTACATTTCCAAGTGAATCAAGGCAAAAACTGATCCTTTTTGAACTTAGATCAGAAAAATATGCCAAAATATTTTTATACAATATTTTATCCATTTAATAACCTCGCTACTCGTTATTCTTGTCTAAATGCTCAACAATATTATCAGCTTTGTGCCCCAATAGGTGATAAAAAATAGACATTCTTATTGCCAGACCGTTTGTTACCTGCTTTCTAATAAGGGCATTATCGCCATCTGCAACTTCAGATGAAATCTCAAGGCCCCTATTCATAGGTCCAGGGTGCATAATCAGAACACTGCTGTTGTTTACAAGTCTTTTGCTGTTTAATCCATAAAAAATGGAATATTCTCTCGTATTTGGGATCCAGGCGCTTGCAGCTCTTTCCAGCTGGATTCTAAGGACTATAATCGCATTAGCATCACTAATCGCCTTATCTAAATCCCAATACACATTGACATCCCATTCATTTTCAAATTCTTCCCTTACAAGGGTAGATGGACCACAAAGCGATACCTTAGCGCCAAATTTTTTTAAAAGCCATATGTTTGACCTTGCGACTCTGCTATTTAAAACATCTCCCAAAATTAGAATTTTCTTTCCGGAAAGATCGCCAAAATGCTGTATTAAAGTAAAGGCATCAAGTAATGCCTGAGAAGGATGCTCATTTGATCCGTCTCCAGCGTTAATTATTTTCGCTGATGTAAAATTCGTAATATAATCAGGAATTTTAGAAACGGAATGTCTTATAACAATACAATCAGGCTTCATGGCATTGAGCGTCAAACAGGTATCCTTGATAGTCTCACCTTTCTTAGTTGAGCTTTGAGAAATAGAGAGGTTCACAACATCTGCGCCAAGAGTTTTACCTGCAATTTCAAAAGAAGTTCTTGTCCTTGTGCTGGGCTCAAAAAAAACAGTTAGAATAAGCTTACCTTTGAGAATTGGTATCTTTTTTGTGGGTCTATCTAAAACCTCCAAAAATCTTCTCGCATTATCAAATATTTCCAAAACTTCGTTTAAATCTAAATTCTTCGTGCTAAGTAAGTGAGAAATCACTCTAAAATAATCACCTCATCCACATTATCAATCTCCTTAAGCCTCACATTAACGTCTTCTTTAGAAGAAGTTGGTACATATCTGCCTAAATAATTTGCATTAATTGGAAGCTCTCTGTGCCCTCTGTCAATTAGTATCAATAGTTCAATTTTCTTTGGCCTGCCAAAATCAAAAATAGCTTCAATTGCACCCCTAATAGTTCTTCCAGTGAAGAGCACATCGTCCACTATTATAATCGAACGGTCTTGAGTAGAAATTAAATTTGTTGTTTTTAAAGCAATTTTTTCTTTAGTATATAAATCATCTCTGTATGGAGTAATATCCAACTCTGAAGTCTCTAACCTTATCCCCTTTTCATTTAAAAAAATTTCTGCAATACGTCTGCTTAAAAAAACCCCCCTTGTCCACAAACCTACTAACAAAAGTTCATCAAAATCTTTATGGTTCTCATAAATCTCATACATCAAACGATGAAGTATCTTATTAATTTCCTGCTCATTTAAGATCTTTGCTTTGAGCATAATACCTCCCTATTAACTATGAATATGTTACTACAAATTTTAAGAACTGTGAACTATTTACTCTTATTGTATAATTGATTAATGAGATACTAACTTTTAAGGAGGTTTTATTTGTCTTTTTACAATCATTTAAAGGAAGAAACGCTAAAACAAATTAGCATCCTATATCCAGAAATCCAGGAACCAGACTCATTCATTGAGATCCAGATATCTAATCCTCAATATGGCGATTATACTATTTTAAGCGCAATGAAATTAGCAAAACATCTCAAAGAATCTCCAATAAAAATTGCGAACAAAATAGCCGAAAGTTTTAATGACGATAATTTTTCAATTCAAGTGGTAAATCCAGGCTTTATAAATATTAGCTTAAAAAATCTCACTTTACAAAATATTTTAAGAGATTATTCTATTAAACCATTTCTAAACAATAGCGAATCACCAAAAATATTAATTGAATATGTCTCTGCTAATCCTACTGGGCCCCTTCATGTAGGTCACGGCAGATGGGCTGCTTTCGGAGATTCATTGAATAGGCTTTTAAAAGATTATGGATTTAATGTTCAAACTGAATTTTATGTAAACAATTATGGAAATCAAATGGAATTATTTACTCAATCGATCATAGCCAGGATGAAAGAGTCGCTAAAACAAGAATTTGTATTTCCAGAAGGCGGCTACCAGGGCGAATACGTTATGGAGATTGCAAACAAAATCTTAAACCTTCATCCTATTCTTTCTAAAGAAGAACAAAACCTTCACTTCGATCTTATTAGAGAAGAAGCCTTAAATATTGCGCTAAATGAACAAAAAGAAACACTTAAAAATTTTGGAGTCAACTTTGACACATTTTTCTTCGAGAGTAAACTGCACGAAGAGGACAAAATTAATAAAATAATTGATATTTTAACTTCGAAAAACCAAACATATAAAAAAGATGGAGCGCTTTGGCTTAAGACTTCTGATTATTTAGACAATGAAGACAGAGTCTTGATAAGAGAAAATGGTCTGCCAACGTACTTTGCAGCAGATATAGCATATCATTATGAAAAATTTAAGAGAAATTTTGATATTTATATAAACATATGGGGGACCGATCACCATGGATATATAGCAAGACTTAAAAGCGCTTTAAAGGCACTGGGTTTACCTGAGGAAAGGCTTATTATCCTTTTAGGCCAATTGATCAATCTTTACAGGAACAAAAATCTTATAAGAATGTCAAAAAGAACCGGTAATATGATAACTCTCAAGGATCTACTTGAGGATGTGGGTCCAGATGTACTAAGATTTTATCTAACCTCTCGATCTTTAAACAGCACAATAGATTTTCACATAGAAAAGGCAAAAGAAGTCACAATGGATAACCCACTCTACTATATTCAGTATGCATGTGCAAGGATATCAAGCATAAAAAGAAATATTACAGAAAAAATACCAGATGATTTAGAAGACTATTCAAAATATATTGAAGGCATAGAAGAGCTTGAAATTATTAAAAAAATTGATAACTTTGACTTTTTCAGAGAAAAGGCAGTACGAGATTATGAACCATATTATCTGGTCACTTATATGTTGGATCTCTCAAGACTATTTCATATTTACTACCAAAAGTTTAGAATAATTAATGATGAAAAAACTGTCCAATGGTCTAGACTCTTTCTGGTTACAAAAGTTCATGAAGTTTTATCAAAGGGTCTATCTTATTTACATATTGTTCCTCTGGAGAAAATGTGAAATTTAGAATTTTTTTAGCACTTATATTATTTTCTTGTTTATTTACCAATTACGCAAACGCAGCCGATCAGCTTCAAGTCAATCTTACTATTTCTGGAAATGAGAAGGTAGATGGCAATTATAGCTCTATTGACTCATTAACTGTTCATGTAAAAGCAGACAGTGCCCTCATAAAAGAAATACTTCAAAACACACCAGATTATGGACCTGTATTAGAATCCTGGTTAAAGCTTGGAAATAAACCACCTGTAACGGGTCCCAAATTGATTTATGGATTAGACTTCTATTCACCTGATGGAAGAACCCTATATTCGACCGACATAGTTTTTTTCGCAAGAAAGTACTCTGTAGTAAATGAAAATGGTCAAAGAAAGCCTGTAGATGAAATTGTAGATGAAACGAACATCGTAATACCTGTTAAAACTGAAGTTAATGGCACGTACAAACTTTTAATAAATAGGGGTAGTCAACCGCTTTATGTCAAAAATATTGTTTTAGAAAAAGACAATGTCGCAAAAAAGAGTGCTCCAGAAGAACAAAATATAAACAAAGAAACGATTAATAAGCCTATAAAAATTAAAAGTTTTTCTGATTTTATGCCTATTTTATTAGCGTTAGTTGGTTTGTTATTAATATTCATATCAATCTTCACAATAGTATTAGCTATAAAAAGATTTCCCAGAAAGCCAGAAGCAAAATGTCCATTTTGCCATAAAACTCTCTTTGATGAAGATGATAACTTTTGCTGTTATTGTGGCGCCCTATTAAAACCAGGAAAAAAACAGGATACTGACGGCAAGGAAGATGTCTAAAAAAAAAATTATTTACCTTCTATTTCTCGTATTAAGCTATTTATTAATAAATTTAAACAATCCATCAAACGCACAGACCATAATCAATTACGATAAAGAATACAAAGAAGGGCAAAAAATTGCAAAGGACATTGAATCTTATTATAAAATCGTAAAAGACCCAGCAGTTCAAGAAAGACTAGACAAAATCGCAAATAGATTGCAAATATATGCTAGAGAATTTTCAGGCGTTAAAAATCTAAAATTGACTATAAAAGCTTATCATAGCAGTGATGTTAATGCTTTTGCCCTGCCAGGTGGTTTTATTTTTGTAACCACTGGAATGCTTAATTTTGTTCGGACCGATGATGAGCTAGCGTGTATACTCTCACATGAGACTGGCCACGTTGTATTGGATCATCACAGAAAACAAATGGAACTTCAAAAAAAATATACTCTTGTGGCACTTGCTATAATAATAGCATCAAGGGGAAACGCTGCTGCTAGCGAGTCTGCAAGTCTATTGTCAATGGCAATGATGAATCAATATTCTATCGGACTTGAAAAACAAGCAGATGAGTTTGCAATCAGATGTGCTATGGCATGTGGCTATAACCCAGTCGGACTACTAACTACAATGGAGAGACTTAACGCAAGAGAGAGGAGTTACCAGGATATAAATTGGGGGATCTACCAAAATCACCCAGAAACAGAAGAGAGAATTCATTATATTATCGCTGCTTTAAAAAAATATGACGTTGTTATAAATAGAAGAATTGCGGCTGATTATTTTAAAGTTACAAATAATGGACCAAACATTTATATCGAAAAAGATTTGTGGTTCAACCTGCAGGACTATCCGAAAATATTTCCAAATCCATTTATAGATTTGACATCAGTAATAAAAAACTTAAATCTTGCCTTTGACGAAGAACCAAGTATTTATGATATAAACGTTGTTAGTGAAGGTGATAGTGTTATAATTTACGTTAAGAATATAAAGGTTATTTCTGCAAAAGATACAGAAGAAAACAGAAAAATCTTAACAAGTCTTTGTTCTGAATTAAAAAAAGTAGTATGGAAAAATTCTTTGTGGGAGGCATTTAATTAAATGCATGAAGCAAGTATTGTACAGGAAATAATCGACATAACCACTGAGCAGGCTAAGCAAAACAATGCTCACAAGGTTCTCGAAGTAGAAATAACTGTGGGCGCAGGAGCAATGATAGAAACCGATCTCCTATCAGGAGCATTTGATGTTATGAAAAATGAAACAATGCTCGAAGATGCTACCTTAAAGATAAATAAAGTCAACCTTAAATTGCACTGTCTAAATTGCGGTAAAATATCAGAAAGCGATAGAATGGTAAGTATGGAATGTCCACATTGTCATTCATTTGAAACAATAATTGAATCAGGCAGAGAAATGCTCATAAATAAAATTATTGCAGAATAAATTTATCGAAAATTACTCAAGATTGAAAAGAAGGGAGATAAATAATGGACATAAAAGATATTAATATTCCGATTTTATCAAAAAATACAAAAGAGGGAGAGACAAATAAAAAAATTTTTGAATCAAAGGGACTCTTAACGATCAACCTCATGAGCTCTCCGGGTTCTGGAAAAACTACTTTACTTGAAAATATTGCACCTATATTGAACGAAAAAGGGTTTCCCTGTTTAGTCATCGAAGGAGACATCGCTACTACAAGAGATGCAGAAAGAATAAACAAAAAAGAAATAAAATGCGTCCAGATTAATACGCATGGTATATGTCATCTTGAATCAAAAATGATAAGGAAAGCCTTCGAGCAACTAGATGTTATAAATGAAAAGATTTTATTTATAGAAAACGTAGGAAACCTTGTATGCCCAGCAGAATTTTACCTGGGAGAGCACGAAAAAATAGCAATATTAAGCGTGACAGAAGGAGAAGATAAACCAGAAAAGTATCCCCTATTGTTTAAAGAGTCTTCCTGCGTGCTCTTAACCAAGGTAGATCTATTGCCTTTTCTCGATCTAACTGAGGACATTTTTATCTCAGAAATTAGGAAATTAAATAAAAAAGCGCCTATATTTCTTATGTCAAAAAAAGATAAATCTTCATATATGGAATTTATTGAATGGTTAATTCAAAAACACAAATTTATCTTTGGGGGAGAACAATAATAGAATTTCCTTCATGTTTAGGAATAACTGCTGGGTTATTATTTTCATTTGAATTTTTAGGTTTTCCACCCGTATTGGCTTTGCTTTTCTCCTCAGTAGGAACATAAGGAGTGCCAGGATATCTACTATCATATTCTGTAGGCGCCTTATCCTTTGGGAATGATTTCAAAATAGGATTTGGACATTTGTCTGTAGCCAATTTGTCAGAACCGCTGCAAATCCAAACGCTTACCTCATTGCCATTCGAAGATCCAATAGACTCAGAGCTTTTTGGAAAATAGGCGACAGGAGTTCCAGCAAGAGCATATTTCATAAATCCAGCCCAAATTTCGGCAGGTATAAACCCACCAACCACGCCATTCATTGGCGAATTATCATCATTTCCTACCCACACGCCACAAACCATATTTGGCGTAAATCCAATAAACCATGCATTTCTAAAGTCATCAGTAGTGCCAGTTTTTCCAGCAGCAGGTCTACCAATATTAGCAGCCATTCCAGTACCATGTAAAATAACGTTAGTAAGCATGCCATCAAGCACCGATATATATTTTTCCTCAAATACCCTCTGGGGTATAGGCTTATTTTCTTCTAAAACTTTACCATTTCTATCTACAACCTTAGTAATAAATATTGGCTCCACTCTAATTCCCCTATTTGCAAAAACACCGTAGGCAGAAGTCATTTCAAGTAAGTTCACATCACTTGCGCCAAGGGCAAGGGCAAGATTTGCATTTAAATGGCTTTTAATACCAGCCTTTCTTGCTGTTTTAATTGCATTTTCTACACCAACCATATCAAGCAATTTCACGCTTGGGACATTCCTGGATAGCATCAGAGCCTCCCACATAGGAATATTACCCATAAAAGTCCTTTCGTAATTCTGAGGGCTCCATGGACCTTCGGGAGTCTGATATGTAATAGGCGTGTCGGATAATACGGTATTAGGACCCAATCCCTCTTCTAAGGCAGTCAAATATACGAATGGCTTAAAGGAGGATCCTGGTTGCCTCTCAGCCATTATTACTCTATCAAATTGGCTTTTTTCGTAACTTGTTCCTCCTACATACGCTCTAATTTCCCCGTTTTGAGGATCAATAGCAACAAGAGCACCTTCTGATACGTGAAGATAGCTGTATTTTTTAACATAATCTTTTACCAGTTTATCTGCTTCCTCTTGCATATTGTAATCAAGAGTAGTGTAAATTTTTAAACCACCTGTATATACTTCGTTATAACCATATTTTTTTGCCATTTCTTGTAAAATATGATCGACAAAGTAAGGAGCGATACCGCCCCATCTTGTATTTGAATGAACAATATCAATTGTTTGATTGTATGCTTCAGTCGCTTGAGATTTAGTGATGTATCCTACGTCAACCATTCTGTTTAATACTATCTTCTGTCGCTCTTTTGCCAACTTAAAGTTTCTCACAGGAGAATAGTATTCTGGAGCACTTATTAATCCTGCAAGCATTGCAGATTCTGCTAAATTAAGATTTTTTACGTCTTTGTTAAAGTAATATTTTGAAGCGGCCTGGACTCCATTGGTGCCATGACCCAGATAGATTTCGTTAAGATACAATTCTAAGATTTTATCTTTACTTAAAGTGAGATCTACCCTTATAGAGATAACCAATTCTACGAGTTTTCTCATTAAGGTTTGCTGTGGAGTAAGATAAATATTCTTCACCAACTGCTGAGTCAGAGTACTACCACCTTCAATTTCTCTTCTATGCATAACATCTGCAAAAAAAGCTCTAGTTATTCCTATTGGATCAAAACCAATCTCCGAGTAAAATCTGGAATCCTCGACTGCTATTACAGCATCTCTAAGATTTTTTGGAATATCCTTCAAAGGAACCACTACCCTGTTTTCGGAGTCATACAGAGTCGTTATTAATTTGCCATTTCTATCAAATATCTGTGTGGCCTCAGGCGGAGCATAGTTTTCAAGGCTTTCTACGTTTGGAACTTTAATAAAAGAATATATTGTTACGCCAGCTAAAAGGCCAACAACAAAAAGCGTTAGAAAAACACCTATAAAAATTAAAAACTTTTTTATTTTACTGAACATTGTTTATATTAGTTGCCTAAGTTTTAGTGATACATAAACACTAGCTTCATCAGGGGGGACAAGATTTGAGCTACCGTCACGTCTAATTTTTATCTCAATAAGACCAGACTTTGAAAAATGACCTCCTATAATAATCTTGATTGGTATCCCCAAGAGATCTGCGTCTTTAAATTTGACACCTGCTCTGTCATCGCGATCGTCAAATAAAACACTAATACCCCTATCCCTTAGCTCATGAAAGATCATATCGGCAGTATTTAACTGATTTTCATCCTTTACATTTGCAGGGATAACTATAACCTGATAAGGGCACAGAGTTGCAGGCCATATTATTCCAAACTCATCGTGATGCTGTTCAACAACAATAGATAGAAGTCTGGAAATACCGATACCGTAGCATCCCATCACAAAAGGTTTTTCTTTACCATTTTCATCTTTAAAATAAGCCTTCATCGGTTCGCTATATTTTGTACCAAGCTTAAATACATGACCAGCTTCACTACCTGTGCTCTCAACAAGCTTAGCGCCGCAATGTGGACAAAATTCTCCAGCTTTTGAAACCCTTAAATCGAATATATTATCCGAGTAAAAATCTCTTTTAAAATAAACGTTTTTAAAATGATATCCATCTTTATTGGCTCCAGCATAAAACGAGACGTTTTCTACACAAACCCTCTTATCACATACTAACTTTATGTTGTTTACTTTTACAGGTCCTATAGATCCAACAGATAGATTTAGCTTTTGATTAATCTCATCAGGTGTCATCATAGATATTTCTTTCCCTGCAAAAGCATTTTTTAATTTCACTTCATTTAACTCATCATCACCAGCCAATATAATCATTGTTGGTTCGCCTTCAATTTTATACATCAGAGATTTTAGAATATATTTTTGTTCCACACCCACAAACTTAGAAACTTCATCCACAGTTTTTGCATTTGGAGTAGATACGATGTCTAAATCTGAAAAGTCCATAACATCAAAAGGCTCATAAGTTGAAGATGCCTTTTCAAGATTGGCAGCATAAGAACAACTCGAACAATACAGTATTTTATCTTCTCCATAAGGAGTCAGAACCATAAATTCATGAGAAACACTACCACCAATCGCGCCAGAGTCTGCCTCTACAGATTTAAAATTTAATCCCATCCTATTAAGAATTTTTTCATAAGCATGAAACATATCCCAGTAAGTTACATCAAGGTCTTCGTCGTTTCTATGGAAGCTATATGCGTCCTTCATTATAAATTCTCTAGACCTCATCAAACCAAATCTTGGTCTTATTTCATCTCTGAATTTAGTCTGTATTTGAAAAACAGAAATTGGTAACTGCTTATAAGAACTAACCTCTCTGTTTATCAAATCGGTTATGACCTCTTCATGAGTAGGACCAAGCGCATATTCTTTATCATGTCTATCTTTGAATCTCATAAGTTCAGGACCGTATTTTTTCCACCTGCCAGAAATTTCCCAAATCTCCTTGGGTTGAAGAGCAGGAAGAAGTAATTCTTGAGAGTTTATGTTAAACATTTCTTCTCTAACTATATTTTCAATTTTCAATAAAACCTTTTTAGCCAATGGTAAATATGTATATATCCCTGAGCCAAGACGCCTTATGTATCCAGCTCTCAACAAAAGGATGTGGCTAATAGCCTCTGCATCGCCAGGCACTTCTTTTAAAGTTCTAAAAAACAATTTGGAAAGTTTCATAAATCCTCCTGAGAAATAAGAGATTCAAGTTCATCTAAAAAAACTTCTTCCAGATTATCGTTATCAATTTTTTTAATTATTTTTCCATATTTAAACAAAAATGCAAAATTTTTTGCACCTGCAATGCCTAAATCAGCAGATTTAGCTTCTGATGGGCCATTTACTGCGCAACCCATAATGGCAATTTTTAAAGGCTTTTTAACGCTCAAAAGTCTTTTCTCAACGATTTTTGTTAATCTTTTTAAACTTACCTCTGTCCTTCCACAAGTCGGGCAGGATATTATCACAGGACCAGCTTCTATCTCAAGAGATTTAAGTATTTCTTTTCCTACTCTAACTTCATCAATAGGATTCGAGCTAAGAGAAACTCTAATAGTGTCGCCTATTCCCTTGTTTAACAAAATGCCCAAGCCTACGCTCGATCTTATTGTCCCTTGAAACATAGGACCCGCCTCAGTAACTCCTAAATGTAATGGATATGGAAACTCTTTAAAAAGCCTTTCATAAGTTTTTACAAGCAAGTTAACAGAAAAAGTCTTTGCACTAATTACAATATCGTTAAAACCTACTTCTTCCAGCAAACTTACTTCTCTCGAAACAGATTCTACAAGAGCGCCAACCGGATCATCATTAAAAAGACTCACAAGATCCTTGGGAATAGAACCCTCATTTACTCCTATTCTGATAGGAACTTTATTATAAGCTGCAGCTTTAACCACTTCTAACAAATTACTTTTAGAACCAATATTGCCAGGGTTAATTCTAATTTTAGAAATACCGGCATCTATAGCTTTTAAGGCCAGTCTATAATCAAAATGAATATCAGCTACCAAGGGCATTGATACCTTTTTAATAATTTTAGCAATAGATTCAGCAGCTTCATTATCAGGTACCGCCAGTCTTACCAAATCAGCTCCAGACCTTTGGATTCGCCTAATTTGTCCAACAGTAGCACCTACATTTCTCGTATCTGATTTTGTCATTGTCTGAACAAATATTTTGCCCGATCCAAAAACAAGATCTCTTACTAAAACTTCTTTTCTTATCATTTTTTAAAAAGTCTCAATACATCAAAATAGCTTACAAATATCATTAATAAGATCAAAAACACAAAACCAGCAACATGTATATAATTTTCTTTCTTAGGATCTATAGGTTTTCCTCTAATCATTTCTATAATCAAAAATAGTATCCTGGAACCATCAAGAGCAGGGATAGGTAACAAGTTTAATATTCCAAGGTTTAGAGATAAAAAACCCACAAAAAAGAGAAGAGCAGTTGGACCTTCATTAGCCGCCTGTCCAAGCATATTGGCAATACCTATTGGACCAGCCAAACTCCCTACTGGTACCTGTCCCGATATTAACATCCATATACTAACAACGAGCGCAATTGCCCAGGATATAGTTTGTGTAAAGCCCATATATACAGATTCAGCAACAGAATACTTTTTCATAGTACGATCAAACATTATCCCGATAAGATACCTATTGTCTTTTTGATCAAATTCTGGATAAAGACTAATATCAACATCTTTACCATTTCTTAAAAGGGTTAAGTTTAACTTTTCACCCTTAGATTCAGAGACTATTCTTATCAAATCGTTTGGCGTTTTTATTGAAACGCCATTAACTGAAACGATTCTATCACCAACCTGAATTCCAGCTTTAGCAGCAGGAAAATCACTATTTACCGATTGAATTCTTAAATCTGGAACATATACACCCTGGGTAAAAACAAGTGTAAACAAAACTGCAGCCATAATTATATTCATAACAGGCCCAGCCAATATCACTAAAATTTTTTGAAAGGACTTAATCTGATCAAATCTTTTGGTTCCAGGTGGAACTTCTCCCTCATCTAAGCCAGCAATTCTTACAAAACCTCCAAGAGGCAGTATTCTAACACTTAAATCTGTTTCCTTATATTTACTTTTGAAAATTCGTGGACCAAAGCCAATAGAAAATTCGTAAACACCTACGCCAAAAATCCTTGCAAGAACAAAATGCCCAGCTTCGTGAACAAGCGTAGCAACAAATATAACCAAAATAAAAATTAAAATACTCATTAAAGCCTGTAAACCTCCAATAAATTTAAAGTTTTCTTAACAGTCTCGTCATAAATTAAAGCAACTTCTTCAAATGAAGAAAAATCACCAGAATATGATTCCGATAAGATCAATTCTAACATCTTTGGAATATTTAGAAATGAGATTTGTTTACTTAGAAATGCGTTTACCAGGATCTCATCACAAGCAGCAAGTGTTGCAGTTTTAATTGAACCGCCCTTCAGTGCTTCGTATGCAATATTTAGGCAAGGAAACTTATCATAATCGGGTTGTTCAAACTCTAAAACAAAATCTTCTTTAAAGTCTTCGCTTTGATGTTCCCACCTTTCAGGATAAGAAAGAGCATGTTGAATAGGTATACACATATCAGGTTTATAATACAAAAATTTAACAGAGCCATCAAGAAATGTGATCAAAGAATGTACCAGACTCGTCCTATTAATAAGAACTTTTATTTTATCAGGATCCAATCCAAAAAGAAAAGAAGCCTCAATTACCTCAAAGCCCTTATTCATCAAGTTAGCAGAATCCACTGTAACCTTTGGCCCCATTTTCCAAGTTGGATGCAGCAAAACTTCCTCAACTGATGGATTTTCGACAAAATGTCTCTTGTGAAAAGGTCCACCAGAAGCCGTTAGGTATATTGAACTTACAGAAGAGATATCTTCACCTTCTAATAGCTGGAAAATTGCGTTGTGCTCACTATCTACTGGTAGAATATTCTTCCCCATTTTTTTAGCATAGTCCACAATTAAATTCCCACCATAGACAAGTATTTCTTTAGTGGCAAAAGCAAGATCCTTGCCAGAATCCAATGCAGCTTTAGCAATATATAGAGAGTCTTTGCCAACCCAGGCTAGAAGGACTACATCAGCATTTGTTTTTTCAATCATCTCTAAAATGCCCTGAAACCCGTAAAAAGTATTTTTCGATCCAATGACAAGTTCATCCTCATATAGCAAGCTAACACTCTCAGGCTTAAACTCTTCAATCTGATCTTTGAATTTTTCTGATCCAGAACGTGCAGCTAAACCAACAATCTTTAATTTATCTGAATGTTTCCTAACCACATCTAATGTTTGAGTGCCAATTGAACCTGTGGATCCAATTAAAATTATATTTTTCATTTAAAGCTCACAAGATAAAAAATCATAAAATATAAAACTGGAGCAGAAAAAAATAGGCTATCAAACCTATCAAAAAAGCCACCATGTCCAGCTAAGAGATTGCCAGAGTCTTTACAATCAAACGTTCTTTTGATTAATGACTCACTTAAATCAGAAATTTGAGAAACAACATTTACAACAACGCCCAAGAAAACTAACAAAAATATAGATTTTTGCAAATAAAATGAAAGGATAATGAATGGAATAATACCAAAAATTAGATTTGCAAATGACCCTTCCCATGTTTTTTTAGGTGAAATATTAGAAAGCTTGTGCTTACCAAAATTTTTCCCAATAAAATAGGCCATAGAATCGCCAAGCCATAAACTAGATAGGAGCGATATAGACCAAAAAAATCCATTATCAAGGTTTCTAATAAGATAAAAGAAGGATAGGGAATAAGATATAAAGAAGGAAATTATGAATGAGAAACTAATATCAAAAAATGAATATCTGTTAACAAATATTAATGGAAAACTAAAAAAAAGTAATATTGATAAAAATATTGCAAGTGGTAAAAAACTAAAAATGCTTCCAAAAAATATTAAAAACGAAGTTATGAATGTAAAAAAAGGCATATTGTAATTCTTACTCTTCATCATAAGACTAACTTCATAAGTAGAGCACAATATTAATACTGACAACAAAAGTATAAACCAATAGTTACCAGCATAAACAAAAAATAACAAAACAGGTATGCCCCAAGAAGCAGTTATAATCCTAAAAATCAAGAATTACGTCCCCCGAATCTCCTTTGTCTACTATGATATTCTGAAATAATACTATCGAGGTCGTTTTCTGAAAAATCAGGCCAAAGTTTATCGATAAAAAAGAGCTCAGTATATGCAATTTGCCATAAAAAAAAGTTGCTTATCCTTTTTTCCCCACCTGTTCTTATCAATATATCTGGGTCCGGGAAAGGATTAGTCAATAGCGATTTTGAAAAGCTCTCTTCATTGACTTCAGATTGAGAGAAATCCAATTTATTGACAGCATATAGAATCTCTTTTCTTGAACCATAATTAAAAGCAACTCCAAGATTGACTTTTATAGGGCATACCTCAATTTTTTCGGAACTTTCAATTAATTTCAAAATATCCTTTGACAAATTTTCCTTAAGAGAAAAAAATTTTAATTTAACTCCTCTTTTGGACCAATCCCTTATATACTTCTCAATTCCATCATAAAAGATTTTAAAAATTCCTGTTATTTCTTCTTTTGGCCTCTTCCAATTCTCTGTCGAAAAAGCATAAACGCTTAAATAGGAGATATCTCTATCTATAAAACAGTTAACCATTTCTTGTAATTTTTTAAATCCCTCAAGATGACCATTAAAAACAGGCATTGACCTTGCCTTCGACCATCTTGCGTTGCCATCCATTATAATGGCAATATGGTTTATTTTTTGCATTATTATACTAAATAGTCCCTAAGTTTACGACTCCTGCTTGGGTGTCTTAATTTTCTAAGAGCCTTAGCTTCTATTTGGCGAATTCGTTCTCTTGTAACACCAAATTCTTTACCAACCTCTTCAAGAGTTCTTGAATGGCCATCAACCAAACCAAATCTAAGCCTTACCACATCTCTTTCTCTCGGTTGCAAATCTTTTATTACATCCTCAAGGTCTTCTTTTAAGAGGTGGTATGTTACTGCCTCCATAGGAGATGAAATTGATTCATCGGCTATAAAGTCTCCAAGGTGACTATCTTCATCCTTACCAACTGGAGTTTCAATAGAAATCGGCTCTTGAGAAATTCTTTTAATTTCGTGAATTTTTTCAATATTTACTTCCATCTTTTCTGCAATTTCTTCATCTGTGGGTTTTCTGCTTAACTGTTGGCTTAGATTTCTAATAGCTTTTTTATACTTGTTAATGGTTTCTACCATATGAACAGGAATTCTTATCGTTCTTGCTTGGTCAGCTATTGCTCGGGTCACAGCCTGCCTAATCCACCACGTTGCATAAGTTGAAAACTTATAACCTTTTCTATAATCAAATTTTTCAACAGCTCTCAGTAAGCCCATATTGCCTTCCTGAATCAAGTCAAGAAACAATAATCCCCTTTTTGTATATTTCTTGGCGATTGAAACTACAAGCCTCAAGTTTGCTTCAGCGAGTTTTCTCTTAGATGCCTCATCGCCAAAAAATGCTTTTTCTGCCAAATATTTTTCTTCTGCATGTTTAAGTAGAGGTATTTTTCCAATTTCTTTAAGGTATTGCCTAACTGGATCTTCTACCATAGGAACACGTTCTTCTGGCATAACAAGAACATCCTCAGGCAAGACAGGCTCGGTATCAAGAACAATCTTCAAAAGATCCTGATCCTCTTCACCTACATTTCCAGCTTCTATAGACTTTATTATGTTATCTAAATCAGATGGTTCTTCTAAATCGTCAAAGAAGTTGGGGAAAGTTTTAAAAGACTGATCATCTGGATTTGATACTTGTGGAATTTTCTTAACACGCTTAGAATTTTTTGGCATATTTTCACCTTCTAAAATGAAGTTTTAAAAATGGTGGGCGAAGTAGGGTTTGAACCTACGACCCCCTGCGTGTAAAGCAGGTGCTCTGCCACTGAGCTATCCGCCCATTTTAACAAAGAGGCTAAAAAACAAAATGGTACCTCCAAGGGGATTCGAACCCCTGTTTCCGCCTTGAAAGGGCGATGTCCTAGTCCCCTAGACGATGGAGGCATCGTTAATATTCTACAAAAATTATAAAAATTGTCAACCACGACAAATTTCTCCAATTTACTATATTATAAACTAAAAAACCAAAAAGTGTTTATTTCAAAATTTGTGTTAAAAAACCATAGTAAAAATAAGACGAAATAGAGATTATAACCACTGTCCATATAACTGGTTTTTTATAATAAAGAGATAAGGCGCTTATTATCATAACCAAAAAGGTGAATGGGTCAATTATAGTTTGTGGAAAGAATTGAACCCCCAAAGACAAGAGAAGCGATGTAAGAGAAGTAATTACCCCAATCATGCCTCTATAGAACCAAATCTTTTTGCTCAACCTATCATAAAATGGATTAACTAATATTAACAAGACTATAGGAGGCAAAAAAGTAAACAAAAACGCCAACATTGCACCTAAAATGCCCCCATAGACATATCCAATGTATCCAGAAAGACAGAGAACCGGACCAGGGGTAATTTGGCTAATAAGAACAGCATCCAAATAAGCGTTTTGAGTCAAAATATTGTTGTCTAAAACGAATGTCTTATGATATAGAGGCAGAGCTGACTGAGCACCTCCAAACGCAAGCAAACTGATCTTGCTTAAACTGATACAAAAATCAATGAATTTTGGAAAAAAGAAGAAAACGACAAAACACAATGATGCCAATATAAAAAGGGCATAAACGATCTCTTTATATGAAAATTTTTCAATAGCCGAACTTCTTATTGGCGGCATGTCAATTTTAAATAAAAATGCTCCAAAAAAAAATGAAAACATAAATACATATGTAATTTCAACATTATTCAAAAAAATGACGAAAGAAAGAAGAAGCAGTATTATTTGCTTTCCAGATTTAATATACTTTTTAAAAAATTGTAAAAATGCAACGAAAAAAAATGCAACCACAAAGGGCTTCAAACCTTTAAAAATCAAATTTATTATTGTTGTATTGCCATGTGAGTGCAAAAATGCAAAGAGCATCATCATCAATATTGATGGAAAGACAATCGCAAGAGAACAGATGATCCCATACCAAAAACCAAATGCCCTATAAGCTATAAAACCTATAAGATTGCTAATAATTGAACCCGGCAAGAACTCTGTAAGAGTAATACCTCTTAAAAATGAATTGTCACTTACACATGAGTATTTTTTGACAAACTCAGTTCTTAGAGTAGGTATCATTGCAACTCCCCCAAATGCAGTAGAGCCCAGATACAAACATCTTATAAGAAAGTGTAGAGGTGTTGGGCAAGAATTAACAATTTTTTTCATATAAAGTTTATTCTATCATAAATAGCCCTGCAGTTAAGATATATATCTTTCTTAACTGCAGAGAAGTAAAATTAGGCAGACTTTCTTGCCGATTCTTTAGGTAATATAGCCAACAATAAAACAGCAACCAGGAGCAAAACTCCTACGGCTGCAAGTCCAAAGTAAATATTGCCAGTCTTGTCTTTTATAAGCCCAATAATATAAGGAGCAAAAAAACCTCCAAGGTTGCCAATAGAATTTATCACGGCGATTCCAGCAGCTGCAGCCTCACCTGACAAAAACTCATTAACAAGAGCCCAAAATGGGCCAAAAGCGCCAAAAGCGCCGATAGTAACAACTGATAAGACAATCATGGATATAACAGGATCTTTCACAAATAACATGACAAAAATTGCAATAGAGCTAATGAGCAGTGGTATTTGAGAATGGCGTCTCCATTCTCCCTTTTTGTCAGCATCCCTGCCAACCCACACCATAGCAATAGCTGCAAGTATATAAGGGATCATTGTCAAAAAGCCAACAATAGTAGCACTAAAAGAGCTAGATAGACCTTTTATAATAGTAGGAAGCCAGAAACTTGTTGAATACAATCCCATAATACATCCAAAAAAGTAAATAAATGCCAGGAGCCAGACTCTGCCATCAACGATAATCTCCTTGACAGATGCCTTTCTTTGCTTTGATTTCTCTGCTTGCTCTCTGGAAATTTCATCAATTAAGCTCTTCTTTTCTTCTTGTGTTAAAAACTTAGCTTCCGAGGGCTTGTTTGGAAGAACAAAGAAAGTTATAAAACCAAAAATAATTGAAGGTATTCCCTCAATTATAAACATCCATCTCCAACTGTGGATATTTAGCCAATGAACGTGATCTAAAATAAGACCAGAAATAGGACCACCGATAACGCTCGATATAGCTAAAGCAGTCATAAAGATTGCTACAGTTTGAGCTAGCTCTCTTTGTGGGAACCAATATGTAAGGTATAGTATCATACCGGGGAAGAATCCTGCCTCCACCAGACCCAGCATAACACGAGCAACGTATAGATGGAAAGCACTGTCTGAAAGTCCAGTCAATGTAGCAGTCAAACCCCAAACTATTATAATTATGGAAATCCAAACTCGCGCTCCAATTCTGTGTAACAGTAAATTGCTCGGTACCTGAAAAATTAAATATCCAAAAAAGAATACGCCAGCAGCAAAACCAAATTGCTCAGCAGATAAACCTAGATCCTTATTCATACCGCCTACTGCTGCAAAACCAAAATTAATACGATCAACGAAATTTAAAATGTATAAAATGTAAATGTAGGGCATCAAAAACCATCTTGACTTGCTAATTGCACTTTTCAAAACTGCAGAATCCAAATTTTCACCTCCTAAGAATTATAAAACTAAACAAAATCACCTCCTAAAATTAAGCGTTATGAAAATCAATTTCAGTTCCTACAAAGGCAGCGATAAAACGATCCCCAAAAGAATCTTTCAGCCTTGTCATCATAGAAAAACCAGTACAGTGATTGGCAGCCACAATAGCTGGTTTAGCATCTAATAAATCTGAAATTGTACTCTCTCTTTGTTCTGGGCTCGCCGGTCCAAGATGAGTTCCTCCAACAATTGCAAAAAGTTTATCTGTTTTTAGCACTTTAAGTCCATAACGAATAATATTTATAATTCCAGCGTGAGCACACCCTGTCAGTGCTATAAGTCCATTATCTTTAATAGTGTATAGAGCCATATCATCCAAAATTGGATCTTTAATAGTTTTACCATCTTTTTCTATAACTAAGTTTGAATCTCCCTTTTCATAATCAGTTTCACGCGGAATAGAGCCACTAAGAAACAGTCCTGGAACAATCTCTAAGATATTTTCAACAAAGACAAAATTCGCACCCATTGATTCCAAATATTCTTTAGAATACGGAATACCAATGTGAAATTTCTTCCCAGCAGCAACAGAATATCTATCTAAAAATGCGTCTTTATGGAGAAATATTGGTATCTCTTTTCTTGCATTATCCAAGATGGACAATAGACCGCCTGTGTGATCATAGTGACCATGACTCAAAACAATCATATCCAAATCCCTTGGGTTAACACCAAGTAAAGAGAGATTGTGAATAATTGAATTTGATTGACCTGTATCAAAAAGTATAAGTTTATCAGATACTTTGATTAAAATTGACATGCCGTGCTCGGCTTTAAAAGAATATGGAGTTGGAGCATGAACGCAATTATCCATTGCAATAGTAATTTTCATAATATCCCCTCGTGTTTAATTTAATTAAAGCAACATCTTATTATAACACTACTAAAATAAGTTAAATTATAAATCAAATACATTAAAAATAAGCATTTTTTATAACAGATATTTATTAATTTTTTAAATTATATTTTTTTAAAATCCTATTTTATATTCTCCTTTAAAAAGCTGATAGCAACGGACCAGGATCTCTTGTCTGCCAATTTATTATAAGCCACCCCTTTGGATGGATCTGTGCCTGCTTCTTTATTAGTGAATGAATGAACGCTGTTACCATAAGAAACAAATGACCAGTCAGCTTTTGCTTTTCTTAACTCCTCTTGAAATTTCAGTACCTGCTCGGTAGGCACATGCGGATCGTCTGCCCCATGCAAAGCTAATACTTTAGGCTTAAAGTTTCCGGGAACAGCTTCTAATGGAGTATCTAGACCTGCATGAAAAACTACCACATTTTTAAGATCAGCACCACTCCTCGCTAATTCAAGCGCTACTGTCCCTCCAAAACAGTACCCTATTGCAGATATATTATTTTTCTTAACGACATCAAGTTTTTTAAATTCTTCAAAAGATGAATTGGCTCTTTCTCGCATTAAAAGCCTGTTGTTTTTATAAATAGAAGAGAGCTCAAATGCTTCTTTTTGATCCTTTGCTACTTTGCCATCTCCGTAAACATCAGCAACCAAAACTACAAATCCCTCTTTTACAAAACTTCTTGCCTTCTCAAAAGCAAAATCACCCACACCCAACCAATCAGAAAATAACAAAATCCCAGGAAGTTTACCTTCATTATTTGAATCAAAAAAAAGAACGCTTTTTAAGGCAGTTTTGTCTGATAAATATGAAATATTTTTCTTTTTAATACTGATATTTAAAGCACTATTGGAGCTACATTCATAAATCAAAGAATTGTTTTTCACAGCTATACCCCCTTAAAATATCTTGTATAAAAGTGGCGCGCCCGACAGGATTCGAACCTGTGACCTACGGATTAGAAGTCCGCCGCTCTGTCCAACTGAGCTACGGGCGCTTAAAATTAACATGGAGCGGGAGACGAGATTCGAACCCGCGACCCTCAGCTTGGAAGGCTGATGCTCTACCGACTGAGCTACTCCCGCTCACATGTTGAAATTATAAACTAAAAAACTAAAATTGCCAACCCCTAAATCTCTACAAACTTGCCGTTCTGTACTTCATATACGGTGATTATTTTATTGGTTGTGTCACCATTTGGAGCAAATGTTGTTTTTCCAAGTACACCAGTGTAATTAGTTTCATCCAAGAGTTTTATAAGAGCTTCGCCCTTGGCAGTTGGATCTTTTTCAAGAGCAGCTGCCAAAATTTTGGTAGCCTCATAAGCAAATATTCCATATGCGCCAGGTTCTCCATATTTTGCCTTATAGGAAGCTAAGAAGTCTTTGGCATTAGGATCTTTTTCAATATTTAATCCAATATTTGTTACTATATCGCCATCAGCTGCAGCTCCTGCAATCTTTAAGAATTGAGGATCATAAAGGCCATCAGGCCCTACCAGTGGCATTTTCATACCCAAATCTCTCATCTGTTTTGTTATAAGAGCACCCTCAGGATAATATCCACCAAAATAAATTATATCTGGTTTGAGAGTTTTGAATTTTGTCAAGATAGCTGAAAAATCTTTTTCGCCTTGAGCTATTCCTTCAAAACCAAGTATCTTTCCACCCAATTTTTCAAAGCTATTTTTAAACTCGGTAGCAACTCCTTGACCATATGCAGACTTGTCCTGAAGAATTGCTACATTTTTATATCCCTTTTTGAACAAAAATTCAGCAGCAAAACTCCCCTGAACGTTATCAGTTGGAGCTACTCTAAAAATATTTTTTAGACCCTGCTGTGTTAGCTCTGGATTGGTAGAAACAGTAAGCATTGGTATGTTTGCTTGTGCATAAATCTTAGATGCAGGTATTGAGCATCCAGAATTTACATGTCCAATTACCGCTATGATGCTTGGATCGCTGACAATCTTTTGTGCTACAGATACAGCTTGTTTAGGATCTGCTGCATCATCAAATACCACTGCCTCTAACTTCTTGCCTTTAATCCCTCCCTTTGCATTAATTTCATCGATGGCCAAAAGTGTAGAATTCTTCCAATCTTCACCATATTTTGCCTGTGCTCCAGTCATTGGACCTACTACTGCAATCTTGATTGTAGAACTTGAAGCATTCTGATGGGTTCCTGAACACCCAGCCAATAACAAACCCACCCCAAATAAGACTAATGCTAAAAACAGATACTTCTTGTAATTCAAAAACAAATTAACACCCCCTAAAATAATATTTGCTACAAGTTATATTTTATTACATTTTCACTTTAATTAACAATGTATAAAAAATCTTTATATTATAACTTTATGCCCAACGCTGTTTTAATTATATTTGGATTTTCCTTAAGCCTTCTTCTAACATAAGATATCCATTGCTCACCATATGGAACATAAATTCTTAATCTGTTCTTCTTAGAAAGTATAAATTCTCTTAATTCATCCCCAATTCCCAAGAGCATCTGAAATTCATATTCATTTGGATTTAAACTATATTTTTCTATCAATTTCATCGCATGAAATACCAATTTTTCATCATGAGTTGCAATACCAACATATGCTTTTTTCTTAAATAGTTTTTCAAGGCAATATATATAATTTTCATTTATCAACTCAGGACTTTTATAAGCAAACTTATATGGTTCTATATATATGCCTTTACAAAGTCTTATATTAAATGGTTTCTCAGAAAGATTTTCTATATCTTCGGCTGTCCTTCTTAAATAAGCCTGCAAAACAGTTCCGACATGGCCAGGAAATTCTTCTCTTAAGAGTTTGTACATCTTCAAAGTATCGGTAGTAAAGGGTGAATCCTCCATATCAATTCTTACGAAGTTGTTCAAATCGCTTGCTTTCTGTACAATCTTCCTGATATTTTCGTAGCAAAGGGCTTTGTTTATAGCTAACCCCATCTGAGTTGGTTTTAGAGAAAGATTTGCGTCTAAGGATTCTTTTTTAATTGTTTCAAGCACTCTTATACATTCATTTCTAAAAAATATAGTCTGATCTTCATTTGTTACAGACTCACCCAAAACATCTATGGTAGCCATAATACCCATAGAATTTAAATTACTGACTACTCTTATTGCATCCGATAGGAGCGGGCCAGAAACATATTTTTTTGAAAATATCTCAATAATCTGTTCTGGTACGAAATCAATTGTATTTGAAGTCAAAAAATTAAATATGTTGTTTAGCATTATTTTTCCTCCATAAAGGGGTATTGGATATATTCTGGAGGATTAAATGTTTCTTTGACAGATCTCGCACTAGTCCACCTAATAAGGTTCAGCAAACTGCCTGCCTTATCGTTTGTTCCGCTTGCCCTAGCCCCTCCAAACGGTTGTTGCCCAACTACAGCGCCTGTAGGCTTATCGTTAATATAAAAATTGCCAGCACTTGACTCAAGGATCTCAGTCGCAGTGTTTATAGCATTTCGATCTTGAGCAAATATTGCCCCTGTTAGACCATAGATACTTGTCCTGTCACAAAGATGAAGGGTTTCCTCATACTTTTCATCATCATAAAGATAGAATGTTACCACAGGCCCAAAAATCTCTTCCTCAATAGTTTTAAAGTGGGGATCTTCAGTGATAACAACTGTAGGTTCTATAAAATACCCAACGCTGTCATCACATTTGCCGCCAAATAATATCTTAGCTTCTTTTTTATTTTTTACATAATCTATGTATGATTTTATTTTTTCATATGATTCTCTATCAATAACTGCATTCATAAAATTTGTAAAATCTTCAGGAGATCCCATTTTTATATTGTTTAACTCATTTAATAATTCGTCCTTAATATCATTAAACATTGACTTAGGAAGATATACTCTTGAGACAGCTGAACACTTTTGACCCTGGTATTCAAAAGATCCCCTAATTATTGCGACAATTAGACTTCTAGTGTTAGCAGAGCTATGCGCAAATATGAAATCTTTGCCTCCAGTTTCTCCAACTATCCTTGGATACGTAATATAATTAGACATATTATTTGCAATAAATTTCCACATATAGTTAAACGTGTCATAGCTTCCTGTAAAATGAAGGCCTGAGAAGCTCTTAGACGAAAATATAAGATCGCCCATGGTAGATCCTTTTCCAGGAACAAAATTTATTACTCCATCTGGAAGTCCCGCCTCTTGAAGTATTTTCATAAACATATACGAAGGATAAATCGCACTAGACGCAGGTTTCCAGATAGAAACATTTCCCATTATCGCCGGTGCAGTTGGCAGATTTCCAGAAATAGAAACAAAATTAAATGGCGGCACAGCAAAAACAAATCCTTCAAGCGGTCTATATTGCATTCTATTCCAGAAACCTTTGGGGGAAATAGGCTGGTCTTCATATATCTTTTGTGCAAAACTTGTATTAAATCTCAAAAAATCAATGAGTTCACAAACACAATCTATTTCTGCCTGGAATGCGTTTTTACTAATTGAAAGCATCGTTACGGCATTCATAACAAACCTATACTTCGTACTAAGAAGTTCTGCCGCCCTTAAGAAGATTGCCGCCCTTTCTTGAAAGTCAACCTTTGACCAAGTCTTTTTGGCTTCCATAACAGAATCAATTGCTAATTTTACTTCTTCTTTTCCTGCCTGATAATATTGTCCCAATAAAATATTATGCTGGTGAGGGCATCTAATTTCCATTTTACTCTCAGTTTTAATCTCTTTGCCACCAATAATTAATGGAATCTCTACTTTTTTTGAGACAATATTTTCCAACGCTATTTTTAGCTCTCTTCTCTCCTTACTTCCTACCCTATACTCATAGATTGGTTCATTTACAGGCTCTGGAACTTTTGCTAAACAATTTCTCAAATTAAGGCCTCCTTTAAACTAATAAGTAAATTTAATAAATATTATAAAATATTGCTAAGAAATAAGCTTGAGTTGAATTTTTCAAATGCCCTAATATATTCTTTTTTAAGATCTTCATATATAAGATGGGTATATATTTGAGTGGTGGAAATAGATTCGTGTCCAAGTAAATCCTGTATTATTTTTATGCTCGCCCCACCTGAGAGAAGATGCGTAGCAAGAGAATGTCTAAAAATATGAGGATGTAGATTTAAATTTAAGAAATTTCCAATTTTTTTACACATCTTCCAAACATATTGTCTTGAAAGAGGTTTTCCCCTTGAATTAACAAAAATGTTTTCACATTTTGGATTTAAATTCTGCCTATAAGTCAAGTAAGAATTAAATAAGTCTGAAATTTCATAATGAAACGGAACAACCCTTTCTTTAGAACCTTTTCCAAAAACTCTTATATCCATTCTTTCGATATTAATATTTTCAATCTTTAAGTTTAAAAGTTCTGAAATTCTCAAACCGGTAAAATACAACATCTTAAAAATAAGTAAATCTCTAATAGTAAATAAGTCTGAACTGGATATAAAATCAAAAATATTTGATATATTAGTTTTTGATAGAAAAGCTGGAAGTCTTCTTTCTTTTTTTGGCAAAATAATATCAGGAATTTTACCATTATAAAGGCCTTCTTGAAAAGAAAAAATAAAAAATTGCTTTATGGCAACCAGCTTTCTCTCCACCGAAGTCCCTTTATAATTATCAGAAAACAATTGGTTTGAATATTGGAGCAACAAGTTTTCAATGTCATTGTTAACTTGCCCTTTATTTAAAAAAAATTTAAAAAAAAATTCCACATCACTTTTATAAGAGCTTACAGTATTTTCCGAGTAACCCCTTATAAAAAAAAGATAGCTTACAAAAGCACTTAAAGCTTCATTGCCTTCTTGTAAGATAAAGGACTGCAAGCACTGTTTTGGCGTCTCTAATCTTCCCCTCTAAGACCATTTTTTCGAGGTCTTTTATATTAAATTTGATTACGTTAATTATCTCATCATCATCTGGATTAACTCCAATATATTCAAGATCTTCACAAACTACAATATGCATATATTCATCTGTAAAACCAGGAGTTGTATACATAGAAAAAATTTTTTTAACTCTGTTAGCTTTATATCCTGTTTCTTCGATAAGCTCTCTCACCGCACCAGCTTCGGGAGATTCTCCTGGTTCCAATTTCCCGGCAGGGATCTCTATCAACTTTTTACCAGGCGCATGTCTAAACTGCTCAACTAATAGTATTTCATCGTCATTTAACAAAGCAATCATTCCCACAGCATTAGAGAATTCTACAACTTCCATCCACGTTCTGTGCTGTTTTGCCCCTTTTTTTATCTTAACCCAATCTCTTCTTACCTTGATAATCTTTCCGTTGTATATATATTCTACATACGCCTTATCCTCTTTCATACATTGTCACTCTCCTTAAATTTTTAGACCAAAACGAATTTTCTAATCAGTATCCCTACAAATCATCGCATTTTTATGTGCGCTAAAGCCTTCTACTTCAGCAATTAAAGAGGCGCTCAACAGATTTTTCAGAGAATTTTTATTTTTAATTTTCGAAAAATTAACTCTCTTCAAAAAATCATAGACATTTATTCCAGAAAAATATCGCGCGCTACCAGATGTAGGCAAAACATGACTTGGGCCAAGGATATAATCCCCAAATGGTTCACATGTCAAGCTTCCCAAAAACACTGTGCCAGCATTTTGCACTTTTTCAAAGAGCTCTTCGGAGTTATCACATGCAATCTCCAGATGTTCAGGTGCTAAAATATTTGAAATGCTTATTGCATCCTCAAGAGTAGGGGCAAAACCGAAAAATGAACTCTGAAGAGAAGACTCAACAATGTGTTTATTCGCAATCTTTCCAGAAAATTCTTTTACCTTAGCCATCACTTCATTTAAGAAATTAACATCTGTAGATATTAGACCAGTTTTGGCATTTTTATCGTGTTCTGCCTGAGATAGAAAATCCCATGCAATCCATGATGGATCGACTTTGCCATCGGAAACTATGAGTATTTCAGAAGGACCAGCCATCATATCAATAGAAACTTCCCCGAAAAATTGCTTTTTCGCAAGACTAACGTAATCATTACCTGGACCAAAAATCTTGTCAACTTTTTTAATTCCCAAGCCCATAGCCATAGAAGAGATAGCTTGAATGCCAGAAAGTTTTATAACTTTCAACCTCTTGGTATTGCAAGCTAAAATTGCAGAAGCTATATATGGGTTTATCTTACCTTTATTAGGCTTAGAGCAGACATAAATGTTTTTAACGCCAGCTACATCTGCGACAATAACTGTCATAAGAATTGATGACGGGTATGCAGTCAAACCGCCAGGCACATAAATGCCAATATTTTCTATCGAAGTCCACTTGAAACCAGATTCTGATTCTTCTGTTTCATATTTAAATGATTCAAATTTTATGCTTTCATGATATTGTCTTATTCTTTTGGCTGAATATTTTAAAGCCTCAGATACATCTAGTGGAACAAGTTTCGCTTGAGAAAGTATTTCTTCGTCTGATGCCACCAAACCCATAGATAGATCATAATCATCAAATTTTTTAGAATATTCTTTTACTGCTTCCATTCCTCTTAACTTAATATCGTTTATAATCTTTGCCACATCATCTAAGATTTTATTATCTTGAAAAGATGATTTTCTTTCCCAAAGTCTTTGAAGTTCAGCTTCTTTTTTTAACAAAAGAAAGTCATCAACAAATCTCATAAAATCCCTCCGTTAATCTTTGTAATAAAACTATTTATCTCTTTTCTCTTTAACCTATAATTAGCATCATTTGCTACCAAACGTGAAGTTGAAAACAAAATTGTTTCAATTTCTTCCAGGTTATTTGCCTTCAAAGTGTTCCCTGTAGACACAAGATCAATAATAGCATCTGATAAGCCAACTATAGGTGAAATCTCAACAGATCCCCCAAGAGGGAAGATTCTAACCTGCATACCTTTTTGCATAAAATATTTTTCAGCAAGATTTTGATATTTTGAGCCAATTTTTATAAATGGATGAAAGTCTTCTACCGATCTATACGGACTATACTTTGGTACAGCAACTGAGAGTCTGCAAAGACCATATCCCAAATCCATGAGTTCAAAACAAGCCATTGAAGTTTCTTCAATAACATCTTTCCCCACAAAAGCTAAATCAACAACGCCTTCTTCTACGTAAAGAGGCATATCAAATGGCCTGACAATTATCAAAGACAACTCTTGTTTAGAGTCTTCAATCAAAAGCTTTCTGCCAAAATCTGACGGAATGCTGTAGCCGCAATTTTGTAGTAGTTTCAAAGATGGTTCAAATAAAACGCCTTTTGGAACAGCAATTTTAAGCATTAGCAAAAGGTCATCCTTTCTTTGCTTTCATTATGAGTATCAAATATCCAACCAGATATTCCAGATGATTCTAATTTTAATATATAAACCATCCTTTGAGCTTTTTTGTTCTTGGAAAACTCTATAGCCTCATCAAAATTTCTACTCTTTAAATCTATCTCAACTATAATTCCCTGGTCTCTATACGAAGCTGCCATAGTCCATATCCAGTGTAGGGGTATGCCATCGTTGAAACATAAAAGAACGTCAGTATTGATAGTCTTGAAATACGAAGCTTTGAGTAATTCATAAATTTTGTCTACATTAATCCCAAAACCAGAAGAGGGACATTTAAAATTAAATAAAGAATACAAATCATCATATCTACCTCCTCCACCAATAGATTTCGACGACCCAGTAACAAAAACCTGAAAAATAAAACCTGTATAATAAGAAATTTCATTTACTAAAGCAAGATTAATATAGTGTTTTACGCCGGCATTTTTTATTTCTTTACTGATATTTTCAAGGTTTTTCATACCAGGTATCAAAAAATCAGGAATCAAATTAATATTTGAAAAAACTTCTTCAGGAGTCCCAGTAAGTTTTGGAAGATTTTTAATAAATTCTGAAATCTTAGAATCTGAAACCTTGTTTGCAATGGCATTTAAACTAACCCAATCTTTTTTTAAAAGGGCATCAATTAAGGATTGTCTATAATCATCGAGTATTTCTAGTTTTAAAAGCTCTCTCAATATTTCAAAGTTACCAATCTCAAGATAGATATTGTTAATTCCCAATTCCCTTAAAGTCATAAAAATAAGCACAGCCAATTCAACGTCGGCTATACTTTTTTTATCTGCTCCAATAATCTCTACACCGCATTGTCTTATCTCACTTTGCTCAGAAGTAACCCTAAATACGTCTCCTAAATAGAAATACTTTAAAGGAAATGGGCCATTTTTCTTTCTGGCAGAAACCATACGAGCAATTGATACAGTTAAATCTGGGCTCAGAACGCTAACTTCGCCAAATCTATCAATAAATCTAATTGTTTTATCAACAAGGTTGTCGCCAAGAGCTACTTGCAACTTATCCCAATGTTCTATAATAGGGGTAGAAACTCTGACAAATCCATTTTTTTCCCAAAAAGCCTTGATTTTATTTTCAATTGTGCTTCTACAAAAAACTTCTTCAGGTATCATGTCCATAGAACCTGATGGCGACTTTATCATATGACTTACCTCTCTTTAATTTTTATTAATATAAAATTTAAACAGCTTTTACAAGGTCTAATACGATATTTATTATATTATCCTATCAACCCTCTTGTTCTATCCAACATTCTACACCTCTAAATTGATTAATCTTTTCCTTTATGTCAGTATCTGAGTTTATAAAGTAATTTGAGTCAGCCAGGCAAAGCCTTTCTGCATCTTCAGACATAAAATGAATTACTAAGGGCACATCACCCTTTAGAGTCGATAGCTCTTCTTTTAATTTCATAACAGAACCCTCTGAGCATAGTTTGCTATAAAATTTTATATGAAACACCTTTCTATTAATCTTACCAATCTGATCGATAATTATCCTTGAGCCTTCATCTCTTTTTAATAATCTTCCTTCAACCCATACAATATCATTTTCTTTTATATCATCAATCAAAGATTTATCTTTTTTAGTAAAGATGCATTCAACGCTTCCCGTTAGATCCTCTATGTTAAATACAAAAAAGAATGAACCATCTTTTTTAAAAACTTGCTTTTTGTTAAAGACAATTCCAGAAATTTTTGTTTTATCTATATCCAGTTCATTTAAAACCGAAATATTATAATTTGATATGCTTTCAAGCAAAAATTTATATGGTGTGAGAGGATGTCCGCTAACATAAAGTCCGAGAACTTCTTTTTCAAAGGCAAGTTTCAAACCAGGTTCGAAATCTTTTTTTGGAATAATTTCTATATCATTAGAAATATACAGCTCTTCCTCTTCAAAAGACTCTCCGAAAAGGCTTTGGCTGTTTTCATTCTTTGCACTTTTCTTTGAAGCTGCCAGTACCTGATCAAGTTGATCTAGTAAGCTCAGCCTATCTTCATATAAATTATCAAGAGCTCCAGCCTTTATAAGGTTTTCATAAATTTTCCTATTGACGGATTTTGAACTTGTCCTACAAATAAAATCCTTTAAATTTTTAAAATTTCCATCTGCAACTCTATTTGTCAGTATTGAGTCAATTGCAGCACTACCAACGCCCTTAATAGCAGAAAGGCCAAATCTGATTTTATTTCCTATAACAGTAAAATTCTCTTCACTTTCGTTTACATCAGGAGACAAAACTTCAACACCAAATTTCTTAGCTTCCTTGATGTATTCGGCAACCTTATCGGTATCAGACGATACAGATGACAGTAGAGCTGCCATATATTCAGGAGTATGATAAACCTTTAGCCATGCAGTCCTATAAGTAACCAATGCGTATGAGGCACTATGAGATTTATTAAAACCATACTCAGCAAACTTAGCCATATCATCGAAGATTTTTCCAGCTTGCTCTCTTGAAATCAAACCTTTGTTGACAGCACCTTCTACAAATTTTGGCTTTTGTGCTGTCATAACCTCTACCTTTTTTTTACCCATAGCTCTTCTCAAAAGATCAGCTTCTCCAAGAGAAAAACCAGCTAAGATACTTGCAAGCTGCATTATCTGTTCTTGATAGACCATAACTCCATAGGTTTCAGAAAGAATTGGCTCAACGTCTTTATGAACAAATGCTACAGGCTCTTCTTTATGTTTGCGCTTTATGAATTGTTCAACCATTCCAGAGTTCATAGGACCAGGCCTATATAAAGCAAGAATAGCTATTAAATCTTCAAATTTATCAGGTTTTACATCTTTTAGAAGTTGTTGCATTCCTGTGCTTTCAAGCTGAAATACACCAAGTGCTTCACCCCTCTCCAAAAGCTCATATACTTTTGGATCGTCAAGGGGGATGTTACTTATATCAATCTTGATGCCTTTGGTTTTTTCGATTAATTCAAGAGCTTTTCCAATTACAGTTAAATTTCTTAAACCAAGCAGATCCATTTTTAAAAAGCCTGATTTCTCAACGTCTTCCATAGACCACTGAGTTACAGGGACCTCACCCTCAGAGGGTCGCTGCAATGGTATGAGGTCATAGATAGGAAACGGCGAAATAACTACGCCAGCAGCATGAACAGAACTATGTCTTGTTAGACCTTCCAATTTAACACTTTTTTCCCAAAGTTCTCTCAAAGAAGCATCAGAATTTAAAAATTGCTTTATTTCCTTTAATTCTTCTGCTTCCCTTAAAGTAGCTTGAGATCCAGGCTTGTTTGGAATCAGTTTTGCAAGTTTATCCACTATACCCAGTGGAGTTCCCAGAGTCCTTCCCACATCCCTAATTACAGCCCTTGCGTTCATAGTTCCAAAGGTACCAATTTGAGCTACATTTTCCTGACCGTATCTTTTAACCAAATAATTTAAAACCTCTGATCTTTTTTCTATACAAAAGTCAACGTCAATATCAGGTGGATTTACTCTTTCTGGGTTTAAAAACCTCTCAAATAGAAGGTTGTACTTTAAAGGATCTATATCTGTTATTCCCAGAATATATGCGACCAAACTCCCAGCAGCAGATCCTCTGCCTGGGCCTACTTGAATACCTTTTTCTTTGGCATAATTAATATAATCAGCTACTATTAAAAAGTACCCCTCGTAGCCTGTTTTTTTTATTATGTCAAGCTCAAAATTTAGACGCTCCTTTATTTCGTTGGAAATATCTCCCTTATATCTTTGATTTAAGCCATTTTCGATCAAGATATTAAGGTATTCCTTTTCAGTCTTGCCTTCGGCACAGGGAAACTTTGGAACCGTTACGTTGCCAATTGGCAATTCAAGGTTACATTTTTCTGCAAGAATCAAGGTATTATCAATAGCATCCTTACAGTATGAAAAAAGATCGGTCATTTCCTCTGGTGTTTTAAAATAAAGAGAGTCTGTATTGAATTTCATACGATTCTTGTCCTGAACAGTTTTCTTCGTTTGGATACAAAGCAAAACATCATGAAACTCAGCATCTTCTCTATTGGTATAGTGAGAGTCATTTGTAGCTATCAAAGAAATCTTCAAATCTTGAGCCATATTTATTATTACAGGAATTAGTTTTTTCTCTTCAGGCAAGCCATGATCCTGTATCTCAAGGTAAAAATCTTCTCCAAACCATTCTTTCAACGTTTTGGCCATTTCAACAGCGCGATCTTGTTTATTGGCAAGAATAAGTTGAGGAATTCTTCCATACATACATGCGCTAGAAACTATTAGACCCTCTTTATACTCATACAAAGTCTTTAGATCAATTCTGGGTTTATAATAAAATCCCTTAAGAAATCCAAGAGAGACAAGCCTAACTAAGTTTTTATAACCATCGAAATTTTTTGCAATTAGTATAAGATGAGAAAGATAGGACTCTGGATCAGAATTTGCTCTAACCTGTTTTGTCATATCGTCACTAACATATACTTCACAGCCAATCAAAGGTTTCAAATCATGTTTTTTTGCCAAAGAATAAAACTTTAGGGCTCCATACATATTCCCGTGATCTGTAAGTGCGAATGCATGCATGTTGTTATCTTTAGCCTTTAGAATAAGATCCTCTAATCTACTTGCCCCATCCAATAAACTATATTCACTATGAACATGGAGATGTACAAAACTCATTTTAGTTTCCTTTCGTTGAGAATTCTACAAAACCTAGATCTTTATCATAAACGATCTTCCATAAACCACTTTCTTTTCTTAAAATATATTCTGTCATCTTCCTATCTCCTCCTATTAAGGTCACAAGAACGTTAACATCTGCCTCATTACCATAATTTTTAACATCAACGACTCTATATCTTACTTCTTGATAAATATTTTTTGCCCAACCGCTATATGCAATGCCATACAAATCTTTTTTAAATATAGATGGATAATTAACGTATATCTCATAAAAATCATCGTTTTTCTTCCCATCCAAATACTTCTCCACAACAAAACTGGGTGTCTCAGAACTAATATAATATTTTGGCCCAATTTGATTAAAAAACCAAAAAAGTGGTAAAAAAATCACTATAAACATTGCTATTAAAATTTTTAACAACCTTTTAAGCTGCCAAATTAAATCCTCAAACATATTTAAAGCACCATAATTTCCATTTACTAATTTCAAACACTCCCTTTTCAGATATAGCCATTTTTAAGAATTTTCTCGGTCCTAATGGTATTAATTAAATCCTCAAACTCAGTTGTACTCAATGAATTAACAATTTCGCTCTTTTTTAAATAAGATTTTCTTGCAGCCATTACAGAACAGAAAAATCTCACATCATATTGCCCAATATTGTGAAGATCTGTATTTACGGCATATAAATTTTTAAATTTTTCCTTATACATTTTAATTGAACTTACATCAATATCTAACCTCGCTGGATTACCATTTATCTCAATTATAGTCTTATATTCAGAAGCAAGTTTCAATAGACTACTTAAATTAATATTATAAATTGGAAAGAACCCTACAAGTCTGCCGCTAATATGACCTATCATATGTACGTATGGATTCATAATAGCCTTTTTAAACCTCATAGTCATAACGCTCTCATTATCAGAATAATCCTGATGAACTGATGCAACTACGAAATCCAAATCCTTTAAAATCCAGTCAGGATAATCAAGCGACCCATCGTGCAATATGTCAACTTCTACCCCTTTAAATATCTTAAAGTTTTTAAATTTTTCGTTTAACCTGTCAATCAAATCATTTTTCTCCATCAATTTTTCAATATTTAACCCTCTGCCCTGGGTAAGAGAAACCGAATGATCGGTTAATACTATATGTTGGAAACCCTTAGCAATATAAAATTCGCACAATTCTTCAATTGAATGAGAGCCATCGCTATAATTTGTGTGAATATGCAAATCAGACTTGATATCAGTAAAATTTACAGTTTTTAAATCGTCTTTATCCATAAACAATTCAGTACTTCCACATCTAAGCTCTGGAGGAACATAATTAAAACCGCACTTTCTATAAATATCTTTTTCATCATCAATAACAATTCGTACTCCATTGATGAAAATACCATCTTTAAAAATTCTAAAATTATTAAACTTTCGCTTAGCAAGCTGAATAAATATGTCAATATGCATTAAAGAACCAGTTAAAAACCACTTTTGTAATTTAAAATTTTTAGAATCTATTAAATGTAATTTAACTTCAAGTTGATTTAGCTCGTCATAGAGCAATACATAAAATTTTGTTTTGTAGATGCATTTAAAACCATTTAAGTTAAAATTTTCATTGTCGAAGTCACTTGTAGAGATTAATTCCAAAGGATATATAAGCTCTTCAAACCTTAAAAGTGAGCCAACTGGTTCAATAGATGAAAGATTCTTCTTTAACTTTTCATAACTCTTAAGTACTTTACCTATTGGTTTTTTAGAAAATTTAAAATAGAAAAACAAAAAATCATAAAATTTTGATCTTTCAACATACCTATCAAAAATTTGTCTAAATTCTTTAAAAAATAAATATGCCCTATAAAAAGAAACGGGTCCAAAAATATTAAAGTTAATTAAAGTATTATCATCTAAGATATTGCCACAATATGTGAAAAAAGCCTTATTAAAATTGTTTATTTTATCCAACTCTATCTCTTCATCAATCCTTAGACCTGAGAACATCTTTCTTAACTTCAATTTCATATCAAGCGCCAATTTATTATCATTATTACCAAAAACCAAATTATAAGCCTCATTATTCCACTTTACAGCAAGCTCATATGCATAATTGAGGTTTGAGATATCATCAATACCTATAAGAAAATGATAGTCAATTATATACCTTAACCTTCTCGCAACATCAGCAGATCTTTGGTTGCTCTTATATTTTAATTTTTCCATGGGAGTGAAAAATTAATTGGTATGATATTAAAAAAGTTATTATTTAATTCCAATAAATAATGAATTGCTGGAGAAGTATTCCATTGAGAAGAAAAAAGCATATACATCTTTGCCCAATCCATAGATTTAACAACCATACTAATAAGCAAGAAGGACAAAAGGACATTTATAGATCCAGCAAAAAAAGAATTTTTAGAGATTCTTGTAATTCCCAATATGTCAGCTATCAATAAAAAAAACTTACCAATAAAAGCATTTAACATAAGAAGAGTAAAAATAAAAGAAATACTAATGAGAGTGTGCCCATTGAACAAGAGAGCTTTGGAAAAGAAAGTAGTTGAAATGTTTATTAAGTGTGGGACAAGATACAAAGACAAGAAAAAAGCACAAATAAATGCAAAAACTACTATTAACCCAGTCTTGTATCCACTAAAAAAAGAAAGAATAAATAATACTAATATTATTAAGTCAATCAAATTCATAAATTAAATTTCGCCTCACGGTAACTAATTAATCAGATATATGATTAATTTTAGTTTTCACTTCTAATAATAATAGCAAGATTATCTTTTAATTTTTGTACAATAATATTAACCCATTCATTAATTTCGTCGTTCGAAAGAGTTTTTTCATCACTTCTAAATGTTAGGCTTAGGGTTATACTCTTCATGTTGTCAGGTATGCCTTTTCCTTGATAGACATCAATAACAATCATATTTTCAAGTATGGGACAATTTAATATTTTTATCTCATCTTGAACTCTAGAATAAAATATTTCATTAGGCACTAACAGTGAAATGTCTCTATTAGCTGCAGGAAAGATTGAAAAGTTATGTTTATCATTTTTAAATTCCATTAATTCAAAAAACTCATTTAAAAATAACTCTGAATAAAAAAATGGTTGACTTATATCCCAGTTATGTAAAATCCTAGGATTAACTTCGCCAATTTCTAATATTTTTTTATTATTAATAACAAATGCACAAGAAATAGATGGGTGAAACACATCCCTTACGTCAGGTGAAATATCCCACGCAGATAGACCAAAAAATCTCAAAAAATTCTCAAAAATCCCTTTAAATGAATAAAAAGACCAATTCTTATCATCACCAGATAATCTCCAAGGGTTTAGCTGCCTTCTCCCAGTAGCTATCGAACCCAAAACATAATCCTCTAAGAATGAATCATTTGTTTTTTTAAATACCTTTCCTATTTCAAAAAAAGAAATATCATAAATCTGTCTATTCAAATGCCTCTTTATGAGCATAGTCAATGGCTCTAACATTGAAGTTCTTAAAACACTGTGTTCTTCTGAAAGTGGAGACAATACCTTTATAATTTCGCTCTCAAGAAGAGAGGTCGATTTATCTTTACCTTCTGCAAATGTTACATTTGTTTTTTTAATATCTTCCATAGATATTAAGCTATCACAAATTGATTCAGTAAAACCATTGCTTGAAAAATAATTCTTTATTTTATTAACAAATTTTATTTTTTTTGGTAAAAATCCAGGCATAGCTTCATTAGGTAATGTGGAAGGGATTTTTGAAAAGCCTTGAAACCTTGCAACTTCCTCCACGAGATCAGCAGCTTCCTTGATATCCAACCTATAGGTAGGCCTAATTACGTTAAACCCATTTTCTTTAAGATCGACTTTAAAATTCAAGTTTTGAAGAGATTCTTGAATATCGGTTTTAGAAAAAGACGTACCCAAAACTGAATTTACCTTCTCTGGTACCAGAAATATTTTTTCAGAATTTTCTGGGATCGTCCCCTCAATTTCGACATTGCTATGCAATGTCGCACCAGTTATTGAAGCTATCATAGACGAAGCAAAAGTGATTATGTTTGAAACATCTTCCCAATACAAGCCCTTTTCAAATCTAATAGAGGCTTCGCTTCTAATACCTAATCTTCTTGATGTTCTTCTGATATTTACATGATTAAAAATAGCAGCTTCAAGAAAGACATTAATCGTCTCGTTTGAGATTTCAGAATTTTCTCCACCCATAATACCAGCAAGTCCTATTGATCCAGATTCGTCCGCTATGACAATATCATTTTCATTTAAGGATACTTCAGACGTATCCAATAGTCTTAATCTTTCTCCATCAAATGCACGTCTAACAATAATATTTTTATTAATTTTGTTCATATCGAATGCATGCAAAGGATGGCCAAAAAGGTGCATAACATAATTCGTACAATCAACTATATTATTAATTGGTCTTATACCAACTTTTTTTAACCTTTCAGCAATAAATGGCGAAGAAGGCTTTACCTGTACATTCTCTATCCATTGACCTAAATAAACAGGACAACCTTCCAAAAAATCAATTTTAATTTTGACAGGACAAGGTTCATTGGAGTATTTACAATCGAAATCATTAATCCTAAGTTTTAACTTTAATTTTGCACCAATTTCTCTCGCAATACCAGCAACTCCCATCAAATCAGGTCTATTCGCAGGAATAGCCAGATCAAGTACATAATCCTTTTCTCCAAGAATAGAAACAAGATCGGCGCCTATTTGGAATTTTTCATCGTTCAATATCATAATGCCAGAATGATCCTTACCAAATCCTAGCTCATTTGCAGAACAAAACATGCCTTCTGACAATATACCTCTTAACTTTGATTTTTTTATAGTGGTACCAGTCGATAATTTTGAACCATGAAGGGCAACTGGAACAATATCACCTACACTTAAATTGGTTGCCGCAGTAACAATCCTTTTTACATTTTCTCCAAAATCCACGTCTACGACGAAAAGCCTATCCGCATCAGGATGCTTTTCATGATTGATAATTCTTCCTATTGCTACATTATTAAAATCTGTCTTAACTTCGTCAATTTGTTCAACTTCTATTCCAGCACTTTGTAATATATATGAAACATTTTCTACAGTAAGACATTCACCAAGAATTTCAGCCAACCAGGATAAGGAAACCTTCAAAACAGTAAAACCTCCTTCAAAAATGAATAAAAAGTTATTAGGATCAAAAAAATTCTAACTATTTATAAACGAATGTATAAATCTCAAATCGTTATCATAAAACATCCTTATATCATTTATCGAATATTTTAGCATCGCCAATCTCTCAGGACCCATTCCGAATGCAAATCCTTGCCATTCTTCCGGATTATAACCAACATTTCTCAAGACGTTTGGATGAACCATTCCAGCGCCCAAAACCTCTAGCCATCCAGTGTGGCTACAAATTGTGCATCCCTTCCCTTCACAAAATATGCACTTTATGTCAACTTCGGCACTTGGCTCAGTAAAGGGAAAATAGCTAGGTCTAAACTGAATTTCGCAATCTTCTCCAAAAAAAGATTTTGCAAAATATTCTAATGTTCCTTTCAGATTAGCAAATGAAATTTTTTTGCCTATAGCCAATCCTTCAACTTGATGAAAAACAGGAGAGTGTCTTGAATCTTTAGCATCTCTTCTATAGGTTTTACCAGGAGCTATTATTCTAATGGGCGGCTTCAATGATTGCATTGCTCTAATCTGTACAGGAGAGGTGTGAGTTCTTAACAATATGTCATTAGATAGATAAAAAGAGTCTTGCATCTCTCTAGCAGGGTGGTCTTTGGGAATATTTAGAGCCTCAAAGTTGTAATAATCGCTCTCTATCTCAGGACCTTCAAATATTGTATACCCAATGCCAACAAATATGTCGATAATGTTGTTTATAACAGTTGTTAGAGGGTGAAGCGAACCTACATTTTGACAGTCTCCAGGCAGGGAGCTATCGATCCTCAATTTTTCTAGATTACTGTTAATTGTCTGTTCTTTGATCGTAGACAATTTTTTATCTTTAATTTCAGTAATAAAAATTTTAATGCTATTAAGTTCCATGCCAAATCTTTTTTTCTCTTCAAAACTTAAATCCTTCATTTTAGAAAATAGCTCAGTGATTAAACCTTTTCTTCCAAGATATTTGGAATATATCTCCAAAATTTCCTGGCTAGAAGAGGCTTTTTCTATTTCTTCCTTAGCTTCATCTTTTAATGATTCCAAAGACAATCCCTATTCCTCCTTTAGCTTATAAACAAAATTTCAAATTTTTTGATGTTTAATCTGGCAACATTGATCCTGGCGAGCCAGGGAAATAAATTGGAATAGAGGAAAGCCTCCATTCATTATCTTCAACGTATACAGTAATGGTCTTTACAATATCAAATTTTTGATTGTTTTCAGTAAAAGAGATCTTTATGTTAACTTCAGCGTAACCTCTTGCAGTCTTAAAAACAGCCTTTGAAAGTTTATAAGAATCAATCCTTAGACCGCCAGCTTCAGCTTTCTTAAATTCATTGACAAAGGTATCTTTAGAAATTATTTTTTTATCCCCTTTCAATAAGTACGCATACATCTTGTCGTAATCACCCTTCATCCAATCTGAAAAATAATCCTTTAGAGCATCAGTCGCTGTACCATGAGTAAATACTACCGTTCCCTCCAGACCCGGATTAGATTCTGGACCAGCAAATGAACTGCCCTGAAAAAACAACACTGCTACTGCTGTAAATAAAATTAAAATTAAAATTTTCATTTTATCACTCCTTAATATATTTTAAGAAAATCTTTCAACTGTAAAAGTAAAGTAATCACATAGCATAGAGTTAAATATGCCCGCTTTCATCTTTGCAATTTTGATTTGATCCTCTACGCTATCCACTCCCTCTAAATCAGGAAGGAGCAAACCTTGCTTTGTTCCCTGCCTTACAATAATTCCATTTATTTTCGGATTCAATTTTTTTAGATCGACAACCGGCGAAATATCCGACAAAACATCTACCTTGTATTCTAACAAGTCCAATTCATCAATAGTAACCGGCTCAAACCTTGGATCCCTTGTAGCGGCACTTATTGCATTTTCAATTATTTCCTGATACAAAGAATCATATAAGGGCAAAATGGTTCCAATACACCCTCTAAGTTCTCCATTTTTATAAATAGTGCAAAAACAAGCTCTCTTTTTTTTAAAAAGAGATGCATCTTTATAGATCTTATCAGGTTTTTTATGTTCCTTTAACCAAAATTCCACAGTCTGCTTGGCAAGCTGAACATAGGGATGCATTTTATTTACCTCCCCAGATAAATTTTTTAACAAACTCTGGATCCCAATTATATAGAATATCACAAGGCTTAAAAAGTTCCAAAAAATCCCACTTCAAAATCCTAAAATCTAAAATCACAAAAGCTCCCACATCATTCTTACTTCTAATGAGTCTTCCAAACCCCTGTCTCAGAGATAACTTTGCATTTGGCAAATAACTTCTAGTAAAAACTTCTTTACCTTCATTCTTTTCTCTCATAACCATTATCGGATCACTTGGGTTTGGGAAAGGTATCCTATCGATGATCAAAAGTGACAAAGATGGGCCAGGGACATCAATGCCTTCCCAAAAACTGCTCATCCCAAAAAGCACCGATGAGATATCTTCCGAAAATTCTTCTATTAACTGAATATTTGATTTTTCACCTTGAAATAAATATTTGAATTTTCTCTTTTTAGAAGTTATTAATTTTTTCGCTTCATTTAAATTCTTTTGCGATGTGAAAAGAACAAGAGCATGACCTCCAAAATCATCAAGAATACACTCAACAGCATCTGCAACTTGAGATGAAAATAAAGTAGACTTTGGATCTATGTCAAAATTTTGCGGGACAATTATCTTTGCTTGTTTTTTATAATCAAATACGCTCTTAATTACAATCTTATTGTCAGCCTTAAAATCAAGTTCATTTTCAAAGTAATTAAAATTTTTCTTGTCAGGAGTAAGAGTTGCAGAGTAAAGAACCATAGATTTTGGAACTTGTAATTCAAGAATATTATTGAGAATTCCTTTTACATAAACAGGCTCAATTGATAAACAACTTTTTTCATTGGAAAACGAGTATGAAAGATTTGGATAATCATTTAGATTTAAAAAATCTAAAATAGATAGAGCACAAGATTCAATTTTTTTCTTATAGAACTTCAACTTTGTATCAGCTAAACCTTTAGAACCAATTCTTTCTAAGAATTTTTCCCATTCGTAAAACTCATCTAAAGTCTTCTTTGAAATATCCAGTATTTCATTACCAACTTTTTCTAAAAAAGACAAAGGTTTATGAAACGTTATAAGTCTTAAATTCTTATTTATTTTAGGATCAAGACAGTATTCCTGAAGCAAATTAAAAAATGTCTCATAAGACAATTTTAAATCATTAATGTAAGTTTCTAATGACTTCAAATCGTTTAAAACTGGCGACAAAGTGTCTGGTTCCCTATCTACTATCTTCATAGCTATCCCACGCGGCAAGAAATAATTTAAAGAATTTTTTGAAAGCTGTCTTGTATAAGCAGAAGATAATATTGAAGGCAGGTGGTGAGCCTCATCCATAAGTATGTGATCATAGCTAAAAGGAAAAGATCCGTTTATTAAGTTAAAGAAAAAGGTATGGTAATTTGATACTAATATATCTAAATCATTTAAACTGTTAACAAGTCTAAAATAGTGACAGGCACCACTAATCAAGTATGGGCATCTTCTGCCAGGACAATCCTCATAGTCCACCTTTATCAAATCTTTTATTTCATAACTTAGAAAATCATCGTATTCGCTTAAGTCACCATCCTGTGAACTTCTTGCCCAATCTCGAATTAAATTTAGCTCATCTCGATATATTAGACCCTGAGTTCTCAAGGCCTCATCAAAACGAAGCCAGCAAAAATAGTTTGATCTACCTTTAATTACTCCATATTTAAAATCGACTTCACTAAGCTTATTTAAATTTGGCAAGTCTTTTTTTATCAATTGATCTTGCAAAACAATTTTTGCAGTTAAATAGAGGACTTTTGAACCATTTAAACAAATATCTACTATAGATGGAATTAGACTCGAATATGTTTTTCCGATACCTGTTGGTGCCTCAACAAATGATATCTTGCGATCTTCCATAGTTTTAGAAATTAAATTCGACATCTTTCTCTGACCTGGTCTTTTTTCAAGAGAAGACTTTTTTTCTATTAATTCGAATAAAGAATCAATTGAAATTATTTTATTTTTTTCCATTTAACCAATTAATTTTTCTGCTTGCCAAAACAGGATTTAATAATGTTCCAAAAATCCCAAGAAGTATAAAGGTGGCCCCAATTAACTTATAACCAAGAGTTTCTTTAAAAAATACAATTGCAGCAACACTGCCCACCAATGGTTCAATGAAGGTAAAAATAGCTGCTTTCGAAATCTCTACTCGACTTAGGCCATAGTAAAACAAAAAATAAGCTAATATGCCGGGAAAAAATATTAAATAAAAAATTTCCAATATATTAGGGAATGTATATTTTCTAAGAAATATATTAAAACTTACAAAAGGAAAATATATCAATGTTGCAGTCGAAAATCTATAAAGTGTAAGTTTAAGTGGCAATATATAATTTGAAAAATATTTTCCAAACATACTATTGATTGCGTATGAAATTCCAGAAATAAGACCAAATATCATAGTTATTCCAGGATTTATGCTTTTGCTATTATAGCTAGTGATAAAAAGGAGTATTATGCCAAAAAATCCCAATAGAACACAGAATATTAGCCATTTTGTCAACCTTTCCTTAAAAAAATACTTTGCAAATATAGTGATAAAAAATGGGGCAGTATATAAAAGCAATACAGAGATAAATATTCCATTTAATTTAACTGAAGTAAAAAAAGAAAACCACTCGATAATAGTAAATAATGCAAACAAAAGCAAAGGATAAAATAATTTTTTGGAATATAGATAGCTAAAATCTCTAAAAAGGGGTATAAAACCAATTAAAAACACACCGAATAGCCTAAAAAAAACCACATTACTTGCGTTAAATCCAGATCTATACAAAAGCTCAGCAACAGGCCCTAAAAGACCCCACAAAACGCAGCTAAGCGAGATAAAAAGGTAACCAGTAAAGATCATTTAAATGACCAATTTTTATTATGATAATGCATACTGCTTATTAAACCTAAGGCAATAAAATTTGTCATTAAAAAGGTCCCACCATAAGATACAAAAGGCAAAGGTATACCTGTTACCGGCATAATTCCTAACACCATACCAACGTTTATAAATGTGTGAAAAGAGATTAAAAAAGACCATAATACACAAAAGTAACCCAAATATCCTTTAATTTCAAAACCAATTTTGAGAATTCTTAAAACCACTAAAAATTCCAATAATATCGTTAAAAAGCCTCCGATTAAGCCCCACTCCTCAACAACCGCACTAAAAATGAAATCAGTATGTTGTTCTGGGATAAAGTGCAGTTGAGTATGAGTCCCATTTAAAAAACCCTTACCAACTAAACCTCCAGAAACAACAGCTGCCTGTGATTGAATAATATGGTATCCAGTACCGGTTGGATCTTGAAACGGATTAACAAATGCTAATAATCTTTCTTTTTGATAACTGTGTAATGTGTTCCAACCTATAGGTCCAGAAATAGCAGAAATTAATATGAGAGAAGATATTAAAATAATAGAGAGTTTACTTTTTTTAACTTTAAAAAGTACATAAAAAATGAGAGGAATTAAGATAATCAATAATAATTTAAAAAAATATACGAAAAATGATAATACTACAGCAGTAAATACAAGATAAACGATCATATCGAAACCGTAAAATGCAAAACCTACCAGCCAGAGAAATAGAATCGCCAAAGCAGTACCTAGATCTGGTTGCAAAGAAACAATTACAAAGGGGATTACAGAATAAAGTATTGAGTTAAATATTATAATATAATCCTTATTGTTCGAAGTAAAAATTTTTGAAAGGTGGATCGCAACCAAAAGTTTTAAGAATTCCGAAGGCTGAAATGAAAAAGGCCCTAAAGCAAGCCATCTTCTCGATCCAAGAGCCACCTGTCCAAAAATAATAGTAAATAACAAAACAAAAATCCCAAAAAAATATATCTTTTTTGAATTATCAAATATGTGCCTTTCTCCTATGTATGAAGAAATTAACATTAAAACAACTGAAATTAAATACCAGGCGAATTGCTTAATTACAAATATATACCTATTACCATTTGTTAAATAGACATTGGAATAAGTAACACTATAAATGTTAACCATTCCCCATATGGTTAAGACAGTAACCATTAAAAAAAGTTTTAAATCAATTATTAATATTATATTTTTTAGTCTTTGGAGCAACGCTATCTTTTTCTTTTAAGTGGAATATTCACAATAAGATGACTAAGATCAGATTCGGTTGATTCAACAAAGACATTTGCAGCTTCCTCATCTATTTCCATATATTTGCCAATTACCTGTATAATCTCATCTCTTATCTTTTCTTGTAAAGCAGGGTTTATAGAAAGCCTATCGAATGTCAAAACAAACTGGAGTCTCTCTTTTGCAATTGATGAGTTCTTGCCTTCCTTTTTGAATAAAAAATCCAATATTCCCACTTTACTCTCCTAACCTAGCCTTAAAAAGTTTTTAATCTTTTTTATCAAGCCCTTGTCTTCTTCAAAAGAAGGGAAATCAACTTTTTCTCCCATTAGTCTCCTTGAAATCCTTTGGAAAGCCTTTCCTGCATCAGCTACATCAGAGGTCACAATAAGCTCGCCTTTGTTAGCAAAAGTAATAATTTCTGCATCTTCTGGCACTATCCCTAAAAGTTGAATTCCCAATATGTGTAAAACGTCTTCCACATCAAGCATATTACCCGACTTGACCATTGCATATCTATACCTATTTAGAACAAGATAGTGATCTTTTATCCCTTTTGCTTCCAACAAGCCTATTACCCTGTCTGCATCTCTTACAGCAGTAACCTCAGGCGTTGTAACGACAACGGCTTCATCAGCAAAATTTGAAGCAGCCATAAATCCCTGTTCAATACCTGCGGGTGAGTCAAGAATTACATAATCAAATTCATTCTTCAAACCCTTTATAATCTCGCCAAATCTATCGATAAGCTCAGCAAGATCGGACTTGTCGTGAATCTGAGATGCTGCAAGTAAGTACAAAGAGTTTATCCTTTTGTCTTTTACAATAGCCTGCTGGATCTTACATCTTCCTTCCATCACATCCATTACATCATACACAATTCTTTTTTCAAGACCCAGAATGATATCCAGATTCCTCAAACCAATATCCACATCAGCCAAGAGCACTGATTTACCTAAACTTGCCAGACCACCACCCAAATTTGCCGAAGTAGTAGTTTTACCAACTCCACCTTTACCAGATGTTACTACAATGCACTTCCCCAAAATATCACTCCCCTATCAAGAATTTTCGTCCCTTCCAGGACTCAATATTTATTTTATTATCTTTATAATAAGCAACCACATTATCATTATTATCATTCAAATCCTTACTATCATCTGTTGAAAACTCCAAAAAACCGCCAATTTGCAGTTGAACTGGATCAAAATCTAATGCAAACACAATGGAAGATGCATCCAAAATGCCAGCCTGGACAGCTCCCTTTAAGCTGCCAAGCACTATGACAGAACCTCCAGCAGAAATTTTTGAACCAGGATTTACATCACCTAAAATTATAACATTTCCTTTAAAATCTACTTTTTGGCCAGATCTTAAGCTTTTATAAATATATTTAGTAGGCATTTTATCAAAACATAATTTATCATCAATTCCTTCATCATTTTTAATTCCTTTATCATTTAAATCTAAATCTTCAAATTTAAATGATTCAATTTCCTCAAACCGAGCCAGCTTAAGCTTAAGCTGCTCAATAAAAGATGCCTCTAGATCACATAAAGGTTGAATTTCAAAAACTACTTTTGTTCCCTCAAAAAATCTTTTATTGCTCTCAAAAAAATTTTTTACATAATTGATTATATCCGATAAAGAAGATCTTTGCTCTATTATAAGTCTAAGAGCTCCCTTGCTTCCTACTAAACGAAATCTCCTATTTTTATCCATATCACCTTTCCCTCAAACCAGGATTAGAAAAATAATAATCTAAATAAGACTTTGCTACTGGTCCAGAAAATGAAGCACCTTCACCAATGTGTTCAAAAAAAACACAAACGACAATTTCAGGAGCATCATAAGGAGCTGCTGCAACTATCCAGGAATGAGGCTTTTTTCTAGGAGGATCTTCTGCTGTACCTGTTTTTGCAATTGCAGTATACTTATTGCTATTCAAAATTTCAGCCGTACCCTCCAAGACTGCCTTCCTCAGTCCTTCTCTAACCACTTCAAATGTTTTCTCGCTAAACTTTAAACCTTCATAAGATGAATTTGAACCATTAATTAATTTACATCCTGCAAAACTTCCCTTGTTAACAAAAATACTCATCATTCTTGCTACATCCAATGGCGTAGTGCGAACAAAACCTTGGCCAATAGACATATTTACTGTATCTCCATCATACCAAACATCATTAAATTTTTTTTCTTTCCATTCTTTTGTAGGCAAAAAACCTGTTTCTTCACCGGGCAGTTGCAAGCCGCTAGGCAAATTAATCCCAAACTTATTGGCATAATATCTTATTTTCTCGGGCCCTAATCTCAAACCCAGAGTGTAAAAAACCACATCACATGACTGAGCAATAGCTTTTTCAATGTGAAGATGACCATGTCCACCAGGAAGCCAGCAATAGAAAGTGTGGTCTCCTACTTTTAGGTACCCAGGACAATAAAACATCTCTTCTGGGGTAGTAACTCCCTCTTCCAGAGCAGCGACACTAACTGCTATCTTAAACGTAGATCCTGGCGGAAAAGAAGATAGAGCTCTATTTACAAACGGGTGATCCTCTTTCAATATGTCGTTCCAGTCTTTTTGTGACATCCCATAAACCATTTTGTTTGGATCAAAGTCTGGTGAGCTCGCAATTGTCAATATCTCGCCACTTCTTGGATCGAGCGCTACAAGAGCGCCTGGTTTCTCTGCCAAGAGCTTTTGTGCATGTTCTTGAAGATCAGAATCAATATTTATTTTTACATTTTCACCAGGTATTGGCTTGGTTCCCTGAAATCTTTTCTGTATGTTCCCAAAAGCATCTACGATTGTAATATCTGCTCCGTCCTGTCCTCTTAATTCTTTATCTTTTACTAATTCCACGCCAGTCTTACCAACAATTTGATTTGGATGTAAATAAGGAAACCTTTTCAAATCGTCTTCTGACGCTTCACCAACATAACCTATCGTATGACAGCCTACATTTTTTAGAGGATAGTTTCTCATAGGGATCTCAATAAGCCTAAATCCCTTTTGCCTAAAGGTGAGCTCAGACAAACTAAGATATTGCTTAGTGTCTAGCTTCTCATGAAGTATATATGGATATGGATTACCTACACTTTTTTTGATCGCATCATAGATTTTAGAATTCTCTTCGTTAATTATTGGCGCTATGCTGTCAGCGAGTTCCATAGCATTATTATCATCCTTTGCTATAAACATTATCGCGTGTGCCGAATTGTCATATGCCATAGGCAATCCTTTTCTATCAAAAATTTTCCCTCTTGGCGCTGGAACAGGGAAAATTCTTGTAGTGCTGTCAATTGTCACCTGTTTAAACTCATCGCCACTAAACATAGCCAGAGATATAAGTCTATAATTTAGAACAGTCCAAAGCAGCCCTAAAAAGCCAAGAGACAGAAATTCTCTTCTCCTAATTTTCATTTTGACCCACCAATAAATATTTGTAAGATTTTTGAATAACAAAAAAGAAGATCCAATTCAAACAAGAGTTGACAAGTACGATTAAAAATAGATTTGAGAAATTAAAAATATTTATCATATTGGAGACGAAAACATATAGGATAATGTAGTAACTTACATTTGAAAATAAAAAGATCAGTGTTTGGCTCCATATAAAATTTTTTTCCAGGTATGACTTTATAAATATAAATATAAATATAAATATAATAAGATTCGTCCCTAAATAAATTCCCAACCTTAAATCGTCAAAAAAAGAAAAAAATAACAATGGGATTAAAATGCTCTTTGATAAACTAAAATTATAATATAAAACAAAAAGAATAGCTGGTGTAAGAGTTAGTATAATACTTGAAAAACCAAATATATTAACGAAGAATAAAAATAAAATCTGGACAACATAAAAGAATAAACAAATTATGGAACTCAACTTCCAAGATAGACCCATACATCATCAACCATCTCTATTTGTTTTATGGGTAAAGCAGTAAAAACAGTGTTCAAGCTCCCAACGTCATGAAGGCCCATAACCTTTGCGACAGGAATATTCGGCGGCAAGAAAGATGATGGAACATTTGCAGTAACCAAAACTTCAAGAGGATGAACCGCTGCAAATACGCTTGGAACGTTAAAGAGTAATTGCTCAGAGCCAGTACCTTCCAGGATTCCATACAAATTCGATCCATTCAGTTTTACAGGGATCTTTACCGTCTTGTCTGCAATATATGAAACCCTTGAATAATTAGGAGAAACTTCAGAAATTAATCCTATGATACAGCCGTCAGAAATTACAGGCATACCCATTTTTATTCCGCTATCAGAACCCACATTAATAATTAAATCTTGATAAAAAGGCTTAGCTCTATATAAGATAGTGGCTTTCAAAAGTTTAAATTTTGGGTGCTGAGATTGAAAATTTTGAAAGGCCTTTTCATCAGATAAAATTTGAGCATCTTTTAGCAATAAAGCATAAGAAAGCCTTAACTGCTCATTTTGTTTTCTCAAATCTTCAACTTCTGTGTTAAGGCTGATGTTATCATTGGCAATATTGGCCAAATTATTAGAAAAATGTTCCAAACCCGTTGCCCAACTGCTCAATATATACACAGGTGTTAAAACAAAGAAACCTATTTTATTATAAATATTAAATTTATAATTTAAAAAAAATAAAGATATAAACAAAAAGAAAACTAAAAAAAATATTTTTTTTTTAGTTTTTAAAAACATGACCAAATCTATCTATATCTTCCAAAACTTTGCCGATACCTTCAGCAACTGAAAGTAGTGGATCTTCTGCCAAGTAAACAGGTATTTTAAGCTTTTCAGATATATATTTGTCCAACCCTTTTAGAAGAGCACCGCCTCCAGCAAGCATTGCTCCTCTTTCCATAATATCGGAAGCCAACTCCGGAGGCGTTTGCTCTGCTGTGAGCCTTATAACTTCAGTTATTTGATCTACTATCGGGCTTATAACTTCTCTAATTTCAATTGATGTTAAGTTTAAACTCTTTGGTAAGCCAGTAATTAGATCTCTTCCCCTTACTTCCATATTTTTTTCTTCTCTTTGTGGATAGGCAGAAGCAATATTAATTTTTACATCTTCGGCAGTTCTCTCACCTATGAGTAAATTGTACTCTTTTTTACAATATTCCATAATTACATCATCCAATTCATCACCTGCAATCCTTAAACTCTTCGCAACAACCATACCACCAAGAGAAATAACAGCTACTTCGGTAGTTCCACCACCTATATCGATAATCAAGCAACCCTTAGGTTCATCAATAGGTAAACCAGACCCAATTGCAGCAGCCATCGGCTCTTCAATTATATATGCCTCTCTGCCGCCAGCTCTTTGTGAAGCTTCAATCACTGCCCTTCTCTCAACACCAGTAATCCCTGAGGGTATCCCTACTACGATCCTCGGCTTAAATATACCAGTTGAAATAGCCTTTTTTATAAAATATCTGAGCATCATTTCGGTAGTTTCAAAATCAGCGATGACTCCATCTTTTAGCGGTCTGATTGCAATTATATTTGAAGGAGTCCTGCCAAGCATATTTTTTGCTTCCATCCCTACAGCAACAGCCTGTTTCTTCTCGATATTATAAGCAACTACTGAAGGCTCTTGTGTAACAATTCCTTTTCCGCGAACATAAACTACTGTATTTGCAGTACCTAAATCAATGCCAACATCATTAGAAAATTTCATAAATCCAAACAACTTTTATCCTCCTCATTGTTCACTAATAATTTTTGCATTAATTCCTTTTAATTTCAAATTATTAACAAGATTTAATGCGTCTTCCTTATTATTCAAAGCAGCTAGTTGCAACCAATAAGCACCATTGGCCTTTAAAAGAATACTTGAATAACCCAGCTTAAAAAGTTCCTTTTTTGTTCCAACACTGTCTTGCTCATCGTCAAACGGTCCCAATCTAACTTTATATAGCAAATTTTTTGAGTTCTTTACATTGCTAGTTTGAGATTCGTTAACAGCATTTTTATTAGTTTCTTCAGTAATCGTTTTAGAATCTTCGTTACTTTTAGTTCCAGTATTATAAACCTTTTGTTGTGAATTTATATTAGAATTGGAATCTCTATTTTGTACAGAAGTTTGAATATCAGCATTGTTATTACCATTAGATGCCACCGTTTGAGTATGGGGTTTGTTAAAAAAGATTACATTAAAGCCTTTGCCAAGTAAATAGAAGCCAAAAAAAGATAATAAGCAGGAAAATATTATTATTACAATATAAACCATTTTGTTTTTCAAAATATCAACCTCCAAGACTTTTTATAAAGGCTTGTTGTTCCTCATACGTCCTTGAGAAAAAGTGAGTTCCATCTCCTTTTGCTACAAAGTACAAATAATCTGTATTAGCGGGATGAAGAACTGCTTCTATTGACTTTATCGATGGGCTATTGATAGGCGTTGGCGGCAAACCATAATGCAGATAAGTATTATAAGGAGATTCAAGTCTAGTGTCAGCATAGGAAAGCACATCTTTATGAACTGGCAAAAAATATTCCACACTAGCACAAGACTCCAACGGCATATTTATTTTTAACCTATTCAAAAAAACCGAAGCAATTATCGGTCTTTCCTTGTCTACTTTCGCTTCTCCTTCCACCAAAGAAGCAAGTTTTAGTACATCGTAATAATCTTTTCTATCTTTAATAAGTGGCCAAACTTTTTTTTCAAAATCACTGAGTTGCATATTTATAATTTCCTTTGGTGGATCATTTTTCCCAATAAAAAATGTGTCAGGAAACAGAAACCCTTCTAAGGATTTAGAATCAATACCCTTTAAAAATGGGTATTTAATTGAAAATGAATTTAAGCCATTAGATGCAATATTTTCATATTCTTTATAATCGCTATAACCATCAGCTTTTAAAGTAAGCGTCATATCTTGAATCCTTTGTCCCTCCGGAAATGTAACTTTTATAAAGCTCTTTGATCCCTGTTGAATGATTTCAGTAGATTCTAAAAAACTTCCTGATAACTTATAGTTACCAGCCTTTGGTTCAAAATTTCTTAATCTTAGATATAAATCAGCCAATATGGACGGGCTAACATCGTAAGCTTTATATAACCTATCTAAGACAGTCGTAGAGGATTCACCTTTATAAACTTTAAAATTTATGCTATTTGGTAATCTATAGAATAGTACATAAGGAAAATTAAAAATTACCAATAAAACCAGCAACAAAAAAATATACAAACTCCATCTTTTCAAATGGCATATTGTCCTTTTCAGTTGCAATTTTTTTAGAATGTAAATACCCTATTCCGGGATGTCTTCGAAATCAAAACTATCCTTTAAATATTGGTATATTTTGTCAAATTCTTCATCAGTCAATGACTCATCTACCTTGGTGTCCTCGGCGCCAAATATTACAACAGGTGTTAAAAAGTTATCAGATTCCTGCCTAAATATAGATATTTCAGGTACAAATTCACTATCTATTTCTTCTTCTTCTTCAAAATATGGGGTTAAAACAAAATATACCTTATCCTCAAGTTCAAACTTATCAAGAAGCTCATATTGCTTTTTGGCTCCTTCTTCTTCAATTTCAAATATTTCTAACTCATCAAACTCTCTATCTTCTTCCACGATTCACCTCGTTTCTTTAATATCAAAACTATATGTTATCATTTTAACTAAAATATATCAATTACTTATGGAGGTAATAAATTTGGATTTTAAGATTTTTGAAAACAATATTTTAAAAATAATCAATCGTTATGACGAAATAAACGAGCTATTAGCGAATTTAGAAATAATAAATAATCCATCAAAGCTTATTTCTCTTTCTCAAGAAAAGTCAGAACTTGAGGATATTGTAAAAGATTACAATGAGTTGAAAAAACTTAAAAATTCTCTTTCTGATCTTGAAGAATTAAAAAACAATGAAGATGATGAAATAAAAATTTTAGCTGAAGAAGAATTTCAAAGTGTCGAAAAAAATATCAATAATATTGAGTCAAAGCTCTTAAATAACATTTTGCCAAAAAATCCTCTTGATGACAAAAATATAATTCTTGAAATCAGAGCAGGCGCTGGGGGAGAAGAAGCAGCCCTATTTGCATCAGAACTTCTCAGAATGTATATGAGATACGCAGAAAGAAAAAACGCAAAAACTGAAATTTTTTCTGTCAATGAAACTGGAATTGGTGGTATAAAAGAGGCAATAATATCAATAAAGGGCAAAAAAATATATAGCCGCTTAAAATACGAAAGTGGAACTCATAGAGTCCAAAGAGTTCCTGAAACTGAATCTGGCGGCAGAATACATACCTCAACTGCTACTGTTGCTGTATTGGCAGAAGCTGATGAAATTGACGTTTCAATCGATGAAAAAGATCTAAAAATTGATACATTTCGTGCTGGAGGCGCAGGTGGTCAGCATGTTAACAAAACAGATTCTGCAGTAAGGATTACCCATTTGCCTACAGGAATAATTGTAGCTTGTCAAGATGAGCGTTCTCAATTCCAAAATAAAGACAAGGCAATGAGAATCCTCGCAGCAAAAATACTGGAAGAAAAAAGAATTGCATCAGAAAAAGAGATTTCAATGTCAAGAAAAGTACAAGTTGGATCGGGAGACAGAAGCGAAAAAATTAGAACTTATAATTTTCCTCAAGGCAGAGTTACAGATCACAGAATAAATCTTACTCTATTTAGACTAAATGAAATCCTGGATGGCGATATAGATGAGATAATAGACGCACTTATAGCATCAGAAAATATAAAAAAGTTAGAGATGCTCTCTCTTCAATAAGCAAAGCAAAATTACCAATTCATTTTTTAAATATCATTTATTCTATTACCTTTGAGGGAGTGTGATTGGAGTATTATTTTTTGGCGAGGACTTTTGATTCTCAATTACACCTTTATTATTTAAATCGGTTTTGGTTTCATTTTTCGTAGTAGTTTGATTTTTAGTTTCTTCTTTTATTTGCGTCTGTGTAGGTTTTTGAATAACAGTATTTACACTACTATATCCAGCCTTATCTTCAGGAAATGGGAATGTAAGAGGTACGTCTGGATTTGCATTTGGAAAATTAGCTTTTATAATAGAAATTACATTTTGAGTTGGCCATAAATAGTCAACTCCGTATGCATATTTTGGAACCATTCCCTTGTCAAGAAAAACCTTTTTAATTTGAAAATTTGGCTGATCCACTATATTTTTTACAGCAAGAGCCCAACTTAAAGCATCGTTAAAAGACATATCGGTTTGCACGTTATCTAAAACTACTTTCAAAATATCTGGTATTTTAGCTATCATTGCTGGACTTGAAAAAAGCTGATTTTTTACTGCAAGAAGAAATTCTTGCTGCCTTCTCATCCTACCAATGTCTCCTAAGGCGTCATGTCTGAACCTAACATATTCCAAAGACTGCAGGCCACTTAGATGCTGCATTCCTGGATTGAGATCAATAGTAAAATGTGCATAATTGTCAACATAGTGCATACTCTTATCTACATTGATATTAACGCCACCAATAGCGTCTATAATTTTTTCGAAACCTTTGTAACCTAATACTACATACTTGTCCGGTTTTATACCTATGAAATCTGAAAGCGTTTTAAGGGCTAATTCTGTACTTCCATAAGCATAGGCTGCGTTAATTTTGTCATAATCGTGTCCTGGTATTGGCACAAGAGTATCCCTTGGTACAGACATCATAGTAATCGTTTTGTCATTTGTATTTATATTTAACCAGAGAATAGTATCGGTTCTGTGAGTCTCATCTACATCGTCAATACCAAACAGTACTAGATTTAACTCTCCTTTTGCAGGCTGCGCCATAAAATTAGGTGAAAGTAAGTCCCCAATATTTTTGGTTGGAGTAAGCATTCCAAAAACAAATCCAAAAAGTCCAGACAAAATAAACAATACCCCAAATAAAATCATAATCTTTTGCCTTGATGAATTCCTTCGTTTTCTTAAAATTCTCTTAGGAAGTTCATCATTCAATTTATCTTCATTGTTCTCCATTAAAATCTCCCTAATATTATGCTCAAAATTTGAGAGTTATAGATGCCAGATGTACATCCTTCAAAAACTGTACATTCTGACCGGTTATCATACCCAATGAATCTTTCAATGTTGCATAATCTACAATCATAGAACCTGTCTTAACTCCTGCATCATAATGAATCGCACCATTATAATATCCAACCTCTAAAAGCAGGTTCTTTTTATTAAGTGCATAAGTCCTATAGCCAACCCCAGTTATAGGTTTTACACCAATTTTCAATTTTCCATCATTTAAAGATATAGACACATCAGATGAAATTATAGCATCACTTCTGCTATCTAATTTATATCCCCATGAAAATTGCAAATCTATTGTTTTTTTCGTGTGCTTGCCAGAGTTGTCTTTAAGAGTTTCCGTTTCAAAAGATGGCGTAATTCCATATTTAAATTTATTGGTTCCACTCTCCCACATATATCCCGGCTGTAACATAAAAAATTTATGAGTGTATAGAATCTTTCCAGTCTTATCGTCTTTCATCCAGAAATCTCCCTTTGCAACTGAAAACCCCACATTTGAAATATCATTGCGGTGAGCGATTCCTATCTCAAAAAGTCCGCCCTTTAGAGTTCTCCTGGGAATTTTTCCTTCCTCATCAGAATTTTGTGTAGCCCAATCAAAGCCAGTTTCATGAGGCACCATCCAAAGAAATCCAAAATTAGTTTTACCTGCTTCAAACGGTAAGCTAAAACCGTAAATATCAGCATCGAGTTGATCAAGATTCTTTATTCTTCCAGGAAAGTGTCTTATAGGATGCGTCATCAATAATTGCAACCCCCTGTTTGAAGCTATTGAGGCTGGGTTGAAAGAAAAAAAGTTAATCCCCTTCTCAACCGATGAATTGGGTGAAAGTGCGCTGCCTTCAGGCGTTAATTTTATGTAATCCATATTATTAGCAAATGATCTTTGAACAGCAGCAATATTTAAAAAAATAAAAAACAAAAATAAAGCACTGCATTTTTTAATCATACCAGATTTTATTAACAACATATTAAAAAACAATTAAAATTTATAATTCTTCTTTGCCAGAATCTTTTCTTAAAAAACTTGGCAGATCGTCAAAACCAAAGTTAACAGTGTCATCAAACACATGCTTTTTGGAAGGAGTGGAAAAAGATGTGTCTGACCTTTGTTTCAATGGCAAATCGCTTACAGTATCAGAAAATCCTGTCGCAATAATAGTAATCCTTATGGAATTTTCCATTTCAGGGTTGATAACCGCTCCGAACAAAAGATTTGCATTTTCAGAGGTCAAGGAGCTCAATTCATCAGCAGCCTCGTTAATCTCAAGAAGAGTAAGATCATATCCACCTGTAACGTTCATGATAATATTTGTAGCACCCTTAACTGGAATAGTAAGAAGCGGAGAATCGACAGCGTTTCTGACAGCATCAATAGCCCTCATCTCGTCTTGGCCAAACCCTACTCCCATAATGGTATTGCCTGTGTTGGTAAGAACAGACTTTAGATCGGCAAAATCAAGGTTTATAATACCAGGAACAGTTACAAGATCGGAAATCCCCTGCACACCCTGCCTAAGAACATCATCGGCCAATCGGAAAGCCTCCATGAAAGAAAGCTTCGAGTCGGCAAAGGTTATAAGCCTTTGATTGTCAATCACTATATATGAGTCGACTATCTTTTTCAGCTCCTCTAAACCCTGATCAGCATTCTTTTTTCTTTTTGGCCCCTCAAACTTGAACGGGAAAGTAAGAACGGCTACTGTAAGTATTCCCATTTCTTTTGCAATACTAGCAATATAAGGCGCTGCGCCTGTACCCGTACCTCCTCCTAAACCTGCTGTGACAAATGCCATATCAGCACCCTCCAAGATGCTTCTTAGATCGTCTTGACTCTCTTCAGCAGCCTCTCGCCCCAGATCTGGATTGGCGCCTGCTCCAAGTCCCTTTGTAGATTTTGGACCGATTTGCATCTTCTGTGTGGCCTGAGAAAGGCCAAGAGCCTGCACATCAGTATTGACAGCCCAAAACTCTACCGAAGAAAGCCCTGCCTCAATCATCCTATTTACAGCATTACCGCCCGCTCCACCTATACCCAAAACCTTAATAGAGGGACCCATTTTTTCATCATACATATAAAAACCTCCCACTTATCATCCTCTTTTAAAAAAAACTTCAAAAAATTTTTGTATAAAATTTTGATCATCATATTTATTAGTTAATATTGTATTATTTAAAGCATAATTAATCAAACCCAAAACAGTCGAATGTTCATAGTCTCTTTTTTCGGTTGATGCAAGAGAAAAAGGTCTTCTAATCTCGACTGGACATTCAAAAACTTCTTCAAATAATTTTTTGAAAGCAAGAAGCTTAGAGCCTTGTCCAGTAAGATATATTCTCAAAGGAACCATATTGTCAGAAACTTTTTTGAGTTTATCATATATATATAACACTATGTCTTCTGCCCGCGAATAAATAATATTTCTTAAAAAGTTTTTAAAGTCGTCTTCGTCTACTGGCTCAGAAAAATCTAATTTAAGTTTTTCAGCATCATCTCTATTTAGCTTAAGTCCAAAAGAAATATCCCTTGTAATATTTTCAGAACCAAGCAGGACTGAAGAGGTAAACTCTGGAGCTCCACCAGAAAAGAAGACGAAATCAGTAGTTAAGGCCCCAATATCAACTACAAGTATTTTGGGTATTAGATAGTCATTTTCTTTTAAGATAGCATTTGCGCTTGCTATAGGGCTAGGAAGTATATCAATTAAGTCAAGATGCAAAGAATTAAATAATTCTTTAAGAGTTCTATAATAGGTTGAAAGCATATATATAACGTGAAAATTAGCCTGAAAAGAGTTACAAAACATGCCCGAAGGATTCAATGTTTCAAAAGAATTATCAATAAAAAATGATTTTTTACAAACATGCACAGAAGTATAACCTTTTTCTTCAGGTATTTTCAAAAGCAAGTCGTTTATTAACTTTGATCTAATTTGTGTTTCTTTGGAAAATTTCTGATCAATTTTAATATTCTTTGAAATATAAACTTTGCCAGAAAGGTTTAATATACATTTTTCTTTGAAATTGGAACCTTCTTTTTGATATATAGATTTTAGACCCGCGCTCAAAATCGCCCTAACTTGCTCAAAATCATAAATTGTTCCATTTTTTATACCATATGAGGGCAAAGAAACAAAATGTGAAATTGATTTATTTGAAAATTGATTCTTACCAATTACGATTCTTATGAAAGTGCTACCAAGATCAATAGCAAGAATATTGCTGTCTTTTACATCACTCATATTTGGAAGAAGGAGGGATGAATAAAAGATGTCTTATAGATGTTATGTTATTAAAAATCCTTATTCCAAACAATATTACAGCTGCGATATATAAATCAATTCCCAACAAATCGCCTGTATATGTCAATCCCGCTGCAACAATTGAATTACCAAAAAACCCTGTTATGGCCTGCCACCCACTAAACTTACCTTCCAAACCACTTTTAAATGCTCCGAAAAAAGAGTCAGCAAAAGCAAGAATTACAACAGCCATATATTTACTATATACAAAAGGCATTTCAATAGGGAAAAAATATGCTGCAAACATACCAAGTATAAAACATACTAATATGAACCACATAACTTATTCTCCTTTATTAAGTAAAGTTGCATAATTTATTTGAATATTTGCACTAAAAGCAGGGATATATAGAGAATTTGACTTTTCTACAGAAACCCTTATACCTAATAATTTCAGATAATCAACTATACCACCGCTCATTGTTAAAGAATTATATAGTATCTCAGAAGAGCCTATACCCTTTATGACAAATGGCGGTGCAAGTCTCACTCCATTTACAAGAACGACTGGGCCAGCACATCTTATCTCAGAAATAGCAACAAGTCTTTGATCATTAATGCCTATAGCTTCAGCTCCACCCGCTCTAAGTTCGTTTACAATCCTCAATAGGTCTTCGTCATGAACGAGAGAGGCATTACCTTCCTGACCATTTTTCGCATCCTTAACGGTAACAATTACGCCAGGTCCCTTAACAGGTGTGACTCCAGCTAACAGTTCAATTTTCTTACTCTCTTCTCCGATTGAAACATTTTTGCTCTTCTCTTGTTCAAGCTTACTCTGTAAATCCATAACTTTCTGTCTTGAAACAAAAAGTTCTCTCTCCAAATCCAATCTTTTATTTTCCGCTTCTTTTAAAAGTCCCGCCATTTCTTCAGCCTGTCTTGTGGGAATCAGATGAAATAAATCTTTTTGAGTTCTATATTGAACAACAATAAAAAAACCTAATATAAAAGCAATAATGCCCAAAATTAATTCCCACCTCTTAGGGGGCTGGATACTATGTATGACCTTTTCTTGAATGCGGTGAGCTTTATTTTCACCGATCATTTTTTAATCACCAACCTCCTATCGTCCAACAAGATTATCTCCTTAGGCCATTTTTTATTATTTAATCTGTTTAAAAATTCAAAAATTTCCTTAAACTCTCCATCAAAATTCCCATCATTTTTGAACTCAAATACGCTACCACTCATATCTTTAAACTTTATCACATCATCATTAAAATAAATAAAACTAGGTACAAAACCATATTTTAAAGCGTAAAATACAATATTTTGTAACACGTCAAAAAAAACATCATTTTTTAAGACGGTATTGACATGTATAATCTTTTTATTTTTTAAATCTTGATTAGATAAAACGTTACCATTTAGATCGTAAAAATTATTATCACTATTTGCTTTTATTAAATAATATGGAATGTAAAAAACTACATCGACTTTTCCAATATTAGTATGACTTATAGACTTAATTTTATAAAAATCACTATTGTCAAATTGATTTTGTAAATATTTAAGAAATCCCTTATAATCTATAAAATTGAATTTTTCTCTATTTAGAAGATAAAAATTTTTGTTTCTTATAGAACTTGACATCCCTTGAAGTTCCAAAGATGTAAAGCTATTCATAGAAAAAAAGATCCAAAAAAAATAAGACGCGACCAGAACAAAAACAACAGAAACTAAAACATTAATTCTCCATCGCCAGCTTGACCAAAAGTTTAACGATTTCCTGGAACGTGTATCCAGCAGCCTTAACCTCCTTAGTAAAAAGACTATTGGCAGTTAATCCTGGAATAGTGTTTATCTCAGACAGATAGATATTTTCATATTTATCTATAAACATATCTACCCTGCCAAAACACCTGCAATCAAAAGCCTTATAAGATCTTATTGCGAGATCCTGCAACTTATTTTTTAAACTATCCTCTACTCTTGCAGGCACAATCTCATCACACAAAAGAGGATTGTATTTCGAATCAAAATCGAAAAATTTTGTCTTTGGCAATATTTCTACAAGCGGTAGAGCAACCACATTTTTATTTCCAATAACGCTGCATGTTATCTCTTTGCCACTTATAAATTCTTCAACCAATATGATGGGATCATAATTAAAAGCAAGATCTATGGCACTTTTCAATTCATTTTCGTTGTTTACAATAGACACGCCAACGCTTGAGCCCTGAGAGTTTGGCTTTACAACAAGAGGAAAATTGTTTAAGCTTGAAAATTCAAAAGCTTCACCAACATCTTCTTTACTTATTGCTAGAAAACTCGGCTGTGGAAATCCCAAAGATTTGCAAATCAATTTGCACCTGTATTTGTCCATTGTTACAGCAGATGAAAAAACTCCAGAGCCAATGTATCTCACTCCAATAGTATCTAAAAAGCCTTGTATAGTTCCATCTTCACCAGGCTTACCGTGTAAGACAGGGAAAACTAAGTCAAAATTGCCTAATAAAATTTTTCTGCACAAATCAAGAGGGACAAATTTAGATATATCCACCATCTCAACAGTATAGTCGGTCTCAATAAGTGATTTATAAACGTTTTCTGCCGACCATATAGAAACTTCTCTTTCTGAAGAGGTTCCACCACATAAAATTAAAATTTTCATAAAATATTTACCGAAGACATTGGCATCTCCTTAAAATTGCCTAAAAATTTGATTTCAGGTTCTAACAAAATATTAAAATTTTCTAAAACTTTAGCCTGCATTAACTTTATTAACTTTACAGCGTCTGAAGAGGTACCTCCTATATTTTCCAGGAAGTTAGCGTGCTTCTCAGAGACTTTAATTCCTCCACACATATAACCTTTAAAACCCAAAATATCAAGCAGCCTTCCAGCAGAATTACCCGGGGGATTCTTGAAAACGCTGCCAAAAGTTCTAATCCCCAAAGGTTGGACAATTTTCTTTTTGCTTAAAAGATCCATTGTTTTTTTATAAATACAATCTGGCTTATCATGAGTTTTCTCAAAATAAGCTTTTAAAATAATCTTGTCCTTAATAGAACTTTTTCTATAAGAAAACTGTATGTCATTTATATTAATTTCACAAAAACTTTTACTAATGCAATCATATACAAGTATCTTTTTTAATTTTCTTGAAAAATCAGATCCAAAACAACCAGCATTTCCTACAATAGAAGCTCCAACTCTTCCTGGGATCCCTGCTGCGAATTCGAAACCTTCTACTCCCTCTCTTGCACACCACCAAGCAAGGGCGCTTGATGATACATTTGCATCAACTTCAAGAAGACCAGAAGCAAAACTAATCCCGTCGTTCGCGCTCAATGGTACAGTATATAAAATATTTGTAGGAAAATAATCATCAGAAAAAACTATATTAGAACCATTACCCAATACTATGAACTTATCAATCTCTCCTAAAATATTAGGGAGGTCAACACTTTTCAAAAGATATACTCTTTTTCCTATGCCACCAGTACCAAAAGTTGTAAGACTTTTAAGTTGAAAGTTCTGAAGTATTCTGATCACTTATTTGTTTTCTTTGTTCTTTTTCAATATTTGAAAAATTAGACGCTAATTTATCACAAATTTTTGTAATATCGCCAGCGCCCATAAACAAATACACATTATTATTATTATGAATTTTTGATATGATTTCATAAATCAGATCACGAGAAACGAAAAACGCATTTCCATTCATTTTCTTTTTACACAGTTTGAACAAAAGATTCCCCATATCAGGATTTAAAGTTTTTTCTCCAGCAGCAAAAACGTCAAAAAGTAACAAAACGTCAGCTTTAGTTAAAATATTACAAAAATCGTCCAAGAATTTCTCAGTTCTCGAAAATCTATGCGGTTGGAAAATAAGAACTAAATTTTTATCCTTAAAAATATTCCTTGCAGTCTGTAAAACTGTATTTATCTCTTCAGGGTGATGAGCATAGTCGTCTATAATGTATGGATTGTTACATTTTAATTCAAATCTACGTCTCACACCTGAAAATGTCGCTATAGAATCAAATGCAGAAACAAAATCAAGACCAATTAATCTTGCCACACTAAAAGCTGCAAGTGAATTTAGAACGTTATGAATCCCAGGAACGTTTAACGTTATTTCCCCAATTTTCTCACCATCAATATATAGATCATAATAGCTACCAAAACCACTTAAAATAACATTTTTACACTGTACGTTATTGTTATCGCCAAATCCATAAAATATCTTTTCTTTATCGATAATCTTTTCTGAAACAGCCCTTGCTACCCGATGGTCGCCACAAATTACCAATTTGCCATCTTCGTTAATACCTTGCATAAACTTCTCAAAATACTCTTCTACCATCTTTAAGTCATTGAAGAAACTTGGATGATCGAAATCAATATTTGTAATAACAGCAATATTAGGCTTGTAATTTAAAAATGAACCATCACTTTCATCAGCTTCAATAACTATATACGGTCCACTTCCATGCCTGGCATTAGCACCGTAATCGTTTAGCTCTCCTCCAATTAAAAAAGAAGGATCAAGCCCCGCATCATTAAGCATCTTGCTAATCATTGAGGTTGTGGTTGTTTTTCCGTGAGTTCCAGCAACAGCAATGGAAAACTTTTGTTCAATTATCTTTGACAACATCTGCGCTCTTGAAAGTACTGGAATATTTCTTTTTTTTGCACTTAAGAGCTCACAATTGTCAGCCGGTATTGCTCCAGAGTATACGACAACGTCAACATCATCAGCTATGTTAGCAGGATCGTGACCGATATATATATTTACACCCTTTTGTTTTAATTTTAAAAGAGACCTGGATTCTTTTTTATCAGATCCAGAAATAACTTTTCCATCTTCAAGAAGAAAAAAAGCCAAAGCGCTCATGCCAGTACCGCCTATACCAATAAAAAAAACATTTTTCAAATTTTTCATAATGTTTTCCATTAAGAAGTTATCATCTTCCTTTCTATAATTTTTTCAACAAGATCAACAATATTTTTTGTTGCGTCTACCTTTTGAAGCATTAAAAGTTCATTAATGTTAATATTAATGTTTTTATTATCTGTTTCAAACGCTTCTATAATCATATTATATAGTAAGTTTTCAGAAAGTGCATTTTGGAATACAACTTTCCCAATTCCAATCTTCTCCAGGAAAAAGGCATTGTATTTTTGATGAGACATTGCGCCTGGATATGGTATTAAAATAGCCTCTTTGCCTGTCTTAATAATTTCAAATACCGTAGATGCGCCACTTCTCGAAATAACTAAGTCTGACAGAGCATACAATATAGACATTTTGTTAAAATACTTGAAATTTACATATTCACACCTTAAGTTTTTTAACTCTGGCAAGGATTGTTCGCCTGAAATATGAATTACAAGATATCTTTCATCAAGCCTTCCCAACAAAGACCATAAAACATTATTTATTGCTTCTGCACCCTGGCTTCCTCCAAAACACAATATTGTCCTTTCTAATTTTTTAAATCCCAATTCCCTTTCTGCCACTTCCACACTAACCTCTCCAATATCATCTCTAATTGGTAGACCAGTGAAAAACACTTTATCTTTAGGTAATCTTGCATCAAATTCCGGAAAAGATACCATAATGACCTTAGCAAAATGAGAAATAAGATTATTTGTTAATCCTAACCGATAATTTTGCTCATGAGATAGGATAGGTATGCCCAACAGATATGCTGAAATACATGGAGCTACGCTGGTGTGTCCACCAAATGAAACTAAGCAATCAGGTTTTAGTTTTTGTATTTCAGGAATAAGTTTCAAAGACAAAAAAATAGTTTTTATAATCGAAAAAACTTTAGCAACTTTTGACATCCCAACAAAAGGATAAGATGGAATACTTTTCTTTTCAATTTCTTCAAAATTTAAATTTTTAAGAAGGGATCCCTGAGACCAGAAAAATAATTTTGAATCACGATGCAGTTGCTTAATTCTTTCTGTCACACAGAGGGCAGGATAAAAGTGCCCGCCAGTGCCAGATGTAACAATCAATATTCTCATTGCAGACCCCTTGGCAAGTCAGAATAAAACCTATAACAAAGAGCTATCATTATTAGATTTATTATTTCAGAAGTACCTCCATAGCTAAGAAATGGAAGAGGGACCCCAATTACTGGTATAAGGTTCAAAACCATAAAGACGTTCAAAAAGCCTTGTAATCCCAATATTGTTGCAGTCCAAAGAATAAAAGATTTGTCAAAGGGATCAGTAACTTTTTTAGCCATTTTATAAAGCAAAAAAATAACATTCAAAAAAACGAATAAAAATGTCGCTGAGCCAAGCATACCAAGCTCTTCTGAAAAAACAGAATAAACAAAGTCAGTATGTGCTTCTGGCAGATAGCCCAATTTTTGCTTACCGCTTCCAAGTCCTTGTCCTAAGAAACCGCCATCGCCAATCCCATAAAGGGCCTGGACAATCTGATAACCAGTAGTTTGCATATGTGCCCATGGATTAAGATTAGAAGTTATCCTCTGCAACCTGTAAGGGGCAAGAAGAGCTCCAATAATAAGAATCACAAAAACAACAGTGGTTATACTTAACCAAAATCTAAAATTAATCCCCATATATAGCAAAAATAAAAAGACGGTTGTAACTATCAAAGCCATTGAACCATAATCTGGTTGCATTGCTATTAAAATACTTATTGGAATTAGATATATAGATGTCTGTATAATAAAACCAGATATATTACTTTTTAATGATAGAAAAAAGGCTGCAGCCTTTGAAATTTTTAGACCTAAAGTGAGCTTTATTAATTCTGAAGTTTGAAAAGATATAAAGATAAGGTTGATCCACCTTCTAGCTCCATTTATCTTATGAGATATGCCTGGTATTAGCGTGACAATTAGAAGAATTAAACTTAAATAAAACAAGGGATCAATATATTTTTTAACATGGTTTGATGGAAGCTTAATTATAATAAAAAATATAGACCATCCGATAAAAAAATATACAAGAGCATGTTTAAAAAAACTTAAAGGATCGGAATAAAGCTGTATTCCCAACTGGGCAGCAGAACTTGCAGTAAAAAGTGTGCCAGTTAAGCTTAAAGCAAAAGTAAAAAGTAATAAAAGTTTTTTATCTTTCATTCTTCATTTATTAATCCATCTTTTTTAATTTTTTTCATAACCTCTGTTTTAAAAATCCTTCCTCTTTCTTCAAAATTAGCAAACATATCAAAGCTCGCACAAGCAGGGGAGAAAAGAACTACATTATTCGGTTGAGCCAGTTCGAATGATTTAGCTATTACGTTATCAAAACAGTCTAAAACAAAAACATTTGACACATTTTTAAAATGTTCAAAAAATCTATCCTTTGCCTCTCCAAATAAAATAACTGCCTTACAAGTTCTATTTGCTAAATTTACTAACTCATCCAAAGATGTATTTTTATCTCTGCCGCCAAGAATTAATATTAGATTTTTATTCAGTCCCCACGTCTTAAGGGCAACAACTGTAGATTCAGGATTTGTTGATTTTGAATCATTAATCCAGGCAACACCTTTTCCGAAATGAAACTTTTCTTGTCTGTGTTCAACTCCTGAAAATGTAGACAAAGTTTTTTCCAAATATTTTGGCTTTATTGAAGAAAGATAAAGCGAGCTAGCCACAAAAAGAGCATTTTCAGTATTGTGATCACCCTTTAAAGAAATATCAGATAATTTTATAATCTTGACTAAATCAGAATCGTTTTTTATAACAACTTCATCATTAATAATTCCGGCTAATGAAAAGTCTTTTCCCTTGGAAACACTTAAAAGTTTTGTTTTGAATTTCAAATTTTTAATATGTTTTTCCAAATAAGGATCGTCTTTGTTGTAAATAGAATATCCAATTTCTTGATTTTCAAATAAATGAATTTTAGAGTTAAAGTAATTTTTGATATTTTTATATCTATCTATGTGATCTGGAGTTAGATTTGTAATCATTGCAATTTTTGGCTTTAAAAAAATTGAATTCTCAATCTGATAAGAACTTAATTCAAGTACCAGGTTCGAGCCAGGTGTAATATTATAAATTATTTCAGAAAGTGGGGTTCCTACATTCCCAGCAACATAATAAGGCATATTAGCAACGCTAAAGCCAAATCCTATCCATTCAGTAACTGTAGTTTTTCCGTTAGTCCCCGTTACGCCTATTGTATTTAGTCCTTCTGGTAAGAGTCCAAAAGCTAAGTCTAAGTCGCCAATTATTGGAATCTTTTTTTCTCTAGCAAATTTAAAAAAATCCAAATTTAGAGGAACTCCAGGACTTTTTATAACCCATGAAGCATTATCCAATATCTTCGGACTGTGTTCGCCCAAAAGATAATTTATCTCTTTAACTTCTGGAAATTTTAAATTATTTTTATCTGTAACTAATATATCAATATTTTTTAATTCATTCCTAAGAAGTTTTGAAATACCATAGCCACTCTTGCCATAACCAACTATAACAACTTTTTCGGGAACTTTGATTTTTTCAAATACCTTATCCCAGTTTAACAGCATATTTGTAAACTCACTGCGAGAAGCGTAAAAAGCAAAGAAAAAATAAAAAATCTCATAGAAATATGCGTCTCCTTTATATTCGATAATTCAAAATGATGATGAAGCGGACTCATTTTGAATATCCTTTGTTTTGTTTTTTTGTAGTAGGCAACCTGAATTATCACAGAAAGAGTTTCAATTATAAAGGGCAGGGCAGATATAATAAAAAAAACAATTCTATTTGTAAAAATTGCGAGTATTGCCAGAAATGCACCAATGCCAATTGAACCAACATCTCCCATAAATATTTTTGCTGGATTAGTATTAAACCACAAGAAAGAAAGTAGAATCCCGATAAAGGTAAGAATCATTAGCATTAATGGCACATCTCCATCAACATATGAAAAAAATAAATATCCAAAAAGAGTAGACAAGGCACATAAAGTCGCAAGACCATCGAGACCATCAGTCAAATTTACCGCATTGGTAGAACCACTTATTACAAAGATCAGAAATGGCCACAAGATTAAGCCAGGAATATAAAATTGGATCGTTGGCGATATTTGAAATCTTGTAAAAATTTGAGAATTAAGGAAAAACGCAAGAAAAAATACCGCAATAAGAGAAAATATTATTATCAGAGTCATCTTTTGGCGCGGTTTAAGACCTTCATTTTTGCCTTTTTTTATGGAAAGCAAATCATCTACAAAGCCAATTATAAAAAATGGGAGCGAAATAAGAAAAATTATAAACGTCCTTGAATCTAAAAATGGTAAAAATAAAGCAGTAATAAGAATAAAAAATATCCCTGCAGCAGTAGGAGTTCCAGTTTTTAACTTGTGAGCCTCAGGCCCTTCTTCCCTTATCTTTTGACCGAAAAACTTTCCAAAATGCCTCTCCCATATGGAAAAAGCTAAAATTCCAATAAAAAAACTAAGAAAAAGCTCAATCATTTAAAAAACTAACCTCCATTTAAACGTTAAAAAATTAATATATTGAGGATTAAACTCTTATTTTTTAACTCCACAGGTCAAGAACCTTCCATGTTTTTGTGGAATTTGAACCCTTAACATAAACAAGGTCACCTTTAGCTAATATTTTAATTAGATCCTCTTTTACATCATCAATCTCTATATTCTTAAATCTTAATTTAGAACTATCATCAATTGATTTTGCAAATTCTGTCCCAACAAAGTATACTAGATAAGGATTTAATTCTTCTATTTTTTTTAAAACCTTTTTGTGCAAATCTAAAGATTTCTCTCCAGCTTCTAACATATCTCCAAAAACAAATATCTTTCGTTTTTCACCAAAGTTTAATTCTTTAATTGTATCCAAGCCCTTTAAGAAAGATGTGCACGTAGCATTGTACGAATCATCAATGACAATTTGATCTTTGAAATCTTTAATCAAAAATCTCCCTTTTATCGAAGAATAACTTTGCAAATTTTCATTTATTTCGTCCCAGCTCAAGCCCAAAAATCTTGCAACTGCCAATGATGCCATAATAGGTTCAAATTGAGGAAGAAAAATATTTGGTGCGTTTAATATAAAGTTCCCAAATCTGCCAGATATCTCAAGTCTCGAACCTTCTATAGAAATTTCATAGGATTTAATATAAAGATCTTTGCCTCTACCAAACCAGATAACTTCTTTTGGTTTTTCTCTTTCATTTTTCAGCATTTTACCGAAAATCTTTCTGCTGTATTCACAATCAGAATTTAAAAAGGCAGTATCTACAAAATCGAGGATTTCCCCCTTTGCTATTGCAATATTTTCTATTGAGCCAAGCAGCCCAATATGAGATTCTGCAATTCGAGTAATTATGCCAATATCAGGCAACACAATAGAACAGAGTTGTGAAATTTCTCCTTTTGCCCTCATAGCCATTTCAAATAAGCCAAATTTCTCATGTTTTTTTGCTTCAAATAGACTTAATGGCAAGCCGATTTCATTATTGTAATTTCCAAAAGTTGATACTGGATAATATCTTTTAAGGATTGTTTTCAAAATTTCTTTGGTAGTTGTTTTGCCTACGCTTCCTGTAATACCTATAACTTTTTCTATTCTTTGTCTAAACCCCCTTGCAATATTATGCATAGCAAGCAAGGTGTTTGGAGCCCTTACAAAAGAAAAATCAGTTTCAAAAACCAGGTCTCCTAGAACGTCTAACATCTCAGCTATGCTCAATTCAGAAATTATCCCAGAAGCTCCTCTTTCTATGGCACTTTTAATAAAATTGTGCCCATCGAAATTCTTGCCCTTAATAGCAAGAAAAAGCTCTTTTCCTTTGATATCTCTTGAATCTATTGAAATCCTATCAAATTCCATAGGACCGATTCTTTCAATTTCACAGGGCGTTAAAGATACTACAAAACTCAAATCTATAGTGTCATCAGAATTGGAAATCTGACCAATATTTAATTCATTTAAATTTTTATCGTCATTCAAAATATTAAATTTTCAACCTCCTTAAAGTTTAACTTACTTTATTAGAATTAAATTTTTGATAATTTTAATTCTTTAATAATCCCTTCACCACTTCTTTATCTGAAAAAGGATATTTTACACCATTTATCTCCTGATAGTCTTCATGACCTTTGCCTGCAATTATAATTGCATCACCATCTCTTGCAATTTCGATAGATCTCTTTATTGCATCTCTTCTGTCAGAAAGTATTTCAAAATTCGAATCCCTTATGCTCAAAAATCCGGATTTTACATCTTCAATAATTGCCATTGGATCTTCGAAACGAGGATTGTCAGAAGTAATTATTGTATAATCAGAAAACTGGGCTGCTATTATTCCCATAATAGATCTTTTGCCCTTATCCCTATTGCCGCCTGCTCCAAAAACTAAAATTATTCTATTTTTAACCATATCTCTCAAAGATTGCAAAACTTTTTCCAAACCATCAGGCGTGTGTGCATAGTCTATCCATATCTTAAAGGGTTTCGTCTGTACACATTCTAATCGACCATATGGAACAATCATATCTGAAAATACATTTACTAATTTCTCTTTTTCTATGCCCATCATCCTCAAAAAGGAATAAGCGCCTAATAAGTTTGAAGCGTTAAATTTTCCATAAATAGGAGCAAAAATCTTTTGTTCTTCAACAATTAGATTTATACCGCCATTAACAGATTCAAATTTTCCATAAAAATCAGCACTTCTATTATCCAAAGAAAAGGAAACTTTTCTGAAATCCTTTACTTTCTCATATAACCTTATACCGTAAATATCATCTATATTAATTACAACAAAAGCATCTTTTTTTAAGTAGATAGGAGCGAACAAAGAGCTTTTAGTTTCAAAATAATCTTCAACTGATGGGTGAAAGTCCATATGATCTCTAGCCAAATTAGTAAACAAAGCAGCATCAAACTTTATACCATATAGTCTTCCAAGCTTTAGAGCGTGAGAAGATACCTCCAAAAACCCATATTTCATGTTTAATTGAACTGCTTGACTTAAAAATTCACATATATCTTTTGATTCAGGAGTAGTATTGCTAGTTCTCTTTATAATTTTTCCATTATGCATCCAGCCTAATGTTCCTAAAGCAAAAGATTTATCCAATAATTTATTTACAGCATGAGATAAAATCCATGTAACAGTGCTCTTCCCGTTTGTTCCTGTTACTGATCCTAAAAATAGCTTTTTAAAAGGATAATCGAAGAAAACGAGGGATGTTTGTCTTAAAGCCTGCAAAGTAGAATTTACCTTTATAGCATTAGAACAGCCTACATCTTTTTCAACAATTACTCCAATTGCACCATTTTTTATAGCTTCTTCAACAAACTCATGCCCATCAGATCTAACACCCTTAATAGCAAAAAACAAATAACCCTTCTTAACGTCTTTTGAGTTATAACTAATACCGTTCACTTGACTGTTAAAAAACTCTTCAGAATCATATTGTTTCGATTCTTTCAATGCAATATTTGATTTATAAAAAAGTTCTTTAACCGTCAAACTCATCACTCCTTATAAGACTTTGTTTTTATCCTCTGAAACCTATTTTTATAATCATTATTTACTCATTGACATTGTCGCAATAGCTATTTCCTTAAATAATGGAGCTGCTACCGAACCCCCCCAATGTATACCAATGGGACTATCTACTAAAACACCAATTACATACTCAGGGTTGTTAGCCGGGAAAAAGCCCACAAAAGACGCTACATATTCACCTGGTATATACCCACCCAGTTTCGATGGTTTTTGAGCAGTTCCAGTCTTGCCAGCTACCTCTACTCCATTTATCTTAGCTTTTTCACCAGTACCATTATCTACAACGCTTACAAGACAGTTCCTTATGAAATCAGCGTTACTTTTACTAAACAATCTTACCGGAGTACCAACATCATCATCAATAATCTTTAAGGGCACTATTTCTCCTCCATTAGCAATAGCAGAATAATAGGCTATTATGTTTAAAAATGAAAGCGATATACCCTGACCAAATCCCGACGTAGCCTGTTCAACTGGCCCTTTGTAGTCAGGAAGATGAACATAACCTTTCAGAAAATTTTCTGAAAAAAGATATTTTTCATCATCGCAAAGATATTTGTTTAATAAGTCAAAATATTCTTTTCTTGGCGCCTTTAATGCGAGGGTTCCTGCACCAATATTACTAGAATATCTTAAAATATCTCTTATGCTAGATGGACCGGATAAACCCATTCCATCCTCAGCATCGAAAATCCTTGCATCTGCAACCTGTAAATATTTTCCAATATTAACGGTTGTATCCTTGGATATTATTTTATTATCCAATAGTATACTAAAAATTATGGGTTTCATTACAGAGCCTGGCTCATATAGAAAATCCCTTGCAAATATCCTATAATCTTCCTCAGGAAAATCATAAAATTTATCAGGATCTACTCTTGGGGTTTGAGCAAGTGTTAAGATAGCGCCAGTTTTCACATTAACAACGATTACAGTTCCCCTTTTTGCATTATATTTTTTTACACACTCATCCAAAAGTCGTTCAGAAAGACCTTGAAGTTTAGAATCTATTGTAAGTTTCAATTTAATTGATGAAGACTGGACAAGACTTTCTAATTTATCAATATTTACTATCCTTCCATTTGCATCAAACTCTATATTCTCTTTTTTTGATATGCTTCCTAAATAAGAATTGTAAAACTTTTCTATGCCTTCCAACCCCTGGTTATCAATGCCCACAAAACCTAAAAGGGGCTCAGCTAAATCTTTATATGGATAAATTCTTTTTTCTTCCTTTATGAGGCCTATTCCTTGATTTGGAAACTTACTTAAAACCTCTCTAACACTTTTTTCTAAATCAATTGGCATTTTTCTATAAACCCATGTAAAAGGAGCGTTCTTATCAAAAATCTTTTTTAGATTATCAACAGGTATCCCCTTAATCTTCGAGAGATCTTCATACAATTCTTTTCTGATTTCATCATTTTTTATAAGAGCTGGCTGTATATAAAGAGAATAAGAAGGTATTGAAAAAGCTAATATAACTCCATCCTTATCGAGAATTTCACCTCTTGGATTAGAAACCCTAACTACTTCATTTCTCTGTGCTTGTGCGTATGAAATCAACTTTTGCCGATCAATTGTCACAAAATAAAGCTGTTTTGCCATTACAATAAAAAATAAAATTATCATTAATTTTTGTAAATAGGCAATCCTTTTGTTTATTAAGTCATTATGAGATTGATCTAACGGTTTATTTGAATATATTCTATCTCTGATGGTAAATTCATTCCCTTTTTTAAAGCAACCGACTGCATCACCTTTGCGTTAAAAATATTTGCCTCTTCAATAGTTTTTTGTGTTTTTAAGGTTTCCAATCTTTGTATTGATGATTTTATACTGTCCACCTGATTTGATATAGATATTATATCCGATCTCAAATAAAGACCATAGATTAGAGCTAAAACTATCAGAAAAGAAAACAAAATTATTAAAATATTTCCTTTAATATTTACAAAAAAATCTTTTAGCTCAAAATTCTTTGTTCTTTTTATACTTTCTATTTCAGAAAAGCTCAGATCATAATTCCTTTTCACTTTGCCTCCCATATTCTCATCTTAGCACTCCTTGCAGATGGATTTTTTTTAACTTCATCTTCCAAAGCTATAATTGGTCTCTTTGAAACAACTTTCCCCATTCCCTCTTTTTCCAAATTCCTAAAAGTCCACTTTATAATTCTGTCTTCGCCTGAATGAAACGAAATAACTATTATTCTTCCATGAGAATTAATATGTTCTACAGCCTGCCTCAAAGTAAGTTCAAGACTCTCAATCTCCTCATTTATAACTATCCTTATCGCCTGGAAAATTCTAGTCGCTGGATGCCTCCTCCCATATGGATAAATTTTTTTAACAAGGTCAGCAAAGTCAATTGTATTTTCAAAAGCCCTTTCACGTCTTCTCGAAGATATCATTTTAGCCAGTCTTCTTGATTTCGGTTCCTCAGCATACTTTTTAAATACCTCTTCCATTTCTTCTTCGCTTGCATTGTTTAGCCAATAAGAAGCAGTCAATTTTCTCCTTGTATCCATACGCATATCCAACTTCTCATCTTTCATAAAACTAAATCCTCTATTTGATTCTTTAATCTGCATAGTAGAAAGTCCAAGATCCAAAAAAAACAGATCAAATTTTCCATGAGGCAAAAAATTTAGATATTTGCTAAAATTTTCAAATTTATCATTAACGATTGAAAAACAATTCTTCTCAAAAGCAGATGATAACTTTTCATCAGCTAACTCTACTGCTTGAGTATCTTTATCTAATCCCAATAAAAAACCACCTGGGAGTATTCTTTCTAAAAAGTGAAAACTGTGACTTCCACCGCCAATAGTCCCATCAACTACAGCCTTGCCCGGATTTAAATTAGAATTTTCCAAAACTTCATCCAAAAGAACTGGAATATGAATATCTTTGGTATAATTACTCATTTTCTATAAACCTTTTTACAGAATTTGAAATCTTCTTCTTTTGCTCTTCCCACTCTTCAGGATTCCATAATTCCACCCTATCCATTGCACCGATAACAACAATTTCTTTTTGAATATTGCTATATTCCCTTAATAGCTGCGGTAACAATATTCTCCCAGAGCGATCTAATTGATCGTCATAAGCGCCAGAGAACAGAAAACGTATAACATCTCTGAGTTTTATATCTGATTTTGATTTCTCTTTGAGATATTCTACATATTCTTCCCAATACTTAACGGGATAAAGATAGAGGCATTTTTCAAAGCCTCTTGTCAGTATAATCTTTGAGGATATCTCATCTCTTAGTTTAAAAGGAATAGTAACTCTACCTTTAGAGTCTAAAGAATGTAGATATTCTCCACCTAACATAATTTTTTATCCCACTTTATCCCACTCATAGACACTATTCAACACTCAAATACACATATTGTCAACAATTGAATAAATATCAATTATGTTTTCATAAAAAAAGGCCCATATCACTTAAATAAAAAGAGTCTTTAATATCATTTCAGAAATATTAGGTTAAAATATGAGAAATTTAAAACGCTGGAGGTAAAATGCACAGAATATTATTCAGCTTTGACGGATTAAATGTTTATTCGTGGGGATTTATGGTCGCCTTAGGCATTGTCATTGCAACAATTTTTATCTTAAAAGATGCACAGAAGAAGAATATTGATCCAGATAATATACTTAATATTGGTATGGTTAGTATACTTTGTTCTCTAATTGGAGCAAGGGTTTACTACGTCATAGAACACCATCAGGACTTCGCGACTAACCTGGTTAGTGTTTTCTACTTATGGGACGGCGGATTGGTTTTTTATGGTGGATTGGTAGGCTTTGCTATAGCATTTTATCTTCTAACAAAATATTACAAAATAGATTTCCTTTCTCTTACCGATCTAATAGCACCAATCCTACCTCTTGCATACGCAATAGGCAGAATTGGATGCTTTCTTAATGGTTGCTGTTATGGAATTGTCGCAAACACCCCTATTTCAGTTGTTTTTGCCGATGCTCACGTACCAGGAAGAAGAATTCCTACCCAGTTGATAGACTCCTTTGTGAGTTTTTTATTTTTTATCTATCTTTACTCACAAAGAGGGAAAGAAAGGTTTAAAGGGGATCTGACTACAAAATATCTAATAATGTATTCCATATCAAGATTTTTAATAGAATTTTTGCGCGATGAAGCAAGGATTTTCTTTGGCCTTACTCACTCTCAAGTTTTTAGCATAATATTATTTATATTTGCAATTATATTAAGAAACTATCTCAAAAGAAGATCCCTTCAGATCATTTAATAATTGATTCTGAAGGGATAAGTTTTCTTAAAAGTTTACGTCTAGCTGGATATAATATCTTTGGTCTTTATCGATTTGATCTGGATTAAAGGTATAGTAGTAGTTATTTGAAGAGTCAGTGGAATAAGGCTTCTTGCCCTTGAAATAATCGTAGTTTAGAGTTAAAGTGGCATTATTTGCAACCGGGAGTGTATAGTATACGTTGTAGTAGTCTTTGTATTCTGTAGTAACCATCGTATTTAAGTTAAAAGGATTAAACCACTTGTTGTTGCCAAACCAAAAGTCACCTGTAATAGCGCCTACTGGAAGGGGAATAGTAGCTCCGACTCTATATGCGCCGCCGTTTACAGAATGAGTGCCTGTAAAACTCTGATTCGTTCCAAGAATTGGCATATCGGTAGACGTGCCATTATATCCTGCCCACATATCTATGTTATATACATTCCAACTGCCTATCAGAGCCCACCAGTTATATTTTCCATATATGCCATTAGAGGAATTATTAAAGTATGAAAATTTGCTTACGTTTCCATAATCAGCTTCAAGGCCAAAGGTATTAAATAATTTTGTACTAAGGTTAAGTATGTATACGTCCTTATCTTTCAAACCGCTTGCTTCATCAGTTGAAGTAACAAGGCCCCTATCAAACATCTTTACCCACGCAGCAGAGAGTGAAGTTGCCGGGAATATATTATTAAGATCAAATATTACAATAGCGCCTTCTGTGCCGGTATCCATAAATAGATTGTTGTAATAGGCACCGCTATCCATAGTAGGCAGTCTACCAAGAACAAAGGTTACAGGATATGGGTTCAGAGTCCATGTAATGTAGGATCTCTCGACGTACAATGTATTGTTGTCATCGTTGTAACCGGTAAGAGATGCATACAAAGGATTATTATTTGAAGAGCCATCTGAATTAACTCCAGCATTCTTCTCCATAGTAAGCCTTGCATTAAATGATATATTGTCTGCTACTGGTGCTGAAACGTTAAGTCTTATTCGATACTGCATAAAGGTATTATCCTTTTGTTGAGACAAGCCTGGATCCTGACCTGTCAAAGCACTAGTAGTATCACCAACGATAAATCCATTGGCAGGTGGGCCCTCTGTGTTTATAAATACATTTGTACCTGATAAAGGCATCGGATAAAATGTTCTTTTTTCGCTGCCAAATCTAAACCTTGCATCGCCTGTAAAGTTCACAGTATCAAGAGCTACCTTCTTCTCAAGTGCTGCAACCCTGACGTTTAGTGATGCAAGTTCTGACTTAAACTCTTCAGCTAACTTCATAAGTGTTGCGATGTCATTTGCGTTTAACTCTATCTTTTGATCCTGTGCGTTTTGACCCTTTTCGTAGGTATCAAGCATTC